>Ga0209061_1000039_pt1 | contig 456407 bp, 373 predicted proteins | sample Coa_R1_10_FD_187157 | JGI IMG/M metagenome (GOLD analysis project Ga0209061, IMG submission 187157) | Surface soil microbial communities from Centralia Pennsylvania, which are recovering from an underground coalmine fire - Coalmine... | ecosystem: Environmental > Terrestrial > Soil >...
CCGCCCCCGCCCCCGCCGCTGCCGGCGCTGCTGGCGCCGGTTCCGCCGTTGAAGCCGCCGCTGCCGCTCGCGCCACCCGCACCGCCGGCGCCACTGCCGCTGCCACCGGTCTGTCCTGGCCCGGGGCTCGCGCCGCCCCCGCCATTGCCACCGTTGCCGGCCGCACCACTGCACTCGCCGGATCCGCCCCCGCCCCCGCCCCCCGCGACGGCCAGGAGGTTCCCCGTCGCACACGGCGACGCCGTGCACACGGCGCTGGCACCACCACCTCCTCCGGCGCCCGCATAGCAACCCCCGCCTGCGCCACCGGTACCGCCCGTGCCCAGGCCGTAGCCGCCCGCACCGGGCGGAGGGTTCAGGCATGCGCCGTCGCCTGAACCCGCACCGCCGCCACCGGCGACCACGACGTAGAGCGTGGGCACGGTAGCGGGCACGATGGCATAGGTGACGACGACCTCCGCTCCAGCGCCTCCTGCACCCCCGGTGTCCGCGCCGGTGTCGCTGCCCCCGCCGCCACCACCGCCGTACAGGGTGAGCTGCACATGGCCGGCGCCAGCAGGGACCGGTGAGCTCTGGACCGAACCGCTCAACGTGTAGGTGTCGGTGACGGGCGAGAAGCTGGTGGTCGCGAACTGGTTGTAGGGCGAGGCGGCAGGGTTGGTGGCGGTTGCGCTGAATTGTGCCGCCGACCCGGACAGCACGGCGCCGTCTGCCACGGTGGTCGCCACCATCGCCACGAGCACGTACCCGGTACGGCGACGGCGGGGAGTGCTGCGCAGCATGGCGTGCGCGTCGAATCCCATGTCGTGCCCTCACCGCACGGTGCGAACCGGCGCCGTGGCTGGTGGCGCAGCCGCCAGGCTCACCAGCACGACATCACCGGGTCGGCCCAGCACCCGGTACGGAACCCAGTACGCGTCACCCTCGGACCCGGTCGCCAGTCGCGGCGTTCGCCAGATGCGACGCAGCCCAAGGGCGAGGACCCATGTGGAAAGGACACCGATTCCAACCAGACGGGCTCCCGGTGACGCTGCGACAGCGAGCACGCGCCCGACATCGGGGACGACTACCACTGTCCGTCCGATCGACCCGGTGCGGGGCACGGTCCACGACTCCGTGCCACTGTTGGCGTCACCTTTCGTGGTGAAGTGCACCATGCGACCTGCGACGACCATGTGCACCACTCGGTGCGTCACCAGCTCGCCGTGACGCGTCCGGTCCCGGAACGTGACGATGGTGCCTGGTGCCACTGACGCGGGTGGCACCCGTTCGCTCACGACAAGAGCACCAACCGGAATGGTCGGTGTCATCGAGCCGCTGCGAATCGTCAGGAACCGGTAGCCGTCAAGCTCGCCCACCAGCACGGCGAGCAGCACGCTGGAGGCCAGCACCAGGGCGGCCGTAGTGGCGATGTTCGCCGCTGCTACGAATCGGTGCCACCACGCTGCCCGACGGTACCGCGCGGCCACCGGCACGCGTCCTTCGCTCACGTCGCCCCCCTTCTCACCCGGCGCCACGTGGCACCCGGCAGGTCCGGGCACCACGTGGTGCCAGGGTCCAGCGGCCTACTGACCGTCGGCCTCCCATGTGAATTGGACGTTGGCCTGAGAGCTGGCCGGCGCGGTCGAGTCGACGGCGTAGGTGAACTTGTACCAGACCGTCGTCGGATTCGTGGTCCAGGTTTGCACCGGTGCGCCGCTGCCGGAACTCGACAGGAGGTAACCCGATGAATTGGACGTGGGCCACGAGCCGATAGCCGTCGCCGGTACGGCGTTGCCCACCGTGGTGTTGGTCGCGGTGGTCGTGTTGGTGTTCGGTGTGAAGCTGGTACACGACAGATCACCGGTGGCGAACGCGGCTGTGTCCGTGCCGTCTTGGACTGCGATGGTGATGTGGTTGGCGAGGCTGTTGGTGCTGGTGACGTTGGTGGCGTACAGATAGACGTCCGAACCGTTGGCAACAGTGCCGGTGTACTGCACGGCGATGCACGCGGAGCCCGTCGCACCCTGGTCGAGGTTCGACAGCGAGAACATTGCCGTGGTGGCCTCATTGTCGCTGATCGACACCGATCCGGTGGTGAACTGGTTGTACGGGCTGGCGCCCGGGTTCGTGGCCGTGGCGCTGAACACTGCGTACGACGCCACACCGGCCACTCCGGCGACGAGGAGCACCAGGATCGCACTGAGTGCCAGTCTCCTGCTCAGTTGGCGGCGGTGGTCATCGCGCCAATGGCCCTTCGGCGCGTGCCGGCGAATCCACCGAGGCGCGCCGTTGGCACCGACTGGGATCTCCGGCCATGTGCGTTCCCCCATGGCAACCCCCTTCCCTGGTTGGGCACGGGACCCCCGACCCGTGCCGTTGGCGGCAGCCCTCCTGGCTGCGCTGAGTCCGGCTCCGCTCCTGTGGGTGCGGGGCCGGACATGCCCACAACAGCTGTCGGCACGCCCCGGTGGTCGGTGTCACACCGGGTGCACCACGAACCCACAAGCGACGCCCAAGTCCCAGGCCAGGAGGGCACCCGTTCACGGCCCTCGGACCGCACGGGGATGCTGTCACTGGCTACGGTGGGGCGGTGGAGCTGGGGACCATCGGTGTCTGGTGGAGCGGTTCGTGGCGTCCGCCACACGCGACGGGCGTCGACGTGGCGGCCGAGCTGGAGTCGCTCGGGTACGGGGCCATCTGGTCCTCCGGGGGGTTCGACCCGGGGGTGTCACCGCTCTTCGGGCGGCTCCTCGACGCCACGCAGCGGCTCGTGGTGGCCAGCGGCATCCTCAGCATCTGGCTGAACGAGCCCGCCGCCCTCGCAGCAGCCGTTGCCGACCTCGAGGCGCGCCATCCAGGCAGGTTCCTGACCGGTCTGGGCGTGAGCCATGCGCCCCTCGTCGAGCAGTACCGCCAGCCCTACACCCACATGGCCGCGTTCCTCGACGGTCTCGACGGCGCCGACACGCCGGTGCCGCCAGCGCGCCGGGTGCTGGCCGCTCTGGGTCCGCGCATGCTCGAGCTCGCCGCCCGGCGGTCGGCAGGAGCCCACCCCTACCTCGTGCCGATCGAGCACACGGCTCGGGCCCGCCGGATCTTGGGGCCGGGTCCCCTGCTGGCGCCCGAGGTGACCGTGGTGCTCGAGCCGGATCCGGCAGCGGCTCGTCAGCTCGCCCGCGGCTTCCTCGCCGGCTACCTCACGCTGCCCAACTACCGCGCCAACCTTCGGTCGCTGGGTTTCGGGGATGCCGAGCTCGCCGCCGGCGGCAGCGACCGGCTGGTCGATGCCGTGGTGGCGTGGGGGGACGTCGACGCGGTGGCGACCCGGGTACGTGCCCACCTCGAGGCCGGCGCGGATCACGTGTGTGTTCAGGTGGTCCCGGTGGAGCCGGGATTCCCTCTCGAGGAGTACCGGGCACTGGCGCGTGCCCTGCTCAGCGCCTGAACCAGCACCGAACCAGGAACCATCGGCCGATCCGAGCGAAGCATTGGAGCTGCCCATGACCACCCCAGCCCGGCGCAGTGACGGCGTCCTGCCCGCCCAGCATCTCGAGAAGGCCATTGCAGCGGGGATCGTCGACGCCGGCCGGTTCACGATCCCCGCCGAGAACATCCAGCCGGCCAGCCTCGACCTGCGCCTGGGTGAGCGCGCGCTGCGGATCCGGTGCAGCTTCCTGCCCGGTGACGACGCGGTGGCCGACAAGCTGGGTGATTACGTGCTCGACGAGCTCGACCTCCGGGGCGCGGGTGCCATTCTCGAGACGGGCCGGCCGTACCTGGTGGAGCTCAAGGAGCGCCTGGATCTGCCCCCAACGTTCCGCGGCCGGGCCAACCCCAAGAGTTCCACCGGCAGAGTGGACGTGTTCACCCGGGTCATCACCGACGGCGGCCATCGCTTCGACGAGATCGAGCCCGGCTACCGCGGGCCGCTGTACCTCGAGATCGTCCCGCTGTCCTTCGCGGTCCGTGTCCGCGAGGACCTGTGCCTCAACCAGCTCCGCCTGGCCATGGGCCGGCCGGCGCTCAGCGACGACGAGATCCGCGACGTCCACTCCCAACACCCGCTGCTGTACCGGGACGGTGCGCCGGTGCCACCGGAGTCCCTTGCCCTGGCCGACGGCATGTTCCTCAGCCTCGACCTGCGGGGGGACGCTGCTGGCCGGGTGGGCTACTGCGCCCGGGACAGCGCGCCCTTGCTGGACCTGTCGGGTGGCCAGCGGCACGATCCGCGTCCGTTCTTCGAACCGGTCGTGCACGAGGACGGGGACCGTGTCGTGCTGTCGCCCAAGAAGTTCTACCTGCTCATGTCGAACGAGGCGGTGTGCGTGCCCCCCGAGCTGGCGGCGGAGATGACGGCGTACGACCCCACCAGCGGCGAGCTGCGGACACACTACGCCGGCTTCTTCGATCCTGGATTCGGTTACGACCCCGACGACCGCTTCCGCGGCTCGCGCGCCGCCCTCGAGGTCCGCGCTCACGACGTCCCGTTCATGATCGAAGACGGCCAGCGGGTGTGCAAGCTCACCTTCGAGCGCATGCTCGAGCCGCCGGTGACGCTCTATGGCGCCGCCATCGGCTCCGCCTACCAGCAGCAGGAAGAGACGCTGAGCAAGCACTTCCGCCCACCCCGTCCGCGGTGAGCTCGTCCCCGTCGTGACCCGCCGTGGCGCGGCGACCGGTTGACGCGGGCTGACGTTCGTGTCACATTGCTCCTGCCGGCGGGTTGGGGCGCCGGAGACGGACGTGCCGGGTGGGCACGGACCGGGTGCCCCGGTCGCGTCCTGCCTGACTCGATGACCAGCAGCATGAGCTCGGGGGGCAGGAGGAGCGAACCGAGATGCGTGCCGGCAAACGGGCGGCGATCGCCACCACCGCCATGGCGGTCGGAGTGTTGGTCGTAGGGCTGTGGGCAGCCGTGGCTGCGGCCGTCAGCACGGGCCAGTACTCGCCCGCCAACCAGGGGTGCCCCGAGACGGCCGACGCCAACACCACCCAGGGGGCGACCCCGGGCTGCCACAATGCGCAGCTGCTCATCCGTGACGGCGATGGCGGGACCGAGGCCGAGGCCGGCACCCTGCAGGATCCGCAGGGCCAGAACGTGCACTCGGGCACGCTGGCGCTCAGCCCGACCGGCAACGCCACGCCACAGGGCACGGCGGACGGCGGCACGGGCGTGGGCGGATCCTTCGACACCAACTACCAGCCCGTTCCCGCGGGCCAGTGCGGGCTGGAGGACATCGTCCTGTACGGGCTCGAGGATCTGCTCTACCTCCTCCAGCAGGGCCCGCAGCCCTGCACACTGGACCCGGCGGCGTGGAACGTTCCGAACCAGGCCCCGAGCGTGGGCGCACCACAGGTGTCGACCGGCGGGGGGGCCGGCGACCCGACGGCGCTGGCGCAGGGCGGCCTGGCGTACTTCGGCGCCGACGACAACCTCGACTCCGGTGAGCACGACGGGGTGGACGGCCAGTACGGCAGCGGCGGTGCGGCCAACGGGCCCTCCGACGGCGGCAGTCTGTTCGTGGCGTGGCAGCCGGTGGCTGGCGCCCAGGCGCTGGCGGGGTGGCCCGCCGTCCTCCTCATGACGACGGGGGGCGGACAGACCACCTCCCTGGCGCCCATCGCCGCCGATCCCGTGCCCCTCGCCGGCGCCGGCGCGGGAGCGTGCGCGGACGGGATCTGCGTCGGGGTCTACAGCGCGCGCCAGACCGTGTACCAGGGCGGGGGCGGCGGGGGCGCGCAGCGCGACGTGTACGACTACCAGGGCAAGGACTTCGGTCCCTACGACTGCAACAGCGGCTCGCCTGCCAACGAGCAGGCCTGTACGACCGAGCCGGGTTCCAACGGCACCACCGCGGCCTGCACCGGCGATCCCTCGCAGCCCTGTGGCATGGACGCGTACCGCCAGCAGGAGGCCTCGAACGTGACGGCCGAACCCGGGGTGCAGGTGTACGAGGACCCCGATCCCCAGGGCTCGCCGGCGTTGCCGCCACAGCTCTACCCGTTGCCGGCCGCCTACGCCGGCACCTGCGGCGTGACCGCAGGTGGCGGTGCGCTCCAGGCACCGTCGGGGACGCCGGACACCAACGGTGCCGGCCAGCTGTCGGTGGCACCCACCGGATGCTGAACGCCCGACCCGGCCAACTGCTGCCGGGGGGTTCGGTGCCGAAGCCAGCTGCCCGCGGGCGCCGTGGTGGCAGTGCGGTCGGTGCGGCAGCGGTGCTGGCGGCTGGCGTGGTGATCGGAGTGGCCGGGCATCCGCCGGTGGCTCGGACGCCGGCGCTCTCTGCGGATCCGGCGTCGTGCACCGGGGCGGACTGGCCCATGTACCAGCACGACCCGGCCCGTACCGGGGCGGTGCCGTGCGGGGCCGTCACGCCGGCCACCGTGGGGCTGCTCCGCCCCGCCTGGTTCAGCCCAACCGGCGCTGCGGTCACGGCCACGCCCACCGTGGTGGGCGGGACCGTGTACGTCGGCGACGCGTCCGGGATCTTCCGGGCTCTTGATGCTGGCTCCGGCGCCCTGCGCTGGTCGTTCTCGGTGACGGCCAATGCCGTCCATCCCGACCGGCACCGGGTCTCCTACGGCGAGATCCCCTCAACCGCTGCCGTGGCCGACGTGCCCTGTTCGTCCACCGCCGGTACCGCCACGGTGCCGACCGTGTTCTTCGGCGGGGGCGGCACCCTCTACGCGCTCGATGCCCGGACGGGGAGCGTCCGCTGGTCCCAGGACCTGGATCCAACCGACCCCACCAGTGGCGAGGAGATCCTGTCCTCACCCGTGGTCGAGGTGTCGCCGGCCGACCCGCCGCAGGTGCTGGTGGGAAACGACGTCAACGAGACGCCGGGAACGGCGGAGACCGGGGTGTGGTCGTTCGACGCCTGCACGGGCTCGTTGCGCTGGATGTTCGACCCCGAGACACTGCGCGCCGTGGGCCCCGCCAGCTCGAGCACGACCACGTCGAGCACCGGTGGCGGCCAAGGAGGCGGATCTGTCACGGGCCCGGGCGACGTGCAGGGCCCCGAGCTCGGCTGCGGGGACGTGTGGTCGTCACCCGCGCTCGACCAGGGTACGGGCATGGTGTTCGCCGGAACGGGCAACTGCCCGGATCCCGCGGCAGCCGCCGCCGCCGGCGTGCAGGTCAGAAGCGAGGCGCTCTTCGCTCTCGATGCGCGGACGGGCCGGCTCGTGTGGTATTCCACCGAACCCGCCAACGCCTACGGCTACGACGACGACTTCGGATCGTCGCCCGTCTTGGGGATCGCAACGGAGTCCTGCGGAACCGGCTGCAACCGCAGCGTGCCCGCAGTGTTCCAGGCGGGCAAGTCGGGCGACGTCTACGCCTTCGCCGAGGACAGCGGCCGACAGCTGTGGGCGGTGCAGGCAGCCCAACCGGGCCAGACCGGCAGCGCGCTCGCCGGCGCGGTAGGTGGGTTCATCGGTGCCGGCGCGTTGGGCCCCGCCGGGGACACGCCCGCTGCACCGCTGACGCTGTACCTGGCGTCCGCCATCCCCGCGCCCTTCGCCGGTGCGGGGTTCGACCCGTCCGCCACGCCGCCGGTGAGTCCCGACACCAGCCTCACCCATGACCCCACCCGCCTGGTGTCGTTGCACGCCGTGGACGCGCTCACCGGGACCGTGCGCTGGCAGGAGGCCGTGTCGGCACCCACGTACGCGGCGGTCACCTACACCGAGGGTGTGGTGTTCGCGCCGGCTACCACCAGCTTCGCGGTCGAGGCCTACGACGCAGCCAGCGGGCAGCCGTTGTGGACCGCCCCCGTGGCAGCTGCGGTGTCCTCCGGAGTGGCCGTCGCCGGTTCGGCCGTGTACTTCGGAGCTGGCACGGACATGGGCGGTGGCCTGCCACCCCAGGTCACCGGTATCTGGTCCTTCGCGCTTGGCGGCTCGCACGTCCTGCCGTGAGTCCACCGGCGCGGCGATCGAGTCCGGGTCGGGTCAGGAGGCGGCCACGAACTGGAGCGTGAAGGGGACGGTGGTGGGCCGGTAGAACCAGCCTGGCACCGTTTTGCCATCGATCTGTACCTGCACCAGGGCGAAGGAGCCGCCGAACTGCAGCGACAGGCGTCCGGCGGCGGGGTCGAACACCTGGCGGTCACCGGCCTGCATCACCTGGGCGAAGACCATCGGGTTCTGGGGCGTGGCCGCTTCGACCCATACCGGCGCCAGGGCGGCGACGACCACCGCGTAGCGAGCGGCGTGCACCGTCACGGTGGCGCTGGCCAGAGCCGGGTCAGCGGTCACCGCCACCGGCGGCGCACTGGTGGCCGAGCGGCGCGGTGGACTGGTGAGCGGCGGCGGGGAGTTGCCGAGTCCAACCGCGCTGCGAACCGACGACAGGGCGGAACGGACGGTACGCGCCAGGGACCGCTCGTCGCGGTGGACCACCAGCGCGCCGCTCGCCACCACGACGGCCAGTGCCGTGAGCCACACGGCCAGCCGAAGCGGCCACGGCACCGGTGGGCGCGCCCGCGTGCCCGACACCCGCGCCACCACCGGGAGGACCCCGGTGTGCCGGAGGCCGCCGTCCCCCCCGCCGCCCGCCATGGCGCGCAGACCCGGTACCTGGGCCGTCTGGGTGAAGGCACGCAGGTGGTCCCCGTCGTCGGGGTACCGGCGCAGGTGCCCGGTGGGGGCAGCGCCCAGCGGCACCGGCACGCCGGTCAACGACACGCCTGGCAGCACCTCCGTCCTCCCGGTTGCCGTCCCCGCAGTGGCCGGCCGGCGCACGGCCGATGCCGTCAGGGGGGTGACGCCCGGCACGGGGCTGGTGGTGCCGGTGGCCGATGCCACCAAGCGGTGCCAGTGCTCCAGCACCAGTGGCGCCAGCGCGTCGGCGTCGGCACCCACGCAGTCCGCGTAGCGCCGGAGGGCGGTGACCAGGGCGCGCTGGTCGGCGAAGGCCGCAAGGTCCCCCTGTTCGAGCGCCTCGAGCTGGCGCCACGGCACACCGGTACGGTCGTGGAGGTCGGTCAGGGACGCGCCGGATCCCTCGCGTGCTGCCCGCAGGCTCGCGCCCAGCTCTGCGGGAGTGACCGCACCCCCGCGCCGACCGTCGTGGCGGCCCGCTCTGTCACGGTTCGTGGCACCCACGTCCTCTCCCCGGCTCGCTCCAGCGTACGGCATGCACCACCGCCGGTCGCGTGCAGAGGGGCTGCCGTTTTCGACTGGTCGAAGCGGGTGCTGCGCGACGGTGGCATATGGGGCACACCGGCGTCCTCCATCAAGACCGCGCCCCTGCGCAGCCCGATGGAGCCGGAACCACCCGTGTCCTGCCGACACGCTGAGACAACCGGCGCGCGGCTGGCACGGCAGGGATGGAGGTTACGGGCCCTCGTGGCGCAGGCACCGCCGGAGGGCGTCGATGAGGCGGGCGCTGCGATCGTCGCCAGCCAGACCGAAGCGCATCTGGTTCATGACGTAGCCGAAGGCAACGCCGGCATCGGGGTCGGCGAAACCCACCGAGCCACCGGCCCCGGGGTGGCCGAACGACCCCGGTCCGAGCAATGCAGCCGACTCGCCGTGGAGCATGAAGCCCAAGCCGAAGCGGCTCCGCACGACCAACACGCGGTCGGGGCCGTCGACCTGGGGTGAGCGGGCCCGTTCCATCTGCGCCGGGCTGAGCACCCGCACGCCGTCGACCGTCCCGACGAGCGCGGCGTAGAGCCGAGCCAAGGACCGGGCGTTGGTGATGCCGTTGGCTGCAGGGATCTCGGCGGCGTGGACGTCGCGCCGGTTGAAGGGACCACCACCCTCGGCGAACGTGCCGAAGGCGCCGTTGAGCGACAACGCTCGGAGAGCCAAGGCACCCGGCTGCACCATGGCAGCGAACGCTTCGAGGGTTTTGGGGTCGAGTGCAGTCGCGGGGTCGGGCTGCCCGGAGGCCGATGGTGCCAGGCGAGCCATGCGCAGTGGGGCCACGCGCTCCTCGTAGCGTTCGGGCAGCCCGATCCAGAACTCGAGCCCGAGCGGTTCGGCCACCTCCTCGGCGAAGAAGCGGCCCAGGCTTCGGCCGTCGACCCGGCGGACGACCTCGCCCACCAGCCAGCCGAAGGTGAGGGCGTGGTACCCGTGAGCCGTGCCCGGTTCCCACAGCGGCTGCTGGGCAGCGAGCGCCTCGACTACCGGATCCCAGGCCAGTGCCTGCTCGAGCGTGAGGGTGGTGTCGACGGTCGGCAGCCCGGCTTCGTGGGTGAGCAGCTGGTACACCGGTAGATGCTCCTTGCCGGCCTGGGCGAACTCGGGCCAGTAGTCGGCCACCGGCGCCTGCAGGTCGAGCAGCCCCCGTTGCGCCAGCACGTGGGCACAGAGGGCGGTGGCGCCCTTGGTGGTGGAGAACACGAGTTGCAAGGTGTCGGGTCCGTAAGGCACCTGCTCGCTGCGGCGTGCCCAGCCGCCGTCCAGCTCGACCACCGGGTGGCCGTGGCGGTAGATGCACAGGCCGGCGCCGAGGTCGCCGTGCTCGGTGAAGTTGGCGACGAAGGCGTCGCACACCGGCTCGTACCCCGGGGCCACCGTGCCAACCACCACCCCGGCGTCGCCCATCTCGATCTCGACCCGTGCCATCGCACCCTCCCGCCGTGACCAGCGACATCAGCCAGCCGCGCCTTCGCACCAGGTCCCGGTGTCCCGGGATCCGGCTTGGCAGACATGGACGCTGCGTCGCCATCACGCCACGCTCCGTCAACGCGGGCCGGATCGGCCAGGAGGGACCGGTACGGGCACGCTACCCGTGGCGTGCTGGGCCGGCACGCCAGCGCCTGCCCCGTGGTCCTGACAACGGCGTCAGCTCCCCGGTGGCATCGGGGCCGGACGACCCTGACGCTGACGTCAGAGAGATTGCTGACGCTGACGTCACAACACTGTCGCAGCGGTGCTGACGCCCACGTCAGGGACCGATCCAGCCTGGCGGGCAGATCGGGCGAAAGATTCCACGTCACGCACCGTTTCCCGTGACGAGGGCCGGACGACGTGGGGATCGGGTCGAGCCCGTGCCTGGGGAGGTGTCCGGACGTGGCGAGGGGGACAAGGTCGATCCCAGTGGTGGTAGTGGCCGCGCTGGCGCTCGGCGGATGCGGGGCGCGGGTGGCGCCCTACCTCGGCGCCGGCGCCGGCGGCTTGCCCGGCGGCCAGCCCGGGACACCGGGTGCTGCCGCCATCGGCACCACCGTACCAGGTCAGGCGAACGCGCCGAGCGCTGCCACAGCGGGCGCGGGCGGTCTGTCGGGAAGCCAGGGTGCCAGCGGACCAACGAGTGGGGGTGGCGGCGGTGGGAACACCAGCGCCCCAGCGCCCCAAGGCTTCAGCTTCGACCCCCGAGCCGAAGCGGCTGCCTGCACCGGCACCCAGGGCAACACCGCCTCGGACACCGGGGTCACCCCCACGTCGATCACGTTCGGCAATGTGAGCGGGCTCACGGGCCCGTTGTCGAACAACTTCAACCAGGGCGCCGAGGCGGTGACGGCGCTGTTCCGTGCCGTCGACGCCGCTGGCGGCATCTGTGGCCGCCAGCTGCAGCTCACCGTGGAGGACGATGGCCAGAACTCCTCGACCAACGCGGCCGACGTGGCCGACCTCATCCCCAAGGTCTTCGCCTTCGTGGGCTCGACCTCGGACGCCGACAACGGCGGCGTGCCGGAGATGACCCAGGCCAACATCCCCGACGTGGGATTCGCCATCAACTGCAATCGCAGCCAGGCGCCCGTGTACTGGTCGGCCGCTGGGGGCAGTTGCGCCACGCTCAACGGCAGGCCCGCCATCGGGAACTCCACGTTCTTGATGTGGAAGCAGTACGGGTACTTCCCGCAACACATGGCCTTCCTGGCCTACAGCATCGCCATCAGCGCCCAGGCGGCCCAGCAGTTCGCCTACGTCTACCAGCACATGGGCGGGAACGTCTGCTACACGGACTACTCGATTTCGCCCGCCACCGCGTCGCTCTCGAGCGACGTGGTGCAGATGCAGCAAAAAGGCTGCGACGGCGTCATCACCACCATGGACGTCACCGGCAACGCCAAGCTGCTGCAGGCCATGCAGCAGCAGCAGTACCACCCCATGCTGACGGCCACCACCTTCGACGGCTACACCCCGGCCCAGATCTCCACCGCCGGCGAGTCGGCCGCTCAGGGGCTGGTGGTCACGCTGCCGTTCGTGCCGCTCAACGAGAACAACGCCACCGTCCAGCTCTACCTCTCGCAGCTGGCCACCTACGAGCCCGGCAAGCAGCCCAGCGGGTTCGGCTTCCTGGCGTGGGAGTCGGCACAGATGCTCATCTACGCCCTGGTGGCGGCTGGCCACAACCCGACGCGGGCCTCGGTCACCAAGATCCTGGGGTCGCTGCAGAACTGGGACGGTGGCGGGGCGCTGGGGCCGTACACGCCCTCCACGAGGTCGGTGGCACCGTGCTCGGTGGACGTGCAGGTGAAGGGGAACGACTTCGTGCGCAAGGACCCGCCGTCTGGCCTGTACTGCAACGGGACCCTCGTCCAGGCCGCGCCGTGACCAGCAGCACCGGTACCGGGGGGCTCGTCCCATGAGCGTGGTGTGGTCGCTGGTCGTCCTCGGCGTGTTCGCCGGCAGCATCTACGGGCTGGCTGCCATGGGCGTGGTGCTCACCTACAAGACCGCAGGCGTGTTCAACTTCGCCTACGGCGCCATCGCCATGTTCTGCGCCTACACCTACTGGAAGCTGCACGACGCCTGGCACCTCACTGCCTGGATTGCGCTGCCACTGCTGCTGGTGGTGGTGGCGCCGGTGATCGGGCTGCTGCTCGAGCGGTTGTTCAGCCCGTTGTCCGGCGAGCGGGCCGAGGTGCAGATCGTGGTGTCCCTCGGCGTGCTCGCCCTCCTGGAAGCTGCCACTCCCCTCCTCTACGGCGGCGAGGACCGAGGCCTCCAGCCGATCTTCCCGCGCTCGACGTTCCGCCTGGGGTCGCTGCACGTGGGCTGGGACCAGCTGGGGACCCTGCTCGTGTCCCTCGTGCTGGGCGGTGGACTGTGGTGGCTGCTGCGGCACACCAGGTTCGGTACCGCCACGCGTGCTGTGGTCGACAACCGCGACCTGGCGGGGATCATCGGGATCAACGGCGACTGGGTCCGCCGGGTGGCGTGGATGGTGTCGTCGGTGTTCGCCGCGCTGGTCGGCGTGCTGCTGAGCCCTTCGCAGGGTCTTGACGTCTACGTGCTCACCGTGGTGGTCATTTACACCTTTGCCCCGGCGGTGCTTGGCCGCCTGGTGAGCCTGCCATGGGCGTATGCCGGGGGGATCGTCCTCGGGGTGGTGATGAGCCTGCTGACCGAGTGGAGCAGCTCGGGCACGGTGGCGGACCTCGAGGCCTCCATCCCGTACCTGGCGCTGTTCGTGCTGCTGGTGGTGCTCGGCAGCCGCTTGCGCGAGGCGGGGCTGGCAGTGCGGCCCGTGCGCAGCGCTCCCGCCCCGACCGCAGGCGCACGCCGCGGGCTCGGCCGCTCCCTGGCAGTGGGCACGCCGGTGTTCGGTGCGCTGTTCGCACTGCCGCTGGCGCTGGGGGGGCCGCACCTGGGGGATGTGACCTCCGGCGTGATGTATGCCGTCATCGCCGTGAGCTTGGTGGTGCTCACGGGCTGGGCCGGACAGATCTCGCTGGCACAGTTCAGCTTCGTGGGGATTGGGGCCTTCACCGTGGGGCACCTCGCGGGTACCCACGGGCAGACGTTCGTGCCCGCTGCATTGGCGGGCATGGCCATCGCCGTGCCGCTGGGGTTGCTCGTGGGGCTGGCCTCACTCCGGCTGTCGGGGCTGTACCTGGCGCTGGCGACGATGGCCTTCGCGCTGCTCATGGACAACCTCGTGTTCAACCGCCCGGGCTTGACGGGGGGGTACACGGGCATCACCGTGCCCCGTCCACGCCTGGGAGGCATCTCGTTCGCCTCGCCCGCCGCCTTCCACGAGCTGGTGGTCGGTGTCCTGGCCGTGGTGGTGCTGGGTGCGGCGCTCCTGCACCACGGACCCGTGGGACGGCGCCTGCAGATCCTGCGCGACTCGCCGCTGGCCGCCTCGACGCTGGGCGTGAACCTGACGGTGACCAAGCTCGTGACCTTCGCAGCGTGCGGGGCGCTGGCCGCGTTGGGAGGCGCCTTGTACGGCGCGGGGCAGCGAGCCATCACCCCGGCCGACTTCACGTTCTCGGCCTCGCTGCAGCTGCTGCTGCTCGTGGTCCTGGGAGGCAGAGCCGTGCTGAGTGGCGCGCTGCTGGCCGGCGCCGTCTACAGCGTGCAGCTGTTCCCGCTTCCGATCACCGTCATCCGCTACATCCCGTTGGCAGTGGCCTTCGGCGTCATCTTCCTTGCCCGCCAACCCGAGGGCACCGTGGCGACCTCTGCGGGCGAGGCGCGCCGCATCCTCACCGTGCTCCGGCCCCTGCCGCGCCCAGCCACCGTGGGCAGGTTCGACGGTTCATGTCCGGCCCCGATCGGGCTCCGGTGGGCACCGGCTGGCACGGCCCGTGGAGGCGCGGCGGCGGTCGCTGCCGGCCCAGGGGCACCAAGCGCAGCGCCCGGGACCGCCACGGCGCTCGCTGGAGCGCCCGCGTCTGTCCCTGTGGCACGCGCCACGGCGCCCCGGGAGGTGCCCAGTGTCACCTGAGCCGGAACCCCTGCTGGCGGCGTCGCAGATCAGCGTGCGCTTCGGCGGTCTGCAGGCGCTGTCGGACGTGGACGTCGAGGTCCGCCCAGGCGAGATCGCGGGCCTCATCGGTCCCAACGGGGCGGGCAAGACCACCATGTTCAACGTCCTGAGCGGGCTCATCACGCCCACGGCGGGCAGGGTCGTGCTGGCCGGGACCGACATCACGCGCTGGCCGCCGCACCGGCGGGGCCGAGCCGGGATCGCCCGCACGTTCCAGCGGCTCGAGCTGTTCGCTCGCATGACGGTGGAGGAGAACCTGGTGGCCGCCTGGGAGGCCTCCCACCGCGGCGGGGTCTTCGGCCGGGGCCGAGCCGACCGGCGCCGGCGCGTGGCGGAGGTGGTGGACCTGCTCGACCTGGGTCCCCTGCTGGCGCGCCAGGCAGGCGAGCTCCCGACGGGCCAGGGACGCATGGTCGAGCTGGGCCGGGCCCTGTGCACCGATCCGCGGGTCATCCTGCTCGACGAGCCAGGTTCGGGCCTCGACGCAGTGGAGACCGCTCGTTTCAGTGCGGTCCTGCGGGCCGTGGCCGGTGCCCGTCATGGCGAGCCGGCCGTGCTGCTGGTCGAGCACGACATGGCGCTGGTGATGGACGTGTGCGACCGGATCACCGTGCTCGACTTCGGTCGGAGGATCGCCGTGGGTGATCCCGCCCGGATCCGTGACGACCCTGCCGTGCAGGCCGCCTACCTGGGGGGTGCCGATGTGGCGTGAACCGACCGGGGGCGAGCGATCCGGACAGCCGACGAGCGGACAGCCGACGAGAGGACACTGGCCGAGTGAACCTGGGCCGGCGGGTCCGCCAGCGCCAGGGGTCGGCGACACGTCGGTGCCGCCCGCTGCGCTGGAGCTCCAGCGGGTGTCGGCCTCCTACGGCGGGGTGCGGGCCCTGTCGGACGTCTCGCTCGTCGTGCCGGCGGGTTCGGTGGTGGCGCTGCTCGGGCCCAACGGCGCGGGCAAGAGCACGACCCTGCGGGCCGTGTCCGGCCTGGTGCGCCCCGACACGGGCCGCATCCTGGTCCATGGCGTCCGGGTCGAGCGACGCCCGCCTCATGCCGTTGCCCGCCTCGGCGTGGTGCACGTGCCCGAGGGCCGGGGCATCTTCCCCAGCCTCGACGTGCGTGAGAACCTCGAGATGACCCGCTACGCCCTGACCGGCGACGTCGACCCCGTGGCCGGCGCCGTCGCGCTGTTCCCGGTGCTCGGCACCCGATTGCGCCAGCTGGCCGGCAGCCTGTCGGGTGGGGAGCAGCAGATGCTGGCGCTGGCGCGCGCCCTGCTGTCCCAGCCGCGGCTGCTCATGGTGGACGAGATCTCGATGGGCCTGGCGCCGATCATCGTGGGCCAGCTCTTCGACGCCCTGCGGGCGCAGGCGGCACGGGGGACGACAGTGCTGCTGGTCGAGCAGTACGTCGACGCCGCGCTGGCGTTGGCGGACCTCGCCTACGTGCTGGACAAGGGCCGGGTGGTCGATGTGGGGGAGCCCGCCGACGTACGCCACGGCGGACTCGTGTCTGCCTACTTGGGGGGGGAGCGATGAGCGACCGGGACGATCGAGCAGGGACCGGCAGGGGCGACCGCCACGGCCGGCAGTTCGCCGGGGTGCTGGGTGGAGCGCGGCGGCGGTCGGTCCAGGTGCTGGGCGCGCTGGTGCTGGGCGTGGCCGTCGTCTCCGCGTGGGAGGGCGCGGCCCAGGCGGAGGACTCGGGTGGACCGGCGGGCGCGGGGCTGGCCGGCTACGACATCTCGACCGAGGCACTCGGAGCCCAGTTCACGTTCAACATTCCGGGGTTCGTGCCGGTGAGCGGCAACATGCTGGAGCAGGACCTGCCCTTCGCCCGCACGAGCGTGTCGGAGGGCCCCGTCGTCGATGCCCTGGCGGCACCCTGGTACCCCGGGGACATCCTGGCGAACCTCGGGACCCTGCTCACGACATTCGGCGCGCCGCCCCAGGCGTCGCAGCTGAACGACCCCCTGCTGGCCGAGGCCAAGTACCCACCGTCACCTGGTTATCCGCAGGACGCGAGCTTCGGGGGCACCCCGCCACCGGGCATGCCGCTCGCGCCGAACGTCTTCAGCGGCGTGGCCCACGCCAGCGCTGACTCGACCACGGCGACGGCCACGCTCAGCGACCTGGCAGCTGCGCCCTCAGGGGCGAGCGGCCCGGTGGTGCACGTGGCCACGGTGCAGGTGGCCAACGCTGCAACGATCGGTGCCGCCACGGTGTCGGCGACTGCCAGCGCCGTCCTCAAGACCATCGACGTCGCCGGTGTCCTCGAGATCGCCCAGCTCGAGGGCTCGGCACGTTCGAGCTCCGACGGCAGCACCGGTACGCCCGATGCCAGCTTGCACCTCGGGCAGGTCACGGTGGACGGTGTGCCCGCCTACATCGATCGGCAGGGCGTCCATGTGGACCAGAACGGGACCAGCTCGAGCGGGGTCACGCCGGCCGAGGCGCAGCAGGTGCTCGACACCACCTTCGCCCAGGACGGCATCTCGGTGCGCCTGCTCGATCCCCAGACTTCCACCGACGGGAGCCAGGCGGGCGCCGACTCGGGCGGCCTGGTGATCTCCGTCACGCACCAGGCGTTTTTCCCAGTGCTCCCGGGCGCGCCGTCGGTGCCGGTCCCGGGACTGGGCAACGAGTCGCCACCGGCGGGGACCTACACCGTCACCTCGACCCTGACCCTGGGGCACGCCACGGTGAACGTGGATGCCACCGCCCTTCCTTCGACGACGATCGACACCACGCCGGGCACGACGACGCCGGGCCTGGTGGCACTGCCACTGGGTGGCGGTGAGCTGGGGACCGGGTCGCTTGGCGCGTCCGGCGGCTTCGGTGCGCTGGCCAGCGCCCAGACGCTGCCGGCGAGCGGACCGGGGGCCGCCCCGCAGCCTGCCGGTCCCGGCGGTGGGTTCCTGGGCAGCGTGGCCCACCTGCCGCCCCTCGGCTTGCCGGCACCGCTGGGCTGGGTCGTGGTCAGCCTGCTGCTGTGCGTCGTGCTGACGTGGCCGATGCTGCTCACCGCTCGATGGCAGTTCCTCGGGGGAAGGAGACGTGCATGAACGGGTTCGACACGGCTGTGGCCGAGACCGCCGAGGACGACACCGCCGTGGGCGACAGCGCGCCCGACGTGATGGAGTCCGGCGCGCCGTCCCCTCTCGCGGCGACCGGTGCCGGAACGGGCGGCACCGTGGAAGGGCAGGGCACCGTGGCGCCACCCCGACCACCGCGCGCGCCGGGTGAGATCGCACCCGCCGGCCCCGCAGGCCCCGGTGGTCCGGGTGAGGCCGTGCCCCCCGGCCGGCCCGGTCTCTTGCGGCGGGTGCTGGCCATCACCGGCACGCGGGCGCAGGACGGCGAGGCCGGTGGGCCCGCATCGGGCGAGGGCGGGGGTGCGGGTGGCCGCCGGCGACCGCAGCGACCTGGGGACGGCGGCACGGGCCGCATCGACCTGCGCAACACCTGGCAGGTCCTCGTGGGGTCGTTGCTCGTGCCACTCGGGGTGGTGCTCGTGCTCATCGCCTGGTACGGCTCAGCCCACACGCCCTACGTCCAGCAACAGATCCCCTACCTCGTGAGCGGGTCGTTCATCGGCCTTGGCTGCATGATCCTCGGCGGCCTCCTCTACTGGGCCCACTGGCTCTACCGCGTCTACGACCAGGCCGACCTCCACCACGAGGAGCAGCTCGAGGCCCTGCGGGCGGTGGTGGCCGTCCTGGCTGGCGCGAACGGCCCGGCAGTGGCGGGCGATGCGGCCGGAGCGGACGCGGTGGCCTCAGGGTTCGTGGCCACTGCCACCGGCACCGTGTTCCACCTGCCCGACTGCCCGGTGGTGGCCCACCATCCCGAGGGCGTGCGCACCCTCGGGGCAGGAGAGCTGGCCGGCATGGCTCCGTGCCGGCTGTGCAGCCCAGGGGGGCCGGCACCAGCTGGCACCTGAGGCTTCCCCGACCCATCGGACCGGGGGGTACGGGGCCGGTTCGCACCGGCCGGCGCGGCGCTCCTCCCCGACCCGTGGAGCCGGCGTCGCGCTCGGCACCGGTCGAGACAGGTCGGCACCGGTCGAGACAGGTCGGACCGATCGGGACGTGACGCCTCCCCGACCCGGGGCAGGCGGCGGGGTCACGGGCAGCCCGGGACCGGTCAGAGAGCCTGACACTGACGTCAGAGCTGACATCTGCGTCAGGAAACGCTAGCCTTGCTCCTACAGCCGGCGCGTGCCGCCTGACAGGCCGCCGCCACCCCGACCGGGTCGGGCGAGGCCAGGCGGCGTTGACGGAGGGGAGTGCTATGGACGCCGACCAGAACCCGAGCCAGGCGGGGACGAGCACCTTGGTCGACATCGCGGCGGCGCAGGATCCGCGGGCCGTGACCCGGGCGTTGCGCGAGCAGCCACTGTTCCGGGTGGGCGAGGACTTCTGCGCCATCACGCGACGGGCCGACATCGAGCGGGCGCTGCGGGACCCGGCCCTGTTCTCCTCGGGGGCCGAGGCCGTGAACCTGGGCAACGTCCGGCCGCTCATCCCCCTGCAGATCGATCCGCCCAAGCACGTCAAGTATCGCCGCGTCCTCGATCCGCTGTTCGCGCCCCGGCAGATGGCCGCGCTCGAACCGGAGATCGCCGGGCTGGTCAACCGGCTCATCGACGACTTCGCCCGAACCGGGTCGTGCGACCTCCACACCCAGTTCGCGGTGCCGCTGCCGTGCACGGTCTTTCTCACCCTCATCGGGCTGCCGCTCGAGGACCTCGACGTGCTCCTCGAGCTCAAGGACGGGATCATCCGGCCGCCGGGCGAGACCCTGGCCGAGCAGGAGCCGGTGCGCGCCGAGACGGCCCAGCGCATCTACCGCTACTTCGAGGATGTCATTGCCAAACGGCGGCAGGCGCCCAGCGACGACCTGCTGGCGCGGATCATGAACGCCGAGGTGGACGGGGCCAAGCTCACCGACGAGGAGATCCTCGACATCTGCTTCCTGTTCATCATCGCCGGGTTGGACACCGTGACCGACTCGTTGGACTGCTTCTTCGCCTACCTGGCGCAGCAGCCCGAGCACCGGCGCCAGCTGGTGAAGGACGAGTCCGTCATCCCCTCGGCCGTGGAGGAGCTGTTGCGGTGGGAGAGCCCGGTGCCGGCGGTGGCGAGGGTGGCCACTGCCGACACCGAGATCGGTGGCTGCCCGGTGCGCGCCGGCGAGCAGGTGATGCTGCTCCTGGGTTCGGCCAACACCGACGACAGCGCCGTGCCCGGGGCGCACGAAGTCGACCTGCAGCGCAACCCCAACGCGCATCTCGCCTTCGGTGGAGGGGTGCACCGGTGCCTGGGCTCGCACCTGGCCCGCCAGGAGCTGCGGGTGGCGTTGCGCGAGTTCCACCGCCGGATTCCCGACTACGAGCTGGCGCCCGGCACCGTCCTGGAGTACACGCCCGGGTTGCGGTCACTGCACACGCTCCCGTTGGTGTTCCAGCCCGAGCTGGAGGGCTGAGATCGTGAAGATCCGCCTCGACGCCGATCGCTGCCAGGGACACGGCCGGTGCTACACCCTGGCACCGCAGGTCTTCGACGCCGACGAGTTCGGCCACTGCCGGCTGCTGATCGAGGACGTCCCCCCCGAGCTCGAGTCAGCTGCCCGGACAGGGGCGGACAACTGCCCCGAGCAGGCGCTGACCATCGAGGACTGACATCGCGGACTGACATCGGGGACCGGCATCGCCGGGGACCGACGACCCTGCCGCCCGCACACCGGTGCGCTGTCCCGTCGGGCAGGAGCACCGCCGCAGAGCGGCCCTGCCCGTCCCCACCGTCGCACTCGGTGCGCAACGCCGCGCACCGCGGGTACCCGGCGGTCAGCAGCGGTACACGCGTGCCGCGTTGGCCGCGAACAACTTGTCGCGCGACTCGTCGTCGAGTCCCGCCGTCACCGTGACGAAGGCGCTGTAGAGCTCGTCGAAGGTGCCGAACATCGAGTCGACGGGGAAGTTGCTGGCGAACATGCAGCGGTCGACCCCGAAGGCCTCGAGCGCGTACTCGAGCCAAGGAGCCAGCACTTCGGCTCGCATGGACCCGAGCGGCATCGCCAACCCTGACAGCTTGCACAGCACGGTGCTCCCGAGCCCGGCCAAGGCGTCGATCCCGGAGCGCCACAGGGCGCGCTCGTCCTCGTCGGCGGCGCGGGGCCAGCCGGTGTGCTCGACGACCACGGTGAGCCCGTCGCACGCGGTGAGCTGGCGCGCCGCGTGCTGCAGCTGGTCGGGATGGGCCATCAGCTCGAACACCAGGTTCCGCTGGCGGAGCGCATCGAGCACTTCGGGCGCAGGCACCGGCTGTCCCAGCGGGCCCATGGGGCGCACGCCGCGCAGGCGGGTGGCGGCCATCTGTCGGTCGATCAGTTCGATGGCCTCGGTTGGCGTGTCGGTGGGCGGCAGGCCACCCACGATGGCGTCGGGACCGTCGCCGCTGTCGGCCCGCCGATCCAGTTCGAGGGTCTCGTCGACCGAGTGGCGCCCCGTGGCGGCGGCGACGTTGACGATCTTCTCGACGTTCCACCCTGCTGATTCGGCCCGGTAGGTCTTGAGGTCGAACCGGCGTGCCATCCGGGCGGGGTCACCGGCCGCACCGCCGTGCGCACCGGGGCGCCCCAGGTACGGGTACCACTCGCTGCGAGCCGGGTCCCACAGGTGGACGTGGGCGTCGACGACGCGCGCAGGCCGTGTGGTCATCGGACACCGACCTCCCCGGCGACGCCCTCGGACGGGCCGGCTGCCGTGCCGATGATGTCCGCCAGGGCATGGTCGAGCCAGGCAGGCACGGCCGGTCCCCCGAAGGTGACGGTGCCGAGCGGCCGGGGGTGGCTGCGCACGCCGATCCACCCGGCGCCCACCGCCAACTCGGCGCCCCCGAGCGCCGGCGCGTCTGGATGGGTGACGAGATGGGCCGCCAGCGCACCGACGGCCTCGGCCACCACCGGCAGCGGTGCCTCCATGCCGATGGCGAAGGCGGTGACTCGTCCGCCGGTTCCGCCGGCTGCGGCCCGCGCCAGCTGCGCGGCGGCCTGGGCGCGACTGCGCCCGCCCGAGGTCCGGGCGTCGACGAGGGTGACCAGCCGGAGCGGACGACCGGTGGCGGCCGCATGGTCCGCCGCCGCCCGGGCCCACGCCGCGTCGGCGTGGATGGCGTCGACGATCCCCTCGTGCTCGGCCAGCATGTCCCGCCAGCTGGGCTGGGTGCCGACAGGCTCCCCGCCAGTGGCGGCAGGGGCGGTCATCGCCCCCTGCTGGGCGGTCCCGGCGACGACGACGGCGTCGAGCGCACCAGCGGTTACCGCCGCCGCTCGCAACGCCGCGGCGGTGCCGGCAAAGCCGGTGGCGCCCTCCACACGGTGGACGGTCACGCCGCGCTCTCCGAGGGCGGCGGTGAGCGCTGCGGCCAGCTCGGCGGACGGCCCAACCAGGGCGCAGGCACGAACGGACCCGACCATGGTGCCCTCGCCCGCTGGCTCGTCGAAGATGGCACCGAAGCGGGGATTGCCGCCGCCATCGGTGGCCTGGGCCGCTTCCGCGGTGGCGAATGCTCGGGGCACCACCGCCTCGAGCACCCGGGCGAGGGAGGCGACATCGTCGGTCCGGACCACTTCGAGCAGCCGCGGCCGGTCGACGACCGCCACCTCGGAGCCGCCGGCGAAGAAGACCTGGCCGCTGCACCAGCCGAAGCCGTCGCCCACCAGATGGGCGCCGAAGGGCGCGAGGTCCTCGGGCGCGGGCATGTCCAGGAAGGACACGCCACCGCCACCGGTCCGTCCCATTTGCCGCGCCCGCTCGAGGGCTGCTGCCACCATCCGGGTGGCGGCGATGGGTGACATGGCGTTGACGGTGACACCGGGTGGGAGGTGGCGTCCCAACTGCCACGTCAGGGCGGCGACCGCCCGTTTGGCGCAGCTGTAGGCACCGGCGTCGGCGGCGCGCCAGCCCGAGCCCGACGTGACGCCGAGGACGCGGCCGGAACCGGCAGCGGCCATGTGCGGCAGGGCAGCGCGCAGCACGTTGAGGTATCCGCCGAGGTGGACGTCGAGGACGGCACGCCAGTCCTCCTCGCTCCCCGAGGCGAAGTACGTCTGGCGCGTGATGCCGGCCACGTTGACAACGGCGTCGAGCCCACCGTGCTCGTCGACCAGCTCCGCGCACAGCGTCTCCAGTGCACCAGCGTCGGTCACCGACGCCGAGGAGGCGCGCGCTGCGCCGCCGGCCGCCACGATCCGGCCGGCCGTGGTCTGCTCGGGCTCGGGCAGCCGCTGGGAGCCGTCGAGGGTCACGAGGGGGTCCACGGTGCACACGAACCACCCCCTGCGACCGAGCTCCTCGGCAATGGCCGCCCCGATGCCGCCGCCGCCGCCGGTCACGACGGCGACCCGCCGCCGCCCGCTCACGCCACCGTGGACCGGACCTCGAGCTCGAGGCCCTCGAGCGCGCCCTCCTCGAGCCACTGCTGCAGGCGCTGGCGGTAGCCGAACCAGTCGCCGAGCCCTCGCCCGTAATTGCCGTTGCGGGGGTTGAACTCCTCGGGGTGCCCCTCGTTGTTGATGCGCGACGGCGTGCACGCCGCCATGACCGCGCTGGAGTCGACGAAGGAGTCGACCACCTGCTGGGTCCAGGCTGCCTCGGCCGCCGCGCTCACGTCGAACACGTCCACCCCCTTGCGCCTAAGGAGGCCGACGGTCCGGCCCACGAACTCGGCACCGAGGCAGGCGAGCTGGGTGTAGTTGACCGTGACGACCGCCTGCTGGCCAGGCGCGGGCATGGCGAAGAGGTTGGGGAACCCACGGGTCATCATCCCGAACAAGGTGGCGGCGCCGTCTGCCCACTTCTCCGCCAGGGTGAGCTTGCCGCGCCCGACGATGTCGTGCCCGGCGCGCCGGTACAGGGGAGTGAGCTCGGGCTCGAATCCCGTGGCGAAGACGATGCAGTCGACGGGGTACTCGCGGCCGCCGACCACCGGGCCTCGCGGCGTGATCCGCTCGATACCGGCTGGGCAGTCGACGAGCGTCACGTTGGGGCAGTTGAAGGCCTGCAGGTACTCGTCGTGGAAGCACGGTCGCTTGCACAGGTATCGGTAGTAGGGCTTGAGGATCTCTGCCGTGGCCGGGTCGGCCACGAGCTCTTCGACCCGGCGGCGGTGCGCCTCCATGATCTGGTAGTCGAGCTCCTCTGCGCTGCGCAGGTACTCCTCGAGGGTCATGCCCTCGGTCCGAGGGGGGTGGTGGACCGCCGCGTAGTGGTGCGTCCAGCCGTCGTCGACCAGATCGACCTCGACCTTCCGGCCCAGCATGATGGCCTGGAAGTTGTCCATCCGGTCCCGTTGCCAGCCGGGCCGCAGGCCGTGGGCGAAGTCCGGGTCGGTGGGCCGGTTGTCGCGCACCCCGATGGCGGAGGGGGTGCGCTGGAAGACGAACACGTGCCGGGCGGCCTCGGCCAGTGGCGGCAGGACCTGGATCCCGCTGGCGCCGGTGCCCACCAGGGCGACCGCCTTGTCCCCGAGGCGCGTCAGCGGCTCGTGGGGCCCGCCGCCGGTGTAGTCGTAGTCCCAGCGCGACGAGTGGAAGGCGTGCCCTTCGAACTCCTCCATACCCGGGATGGCCGGCAGCTTGAGGAGGTTGAGGATCCCCACCGCCAACACGTACCAGCGGCAGGCGATGTCGTCGCCGCGGTCGGTGTGCACGTGCCAGCGCGCCCCACCCTCGTCCCACTCGGCGCGCTCCACGCCGGTGTGGAACAGCGCGTCGGCCACCAGGTCGTAGCGCTCGGCGATGGCCTGCAGGTGCTGGAGGATCTCCTCGCCGTACGCGTAGCGCCGGGTGGGGATGTAGCCGAACTCCTCGAGCATCGGCATGTAGATGTAGGATTCGATGTCGCACATGACGCCGGGGTAGCGGTTCCAGTACCACGTGCCACCGACGCCGCCCGCCTGGTCGACGATGCAAATCCGCTCGACGCCCGCCTTGCGCAGCTCGACACCGGCGAGGAGGCCGGCGATGCCACCGCCCACGATCACCACGTCGACCTCGTCGTGGCGGGGGGCGCGGGCCACGAACCGGGTGAACGGATCCGCTCGGTAACGGGCGAAGCGCTCGTCGCCTCGCAGGTCGCAGATGTCGGTGCGCCCCGGGACCAAGCGCTTGTCCCGCTCGGCCAGGTACTTGGCCCACACCGATGCCGGGTCGTAGCGCCCGTTACCGCCGGAGGTCGCGCTCGGTCCCGACCCAGCCATGGAGCCACACTACCCCAAAGAACTGACGCCGGCGTCAGGAAATGCCACGGGGCGCTGCGAGATCACCGGGCCGAGATCCGATTGCCCTCGGGCGTCGGCTCCACGTGCACGGCGGTACCCACCCCGGTCCCGTGGGCCCCGGCGGTGTCGGTGAGCAGGGCGGTACTGAGCTCGCGGTCGGCACGGGCCACGGTGCGCCGCCCGTCCACCTCCACCACGGCCAGCGCCGCCTGGGGGGTGCCGTCGCGGTCGTAGGGGGCGGTCCAGGCCACCACCGTGCCGGGACCGGCCGGCGACGGATCGACCGCCAGCGCGCTGGCGGCGGCATCGACGCGCTCTTGGAGCCCCTCGGGCGGCACCGGCGGCTCGGAGGGGGGCTGGCGGGTATAGAGGCCCACCGCGTGCTTCGTGAGGTAGTAGCCGTTGCCGTGGACGATCACCGCGTGTTGGGCGCCCTGGCGGAGCTGGTCGAGGGTGTTGGCGACCGCGTGGGTCACGTAGTTGCTGCCCGGGCCACCGTGGTAGGGGAGGGCGCCGGTCAACGTCAGGGGCCGGGGGTCGTCTGCGGGGATGCCGAAGCTGTCGCGCGCCACCTCCACCGAGCTCGGGAAGCAGGCATAGAGGTCGAAGCCCGTCACGTCTTCCAAGCCGAGGTGCCCGGCGCCCAGCGCGGCGGCCAGGCACTGGGCCAGGGCGGGCGAGCGGTGCAGGAGGGGTCGCTGGCTGAGGTACCAGATGTCAGTGGCGTCCGCCCACCCCGCCAGGTAGGCGACGGCGTCGGGTCCTGCTCCCAACCGGAAGGCGGTGGCGGCGTCGGTGACCAGCACGGCCGCTGCCATGTCCACGTCCATCACGGCGTTGAGGTACTTCGGGTACGGGTGGCACACCATGCGGTTGTCGGTGCCGACGGTGACCAGCTCCTGCGCCGAGCGGCGGACCGGGAACCACGAGTAGGGATTGACGGCGGCGACGGCGTTGGCCCGTGCCATGAGGTCGGCCACCGCCCGGAGGTGCGCCGCCGGGTCGTGCCCGGCGGCTGCTGCCAGGGCCGACTCGACCAGGGCGTACATGGACGTGGCCTGGTCGAGCCCATGGGCACGCTCCACCGGGTGCACGCCGAGGTCGGGTTCGAGCGGCGGCCAGGTCTGCGGCCAGCCCCCGTCGCCCGGCCAGGGGAGGCGGATCCCAGCTCGCTTCGCCTGGCGCCGCGTGGCGAGCATCTCGGCGCCCACCACCAGCACGAGGGGTTGGCTGCCGGCCGCCACCAGGTCGGCCGCCCGGTTGATCAGCCATTGCGGCACGTTGCCGCCCATGCCTGAGCACCGGGCCTGGGCGTGCTGGGCTCCCAGCCGTCGCGCCAGGTCGCCAGCGGGGTCGCTGTGGCGCAGCGACAGGGAGTGCACCGTCCAGCAATGGGTCAGGCGGCGGAGGGTGGCACTGCCGCCGAGGTCGGCTGCCGCCAGCTCGGCCACCTGCTCCATGGCAGCCAGGGGATCGGGGGCGGCCAGCGGATCGGTCTCGCGCACCGTCAATTGGCCCGCGCCGACCACCACCGGCACCCGTGTCCAGTCGACAGAGCTCATCGTGTCTGCCACCACGCTCCGGTTCCACGGGTACCAGAGGGCGCCCGGCCCACCCACGCCCGCCGGGCCGCCGACGCCTGTCCGGCCGCGCCCGCCCCCCTGGTCGGGGACACCGGTCCACCTGTGGGTACCTGCCGGCGCACCGCCACGCGTCGCCCACCGCGCACGGGGCGACCCGCCGACACCGGCCGGAGCCGGATCGCGATCACCTGCCGGTGCAGCCGGGCCGGCGTGTTCAGGTGCGCCCGCCCGCGATGTCGGCGAGGTCCTGGGCCTTGCGTGCCTTGGGTCCCTGGGCGGCCCCTGGAGCCCGCCGTGAGCGGATCGACACGTCGACGTCGGCCGCCTGGGCCCGCAACGCGCCCGCCGTGCACTGCTCGCGAGGTCGGCGGGCGAAGGGGTCGTACCGGAAGATCCGCATGGCGTTGGCGTGCGTGATCTTGGCCACCTCGTCGTCGGGCACCCCGGCCAGGTACTTCATGGCCATCTCGGGCGCAGTGGGCCATGTCGAGTCGCTGTGGGGGTAGTCGCATTCCCAGCACACGTTGTCCATGTTGAGGTGCCGGCGGCTCTCGACGCCGAAGGCGTCGTCGATGAAGCAGGTGACCACCTGCTCCTTGAACACCTGGCTGGGGAGCTTGTCGCCGAAGTCCTGGCCCGTCCAGGCCCGGTGGTGGGCGTAGACGTAGTCCACGCGCTCGAGGAAGTACGGGATCCAGCCGATGCCGCCCTCCGACAGTGCCACGCGCAGGTCGGGGAACTTCCGCAGGACCGGCGACCACAGCAGGTCTGCCGCGCATTGGATGATGTTGATGGGCTGCAGCGCGATGAGCACGTCGAACGGCGCATCGGGTGCCGTGATCATCAGGGACGAGGACGAGCCGATGTGCATGCACACCACGGTCCCCTCGTCCGAGCACGCCGACCAGAACGGGTCCCAGTGCGCATCGTGGAAGCTCGGCCAGCCGAGCTTCGAGGGATTCTCGGAGAAGGTGACCGCGTGGCAACCCTTGGCCGCCATGCGGCGCACCTCGGCCGCCATAAGCTGGGGATCCCAGATCGGCGGCAGGGCCAGTGGGATGAACCGCTCGGGGTAGGCGCCGCACCACTCGTCGACGTGCCAGTCGTTGTAGGCCTGCAGCATGGCCAGTGCCTGGGCCTTGTCCTCCGTCCGGGCGAAGAGCTGCCCGCAGAACTGGGGGAATGACGGGAAGCACATCGAGCCCAGCACCCCGTTGGCGTCCATGTCGCGGACGCGCTCGTGCACGTCGTAGCAGCCGGGCCGCATCTCCTCGAAGGAGGTGGGCTCGATGCCGTACTCCTCAGGCGGCCGGCCCACCACGGCGTTGAGCCCCACGTTGGGCAGCTCGACGCCTTCGTACAGCCACACGTCGGTGCCGTCCTCCTTGTGGACGACCCGGGGCGCCTTGTCCTTCCACTTGGCCGGCAGGTGGTGCTCGAACATGTCCGGCGGCTCGACGACGTGGTCGTCGACACTGACGAGGATGAGGTCCTCTGCTTGCATGGCGTCCCCTCCTTCGCCGGCCCGCCCTGCGTGTTCGGCGCCGGCCACGGGCGACCGGTGACGGGTCGATCTTATATCTGACGTCGACGTCAGGCACGAGCCGCCGGGCGGCGTTAGGCTGGCGCACCGGTGAGTGACGAGCCGGATCGCCCAGCGCCGCACCCCCGAGGCATCGCCGCCGTAGCGCGTGCGGATCCGGACCGCATTGCGCTGGTGTGCGGGGAGCGGCGCCTCACGTTCCGCGACGTGGACCGGGCGGCGAACGGGATGGCCGCGGGCCTGGCCGATGCGGGCGTCGAGCCCGGTGCCCGGGTGGCGGTGATGCTGCCCAACGGCCCCGAGGTACTGGTGGCGGGCCATGCCGTGGCCCGCAACGGCGCGCTGGTGGTGCCGGTGTCGATGCGGCTCACGCCCTCGGAGGTGGCGTACCTGCTGGCCGACTCCGGTGCAGCTGCCGTCGTGAGCGACGGCTCGCCGGCGGCGTCGGAGGCGGCGCGCCAGGTCGGGGTGCCGGAGCTGCTGGTGTCCTCGCCCGCCATGGCGATCCCGGCCGACGAGCCGCCCCGGCCCCAGTACGTGGCCTCCCCGGTGGTCGCGATGAGCTACACCTCGGGGACGACGGGGCGCCCCAAGGGGATCGAGCGGCCGGCCCCGCCGCCGGCCACCGAGGCCCCGCCGGCCCCCTTCGCCGCGTTCTGGGGGTTCGGCCCCTCGGACGTGCACCTGCTGTGCGGCCCCGCCTATCACACCGCTCCCGGGGCGTACGCCCACATGACGCTGGTGGAGGGTGGCGCAGTGGTGGTCATGGAGAAGTGGGACGCCACCGAGTGCTTGCGTCTGATCGAGCGCGAGCGGGTGACGACCTCCCACATGGTGCCGGCGAATTTCATCCGCATCCTCGAGGTGCCCTGGCAGTCCCACGATCGCTCCAGTGTCCGGCGCATCCTGCACGCGGCGGCGCCGTGTCCCGTCCCGGTCAAACGGCGGATCCTTGAGGTCTTCCCGCCGGGCACGGTGTGGGAGTACTACGGCGCCAGCGAGGGGATGGTCTCGGTGATCGCTCCTGACGAGTGGCTGGCGAAGCCCGGCAGCGTCGGCCGGCCCTTTCCCGGCCTGTCGGTGCGCATCCTCGACGAGGAGGGTGGGCAGCTCCCACCGGGCGAGGTGGGCCACGTCTACGTGTCGCCCTTTGGCGGGCAGCGCTTCGAGTACCACAATGCGCCGGACAAAACGGCCGGGGCGTGGCGCGACGGCTTCTTCACGGTGGGGGACCTCGGCTTCCTCGACGAGGACGGCTACCTCTTCCTGGCCGACCGCCGCACCGACCTGATCCTCTCGGGCGGGGTGAACGTCTATCCGGCCGAGGTGGAATCGGCCCTGGTCGAGGACGACGACGTGGTCGATGCCGCCGTCTTCGGGCTGCCCGACGAGCGCATGGGCCAGCGGGTGCACGCGGTGGTGGAGCTTCGGCCGGGGGCAGTGCGCGACGCGACCGCCCTGGTGGGTCGCCTGGCGAGCCGCGTGGCCGACTTCAAGCTGCCCCGCACCGTCGAGTTCGTGGACGAGCTGCCGCGCGAACCCAATGGCAAGGTGCTCAAGGCGCGCCTGCGCGCTGCGCGCATCGAGGCGGAACAGGCCGGTGCCAGCGTGGGCGAGGCGGTGCGCCGCCCCGTGGCCGGGCACCGGTCGGGATCGAGGTGAGACGGCTGCCGGTGGCGGCACGCGCGGCGGCGGGCGAGGACGTCGTGGACGACGGGCCGGTGGCGGGTACCAGCAGCGGAACGGGATCGCGATGGGGCGAGCAAGGGTAGAAACGGGAGGAACGAGGAGGGGACATGGCACAGACGACCGGTACCCACACGGTGCACGGTGAGCCGCGCCTGCTGATCGGCGGCAAGCTGGTCGAGGCGTCGGGGGGAGGCACCTTCGACAACGTCGACCCGGCGACGGAGGAGGTCCTGGGCGTGACGGCCGACGGGACCGCGGCCGACATGGAGGCGGCGATCGCCGCGGCCCGCCAGGCTTTCGACGAGACGTCGTGGTCCACCGATCACGCCTTCCGGCGCCGCTGCCTCGAGCAGCTGCACGCTGCCCTGACGTCCCACGCCGAGGAGCTGCGGGCGGTGGTGGTGGCCGAGGCGGGCAGTCCCTTGGCCCTCACCTATGCGATCCAAGTCGACCTGCCCATTGCGGACGTGCCCTACTGGGCCGAACTGGCAGCCAGCTACGCATACGACCGCGACATGCCCGAACGCACGGTGTTCGGGCAGGCCACCCGCCGCATCGTGCTGCGCGAGGCGGTGGGTGTGGTGGGCGCCATCACCCCGTGGAACTTCCCGCTGTTCCTCAACATGGCGAAGCTCAGCCCGGCGCTCGCGGCCGGCAACGCCGTGGTGCTCAAGCCCGCGCCCGACACCCCGTGGTCGGCAACGGTCCTGGGCCGGATCATCGCCGAGGAGACCGACATCCCGCCGGGCATCGTCAACGTGGTGGCGTCCTCTGACCACCTGGTGGGCGAGGTGCTCACCACCGACCCGCGCGTCGACATGATCACCTTCACGGGCTCCACCGCCACCGGGCGTCGGATCATGGCCAAGGCGTCGGACACGGTGAAGAAGGTCTTCCTCGAGCTCGGGGGCAAGTCGGCCAAGATCGTCCTCGACGACGTGGAGGACCTGGGTGCGGCCGTGGGTGGTGCTGCCATGGGCGTCTGCGCGCATGCCGGCCAGGGATGTGCCATCACCACCCGCCTCCTGCTGCCGCGGACCCGCTACGACGAGGGCGTGGCGCTGGCCGCCGCTGCCATGGCGGCCGTCCCCTACGGCGATCCGTGGGACGGGTCGAACCTGCAGGGTCCGCTCGTGAGCGCCAAGCAGCGCCAGCGCGTGCTCGGGTACATCGAGAAGGGCAAGGCCGAGGCGCGGCTGGTGTGCGGTGGCGGGGTGCCGGCCCATCTGCCGCGGGGGTTCTACGTGGAGCCGACATTGTTCGCGGACGTCGACCCCAAGGCGGTCATCGCCCAGGAGGAGATCTTCGGGCCGGTGCTCAGCGTCATCGCTTACGAGGACGACGACGACGCCGTGCGGATCGCCAACGACTCCATCTACGGCCTCTCGGGCGACGTCACGGGCGGGTCGGTGGAGCGCGCCCTGGGCGTGGCCCGGCGGATGCGCACCGGCACGGTGGGCATCAACGGCGGGGTGTGGCTCGGGCCCGACGTACCCTTCGGTGGCTACCGCCAAAGTGGTCTCGGCCGTGAGCACGGCGTCGAGGGATTCGAGGAGTATCTCGAGACCAAGACGATCGCCATCCCGGCGGCACCTGGCTCCCCCAACCTGCTCGGCGGGCAGGGCTGAGCCGCCGGACGTCGCGCGTGGCCGTACTACCCCAGGCCGGCCCGCCCGGGCCGGCCAACCCACTGCCCGCCGTGCCGCCGCTCGAGCCCGGCACGCTGCGGCGCACCATGCACGTCGATGTGGGGCCTCGCGGCGCCTGGCGCGGCGCGCTGGTCATCACCGGCGGTGCCCGTGACCTGCGCGTCGGAGAGGGGGCAGGGAGCGACCTGGCGACCGAGGTCCTGGCCGAAGCAGAGGTGGAGGCGTTCTTCGACGAGCAGCGCCGACTGGTGTCCCTGGCGTGCAACCCTGCGGCCGCCTGGGCCGAGGGGCTGCTCGGGGTGCGAGCCGGGGGTGGGTTCCGTCGCGCCCTGGCACAGCGCACGCCACCGGCAGCCGCCGGATCCCTCCTGCGTCAGGTGCTCGACGACTTGCCTGCCGCTGCCCTCATCTCGGGGTACGCCTGGATACGCCTGGCGCGCAAGGCGGGTCACGACCCGGCCACGCTGGTCCCCGCCGACACGCTGGTGCCCATGATCGACCTGTGCTCGGGGTGGCGCACGGGCGGGGTGGCCGCCGGTTCGGTGACCGGCGGGCGGGGCGTACCCGTCCAGGACTGCCCGGCGGCGACCGACCTGGTGGGAGACGACCCACTGGCCTGGCACGCCATCGCGCCCCTCGGTGAGGGCTGGATGCGACGCAGGCGACTCCTCGACGTGCGCGCCAGCGCCAGCGGCTTCGAGATCTGGGCGATGTTTCGCGACACGGTCGGCGAGGCCGACGGCGAGGAGCTCGTGCTCCACGAGTACGCGGTCACGGTCACCGGGGTCGGCGACCGGATCACGGCGGTGTCAGCCGAGCCACGGGTGCTGCCGTTCCCCGAATGCCCGGGTGCGGCACCCGCCGTCTCGGCCCTGGCCGGTCAGCGCCTGGCGCAGCTGCCGGGTGCGGTCCCGGACCTGCTCACTGGCATCTCGTCATGTACCCACCTCAACGATCTTCTGCGCTCGCTCGGTGGGGCCGATGGGCTCGTGGACCTGGCCCGCATGCACGCTGCCTCGGCTCGCTGACCCGGAGCCGCCACCGGCGGGTGGACAGGTGGATTAGGTAACCCTAATCTTTTGCATGTGGGTTACCGAATCTATTCTGGTGGCGGTCGACGGGGCACCGCGTCCAGCCCGGTCAGCCCGGTCAGCCCGGTTGCCTCGGATGCAGACCCGTGCGCGGCCGGTACCAACGGCGCCCACGGTGCCAGCCCCGGCGTGGCCGCCCCGAGCCCCGTGGCACGCCACCCCGTGCGCGGCGCGCCCGACCTGCTCCCGCGGACCGAGCCGACGACCGGCAGCCGGCAGCGCCGCTGGTTGGTCCCGGCGGGGATGCTGGCCGTGTGGGGTCCCGGGCTCGTCGTCATGCTGGCCGACACCGACGCCGGCAGCCTCATCACCGCGGCGCAATCGGGGACGCGTTGGGGATACCGCATGGTGCTGCCCCAGCTGGTGCTGATCCCGGTCCTCTTCGTGGTGCAGGAGATGACCGTCCGCCTCGGGGTCACCACTGGCAGGGGGCACGGGGCGCTCATCCGGGAACGGTTCGGGCGGGGCTGGGCGCTCGTGTCGGCGGGCACGTTGCTGGCCGCGGGCACCGGCGCCCTGCTGACCGAGTTCGCCGGCGTGGCCGGCGTGGGCGAGCTGTTCGGCGTCCCGAGGAGCGTGACGGTGCCGGCCGCAGCCGCGTTCTTGATCGGCGCGGCCGTGACCGGCAGCTATCGCCGGGTCGAGCGCGTCGGGATCGCCCTCGGGCTGGCTGAGCTCGTCTTCGTGCCGGCGCTGGTGATGGCCCATCCCGATATCGGCGCCATCGCACGCGGGTTCGTGCACGTGCCCCTGGGCAACCAGTCGTTCGTGGTGTTGCTGGCTGCCAACGTCGGCGCGGTGATCATGCCGTGGATGATCTTCTACCAGCAGGGAGCGGTCATCGACAAAGGCCTCTCCCGACGCGACATCCGCAGCGAGCGTCGCGACACCGCGATCGGCGCGGTCCTCACGCAGGCCATCATGGTGGTGGTCGTCGTCACCTTTGCTGCCACGGTGGGCCGCGCCCGTCCCGGGACCACCCTCGCCACCGTGGGGGACCTGTCGAGGGCCTTGCGTCCGTTCCTCGGGCTACCCGGGGCCAAGGTACTGCTCGGCGTCTCGGTGCTCGGCGCCGCACTGGTCGCAGCGCTGGTGGCCTCGATCGCCGGTGCCTGGGGCATCGCCGAGGTCTTCGGCTGGCGGCACACGCTCAATGACCGGCCAAGCCGCCACAACGCAATGTTCTACGCCATCTACGCGCTCACCCACGTCGTGGGCGCAGTCGTGGTCCTCCTCCACGTCGATGTCGTGGGCCTGGTGGTGGACGTGATGGTGATGAATGCGCTCCTGCTGCCGGTCGTGCTCGGGTTCCTGCTGGCGCTCGAGGCCAAAGCGCTCCCCCCGTCGATGCGGATGCGCGGCCCGTACCGCTGGGTGGCCACCGTGCTCAGCGTGGCCGTCATCGGGTTCGGTCTCTTCATGGTGCCGGCAACGATGGGATGGGCATGATGCCCGGCTCGACTGCGGGTCGCGTTCGCACGGGCGTGGGCGGGCACCGGCGTGGGCGGGCACGTGCGTGGCTCAGGGCATCGACCCGCGGCCCTGGTGGACCAGGCGTGGGGAGCCAAGGACGCTGGCCGCCTCGGTCGTCTCGGGTTCGTCCACGTAGAGCTGGACGGCCAGGCTCTCACCGATGGCGATCGTGCCGGTGCCGACGTCGAGGGTGAGGGTGCCGTCAGGTGCTCGCTCCAGGACCAGCGCGGTGGCACCGGGTCGAAATCCGTGCGCGTCGAGGTAGACGAGAGTCTCGAGGTCGATCTCGACACGTTCGGAGATCCTCCGGAGCCGCACCCGGTCCCCCGGCTCCGCCTCGGCAAGTGCTTTCAGGGTGGGTCGCGCCGCGCCCGATCCCGGGATGGGGTTTCCGTGGGGGCAGGCTTCGGGATTGTGGAGCAGGGCGACCAGCCGGGGCTCGACCTCGTCGGAGATCACGTGCTCCCATCGGTCGGCTTCCTTGTGGGCCTTGTACCACTCGATGCCGATGACGTCGGTGAGAAGCCGCTCGGCCAGTCGGTGTCGCCGCACGACGCTCTCGGCCCGACGGCGACCCTCTTCCCGCATCGACAGCGACCGCCCCTTGGACTCGAGATAGCCGTCGCCGATCAGCCGGGCCACCATCTCGGTCACTGCCGGGGCGGAATGGTGCAGGCGCTCGGCCAGGCGCGCCCGGATGACGGGCACGCCTTCCTCCTCGAGCTCGTAGATCGCTTTCAGGTACTCCTCGACGGGAGGATGGAACCCCTCGGGCACTCCTGTGAGCGTAGCCACATCGGCCGGGGGATCCGGCCCGTGCCGGGAGCCGGTGATGCAGCGGCGCTGCCAGGCGTCACGAGGCGGCGCGCTCGAGGATGTGAACGGCGCAGGCGGACCCGAGGCCGATCACGTGCGTCAACCCGACCCGGGCGCCGTCGATCTGGCGATCACCGGCTTCGCCCCGCAGGTGGGTGGCGACCTCGTACAGATTGGCGACGCCCGTGGCGCCAATGGGGTGGCCCTTGGAGATGAGCCCGCCCGACACGTTGACGGGGATCGTGCCGTCGCGCCAGGGTGCCCGCCGGTCGATGAACTCGCCAGCCCCGCCCGGCTCGCACAGCTGGAGGTTCTCGTAGTGGATGAGCTCGGCGGTGGCGAAGCAGTCGTGCAGCTCCACGAGGTCGAGGTCGTCGGGTCCCACGCCCGCCTGCTCGTAGGCGGCGGCTGCGGCCTGCTTGGTCAGGGTGGACACGTCGGGCTGGGCGCTGTCGCTCTCCACATACGGGTCCGAGGTGAGCACGGACGCGCTGATCTTCACTGCCCGCCGCCGCACGTCGGGATCGAGGCTGCGCAGCCTGGCGTCCGAGCACAGGACCACGGCGGCGGCACCGTCACCGGTGGGGCAGCACATGAGGAGCGTGTTGGGGTACGCCACCATCTCGGCCGCCATGATCTCCTCGAGGCTGAAGGCCTTGCGGTACTGGGCCAGGGGGTTGAGCGCGGAGTGCGCGTGGTTCTTCTCGGCCACCTTGGCGAACTGCTCGAACCCGACGCCGCCGTGCTCGTAGGCGTACTCCATGCCCGCCTGGGCGAACACGCCGGGCATGAGCTGCGTGCCAAGGACGCCCTCGACGGGCATGACCGAGCCGTAGCGACCGGAGGGCGTGAACACCTGGGGACCACTGCGTGCCCGTCCCGCCGGTCCCAGGAGGCCCATCTTGCCCATCTGCTCCACCCCCACGGCCAGGGCCAGATCGGCCTCGCCCGCCCGGATGGCCATGAGCGCCGTGCGGACGGCCGTGGCGCCCGTGGCGCAGGCGTTGGCCACGTTGTAGACGGGGATCCCCGTCTGGCCGATCTGCTTGAGGAGGCGCTGGCCGAGCATGGCGGAAGCCTCTGCCAGGCAGCCCACCGCCAGCAGCTGCATGTCGAAGATGGTGGTGCCGGCGTCCCCCAGTGCCCCCAGCGCCGCCTGGGCCGCCAGGTCGACCACGTCGAGGTCGGGGTACCGACCGAACGGCGTCATGGCGGTGCCGATGATCCAGACGCGCTCAGCCATTGCTGTCCTCCTCCTGTCGTGTGCGGCCTCCGGCGACCCGGCCCGAGCGGCGGGTTCAGATCGGAGCGAAGCCAAAGGCGATCGCCTCGGTGCCCTCGTCGTCGGTGCCGGCACCGAAGGTGGTGAGCGCGACCCGCATGCCCAGACTGACGTGAGCCGGGTCGGGCTCGATGTCCTTCAGGTTGGCTTTGACGACCCCTCCCCCGTCGAGGTCCACCACTGCCGACACGTACGGGACCGCCACGTTCGGGGCGGCGCGGTGCACGATCGTGAACGCCCGTACCGTGCCGGTGGTGGCGAGCGGCCGGCGCTCGAACGCCTGCTCCCCGCATCGGGCGCACGCGTTGCGCCGGTCGAAGAACCGGGCGCCACATCCCGTGCAGGTGTTGGCCACCAGATGGGCACCGTCGGGGCCGTCGAGCACGAGGTAGTCGACGATCGGGATGCGCCTCGCGGACTCGCTCACGGACCGGCAGCATAGGAGCGGCCAGCCTGACGCGCACGTCAGGGTCCATCCCTGCTGGCGTTGACGGCCGCCTGTGCCCGGCGCTAGCAAGCTGGCGACGCACGACGCGCTGACCGGACGTGACAGCAGCGTGGCCGGTGTCGCCAACCAGACCAACACCAACCACACCCCCGCCAGCGCAGACGCCTGCTTCCGACCGCGACTCCAGTTCCCGACTCCCGACGATTTCCTCCGACCATGACGACGCCAGCCACGAGGAAAGGAGCGGCACCGTGACCGATCCCGCACCCGACACACCGCTCGACCACCAGGTCCTCCATCGCGTGGAGGCGGGTGTGGCGTGGATCACGCTCAACCGTCCCGAGGCCCGCAACGCCATTACCCCCGCTCAGCGCGACCGGATCATCGACCTTCTCGAGGAAGCCAGCGCCGACAGCGCCATCCGTTGCGTGGTCGTGACCGCGACCGGCGACGGCTTCTGTACGGGCGCGGACCTGCGTGCGGGGCGGACGGCCTCCGCCCCCGAGGCCGGGGGAGCGTCGGCGCGCGTGCAAGGCGACATCTCCCGCCTCATCCGTCGCGGTGCGCAGCGGCTGGTGGCAGCCGTGCTCGACTGCGAGAAGCCGGTGGTCGCGGCCGTCAACGGCATCGCCGCCGGGTTGGGAGCCCATCTGGCATTCGCGTGCGACCTGGTGGTGGCGGCGCAGTCGGCTCGTTTCGTGGAGGTCTTCGTGCGCCGTGGCATCGCACCCGACGGCGGCGGCGCCTATCTCTTGCCCCGGTTGATCGGACTGCATCGGGCCAAGGAGCTGCTCTTTTTGGGCGATGACCTGGCGGCTGACCAAGCGCTGGCGCTCGGTCTGGTCAACCGCGTGGTCCCCGCCGAGCAGCTGGATGCATCCGTCCGTGAGCTGGCTGCACGGTTGGCGGCAGGTCCGACCAAGGCGATCGGGCTGACCAAGTGGCTGGTGAACCGCTCGTTCGAATCCGACCGGCGCACGGCGTTCGACGAGGAGGCGATGGTGCAGGAGATGGTCGTGGCCACCGCGGACGCGGCCGAGGGGCTGCGTGCCTTTGCCGAGCGGCGCCAACCGCAGTTCCGGGGGTATTGAGGCTGCGGCGATCGCCGTCCCCACCGGCGCTCCCGGCAGGAGCGGAGGAAGTAGTCTGACGACCACGTCAGAGAATGAAGGGCTGCGTGCAGGCCCCGTGCCAGCGCCCCGCGCGGTCGAGCCCACGGAGGGACCCGGTGGACCTGGAACTGTCCGACGAGCAGCAGGAGCTCCAGCGCGCGGTACGGGCCGTGCTCGAGCGCGAGTGCCCCGTGTCGCTCGTCCGCCACGTGGTGGAGAAGGGCGCCGACGCCTCCGCGCTGTGGAACCGGATGGTCGAGTTGGACTGGCCTGCGCTCGCCGTCCCCGCCGGCGACGGGGGCCTGGGCTTGGGCACGATGGAGCTGGCGGTGGTGGCCGAGGAGCTGGGGCGGGCGCTGGCCCCGGTGCCCTTCCAGGCCACGGCGGCGCAGTTTGTCACCGCGGTCAGCTTGGTGGGATCGGCGGAGCAGCGGCAGCGGTTCCTGGGGCCCGTCGTGACCCGGGGCATGGTCGCCACGCTGGCCGTCGCCGGTGAAGCGGGCCGCTGGACGCCGGACGCGGTGGCGGTCACGGCGCACCCCGACGGTGGGGAGTTCGTCCTCGGCGGCACCGCAGCCTGGGTCTTCGACGGAGTGCTGGCCGAAGAGCTCGTGGTGGCCGCCCGCCTGCCAGGGACCGCTGGCGAGGAGGGGCTGGGGCTGTTCGTGGTCCCTGCCGCCGCGGTCCGGGCCGAAGCGATGTCGGTTCTCGACCCCACTCGGTCACTGGCGCGGGTGGCGTTCGACGGCGCCCGCGTCGACGCGGCGCGGGTGCTGGCCGCCCCGGGGGCCGGAGCAGCTCCGCTCCGGGCGGTGTTGCAGGTGGCCACCGCCGTGCTGAGTGCGGAGATCGTCGGGACGTGCCAGGCGATCTTCGACGTGGTCCATGCCTATGTGGGCGAACGCGAGCAGTTCGGGGTGAAGATCGGTTCGTTCCAGGCCATCAAGCACAAGCTCGCCAACATGTTCGTGGCGCTCGAATCGGCTCGGGCAACGGCGTACTACGCGGCGGCCGCCGTCGACGAAGATGCCGAGGACGCGCCCTTGGCCGTGTCCACCGCCAAGGCAGCGGCAGGCGACTGCCAGAAGCTACTGGGCCAGGAGGGCATCCAGACGCTTGGCGGGATCGGCTACACGTGGGAGCACGACATGCACCTGTACGTGAAGCGGGCCAAGGCGGCAAGCGCCCTGTTGGGTACGGCGGCGGAGCACCGCGCCGCCATCGCCACTGCCATCGGCCTGTGACCACGTGACGGAGGTCTGACCGCCTGACGGGGGTGTGGCCGCGCGAGGCGGCAGGGACGGGTCGCCGGTGCTGCGGCCCGTCCCCCGGTCGATCTGCCCAGGCGGGACCGACCTCCGCAGGTCGGATCTGCTGCCGGCCGACTCGAGAGGGTGCAACCGGAGCCTGCCTCGGTTCGGGTCGGTCCCGCTCGGGTGGGGCCCAGTTCAGGTAGGGCCCAACCAATGCGCCCAGGACACGGGCAGGTTGCGCAGGACGCCGAAGGCCACGGTTACGAGGACCAGGATCGTGACCACCAGCCGCCGGCGCGGCAGGTGCCCCAGAGTCGGGCCGCCCAGGCGCGGGCTGGCCCAGGCCATCCAGAGCCAGGCGCCGACGGGGAGCAGCGCCACGAACAGCGGGTTGCGCGCCATGGCCTCGGGGAGGTCGCCGTGCACGAGAGCGTGCAGCGCCCGGGTTGCACCGCACGCCGGGCACCACAGGCCGGTCACGAGGTGGAACGGGCACGGCACACCGCCGCCCCGGTCGGGATTGCTCGTACCGGCAGCGACGCACGCTGCCAGTGCCGCGCCGGCCGTCAGCACCGGCGCCGCCCACGTAGGCAACCGCACGGCGTGCGGGGGCGGCACGACGTCAGCCGAGCGCGCCGCCACTGGAGGTCGATGCCACGGCCACGACGACGAAGTAGACGATCATGATCGCCAGTGTGGCGAACCCGATGATGATGCCCGCCAGTGCGAGCCCGTCACCTTTCTGGGTGCCGCCGGATGCCTGGATCTGGCGCCGGGCAACGAACCCGAACACGATCCCGAGGATGGAGCCGACCCCGCACAGCGTCACGATGGCAAGCACCAGCGAGGCGATGGCCAACCCGTTGGTGGTCTGCACGGGGTAGGTGCCTGGTACCGCTCCGTACGGCGCGGCGTAGGGCGAGCCGTAGGCGGGTGCACCGGGCGGCCACCCGCCGCTGGCTGGCGGCGGGCCGTAGGACCACCCACTCCATCCAGAGCCCGGGGCCCGAGGGGCGCCAGGTGGGCCGCCTGGGCCCGGCGGACCGGAAGGCGCAACTTCAGGTACGGGCGGCGCCACTTGAGGTACGGGCGGCGCCGCGGTCTCCGGCGTGTCGGCACCGGCCGCGGTCGGCGCAGTAGGCGCTGGCGTCGGGACGTCGGACCTGCCGGCGTCGGCAGGCACGGGCGGTGCCGTGGAGCCCGGTTCACCGGTGGCGGCCGCAGCGGGTGTGGGCGGCGCTGCCGGGATGCCGGGCGGTGCTGCCGGCGAGGCCGCGCCGCCGAGCGGCGCGCCGCAGTTGGTACACCATCGGCCTTCCTGCGCCGCGGCTCCGCACTTCGGGCAATTCACGGGGTCTCCCTCCCGCCCTGTCCGACGCGGTGCACGCTACCAGGCCGGGTGGTCGTTGCCGGGATCCATCCGTGCCCAGGTGCGACGGGGGCGGCCGGTGGCCTCGTTGCTGGCCAGGAAGGACGGCGCCGACGCCTCGAAGGGCGACCGGTGCCTCCTCAGCGGCGCGGGAGGCCCAGCACCCGCTCGGCGATGATGTTGCGCTGGATCTCGGACGTGCCGCCAGCGATGGTGCCCGAGAAGGATCGCAGCCAGTGCACGACCCAGGCACCGTCGGGTCGGCGAGCGAACGACGGCGCATCCTGACGGTCGAGGTCGAGGCCCGCCGGGCCCATGGCCTCGGCGATGTCGAGTGCCAGGTTCCGGCGCAGCTCGCTGCCGAGCAGCTTGAGTACCGAGTGCTCAGGGGAGGCCATGCCCCGGGCGAACTTGGCGAACCCGCGGTAGCCGAGGAGCTTGAGTGCCTGGGACTGGACGTAGGCCCGGGCCACGGTGTCGCGCACGGTGCTGTCATCCGCCAGCCGCCGTCCGCCGGGCAGGGGGGTCGTGCACGTGTCCACCACGCGCCGGAGCATCTGCTCGATGCCGACGACGTCGCTGATCCACAACATGCCGCGTTCGTGCGCCAGGGAGCTGCCAGCGATGGCCCAGCCGTGATGGAGCTCCCCGACCAGGTTGGCGGCCGGGACGTGTACGTCGGTGAAGAACACCTCGTTGAAGTCGGCGTGCTCGGGGTCGGTGAGCTCCGCCAGGGTCCGGGTCTCGATGCCCGGTGTCTGCATGTCGATGATCAGCACGCTGATCCCGGCGTGCTTGGGAGCGTCAGGATCGGTACGGACGAAGCAGAAGCAGTAGTCGGCATCGTGCGCGCCGGAGGTCCAGACCTTTTGGCCGTTGACCACGAAGTGGTCGCCGTGCAGCTCGGCTCGCGTGCGCAGTCCGGCCAGGTCGCTGCCGGCGTTCGGTTCGCTCATCCCCAGGCACCAGCTGATCTCGGCCCGCAGGGTGGGCAGTGCGTAGGTGGCCTTCTGCTCCTCGGTGCCCCAGTCCAAGATGGAAGGCGTGATGATCGACAGCCCCTGGGGGTTGCAGGTACGAGGCACGCCCAGGCGGGCCATCTCCTCGAAGTAGACCATCTGCTGGAGCGGTGTGGCGTTCCGGCCGCCGTACTCGGGAGGCCAGCCCGGCACGAGCCAGCCGTTGTCGAACAGCAACCGCTGCCACGCCCGTGCCCAGGCAGGGATGTGGGCCGAGGAGCGCACGGGCTCGGCTCGGGCCTCCGGCGGCGGCAGATTGGCCTCGATCCAGGTGCGCAGCTCGGTGCGGAAGGCCTCGGTCGCCTCGTCGTAGTGCAGTCGCACGCGCCGATCGTAGCCGCACTGACATCTGTGTCAGGGACGGCGGCCGGTGCCGGCAACCGGCGCCAGCGTGGGCAACCGGCGCCAGCGTGGGCAACCGGCGCCAGCGTCGGCAGCGGTTGTCCCCACCGGCGTGGCCGTCTCCCGTGCGCGGCCGTACGGCCGGCACCGCGACCCACCGTTGTCCGGGCTAGGCCAGACCGCGGGTGAGGAGCATGCATCCGGCGATGGGCCCGCCGCCGTTGGCGACGACCGCGACCTGCGGGTCACCGGGCACCTGGCGCTCACCCCCGTCGCCCCGCAGCTGGACCACGGCCTCGTGCAGGAACCCGAAGCCGTGCAGACGCCCGGCGGAGAGCTGGCCGCCGTGGGTGTTGAGCGGCAGGTCCCCGTCGAGGGCGATGCGGGCGCCGCCTTCGACGAACGAGCCGCTCTCGCCTCTCGGACACAGGCCGAGCTCCTCGAGCCACACCATTGTCAGGATGGAGAAGCCGTCGTAGAGCTCGGCCACGTCCACATCCGCGGGGCGCAGGTCGGTGCGCTCCCACATGCTGGCCGCGGCGTCACGGGCCGCCATCGTGGTCATGTCGTCGAACTGGTCCCAGCTGGGCCGGCCCCGCAGTGCCGTCCCGATGGCCGCAACCTGCGCCACGGGCTTGGGGGCATCGGGTGCGTAGTCCCGGTGCGACACCACGACCGCCGTCGACCCGTCGCAGGGCGCGTCACAGTCGTAGAGGCACAGGGGCGTCGAGATCATGCGAGCAGACAGGTAGTCGGCCATCGACAGCGGGTCCCGGTAGATGGCCTTGGGGTTGCGGGCTGCGTTGCGCCGGCCGTTGAGGGCGATCCACGCCAGCTGCTCACGGGTCAGGCCGAATTCGTGCAAGCGACGCTGGGCCACCATGGCGATCCAGTTCACGGCGGAGACGGCCCCGAAGGGCAATGTCCACTGCAGCGGCCCCGAAAAGCGCGGCACGCCCCCGCCTCCGCCCCCACCGCCGATGCCCTGGCGGCCGCCGGTGCCCTGCGCAGTGGACTCGGTCACCGTCCGGTAGACGAGCACGTGACGGGCCAGCCCGGCAGCCACCGCCAGGCACGCATTGAACACTGCCCGGATCTGCCCCGGTCCCTCCATGCCGCCGTCGTGCCAGGTCAGCCGGAGCCGCAGCGCATCTTGCACCTCGGGCGTGCCAGGACCGCCGAAGCCGGCCGGTCCGAAGCCTCCGCCGGGGTAGGTGGCCAGCCCGTCGATGTCGTCTCGGGTGAGGCCGGCATCGGCGATGGCCTCGAGGCACGCTTCCACGGTGAGGTCCAGCTCGCCCCGGCCCAGGCGCCGACCCACGGCCGACTGCCCGATGCCCGAGACGACTGCGTGCCGTTCGAGGGGTTCGCCGGTCACGATTCGCCTCGGCGGGCCGGGCGGAACAGCGGGAGCCACACGTCGTCGTGGTGCTCGAAGACCACGTCGACGGGCATGCCGATGGCGACGTCGTCGGCGTCCACCCCCACCAGGTTGGTGGTGAGCCGGATGTCCTCCTGCTCGGCCAGGGTGACCAGCGCCACCACGTAGGGATCGGAGCCCGGGATCCACTGCTGGTGGTTGACGGTGAAGGAGTGGACCACTCCGCGGCCGCTCACGGGCTCGGGCTCGGGATGGTCGGCCAGGCAGTACGGGCAGCGTGGGGCGGGCGGGTGGTGGTAGCGACGACAGGACCGGCAGCGCAGGAACCGCAGGACACCGTCCTCACCGCTGGTCCAGAAGAAGCGGTTCGCCTCGTCGAGTCGGGGCAGGAGACGAATGGGGGGGCCGCTGGCTGTCATCGGGCGGATGCTACCGGGAGGCCGCCTGATGCTGACGCTTGTGTCACAGCTCCTCCCCGAGGGGCGGTGCCAGGCGCGAGAGGCCGCAGGCGCGGCCCGTATCCTGGGAGGCGACGGCCCGCTCGCCGGGGAACTCTCACGAAATCCACAGGAACTGCTCACGCCGTCCTCAGATGGTCGCAGTGTGCTGGAGGTGTCGTGCGGAGCGGCGTGGCACCGCGCAGCACGGCCGGGAGGAACGGCGATGACGGACAGCGAGTTCACCAGTGGCGAGTCCACCAGCGGCGAGTCCAGCGAGCGTCGGGTGGACCCAGCCGGAGGGCAATTCACAGCGGCGTTGCCTGGCGCGCTGCCGGCGCACCCGGACGCGGTGCAGTCGGTTCCCGGCACGCAGCACCTCCCCGGATGGCCGGTGCCGCCGGAGGGATGGGTCCCGGCGCACCCCGGCGGGCCGTGGGGTGTCCCGCAGCCGGCCACCCCTGGCCAGCGCGCGTCCTGGGACCGCTGGCCGTCTCCCTTCGGTGGCGTACCCGGAGCCTCGGGCGGGGGTGGATGGGGGCCTGCGCATCCCGGCGGGCCCACCGGCCCCGGGAGCTGGGGCCCGTACGGGCCGTGGGGACCGTGGGGCCCGCACCCGGGAGCTCCGGCACCAGGTGGTCGCCACCTTCCGAGGCGTCACGACCGCCTGGTGGTGATCGCAGCCGCGCTGGCCGGCGCCCTGCTCGTGGTGGCCGCCTTCGGCGCGCTGCACACCGTGGTCGCGGGGCGCAACGCCCCGTTGTCGATTGGCCAGGTGCCGTCACCGTCACCGGGTGCGGGGGCCAACAGCACGATCGGTGACGTGTCGGCGATCGCAGCCCAGGTCGACCCGTTCGTGGTCGACATCAACACCATGCTCGGCTATCAGCAAGCCGCCGCCGCCGGCACCGGCATCGTGCTCAGTGCGTCAGGCGAGGTACTCACCAACAACCATGTGATCGAGGGTGCGACGGTCATCAAGGCGACCGACGTGGGCAACGGTCGGACGTACACGGCCACCGTGGTGGGCACCGATCCCTCGGCCGATGTCGCCGTCATCCAGCTGCAGGGCGCCTCCGGGCTCAAGACCGCCAACCTGGGTGACTCCGCCACCGTGGCCGTCGGCGACGCGGTGGTGGCCATCGGCAACGCCGGCGGCGCGGGGGGCACGCCCAGTGCGGTCACCGGGACCGTCCAGGCACTCGATCAGTCGATCCGGGCCACCGACGAGTTCGGCGGGAGCCCCGAGAACCTCACCGGGCTCATTGCCACCGACGCCCCCATCCAGCCGGGGGACTCCGGCGGCCCGCTCGTGGACGTCCACGCCAAGGTGATCGGCATCGACACCGCGGCCACAGCCGGCTTCGTGTTCAACCAGGGGACCACCTACGGCTTCGCCATCCCCATCGACAAGGCCATGAGCATCGTGAAGCAGATCGAGGCAGGGCACCCGTCCTCGACGGTCCACCTGGGTGCCACCGGGTTCCTCGGTGTGGAGGTGACCGACGGCGCGGCCAACGGCGCACTGGTGGTGGGTGTGGTGAACGGTTCGCCGGCGGCCAAGCTGGGCCTGCAACCCGGTGACGTGATCACGTCGGCGGGCGGGCAGGTGGTCTCGTCGGCCGAATCCCTGACCTCGGTGCTCCAGCAGCACCACCCCGGCGACCGGGTCGACATCGTGTGGACCGACAATGCCGGCACCCAGCACCACGGGACGGCAACCCTGACGACCGGCCCAGCAGCCTGAGCGCGAGACGGCGGGGCCGGCGGACAGGGCAGGACCGGGAGGCAGGGCAGCACTGGGAGGCAGGGCAGCACCGGCAGGCGACCCGGCACCTCACGTCTCGAGCGCCGGCCCGCCAGGGCACCGATGCCGGGGGGCCGCTGGTCAGCCGGTTGCGGGGGCTGGGAGCCGGTACAGCTCGGCCGCGTTGGCGCCGAGGATGCCGGCCTGGGCCCCGGGCGCCATGGGCGCGATCGTCTGGCGCAGCGTCTCGACCGCACCGGGGAAGGTGGCGTCGTGGTGCGGGTAGTCCGAGCCCCACACGATGCGCTGCTCGCCGATGAACGGGGCCAGCGCCGGCAGCGTGTGCTCGTCCACCTCGTAGGAGATCCAGCACTGGCGGGCGAAGTACTCGCTCGGGCGCAGGCGCAGCTCGGGGCAGAAACCGCCGAAGCTCTCGGCCTGCTCGTCCAGGCGTTCGAGCCAGAAGGGCACCCATCCGCCGCTGGACTCCAAGAACACCACCCGGAGGTCCGGGTGGCGTTCGAGGACGCCGAAGGCGATCAGCTGGGCGCAGGCCAGCATCTCCTCGAAGGAGTGGGAGACGGCGTGCAGGACCAGGGGGTTGAACGGCCGGTCGGCTCCCAGGGTGGGGACGATGACGGAGCTGCCCTCGTGGACGGCCACGGTGACCCCGAGCTCCTCGGCGGCCTGCCAGATCGGCTCGTAGGCGGGGTCGGGCAGGGACCGGCCCAGGCAGGGATTGGGGCGGACGAAGGCGGCGGGAAAGCCCAGCTCCTCATGGGCACGCCGCAGCTCGCGCACCGCAGCGGCCGGGTCCTGCACCGGCACCATGGCGGCGCCGAAGAGCCGGTCGGGGGCGGCCGCGCAGTACTCGGCCAGCCAGTCGTTGTAGCCGCGTGCCACCGCCACGGCCGCGGCCGGGTCCTCGATGGCCCAGGCGTACAGGCCCACTGACGGGAACAGCACCGCCTGGTCGATCCCCTCGAGGTCCATGTCGGCCAGCCGTGCCACCGGGTCCCAGCCCCCCCGCCGAGCCTCCTCGAGCGGACGCAGGTCCTCGGGCTCCGAGAAGCGGGCACCGGGCGTGGCCAGCGTGCCCAGTGGCACGGCGAGGATCTCCGTGTCGCCCACGACGACGTGCTCGAATCCCTGCGCGTCGCGCTCGATGCGCGGCCGGTACGGCTCGGGCACCGCCTGCCATGCCTGACGGGGCTCGACGACGTGTCCGTCGGCGTCGACGACCGGGGTGCGCAGCTGGTCTGGTGCCGGGGATGGGCCGGCAGCGGTCGCCGTGGTCATGGGGATCCTCCTGGAGTCGTGGCACGTCGCCAGTCGTCGCGTTCGGGAAGCGGGTGGCGGAACAGGCGGGCCGCGTTGCCTGCCGCGATGAGGCGGAGCTCCTCGTCGGGCAGGGCTCCCAGGGACCGGCTGAGCACGGCCTGGGTGTCCGGCCAGGTCGAGTCGGCGTGCGGGTAGTCGCTCTCGACCATGATGTGGTCGACGCCGATCCGCTGGCGCAGCGCGATCACCGACGGGTCGTCGATGGTGCAAAACCAGAAGTTGCGGCGCAGGACGTCGCTCGGCAGCAGGTCCGAGGGCCACGCCGTGGACTCGGTGCCCGAGGCCGAGTGGTGCAAGACGTAGTCCACCCGGTCCAGCAGCATCGGGACCCAGCCGATGCCCCCCTCCGACAGGGCGATGCGCAGCTCCGGGAACCGCAGGGGCACGCCCGACCACAGCCATTCGCCGGCGGCGACCAGCGCATTGACGGGGAACAGCGTGGGGAGCAGCTCGAAGGGAGGATCGGGCGAGGGCAACGGTGCCCACGACGAGGCGCCGGTGTGCAGGCACACCACCGTTTCGGTCTCCTCGCACGCCGCGAAGAACGGGTCCCAGGCACCGCTGAAGATCGAGGGCAGGCCCAGCTGGGCGGGAAATTCGGGGAAGCTCACGGCTTTGAATCCCCGCTCGGCGTTGCGCCGGACCTCCCCGGCGGCCAGGGCCACGTCCGCCAGCCACGGCAGCTGCAGGGGGATGATCCGTTCGGGATAGGTGCCGGCCCACACCTCGAGGTGCCAGTCGTTCCACGCCCGCAGGCACGCCAGGCCCAGTTCCGGATCGGCCGAGCGCGAGAACACCGCGCCGCAGAAGCCCGCCACCAGGGAGGGGAAGCACAACGACGCCCACACGCCGTTGAGGTCCATGTCGGCGATCCGGGCGTGGATGTCGTAGCAGCCTGGCCGCATCTCGTCGAAGCGGGCGGGGTCCATGCTCCACGTGTCGCGCCGGCGTCCGGCCACGGCGTTGAGACCGACGTTGGGGTAGGTGCGGTCCTCGTAGAGCCACGCCTGGTGCCCCCGGCTGTCCTCGACCACCTTCGGGGCCCGATCCGCCAGGCGTGCCGGCACGCGACCTTCGAACAGGTCGGGGGGCTCGATGAGGTGGTCGTCGACCGAGATGACCGGCACCACGATCGGCCGCGGCGTGGGATCCGGGAGCAGCACGCCCGCCGGTGCGGGGTTGCCACCGGGACTGTCGGGTTGGTGCCCACGGGAGCTCACCGCTTTCCCTGCGGCTCGCCAGGTCGGTTGCCGGGCGCGAGCGCGGCGCGGCAGAACGCCCACAGGTGCTCGGCCACGGCGTCAGGCGGCTCGTCGATCTGGTGGCACACCAGCGCGTGCAAGTGGGAGACGACGAGGTGGAACACCGTGCGCGCGTCGCGCCGGGAGTCCCCGGGGCGGATGGCGCCGGCTCGCGCTGCGTGCGCCAGCTCGCGCTCGAACAGTGCCACGTAGGGACCGAGCACCCGCTGCAGCTCGCCGGGCCGGGACTCCGCCAGGCGGAGGTGTTCGGTCACGAGTGCCGCGGCATAGGGCATGCGCCCGTCGAGGGTGAGGAAGTGGAACAGGCCCACCACTGCCTGGCGAACCCGGTCGAGGGGCTCGCGATGGTGGGCCACCAGCTGCGCCAGCGCGGCAGCACCCACGGCCGCTTCGTGCTCGTAGAGGGCGACCAGCAAGGCGTCCTTCCCCGAGAAGCACCGGTAGAAGCTCTTGAGGGACGTGCCGGAGCGCTCGACCACTTGGATGACCGTGAACGACGGCCCACCGTGCTCCCACAGCAGTCGCCGAGCCGCGTCGAGCAGGCGCTCGGCCAGCAGGTCACGCCCGTGTCGCGGGCCGGTCGGTGCTGGCGGGCCGGTCGGTGCTGGCGGGTTGGCGGGCGCGACATCGGCTGCCGGGACGGCCCTGGCCTCGCTGGCCGTCACGGCGCGTTGTCCCCGATGCCCATATGCTCCTCCCGGTCCCCGCCGGGCTCCCGCCACGCTCGTCGACGTCGCCAGGTTGCCATCGGGCGGCCAGGCTATCATCCCCCGGAGAACTTGATTCTCCAGCGAAGGGAGGCCCCTCGATGGCGCTCGAGGTGTGCACGACGACGGAGGCGCGGCCGGCGGCCGGACTGGTCATCGACGGCGACGTGGTGCCGGGCGATGCGGGCACCTACCCCGTCACCAACCCCGTGCGGCCCGCCGAGGTCGTCCTCGACGCACCGGCGGCGTCCGGGGCCCAGTTGGATGCCGCCGTGGCGGCGGCTCGCCGGGCCCAACCGGCCTGGGCCGCGCTCGATCCCGCCGAACGGGCCGAGGCGGTGCGCGCTGCGGCGGCGGCCGCCGGCGAGGCCGTGGCGGCCGGGGAGCTCGGGCGCCTCCTCACCCGCGAGCACGGCAAGGTGCTGTGGGAGGCCGAGTTCGACGCCGGGACCATCGCCGGGATGGCTGACGCCTACGCACCCCTGGCGATCGCCGCGCTGGCCGGCCGGGTCCTCGAGGGTCCCGGCGGCCGCCGCAGCGTGGTCTGCCACGAGCCCCACGGGGTGGTGGGCGCCATCCTGCCGTTCAACTGGCCGGTGTCGGTCATGGCCAACAAGGTCCTGCCGGCCCTGTTGACCGGCAACACGGTGGTGGTCAAAGCACCCCCGACCTGTCCCGGTGCCGTCCTGGCGGTCACCGCCGCCTTGGCGGCGGCGCTGCCGCCCGGGGTGGTGAACGCTCTCAACGGTCCGGGTCCGGACCTCGGCCGTGCCCTGGTCGACCACCCCGGCATCGACATGGTCTCGTTCACCGGCGGCGTACCCGCCGGGCGCTCCGTCATGGCTGGGGCCTCGGCCGGGGTCAAACCGGTCGTGCTCGAGCTCGGAGGCAACGACCCGGCGCTCGTGGCGCCCGACGTCCCCATCGACGAGACGCTGGCCTCCAAGCTGGTCGAGGCCGCGTTCCTCACCAGCGGGCAGGTGTGCATGGCGGTCAAGCGGGTCTACGTGCCGGCGGGCAAGGAGAAGACCATGGTCGAGGCCCTGGTCGAACGGGTCCGGCGCGAGGTCGTGGGCGACGGCTTGGTGCCCGAGGTCACGATTGGCCCCGTGCACCGCCCGGCGGCACGCGATCGCGTCGAGGACCTGCTGGCAGAAGCCGCAGCATCCGGCGCCAGGGTGCACCGGCCGGCGACCGTACGCGAGGAGGACCTGGCGGCCGGCGGGTACCTGGTGTCCCCGGCCATCGTCGAGGGCGCGCCGCCCACGGCGGGCATCGTGCGTCAGGAGCAGTTCGCGCCGGCCCTGCCGGTGCTTGGGTATCGCGATCTCGACGATGCGGTGGCGCAGGCGAACGACACCGAGTTCGGGCTGTGCGCGTCGGTGTGGACGGCCGACGCGGCCCTGGCCACAGCCCTGTCGAGCAGGCTCCAGGCGGGCACGGTGTTCGTGAACGCCCACGGCACCGCCGCCATGGACTACCGGGCACCGTTCGGGGGATGGAAGCAGTCCGGGCACGGCGTCGAGCTCGGTCCCGAGGGGATGCTGGCGTTCACCCGGCCCAAGACGGTGCTCGAGCATCCTGCCGCGAGGTGAGCCCCGCCACCGGGCAGGCGGGTGATGTCCGGGGCGGGCGGCGTGACGGCGCGGCGCGCTGTGCAGCCGCTGAACAGGAGGCAGCAGCGTCACACGAGGGAGCAGTTCAACAGGAGAGTGAGGCGACCATGTTGGATCTGGTGATCCGGGGCGGGACGGTGATCGACGGGACGGGGGCGCCGTCACGACGCGCCGACGTCGCCGTGCGCGGCGGCCGGGTCGTGGGGCTGGGAGCGGTCGAGGAGCCAGCCGCCCGAGCCATCGACGCCACGGGCATGTTCGTCGTGCCGGGGTTCGTGGACCTCCACACCCACTACGACGCGCAACTGTTCTGGGATCCCACTGCCAGCCCCTCGCCCCTGCACGGCGTGACCACGGTGCTGGGTGGCAACTGCGGCTTCTCGCTGGCACCTGCCGGCGCGGAGCACGCCGACTACCTGGCGCGCATGATGGCGCGCGTCGAGGGGATGCCCCTCAGTGCGCTCGAGTACCTCGACTGGCAGTGGCGGTCGTTCGGCGAGTGGCTGGCGCGCCTCGACGGCCGGATCGGCGTCAACGCCGGATTCCTGGTCGGCCACTCAGCCCTGCGGCGTGCGGCCCTGGGAGATGCTGCCGTTGGGAGCGAGGCGAGCCCGGCGCAGATCGAGGCCATGGTGAAGCTGCTGCACCGCTCGCTGGCCGAGGGCGCGCTGGGACTTTCCACCTCGCAGGCCCACACGCACAACGACGGCGACGGGAGCCCCGTGCCCTCTCGCTTCGCAGCGCGGGCGGAGCTCGAGGCGCTGTGCCACGCGGTGTCCGATCACCCCGGTACGACCCTGGAGCTCATCGTGCCCGGCTGCATCAACGGGTTCTCGGACGAGGAGGTGGACCTGCTGGCCACGTTGTCGGTGCTGGCGGATCGGCCCGCCAACTGGAACGTCCTGGGCGTCTCCGCCCTGAACCCCTCGGGCACCGACCGCCAACTGCGGGCATCGGACGTGGCCGCGGGACGTGGAGGCTGCGTGGTGGCCCTGACGCTGCCGCACACGATGAGCCTCCGCCTGTCGTTCGCGCACGGGGCCATCATCGACGGCCTGCCGGGTTGGCGGCAGCTGTTCGGGTTGCCGGCCGAGGACCGCATGCGGCGCCTGTCGGACCCGGAGGAGCGCCGGCGGCTCGACGAGGGTGCCCGCTCCAAGGAGGCCGGCATCCTCGGTGCCCTGGCGAACTGGGGCAACCTGATCATCGAGGAGACCTTCGCTCCGGAGAACGCCGCCTACGAGGGCCGCACGGTGCGTGACGTGGCGGCCGAGCTCGGCCGCGACCCCTTCGACGTTCTGTGCGACATCGTGGTCGCCGACCGGCTCCGCACCGGGCTCAAGCCTCCCATCCCCGAATCCGAGGCGGACTGGGAGCTGCGGGCCCGGGTGTGGCGCGATCCTCGGACCGTGGTGGGCGGCTCGGATGCAGGTGCCCATCTCGACGTCATGTGCGGGGCCGTCTACTCCACCTCGCTGCTGGGGGACGGTGTGCGGCAGCGGCAGCTGCTCTCGTGGGAGGAGGCAATCCGCCAGCTCACCGACGTCCCCGCTCGCCTCTACGGCTTGCGCGAGCGCGGACGCGTGCAGCAGGGGTGGTGGGCCGACCTGGTGGTCCTCGATCCCAACACCATCGGCCACCGGCCACTGCGCACCCGTGACGACCTGCCAGGCGGGGCCAGCCGTCTGTACGCCGAGGCCGACGGCATCGAGTACGTGCTCGTCAACGGCGTGCCGATCGTCGAGAGCGGCCGGTTCACCGGCGACACGCCCGGTCTGGTGCTGCGCTCGGGCGCCGACACCGACACGGTCACCGCCGCGGCTGCCAGGGCGGCGGCATGAGTAGGGCCGCCACCGGCAGGGGGGCCGGTGCTGGGACCACGACGACTGCTGCCGTGCTCTACGAGCGCGGCGCGCAGCACGTCGTCGAGGAAGTGGAGCTCGCGCCGGTGGGCCCGGCGCAGGTACGGGTGCAGCTGGCGGCGAGTGGTGTGTGCCACTCCGACCTGTCCGTGCAGCGGGGCGATTTGCCCTTCGTGTTCCCCACCGTGCTCGGCCACGAGGCGGCCGGCGTCGTGGCCGAGGTGGGTGCTGCGGTGACCCGTGTCCAGCCCGGGGACCACGTGGTGCTCACGTGGATGCCCCCGTGCCGCCGCTGCACGTGGTGCCTCGCCGGCCAGCCGATGCTGTGCTCCGAGGGCCTGGGCGAGGCCCTGGGCAGCCCCTACGCCTCGGTGCGCGGCACCCCGCTCGTGCGGGGGCTCGGCACTGCCACCTTCGCCCAGCAGACGCTCGTGCCCGAGCGTTCGGTCGTCCCCATCGATCCCCAGGTGCCCCTGGAGCACGCCGCGCTGATTGGATGCGCCCTGGCCACCGGCGTGGGAGCGGTGTGGCGCACGGCCCGGGTACCCCCGGGGGCCACGGTGGCTGTGGTGGGGTGCGGCGGGGTGGGCCTGGCCGCCGTGCAAGGTGCACGGCTGGCGGGAGCTTCCCAGGTCATCGCCGTGGACGTGGTGCCCGCCAAGCTGCAGCTGGCTGCCTCGGTGGGTGCCACGGCCACCGTTCACGCCGCAGCCGGTGACCCGGTCGAGCAGGTGCGGGCGCTCACGGGTGGGATCGGGGTCGACTTCGCCTTCGAGGTGGTGGGCCGGGCAGCCACCATCCGGGAGGCCTTCGCCATGGCGCGCCGCGGCGGCACGGCGGTGCTGGTGGGCGCCGGGTCGCCGGCGGAGCAGGTGACGTTCACGGCCATGGAGCTGTTCATCGACGCCAAGACGGTCGTGGGGTGCGTCTACGGGTCGGTGGATCCCGATCGCGACTTCCCGGTGCTCGCCGACCTGGTGCGGATGGGCCGGATCGACGCGGCGGGCATGGTCACGCGGCGGATCGCGCTCGACGAGATCGACGACGCCTTCCGGGCCATGGAGGCGGGCGAGGTGGCCCGGAGCGTGATCGTCTTCGACGACCCGCTCTCCGGCGCCGGCCGGGCCTCGGGGGCACCCTCCGCCTCGATCGAGGGCGACGCCCGATGACGGTGACCCTGCACGTGGTGGATGCGGACGCGCACGTGGTGGAGGGAGGCGAGCTGGTCGTCGACCTGCTCGAGTCGTTCCCCGAGGCCATCGCCGTGCGCGGCGACGGGGTGCCGGGCTTGCTCATCGAGGGGCGCCCGTACCCCGACCCCGTGGGGCCCGGCGCGGGGTGCCCTGCCGACAAGGGGGTCACCGAGGCAGCCGGTGTGAGCCCGGGTTCGCCGCAGGGCATCGTCGCCAACGCCGACAGCGACGGCATCGACGAGATGGTGCTGTTCCCCAGCCTGGCCATGGCGGTGCCCACCATCGAGGACCCCCAGCTGGGGGCGGCCGTGGCTCGCCGGTACAACGAGTGGGTCGCCGCCTTCGCCGCCGCGTCGGGCGGCCGGCTCCACGCCGCCGCCGTGGTGCCCATCGAGCACGGGGAACTGGCCATCGCGGTCATGGCCGAGGCCAAGGAACTCGGCCTGGTGTGCACGGTGGTGCCCCCGGCGCTGCGGCACCGCAACCTCGACAGCGCCGACCTCGACAGCTTCTACTCGGCGGCCGAGGAGATGGACATGGCACTGGGCGTGCACGGCGCACCGGGCATGCAGCTGCCCAAGATCGGGGTGGACCGCTTCACCAACTACATCCAGGTGCACTGCGTGAGCTTTCCCTTCGACCAGATGACGGCCATGACCGCCATGGTGAGCGGCGGGGTCTTCGACCGCCACCCGGAGCTGCGCGTCGCGTTCTTGGAGGCGGGGGCCGGGTGGCTGCCGTGGTTCGTGGAGCGGCTGGGCGAGCACTACGAGTCACGTGGTGACTGGATCGCAGGCGGTTGGCGGCGCCATCCGCGTGCGTACGTGGAAGCCGGCAACATCATGGTCACCTGCGAGCCCGACGAGTCCATGCTGCCCGCCGTGGTCGAGCAGTTGGGCGACCAGTGCATCATGTTCGCCAGTGACTACCCCCATTGGGACGGCGCCTGGCCCCAGGCCACGGCCAAGCTGCGCCGCCACGCCGAGGGCCGGCTGCCGCGCCGGTCGCTGGAGCGCATCGCCGCCGGCAACGCCCGGGACTTCTACCGCCTGCCGGCGCGCCAGGATGGACGGGTGGCTGCCGGCTCCGTTCCGTCGACATCCTGAACCACGAGCGCCCCGGCATCTCGCCATGACGAGCCTCTACGACCTGCAGCGTGCCGAACTGGCCACCATGCTCGCTGGCGAACCCGCGTTCCGGGTGCGCCAAGTGTGGGACGGCCTGTACCGGCGGGCGCTGCTGCCCGACGAGATGACGGAGGTGCCCCTGGCGCTGCGCCGGCAGCTGGCGGCGGCACTGGCGCCACCGCTGGTGGAACGGGAACGGCGCACGGCCGACGGCGGGCAGACGATCAAGTGGCGGTGGACCCTGGCCGACGGCGCCCGGGTCGAGACGGTGCTCATGCACTACGGCAGCCGGTCCACGGTGTGCGTGTCCACCCAGGCCGGCTGCGCCATGGGCTGCCGGTTCTGTGCCACGGGCCAGGCAGGCTTCGTGCGCCAGCTGACCGCGGGCGAGATCGTGGCGCAGGTGCTCGCGGCCCGCCGCGAGGCGCGGCCCCGGCGCGTGTCGCACGTGGTGTTCATGGGCATGGGTGAGCCGCTCGCCAACTTCGAGCAGGTGTGGGCCGCGGTGCGCCGGCTGCACGGTGACGTCGGCATTTCCGCCCGCCGCCTGACGCTGTCGACGGTGGGCATCGTCCCCGGCATCCTGCGGCTGGCGGCCCAGTCGCTCCCGGTCAACCTGGCGGTGTCGCTGCACGCCGCCAACGACACCCTGCGGGACCAGCTCGTGCCCATGAACCGCCGTTACCCGCTGGAACAGCTGGCGGTGGCCTGCCGCCGTTACGTGGACGCCACGAACCGGCGCCTCAGCTTCGAGTGGGCCCTGATCGACGGCGTCAACGACCGGCCCGGCGACATGGAGGAGCTGGCCGCCTACGCGCGGCCGCTCGGGGCACACGTCAACCTCATTCCCCTCAACCCGACCCCCGGGTACCCCGTGCGCGGCACCGACCCGGCGGGGGTCCGGCGGTGCTGCGAGGCACTCCGCCGCCGCGGGGTCAACGCCACGGTCCGAGCGACCCGGGGCATGGAGATCGAGGCGGCGTGCGGCCAACTGGCGGGGGGAGGCGAGACGCTGCGCGTCGCCGGCCCGGCCGGCGGGACCGCACGCGCCGCGTGCGGTGGCAGCGGGACGGCATGCGGATGGTGACAGTGCGCTGAGCACCAGCGGCACGCGCCGGCGCCCCGGCTGCTCACGTGGTGCTCCGCGGCACGAGCGCCACGGTGCGCTGCGGCGGCGGGTCGGGTGGGACCTGTCAGGGCCGGGGCATCTTGATGGCGCGGTCGGCGATGATGTTCTTCTGGACTTCGGTGGTTCCGGCTCCGATGGAGGTGAACCGCTGCCACACGTAGTTGTGGCTCCAGTGTCCCTTGTCGATGGCATCGGGGCCGCCCCGGGCGAGGGGACCGAGCGTGCCCAGCACGTCGACACCGAGCTCGGCGATGGTCTGGGACAGGAAGCTCCACTGGAGCTTGGCCAAGGGCACCTCGGGCCAGTTCTTCTCCCCCTTGAGCACCTTCGACAGCGCGCGGGCGTTGAGCAGCCGGGTGAGCTCGAGTTGGGTCCACAGCCGGGCGATGCGGTCGCGGATGCCGGGGTCCTCGAGTGCCGCCGGGTTGTGCCGGCGGGCGGTGGCGATGAGGTTGTCGAGCTCGATGCGCATCGACACCGACAGCCCGGCGGTGCCGACCCGCTCGTTGGTCAAGGTGCCCATGGCCACCTGCCAGCCCTGGCCCTCGTCGCCCAGCCGGTCGGTGACGGGCACGCGGGCACCGTCGAAGACCACTTCGCAGAACAGCTCGCCACCGGTGATGTCGCGGATGACGTTCACCTCGATCCCGGGGAGCTCCATGTCGACGATGAGCGCCGTGATGCCCTCGTGCTTCGCACCGCGCTCGATGGCGGTGGGGTCGGTGCGCACGAGGAACAGGCCCCACTTGGCGAGGTGGGCAGTGGAGATCCAGATCTTGCGGCCCGTCACCACGTAGACGTCGCCGTCACGGACGGCCAGGGTTCGCAGGTTGGCGAGGTCCGAACCGGCCTCGGGCTCGGTGAAGCCCTGGCACCAGTGCACGTCGGCCGACAGGATCCCCGGCAACCATCGCTGCTGCTGCTCCTCGGTCCCCCACCGCAGGATCATGGGACCGATCTGCCAGATGCCATTGGCGTTGTAGATGCCGGGAGTCCTGCGCCTCGCCATCTCCTCGGCATAGATGACGTTTTGCATGACGGTGGCTTCGCGCCCACCCCACGCCCGGGGCCAGTTGATGGCGGCCCACCGTCCTTCGTGCAGGCGCCGTTGCCACGCCTGGCGCCGTGCCATGGTACGCCGGTCCGCCTGGGTCTCGTCGCCGATCTCACCCGACGCCATGAACTCGGGCAGGTTGGCGTCCAGCCAGCCGCACAGCTCGGCCCGGAAGGCCTCGTCCTCGTCGGTGTAGGAGAAGTCCACGATCAACTCCCGTCGGTATCGGCGTGGCCCACCATCAGCGCCGGCCGGCCACGGGTTGTGCCGCCAGCACCTCGGGGTTGACCAGGTTCCTGGGGCGCGCCCCGGCCAGCAGGCGGCACAGGTCCTCGGCCACCATGGTGGTGTGGTTGACCTCGGTGTCGTAGGTGGCGCCGCCGATGTGGGGAGACAGCACCACGGTGTCGAAGGTGGTGAGCGGGTGGTCGGCCGGCAGGTGCTCGCCGACGAAGTGGTCGAGACCGGCGGCACCGACCTTGCCCGTGCGCAGTGCCTCGACCAGGGCATCGGTGTCATGCAGCTGCGCCCGGGCCGTGTTGAGGAAGATCACGCCGTCGCGCATGGCGGCGAACTGCTCGGCACCGATCATGCCCAGCGTCTGGTCGGTGACCGGGGCGTGGAGCGACACGAGGTCGGCCTCGGCCAGCAGCGATGGCAGGTCGTGGGTGGCACCTGGCGCATAGGGGTCGGCCGCGATCACGCGCATGCCCAGCCCCTCCAGGCGCCACTTGGTGGCACGCCCCACCGCGCCCAGTCCCACTAGGCCCGCGGTCCGTCCGGCCAGTTGCCAGGCACGGAACCGCTGGTAGGGGATGGTGCCGTCGCGGTAGATCTCGCCGCGGCGCACGTCGCGGTCGGCCGCGACCAGTCGCCGGCTGGCTGCCAGGGCGAGCGCCACGGTGAGCTCGGCCACCGCATCGGCATTGCGTCCCGGGGCGTGCAGGACGGGAATGCCGGCGGCCGTGGCGCCGTCCACGTCGACGTTGGTGGGATCGCCGCGGGTGCTCGCCACGGCCATCAGGGGCAGCTCGAACACGGGACCGGCGCACTGGTCCGCCTCGACCACCAACACGGTGGCGCCGACCTCGCTCGCGCGCGTCGCGAGCTGCTCGGCGTTCATGATTCGGATCGGCACCTGGTCGATCCACGGCTCGAGCACCACGTCGGCGAGCTCGCGCAGCAACTCGAGGCCCGGGCCCCGCACGGGGGCCGTGACGAGCGCCCGGGGACGCGTGGTGGCCACTTTCCCTCCCTTTGCCGCCTCTGGTCCTTCATAATGGCCGATCATGACGTCCATGTCAGGTTCGAGCGGGGGGAGCGCGCCGGGCGCGCCCGGGGGATCGGCACCGGGGGGATCGGCACCGGGGGGATCGGTGCGGGCAGGGCCGGGAAGGGCCGGCACCGCGCCCGGCGGCACCGGGACGGTCACGGTCGGGATCGACATCGGGACGACGGCCGTCAAGGCCGTGGCAGCGTGGGCCGACGGCACCGTGGCGGCTCGGGCCCGCGTCCCGCACCGCCTGGTCACTCCGGGGCCGGAGCTGCTCGAGCACGACGCGGCCCGGGCCTGGCGCCGCGGGCCGCTGCAGGCGCTGGCCGAGGTCGCCACCGGGCTGGAGGTGGCCGGGGTGTGCGTGGCCAGCATGGTGCCGTCGTTGACCGTCGTCGACCGCCGCGGCATGCCGCGCTCGCCTGGCCTGCTCTACGGCGACGCCCGGGGGCGGCGCGTCCCGCTCCCACCGCGGCCTGCCGCCCGCCACGGCGCAGGTGGCGGGTCCGGAGGAACGGTGTCCGGCGCGGCGGCCGGCGGTGCCGACGGTACGGCGGGGGCTGGTGGCACCGGCGGGGCCGACGGCATGCCCGACGCCGAGGGCTTCCTGCGCTGGGCAGCGGCCGAGGCGCCCGGTGCGGCCGGGTACTGGCCTGCCCAGGCCGTGGCCGGGTTCGCCCTGGCCCGGGTGCCGGCCATCGACACCGCCATGGGTTCGGCCATGGGGCCGCTGCTGCGCTACGGGGACTGGGACGACGACGTCCTCGAGCGCCTCGGCGTCAGCCGGTCGCAGCTGCCCACCATCGTGCCCATGGGTGCCGCGGCCGGCACGGTGGCCGGGAGCGGCGCCGTCCTGGCGGGCGGGACCGTCGACGCCTTGTGCGACCAGATCGTGGCCGGCGCGGAGGACCCCGGGGACGTGCTGGTCATTTTCGGCGCCACGTTGGTGGTGTGGGCGGTGACCGACACGTGGATCGAGGTGCCGGGCCTGTGGACCGTGCCGCACACCGTGCCCGACCGGGTGCTGGTGGGCGGACCGTCCAACGCGGGGGCGCTCTTCGTGGACTGGGCCCGGGGACTGCTGGCCGGAGGGGCACGGCGCCCGCCGGCCGGAGTGGGCGTACCCGGGTCGGCTGCGACGGGCCATCCGCACGCCACCGAGGAACCGCCACGGGCCGGACATCCCGAGCGCGTGCCGGTGTGGCTGCCCTATGTCCGGGGCGAGCGGGTCTTGTTCCACGACCCCTCCCTGCGTGCCGCCGTGGTGGACCTCGACATCACCCATGACGCCGGTGCGCTGGAGCGGGCCGCCTACGAGGCGAGCGGCTTCGTCATCCGCCAGGTGCTCGAGCGAGCCGGGATCGCCGGACGGCGGGTGGTGGCAAGCGGCGGGGGGACGCGCGTGCTCCCCTGGATGCAGGCCGTGGCCGACGCAACCGGGCTTCCGGTCGACCTGGTCGCAGTGCCCGAGGGCGCTGCTTTGGGTGCTGCGTACCTGGCCCGCATGGCGGCCGGTGCCGAGCGGGACCTCGACGGGGCCCGCCGTTGGGCGCGCGTGGGGCGGCGGGTGCTCCCCGACCCCGCCTGGCAGGACGCGGCCGCCCGGCGGTACCGGCGCTTCGTGGCAGCGGGACCTGGCGGCTGAGCACAGGCGCCGGGCTCTGCCATGCTGGAGGTCGGAGGTGCCCGTGACCCCTGAGCGCAACCGATCCCACGATGCCCGGCGCGGCGACGGCGCGGACGACCAGGGTGAGTGGCTGTACCCCTTCGAGGCGGAGCTGCACGCTGTCTCACCCGCGCTGCACGAAGCGCAGAACGCCTGGATCGCGCAGATCGACTCGTTGCGGGCCCCGGACCGCAAGACCCACGAGCTGATCCGCATGGTGTGCATGGTCCTGCGCCGCAACACCTACGGCGTGGCCCACTACGCCATGCTGGCGGCAGAGGTCGGCGCGAGCTGGGAGGACGTCGCCGGCAGCATCGTGCTCACCGAGCCGTCGTTCGGCCTGCTCAACGTGGTGGAGGCGCTGCCGTGGGCCCGCAAGGGATGGGAGCGCGGCCGGCGGGCGCTGGCGGCGGACGAGGAGGCCGAGGAGGAGGACGCCCCCGGCAGCTGACGCCGCCGTCGCTGGGCGGCGTGGCTCACTGGCGCCGCCGGCCCCCGGCGTTCGTGCTCCGGCTCGTACGCGGGGTGCTCCCCGCGCCCGGTCGCGTCGACCCCTCCACGGTGGGGCCTTCGGCTCTCGCATGCTGGCGCGTCCCCTCGCCCGTGGCGTCGGGGCGACCGGCAGCGGCACTCGTAGCGCGCCGGTTCGTGGCACCGGCGCGTCCTGTGCCCGAGCGCCGAGCTTTCGCTGTCGTGGTGGCGGCGCGCCCTGCGTCCGGCCGAGCTGTGGCCCCAGGGGCACCAGACGTGTTCGTACGCGCCGTGCCGACGGGTCGAGGTCGGGCCGTGTCCGGCTGGTGGCCAGCGGGCGGCCCGCTGCCGGCGAACAGCGCCCGGTGCACGATGGTGGCGAGCGTGTCCAGCGCGACGGCGTCGATGGGCTCGCCCGCGAACTGCCGGAGGTAGTGGAACCGGTCCACCATGGCGATGACGGCCTCCGCCGCCGCGTTGGGGTCGATCCCCGGCAGTGGCCCGGCCTCGGTCGCTCGCCGCGCCAGGGCGACGGCCACGCCGCCGGCGGCCGCATGGGCCTGGACGGACAGCTCGGCGTCGCTCATGACCAGGTCGGGCCAGGCCCGCAGCACGGGGGCGTAGCGCTGCCACGCGGCCGAGAACTGCTCGATCCAGTCGCGCAGCTCGTACCACCCCTCAGGGCCCGGATCGATGGGACCGAGTGCGTCATCGAGGGCGGCGACCACCGTCCCCGCCTCGCCCACCAGCGCCCGGAGCAGGTCCTCCTTGTTCGAGAAGTACAGGTAGAAGGTGCCGTGCGAGGTCCGGGCCACCTTGACGATGTCGTCCACCCGGGCGGCGTGGTAGCCGCGCTTGGCGAAGACCACCATGGCTGCGTCCAGCAGCTTGCGCATGGTCCGGCGGCCCTGGGTCCGCAGGGCCCGTCTCGAGGCCGGCTCCCCTGCCACCGCGGCCGCTGCCGCCTGGCGCCGTCCGGCTGGTCCCATGGGGGCGCCATCGTACTCAGCACCCGGGCGCAGCCGCCGGGTCCCACCGTGTGGGTCCGGAGTCGTGGGGCTCAACCCCCGGCTCGAGGCGCAGGTTCGAACGCCACCTTGATGGCCCCGCTCACCTCCTGGTGGGCCAGGGCGACCAGGGCATCCCACCACCGTTCGAGAGGGAAGCGGTGGGTGAGCATGCCGGTCAGGTCCACGCGGCCGGCGACGACGAGGTCGAGGTAGTGGGCGAGCGCGTGCTGGCGCACCCCCTCGACCTCCTCCACTCCGAAGGCGTTCGACCCGGCGATGGTGAGCTCCTTGAAGTACACCGGCGTGTACTCCCAGCGGCCGGGCGTGTGGACGCCGGTCTGGACCAGGGTGCCGCGTTCGGCCAGCACGCGCACGGCCACCTCGAGCGTCTCGGGACGAGCCACGGTGTCGTAGACCACGTCGATGCCACCGGGGTGCGCCGTGGGGAGCCCGGCGAGCGCGGCGTGCAACACGCCGCCGGACCAGCGGGCCAGTTCCTCGACGAGTGCCGAACGTGGCTCGTGGGCGAACACCCGCGCCGCGCCCAGGTGCTCGGCATAGGCGGCCTGCGCGGGGAACCGGGCTACCACCCCGACCTCGACGTCGGGATACAGGGCGCGCAGCGCGGCCACGCTGGTGGCCCCCAGCGCTCCGGCTCCGTAGACCAGGACCCGGCCGGCCGGCGGCGGTGGGTGGCGCACGATGGCGTGCATGGAGACGGCGAAGGGATCGGCCAGGACAGCCAGCTCGTCGGGCACGGCGTCGGGCACGGGCAGCAACATCGAGTCGTGGGCCGTCATGAGCTCGGCCCACCCTCCCGGTGCCCCGGTGGCCACGCCGATGTGCACCCCGGGTCCGATCTCACCCGTGGTGAAGCTCCAGCACAGGCTCAGGTCGCCGGCCCGGCAGGCAGGGCACGGCGGATCGATCCCTCTGGGCCCACAGGTGAGCCACGGGTTGAGTACCACCCGCTGGCCCGGTTCGAGTCCACGGGCCTCGGGGCCGAGCTCGACGACCTCCGCCACGACTTCGTGTCCCGGCACGTGCGGGAGCGAGGAGAACGCCGCCATGGGGTTGTCGAGATCGCCCTCGGCGAAATCGCCGAGCACGAGCTTGGCGTCCGAGCCGCAGATCCCGCTGAGGATGGGACGGACCACGACCCAGTCCGGCCGCCACATGCGCGGTTCGTCGACGTGGTGCAGGCCGAACGGGCCGGCCGCGATCCGCCGCTCGAGGTCGTCGGCCGGTTGCGGACGGACCTCGCCCTCTTCGGGGGGTGCCCCGAACACCAGTGCTCTCACGGTGTCGCCTCCCCTGCGTGGCGCACCATGTCGAGCATGCCCGCCAGGTACGCGTCGAAGTCCGTCGTCTTGAACTCCACCACCGCCTTCATGTCGGGCAGGTAGTGCTCGAAGCGGTCCGAGTCGATGGCCGCCACGATGCCCGAGGCCACGGTCTCGGGCGGCTCGAGGGGGCCCCGGTAGAGGGGGGGGTCGTTGCCCGGTTGGTCCCAGATCTCGGTGTCGATGGCACCGGGGAGCACGAGGCGTACCCGGACCCCGGTGTCCGCCAGGTCTGCCGCCATCGCTTCGCTGAAACCGGCCAGCGCGAACTTCGACCCCGAATAGGCGGCCTCGGTGGCGATGCCGAGCCGGCCTCCGAGGCTCGAGACGTTCACGACGACCCCCCGACCCCGTGCCAGCATGCGCGGAAGGACGGCCAGGGTCATGGCCACGGGCGAGAAGTAGTTGACGCGCATGACGTGCTCGACGTCGTGCATGGTGAGCTCCTGCACCCGCCGGCGCTTGGGGATGGCAGCGTTGTTCACGAGCACGTCCAAGTGGCCAAAGACATCCCAGGCCTCGACGGCCAGTGCGGCCGCTGCCTCGGGGTCCGACAGGTCGGCCGCCCACAGCCGCGAGCTCGGTGCGAGCGGGCGGCATTCCTCCAGCACCTGCTCGAGCCGTTCGCGTCGGCGGGCGACCAGGCCGACCGTGTAGCCCCCGGCTGCCAGGGCGCGTGCCGTCGCGGCACCGATCCCCGACGACGCCCCCGTGACCAGGGCGACGCGCTGTCCGCCGGCGGGTGTGCTCATGATGTGCCTCCTCCGTTTCCCCCCGGCGCTGTCGTGGCGGGAGCCATCAGACGACCCCCTTTTCCTGCACGCTGCACAGCTCCGCCGGCGACAGCCCGACCATGCCGCACCAGACCTCCTCGTTGTGGGCGCCCAGCTCGGGTGCACCGGCGGGGACCGGGGTGGGCTCGCCGACCAGGCGGGGATAGGGTGCCTGCTGGCGCAGCGGGCCGAGCACCGGATCGTCCACCACCACCAGGTCGCCACGCGCCGCCATGTGCGGGTCGGCCGCGATCTCCCGGGCGCTGTAGGCAGTGGCCACCGGCACGTCGTGGGCGAGGCAGGCCGCTTCGACCTCGGCTGCGGTGCGGGACGCCACCCACTGGGCCACGATCCCGTTGATCTCCTCACCGTGCGCGGCCCGGTCGGCCAGGGTGGCGAAGCGGGGGTCGCCGAGCAGGTCCGGGCGGTCCATGGCCCTGCACAGGCGTGCGAAGTTGGCGTCCGATCCCGCCACCACGCACACGTAGCGGCCGTCGGCAGCCCGGTAGTTGTCGAGGGGCGCGGAGTTCGCCATGCGGTTCCCCTCGCGCTGGCGGACCGTCCCCAGGCGGTCGTAGGCGGCGATGGTCCACTCGAGGATGCGCAACACCGATCCGTACAGCGCGGCGTCGACCACTGCGCCCCGTCCCGTGGCCGCCGGGCCGGCGTCGCGTCGGTAGAGTGCCGCCAGGGCAGCCTCGGCCGCGAACACGCCGGTCAGGTAGTCGGCCACCGTCACCCCGGGGCGCACCGGCGGCCGGTCGGGCTCGCCGGTCAGGTGCAGCAGCCCACCGTAGGCCACGCCGAGGCGGTCCAGGCCCGGCCGGGTGGCGTAGGGGCCGTCCTGGCCGAAGGCGCTGATGCGCACGAACACCAGGTGGTTGGCCAGGTCCCCCGGCCCGAGGCCCCAGGCCTCCATGGTGCCGGGGCGGAAGTTCTCGCACACCACGTCGGCGGTGGCCGCCAGGCGCCGGAACAGCTCCCTGCCCTCGGGCTGGCGCAGGTCGCAGGTGGCGCTCTTGCGTCCGCGCCCCTCCACCGCCCAGAACAGCGACCGTCGAGCCTCGCCGGCGCCGGCGCGGCCTCCGTCAGCGGTGTCACCCGCAGGGGCGAAGGGCCCAATGCCGCGCATGAAGTCGCCGGTGCGGGGCTGCTCCACCTTCACGACCTCGGCCCCCCATTCGCCCAGCAGCCCGGCGCAGAATGGCGCGCCGATACGGGTGCCGACGTCGATGACGCGCAGGCCGGCGAGCGGACCGGGCACGGCCCTGCTCAGTCCGTCCCGGATGCAGGGGCGTCCCCCCGGTCGCGGGCTGCGAAGACCTCCTTCATGGAGCCGAGCTTCTTGCGCTCCTCCAGCGCGCCGAGGGCGGTCGCGGTGTTGTGCGTCCACTGGTGCGCCATGAAGTGGTACTTCCACGACGCCTGCTTGCCCATCAGCTCGCCCACGTGGTTGAGCGACGCCTTGACCACCTGGGCCGTGATGGCGGGCACCTCGGCGATGCGCGCCGCCAGCTGGTGGGTGCGTGCCATCAGTTCGTCGCGGGGCACGACCTTGTTGACCAGGCCCAGGCGCCACGCCTCGGCGGCGTCGAGCTCCTCTGCCGCGAGCAGGAACTCCTTGGCCTTGCGGATGCCCAGCTCCCACGGTTCGACCAGCAGCTCCACCCCGGCCCCGGTCATGCGCAGCACCGGGTTGGAGAACGTGGCGTCGTCGGCGGCCACGATGAGGTCGCACATGCACGCCAGCATGAGGCCCGCGGCCACGCACTTGCCCTGGACGGCCGCGATGGTGGGCTTGCGGAAGTCGTGGATCTTGCGACACCGCTCGACGTACATGACCTGTTCGTGGCGGAACTTCCCCTCGGGGGTGTCGCGCAGCTTGCGCCAGTGGTCGGGTTCGGCCTCGCCCACCAGCGCCTTGAGGTCGTGGCCCGAGCTGAAGTGGCGACCGGCGCCGGCCAGCACGACTACGCGCACGGCGTCGTCGGCATCGGCCCGGTCGAAGGCAGCGTCGAGGCCGTCGATGAGGGCCGTGTCCTGGGCGTTGGCCACCTGCGGCCGGTTCATGGTGATGGTGGCGACCGCGCCGTCCACCTCGTAGCGCACCACTGGTTCAGTGCGTTCCATGGGCAGCCTCCTGGCGTCCCCCCGCGCTCGATCGTGGTTCGCGCGGCAAGCCGAGAACCCGCTCGCCCACCACGTTGCGCTGGATCTCGTTCGTGCCGGCGAAGATCGACGCCGCCTGATAGTAGAGCCAGGCCCGCTGCCACGATCCGTCACCCGGGTTGCCGGCCGCGCCGCGCCACAGCGGGGCTGCCGGGCCCACGACGTCCAAGGCGAGCGCGTGCAACCGCTTGCTCATCTCGCTCCAGTAGAGCTTGAGGATGCTGCCCTCGGGTCCCGGTTCCTGGCCCCGTTGCAGGCGCGTCAGCGAGCGCCAGTTGTGCAGCTGGAAGAGCCGGACCTCGACGTAGGCCTGGGCGAGCCGGCTCGACAGACGGGGGTCGTCGAAGGCGCCGGTGGTGGCAGCGGCCCGCAGCAGCTCCTCCAGGTGCTGCAGGTGGATCACGAGCTGGCGCGGGTTCACGCCCCGCTCGTGTGACAGCGTGGAACCTGCCACTTCCCAGCCCTGCCCGACGCCTCCGACCAGCTGGTCGTCGGGGACCTCGACGCCGTCGAGCACCACCTCGTTGAATTCGGCCTCGCCCGTGAGCTGCACCAGCGGCCGGACCTCGACCCCGGGATGGTGCATGTCCACCACGAAGAACGACAGCCCACGGTGGCCTGGTGCGTCGGGGTCGCTGCGGGCCAGGCAGATCCCCCAGTCGGCGAACTGGGCGTACGAGGTCCACACCTTGCGGCCGTGGAGGAGCCAGCCGCTCGGGGTGCGTGTGGCGGTGGTGCGGACGGAGGAGAGGTCGGATCCGGCGTCGGGTTCACTGAACAGCTGGCACCACAGCTCCTCCGCCCGCAGGATGGGCGGGAGCCACCGTGCCTTCTGCTCGGCGGTGCCATGCGCCAGCAAGGTGGGCCCCGCCAGGTTGACCCCGATGCGCCCGACCAGCTCGGGAGCCCGGGCGCGGGCCAGCTCCTCTTGGACGACGAAGTTGGCGGCAGCGCCCAGACCGCGTCCGCCGTACTGCTCGGGCCAGGTGATCCCCACCCACCGGTCGGCCGCCAGCTGTGCCTGCCAGCGCCGGCCGAAGGCGACGGCCTCGGCCAGGTCGTCGAAGTGCGGCGGCAGGCCCACCCCGTACTCCCACGGCAGGTGGTCCCGCAGCCAGCGGCGCAGCTCGCCGCGCAGCGCCTCCAGGTCGGGGGTGGGTGTCAGGTCCATGTCGCCGCGACAGTCTGGCACATCGCCGCCGTGCTGCTGACGTCTGCGTCAGGGTTCTGCCCACCCACGGCCACTACGATGCCGCCGTGGACTTCGACCTGTCCGAGGACCAGCGGGCCCTCAAGGAGGCGGCGGCCGGCCTGCTGGCCGGGCACTGCCCGACCAGCAGGCTGCGCGCCCTGGCGGCGGAGGGGCACCGCCTCGACGCCGAGCTGTGGAGGGCCCTGGCGGGCCAGGGATGGCTGGCAGTGGAGGTGCCCGAGGTCGACGGCGGGCTGGGCCTGGGGCTGGTGGAACTGGCCGTGCTGGGCGAGGAGGTCGGCCGATCGCTGGCCCCTGTCCCCTTCGCGGGCACGGTGCTCGTTGCCGGCGCCTTGCGATCGGCGGTCGACGCCGGGGTCGTGGCACCGGGCACCGTGCTCGGTGACGCCGAGCTGTCCACGTGGATCGAGCGCCTCACGTCGGGCGCGGCGATGGGGGCGGTGGCCTGGTCGCGTCGGCAGGACGCGGTCCGGGCCTCGGGCAGCGGTGGCGAGTGGAAGCTGTCAGGGCGCGCCGACCCGGTCGTCTATGGCCCGGAGGCGGATGTGGTGGTGGTCTTCGCCGACGACGGGGACGGCTCGGCGCTGTTCGCCCTGTCCCAGGTACCGCACGAGCGCCCGGAGGCCGAGCCCGCCATGGACCTCACGCGGAGCTTGGGCTGGCTGCACCTCGACGGCCGGCCGGCGCTGCGCCTCGGGGGTGCCGACGCGGCCGGGCGCGTGCTGGACCGGGCCGCCGTGGTGGTGTCGGCCGAGATGCTCGGCGCTGCCGGGCGGGTGCTCGAGCTGTCGGTGGACTACGCCAAGGACCGCGTGCAGTTCGGGCGACCGATCGGGAGCTTCCAGGCGGTCAAGCACCGCTGCGCCGACATGCTCGTCGACGTCGAGGGGATGCGGTCGGCCGCGTACTACGCCGCCTGGGCGGTCGGGGCGCGCAGCGAGGACGGTCCGGCGGCGGCATCGGCCGCCAAGGTCTGGTGCTCGGACGCCAGCCGCCGGGTGATGGCCTCGGCCCTGCAGGTCCACGGTGGGATCGGCTTCACCTGGGAGCACGACTTGCACCTGTACGTCAAGCGTGCCCAGCTCGACCAGACGAGCTTCGGGGATGCCTCGTGGCACCGCCAGCGCCTGGTGGGCATCCTGCGACCCCGGGCGGAGCGAGGCGAGCCCATCCTCTGAGGCCTCCGCCTGCAGGTGAAAGGACCAGTGGCGCCGGTGGCGCCGCGGCGCGTTCGAGGGTGCCGAGCGGTCCGGGTGCTCCCTGTCAGCGGGCCAACGTGTCGGCCGCCCGCTTGCGCAGCGCGGCGCGATCGGCCTTGCCCGTCGCCAGGGTCGGCAGCGCCGGCAGGCTGACCACGAACTCCGGTGTCTTGAACTTCGTGACGCCGCGCGCCGCGAACCACTGGCGGCAGGCATCCAGGTCGAAGTCCCCGGTCGACTCGACGAACGCCGCCACCCGCTCGCCGACGGCCGCGTCGGGCACGGGGACCACTACCGCGTGGCGGACGGCGGGATGGGCCTCGAGCACCGCTTCGACCTCCGATGCCGAGATGTTCTCCCCGGCGCGGATGATCACGTCCGAGAGGCGCCCCACCACCTGCAGCCAGCCGTCCTCCACGACGCCGAGGTCGCCGGAGCGGTACCACGAGCCGGGCCGCTCCAAGGCTCGCGCGGTCGCCGCCGGATCCGCGTACCCGACGAACAACTCGGGACCCCGGAGCCAGATCTCCCCGGCCGTCCCCTCCGGCACCCCCCGTCCGGTCTGCGGGTCGCGCACGGAGAGCTCGACCTCGCCCATTGGCCTCCCGTCGCTGTCGCGGGCCCGCTCGGGAGGATCCGATGCCGCCGAGGTGGTGACGGTGGGAGCTTCGGTCGAGCCGTACGTGCGCTTCACCCGGCACGCGAAGGCCGTCGCGGTGGCGTCGACGAAGGCGGGGCTCACCGACGCACCGCCGGTGGATATGAGACGGAGGCTGGCCACCCGCTCCGGCCGGAAGCGGCCGGCAGCGGCCATCTGCGAGAAGAACACGGGCGGCGCGCCCATGAAGCTCACCCGCTCGCGTTCGATCAGCGCCAGCGCCTCGTCGGGGTCCCACGCAGGCATCAGCACGCTCGGGATGCCGGCCACCGCCGGCAGCAGGACACCGTTGAGGAGTCCCGAGACGTGGGCGAGGGGCGCGGGCATGAGCACGGCGTCGTTGCCGTCGAGTCCGTGGACGGCCACCATGAGGAGGGCCTTGTAGGCCAGTGTCCGGTGGGTGTGGAGGACGGCCTTGGGCACGCCGGTCGACCCCGAGGTGAACAGGGCCACGGCCAGGTTGCTGGCCCGTGCTGCCGCCAGGGCAGCTGGCACGGGTGGCCCCGGCGGCAGCAGGCCGGCGATGGACCGGGCGTCGGCGGCACCGCTGGTCACCAGCGCGCCGGGAAGCTCGGCGGCGGGCAGCCCGGCGGCCGCCACCACGAGCGCCGGGTCCACCTGGTCGAGAGCCCCAGCCACCTCGCCGGTGCCGAGGCGGTGGTGCAGCGGCGCCGCCACCGCGCCCAGGCGCCAGCAGGCGCGGTAGAGCGCCATGGCCCCCGAGCCGTTGGGCAGCTGCCACGCCACGACCGAGCCCCGGCGGACGCCGGCGGTGCGCAGCCGGCCCGCCACGTCGGCCACCGTGGCCTCGAGTGCCGCCCCGGCCAGGCGTCCCGCCGGGTCGATCACGGCCGCGGTGCGCGCCCCTGGCGCGAGCACGGTATCGAGGGGACCGGTGTGCCAGGGACCGCCGGGGCGGAGGTAGGCACGGGCGCGCGCCGGCCGGTAGGTGGGGCGGAGGCGGGCGCGACCGGGCACCATGGCGGCCAACGCTACCGCCGCCCGGCGGCACTAACCTGACGCCGTGGTCACAGAACGCGCCGGGTCGTGGGTGAGACGTGCCGCCGCGTCGCCGGCGTGCGCCTCCGGTGCGCCTCCGGCGCGCCGGTCCTGCTAGGGCGCGGGCGGTCGTGGACCTGTCGCTCACGCCCGACGAGGCGCGCTTTGCCGCCGAGGTGCGCGCCTGGCTCGCGGCCAACCCTCCCCCACCCATGCCCGAGGGTGACGTGGCGGCGCAGGTGGCGGCCGGGCGACAGTGGCAGGCCACGCTGGCGGCGGCGGGCTGGGTGGGGATCGACTGGCCCGCGGCCTACGGCGGCCGGGGCGCATCGCCCGTCGAGGTGGCGATCTTCAATGCCGAGTACGCCCGCAGTGGCGCTCCGCAGCTCGTCAACCGGGTGGGGATCAACCTGGCCGGTCCTACGTTGCTGGCGCACGGCACGCCCGAGCAGTGCCGCCGGTGGCTGCCGGCCATCACCACGGCCGACGAGATCTGGTGCCAGCTGTTCAGCGAGCCGGGAGCGGGCTCGGATCTCACGGGACTGACCACGCGCGCCGAGGCGGACGGCGACGGCTGGCGCCTCAGCGGCCAGAAGGTCTGGACCTCCTACGCGCAGTTCGCCCGGTGGGGCCTGTGCCTGGCCCGCAGTGACCCCGATTCGAAGGGGGCGCAGGGCCTGTCACTGCTGGTGGTCGACATGACTGCGCCCGGCGTCGAGGTCCGGCCGCTCGTGCAGATCACCGGCGACGCGGAGTTCAACGAGGTCTTCCTCGACGGGGTGTTCGTGCCGTCCGACCAGCTGGTGGGCCCCCCGGGCGAGGGCTGGACGGTGGCGTCGACCACCTTGGCACACGAACGGGGCACGAACTTCCCGTTCAAGGAGGAGGTGGTCCACGAGGGCCACCTGGCCCGGCTCTTCGCCCTGGCCGCGGCGAACGGGTCGCTGGACGACCCCGACGTGGCCGACGGCCTGGCCGACGCGTACGCGGCGCTGCTCGTGCTGCGCACCCACAACTGGCGCACGCTGTCCAAGCTGGCGCGGGGCGTGCCGCCGGGGCCGGAGTCGAGCTGGGTGAAGCTCACGTGGTCGGAGATGACCCAGCAGCTGTCGCAGACGGCGCTGGCGGTGCTCGGCCCCGAGGCCCCGCTGTGGGGCGCCTGGCAGCGCCAGTGGCTGTGGTCGAAGGCAGCGAGCATCGCGGGCGGGACGTCGGAGGTCCAGCGCACGATCATCGGCGAGCGGATCCTCGGCCTGCCCCGCGAACCGACGACGAGGAGGTAGCACGTGCCGATCCACTACGAGCTGGGTGACGACCACGTCGCCTGGATCACCATCGACCGGCCCGAGGCCCGCAACAGCCTCGACCTCGAGCACTTCGCCCAGCTCCGCCGGGCGTGGGAGCGCTTCGACGCGGAGGACGACGCCTGGGTGGCGATCGTGACCGGCGTGGGCGACGCCTTCTGCACGGGCGCCGACCTCAAGACCTACATCCCCGAGGTCACCCGGCTCCAGCGCCAGATCGCCGAGCAGCAGGTGGAGGAGATCAACGGCTATCGGCTCGACGACGGGGTGAAGGCCGTGCTGCGCGGGGTCAGCATCTACAAGCCGATCGTGGCGGCGGTCAACGGCGTGTGCGTGGCGGGGGGCATGGAGATGCTCGGCGGCTGCGACCTGCGGGTGGCGGTCCCGGAGGCGAGCTTCGGGGTGATGGAGCCCAAGCGAGGCCTGTTCGCCGGTGGTGGTACCACCGTGCGGCTGCCGCGCCAGATCCCCTTCCCGGCGGCCATGGAGCTGCTGCTGTGCGCGGACCGGATCTCGGCCGAGCAGGCGCTGTCCATCGGCCTGGTCAACGCCGTGGTGCCGGCAGGGGAGCTGCGGGCGGCGGCGGAGCGCTACGCCCACCGCATCACGGCCAACTCCCCTCTGGCCGTACGGAAGACGAAGGAGAGCGTGCTGCGGGGGCTCGCCACGGACATGAAGCAGGCGTACCGGATCGAGTCGGAGATCGCCAAGGAAGTGTTCTCCTCCGAGGACGCCAAGGAGGGTCCTGCCGCTTTCGCCGAGAAGCGCCCGCCCCGCTGGACGGGGCGCTAGCCCACGGCGGGCGCTGGTCGCCTCGGACCACGTCGCTGACCACGTCGCGGACCACGTCGCGGATGGAGCACACCAGCCTCGAGGACGCCATCGCCCGCCACGTCCGGCCGGGGGACGTGGTGCAGGTGCTGTGCGGTCACAGCCGGTGGAGCGCGGCTGCACGGGAACTGGTGCGCCAGCGGTGGGGTACCGACCCGGGGTTCACCCTGGTGATGCTCAGCTTGAGCTCGCTCGGCGCGCTCTTCTTCCGCGGCGGGCTCGTGCGCAAGGTGGTCACCACCTACTCGGGGGACAGCTTTCCCACCTACACACCCAACCCGGTGTTCCAGCAGGCCTACGCCTCCGGGGAGGTGGAGGTCGAGCACTGGTCGATCCTGACCTTCGCCCAGCGCCTCGAAGCCGCTGCCCGGGGTCTGCCTGCCGTGGTCACCAGTTCGCTGGCCGGCTCGTCGATGGCGGCCAACGCCGCCTACGCCACCGTCGACAGCCCGTTCGGGACCCTGGGGGTGCTGGCCCCCCTCGCACCCGACGTCTGCCTGGTGCACGGGGCCGTGGCCGACGCCGAGGGCAACGTCGCCATCTCCGAACCGCTGCTCGAAGGGGTGTGGGGGGCCTGGGCGGCGCGCCGGGGTGTCGTGGCCACCGTGGACCGGGTCGTCGAGCGCCTGGACGGGCACGGCCACCGTACGCGGATCCCAGCCCACCGGGTCCTGGCAGTGGCCGAGGCTCCCCTCGGTGCCCATCCGGGCGGCCTGTACGCCCCGGGACTCCCCGTGCGCTCCTACGGCGAGGACATCCCCTTCTGGTGCGAGGCGCGCGACGCCACCCGGGCCGACTTCGACGCTTGGGCCCGGCACTGGGTGCTGGAGCCGGCCACCCATCAGGCATACCTGGCGCGCCTGGGCGAGGAGCGCATCGGCTGGCTGTACGGCAGAGCCGACCCCGGCTCGTGGCGCCAGGACGCTGAAGCCCATCCCGTGGACAGCCAGGCGCCGGTCACCGCAGCCGAGCGGGTGGCAGTCCACGGCGCGCGCGAGGTACGGCGGATCGTGGGCGAGCTCGGGGCCGACGCCGTGCTGGCGGGAGCCGGCGTGGCGAACCTGGCGGCGTGGGTGGCGGTGGGCAGGGCCAGGGCCGAAGGCCAGGACGTGAAGCTCACCGCCGAGCTCGGGATGCTCGGCTACGAGCCCACGCCCGCCGACCCCTACATCTTCAACCACCGGGTGTTCCCCGCCACCGCGCTGCTGGCCGACGCGTCGACGGTGCTCGGGATGGTCGTGGGAGGGCCGGGCACGCGCACGGTGGGCTGCCTGGGTGCGGCCCAGGTCGACCAAGACGGCAACCTCAACTCCACCCGGCTCGCCGACGGCCCGTTCCTGGTGGGCTCAGGCGGGGCCAACGACGTGGCCAGTCGCGCCGTTGCGTGCGTGGTGCTGTCGGTTGCCCGCCCCGACCGGTTGGTGGCGCGTGCGGACTACGTCACCAGTCCCGGCACACGGGTGGTGTCGGTGGCCACCGATCTGGGGATCCTGCGCCGGCTCGACGGCGTCCTGCGCATTGCCGCCGTGGCCGGCGGCACCGATCCCGACGAGGGCGTCCGGCGGTTGGCGGCGGCCTGCGGCTGGGACGTCGCGGTGGCGCGACAGGTCGAGGTGCTCGATCCTGTCCGTGCGGAGGAGGTGCTGGCCCTGCGCCGCTACGACCCGCAGCGGCTGTTCCTCGCCTGATCGCGCGGGATGGTGGCGAGCCCGGGTCGCCGCCACCGGCGACAGACGGCGCCGGCGCCGACACCGACCGTGTCCCGAGCGGGAGGGGCCGGGTGGGCACGGCAGGTCGTGCGGTGATGGCGTGTCGGCTGGCGCGCCGTCAGGTGGCGACGCGATCGAACGCGTGCCGCTGAGCGGAACGTCAGCTCGTGCGCAGGAAGCGGTAGACGCCGGCGAAGTCGCGGTTCACCGTGTCGGGCAGGGGCACCACCCCGCCGAGGGCGACGGCACCGGCCGCGATCTGGGCGGAACGCTCCACCACGGCGGTGACGTGCAGGGCGTCCGCCGGCGACTTGCCGATGGCCACCATCCCGTGGCTGGCCAACAGGGCGGCACTGCGCTCGGCCAGGCACGCGACTGCCGCCTTGGCCAGCTCCGCCGTGCCGCTCGGTGCGTACTCGGTCACCGCCACGTCCCCACCGACGTAGATGGTGAACTCGTCGATGCAGGCAGGGACCGGGCGACGGGCACAGGCGAACATGGTGGCGTGCACGGCGTGGGAGTGGATGACCCCGCCCACCTCCTCGAAGGCGGCGTAGCACGCCAGGTGCAGGAGCTTTTCCGACGACGGCGCGCGGGACCCGGAGACCACCTCGCCCTCGGGATCGATGACGACCAGGTCGTCGAGGGTCATGGTGCGGTAGTCCACCGAGGACGGGGTGATGCAGATGTTCCCGGCGGCGTCGCGGGCAGACACGTTGCCCGAGGTGCCCTCGACCAGGCCCTTGGCAAGCAGCTCCTTGGCTGCTTCGAGCACCGCCCGAGGGGCGTCGTCGACATAACGGGCCGTCATCTCCGGCACCTCCTCTGCCGATGGTCCCCGGCACCGGGTGCCGGTGGTGGCGCGCCAGCCAGGGCGAGCGCCGTCGGTTAAGACTACAGTGAGCCCGCCGGGAAGCTGACGTGAGCGTCAGCAGGAGCAGCAGCAGGTATCCGGCACCGGAGGCCGGTCCCGGGCACGAGACCCGGTGGGGGAGGAGAGGGGAGCGGACGTGGGAGCTCGTCGACACGGCTTCGCAGCGATGGCCGCGCTGGCGTCGGTGGTGCTGGTGGGCGCAGCGTGCTCGAATTCCTCGAGCGGCACCACGCCCGCTGGTGCCGGTGCGCCGGGCATCACCCCCACGGAGATCGACGTCGGCAGCCTCGCCACCGAGACCGGCAGCTTCTCGGCTGGCTTCGGCGAGATCGTCGACGGGGTGAAGGCCTACTTCGCCATGATCAACGCGCAAGGCGGCGTCGACGGTCGCAAGCTCGTGCTCAAGTACGAGCTCGACGACACGGGCAATCCCACCACCGACACCGCCCAGGCCCGCACCCTGGTGGAGCAGGACCATGTGTTCGCCATCGTGGGCGTGGGAACACCCCTGTTCGCCGGCGCCCAGTACCTGGCCCAGTCGGGCACGCCGACGTTCGGCTACGTGGTCTCGCAGGACTGGCAGAACGCGCCCAACCTCTTCGGTGCCTACGGGTCGACGCTCGACTACACCACCGGTGCGTCCACGACGGCGTTCATCGCCAACCAGCTGCACGCCACGGCGGTGGGCGTGGTCGCCTACGGCGTCGCTCCCCAGTCGAAGGACGCCTGCCAGGCCGATGCCAACGGCATGAAGGCGCTGGGGATCAACGTGCCCTTCGTGGACGTGAACTACAACTACTTCAACGGCAACCCCGACCCCGACGTGCTGCAGATGAAGGCCGACCACGTCGACCTCATGCTGAGCTGCATGCAGGGCAAGGACAACCTGGCCTTCGCCAATTCGTTCGTGCAGCACGGCATGAACGGGGTCAAGGAGGTGTGGCTCAACGGCTACGACCGCTCCCAGGTGGCGGCCAACCCGCCGCTGCAGAACAACCAGATCTACTTGCTGCAGCACGTGCCGTTCGAAGCGGCGGCCGCCTTCCCCGGCAAGTACCCGGGCATGGAGCTGTACCTCAAGACGATGCAGAAGTACGAGCCGCAGTGGGTGTACGACGACATCGCGATCCAGGGGTGGATCAACGCCGCCCAGTTCGTCCAGGGCTTGCGCGACGTGGCCAAGGAGGGCAAGCCGCTCACGCAGGCGAACCTGATCGCCGCCATCAACAAGGAGACCGCCTTCACCGCCGGCGGGCTCATGGCGCCGCTGAACTGGACCGTGGCCCACACCCAGGCCGTGCCCCCCTTCTGTAGCGGGTTCGTCCAGACCGTCGGTGGGCGGTTCGTGCCGGCGTTCGTCCAGCCGGGGGACCAGGTGCTCGTGTGCTTCACCAAGCAGAGCGCCACGCCCGTGACGCCGCCGCCGGGCACGCCCGGCACCTGAGCCCAGGTCGCGGGGGGCGACGGTGAGCGGCATCCTCGACTACGCGATCCCCGGGATCCCCTACGGGTGCGGGTTCGCCCTGCTGGCGGTGGGCCTGGTGCTCACCTACCGGGCGACGGGTGTGTTCAACCTCGCCTTCGGAGCCCAGGCGTTCGTCTCGGCCTTCGCCTACGACCTGCTCAACCAGTACGAGCACTGGTCCCAGCCGGCAGCGTTCGCCGTGGCGGTGCTGGTGATCGCGCCGGCGCTGGGACTGGCACTGGACCGGTTCCTGTTCCGCTACATCCCCACCGCGTCGGTGACGGCCAAGGTCGTGTCCTCGCTCGGCCTGTTCATTGCCATCCCTCAGGCGGTCCCCATCTTCTTCGGCACCCAGGTCCGCTACCGGATCGGCTACCTGTGGCTGTCGCCGACCAAGGTGTACTTCACGCTCTTCTCCTCGCCGGTCAACGGCGCGGCCATCTCGACCACCGTGCTGTCGGTGGTCGTGGTGGCAGCGGTGATGGCGCTGTTCCGGTGGACCAGCGCCGGGCTGCGCATGCGGGCGGTGGTCGAGAGCCGGCGGCTGGCCGAGCTCGAGGGCGTGAACTCCGCCCGGGTGGCCGCTGGGGCGTGGGCGCTGTCGAGCCTGCTGGCCGGGCTGTCGGGAGTCCTCACCCTGCCCCAGACCAATTCGATCGACCCCACCAGCACGTTGCAGTTCACCAACCTGCTGGTCGCCGGCATGACGGCCGCCGCCCTGGCCTCCATGCGCTCCATCCCCGGCGCCTTCGCCGGCGGCGTGGGCCTGGGTGTGCTCGAGAGCCTGCTGGTCAAGTTCATGCCCCCCGGCAGTGTGCTGGCGACGGGCCTCAAGCCCTCGCTGCCGTTCATCATCCTGGTGATCGTGCTGCTGGCGAACCCGAACCTGCGGGGGCTCGAGCACAGCGCCGACCCGCTGGCCAACGTCGACCCGCCTCCACCACCGCCGGCAGTGGCCGTACGCGACCACCGCCTCGACGTCCCCATCACGTGGGGATGGCGGGCGCTGGTCGTGGGGTTCGCGGCCTCGCTGCTCACCTGGATCCCGCTCAACTGGGTGTTCCCGCTCGGCCAGGGCCTGGTCTTTTCGGTCATGTTCCTGTCGATCACGCTCATCACCGGGATGAGCGGCCAGCTGTCGCTGTGCCAGGCGGCCTTCGCCGCCGTCGGTTCCTTCGGTGCCGGGCAGCTGGCCATGCACCTGGGGTTCCCGATCCTGCTCGGCATGGTGGTGGGTGGCGCCATGGCCGCCGCCGTGGGAGCGCTCATCTCCCTGCTGGTCATCCGGGTGTCGGGGCTGCTGCTCACCCTGGTCACCCTCGCCTTCGCCCTGTTCGGGGACAACGTGCTGTTCCAGTTCTCGTGGTCGGGTGGCGGGGCGGCCGGCCTGCACGTGCCACGGCCACAGATCGGCTCGTTGAATTTCGCCAACGACCGGTACTTCGCCGTGCTGCTGATGGTGATCCTCGGGATCTGCATGCTGCTCGTGCTCTTCGTCCAGCGCGGTACCTACGGCCGCTACCTGGCGGCAATGCGCGGCAGTCCGACCGGCGCTGCCAGCCTGGGGATCAACCTGACGCGGGCGAAGATCGTGATCTTCACGCTGTCGGCCGGCATCGCCGGCATGGGGGGCGCCCTGTACGGGTCGATCCAGCAGTCGGTGGCACCGGCGGACTTCAGCTACGTCCTCTCCCTCGTGTTCGTCGTGGTGGTGATCACCACCGGGTCGCGCACGGTGGAGGGAGCGGTCCAGGCAGGGATGGGCTACGCGGTCATCGCGTACCTGCTCACCCAGTACGTGCCGCGCCGGCTGGTGGGCATCGAGCCCATCCTCTTCGCCCTGGGCGCGCTGACCTACGCCCAGCACCCCGAGGGCATCGTCGAGTACCAGAAGACGAAGTGGCTCACCCGCACCAGCCGCGCTCTGGCGGCGTGGGACGCCCGCCGGGCCCGCGCCTCGGGCCTCCCTCCGGAAGGCGTCAGCGGCCCGGGCGGGATCGGCGCACCAGGGGCGCGTCCGGGTGTGGCACCGGCAGGCGCACCCCCGGTGGGGTTGCCCACGGAGGCGCTCGGTGGCTAACCGGCCACTGCTCGAGGCACGCGCCGTCACCATCCACTTCGGTGGCATCCACGCTCTCGACGACGTGTCGCTGCAGGTCTTCCCGGGCGAGGCCGTCGGAATCGTGGGTCCCAATGGTGCGGGCAAGACGACCCTCTTCAACGTGCTGTGCGGTCTGTACCGGCCGGACCAGGGCTCGGTGTGGCTGGATGGCCGGCCCATCGACGGCTTGCCGACCTATCGGCGCGCCCGGCTGGGGATGGCCCGCACCTTCCAGCGCATCGAGGTGTTCCCCGAGATGACCGTGCGCGACCACCTGCTGGTGGCCGAGCGCGCCCGGCGGGGCGACGGGCGGCTGTGGAAGGACCTGCTCAACCTGGGGGGCCCGAAGCCCGACGAGCTGCGGCGAGTGGAGGCGATGCTGGAGCTCGTGGGACTGGTCGAGGTGGCCGACGTGCCGGTGGCGGCCCTGAGCCTGGGCCACTGCCGGCTGGTGGAGGTGGGACGGGCCCTGATGCTCGAGCCCCGCATCCTGATGGCCGACGAGCCGTCCTCGGGCCTCGACGCCCACGAGACCGAGGTGCTCGGGCACCTGCTCCGCCGGGTGCAGCGCGAGCGGACCACCGCCGTGTTGCTGGTGGAGCACGACCTCGAGATGGTGAGCCGGGCGGTGGACCGGGTGGTGGTGCTCGACTTCGGCCACGAGATCGCCCGGGGGACCCTGCAGGAGGTCGTCGCCAATCCCGACGTCCGTCGCGCCTACCTGGGGAAGACGGCGTGAGTGCCCAGGCCGCGCCAGCGACGGCCGGCGCGCCCGGCACCTTGCTCGGCGTCGAGGCGGTGTCGGCTGCCTACGGCTCGTACCGGGCACTGTTCGGGGTGAGCTTCACCGTGCCCGAGCGGGGCATCGTGGCCCTCCTCGGATCCAACGGCGCGGGCAAGTCCACCGTGGCCAGGGTGGTGTCCGGTCTGGTGCCGGCCACCGGCGGGCGCATCGTCTTCGCCGGCCGCGACGTCACCGCGTGGCCCGCCCATCGCATCGCGGCTGCGGGGCTCGTCCACGTTCCCGAGGGCCGGGCCGTCTTCTCGTCGCTCGACGTCGAGGAGAACCTGACCCTGTCGTTTCGCGCCAAGGTCGGGCGCCGGGGCGTGGCCGATGCCCTGGAGCGGGCGTATCGCGCCTTCCCGGTGCTCGGCGAACGCCGGCGGCAACTGGCGGGGACCCTCTCGGGCGGCCAGCAGCGCATGCTGTCGCTGGCCAAGGTGCTGGCGGTTCCCCCCCGGCTGCTCGTGGTGGACGAGTTGTCCCTCGGGTTGGCGCCTGTGATCGTCGACGCCGTCTACGACGGGCTCGTCGCCATCCGCAACGCCGGCACGGCGCTGCTGGTGGTGGAGCAGCAGATCGACCGCGCCCTGGGGATCGCCGACCGGGCGGTCCTCCTGGCGCGAGGATCGGTGGTCTTCGAGGGATCGGCGGCCGAGGCCCGCGGTGCTGTGCACCGATTGCTGGCGGCAAGCGGGCCGACCGCACCGGGTGGGTCCGGAGGGCCCGCGGAGGAGGGATGATGGGACTGCTTGCAGGCCGGGTGGCGGTGGTGACGGGGGCCGGGCGCGGGATCGGGCGGGAGATCGCCCGTTGCCTGGCGGCCGAGGGTGCCTCGGTGGTCGTCAACGACGTTGGTGCCGCCCTCGACGGCTCGGGCACGGCCGAGGGGCCGGCGGCCCAGGTGTGCGCCGAGATCGCGTCGGCCGGGGGCGTGGCGGTGCCCAACACCGACTCCGTCGCCGACTTCGCGTCGGCCGGCAGGATCGTGGACCAGGCGCTGGGAGAGTTCGGGCGCCTCGACATCCTCGTCAACAACGCCGGGATCGTGCGCGACCGGACGCTGCTCAAGATGGACGAGGCCGACTACGACGCGGTGGTGGCCGTCCACCAGAAGGGGACGTTCAACTGCACGCGTCATGCTGCGCCGCACATGAAGGAGGCGGGCTACGGGCGGATCGTGAACATCACGTCCTCCGCCGGCCTGCGCGGCAACTTCGGGCAGACGAACTACGGCGCCGCCAAGGCGGCCATCATGGGCATGACCTTCGTGTGGGCCCTGGAGCTCGGTCGCTACGGCATCACGGTCAACGCCGTGGCCCCGGCCGGTCTGACGCGCATGACCGAGAACCTCTTCGGGGGGGCCGAGGCGCCACCCGACCAGGACCCGGCCCTCAACGCACCGCTGGTCGCCTTCCTCGCCTCGGAGCAGGCGAGCTATGTCAACGGGCAGGTGCTCGGGCGCACGGGGTTCGCCTACACCATCTTCCAGACACCCCGGCAGGTGGCTGCCATGTGGCGGGAGGGCGGCTGGACCGCGGCGCAGGTGGCCGAGCACTTCCACGAGGTCCTGGGCCAGCACCTGCAGCCCGTGGGGATGCCGGCGCATCCGCTGCTGGGTCGCGCCGGCACGGGCGCCGAATCCACGAGCACCAGCTCAGGCGGCGCAGTGACGACATCGGTGCCGCCAGCGCAGTGACGACGCCGGCGCCCGCAGCGCCGTGACGAAGGAGCCGCAGCGGTCGTGACGCCGGCCGGCTGCCCTGCCGCGGCCGGTGCCTCCTGGGTTGCGGGTCAGGAGGGGTTGCGGGTCAGGACGGTGACCACCGACACCCCCGACCCCCGCCCGCCCACGTTGTGCTGGAGCGCGTTGCCCCGCCGGATGGCCACCTGACGCTCGCCGGCTTCCTCGCGCAGCTGCCAGAAGCACTCGGCCAGCTGGGCCACGCCGGTCGCGCCGATGGGATGGCCCTTGGCCAGCAAACCGCCCGAGGGGTTGACGGGGATGCGGCCATCGAGGGCCGTCTCCCCGTCGAGGCAGGCGTAGCCGCCCTTGCCCTTCTCCACGAAGCCGAGGTCCTCGATGTCGAGGATCTCGGTGATGGTGAAGCAGTCGTGCACCTCGGCCATGTCCATGTCCTGGGGTCCCAGCCCTGCCATGGCATACGCCCGGCGCGCTGCCTCGACGGTGGCGGGCAGGCCGACGTAGGTGTGCTTCTCGTGGAGGTAGGGATGGTCGGTGGCGACGCCGAAGCCGGCGACGTACACCGGCCGGTCGGTGAACTCGTGGGCGCGTGCCGCCGTCGTGAGCACGAGCGCGGCGGCGCCGTCGGTCTGGGGGCAGCAGTCCAGCAGGCGCAGCGGGCGGCACACGGGGGGCGATGCCAGGACCTGCTCCACCGTGACCTCGTTCTGGAAGTGGGCGTAGGGGTCGAGGCAGCCGTTGTGATGGTTCTTCACCGCCACCGCGGCCAGCATCTCGGGCGTGGTCCCGAACTCGTGCATGTGGCGGGTGGCGAAGGGGGCGAAAAGCACCGGAGCGGTCTCGCCCCGGTTGTAGAGGGGATGCCCGGCCGCCGCCCGGGCCAGCAGCCCTTCTTGGGTCGACTTGTCGCGCATCTTCTCCACGCCGATGACCAGCACCACGTCGTGGACGCCGCTGGCCACCACCATGGCGCCGATGCGAAAGGCGTCCGAGCCCGAGGGGCAGGCGTTCTCGACCCGGGTGCAGGGGATGCCTGCCAGGCCCAGGGCGCTGGGCACCGTGTTGCCCCCGACGCCCTCCTGTCCCCACAGCGTCCCGCGCTGGGTCGCCACGATGCAGGCCTCGATGGCAGCGGGGTCCATGCCCTTGTCGACACCGGCCAGCGCGGCACGGTAGGCACCGGCTGCCATCTGCTCGTAGCTCTGCTCGAACAGTTCGCCGAACTTGATCAGCCCGGCGCCCACCACGGCCACCCGGTTCCAGCTCATCTCCCGACCTCCTGCACCGCTGGGACGGACCCCGGCGTGCCGGATCCGACCTGAGGGACCGACACGCGGAACGCCTTGTAGCCGTACACCGGGACGTCCCGTTCGAGCGCATAGCGCCGGAGCAGCAGCTCGACCCGGTCGCCGACGGCCAGCGTATCGGCGTCCACCGGCGCACCTTGCACCATCAGGCGTGCCCCGTCGTCGAGGTCGACGACGACCAGGGGCAGCGGTGCCTGGAACGGCGGCGGCATCGTCTGGTTGACCACGAAGGTCTGCACCGTCCCCGAGCGGGCCAGGCGGACGGTGTGCAGGTCGGCTCCCCCGCAGCCGGTGCACGCCGGGTGGACCGAGGGCGGGGTCGAGATCGTGCCGCACGCCGCGCACTGCGCTCCGAGCAGGGCCAGCATCTCGACGTTGCCGCGCACGAAGGCGGCGCCGCCGGGCGGGACGCCCATGGGGATGGGTTCGGTCATGGGCTGCAGCTGACCGCGCACCTTGACGGCCTCGACGTAGGTGATGGTCCGGGCCGGTGCCAGGGTGCCGTCGGGCGTGCCGGCGGCCGTGCCGAGACGGCCGAGCCGTGCCAGCGCCCCGGTCGCGCCGGGGACCGGCCGGTGCACCACCACGTGCACGGCGGTGGCCCGGCCGCCGCCATACCCCACGACGCCGAGGGGGCTGTCGTCGGGTGTGGCCAGCAGCGGGAGGGCCGCCATCCAGGGCGCGGCCGCACCGGTGTCGCCCAGCACGGCGCGCACCGGGTCGGCACTGGTTGCGCCGAGGCGGCGGGCCAGGGCACCGGCGAGCTTGCCGTCGGGGTCACCCACGGCCCAGCGTGCGGGCCGGCCACCACCATCTGGTGCCGCACGGCCCCCCGAGGCCGCTTCGCCACCGGACGCAGGCGCGGCACCGGCCGCGGCCTCGGCCGCCTCCGCCAGCAGCGGCAGGAACACCTCGTCGCGAAACAGGCGCTGGTCGTAGACGTCGCCGGTCGCCAGCCGGCCGTCACCGCGGTAGCGGTCGACCACCGGCACGGTGCGCGTGGCCCGGCAGACCAGGCGGGCGGCCGGCAGGTCGTCGCCGGGTCCGCCGGCCAGCTCGTCACGGGCCAACACCACGGCGACCGCCCCGGCGCCGGTGCCGGCTTCCCCTGCAGTGCCCACACCTGGCACCTGGGCGTCGGACACCACCACCAGCGCCACCCGGGCGTGGCCGGCGGCCAGCGCGTCCCACGCTGCTCCGACCGCTTCCATGCCGGCGTGAGGGGAACCGCTCACCAGCACGCCGCCGCTCTCCCGGCCGATGCCCAGTGCCGTGGCGAGGAAGGCATGGCTCGGGCCGTCGGCGAAGGGCGGGCGGCTGGTACCCCACCACAGCCCGTCGATCGCCGACGCGTCGGTCCCGGCGGCACCCAGCGCATCCACGGCGGCCTGCCACGCCAGGGTGAGGCTGTCCTCGTCGGCGTCGCACACGGCCACGCTGCCGCGTGCGGGCCCACCCCACACCGCGGCCACCTCGGCAGCCGGCAGGCGCAGCGCCGGGGCGGCGCAGCCCACCGCCAGCAGGTTCACCGGCGTCACCGGGGGTTCGGTCACGATCTTCCCACCGCCTTCCACGACGAACCGAAGGGCACCGCACCCCCGAGCAGGGCGCTGCCCACGAAATTGCGCTGGATCTCCACGGTGCCCGCCCCGATGCACAGGCCGCGGATGTCGCGATAGGCACGCTCGAGGGGGTACTCGCGGCTGTAGCCGTAGCCGCCGAGGAGCTGGATGGCCTCGTCGCACACCTCCTTGGCGGCGAGGTTGCAGGCCATCTTGGCCATGGCGGACTCGAGGGGGGGCGGGGTGCCGTGCGTGGCGGCCAGGGCCAGGGCACGTTGCAGGAGGAGCCGGGCACCCTCGAGACGGGTCGCCATGTCGGCGACCTTCCACTGCAGCCCCTGGAGCTCCGCCAGGCGTCGGCTGCCCGAGCGCCGATCCTGCATGTACCTGATGGCGTACTCCAGTGCGCCCTGAGCCGCTCCGAGGCACATGGCAGCGTTCCCGCAGCGTTCGTGGTTGATGTGGGCCAGCAAGGTCTTGAGGCCGCTGTTGTCCGCCGGGTTCCCGGGCACGAGCACGTCGCCCGGCTCGATCCGCACCCCGTCGAAGGCAAGCTCGGCCTCGGTGCAGCCACGGAGGCCCATCTTGCGGTGGGTGCCAGCCACCGACACGCCTGGTTTGGAGAGGTCGACCACGACGGCACCGATGCCCTTGCCCGTTGCCGGTTCGCTCCCGGGGAACCGGCACCACACGAGGCAGGCCACGGCGCGGTGCCCGCCGGTCACGTAGTTCTTGTAGGCCTCGAGACGCCAACCGTTGCCATCGGGGACCAGCCGGGCCCGCATGGCAGTGGCGGCCGAACCGGCGTCGGGCTCGGTGATGCCGATGCAGAACAGCTCGCCGGCGGCCGCCCGGGGCAGCCACTGCCGACGCAGCTCCTCGCTGCCGAGGTGCTCGATGGCCCGGGGGGGCCCGTTGAACACCAACTGGCACAAAATGGCGCTCGACACGTCCACACGCGCCAGCTCCTCCAGCACGATGGCGGCCTCGACGTCGCCCATGCCCATGCCGCCGTAGGCCTCGCCCACCGTGACGGTGAACAGCTCCGCCCGGCGCAGGGCCTCCAGGGAGGCCTCGGCGAACTCCTCGCGCTCGTCCCACGCTGCCGCGTGGGGCGCGATGTCGCGCTCGGCCACGTCACGGGCCAACTTGCGCAGCGCAGCCCGGTCGTCGTCGTCGGTGAGCTCGAGGACAGTCACCGGCGGGCAAGAGCGCGGTGGCGCGAGCGGCTCGGACCTGACACCATTGTCAGTGAACGCTACTACACCTCGGCATCCAACGCCCAAGGTGGTCGTCCGCGCGCGGATTTGCATCCGGTGCCCGTGCGGGCCAGGAGCCGGTCGCGTGCGGGTCGGGGCGCGGACCGGGAGCGGTGCGCGGTGTGGTCGCGATCCCGGCACCAGCCGGCAGGCCGGGCGTCAGACGCCGGGGCGGTTGCGGATCGGGTGCAACGGCGAGGGACGAGGGAGTTGTGAGGGCGGGTCGACAGGCTCGACGAGTGTCGAGGGAGAGAGGGAGCAGACGATGAACCAGCGGCAGGCGGGGCGTGCATCGCGCCGTCCCAGGCGAGCTGGCCGGGCCGCCACCGGCACCCGGCGCGCCGAGCGGAGCTGACACCGTGTCCGGCACCGGCCGCGAGGCCGTGATCGTCGACACACTGCGCACTGCCTTCGGCAAGCGGGGCGGAGCTCTCGCCCACTGGCATCCCGTCGACCTGCTGGCCCTCGCCCTCGGGCAGCTCGTCGCACGGACCGGGATCGACCCCGAGCGGGTGGACGACGTCATCGGCGGCTGCGTCAGCCAGGTGGGCGAGCAGTCCACCAACGTGGCTCGCAACGCCTGGGTGGCCGCGGGCCTGCCGCACACCGTGCCCGCCACGACCGTCGACCGCCAGTGCGGGTCGTCGCAGCAGGCGGTGCACTTCGCCGCCGCCGGCGTGGTGGCCGGCCACTACGACCTGGTCGTGGCCTGCGGCGTGGAGTCGATGAGCCGTGTGCCGATGGCCTCCAACGCCCGAGGCGGCACCGGACCGTTCCCGCCGTCGTTCCTCGAGGCCATCGACGGCCGCCTGTGGGCGCAGTTCCGCGTCGCCCAGGTGCTGGCCGAGCGCTGGAAGATCACGCGCCAGGACATGGACGCCTACGCCCTCGAGAGCCACCGCCGGGCAGCGGCCGCCACCGACGCCGGCCACTTCGCCCGCGAGATCCTCCCGGTGCCGGTGCGCGACGAGCACGGTGTGCCCACGGGCGAAGTGTTGGCGGCCGACGAGGGCATCCGCCGCGACACGACCCTCGAGCGACTGGCGGCGCTCCCGCCCGCCCAGACGTGGGAGCCGGAGACCGCCCCCGACATCACGGCGGGCAATTCGTCGCAGATGACCGACGGCGCGGCCGCCATGCTGATCGCCGAGCGCTCGGTGGCCGAGCGCCTGGGCCTGCCGGTCCGGGCACGCTTCGCCGGGTTCGCCGTGGCCGCCGAGGACGCGGCGCTCGTCCTGTCCGCGCCCATCCCCGCCACCCGCAAGCTGCTGGCGCGCACGGGGATGTCGATCGACGACTTCGACGCCATCGAGTGCAACGAGGCCTTCGCCGCCATCGCGCTGATGTGGGCGCGTGCGTTCGCCCCGGACCCGGATCGCTTCAACCCGGTGGGCGGTGCCATCGCCATCGGCCATCCCCTGGGTGCGAGTGGGGTTCGGCTCATGACGACGCTGCTCAACCAGCTGGAGGCGACTGGCGGGCGCTTCGGGTTCCAGACCATGTGCGAGGGTGGCGGCCAGGCCAACGCCACCGTCATCGAGCGGCTCGGCTGACCGAGGCGGGCACCGTGGACTTCACCTTCAGCGCCGAGCAGGAGGAATTCCGCCGGTCCGTGCGCGCCACGCTGGCCGCCGAGGCTCCCCCGGCCTACGTCCGGGCCATGATCGACGACCCGGTGGGCGTCACCTCCGGGCTGTGGGCCACGATGGCCGAGCTCGGGTGGCTCGGCGTCCTGGTGCCCGAGCGCGCCGGCGGGCTGGGGTTGGGGATGGTGGACCTCGTGGTCCTCCAGGAGGAGCTGGGTCGGCTGCCGTTCCCCGGGCCCTTCGTCTCCTCGGCCGTGGCGGCCACGCTGGCTGCACGTGCGCTCGGGCTCGGCGAACTGCTGCCCGACCTCGCAGCTGGCCGGCGGCGGGGCACGGTGGCCGTGGAGGAGGCCGGGCACGGTGATCCGCTCGGCACGGTGCGTGCTATGGCCAAGGCGGACGGCGACACCTGGGTGCTCGAGGGGCACAAGCCCACCGTGCTCGACGGGGCGTCGGCCGATTGGGCCCTGGTGGTCGCCCGTGACGACGAGGGCCTGGGCACGTTCCTCCTCGACGCGCCCGGTGGGGAGCCGGTGCCGGCGCTCGACGTCACCCGGAAGGTGGCGCGCCTGGTGCTCGACGGGCGGCGGGCCACGAGGGTCGGTCCGGCCGGCGACCACAGTGCGCTGTGGCGCCGCGTGCTCGACGACGTGGCGGTGGCGCTGTGCGCCGAGCTGGTCGGCACGTGCGAGCGGGCCCTGGACCTGGCCGTCGAGTACGCCAAGGTGCGCGTCCAGTTCGACCGGCCCATCGCCACCTTCCAGGTGATCAAGCACAAGGCGGCCGACATGCTCCACCGTCTGGAGCTGTCTCGGGTCGGGACGCATTACGCAGCGTGGGCCTCGGATGCCGACGATGCCACCCGGGAGCGCGCCGCCGCCATGTGCAAGGGGTTCGTGGGCGAGGCTGCCGCCTGGCTGACAGGCGAGTCCATCCAGGTCCACGGCGGGGTGGGGTTCACCTGGGACGTGGACTGCCACCTGCTGTACCGGCGGGCCAAGCAGGACGACCTGCTGTTCGGGGCGCAGGGCTGGCAGCGCCGCCGCCTGGCCGACCTCGTGCTGGGACCTCCTGGGGGAGGCAGCGAGCCGCTGCCCTGAGCAGCGCCCTGTGCCGTCAGCCGGAGGTCAGCGCCGTCAGCCGGAGGCAAGCATGGACCGCACTCGGTCCTTGAGCACTTTGCCCGTGGCGTTGCGGGGCAGGTCGTCCACCACGGCGATCCGGCGCGGCACCTTGTAGTCGGCGAGGCGGGCCTCGCAGTACTCGCGCAAGGTGGCCGGGGTTGCGGTGGCGCCAGGGGCGAGGACCACGGCCGCGGCCACGTCCTCGCCCAGGACGTCGTGGGGGATCCCGACCACGGCCGCTTCCACCACGTCGGGGTGGTCGTGCAGGACGTTCTCCACGTCGAGCGCGTGGACGTTGTTGCCGCCGCGGATGATGACGTCCTTCTTCCTGCCGACGATGTAGAGGTAGCCGTCGTCGTCGAGCCGGCCCAGGTCGCCCGAGTGCAGCCAGCCACCCCGCCAGGTGGCGGCGGTCGCCTCGGGGTCCCGGTAGTACTCGCGCTGGCGCCCCTCCATGCGCAGCAGCACCTCGCCGACCTCGCCGGTTGGCACGTCGGTGCCGTCCTCGCCGACGATGCGTACCTCGAGCGGGGGCATGGGCAGGCCCACCGAGCCGACCCGGCGCAGCGACTCGCCCTTGGGCATGGAGCAGTACGCCGCCCCCGCCTCCGTCATGCCGTAGCTGTTGGACACCGCCGCCTCGGGCATGCGCTCCTGCAGCGTCCGCAGCGTGGCGGCCGGCAGCGGTGCGCTGCCGATGGCGCACAGCTGGATGGACGACAGATCCGCCTTCTCGAAGTCGGGATGGGTCACGAGCAGCTGCGCCATGGAGGGCACGAGGAACACGAATTGTGGCCGGAGTTCGGCCACGGCCTGCAGCCAGCGGGCGGCATCGAACCGGGGCTGGTACACCCCGAACAGCCCGAGCTGCATGGGGTTGTACACGAAGCCGATCCCGGCGAAGGTGAACAGCGGGCTGGCGTGGAGCCAGCACTGCCCGGAGTACGACGGGTTCGGTTCGCCGGGGATGAGCGCCACGGTGCGGTGGCGGATGGCCACACCCTTGGGCGAGCCCGTCGTGCCGGAGGTGTAGAGGATGTCGGCCAGGTCGTCGGCCGTCACGGGAACCTGGAAGGCCGAGGTGTCGGTGGCCTCGACGGTGCGGCCCCACGACCATGGCGGGTCACCGGTCTCCTCGGCGGCGGGGGCCACCAGCACGTGCTCGACGGAGTGGACCCGGCTCGCCACGTCGTGTGCCATGGGGGAGAGCTCGGCATCGGTGAGCACGACACGGACCTCGGCATGCGAAAGCACGCGCACCAGCTCGTCCTCCGACAGGCGGGTGTTGGTGGGCACGGCCGCCGCCCCGGCCTTGTGGACGGCCGAGTAGGCCACCATCCAGTGCAGCGCTTCGGGGGCGCTCAGGTAGACGGCGGCTCGGTCGCCGCGTTCGACGCCCAGGGTGGCCAGTCCCCGCGCCAGCCGGTTGGACTCCGCCTCCCACTGGCCGAAGGTCATCGACCCGCCGTCGAGGACCTGGTAGGCGACCCGGTCCCCGAAGGCACGAGCCATGGCGCGCAGGTGGTCGGTCAGGAGGGTCACGCGCCCGCTCATGGCGGTGCCTCACACACCGCCGTCGAGCGTGCAGGTGCGGCGGACGAACCGCCACCCGTCGGGCGTCCGGACCAGGTGGTCCTCGTATCGTCCCGAACGCTGCAGCGTCGACGGATGGCCACCGTCTGTGGCCCGTCGCACCACCAACAGCGTCACGTACTGGACCGCTCGATCGCCGTCGACCTCGATGACGGGGTCCACCGTCACGTGCCGGATGGGCGCCGTGTTGGCCCGGCACATGGCGGCCAGGGCCTCGGTGCCCTCGACGCGCGGCCCACCGGCGACCTCCATGACGCCGTCGGCCACGAAGGTGGCGGCGAAGCCCTTGGCGTCGCCCTCGTCGAAGCACTGGTTGTAGCGGGCGGTCAGCTCCCGGATGCGCGTCCGGTCCACGAGCCACTGCAGCTGCTGCTCTGCGTCGCTGTCCACCGCGCTCCCTCCGGCCCTGGATGGCCTGCATCTGCCGGATGCGACGATAGCGCGTCGAACCAGTTCTCCGACACGAGCGTCAGGTTCGCTCGGCGCTCGGGCGCGCCGGGCGGGATACCCGGGCGGCCACGCTCAGCCGGCCCGCGCCGCCTGCTGGTGCTCGAACTGCGTGCGGTAGAGCTCGGCGTAGAGGCCTCCCTTGGCGAGCAATTCCGCGTGGCGGCCACGCTCGACGATGCGCCCGCCGTCGACCACGAGGATGAGGTCCGCCTCGCGTACCGTCGAGAGCCGGTGGGCGATCACCAACGAGGTCCGCCCGGCCAGCGCGGTGCGCAGTGCCTGCTGGACGGCGACCTCCGACTCGGAGTCCAGGTGGGCGGTGGCCTCGTCGAGCACGACCACGTCAGGGGCCTTCAAGAGCAACCGGGCGATGGCGATGCGCTGCTTCTCGCCACCCGACAGCCGGTAGCCGCGGTCGCCCACCACGGTGTCGAGCCCGTCGGGCAGGGCAGCCACCATGGGCAGGATGTGGGCGGCAGCCAGCGCGTCGAGCATCTCCTGTTCGCTCGCGTCGGGCTTTGCGAAGCGCAGGTTGGCGCGGATGGTGTCGTGGAACAGGTGGGCATCCTGGGTGACCACGCCGACCACGTCGCGGATGGACGACAGCGTGGCGTCGCGGACGTCGATCCCGTTGATGCGTACGGCACCGCTGCGGACGTCGTAGAGCCGGGGGACGAGGTGGCTGATGGTCGTCTTGCCCGCGCCGGACGGGCCCACCAGCGCGACCAGTTGGCCAGGACGCGCGGTGAAGGTCACGTCGTGGAGCACCTGGCGGCTCGGTGTGCGCTCCAGCACGGCGACAGCCTCCAGCGAGGCCAGGGACACCTCCTCGGCCGTGGGGTAGGAGAAGTCCACGTGCTCGAACTCGATGGTGGCCGGCCCGCGTGGCAGCGCCACGGCGTCCGGGCGCTCGTCGATCATGGGCGCGAGGTCGAGCACTTCGAACACGCGCTCGAACGACACCAGCGCGGTCATCACGTCGACCTGGACGTTGGACAAGGCGGTCAGCGGTCCGTAGAGCCGGTTGAGGTAGGCAGTCAGCGCCACCACGGTCCCGACCATGAGCGTGCCACGCGCCGCCAGCACGCCGCCCCATCCGTAGACGAGGGCTGTGGCGAGCGACGCGACCAGCATGAGCGACGCCATGAACACCCGGCTGTACATGGCCTGCTGGACCCCGATGTCGCGCACGCGCCCTGCCCGCTCCTCGAAGGTGCGCCGTTCCCGGTCGGGGTGGCCGAACAGCTTCACCAACAGCGCGCCCGCCACGTTGAAGCGCTCGGTCATGGTGGCGTTCATGAGGGCGTTGAGGGCGTAGCCCTCACGGGTGATGGTCTGCAGCCGGCGGCCCACCCACCGGGCAGGGACGACGAACACGGGGAGCAGGACGAGGGCCACCAGCGTGATCTGCCACGACAGCAGGAACATGGCGACGAGCACCATGGCGACGCCGATGAGGTTGCTCACGACCGACGACAGTGTGTCGGTGAACGCCTGCTGGGCACCGAGGACGTCGTTGTTGAGCCGCGTCACCAGCGCACCGGTCTGAGTCCGGGTGAAGAAGGCGATCGGCATGCGCTGGATGTGGGCGAACACCTTCGACCGCATGTCGAAGATCAGGCCCTCCCCCACACGCGCCGACACCCAGCGCTGCCACAGTGACAGACCGGCATCGGCGACGGCCAGCCCGGCGACCACCAGGGCGAGGGCCACTGCCACCGACTGCCGGTGGCGCAGGATGCCGTCGTCGATGATCGCCCGGTAGATGAGGGGGTTGGCCGCCCCGATGGCCGCGTCCAGCACGATGAGCACGAGGAACACCGACAGCAGCTTCCGGTAGGGTGCGGCGAACTGGACGATCCGGCGCTTCGTGCCAGGCGCCAGGCGGACGCGGGTGACCGAGTCGTCGCGGCGGAACGAGCGCATGAGACCCCAGCCGGCGCCCATCCCGCCGCCCGGACCCATCCCCATCGGGTTCATGCCGACCTCCCGTCGTCTGGTGGCGGCGTCCGCCGACGTGAGGGACCCGGCAGGCGCTCCGAGTGCGGGTGCGCCGTCCGCCGCGCGGCCGTGCCGGTGGTGCTTGCGGTGTGGGAGGTGCAGCCGCTGTGGTCGCACACCTTGGCGAGCAGGCGCTGGAGGGTGGCGCGCTCGTTGGGCCGGAGCCTGCCGAAGAATTGCTCGGCGGTGGTCAGCCGGGCGCGATCGAGCTGGTCGAGCAGCTCGGCGCCCCGGTCGGTGGCGGTGACGAGGACCGACCGGCGGTCGGTGGCGGCCGCCTGGCGGAGCACGAGCCCGGCGGCTTCGAGGGCGTCGACCATGGTGGTGGCCGAACGCGGCACCATGTCGAGGGCGGCTGCGATCTCCGTCATGCACAGCGGCCGGTCGGACGCGCCAACCACCCGCAGCACGCGGGCCTGGGCGACGGTCAGTCCGAGCGGCGCGAGCTCGGCCGCGGTGCCCCGCCGCAGCCACCGGCTGGCGTGGTGGAGCAGATCGGCCAGCACCAGGGCGTCCTCGCCGGCGCGCCGGCCTCCTGGCACGGACATGGCGACCCCCGTGACGGTGAGCACCTCCCCAGATGACGAGCAACGCCCAGGTGATGAGCCAAGCCCCAGGTGATGAGGAAGACTCAGTATAGGTGAGGCACCTCAGCTCGTGAGCCGGTCGAGCAGGGCGAGCGCCGGGTTGGTGGCCGGATCCTCCGCCCACCCCGGATCGAGGCCCTGGAGCGCGAGGAGGCGGGCGGCCCGCAGGACCACGGCCGAGCTGCGCAGGGCGGCGAAGGCCTCGTACCAGCGCAGGTCGTCCACCCCCCGGCCGAGGCGTGCCTCGTAGCCGGCGATCGTCGCCGCTCGGTCGGGGAAGCCTGGCAGGTCGGTGCCACAGCGCGCCACGGTCATCTCGTGCAGCGCCGTGAACCATCCCAGGTCGAGCTCGGCAGGGCCCACCCCTGCCAGCTCGAAGTCGAGGAGGGCGACCACCGATCCGTCGTCCGCGAACACGGCGTTGCCGAGCTGGGCGTCCCCCCACAGCACCGAGGGCCGAGGTTCCACCGCCGGGCGGTGCCGGCTGCACCAGGCGAGACCCTTCGCCAGCGCCGGTGGCACCGTGCCGCCGGCCGCCCACTCGAGGTAGGAGCCCCATCGCAACAGTTCGCCCTCCAGGGCCGCGCCGGATGGCACCGGGAGGAGCCCGGCCAGCTCCCCCACGTCGAGGCGGTGCAACGCGGCCATGGCGTCGAGCACGGCACCGTGCAGCCGGGCCTGGAGCTGGGGGCCGGCGTCGGCCAGCCATCCCTCGCGCAGGTAAGGGCGATCAGTGGCGATGGTCCTGCCGGGTACGCGGGGCATGAGCAGGAAGGGGGCGCCCACGAACGACGGGTCGTCCACCATGGCCAGGGGCTCGACCGCGCCGAGCCCGGCCCGGGCGAGCGCGGTCTGCAGTGCGGCCTGGCGCGACAGGTCGTAGTGCGGGAAGAGACCGTCGCCCGCCGGCGGCAGGCGCGCCACGAACCAGCTTCGCTGCCACCCGCCGGGGGCACCGGGCACGGCGGCGGTGACCTCGAACACCACGGTGTCGCTCGAGAGGCCCGCGCTCGGCCGCTCGATCGGGCTCACGATCGCCCCGGGGAAGTCGGGCCGCTCGTGGCGGAACCACCGCTCGAGTCCGAGCCGGACCGCCTCGAGATCGCGGGTGCCACCGACAGCCATCGGTGACTGACACTACTGTCAGGCTCATGCCGACGGTCGCCGAGCTGGTGCTCGCCCGCCGCCACGACGCCCACGTCGGGCTGCGGTTCGAGGACGAGTCGTGGACGTGGCAGGAGGTCACTGCCGAGGCGGCGGCGCGCGCCGAGATGCTGTCCTCGCTCCGCCCGGCCGCTGGCGAGCCGTTCCACGTGGGCGTCTTGCTGGAGAACGTCCCGGAGTACCTCTTCGTGCTCGCCGGTGCGGCCCTGTGCGGTGCCACGGTGGTGGGCATCAATCCCACGCGCCGGGGGGACGAACTGGCTCGTGACGTGCGCCACACCGATTGCTGGTTGCTGGTGACCGATGCGAAGGGTGCCGAGCTGCTCGCCGACCTGGACACGGGTGTGGCCCCGCACCGGATGCTGCTGGTCGACAGCCCTCCGTACCGGTCGTTGGTGGCGCGACATCACGGTGCTCCGCTGCCGCCACCGCCGTCCCTGCCGACTGAGCGCGACCTCTACCTCCTGCTGTTCACCTCGGGGTCGACGGGGGCGCCGAAGGCAGTGCGCACGAGCCACGGACGGGCGGCCGCGGCGGCACTGGCCATGGCCCAGGGCAGCGGGTTCGGCCCGGACGACGTCCTGTACTGCGCCATGCCGATGTTCCACGGCAACGCCCTGCACTCCTGCGTCGTGCCCGCCGTGGCCTCGGGCGCCACCTTGGTCCTGCGTCGGCGCTTCTCGGCGTCGGCCTTCGTAGCCGATATCCGGCGCTACTGCGTGACCTACTTCAATTACGTGGGGCGAGCCCTGGCGTACGTGCTGGCGACGCCCCCCTCGCCGGAGGATGCCGACAACCGGCTCCGGTTCGCGTTCGGCACCGAGGCCTCGCCCGCGGACATCTCCGCCTTCCGCCGCCGCTTCGGCTGTCCCGTCGTCGAAGGGTACGGGTCCAGCGAGGGGGCCATCTCCATGACCCGGGTGCCAGGCACGCCCCGCACTGCCCTCGGCAAGCCTCCGCCTGGCATGGACGTGGCGGTGATCGATCCGGACACCCTGCGCGAGTGCCCGCCCGCCCGTTTCGGGCCCGATGGCCGCCTGCACAACGCGGATGAAGCGATCGGGGAGATCGTGGCGCGCGACGGAGTGGCGCGGTTCGAGGGCTACTACGGCAACGACGAAGCCGATCGGCTCCGCACCCGGCACGGCTGGTTCTGGTCCGGCGACCTCGGCTACCGCGACGAGGAGGGCTTCTTCTACTTCGCTGGTCGGCCGACCGACTGGCTTCGGGTCGACGGGGAGAACTTCGCCGCTGCACCGGTGGAGCGCATCCTGGCGCGTCTGCCGGGTGTGGTGACGGTGGCCGTCTACCCCGTGCCCGATCCCCGGACCGGGGATCAAGTCATGGCCACGCTCGAGCTGGCCGATCCCGCCGCGTTCGACCCTCGGGCCTTTGCGGCCTTCTTGGAGGAGCAACCCGATCTCGGCACGAAGTGGGCGCCCCGCTTTGTTCGGATCGGGCACGTGCCGTTGACGGCCACGGGCAAGGTCGACAAGCGCCCCCTGCGCGAGGAGGCGTGGCGGTGCGCGGACCGGCTGTGGTGGCGTCCCGCGGGTGAGGCCGCCTACCGCCCGTTCACCCAGACTGACGCGGCCGCTGTGGAGGCGCAGTTCGCCGCCGCCGGCCGCCGTGTCCTTCTCCCTGTGACCATGAGACGGTGAGCGGTCGCGTCGCTGCGGCCAGGTCGTTCCGAGGGCGGCCGGTGTCCGGCCGGTGCGCGGCCCGGCACGGTGGCACGACGCGATGTCACGTACGCCGGGTGGGCGGGGGGAGCGCTCCGGATTCGTGACGGCGGCGGATCCGGGCGTGATGCCACGCTGCCGCGCCCGCCAGGCCGAATGCGGCCACCGCGGCGACGACGAGGAGCACACCCGGCCAGTACCGGGCCGGATTGGCGTCGAGCAGGGCGAAGGCTGCGCCGGCGGCGATGCCGCCCGCCACCACCGCCAGGCCAGCGAGGACCCGCAGCACCCGCAGCACCGGGGGCGGGACCGTGTCGGCCGCCTCCGGGTTCCGAGCAGCGACGGACGGTTCGACCGGCTGGCCGGCTCCCGTCGGGGGTGGGTGGGTCATGGCGCCATCCTTTCCACCTCCAGCCTCGCGCCGCCACGACCTCGGCGACATGGCCGAACGGCCCTGCCCCGGTGCTGCGCCTGTCCTGCTCCGGTGCCGGGTCAGCCACGTTGCGCTGCTGCGTGCCGACGAGCAGCCACCGGCGTTTGGTCACGTTCGGGACTTCCCTCCCTGTCCAGGACTCGGGCGTCGGTGCATGATGATCGGCGATGGCGGCACCCGATGTGCGGGTCTCCCCCGCCACACAAGGGTTGACGACAGCCGAGGTCCGTGAACGGATCGCCGCCGGCATGGTCAACGCCGTGCCGGCCTCCTCCGGCCGCACGGTCGCCCAGATCCTGCGGGCCAACCTGCTGACCCGGTTCAACGCCATCCTCGGGGCCCTGCTCGTGGTGGTCGCAGTCGTGGGCCCCCTCCAGGACGGCCTGTTCGGCGTGGTGCTCACCGTCAACGCCGGCATCGGCATCGTGCAGGAGCTGCGAGCCAAGCGCACGCTCGACCGTCTGGCGGTCCTGACGGCGCCGCGCGCCCGCCTGGTGCGCGACGGTGTCGTCGCCGAGCATGCCGTTGGGGACCTGGTGGTCGACGACGTGGTCGAGGTCCGGGCCGGGGACCAGGTGGTGGCGGACGGCGTCGTCCTCGAGGCCACGGGCCTCGAGATCGACGAGTCGCTGCTCACCGGCGAAGCGGAGCCGTCGCCCAGGGTGCCGGGTGATCGGGTGATGTCGGGCAGCTTCGTCGTGGCCGGATCCGGCCGCTTCCGCGCCACGGGGATCGGCACCGACTCCTACGCGCAGCGCCTGCAGGCCGAGGCCCGCCGCTTCTCGCTCGTGCACTCGGAGCTGCAACAGGGCACCAACCGCATCCTGCGCGTCGTTACCTGGGTGATGGTGCCGGCAGCCGCGTTGCTGGTCACCAGCCAAATGCTGCGCAGCGGCCTGGGAGCGCCAGACGCGCTGCGCGGTTCGGTGGCCGGGGTGGCGGCCATGGTGCCTGAGGGCCTGGTGCTGCTCACGACGCTTGCCTTCGGGATGGGAGCCGTGCGCCTGGCGCGGCGGCGTGTCCTCGTGCAGGAGCTGGCGGCCATCGAGGGGCTGGCACGGGTCGACGTCCTGTGCATCGACAAGACCGGGACCCTCACCGAAGGTGCCATGGCCCTGCACGCCGTGGTGCCGGTGGCTGGTGCTTCCCACGCGGCGGAGGTACACGAGGCCCTGGCGGCACTCGCCGGTTCCGACCGGGCAGCGAATCCCACGGCTGAGGCGCTACGGCAGGCCTTCGGTCCGCCGCCGTCGTGGGACGCGGTACGGCAAGTCCCCTTTGCCTCATCGCGCAAGTGGAGCGGTGCGTCGTTCCGCGGCGGACGGACGTGGGTCGTTGGGGCGCCGGACGTGCTGCTCGATGCCGGTGTCGGCGCCGGTGTGACGTCGGAGGCGTTGGCTGCTGCCGTCGCCCAGCACAGCGCGGCCGGCCGTCGGGTGCTGCTCGTGGCCTCCAGCGGCACGCGACTGGACGGGGACGCTCTGCCCCACGATGCCGTGCCCGAAGCGCTCGTCGTCCTGGAAGAGCGCGTGCGCCCGGACGCACCAGCCACGATCCGGTTCCTGCTCGAGCAGGGCGTCGCCGTCACCGTGCTCTCCGGGGACGATCCCCGTACGGTGGCCGCCGTCGCCCAGCGGGTCGGCATCCCGGTGATCGGGCGACCGGTGGACGCCCGCCGGCTGCAGGAGGATCCCGAGGACCTGGCGCTGGCTCTGGCGACAGCCAACGTCTTCGGGCGGGTCCAACCGGAGCAGAAGCGGGCCATGGTCCGAGCACTGCAGGCCAGGGGGCACGTCGTGGCCATGACCGGTGACGGCATCAACGACGTCCCCGCGCTCAAGGCAGCCGACCTGGGCATCGCCATGGGCACCGGCAGCCAGGCCAGCCGATCGGTCGGTCGTCTGGTCCTGCTCGACGGGCGCTTCGCCGCGGTGCCCACCATCGTGGCCGAAGGCAGGCGGGTCATCGCCAACATCGAGCGGGTTGCCAACCTCTTCGTGACCAAGACGGTCTACGCCGCGGTGCTGGCTGTCGCCGTCGGCGTGGTGGCGGTGCCCTACCCGTTCTACCCGCGGCACCTGACCGTCGTGAGCTCGCTCACCATCGGCATTCCGGGGTTCTTCCTGGCGCTGGCCTCGGGGGCACCGCGAGCGCACACCGGGTTCGTGGTCCGCGTCGCCCGATTCACGGTGCCGGCGGGGCTGACAGCGGCAGCTGCGACCTATGGCGCGTACGCCATCGCCCGGGCCGCTCCGGCCACCACCCCGACCCAGGCTCGCGCCGCGGCCGCCACGGCGCTGTTCGTGGTGGGCCTGGCCGTGCTGGCGCGCCTGGCCCGGCCGCTCGACGGGTGGCGAGTGGCGCTGGTGGCGGCCATGGCCGGTGCCGGGGTGGCGGCCGCTCTCGTTCCGCTGTCCAGGGAGATCTTCTCCCTCACCGTGCCACCGCTGCCCGTTCTCCTCGCCGTCCTGGCGGCGGCAGCGCTGGCGGTCGGACCGCTGTGGTGGCTCCTGCGCGTGGTCTCGCGGGTTGCCGAGGGGCACGTCGCCGCGTTCACGGCCCGGCGGCGCTCGTGACGGCAGTGGCCCGACAACCCGCCCCCGCGCCGCCAGGACCGGCGCGCACGGGGAGCATCCGGCAGGCGCCGTGGTGGCTGCGGCACCGGCTCGTCCTGCTGCTCGTCCTCCTCACGTTCGGGCTCGCAGCCGGTGGCGTGCTGCGCCTGGCCGGTTTGCTGACGGGCGCACGCCTCGTGTGGTCGGTGACCACGGGCTTGGGCATGGTGCCAGCGACCTGGTGGGTCCTCGAGGCGTTCCGCCGGCGGCGCCTGGGAGCCGACACCGTGGCGCTCCTGGCCCTCGTCGGCGCGCTCGTCGTCCGCGAGCCACTGGCCGGGGCGGTGATCGCCGTGATGCTGGCCACCGGCCGGGCACTCGAGGCCGCCGCTGCCGGTCGGGCGCAGCGCGAGCTGGCCGGGCTGCTCGAACGGGCGCCACACGAGGCACGCCGCGTCGAGGACGGCACCATCGCGACGGTGCCACTCGACGTGATCCGCCCAGGGGACCTGGTGCTGGTCCGGCCTGGTGAGGTGGTGCCCGTCGACGGGACGGTCGAGGGCGAACCGGCGCTGCTGGACGAATCGGCGTTGACCGGCGAGTCGATCCCCGTGCCGCGCGGTCCGGGCGACCCGGTGCGAAGCGGCTCGGTGGATGCCGGTGGGCCAGTGCGGCTCCGGGTGACCACGACCGCTGCGGACAGCACGTACGCCGGGATCGTTCGGCTGGTGCGCGAGGCGAACGCCCAGAGTGCCCCGTTCGTGCGCCTGGCCGACCGCTTCGCTGGTGCGTTCCTGGGCGTGAGCCTCCTGGTGGCGGTGGCGGCGTGGCTCTCGTCCGGCCAGCTCGTGCGTGCAGTTGCCGTGCTGGTCGTGGCGACCCCGTGCCCATTGATCCTGGCGGCGCCCGTGGCGATCGTGTCCGGACTGTCGAAAGCGGCACTGCGGGGTGTGGTCGTGAAGGGTGGGGCCGTACTCGAACGTCTCGCTGCCTGCCGGGTGCTGCTGCTCGACAAGACCGGGACTCTCACCACCGGGCGGCCGGCGGTGTCGGGCATCGTGGTAGCACCGGGATTCCAACCCGACGAGGTGCTCCGGCTGGCCGCCTCGCTCGACCAGGTGTCGCCGCACGTGCTGGCTGCGTCGGTTGTCCAGGCCGCCCGGGCGCGGGGCCTGCCACTGGTGCTTCCGCGGGACGTGGAGGACGTCCCCGGTCAGGGGGTGCGCGGGACGGTGGCGGGCACAGCGGTGTCGGTCGGCCGCGGTTCGTGGGTCGGTGCCGGGCCGACGGACCAGTGGGTGCGTGCTGCCCGCCGGCGAGCGGAGCTCGACGGCGGGACGGCGGTGTTCGTCTCCGTCGGTGGGCGCGCCGCTGGGGCGCTGCTGCTTCGCGATCGGATCCGTCCCGACGCGGCGCGCACCGTGCGGTCGCTCCGGCGCAACGGGATGCAACGCATCGTGCTGGTGAGCGGTGACCGCCAGGACGTGGCAGAGACCGTGGGCGCCGTGATCGGCGTGGACGAGGTCCTGGCCGAGCGCACGCCGGCTGAGAAGGTGGACGCCGTGCGCTACGAGCGGCGGCGGGGCCCCGTGGTGATGGTGGGAGACGGCATCAACGACGCTCCGGCCTTGGCGCTCGCTGACGTCGGCGTGGCCGTCGGTGCCCGGGGAGCGACAGCGTCGTCGGAGGCGGCTGACGTGGTGCTCGTGGTGGATCGCCTCGATCGGCTGGGGGAGGCCGCGGCGATCGCCCGTCGATCGCGGGCCATCGCTCGGCAGGCGGCGGCTGTGGGCGTCGCGCTGTCCGCGGCTGCCATGGGCGTGGCCGCCGCCGGACGGCTGGCGCCGGTGTGGGGTGCCATCGCCCAGGAGGGTATCGACGTTGCCGCCATTGCCCTGGCGCTGCGCGCTCTGGGGCGCGCCCGCGGCGAGCCGCGCCTTTCCGCGCACGACGCAGCGCTGGCACGGCGTTTCAGCGCGGAGCATCGCGCCATCCGTGACGACGTCGAGCGCCTTCGGGCTGTCGCCGATGCGTTGGGGACAGCGCCGCCGCTCGACGCCCTCGCCCGTGTGCGCGAGGTGCACCGCGTGCTGGTCGAGGAGGTCCAGCCGCACGAGGAGGCGGAAGACGCCGTCTTGTACCCGATGCTGGCGCGTGTCGTCGGCGGTACGGATCCCCTGGGGACGATGAGCCGAGCACATGCCGAGATCGCCCACCACATCCGGCGCCTCGGCCGGCTCCTGGACGGGATCGGGCCCGAGGGTCCCGACGAAACGGACCTCACCGAGCTGCGCCGCACCCTGTACGGGCTGTACGCCGTGCTCGACCTGCACACGACACAGGAGGACGAGGGGTATTTGTCGTTCGCCGACGAACCCGCAGGCGCAGATGAAACCATCGGCGGCTGGCAGGCGCCGGTGGCGTCTCCGGCCACCGGGTCTCCCCCACCCAACGGGAGCAGGAGCAGTTGATCGGCGCCAAGGCGGCGGGCGAGTTGCACGCAGAGCCCGAGTGCGGCACGACCCACCGGAGCGTCACGCGGGCGAGTTGGCCCCCTTGGCCGGGAGGGTGGTCAGCGGCTCCTCGGCACGCCCGAAGCGCATCACGTCGAAGGGACGGCGGTCGTCCAGGGAGTTCGTCCCCACCAGCAAGCACCCGGCGGCCTCTGGCTCGTCGAGGCGCGACAACGCCGAGGTCACCAGCTCGCGTACATCGAACCACCGGGCGTCGAGCGGTCCAGGCCACGCAGCTTTCTCCAGCGGGTCACCTGGGCGGGAGCGACGCCCCAGCGTCTCGGCCAGGCGCCTGGGCGAGCCTGCGCAGGAGCCACGTGCTCGGACCGTGCCGGCGGTCGGGGCCGGTATGCCTCACGATGGCGCCGCGCACGTCGTCGCATGCACGCTTCAGTGGGCGAGGGGGGACTTGAACCCCCACGTCCTTTCGGACACAGGAACCTGAATCCTGCGCGTCTGCCTATTCCGCCACTCGCCCGGGCAACCGGGCCAGGATAGCGGACCTTCGATGCGCTCCCGGCCGACGGTGGCGGCGCTCTCCGGCATTGTCCCAGGTCAGCAGGGCCATGCTTGCTGTCGCTGGTCGTGTGGCGACCTTTGTGCCGCGACAGCGCCCCGGTAGGCTGGGCCCTCACCATGGGACTCCAGCAGTTCGAGCAGCGCCTCGAGCGCCTGGTGGAGGGAACCTTCGCCCGCGCCTTCCGGTCGGGATTGCAGCCGGTGGAGATCGGCCGGCGGCTCACGCGCGAGATGGATCTGCTCCGTCGGGTCGGCGTCCATGGCCTGATCGCGCCCAATTTCTTCACCGTGGAGCTCTCCGAGGTGGACGCCGAGCGGTTCGAGAGCTTCGCCGACGCCCTCACCCGCGAGCTGGCAGACGCCGCCCGGGAGCATGCCCGCATCGAGGGGTACGCCTTCGTGGGCCCGGTGGAGGTGGAGCTCCACCGCAGCGGGCAGCTGCGCCCCGGGCGCTTCCGGGTGGTCGCTGCCGTCCGTGAGGGGCCCGAGGGGCTGCCGGCGGGGTCCCTGGTCCTCCCCGACGGCCGGCGTATCGTGGTGGGGGAGCAGCCGGTGCTGGTGGGCCGGCTGCCCGAGTGCACCATTGTGGTGAGCGACCCCAACGTCAGCCGGCGCCACGCCGAGATCCGCCGGCGGGGGGCTGATGTGGTGGTGGTCGACCTGGGGTCGACCAATGGCACCCGGGTGAACGGCGTGCCGGTGCGCGAGCAGGTTCTGGCCGACGGGGACGAGATCACCATGGGCACCACCACCGTGCGCTTCGAGACCTCGTGAGGTCATGGACCTGTTCGCCACCTCCCTCGACAACCAGAACCTGCTGCGGGCGCTGGAGGTGGCCGTGGTGGTGCTGGTGTGGCTCTTCTTCCTGCGCATCGTGCGGGCCGTGTGGGTCGAGGTCCGCCCGCCCAAGCGGCGGGGTGCCGCCGCGGTCGAAGCCCACGGTGCGCCGGTTCCGGCGGAGGGTCGTCGGGAGCGGGGCCGGCGCTTCAAGCTCCGAGTCGTCGAACCGGAACCGCTCCGGGGCCAGCTGTTCGAGCTGCCCGACGACGTGACCGTCGGGCGAGCGGCAGGATGTGGCGTGCGAGTCGAGGACGGCTACACCTCCAACCTCCACGCGCGCCTGTACCGGCGCGACGGCACGCTGTGGGTGGAGGACCTCGGGTCGACCAACGGCACCTGGGTCAATGCCCAGCGGGTCGAGGGCGCCACCCGGGTCGGCAAGGGTGACCTGTTGCAGATCGGGGGGACCGTCTTCGAGGTGACCCGGTGACCGTGGTGCGGTCCGGCTCGGCCACCGACGTGGGCCGGGTTCGGACGGTCAACGAGGACCGGGTGCTCGAGAGCCTGACGCTGTTCGCGGTGGCCGACGGCATGGGCGGTCACGCCGGAGGGGAGGTGGCGGCGCGCACCGCCATCGAGTCCCTCCAGGCGGGATTCGCCCGGAACCCGACTACCGACGGCTTGCTCGAGGCCGTGCGCGAGGCGAACCGCGCCGTGTGGGAGCGCAGCCTGCGTGACGCCCAGGTCCGAGGCATGGGCACCACCCTGACGGCAGCTGCCCTGGTGGGCGGCAACGGCCAGGACCGCCTCGCCCTGGTGAACGTGGGCGACTCCCGGGCCTATCGCTTCCGCCGGGGCGAGTTGGTGCAGCTCACCACCGACCACTCGGTGGCCGAGGAGCTCGTGACGCGCGGCGAGCTCACCGCCGCCGAAGCGGCTGTGCATCCGCATCGCCACATCCTGACCCGAGCACTGGGGGTGGGTCCCGAGGTGGAGGTGGACGCCTGGGAGGTGCTCCCTGCCCAGGGGGACCGGTTCCTGCTCTGCTCCGACGGCCTCACCAACGAAGTGGCCCCGGAGCGCATCGCCAGCGTGCTGGCGAGCACACCGGACCCCCGGCAGGCTGCCGAGGTCCTGGTCCGCACCGCCAACGAGCACGGCGGCAGCGACAACATCACGGTGGTGGTGGTCGACGTGGTGGTGGCCGACGCGCCAGGCGACGAGCAGGGTCCGGCGGACACCGAAGGGGCCGGAGCACCCGCCATGGCCGCGCTCGGGGGCGAGGCAGGCGCCGCTGGAGGCGCCGAGCCCGGGGGTAACCACGCTCCTGCGCACGGCGGGAGTGCCGGCACCGCGGCGATGCGTGCCCCGGTGGTGGTGGCGGACCGTCCTCCGGGTCACGATCCGGTTCCCCGATCGGCAGCGGCCGGTGACGCTCCGGCGTCGTCGACCGGCACGGCTGGCACTGCCGACCCGGCGAGCGCCTCGACCGCTCCACCCGCGAACCTGTCCCCCGCGGCGAAGCAGGCGACGCGCCGGCCACCTCGGCCTGGGCGCCCCTCGCACCGACCGCAGGCCCCGCGCCTGGTGAGCGTTCGCTCGGTGGTCTTCGTCGCCCTGCTCGTCGCCCTGGGCTTCGCCGTGTACGCCGGGATCCGGTGGTACTTCGAGAACTCCTACTTCGTCACGGTGCGCGACGGGACGGTCGTGATCGAGCAAGGGCGGATCGGCGGCTTCCTCGGGTTCGAGCCCCATGTCGTGCATCCGAGGGGCTACGTCGCCCCTCCTGCGACCGCCGTCCTGCCCTACCACCTCCCTGCCCTGCGCAAGGGCGTGGAGGAACCTTCCCTGGCCGCAGCCCGTCGCTTCGTGGCCAACATGCTCGACGAGGCCGCCAGCGTGCCTGGCGGCCCGGGGTCCCAGGGCGCACCGGCACCCACGACCACCGTGCCCGGGATGCCGCCCGCGACCTCGGCAGGGGTGCACTGACGTGTCCCGGCGGTTGGCGGTGCTGGGGATCGCCATGACCCTGTGCTTCGCCGCGCTGCTGGCGCAGCTCACCAACATCCAGGTGGCCAGCGCCAAGCGCTACGCCAACGACCCGCGCAATCCCCAGGTGGTGGCTGCCCGGTACAGCCAACCCCGCGGTCGGATCGTCTCCGCTGACAACGTCGAGCTCGCCCACTCGGTCCCGGTCACGGGCCACAGCACCTACAAGTGGCAGCGCGTGTACGACGAGCCATGGGCACCGCTGTTCGAGCAGGTCGTCGGGTTCGACTCGCTCATCTACGGGCTGACCGGCGTGGAGGCCTCGTACAACGCCTACCTGCTGTCGCACAACGCCCCGGTGCGGACCCTGCGCGACCTGCTCGTGACCCGCACCGTCCAGGACACCGTCTACCTCACCCTGTCCACCACCATGCAGCTGGCGGCCCAGCGCGCCCTGGCCGGCCGAGCGGGTGCGGTCGTGGCGCTCGACCCGAAGACCGGCGCGGTGCTGGCGATGTACTCGAACCCGAGCTTCGACCAGAACGGTCTGGCGTCGCTCGACGCCCGGACCGAGCAGCTGGCCTGGCTGGCGGGCAACACCCCCGATCCCAACGCAGGCGGCTTCGTCCCGCTCACGTCCCTCGCCTACCAGGACATCTTCCCGCCGGGCTCGACCTTCAAGATCGTCACCACCTCGGCCGCCTACGACCACGCACCGCAGCTGGTCGACACCCCCATGCCCGGGTACAGCTGCATCCCGCCCGGAACGCTGCGCGGCCAGACCACGCCCCTGTGCAATTACGCGGATGGCTACTGCGGCGGGACCATTGCGCAGATGCTGCCGCCGTCGTGCGACACCGGCTACGCCCTCCTCGGCGCCCGGATCGGAGCCCCCTCCATGAGCGCCGAGGCGGACGCCTTCGGCTTCAACCAGCAGCCGCCCATCGACCTGCCCCCCTCCCGGTTCCAGGTCTCACAGTTCCTGCAACCCAGCTGCTACCAGGGTGCCGAGGTCTTCCTGGCCTTCTCGTCGATCGGTCAGAAGTGCACGATCGCCAGCCCCTTGCAGATGGCGTTGGTGGCATCGGCCATCGCGGATGGGGGGGTGATCATGACCCCGCACGTCATGGCGCAAATCCGCGACGACCAGGGCGACCTGGTCACCACCTACCGCCCCAGGCCGTGGAAGACCGCGACGAGCGCCACGACGGCGGCGGCCGTGAAGGGGCTGATGCAGCAGGTGGCCCAGTACGGGACGGCGGCCGGCATCTTCCCAGCCGGTGAGGACGTGGCGGCAAAGACAGGCACCGCCCAGGTGGGCCAGGGCAACACGGCCACGACCGACTGGATGATCGCGTTCGCTCCCGCCAACGATCCCAAGGTGGCTGTGGCGGTGGTCGTCCCCGACCAGCCGCTGTCGGCGACCGGCGCGCAGGTAGCGGGCCCGGTGATGCAGCAGGTCATCGCGGCGGCACTGGGGGGATGAGGCCCGTGGCGTCGACCGCGACGCAGCGGACCCGGCCCGCACGGGGGCCGATCGCGCCCGAGCGGTGGGTGCCGGGGCGGACGTTCCCGCGTCCGCGATGGCCAGCCTGGGGGCTGCCAGCTCATCCCGACGCACGCCCGATCGGTGACCCGACGACCGTCGTGCCCTCTCAGGCAGGTCTCGGCCATCCGACCTGCCACGAGCGGTGCCCGGTCGATGACGGGGCGCCCCGTCCCGTCCGGCGTAGGCTCTGACCCGCATGGAACCGACCAAGACGCCGCGGGTGCTGTCGGCACGGTACGAACTGTCGCACCTCGTCGCTCGCGGCGGGATGGCGGAGGTGTACCGGGCCCACGATCGGCTCCTCGACCGGCCGGTGGCGCTCAAGGTCCTGTTCCCCGAGCTGTCGGTGGACCGCTCCTTCGTCGAACGGTTCCGTCGCGAGGCCCAAGCGGCGGCCAACCTCTCCCACCAGAACATCGTGCCGGTGTTCGACTGGGGCGAGGACGGTGGCACCTATTTCATCGTGATGGAGTATGTCGACGGGCGGCCGTTGTCGTCGATCCTGCGCACGGCTGGTCCGCTGCACCCCGACCGAGCCGCCGAGATCGCGGCGGACGTGGCAGCCGCCCTGTTCTATGCGCACCGCCACGGGGTGGTCCACCGCGATGTCAAGCCCGGCAACGTCCTCATCACCGACGAGGGCATGGTCAAGGTGACCGATTTCGGTATCGCCCGGGCCGTCAACACCGAGGAGAGCCTCACCCAGACCGGTGCGGTCATGGGCACGGCGACCTACTTCTCACCGGAGCAGGCCGAAGGTCTCGGCGTCGACGCCCGCAGCGACATCTACTCGCTGGGCGTGGTGCTCTTCGAGATGGTCACGGGTCGTCCCCCCTTCCTGGGTGAGTCCCCGGTGGCGGTGGCGTCCAAGCACGTGCGCGAGGACGTTCCCGCGCCGCGCTCGATCAACCCGGCGGTGCCCTCCGACCTCGAAGCGGTCATTCTCAAGTGCCTGGCCAAGTCCCCTGACTACCGGTACGCCACCGCCGAAGACCTGCGCGTGGACCTGCTCCGTTTCCGCGAGGGACGCGCCGTGAGCGCCGGTGCTGTGCCACCGACGGCGCTGCAGGCAGCGCTCGGGACCACCTCCGTGCTCGGCGCCACGTCGGTCATGGGTGCCGTGGGTCCTGCAGGGACCCAGGCGCTCCCGGTAATGGACCGGACGGTGGTGGAGGCCGGTCCTTCCAGTCGTACCGGGGTGTACGTCACCGTGCTGCTGGTCCTGCTCGCCGCCCTGGGCGTGGTCCTCTTCTTCCTCGGGCGCTCGCTCGGCTGGTGGGGTGGTGCCAGCGCGAGCACGTTCACCATGCCCGACGTGTCGTCGATGACGGTTGCCGATGCCACGGCCAAGCTCCAGGGGCTGGGCCTGAAGGTCACGACCCAGGTGGACCCCAACGCGCCGACCGTGCCCGATACCCAGGTGACCGGCACCCGGCCGCCCAAGGGGGCGACCGTGCACAAGGGCGAGAGCGTGGTCATCCTGACCGGCGGCCAGGTGCCGCAGACCTCCATCGCCATCACCGACTACACGGGCCAGGCGGTGGGCTTCGCCCAGCAGCAGCTGCAGAAGGCCGGGTTCAATCCCCAGATCCAGTACTCCGCCACCTGCACCCAGCAGAACATCGTGTGCGACCAGAACCCCAAGTCGGGGAGCTACCCGCCCGGCACCACCGTCACCTTGGTGACGGCGCAGCCCCCGCCGGGCACGGTGGCCGTGCCCAACGTGGTGGGCGAGAGCGTCTCCGCTGCCTGCTCGGCCATCACCGGCGCCAACCTCCAGTGCGGGCAGGTGACCCAGCAATGCAGCAACACCACGTCGTCGGGCGAAGTGTCTGCCACCACGCCGCCACCTGGCACGCAGGTTGCATCCGGGACTTCCGTCGCGTTGGTGGAGTCCAACGGTCCGTGCAAAGTTGCCGTGCCCAACGTCATCACCTACACCTACAGCCAGGCCGTCGACGCCATCACCGCGGTGGGTCTGGTTCCGGTCGTCAATTGCGTGGCCACGCCCATCCCACCGTCCAACGGCCAGCAGACCGAGGTCACCTCCCAGAGCCCCACCGGCGGCACGGAGGTGAACCCGGGCACGTCGGTCGACTTGACCGTTGAGTCGTATCCGACGGCCAACTGTGCCAACCCGGGAACGACCACCACCGTGCCAGGGAGCACGACCACGACCGCTGCCCATTCAGGGCCCCGTCCGCTGCAACCGGCCGCGCAGGCGGCGTCACGCCCCGCGATGGTGTGATCGGCGGTCGGGCGCTCAGCCGGCCAGCCCGAACCAGCGCTGGCGGTGGGGGAAGAGGTAGCGCTCCGTGAGGAAGCTCAGGATGCGGCGAGCCTCGGCGAAGCGTTCGGGGAGCTCGCCCACCACGCCGAGCGCGGTGGGAACGGGGCGGGGGAGCAGGTCGAACGCGGCCTGGTACCAGCGCCGGCCCAATGCCTCGAGCAGCCCGACCGCCCCCAGGTCCGTGCCAGTCCCCGGGATCGGTCCCACACCCGGCGGTGCCGCCCGGCGCGGCTGTGGCCCCCCAGGCGCGCCGGCCCGCAGGAGCCGGGCCTGCTCGACGGGGCCGAAGCCGCGCCGGCCCAGGTAGTCGGGGAACACGCCGGTCAGGAACAGCGCCAGGTCGCCGAGGCGCCGCAGGACGCCCGGACGGTCCTCGGCCGGCACCACTTCGAGCAGGCCCGCCAGCCGTACCGGGTCGAGCTCGGAGAACCGCTGGCGGCGCCAGCCCCGGCGCGTGGCCACCAGGAAGGAACCGCTCGCCACATGGGTGTAGGAGGCGAGCAATTCGGCCAGGAAGAAGCGATGCCACTCCCCCGCCAGGAAGGCGCGGAGGCGCTCGGCGTCGAACAGCGGTGCCCGCCGCCCGGGTCCGAGCCACTCGGGCACGTAGGTCGCACTGTCCAGCGCGTGCCGGGCGTGGTGGACGGCGACGGCGAAGACCAGGAACGGTGAAGCGAACAGCAACGGCTCGCCCGGCGCGTCGGGGCCGAACACCGCCTGAAGGGTCCGGCGCTCGGACAGCACGCCGTCGAGGCGCGCCGGGTTCGACCCCAGCCAGGCAGCCAGCTCGGCAGCGGGCATCGCCGGCTCTGCTGCCGCAGCCAGCACCGTCAGGTCGTCGTTGGTCAGGTGCTCCAGATAGGCCCGCACCAGGGCATCCCCGGTACTCGTCGAGTCGGCCATCCCACCTCCGGCAACCGGGCCGGAACACGGCTCCGGCCCGTCCGCTCGCCTGGGCTCGTTGCCTGGCCGCCTGGTCGGCACGCCAGCGGTGCACCCACACGCGGCGCCGGTCGACGGCGCCGCAGCACACCGTCCCGGCCAGCGGCGGCACGAGCACCTCGCCGTTGCTCCCAGTATGGCGCGCCCCGCCGACGGATCACGCGCCGGTGGGCTCAGCGCGCGACGCCCACCGAGGCCAGGAAGTTGCGCAGCAGGTTGGGCCCCTCCGGGGTCAGGATGGACTCGGGGTGGAACTGCACCCCCTCGACCGGCAGGTCGCGGTGGCGGATCCCCATCACGACGCCGTCGGCCGTTTCCGCGGTCACCTCGAGCACCGGCGGCAGGCTGGGGCGGTCCACGACCAGCGAGTGGTAGCGCGTGGCCTCGAAGGGGTTCGGCAGGCCGGCGAACACGCCCACTCCCGTATGGAAGATGGGCGACGTCTTGCCGTGCATGAGCTGGGGGGCGGGGACGACGCGTCCGCCGTAGGCCTGGCCGATGCACTGGTGGCCGAGGCACACGCCGAGGATCGGCACCTCGCCCGCCAGGTCCACGACCACCTCGAGGCTCACCCCGCTGTCCTCGGGGCGGCCGGGACCGGGCGAGACGATCACGGCGTCGGGAGCCTCGGCCCGGATACCGGCCACGTCGATGGCGTCGTTGCGGTACACCACGGGCTCGGCGCCCAGCTCACCCAGCTCCTGCACGAGGTTGTAGGTGAACGAGTCGTAGTTGTCGACCAGCAGGACGCGAACTGCCATGACAGGGCCAGGCTACCGGCCCGCGGCCGGGGTGCTGGCCAGCGGGGGTGGCGGGCACGGGCCGGAGTATCCTCGTGCCGTGGCCAGGCAGCGAGGGGGCAGCACTGTGCGCCGGGGACGCTCGTCGGGACGGGCCACGCCCCGTGCTCGTGCCACCGGTCGCTACACCCCGCCCGTTCCCCGCAGTGTCAAGGTGAGCCCGCGCTGGATGGGGCCGCTCATCCTCGCCCTCATCGCGCTCGGGATGCTCATGATCGTCCTCAACTACGCCGAGGTCCTCCCCGCGGGGCCGAGCAACTGGTACCTGCTCGGGGGCATCGTCCTGATCGGCATCGGCTTCGGCGTCGCCACCCAGTACCGCTGAGCACCCGGGACCGCTGAGCACCCGGGACCGCTGAGCACCCGGTACCGCTGGGCACCCGGGACCGCTGAGCACCCGGTACCGCTGGGCACCCAGGACCGCTGAGCACCCGGTACCGCTGGGCACCCAGTCGGGCCGGGCATGCCAGGTGTGCTGTGGCGGGACGGGCCCGTCGGGATGGACTCCCGCCGGACATGGCAACGCCCCCGGGTGGCCGGGGGCGTTGCCGGACCCGCTTCCCGGTCGGAGCCGTGCGGGGAAGGCGGTCGACCGGGAGGCGGGAGGGGTGCAGCGCCCGGCGGCGGGTGTCGAACCTGCCCCCAGGCGGCCGATCAGCCGAGCCGCTCGATGATGGTGGCGTTGGCCATGCCGCCGCCCTCGCACATGGTCTCGAGGCCCCACCGGCCTCCGGTGCGCTCGAGTTCGTTGAGCAGGGTGGCCATCAGCTTGGCGCCCGACGCGCCCAGCGGGTGACCCAGGGCGATGGCACCGCCGTTCACGTTGACCTTGTCCATGTCCGGGTCGAGCTCGCGCTGCCAGGCCAGCACGACGGAAGCGAACGCTTCGTTGATCTCGACGAGGTCGATGTCCTCCAGGCGCATCTTGGCCTTCTCGAGCACGGCCCGGGTGGCGGGGATGGGGCCGGTGAGCATGGTGACCGGGTCCACGCCAGCCAGCGCAAAGGCGTGGAACCGGGCACGCGGCGTCAGCCCGAGGGCGTTGGCGCGCTCCTCGCTCATGACGAGCACGGCGGCTGCGCCGTCGGTGATCTGGGACGAGTTGCCGGCGGTGACCTTGCCGTCCGGCTTGAACGCTGGCTTCAAGGTGGCGAGGGTCTCCACGGTCGTGTCGGGCCGGATCCCCTCGTCGGTGCTGAGCACCTCACCCGTGTCGTTGCCCTCGTCGTCCTTGACCGCAACCGGCACGATCTCACGCTCGAAGCGGCCCTCGGCCGTGGCGCGGGCTGCGCGCTGCTGGCTTCGTGCGCCGAACTCGTCGAGCTCCTCGCGCGAGATGTTCCACTGGTCGGCGATCATCTCGGCCGAGATGCCCTGCGACACCAGTCCCCCGCGCTCCGCGTAGCGGCCCATGACCTTCGGGCCGAAGGGGAAGCCGAGGTCGCGCACCACCGAGGAGCCCATGGGGGTGTGGGTCATGTGTTCCACCCCTGCCGCGATCACGACGTCGTAGGCGCCGGCAATGACGCCTTGGGCTGCGAAGTGCAGCGCCTGCTGTGAGGAACCGCACTGGCGGTCGATCGTCGTGGCGGGGACGGACTCGGGGAACCCGGCGGCCAGCGCGGCGTTGCGCCCGACGTTGAGCGCCTGCTCTCCGACCTGCATGACGCAGCCCATGATGACGTCGTCGACGATCGCCGGGTCCAGGTCGTTGCGCTCGACGATCGCGCGGAGCGTCTCGGCGGCCAGGTCGACGGCGTGCCAGCCCCGGAGCTTGCCGTTGCGCTTGCCGCCCGGTGTGCGTACGGCGTCGACGATGACGGCGCTGGTCATGGACCACTCCCTTCCTGCCGGCCCGCCTGCGACCCGGTGGTGTTCCGGCCACGAGCTGCCCTCCCGGGGGCAGCGCTTCGAAATTCCAGTTCCGTTCTCCTGCTTGACCGGGGAAACTGACCGGCCGGTCAAGATTCTTGCCCGGAGCGGCCGTCGGGTCAAGCCGGCCCCGGCGCGCACCGCCGGGCTACGGTTGGCCGCCGTGACCAGGCGCGTCAAGGACATGGACCGCTGGCTGGGAGACGGCGGCATGAAGGTCATCGCCGAGGTAGGGGCGTCGTTCACCGACTACGGCGTCGACGGCGAGGACCTGGGCTGGGCGGTAGCCAGCTGGACGCCGACCGAACTGGCGTGCAATCCCCACGGGATCGTCCAGGCCGGCATCCACTCCCTGGTCCTCGACGCTGCGATGAACTTCGCCATCAACGCGGCACTGGCCGGCCGCGACCGGACCCGTGGCACCCTCGAGATGAAGACGGAGACGATGCGTCCGGCACGCATGGGCGACACCTTCACCGTCCGCGGCGAAGTGGTACGCATGGCCCGGCAGGTGGCCTTCGCCGAAGCGACCGTGCGCGACGGCACGGGCAACCTGGTGAGCCGGGCAACGGGAACCTTCATGCTGCACCGCGACAGCGGCGCGCCTGAGGGGTGAGGGCGTGGATCCGGGGGCGCACGCGCCGGAGCACGGCTCGTTCCTCCTGGGTAGGGCGGTGCCGCCTACCGGACCCGGCGTGTGCCGTGTCTGCCACGGTCCCGCCCGGGATGGCTGGGCACGGTGCTGGGCCTGCCGGGTGCAGGACTCGTCGCCGCACGTCCCCTCGCCGCCTGTGGTCCCCGTCGCCCTCTATGCCGTGGGTGACCCCCTGCACCGGGTCCTGCGGCGCTACAAGGACGGGACGGTCCCCCAGGCTCGCCGCCACTTCGCGGCTCGGCTGGTCGAGCACCTCGCCGCCTTCTTCGTCCACCACACCCGCTGCCTGACCGCGGCCTACGGTCCATGGTCCGCAGTGGCGGTGGTGCCCAGCTCGGCCGCCCGGCGCGTGCAGGGCCGTCACCCGTTCGAGGCAGTGGTGGCCTCGGTGCCAATGCTGCGGGACGTCCCGCGTCTGCACCTGGTGCCAGGGTCGGGGAGTGCTGCGCACCTGTCACCCGATCCGGCAGCCTTCGCGGTGGTGGATCCCCCAGTGCGCGGGAGCGCCGTGCTGCTCCTCGACGACACCTGGACCACCGGGGCGCGCCTGCGCAGCGCTGCGGCCGCCTTGGTGCAGGCCGGTGCGCGCGTGGGGGTTGCGGTGGTGGCCGGGCGCGCGGTGGACCTACGAGCCATGCCGGCACCAGCCGCCCGGCGAGCGGATCGACTGGGGTCGGGCGTGACCCCCGCAACGTTGTCCGCGCCCACACGGTGTTGCCTGCCCGCCTGCCAGGTGGTCGGGGCGGCGCAGGGAGTCGCCGGCGCAGGGTGGGATCGGGCCGTGTCCGGCAGTCGGTGCCGCTCGGCGGTACCGACCGGGCGGCTGCGACGGGCCGGGTAGGGTCCAGTGCGCTTCGGCGTGGCGCTCGGCCGGATGCATCCCGGCATGTTCGACGAGGCGGCCGATGCCGCCGATACCCTGGGCTTCGAGTCGATCTGGCTCCCCGAGCACCTGGTGCTCCCGGTCGAGATGGCGTCCTCGCCGTTCCCGGGCCAGGACCATCCGCCCATCCCGCCGTCCACCCCGGTGTTCGACGCCCTGGCCTACCTCGCCTATCTCGCCGGCCGGACCCGGCGGGTGCGGCTCGGCACCCACGTCTACAACCTGGCCCTGCGCCATCCCTTCGTGGCCGCTCGTGCCGTGCAGACCCTGGATGTGGTCTCGGGCGGCCGGGTGGAGCTGGGGGTGGGTGCAGGATGGCTGGCGTCGGAGTGGGAGGCGGCTGGACTCGACTTCGCCACACGCGGGAGCCGCCTCGACGAGGCGCTCGAGATCTGCCGGCGGCTGTGGACCGAGCCGGTGGTGGAGCACCACGGCCGGCACTTCGACTTCGCACCGGTCATGTTCGAGCCCAAACCCGTCCAACGCCCGCACCCACCGGTGCTCATCGGCGGCGAATCGCCGGCTGCGCTTCGACGCGCTGTTCGCCACGACGGGTGGATCGGGCTCGACCATTCGCCTGCGTCGGCGGCACGGCGGGTGGAGGAGCTCCGGCGCCTGCGCCACGAGGCCGGCACGGCCGCCGGCCCCTTCACGGTGACCGTTGGGGGGCGGGTGGAGGACGACGCCGACGTCACGGCCTACGAGGCGGCGGGTGTGGACCGGCTCGTCGTCGGGCCGTGGTCAAAGACACGCGAGGTCCCCGAGGCGCTGGCCACCTTCGCGCGTCGCTTCCTCGCCTGACTCCGTCGACGTCGATCGACCTCGCCCGACCCCGGCGCCGTCGGTCCACCTCATCCGACGGTGCGTTCCGGCCGTGCAGCGCCGGCACCGGTCGATGTCGCCTGAGGTTGCCAGCTCGTTCGCAGCTCATGCTGCCTGCGGATTTGCACCCCGGCCGGTGTCGGTGATACTTGTTTGTACCAAGCACATTGGCTCGATCCTCGGGCCGTGCCGGCGGGCAGCTGGCGGTCCGCCCCTCTTCGGCTCGTCGGCGGTGCACCGGACGGGGACCGCGACCAGGGAAGGTGACACGACGGTGGGGCAGCGACGGATCCAGGCCACGGCAGCCGAACCCTCGAGGCATGGGAGCCCCGCGTCACGAGGGCTGGCGATGATGCGATGCGGTGCGATCGGCACGGACGCAGCGGATGTGCTCGAGCGCGAGCTCACCCAGGTGGGGCGGGCGATCCTGCGGCTGGGCGTCCCACCGGGAGCGCTCCAGGCGGGGGAGCGCCTGGAGCGTTCCGCCTACTGGGCGATGGTCCTGCTCGACGAGTCGGAGGGCCCCCTGCGCTTGTCGGAGCTGGCGGCCGCCATGGAGTTGGACCTCTCCACCGTCAGCCGGCACGTGCGCCACCTGTCCGACAGCGACCTGGTGGTGCGCGACTCGGACCCAGCTGACGGGCGGGCCTGCTTGGTGAGCCTGAGCCCAAGGGGTCGGCAAGTGCTGGAGGCCGTGCGCGATAGCCGGCGGGCCCTGCTGCGCCGCGTGCTCGCCGGCTGGAACCCCCAGGACCAGCAGGCGGTGGCGACAGCCGTGTGCGCTCTGGCGGCGGCGCTCCATGCTGTTGCGGGCGAGCGGGACGGATCGGCGTCTGCCACGGGCCTGCCTGGCGACACGCACGCCGGCAGCCGCGCCGGTGGTGCGTGGCGAACGCGACCCCGTGCGGTTGCGCCGCGGCCCGCCGCAGGGGCAGAGGTCGTCGAACCCGCTGTTCCGGCGGAGCTCGCGACCGGCGAGGACGGCGCTGTGACGGCGGGTCGCTCGAGGACCACGGCATCGAGAGGAGGTACCCGATGAGCCAGGTGCAGGCGCCGACGGCCGGCGCATCCGTGCCTCTCGCGTCGACCCCGACCCCGTCGCCGGGCGCCGCGTCACACGCCGTGTCGCTGTCCCACCGGCAGATCATGGTCGTTTTCGGCGGCCTCATGCTCGGCATGCTCCTGGCGGCGCTGGACCAGACCATCGTGGCCACCGCCTTGCCCACGATCGTGGCTCGGCTCCACGGCGAGGAGCACCTGTCGTGGGTCGTGTCCGCCTACCTGCTGACCTCGACCGTCAGCACGCCGCTGTACGGCAAGATCTCCGACCTCCTCGGGCGCAAGGGTGTTTTCCAGTTCGCCATCGTCGTGTTCCTGGTGGGGTCGGCCTTGTCGGGCGTGTCCCAGAACATGAACGAGCTCATCGCCTTCCGCGCCATCCAGGGCGCAGGTGCCGGTGGCCTGATCGCGCTGGCGATGGCCATCGTGGGCGACATCGTGTCCCCCCGTGAGCGAGGGCGCTACCAGGGCTACTTCGGAGCGGTGTTCGCCTTCGCCAGCATCGCCGGTCCGCTGGCAGGGGGGTTCTTCACCGACTACCTGAGCTGGCGCTGGGTCTTCTACATCAACCTCCCCATCGGCATCGTGGCGCTCGCCGTCACGTCGATCGTCCTGCGGCTGCCGTTCCGGCGCCAGCAGCACCGCATCGACTACCTCGGCGCTGCCTTGCTCGTGACCGGCGTCACTGCCCTGCTGCTGGTGACCGTGTGGGGGGGCAGCCAGTACGCGTGGAGCTCGCCGGTGATTCTCGGCCTGCTCGGCGGAGGGCTGGTGGTGGTGGCGCTGTTCGCGTGGTGGGAGCGCCACGCCAGTGAGCCCCTGCTCCCGCCCCGTCTGTTCCGCAACGACGTGTTCGACGTCTCCAGCGGCCTGCAGTTCCTGCTGGCCATGGCCATGTTCGGCGCCGTGGTCTACCTCCCCTTCTACCTGCAGCTTGTCGACGGCGTCAGCTCGACGGTGTCCGGACTTCTCCTCCTGCCCCTCATGCTGGGCATGCTGGTCATGTCGATCGTGTCCGGCCGGCTGGTGACCCGTACCGGCAGGTACAAGGTCTTCCCGGTGGTGGGCACGCTGTTCATGACCCTGGGTGTCTACCTGTTCACCTACCTCGATGCGCACACGTCCCACCTGGTGCAGAGCGCGTTCATGGTGCTCCTCGGCGCTGGCATGGGTCTTGTGATGCAGAACACCGTGCTGGCCACGCAGAACGCGGTCGAATTCCGCGACATGGGAACGGCGACCTCGGCGCTGACCTTCTTCCGGTCCCTGGGAGGCGTGTTCGGCACCGCCCTGTTCGGGGCAATCTTCGTCAACCGCCTCAACGCATGGTTGCCCCGGCTCCTGCCGCCAGAGATGCGCTCCGCTGCCCATGTGCAGGCGAGCGGGAGCGGGTTCAACATCCCGCCTCAGCAGCTGCGCCACCTGCCCGGACCCGTGCGTGACGCCGTGATCGGCTCCTTCGTCCATTCGCTGCACACCGTGTTCTGGGTGGCGGTGCCGTTCGCGGCCGTCACCATCGTGCTGGCGGTGGCCCTGCGCGAGCTCCGGCTGCGCAGCAGCGGCGGGCTGGCGGGGGCAGCCGCCCAGGACGCGGCTGCGGCATCCGCCGCCGGCCGGGATCCGTCGGTGCCCACGTCGCGAGCGGAGCACCCGGCTGCGCTCTCGCTGGAGCCCGACGCGCCGGAGACCGACGCGGCGAGGATCGACTCGTCGCCTGGGGCGCAGGAGCCCGATTCCGCAGATGTGGTGGCCGGACCTGGAACCCGTGCAACCAGTGTGCTCGACAACGGGCCATCTCGGCCCGTCCTACCCGGCGCAGGCAGCCCGGGCGCGGTGGCAACCACGCCCTGAGCTGGCCGGGCGTGATCGACGCTGTTCGGGCGCGCTCGATCACCGTGCATCGAGCACCCGCTCGCCAGCCCAATCCGTCCGGGGAACACCTGCTCGGGTGAATGAGCACCGGCGACGGCGTCGCGCCGGGCATCGTCGGCAGCGGCACCATGATCGGAGTCATCTCCGCTCCGATGACGTGCGCGCGCGGCATCGCGCTCGGCGATGCGGTCCTCGGCGGTGTCCGAGCCGTGGTGCCGGGAGAGCCCTGTCCGGCCAGCGCCTCGCCAGTGGCGTCGAGGTGGCGAGACGCGGTGAGGAGCCGAGGCCGTGCTCGGAGGCAGGTGCCGCTGGCCCGTTCTCCACATCGGCCGCACGCGGCGTGTCGCCGATGTCGATCACGGCGACGCCCAGGGCCGGAGCCCCAGCGCGCGCCGGTGTGAGGCCCAATCGACGGCCACATCACACGGCCGTCGGCCCCCCGGCGTGGTCGATCACCACGTGAATCCCGCGGTCACCGACAGGTGCGGCCACGTGGCGGGAGGTGTCATGTGGAAGGTGCCGTCCTGGGTGGGTGCGCTGGGGCGGGACAGGTACCTGTTTCGCCCGCCAGGAGAGCGTTGCCGTGGCATCCAGCCCGTGCCAGGCGCCCGTGACCGACGGAGTCGGCTGACCGCATGGCCCAGGTGACGGTATGGCCCAGGTGACGGTATGGCCCAGGTGACTGGATGGCCCGGGCTAGCGTGAGCGCGATGGCACGTCACGGGAACGGCCACCAACGACGCGTGGCGATGGCGACCTGCCAGTCGGTCTCGCTCCGCCGTCAGCTGCAGGAGGGAGCCAGCGAGCGCGACGGGTCGGCGAACCTCCTGGTGACACCAGCGGTGAGCTGGAACCTGCGACCGCTGGTACCGGCCTCCAGCCGGGAATCGGTGGCCAGCGGCCAGGTCAGCGGCCCCCGTGGCGGCGACGCCCCCCGCGCCCCGCGTCGAACCGTGCCGTGAGCGCTGCCCTGCCCCATGGGCGGCGAGTCCGTCTGCGCCGCCCCACGGCCACGGCGTCGTTCGGCTCGTCGCGGCGCGAGAGCCACGACGCCTCCGCGTTCTACCAGCGCTTCGTCGCGCCTGAGCTCTCCGACGACGACACGGTGAACCGCCCCAGCGACGTGGACGTGATCCACGTCGCCGATGCGCGGGACATGGCCGTGGTGCCGAGCTCGTCGGTGGCGCTGGTGGTCACCTCTCCGCCGTACTTCGCTGGCAAGGAGTACGAGCAGAGCCTCGGGCGCAACGGCGTGCCGGCTAGCTACCTCGAGTACCTCGAATTGCTGCGAGCGGTGTTCTCGGAGTGCATGCGGGTGCTCGAACCGGGCGGGCGCATCGCCGTCAACGTGGCCAACCTCGGTCGCCGCCCGTACCGCTCGTTGGCAGGCGACGTGGGCGACATCCTGACCGACCTGGGCTTGCTGCTGCGCGGCGAAGTGGTGTGGTGGAAGGGTCGGGCGGCAGGGGGTTCGTGCGCATGGGGCACGTTCCAGCGACCGGCCAATCCCGTCCTGCGCGACGTCACGGAGCGGATCGTCATCGCCAGCAAGGGCCGCTTCGACAGGGCGCTCACGCCGGAGCAGCGCGAGCGTCGGGGACTGCCGCACGTCCCGACCATCACCCGTGACGAGTTCCTCGAGGCGACGACCGACCTGTGGGAGCTGCCGCCCGAAAGTGCCACCAGGGTCGGCCATCCTGCGCCGTTTCCGGTCGAGCTCCCCGCTCGGCTCATCGAGCTCTACACCTACGAGGGGGACGTGGTCCTCGACCCGTTCATGGGTTCGGGGACCACAGCGGTGGCGGCGGTGCGAAGCGGCCGGCACTACGTCGGTTTCGACACGGATCCGGAGTACGTGCGCCGGGCCGAGGAGCGCGTGGCCGCAGAGCGGGCGCGCCTCGACCAGGCCGGCCGCGCCCCGTTGCGACTGGAGGCGAGCGCTGGTTCCGCCACGGCAACACGTGGTCGCGGTCCGAGGACCCACCGGGCACGACCGCTCGTCGACGAGCACGCGCGCATCGAGCGTGCGCTGCGCGACGGCGTCCAGGCCAAGGACCTGGCTGGCATCGTCCTCGAGACCTGCGGATTCATGAACCTGCGTCCCGATGCCAAGCTGGCTGGGCTGGGAGTGGACGTGAGCTTCCTCGCCTCGGACCGCCGCGGTGGCCAGTGGGCCTTCGAGGTGTGCGGCGCGTTCACGTCGAGCCCCTCGGGGCTGCAGCGCACCGACGCGTTGCTCAAGACACTCGGGAAGGCGGCGGTGTGGCACGAGGGTCAGGGCGATGTCCCGTTGGTGCTCCTCGCGACGTCCCTGCCGGCGAAGGGCAGCAGGAGCCACGCGATGCTGCACGCGCTGACGGGCGACGGCCGCCCGGTGTTCGACATCGTGGGACTGCTCGACGACGGCGAGCGGTCGCGCCTCGTCGAGTACGCGCTCCAGGGTCGCCCTCGGTGAGGTGCCCAGCGATCGTGCCGTCGTGACCGGGCGCGCCAGCGGCCTGGGCATGGCGGGCGCCACCGTCCTCGAGAACGACCGTGAAGGCGTGGCGCCGTTGTCCGGCGGATGTGGCGGGTCCCGGTACTGGCCGGTGGTCCCGCCAGATGGCGCCGTGGGCCTCGGTGGCGGTGCCTGGGGCTGCGGCAGGCGCAACGCCGTGCTCGGCGTCGGCGTGCCTTGTCCACCACGGGGTCCGTACCCCTCATATTGCGCCCTGACGATTGCCGGCCCAGTCGTTACCCTGCGCTCAACGTTTCAGGTTCCCATTCCCCGGCGAGGGCCGAGATGTTCATCGCCTTCATCAAGAGCTCGTTCATCAAGCAGGTCATCCGCTCGCAGAGGGCAGAGCCCTTCGACCCTTGCCGAGCGAGAACTCCGAGGAACCGGTGACGGCCGCGTCGATCGTCTCAACAGTCCAGTCGGCGTCGTCCAGGGCTCGCCGTGAGGTCGCCTGGCGCTCGGCCCGCAGGACCTTCACCCTCCCAGGAACCGTCCGCATGGCGACCACAGTTTCGGTGGCCCAGCCCGTTCCGATCCGGCGCCAGGCGTCGGATACCCCACCGACGAGAGGCTTGGCCACCTCTGGTGGGAGGAGCTCCAGCGGGTCGTCGGTACGCTGGTGCTTGGCCGTGCCTCCTGCTCCGGGTCCGCTGGGTCTGCGCCACACCGAGGTGGTCACCCCCAGGCCATCGGGCAGGTAGAGCACCCTGCCCGCCGCCGACCAGGGGCCGGCGGGACGCAGCTTTCTCGCGTCGAGCGACGCGAGCTCCCTTCTCGCTTGGAGGATGACGAAGCGGCTCGTGCTCGCCCACCATGCAGTGACGAGCTGGTAGTGAGATCCGTCCGACCGCCGCATAGCGGTCGGGGCGTCGGCGCTGGCCGCGACCTCGCGCCCGACGAGGATCCCCTCTGCGACAAGCGCCTGGAGGATCTCCTCCGGGACGTGCTCGAAGCCGACCGCCGGGGCGGGGGCATAGTCAAGGGTCCTCGGGCCGCGCTCAGTCGGAAGGGCACCCGAGCGCCTCGCTGGAGGGCCACCTGCATTTGCGGGAAGACGTGGCATCGTTTGCCCTAGCGGTGTCGTCGCTTGCGCGGATGCGATCGCCTGCCCGAGGATGCAGCAAGCGCGTCGAGAACGCTGAACATCACAACAGCTGCCCTGGCGACCATCGGGAAGGCTGCTCGCAGCTCCGCTTGGAGCAGGGAGCCACCCGAGAGCCCAGTCATCCTGGCAAGGCCGCTGGCGCGATCCACGGCGTGATGCCTCACCTCCGCCTCAAGTGCTCGGCGGTCCCAGAGCACCACTGCGTTCTTCTGAGCGAGGAGGATCGCATGTGACGTGAAGGTCGCGTTGGTCACCACCATGGCGTCGGTCGCGCCGTAGGGGGCCATAGCTGCGACGACCTGTTGTACTGCGGCATGGCCGACGGGGGCGGCAGATCGCTTGGCCTGCACCACGGTGCGCCTGCCTGCTTGCTCGATCACCAAGTCGGCACCGAGGTCTGCCTTTCCCCCGGTGCGGCGGACCCGGTAGCCACTCTTCGAAAAGAGCATCGCGAGCAGGTCCTCGAACTGCGATCCGGTCATGGCGTCGATGTCGGCAAGCGTGGCGGGCCAGAGCACTGCTGAGCGCCTCACGCGGCGGCCTCCCATGAGCGCGACCATGCCGACCAGAATCACGAGGAAGCCGACGGAACCGAATGACGCACCTCCAGAGCGCGACAGAGACCCTGAAATCATGACGAGGAGGATCCCGAGGCCGACCATGAACCCGGCCGGGTGATCCGCGAAGGCCCGGCTGATGCCACCACTTCGGGCCGGGGGCTCTCCGCCCGGGCGCGTGCCACCGGGGCCAAAGCCCGGGTCCGTGCCAGATCGAGGAGCAGCGCCGGCTGGCCCCGGCGCTCCTGGCCCGCTCCGCCCTGGGGCATCGCCCTCGGCCGCGCCATCCCCCGGTGTGAAGTCCACCCGCACCCAGCCCGGCGCTTCCCCGGAGTCATCCTCGGGCTGCGCGCGGCCTCGTGGCCTCCGGAGTGACTCGTCGTAGGCAGCGCGGCGCTTCGCGTCCGAAAGCGTCTCGTAGGCTTCGGTGACCTTCCGAAAGAGCGCTTCTGAGCCTCCCTGGTCGGGGTGCACCTGGCGGCTCAGGCGTCGGTAGGCCGCCTTGATCTCCGCCGCACTGGCGTCGGCCCCGACGCCGAGCACCTCGTAGTAGGTGTCGTCTGCCACGGCCGTCTAGCTTGCCATCCGGGTGTGCAACTCGCCCCGGAGGCAGCTCTGCACCTGCTTCGCTCGGGGCGCCCGCGCTCAGCTGGCAGCCGACCCTCGCAACCGGGAGTTCGCGGATGGCGTCGGCCGGCTCGTGCAAGTAGCGCTTCGCCCGGTCGACCACCAACCGAGCTGCCAGTCCTGCTTCCGCCTACTCCCTTGGCCTGGCGCCCCGTTCGGCCACGGACCCGTTGGCCGAGGGTCCGAGGCCGAGGAGACCGCCGCCCATGACGCCAAGACAGCCCAGCGCCACGACGACCCCTCGAAAGCCCGCCGCTGGTCTTGCCCGGCGCAGCGCCGAACGTACCGCCGTCATCGAGGCGGCCGCACGACGCCGGGCGGAACCGCCGGCTTCGTGGCGTCCGTGATCACGGTCATCGACCGGATCAGCCCTCAGCCTCGCTCGACGGAGGGTCGCGGCCCCGGGCTGTTCCACCAACGGGGAACAATGGAGGCGTCCAACGGTGAACACCTCTCAGTGGAGACGATGGGACTCGAACCCACGACCCCCTGCGTGCAAAGCAGGTGCTCTCCCAACTGAGCTACGTCCCCGCGGGCGGGCGTTTTCGTGGCCTTCAGCATAGCTGGGGCCATCCGGCACGACGCCTCGCTGCGAGGATGGCCGCGCCCGGTGGGTGCTCGGTTCCGGCAAGAGGTCGCCTTTTCCTGCAGGGTGGCCACGACACCTGAGCCCGCAACCGGTGCCGACAGTACGATCGCCAACTGTAACTGCCACCGGTCATTTTCGGGCGACCCGGGGCCAGCGGACCGTGCCCGGTGGGCGACACCGGCATGCGCGTCCGAGCCGTCGGTCGCCCGGACCTCTGGGCACGAACGATCCGGACCATGGCGGCTGTTCCCGACACCTTCGACACCCGGCTCAGGACGGCGATGTTCGAGCACCTCGATGGGCTGCTCGCCGCCAGCACCGATGGCACGCTGTCGTTCAGGTCCATCAACCGCTTCAGCTTCGACGGACGACCGCTCCCGCTCGTTGTCCAGGCTGGCATCTGGAAGCCGGCAGGCCTCGCTGCCGCCCTCACCATCCGCACGAGCTTCACGCCGCCCAATGAGCTCCCACCCTATGCCGACACGGTCCGGCGGGATGGGTTCGTCGGCTACAAGTACCGGGGGACGGATCCGCAGCATGCCGACAACCGGGCGTTGCGCCGGGCATTGGAGCTGCAGGTGCCGCTGGCCTACTTCGTCGGTGTGGACCGGGCGGTCTATGTCCCGCGCTATCCGGTATGGATCGTGGAGGACGACGTCGCGCAGAAAGAATTCGCGGTGGCCGTGGACGAGGACCAGCGACTCCTGCGCACGGAGCACCTGCCAGAGCAGCAGCGGCAGTATGTCGAGCGGCTGACACGGGCACGCCTGCACCAGCCGGTGTTCCGTGCCCGTGTCCTGCGCGCCTACCACGAGCGATGCGCCATGTGCCGCCTGCACCAGCCACGGCTGCTGGATGCGGCCCACATCATTCCCGACGGTCAGCCCGACGGTGAGCCGGTGGTGCCGAACGGGCTTGCATTGTGCAAGATCCATCATGCTGCCTATGACGCCGACCTCCTGGGTGTCCGGCCCGATCTCGTGGTCGAGGTGGCGCCCAGGCTCCTGCGCGAGTCGGACGGGCCCATGCTGACGCACGGACTGCAGGCAATGCACGGCGCGAGCCTGCTGATCCCGAGGGCGAAGCAGGCTCAGCCCGACAGGGATCGGCTGCAGGTTCGCTACGACCGGTTCCGCACCGCCAGCTGACGCTCCAGGTGCCGACCGGCATGTCCTGCGCGGGCATCAGGCGATGATCTCCATGCGCAGGCCGCGAGCGTCGAGGTCGCCACCCAGGCGGCGGGACGTGCCGTCGAGCCAGCGGCGGGCGGTCCAGGCAGCGGCGAACGCGTCGAGGAGATCGTCGCTCGCCACACCCCTTGGCCGGGCGGCGAGGTGCCCGGCGACGTCAGGGAAGGCAGGCGACAGGACGCGCACCCGCTCGTCGCGTCCGGCCGCTGTCCGCTTCGGGGCCTCCATCGGCCGGCCCGCCGCCACTGTGAAGCTCACCTCGGGATGCACTTCGACCAGCTGCCGCTGATCAGCCGGCGTCACCAGGGCATCGACCTCGGCCACCTTGGGCAGGAGGTGGAAGAGCTGGCGCGAGATGCTCGCACCGCACAGTGCACGGGAGCGGGCCAGGGCCTCGGCGTAGCTCGCCGCGTCCAGGAGGGCTCGAGCCGGTGCCGGGAACACCGAGCTGGCCCGCCGTCCCAGGAGGCGCCGGGCCTCGACGTCGCACCGGCGGGCGCCGGTGTCGGGAAGACCGATGGGAATGTCGATCGCCATCGCGGCCAGCCTCCCGTACCGCAGGGCGTCGAGGACGGGCCCGACGCTCGTCACCGCCCACACGGTGGCCGCGCCGCGGGCCACCGGGACCGTCACGACGACCCACCCGCCGCGGCAGCCGTCGACGCCGGCAACGAGCGGGTGGCGGTGCTCACGTCCGTGAGCGACCGGCAGCATGGCGTCGCGTCGGGTACCCAGGGGCTCGCTCCACCGCTCCGATTGTGGTCGCGGATCGTGGTGACAACAACACGCCGAGCGTCCTGGAGGTCCGCCGGAAGGAACGGGCCCGTCGACCGTTCTCCCCGGCGTCGGACCAGGTGGAGCGGCGCGGGTGGCCGTACGCGGCGCTGCACCTGGCTCCGGTCGTGACCAGGGGGAGGACATGCGCGAACGGCGCGACGGGTTGCGGCGGGGGGGCGGCGCGTTCTGGCGCACGGCAGTGGCAGCCGGCGTGGCCGGCTGCGTGCTCGTCGCCGAGATCGCCATCGCGTCGTGGCCGGCCGCTGCCGACGGATCGGGATCGGGAAGCGCCGCTGCCTCGAGCTGGGTCCCGGGGGAGGCCAAGGCCATCGCCCAGGCCTTCTCGCTGGCGCCGACCACGGCCGGCCTCGGGTACAACGTCGTGCTCGGGACCTCGGTGGCTGACTACCAGGTCCAAGAGGGGCAAGCCGAGTCCCAGACCTTCAACGGTGGCGCCATCGTGCTGGCTGCCACCTCCAAGCAGTGCGACGGCTCGAATCCCCCGGTCACCCAGAGCCAGCTGCCCCAGCCGGCCATCGCCGAGACCTCGACGGGCAACACGACGGCGACCAACACGATCAGCCGTCAGTACGCGAACGGCGACATCCCAGGGGCGGCGCTGGGGTCGGAGTACGCGTCGGTCACCACACAGCCCACGGCGACCGCCGTCACCAAGTCCGCCGACATCGACATCCCTGGCGTGCTCGACATCTCGGGCATCCAGAGTTCGGCCTTCGTCGAGCAGGTCCCCGGCCAGCTCCGCAAGGCCGTGGCCACCGCAGACGTCGCCGAATTGCAGATCGGGCCCGTGGACCTGAAGGGCCTGCACTTCGAGGCCACGCAGGAGACCGGTCCGGGTGGCGCCATCGTCCAGCAGGCGACCAGCTTCTCGGTGGCCGCTGCCGTGGTGGGCGGGCAGGCGCAGGCGGTGGGTGCGGACCAGCTCTCCCAGCTGTTCACCATCGTCAACACCGCCCTCGCCGGTACCGGCTTCCACGTCAACCTCCCCACTCAGACGACACTCGACAGCGGTCAGGTCGACCTCACCCCGCTCTCGATCGGGATCGACAACTCCGCGCTGGGTCAGGAGATCGTGGGGCAGAACCTGCTCGGACCCACCCAGACCGTGCGTGACGCCATCGACCAGGTCCTCCTGCAGGACATCAGCTGCAAGATGGGTACCCCGTTGACGGTGGCCGACATCGCCCTGGGCGTGGGCAGCGGCGGCGGCAACCTCGACCTGCAACTGGGCGAGCTGTCGGCTGTGAGCGACGGGGCCACCTACGGGAATCCCTTCGGGTTCTGCTTCGTGGACTGCTCGAATTCCGGTGCCCTCGACTTCGGCTCGACGGGTCAGGCGCCGACGGCCGACCTGTCGGGATCGGTGCCCACCGGCGCGGCCACCGTGGGCACCGGCGCGGCGATGCCAGCAGCGTCGGGCACGCTGGCCCCAGCCTCCCAGGTTCCCGCCCAAGCGGCCGGCCCCCTCCGCCGCACCGTGCACTGCGTGACCACCAGCCTGGCCGGTCACCCCGGCTGTTCCAAGGGTGCGGCCCTGCCCGTGGCGCTGGCCGGCCTCGCCGTCGTGCTCGGGTTCGCCACGGCAGACGCCATTCGCCTGCGGCGCTACCGCAGCATCGTCCCCCTCGAGGTGCCCTCGGCATGACGCCTCGCCGCGGTCTGGGGCCCGTCGCCGTTTCGACCATCGGGAGGTCTGTCCATGAGTGAGGCTGTGGTCCCCCAAGGGCCACCCCGGCGACTCCGTCTGCCCGGCGCGTCCTTCGACCGGTACTTGCTGCGCGGGTACGGGCCGTTGGTGGGGCTGCTGGTGGCGTTTTTGCTGATGGCGGTGTTCGTCCCCACCGTGGCCGCGCAGAAGGAGGTCGTCCAGGTCTCCGGCGGCGGCAGCGCCGCGCCGGGCGCGGCAGGGGGCACGGCGACGGGTGCGACGGGGACAGCTGGGCAGGCCGGCAGCACCGGTGGACCGGTCACCGCCGGGGGTGGCGGTGGCGGCGGGGCGGCGGCCGGCGGTGTGGCCAGCTCGGTCGCCGGTGCCAAGGTGTCGGCCTGTGGCGGCCAGAAGTACCAGATCCCCGGCGACCCCTATTCGCCGCCGTGCATCGCGTTCTCGGGCAACAACGGTGGTGCGACGTCGCCCGGCGTCACTGCCACCACCATCAACATCAGCTACCGGGTGACGTCGGACGCCACCACGTTCCAGCAGCAGCTGGCAGCGCTGGGCGGCGCAGACTTCCAGGACACGGAGGCCGACATCCAACGGACCATCCAGGGCCTGGCCGACTACTTCAACACGCACTTCCAGTTCTACGGCCGCAAGCTGAACATCGAATTCTTCAACGGCCAGGGCTCGCTCACCAACGAACTGCTGGGTCAGGGTCAGGAGCAGGCCGACGCCGACGCCGTCACGGCGGCGCAGACCGAGCACGCCTTCGCCGAGCTCAACGGGGTCACCGAACCGTATGACGACGCGCTGTACCACCAGCATGTGGTGGCCTTCGGCGCTCCGTACCTGTCGGCGAAGTGGATGGGCGACCGTGCCCCGTACGAGTGGAGCATCGCCACCGAGTGCAACGACGTGGCCACCACGGCCAGCGAGTTCGGGGTGAAGGAGCTCGGTGCAGAGAGCGGGCAGACCAAGGCGATCTACGCCGGAGGGTCCCTCCAGGGCCAGCCCCGCAAGTACGCCGTGATCGCCCCGGACAACCCCTGGTACCAGGACTGCGCCAACGCCGCCATCGCCTACGCCAATGCCCACGGCCAGCCGGTCACCGACGACATCCAGTACCAGCTGGACCTGGCCACCCTCTCGAGCCAGGCATCGAGCGTGATCTCGAAGCTCTCGAACGACGGCATCACCACCGTCTACTGCGGCTGCGACCCCATCTTCCCCATCTACCTGACCTCTCGAGCGCACGAGCAGGGCTACTACCCGGAGTGGGTGGTGGTGGGCGTCGCCCTCACCGACACCGACATCGTGGGCCAGCTCTTCGACCAGTCCGAGTGGAGCCATGCCATCGGGATCAGCTACGCGGGTCCAACGCTACCGTCGCGGGCCACGCTCGGCTACGCCGCCTACAAGTCTGTCCGCTCGGACGAGCCCGCCCACGAGGTCGACATCATCTACGCCCAGATGTACCAGATGGCGATCGGGATCCAGATGGCCGGTCCGGACCTGACGCCCCAGACGCTCGAGGCGGGATTCCGTGCCTACCCCGGGAGCATCGCCAATGCCCCCAACGCCGAGTTCGGCACCTGGGCATTCCCCCCGGGCCACTTCACCCCGCAGATCGACTCGTGGATCATCTCATGGGACCCCAACAAGGTGTCGCCCTTCAACTCGAAGCAGGGTGCCTACACCATCGACAGCCCCCGCTACATGAACGGCCAGTACCCCACGGGACCGCCGCCGGTTCCCAAGGGCTTCCCCTTCACCCCGCAGTCGTCGTGACCGGGAGGCGCCCGTGATCGCCTGCTTCCGAGACCGGCGCGCGGTCCTGCGCTCCAGGCGGGTTCCGTGACCGCCCTCAGCGTGCGGGCCGTCGCCCGCCGCGTACCGAGGCGCCTGCGCGTGGTGGGGGCGGTGGTGGTCTCCGCGGCGTTGCTGTTCCTGGTGGTCCCCGCCATCCTGCCGAATCGGGCACCGGCCGGCCTGCTGCTGCAGGGCGTGGAGCTTGGCGCGGTGAACGGCCTGCTGGCGTTGGGCCTGGTGCTCACCTACCGAGCCACGCGCGTCGTCAATTTCTCCTACGGTGCCATGGGCGCGATCTCGGGCTCCCTCGGGGTGCTGGTGTACCTGGTGGAGCACTGGAACTGGTTCGTGTGCCTGGGGATCGGCGTGGGCGCCGGCGTGGTGGTCGGCCTGGCCACCGACGGGGTGTTTCGCTGGTTCTTCAACGCGCCCCGCATCATCCTCACCGTCGCCACCATCGGCCTGTCGAGCGGCTGGGGCGGGTTGCAGGTGCTCATGACCCAGTGGTTCGGCAAGACGGCGGTGGGCTCGTTCCCGACACCGCTCACCGCCGCCCACGTGCAGATCCGGCCGGTCATCTTCGACGGCAACGACCTGCTGGTGGCGTGCCTGGTGCCGGTGGTCCTGGCCGGCCTGGGATGGTTCCTGCTGCGCACCGATGCCGGCGTCGCCGTCCGTTCCATGTCGGACAACGCGGAGCGCGCCGTGCTCTTGGGCATCCCGGTCCGGCGACTGTCCACGGTGGCCTGGGTGATCGCCGGACCGCTCGCTGCCCTGACGGTCATGGTGAACGCGCCGTCGCAGGGGCTCACCTTGGCTGCTGGCATCGGCACCGGCCCGGAGATCCTGCTCCCCGCCCTGGCCGCGTTCGTGATCGCCCGCATGGAGTCGCTGCCGGTGGCCTTCGGTTCGGCTGTGGGCCTGGGCGTGCTCACCACCGTGGTCCAGTTCAACGTCTCGAAGCAGTCGCTGGCCTCGGTGGTGTTCCTGGTGGTGATCCTGGTGGCGCTACTGGTGCAGCCCCGCCGGGGCGGGCGGGCCGAGGAGGTCGAGGGCTCGTGGCAGGCCGTGGGGGTGCTCAAGCCCATCCCCGACGTGCTCCGGCGGCTCCCCGAGGTCGTGGCAGGCCGCGTCGGGGTGTTCGTGGTCGTGGCCGGACTGCTCCTTGCCGTCCCGTCCATGGTGGGGATCGGGACGACCCTGCAGTTCACCTTCGCCGTGATCTACGGCATCGTGGCCGTGTCGCTGGTCCTGCTGTCGGGCTGGTCCGGCAACATCAGCCTCGGGCAGTTCGCCCTGGCGGGCGTGGGCGGCGTGGTGGCCGGCGACCTCGTCGCCAAGAGCAACGTGGACCTGTTCTTCGCGCTGGCCGCGGCTGGGGCTGCCGGGGCGGCCCTGGCCCTGCTCGTCGGCCTGCCGGCGCTGCGCATCCGCGGCCTCAACCTGGCCGTGACCACCCTGGCGCTGGCGGTGGCGGTCAACGGGTTCTTCATCAACCCCACGAACTTCGAGAGCTGGCTGCCGGGTTCGATCACCCGCCCGGTGCTGTGGAAGCGTTTCGACCTCGGCAGCTACCGCGCCAATTACTACTTCTGCCTGGCGTTCCTGGGGTTGTGCGTGCTGTTCGTGAAGGGACTGCGCCAGGCACGTGCCGGGCGCGCCTTTCTGGCCGTGCGCGACAACGAGCGGGCCGCCGCCGCCATGGGGGTCCCCACCACCCGCGCCAAGCTCGTGGGGTTCGTGACGGCGGGCACCATCGCCGGGGCGGCGGGGGCGCTCTACGCGTCGAGCCTGGGGGCCGTGGGCTACGACACCTTCGACCCCTCGCTCAGCGTGCTCGTCTTCGCCATGGCGGTGATCGGCGGTCTCGGCTCCATGAGCGGCGCCTTGCTCGGGGTGGCGGTCATCGAGGTCCTGCTGCACGCCTTCCCGGCATGGGGCTATGTCATCACCGGCGCCGGGTTGGTGTGGATCCTGCAGGCCATGCCCGGTGGGATCGGCCATGCGCTGTTCCAGCTGCGCGACCGGCTCCTGCGGGTGGTGGCGGCGCGCCGGGGCATCGAGGTTCCCAGCCTGGTGGCCGACCGCCGGGTCGAGCCAGCCGAGCACGCCCCGGAGGAGGACGTGCTGCTCGCCGGGGCCTTGACCGGCGGGAGCGATCGGCCGGCCGATCGTGTCGGCGCTGCGACTGGGCCGGGGGACGATGGCCACGGCGCGGCGGCGTCCACCGCCGAGCTCCCGGTCGTCGTGGGCGGACCGGGTGGTGCCGGTGCCGGCGACGGAGACGGTGGGAGACAGGACGGGGGCAAGGGCCACCACGTCGGAGCCGACGACGGTCACGCGCCGGGCCCCCTGCTGCGGTGCCGCCGGGTCGAGGTGTCCTACGGCCAGGTGCAGGTGCTCTTCGGCGTGGACCTCGACGTGCACGACGGTGAGATCGTCGCCCTGCTGGGCACGAACGGTGCGGGCAAGTCGACGCTGCTCAAGGCGGTCACCGGGTTGGTGAAGGTGGGCGGCGGCACGGTGACACTCGCCGGTGACCAGATCACGAACACCCCGGCATACCTGATGGCGCGCCGGGGCGTGGGACTTATGCCCGGTGGGCGGGGCGTGTTCCCCACCCTCACCGTGGACGAGAACCTCCGGCTGGCGACCTGGTTGGTGCGCCGCGACAAAGCCGCCGCCGCCGATGCCCGCCGCCGCGCCTTGGCCCTGTTCCCCGTGCTCGCTACCCGCTTGCACCAGCACGCCGGTGATCTCTCCGGCGGTGAGCAGCAGATGCTGTCACTGGCCATGGCCCTCATGACGCGGCCGACGGTGCTGCTCATCGACGAACTGTCGCTCGGCCTGGCCCCGACCGTCGTGTCGCAGCTGCTCGAGGTGGTACGGACCCTGCACCGCCAAGGCACCACCATCGTGGTCGTCGAACAATCGGTGAACGTCGCCCTCGAGATCGCCGAGCGTGCCGTGTTCCTCGAGAAGGGCGAGGTGCGCTTCTCCGGGCCGGCATCGCACCTGCTCGACCGTCCGGACATCTTGCGCTCGGTGTTCATCGCCGGAGCAGGTGCCGTGACCGACATCATCAGCACCGGGGGCGCGCGCGGCGGCGGCCACCGCAGCGCCCCTGGGCCAGCATCTGCCGAGGGTGACGGTGCCGTCCGCCGTCCGCCGCCGCCGGATGCGCCCGTGGTGCTCGAGGTGCGGCAGGTGGCCAAGAGCTTCGGTGGCATCCGGGCGGTCAACGGCGTGAGCCTGCAGCTGCGCCAGGGTGAGATCCTGGGGCTCATCGGGCACAACGGCGCCGGCAAGACGACCCTGTTCGACCTCATCTGCGGCTTCATGCCGCTGGACGGCGGCCGGGTGATCCTCGGGCAACTGGACGTCGGCACCTGGCCCTCGCACCTGCGCGCTCTGGCCGGCATCGGGCGCACGTTCCAGGAGGCCAAGCTGTACCCGTCGCTCACGGTGGCCGAGACCATCGCGGTGGCGTTCGAGCGGCACCTCGCGTCGCGGGACCTGGTGGCCGCCGGATTGCGGCTCCCGGCCTCGCTCGTGTCGGAGGAGGAGGTGCGGGCCAAGGTCGACGGGCTCGTCGACGCCATGGGCCTGGCGGCGTTCCGCGAGAAGCTCGTGGGCGAACTGTCGACCGGCACGCGCCGCATCGTGGAGCTGGCGTGCGTTTTGGCGCAGGACCCGGCGGTGGTGCTGCTCGACGAGCCGTCGGGTGGTGTGGCTCAGCGCGAGACGGAGGCGCTGGGCCCGCTGCTCCAGCGCGTCCAGCGCCACACAGGGTGTGCCATCTTGGTGATCGAGCACGACATGCCGCTGTTGACCGCCATCTGCGACCGGATGGTCGCACTCGAGCTGGGTGAGGTGATCGCCGAGGGGACGCCCGACGAGATCCTCGATCACCCACGCGTCATCGAGTCCTACCTCGGGACCGACGCCACCACCATCGCCCGTTCCGGCGCCCGGACGTGACCGGACGTCGCAGCTGGTGATGGGAAGCCGCCACGCCGTCGACCCGTCGGTCTCGACCGCCTGAGGTGCGCCGCAGGTGCTGGGCAGTCGCCGGCCTGACGGTCACAGGCCGTGGGCCAGCAGGACGGCAGCCGACAGGACCCCGGCGACCACGACCACGGCGCGCAGGACGGCAGCTGGGAGGCAGCGTCCGGCGTGCCCGCCGACCTGCCCTCCGGCCACGGCGCCGATGGCGAGCAGGCCCGCAGCAGCCCACGCCACGTGGTGAACGGTGGCGAACACCACGGCGGCCACCGCGTTGGCCGTCAGGGCGAGCACGTTCTTGGTGGCGTTCAGGCGCTGGAGATCGTCGTCCACGAACACAGCCAGCAGGGCCAGCTGGATCACGCCCTGCGCCGCGCCGAAGTACCCGCCGTAGACCGCGGTGGCGAACACGGCCAGCACCAGCACCACTGGGCCGCTTCGGGTGCGCCCCCGGCGGCGGCCCACGGCGAGGGCCAGCTGCGGCTGGAGCACCATGAGCGCGCACGCCAGGAGGATCAGGTACGGCACCACCTGGCGGAAGACGCTGCCGGGCGATGCCAGCAGCAGAACGGCCCCGGCGAGCCCTCCGGCCAGGGCAGCCACGCCCAGGACGGCGACCCGACGCGCCTGGCCCGACAGCTCCCGCCGGTAGGCGACGACGCCGCTGAGCGAGCCGGGCACCAGGCCCACGGTGTTGCTGACGTTGGCCAGCACGGGCGGGTAGCCCAGTGCCAGGAGGGTGGGGAAGGTGATGAGCGACCCCGAGCCCACGATGGTGTTGACGGTGCCGGCGGCGGCGCCGGCCGCCACCACGGCCAGCGCGTGCAGCGGGGTCATCGCAGCGTTCTACTGCCTGGTCCTGGTGCGTGCCACCACCGTCCCGCCACGGACGCGGTCCTGCCGCCACACAGGACCCGCCACCGCCGTTCTCACGTCGCGTGCGTACGGCCGCGGGCATCGCCAGGCGGCTGTGGCCCGGCGCTGGCGTGGAGCGTCGACGGCACGTGCGGGGCCGGCGTCCCTCCGCGTCGTGCGGTTCCCGCCGGGGCCGCGTACTGTGGATGATGCACCGTGCCGCCGGGGGCGGGGTTCGCCATGCGCGGGGAGCCGCCGCTGGAGCGGTGGCGGTGCGGACGGGGTGGGCGCACGGAAGCGCTGCCCGGACGTGGGGGGTAGGTCGTGGACGAAGCGTCGCCCAGCCGATCCGATGGTCACGGCGTGCCGGGCGCGCCGGTGTTGCACCGGTGGATCGCGCGCTGCAGCGCTGCCGGCGACACCTCGGTGCCCTGGGCGATGGATCGTGCGGCGCAGCTGGTCGCGCTGGTGACCAGCGTGGGCGGGGCTGCGCCCGAGGCGCTGCGGCGTGCGGCCCGGGACTTCGCTGCCAGCTGCCCGGCGTCGTGGGCGGCATGGCGTGTCGCGGTCCTCGAGACCGTGGTCCGTGACGAGCCAGGTGCAGTTGGGCGCCTGGCGCCGACTCTCGTCCGCCAAGCCCTCGACGCGCTGGCACCTCCACCCAGCGCCGGCGGTCGCCGTGCCTTCGGGCAGGCACTACGGTCAGCCGCCGCGGGCGCCGCGGGCGGCGGCTCGAACCTGGCAGTCATGCTGGTGGTGGCGGAGGACGGCGACGGAGGGGCTCCCCCGCAGGCCCCGGTCGCTCCCGCCGACGAGCTCCTCGCCGGCCTGGCAGCACGGATCGGGCCCCGTGACGGGCTCTTCCGGCTCGACGGCGCCACCCTCGGCCTGCTGCTCCCGGGACGGGATGCCGCCGGGGTGCAGGACCTGATCGCATCGATCGCGGTGCCCGGCACGCCGGGGTTCACCTGGGGAGCGAGCCTCCTCCCCGGCGATGGAGCGACGGCCGAGGAGCTCCTGCGCCGTGCGGCGGAGCGGTTGCGTGGGGCGCGCCAGCCAGAGTCGGCGGCCGCAGCGCCCCAGACTGCGGGTCACCCCTCGGGTGCTGCCGGGGATCCGGCACGGGCGACGGGCACCGGTCGTGCGTGGTGGCGCAGGTCACGCGGGATGGCCCTGGTCGGGGTCGGGGCCGTCCTCGCCGTGGCGGGATTCGCCGCCCTGGTCGGAGGTTCCGCCGGCCAGCACGCGCCTGCCGGCCCGCCTGCCGCGGCTCCGGCACCGGGGCCGGTGCCGGTTGTCTCCGCGCCACCCGTGTCCCTGGCACCACCGTCGGCGGGAGGAGGATCCGCGACCCCGACCACCGCGGCGGGCGCCACGCCAGCACCTCCCGCTGCGGCACCGACGCCACCGCACGCATCGGTGGGCTCCGCACTACAGGGCAGCGGCGGCGCCACCGGGAGCGGTTCGCACGCATCGACGGCGGGTGCGACCACGACGTCGACGGCCGCGCCCGCAACCGGGGCGCCGGCCGCAGGAAGCGGGACCAGCCCGCCGGCCACGACGGTGCCGACCACCGTGCCCGCGACGACCACCACCACGGCGGCGTCGACCACGACCCAGCAAAACGGCAGGCTGCTCGGTGGCCTGCTCAACCTGCTCGGCGGCCTGCTGGGACAGTGAGGGCGCGTCGAGTCCGGTACCAGCAGCGGTAGCGTGCACGCCATGCCCGATGCGGCCACCGGTGTCAGCCGGCACGTCGAGCTGGCCGGGTGCTGCAACTTCCGGGACCTGGGGGGCTACGCGGCTCGCGACGGGCGCCGCAGCAGGTGGCGCCGGCTGTTTCGCTCCGACGGGCTGACGCAGCTCACCGGTGACGACCTGGCCATACTCGCCCGGCTCGGGATCACGAGCGTGATCGACCTCCGCACGCCGCTCGAGGTGAGGACGCGGGGCCGCTTCGACCAGCCGGGCGTCGCCTACTACCACCTGCCCCTGTCCGACAGCCTGCCGGGGGCCGAGCAGGCCCCGGCCTGGCACGACGCTGCCTTCGTGGCTGCCCGCTACCGCCGGATGGTGGCCGAGGGCGCCTCGGCGCTCCGCCAGGTGCTGCACCTGCTGGCCGATCCGGCCACGTACCCGGCGGTGTTCCACTGCAGCGTGGGCAAGGACCGCACCGGTGTGCTGGCGGCGGTCGTGCTCGGACTGCTCGGTGTCCCCGACGAGGTCATCGTCTGGGACTTCACCCTCAGCCGCCGGCCCATGCACGAGCTTGCCGATCGGTTGCGCCGACAGTACGCGGACAACGCCGACGTGGTGGAGCAGTTCGTGCCCGTGGTGCTGGCGGTGGAGCCCGCCGCGATGTCCGGGTTCATCGCCGGCGTCTACGAGGAGTACGGGTCGTTCGAGGGGTTGGCTGGTGCGGTGGGCGCGGCCTCGGCGGTCGAGCCCATGCGCCGCCTGCTGCTTGAGGACGCGGGCTGACCGCACAGGGCATGCGGTCGAACCGGCCCGTCAGGCCGTGGCCTGGTCGATGCGGGCCAGGACGCCGGCATCGAGACGGTCCAGCACGTCGAGGGCGCCCATGTTCTCGTCCACCTGCTCGGGCCGGCTGGCGCCGGTGATCACCGTCGACACCCGGGGGTTGGCCGCACACCACGCGATGGCCAGCTGCGCCAGCGTGCACCCGAGCTCGTCGGCGATCACCTGCAGCGCCTGCACCTTGGCATTGCGCTCCGGCTCGGTGAGCATGTCCCGTAGCCACTCGTAGCCTGGCAGGCTGGCTCGGCTGCCCTCGGGCACCCCAGCGACGTACTTGCCGGTGAGCAGGCCCGAGGCGAGCGGGCTCCATGTCGTGAGCCCGATGCCGATCTCGTCGTAGAGGCGGGCGTACTCGACCTCCACGCGCCGGCGCCACAGGATGTTGTACTGGGGCTGCTCCACGACGGGCTTGTGCAGATGGTGCCGTTCGGCCAGTTCCCAGGCCGCCCGGATGTCGTCGGCGGGCCACTCGGAGGTGCCCCAGTACAGCGCCTTGCCGGCTCGCACCATGTCCGACATCGCCCACACCGTCTCCTCGATGGGCGTCTCGGGATCGGGCCGGTGGCAGAACACCAGGTCGACGAAATCGAGGCCCAGCCGTTCGAGTGAACCGTCGATGGCCTGGGTGAGGTACTTGCGGTTCAACGTGTTGGTCATGTTGACGCCGCCGTGGATGCCCCAGAACAGCTTGGTGGACACCACGTACTCGTGGCGGGCCCATCCCAGCCGTGCGATGGCCCTGCCCATGATCCGCTCCGACTGGCCGCCACCGTAGGACTCGGCGTTGTCGAAGAAATTGACACCTGCCTGCCGGGCCCGCGCCATGCACTCGGCGGCCAGAGCCTCGTCGAGCTGGGAGCCGAACGTGACCCACGAGCCGAACGACAGCACGCTCACCTTCAGGCCGCTGCGCCCCAGACGTCGGTACTCCATGGCCATCTCGTGCTCCTGACTCGATGCATCTGTCCCTACAGGGTTGTCTCGCCGTGTGGCAACCACCCGCAGGACGAGGGTCGCTCGTCGCGTGGGAACCGTTCGTCCGGTGGGACCGCCCGCCGTCGCCGCGGCTGCTGCCGGGCTGCGCGTGGACGCCGGTGCGGAGTGTGTCGTCCAGTCGGCCGCGGCGCCGCCAGCCCGAACCTCCGACGCTACGGACGGCCTGCGCCGATCAGGCCGTTGTTCCAGATGGCCTGGATCCGCACGCGTTGCCCGGTGGATGGGGCATGGACGACGTCACCGTTGCCCACGTACATCCCCACGTGGTCGATGCTGCCACCCGAGCCCCAGAACACCAGGTCGCCCGGCTGCATGGCCGACAGCGGGATGTGGACGATGGCGTCGTACTGGGCGGCGGCCGTACGGGGGATCGAGACGCCGGCCTGGCCCCACGCCCACTGGGTCAGTCCTGAGCAGTCGAAGCCCACGCCGGGCGTCTCGCCACCCCACTGGTAGGGGACGCCGATCTGGCTCTCGGCCGCTTGGACGGCCCGGGCGGCAGCACCGCTGGCCGCCACCGGTGCACCCCCAGCGCCGAAACGGGCACGGAACGCGGCCTCCTGGGCTGCCTGTTCGGCTGCCTGCTGCTGGGCCACCAGCACGGCGATCTGACCCTTGACCTTGGCCAAGGTCGCCTGCTGGGCGTCGACGGCCGCTTGCGCCGCCTGGCGGGCGGCGGCCGCCTTGGCGAGTGCTGCCTGGGCCTGGGCCTGGGTGGCCTGGAGCTCGGACTGCTGGCGTGCCAGCGCCGCCTCGGACTGGCGCAGGTTGTCGACAGCGGTGGTGATGCTGCTGCTCGCTACTGCCTGGTACTCATGGGCGGCGGTGGCCGAGTCGCCACTGCCGAGGAGGCTCTCGAGGCCCGTGTCCGACGTCCCGGTCATGTAGGCCTGGACGGCCTCGGTCCGCAGGGCTGCCTGGTCGGCGGTGACCTGCGCCCGATCCTGGACCAGCTGCGCCTGGTTCTGCTGGAGCTGCTGCTGGAGCTGCTGCACGCGCTGTTCGGCGGCGTCGTAGGCCTGGGAGGCCGCATCGAGGCGAGCTGCCTCCGCCTGGAGCTGGGCTGTCAGCTGCGCTGCCTGTGCCCTGGCGCTGGCGAGCGGGTCGGCTCCGGCCGGGCGCGCTGGCACCAGGACCGCGAGCGCGGACAGGGCCAGTGCGGGCCCGGCGAACAGCGATCTCCAGCGGTGGAGGCGCCGGTGCCGGCCCGACCGTGCCGTCGAGGGGGGCTCGACGTCAGTCACAACGGGGGGAATGCCTAGCAAGGCTCACCCTGGCGGTGCAAGCACACTACTTGCGTCAGACAAGTATCTGCGCAAGCCGGCTGGGGGACGACTACGCGAAGACCTCGCCGCCGTTGGCGTCGACGGCCTGGCCGGTCACAGCGGCCGCCAGGTCGGAGGCCAGGAACACCACCGTGCCGGCGACCTCCTCGTCGGTGGGGATCCGTCCCAGGGGAATGGCGCGGGCGATCTCCCCCACGACGTCCTCCTCGGCGATGCCCCGGCGGGCAGCGGTGGCCTGCACGTACAACTCCACCTGCGGTCCCCACATCCAACCCGGCACGACCGAATTGACGCGGATGCCGTAACGTCCGAGCTCCTTGGCCAGGACTTGGGCAGCGGTCAGCAGCCCCGCCTTGGACACGGCGTAGCCGCCCTGGAGGGGGAGCGGCTTGCGGACGATCATCGAGTTCACGAAGACGATCGATCCGCCCCCACCTGCCTGCAGGTGGGGGAGCATCGCCTTGGTCACCTGCAACGGCCCGAACAGGTTGACGTCGACCAGGTGCCGCCACTGGTCGAGATCGACGCGCTCGAACGGGAGGAAGACGTCCGGCGCATAGGCGTTGTTGACGACGACGTCGACGTGACCGAGCAGCTCCACGGTCCGCGCCGCCAGATGCTGGCACTGGTGGGCGTCGGTGATGTCGGTGGGGACGACCTCGGCTCGTCCTCCTGCCGCAGCCACCTCGGCTGCAACGTCCTCGAGGACCTCGGGCCGGCGGGCGGCCAGGACGAGCTCGGCTCCCTGCGCGGCCAGTGCCAGCGCAATGCGCCGGCCCAGGCCTGCGCCGACGCCCACGACCACGCATGCTCGTCCCTGCAGCAACACGGCTTCCTCCCCCGGTCCCCGGCCGCCGACGACGCCGGCTCGGACGTCGGGCCGGTGCGGGTCGAGGCCGGGCCGGACACTACCGCCGTGTGCTGTCCGTGCGCTGGGACGCCTGTCGCCGTGTGCGGTGCGCGGGCTCAGGCGCCCCCACCCGCTGCGGCCGCCGGTGCCAGGCGAGCGAGCTCCTCTTCCACCTTGCGCTCGTACTCCTCGAAATCGGCCCGCGCCGCGCGGGGGCTCCAGCGGCCCCTCATGGCGAACACGAGCAGCAGGAAGACCACCTGGCCGCCGAGGCACACCCACCACCAGCGCTTCCATTCGCCCGGGGAGGCGGCTTGGGCGGGGACGAGCTTCTGCTCGGCCGCCGCCAGCTGCGCCAGGTCCGGCGCCAGGTGCTGGAGCCGGACGAGGTCGGCCGCGGCCGGCGCGTGTCCTGCTTGGATGTCGGCGCCGATGGTGGCGAACGCCAGCAGACCCTGGACCTCGTTGTTCGACAGCCCGCCGGCTGCGTTCACGGCCGCCAGCGCGTTGTGCGTGCTGGCGTAGGTGCGCAGGATCGTGGCCAGTGTCTGGGGGCCGGGCGTGTCGAAGGACGCCAGGTTGTCGATGACCTGTGGCGGGGCGACCGGCGGCGTGAGCTTGGTGAGCGACGGCGCGTACGGCGTGGCCGCTTGGAAGGCCCGGAGCTCCTGGCCAGCGTCGTAGTGGTCGACGAGCGTCGTGGCGGTGGTGATGACCGCCGGCAGGACCAGGAACGAGATCGCCACCACGATGCGCAGCACCCATCCCCACACCGCCAGCCCTGTCGCCACCAACGCCGGGTTGTGAGCCTCGATGGCCTCGGTGTATCCCGCCATCCACGGGGTGTACGCCAGGGCGATGAACACGCCGAGGAGGACGACCACGACCACGTTGTCGTAGTAGCTGGCATGCGGATGGCCGGCCTGCACCACCATCACGATGGTCATGACGATGGTGCCGAGCGCTCCGATCGCCATGAAGGGTTTGCGAACCCGGAGGCGGTCCGAGGCCAGGCCGAAGACGATCAAGGCGATGGCGTCCGCCGACCAGTACCAGGTGTTGATGCCGTTGGCATCGGCAGGCGTGCGGTTGAAGACCACGGCCCAGTAGATGGTGAGCACGCTGACCGAGGCGTAGTAGATGAGGAGGAACACGGCCACCGCGAACGAGGACGACAGCAGCTCGAGCTTGAGGATCGATCGCAGCGGATGGGCGATGGCCGCCTCGACGTCGATGCCCCGGGCCCGCGCTTCGATGAGGGCGCGCTCGCGTTCGGACACCATCAGCTGGTCGCGCAGTTGGGGGGCAAGCTCCCGCAGCCCGAAGAACGCCACCACCACGACGGCCATGCAGGCGACGCCCGAGATGATGAACTGGTCCTGCCACGGGTGGAGGTGGGGGAGGGTGCGCGTGGCGACCTCACTGGCCGCCAGGCTGCCGAGCACAGGACCGAGTGCCCAGAAGCCCATGGCGGCGGCTCGGCCCATCTGTGGCGAGAAGTCGCGGATGAGGGCGGGGGTGGAGACGAGGATGATGCCCTCGACGAAGCCGATGCCGCTGTAGATGATGCTGAACATCCACTTCGAGGTGCCGATGTTGGGCACCGCCACCAGTTGCAGCAACCCCACGATCAGCGTGCCGTAGATGGTGAGGTTGGCTCGCCCGATCTTGTCCGACAGCCCCCCGATGAACGCCGTGAAGGCGCCGATGGCGTTCGACACGACCAGCAGGTAGAGGAAGAACTGGAACGACATGTGGAGCCCGGGCAGCATGAGCGGCGTGACCGCTCCCTCCACGTAGTAGAGGTAGTAGAGGGTGATCGTGGTGAGGACCACGATGCCCAGGTAGAGATACCGCGGGCCGGTGTCCGGGTACCGAGCGAGCTGCCGGCGCCACAAGGCGTTGGCCAATCCCCCGGGGGCACTGGGCGTTGCAGTGGTTGCCATTGCCATCGTCCCCTCCCGTCACGACCCCGGCGCCTCGCCGGAGGGCCCTCGACTCCAGAGCAGCGACCCCCACCGGTGCGGGCGGTGACCGACGCCGGCGGTGATCTCCCTGTGGTCAGGGTAGCGCCGAGCGTGCTGCGCGCCAGGGTCATTGGTCGTGTTTCCCACCGGTGTGCTCCCGGCGCGAACCGGCGGTGGCGGCACGGAGCGGAGCCTGGCTGCCACAGAGCGCGGCTTGGGTGCTGCATGGAGCCGGCGGTGGTGGCGGCGGCGAGGCGAGGCCTTGCGCAGCGGCCGGGCGAAGAGGATGCTGCCTGGTAGGAGCGCCACTCCGGAGGGCTTCGGAAGGAGGCCGGTCCGTGACTGCCGACTCACCGATGGCGCCCGGGTTCGGCCCGGGGCGGGAGGCGCCGTCGCACGCCGAGCTCATCGACATGGCCCAGGCGCTGGCACCCATCGCCAACAAGGGGGACCACGACGCCTTGAGCCGGGCGGCGTCGACGCTGCTCGAGGCCTTCGTGCGCCACTCCGAGCAGGAGCGGTTCGCGGTGCTGCGCCTGCCCTCCTTCACCGCCCGCCTGATCGAGCACGGGCAGCAGCGCGTGGTGGACCGCCTGGTGTCGCTGGTGCTCGAGGCCGACCTGGCCGAGCAGCCGTGCCGGTGCGCCGAGCTGGCCGAGGAGGTTGCCTCGCTCGTCGAGTGCCAGATCGCCTCCGAGGAGTGGGACCAGTCCGACCGTTGAGGCGCTGCTCGTTGAGGCGCTGTTCGTTGAGGCCCTGATCGCCCGGACCCCGGGCCGCGACATACGGCGTGCCCGCCGGTTGACGACGCGTCGACGCGCTCGTCGCCTGGGAGCATCGCGGCCGCGTCCTCGTCGGGCTCATCGGCCCTGGCGGCGCCACCCTGCCCGCGAGCCGGGTGGCCCTGCGTCCTCGTCGAGCCCGGTCCCCCGGTTGCGCGTGCTGGGCGTGCTGGACGTCGTGGCTGGTCGGGCTGCCCGGATTTGAACCGGGGACCTCCACGTCCCGAACGTGGCGCGCTGACCAAACTGCGCTACAGCCCGTCGCCGTCGGGGCGGGAGCGACATCCCGGGCCGACGAACGCTCCGATGCTACTCGCGCTCTTCTGGTGCCGGCGTGGGCTCGACGCCGTCAGGTGCCTGGACCACGACCTTGGCCACCCGGCGGCGGTCCATCTCCACCACCCGGAACTCCCAGCCGTCGTGGACATAGCGCTCGCCCTCGTCGGGGATGTGGCCGAAGGCGTCGAAGAGGAATCCGCCCAGGGTGACGTACTCGCCTTCGGGGAGGTGCGCCCCCAGCGTCTCGCGCAGCTCGTCGACGCTGGTTCCGCCGTCGACGAGCCAGCGCCGGCGGTCGACCCGGATGATGTCGGGCTCGCCGCCGGGGTCCAGTTCGTCGCGCAGGTCGCCGACCAGGGCGCCGAGGAGGTCCTTGATGGTGAGCACGCCGGCCACCCCGCCGTACTCGTCCACGACGACGGCGAAGGCCCGCCGGTCGTGGCGCATGTCGGCCAGCGCGTCCAGCACCAGGCGAGATTCAGGGACGAGGTAAGGCTGGCGCAGGCGCCGGGAGATGTCGAGGGGAGACGGCTTGGCACGTTCACCCCCGCCGTTGCGCCCGTCGAGCTCCCAGCCGGCGCGGAACAGGTCGTTGACGAACAGGACGCCCACCAAATGGTCGAGATCCTCGTCGAACACGGGGAAGGCGCTGTGTCCCGACTCGCGCACGGCGCGGGCCACGTCCGCCGCGTGCACGGGGATGGCGAGGCCCACGACGTCGACGCGTGGTGTCATCACCTCTCGGACCGTCATGTCGCGTAGCTCGCGCAGCGCGGCGAGGATGCGCTGCTCCTGTTCCTCGCCCGCCGGTCCCGCCGCACCCTCGCGGCCGGCCGGAGGCCGGGTGCCCTGCGAGTGCCGGCGGCGGTGGAACACGCCGGTCGCGGTCAGCTGGCCGCGTTCGCTCTGGCGCCAGCGCCGCCACCGGTCGCCGTGACCACTGCCGGTGAGGGAAGCGGCAGGTACGACTCGTCGAAGAACGTGCCCCCGTCGAGCAGTGCGGCGACGGCTCTGCGGATCCGGATCGGGTCGAGGGGCTTCACCAGCCAACCCTCCGCGCCCGAGCGCCGCGCCAGGAACACATCTGGCCGTCGATCGAGCAGCATGAGCACCGGTACGTGGGGCAGGTTGCCGTAGGACTCCTCGAGCCGCAGGTCGAGGCACACGGCCATGCCGCCCATGGCGTCCATCTGCAGGTCCACGATCACCAGCGCCGGGGAGTGCGCTGCCACGGCGGCGGTGACCTGGCGGCCCGAGCGGACCTCGACGACCTCCGTGCCGGGCTCGCCCACGACGGCCACCACCTCGGCCCGGACGGAGGGAGCGTCACTGGCGACGATCACGGTGCCCACGGCAGCAGGGTAACGCTCCGGCGGGAGGTCGTGCACCGGCTCGTGCCACCGAGGCGCCCGGGCGTGCCCGCGCCCGGGCGTCAACCTGCTTGCCGGCCGCCCGTCGACCGAGAGCGGGTATGGCCGAAGAGGTGGTCGGCGACCACGGCCAGCCCGTCGACGTCGGTGACGTCCACGTCGAGCAGGGGGACGCGGGCGACGGGTGCAGGTGCCACCTGTGACGCCAGGGCGGCGATGGTGGCCTCCTCCCGCTGGTTGATGGCGCGAAAGCCGCGCAGGTTGTCCACGAGCGCGGCCAGCGTGGAGCCGGGCGGGGCGTCGGGGAGCAGCCCGGCACCGTCGAAGGACGGGAACGCCCGGTTGACGACCAGGGCCTCGACCGCCAGGCCGGACTCGTTGAGGCGGTCCGCGAACCAGCCCGCCTCCTCGACGGTATCCGGCCGGGGTGAGGTGACCAGGACGAAGGCGGTCGTCGGCCGCGCCAGCAGGCGTCGCATGTGCTCTGCCCGCCGCCGGAAGCCCTCCTCCATGCCCTCGAAGGCCTGGAAGAAGGTGACCGCGTCCTGCACGATCTCGCTGCCGGCGACCTTGGCGATGGTCCGCAGCAACGCCTGGGTGGCAACCGACACGGCCCGCAGGTAGGCGCGGGTGGGCATCAGCAGGAGCTGGAAGAGCCGGTGGCCCAGGAACCGGGTGAGCCGCCGCGGGGCGTCGAGGAAGTCCAAGGCGTTGCGCGTCGGCGGGGTGTCCACGACGACGAGGTCGAAGCCCCCCTCCTCCGTGAGCTCGTAGAGCTTCTCCATCGCCATGTACTCCTGGGTCCCCGACAGCGCGCTGGTGAGGTTGCGGTAGATGCGGTTGGCGAGGATGGACTCGGCCTGTTCCGGGGATGCTGCGTAGCGGCGGACGAGGTCGTCGAAGGTGCGCTTCGGGTCGAGCATCATGGCCCACAGCTCGCCGGTCCACGGGCCCTCGATGCGGTGCGGTGCGTTGGTGAGCTCCTCGAGGCCCAGGGCGTCGGCGAGCCGCCGGGCAGGGTCGATGGTCACCACGCACGCCCGGCGACCCAACCGGGCGGCCTCGAGGGCGATGGCGGCCGAGATGGTGGTCTTGCCCACGCCACCCGAACCGCAGCACACGATGACGGCCCGGTTGGCGGCGAGCTCTGCCAGCGCACCGGCCAGCTCGGGGCTCATCGACTCCCTCCGGTGGCGGTAGCGGCCGGGCCGGGCAGCCGCTCGACCTCCCGAGCCAGCGCCCCGGCGAGCAGGTCGATCTCCACCGGCCCGATACGTTCACCGAGCACCAGCGGGGTGTGCAGCTGCGGCAGTGGAAGCTCGGCCGCCAACCTGGCCAGTTGCTCCTGTTGCAGCCGGTAGCGCCGGAGATGGAAGGCCGCAGCCTCCGCCAGGGCGCGGGCCAGCGCGGGGTCGAGGGCGGTGCCGGCCTCCGCTGCCGCCACGTCGGGTTCGGCGTCGAGGCCGGCCGTTCCCGGCAGGCAGCCGTTCACCACGACGGGGCCGAGAGCCACGCCCACGCGGTCCTCGAGCTGGTAGGCGGCCTCGATCACCTCGCTGACCGGCATCTCTTCGGGCAAGGTCACCAACGCGACCTGGCACCGTGTGGGATCCGACAGCAGGTCGACGACCTCTGCGGCCTGGGCTCGCACCGGCCCGGAACGCGCCGCGTCGAGCAGGCCTCGCGCCGAGGACAGGAAGGTCATGACGTGCCCGGTGGCCGGAGCGTCCACCAGCACGAGGTCGGCCACCCCGGCCCGCTCGAGCTGCTTGACCTTGCCCAGCACCAGGATGTCCCGGATCCCTGGGATGGCGGTGGCCACGACGTCGAGGGCGCCCGAGGACACCAACCGGCGCGAGATCCGCCGCATCCCATGGTCGGCGAGGTACTCGAGCAGGGCGTCGTCGGGTGTGATCCGCCGGGCCCGGATCGCCCCGTCGGTTCCACTTGGATGCTGCAAGACGACCTCGTCGTAGTCGAGGGGCTCCGACCGCCCGAACGAGGCGGGCACCCCGGGCTTGCCTTCCAGCTCCACGACGAGCACGGAGAGGCCGGCGCGAGCGGCCATCCGCGCCAGCGCTGCGGTGATGGTGGTCTTGCCCACCCCGCCCTTGCCGGCGACCACCAGCACGCGACTCTGGCGGCAGAAGGCGGCTGGATCCATGGCGAGCCGAGCGTAACCGCCTGGCGCTCCGGGGGGTCCGACGCAGGGTTCTGCGCGGGCCGCCGTGCGACGTCCCGGTCCTCGGCCGACCGCCTCGGCCGGCCGGCGGCCCACCGCGGCCGGCGGCGGGACAGCCGGTGCCCGCAGTCGGTGTGAATTCCCTGGTCACACCCCTTGTCGGTCAGAACGGACGGGGGCTAGCGTCCAAGCGAAGGAGGGGGACGTGGCACTTCGTCGGGACCCGGGGGAGTCGTGGCAGGCTCGAGCAGCCTGCCGAGGACCGCAGGCGGTGGCGTTCTTCCCGCCAGCCGCGCCGGAGCGCAAGGAGGACAAGCTCGCCCGCGAGGCGCGTGCCAAGGCCATCTGCGGCACGTGCGTGGTCCGGCGGGAATGCCTCGAGTACGCCATCAGGATCCGTGAGCCCCACGGCATCTGGGGCGGGCTCAACGAATCCGAGCGCAAGCAGGTGCTGGAGCGGCGGGCCGGCTGAGTAGCGGCCCGGCTGAGCAGCGTAGCGGCCGGATAGCCGGCCAGCTGAGCAGCGGCCCGGCCGGACAGCCAACCGGCAGGCCGACGTCCGGGTCAGCCGGCCGGTGAGCCGGGAGCCGTGGGCAACCCGAGGCGTTCCGCGGCCCGGGTGACTCCCGACGAGCGGCACACGGTCGCAGGTTGCTCGCCCGTTGCCGCGCAGATGGCCGCGCTCAGCATGTCTGCCGCTCCCAGCACCTGTTGGGCCACGGTGCTGGACGGATCGGTCAATTTCGCCGCGATCTGGCTCATGGAGAGCCCTTGCAGCACGGCGGGCGAGAACCCGATCGCCGCACCAGAGACGACCAGGCGGTTGGCGACGTCGACGACGGGCAGCGATCCAGCACCCGCCGGCAACCCCGGGGCGAAGCGGTGGAGCACCTCCTGCTGCAGTGGGGACAACTCGTGGAGCCGCACGTAGCCACCCGGGGCGCGCGCGGAGGGTACGTCGCCGTACTCCTCCACCGCCGAGAAGGTCACCAGCGTGCTGAGGTACGTGGCGCCGTCGAAGGTGAAGGTCCGGATGCCGGGGAAGATCTCGGTGGCCGACGAGGTGGTGGCGCCGAGCCGGTCGAAGGTGCCGAAGCGCCCCAGCGCGGCCACCAGCGCCCAGCGCTCGGCTGCACAGAACGGGCAGAACTCGGCTCCGATGTACACCACGACGGGATGCCCCCCGGCGCTGAGCACGGGTCCGCCGGGTAGGACGAGAGGGGCGGCGGGGCCCTGCAGCGGGGGCGGGTCGGCGGCGTCGAACACCGAGGCCGGCAGGGTGGTCACCGCCCGGACCACCTCGGGCGGCGCAGGCGTCACCGGCGGCGCCACGATCGTGGTCGATCCCCGGGTGACCTTCACCACCAGCAGGACCAGCACGAGGAGCAGGACGAGCACGACCACGGCCCAGGTGGCCAGGGCCATGGGCACGCGGCGGGCAGCCGGTGCCGGAGAGGGGGGCCTGCCCCGCCCGGTCGCGTCATCCTCGGTCATCGGCGGTGCGAGGAGCCTAACCGGCGGCCTGGCGGGAGCCCCGGCGGCCTGGTGGGTCGCCCGCCAGGCTGGACGGCCTCCGGGAGGGCCCATGGCGCGGCCCGTCGCACTCAGGGCGCAGCCCGGCGAATCCACGATGCGGGCCGGCGGACTCCACGGCGTGGCCTCGGTGACCCGTGCCCGGCCGGTGGCGGGTTGTCGCCGGGTCCATCGGGCACGCCGGACGTGGAGCGTGCGAAGCACTACCGCCGGTAGCCTGATCGGCGGTGGCCGATCTTCACTTTCCGTCGCCTGGAGTGGTGCCCGCGCGCGACGCGGCGACGATCATGCTGGTGCGCGACGGCCGAGGTGAGGATGGCCCGGCACTCGAAGTGTGCATGGTGCGCCGGCATCTCGACTCGGACTTCGTCGGTGGTGCCTACGTCTTCCCCGGCGGCAAGGTTGACGTCGACGACGGGAGCCAGCGGGCGCAACAGGTGTGCGTGGGCCGGGACGACGCCAGCGCGAGCGCGCTGTTGGGGGTCGACCGGGGTGGCCTGGCGTTCTGGGTGGCGGCGCTGCGCGAGTGCTTCGAGGAGGCGGGGGTGCTGCTCGCGTACCCGCCCGGTTCCGCCGTGGGTGGACCGTTGCTCGAGCCGGATGCGAACGACCGCCGACGTCTGGCGCGCTGGCGCTCGAAGCTCAACGCCCGCAGCGTGTCGTTCGTGGACATGTGCGAGGCGGAGGGACTGCGGTTGGCGGTCGACCGTGTCCTGTACTTCAGCCACTGGATCACGCCCGAAGGGGCGCCCAAGCGCTACGACACGCGCTTTTTCGTGGCGGCCATGGCTCCCGGCCAGGAAGCGATCCACGACGACCACGAGACCGTGGACACGGTGTGGGTACGTCCGTCCGAGGCATTGGCGCGCGCTGCGGCCGGCGAGTTCGACCTGATCTTCCCCACCATGAAGAACCTCGAGGCCATCGGACGGTTCGCGACCGCTTCCGACCTGCTGGCCGCGGCGGCCGCCGCTGACACCGTGCCCGCCGTGCTGCCACGCGTGGTGGCCGACGGCCGGGGGTTCCGGATCCTGCTGCCCGGCGACGACGGCTACGACGCTGCGCCACCGCCGGTCGGGGGTGGCGGGAGCACCCTGAGCGCAACGGAACTGGGGGAGCTGGTGCGGCGCATCGGTGCCGATGGCCGGGGCTCTCCCGGGCCGCCTGCTGCGGGTCGTGGTCCTGGTGCCGCGCCTGGCGGGTCGACCATCCCCGATGCCACGTCCGCTGCCGGCGCTCCGAGCACCCCCGGTGCCACCGGCGCTCCTGGCGGCGACCATCGGGCCAGCGGCCAGCCGTGAGCGCGACCCCGGCCGCCGGCGGTACCGGCGCAGGCGCCCGACCTGCCCTGCTCGCGCCGCTGGCCGGACGCCTCGATCGGTTGTCACCGTCGGTGGTCCGCCTCACCGCTCCCAACCCGGGGATGATGACCGGTCCGGGTACCAACAGCTACCTCGTCGGCACCGATGCGCTGGCCGTCGTGGACCCCGGCCCCGACGACGCCGGCCACGTCGACGCTCTGGTGGCGGCTGGCGGGGGGCAGATCCGGTGGGTCGTGGTGACCCACACCCATCCCGACCACGCTCCTGCGGCCGCCCGCCTGGCTGCCCGCACCGGTGCCGAGGTCGTCGGCTTCTCGGCCCGCGACGGGTTCGTGCCCGACCGGCAGGCGGGCGACGGCGACGAGGTGCGCGGTCCGGGGTTCACCCTGCGAGCCGTGCACACGCCGGGTCACGCGTCGAACCACGTGTGCTGGCTGCTGGTGGAGGAGGGGGTCCTGTTCTCTGGCGACCACGTGATGCAGGGATCCACCGTGGTGATCGCACCGCCCGACGGCGACATGGCCGCCTACCTCGAGAGCCTCAGGCGGCTGCCGGCGCTGCACCCTGTGGTGCGGGCCATCGCTCCCGGTCACGGGGCAGTGCTGCCCGACCCTGCGGCCGAAGTCGAGCGCCTGCTGGCCCACCGGCTGGGCCGTGAGGCCAAGGTGATGGGGGCGCTGGCCGCGGCCGGGCACGCCAGTGTCGACGAGCTCGTTCCCGTCGTCTACGACGACGTCCACGAGGCGCTGCACAGGGTCGCCCGGCTGTCGCTGTGGGCGCACCTGCGCAAGCTGGCCGCCGAGGGCGCGGCGGATGGCGACGACCCTGAGGACATCACCGCCACCTGGCATGCCCGGTCCGGGTCCTCGGGCCGGGCGCCGCGCACCCGGTAACGGTCGCGCTCGACGCCGGCACCTGCCCGGGCGCCCGATATGGCACCCGGGAACGGTCGCGCTCGGCTCAGGCGCCGGCCCGAGCGGGAGCCGGTCCGGTGCCGTGCTGCGGGTGGCCCTCGCCTTCCCGGCTGTCCACCTGGCTGGCCACGGCGGCGGCCACCGTGTCGACCAGACGCGCCGTGCAACCGCTCGTTTCGACCACTGGCGCCACGTGCTCGATGATCTCGGTGGCCAGCGCCGCGAACGCCTCGGCCAGGGGTCCCTCGCCCAGGGCGACGGGTGCACCGGCGTCGCCGCCGGCTGCAATCAGGGGATCGAGGGGCAGCGAACCCACCAGTGGCACGCCGATGTCCTCGGCCAGACGCCGTCCGCCTCCGGCTCCGAACAGCTCGTAGCGTTCACCGTGCGCGCAGGTGAACGCTGCCATGTTCTCGATCACTCCTGCTACCCGGAGGTGCCCGCGGCGAGCCATGTCGGCTGCCCGCGCCGCCACCTTCTGGGCCGCGATCGGTGGCGTGGTGACCACGAGGACCTCCGTACGCGGGAGCATGCGGGCCAAACCCATTTGGATGTCACCGGTACCAGGCGGCATGTCGATCAGCAGGTAGTCGAGCTGGCCCCATCGGACGTCCTCGAGGAACTGCTGCACTGCCCGGTTGAGGATGAGGCCCCGCCACATGATGGCGGCGTCCTCGTCGGCCAGGAAGCCCATGGACACCACCTTGAGCAGGCCCTGACCCACCGGCAGCTCGAGGGGAACGATCTTGCGCTCCTTGGCCGTCAGCTCCCCCTGCATGCCGAGCAGGCGCGGGACGGAGAACCCCCAGATGTCGGCATCGAGCACCCCGACGACACGGCCCCGTCGCGCCAGTGCCACGGCAAGGTTGACGGTCACCGACGACTTGCCCACCCCACCCTTGCCCGACGCGATCGCCAGAACGCGGGCCGAGGGGGGGATGTCGGTGGCCACGGCCCGCTCCTGGGCCTTGCGCCGAGCCCGGTCCATGAGGGCGCGCCGCTGCTCGGGTCCCATGACCGCGGTGGTGACCTCGACCCCGGTCACGCCGGGTAGCGATCCGACCCGGGACTCGACGTCGGCCCGCAGCTGGCCGCGCAACGGACACGACGCCACCGTCAGGGCCAGGCCCACGGTCACCCGGCCGTCGGGACGCACCCGGATGTCGTCGACCATGCCCAGATCGACGACGTTGTCACCCAGCTCGGGGTCGATCACCCCGAGCAGCGCGCTGCGCACGTCGTCTCGATCCGGCGGGGACGGGGGACCGCCCACGGCCTCATCGTACTGTCGGCCCACCGTCATCCGGCCCACCGTCATCCGGCCCACCGTCATCCGGCCTGAGGGGGTCCGCCTCTCCTGGCGACCGGCGGGGATTGCCGGCGCGGGTAGAATCATGTCGCTGCAGCCGTGAACGGCCGTGATGTGTCCGTGCCGTGACTCGTCCGGTCCTGACCAGGCGGTCGTGACCGGCAGGGTCCCGGCCCGGCAGGCGTCCCGGCCCGGTAGGGTGCTGGAGGCCGTACCGGGTGCTGGCGGTTGCGCCGCGCTCCCGGGATGGCACGGGGGAGTGAGGCTCGAGGACGAGGAGGCTTGGATCGTGACGACGATGACGACGGTCAGCATCGGCAAGAAGCCCAGCCCCATCACGCTGACGGATGCCGCTGCCGCCAAGGTCGCCGACCTGCTCGCCCAGGAGGGCAACGACGCGCTGGCGCTGCGCGTGGCCGTCCGACCCGGGGGTTGCTCGGGGTACAGCTACGAGATGTACTTCGACTCCGAGATCGCCGCCGACGACATCGTCCGCCAGGCTGGCACGGTGAAGGTCGTGGTGGACCCGGCCAGTGCCGAGCTGCTCAAGGGCTCGACCCTCGACTACACCGACGGCCTGCAAGGTGCCGGGTTCCACATCACGAACCCCAACGCCACCCGTACCTGCGGGTGCGGGTCCTCCTTCAGCTGAGCACGCCCGGACGGACGGCCGCCGGCGGGCCCGGTGGGCTCCGCTTGCGGGTCGACGGCGTAGACGTCGAGGTTCCCGACGACGGGTCCTCCCTCCTGGAGGTGCTGCGCCACCGGCTCGGACGCGCCAGCGTCAAGGACGGCTGCAGCCCCCAGGGGCAGTGTGGTTGCTGCACGGTGTGGGTCGACGGCCAACCCCGTGTCGCCTGTGTCACTGCGGCCCGCCGCGTGGCAGGGCGCGAGGTCACCACGCTCGAGGGGCTGGACCGGTCCCTGCGCGACCGCTGGGTCTCGGCCTTCATGGCCACCGGCGCCAGCCAGTGCGGCTTTTGCACCCCCGGCATCGTGATGCGCCTCGCTGGCCTGGCCCAGCGCAAGCCGGACGCGGGCGTCGCAGAGGTCGAGACGGCACTGGCGGCCCACCTGTGCCGCTGCACGGGATGGCGCACCATCGTCGAGGCGGCCGTGGCCGTGCTGGGCGGTGCGCCGTCGGTGCCGGGCGATTCGCCGGCTGCGGCCCAGCGCGACCTGCAGGCAGCCGCGGCGCGCGCCACCCTCGAGGGTGGCACGCCGCAAGCGGTGGGAGAAGACGTCGTGTGTGGTCGCGGGGGCTTCGCCGAGGACACGGCGCCACCTGGCGCGCTGGTCGCCGTGCGGGACCCAGCCGGTCGGTGGGTGCTGGGCGAGACGCCAGCTGCCGCGCGTGCTGCTGCCGGCACGGTCCAGGGTCGCAATTCGACGGCGCCGCTGCGCTGGCCCGTGTCCCTGCCACCGGGGCCGTGGGTCCTGGAGCTGGCCACCACCTTCGTGGAGCCTGCCTATCTCGAGCCGGATGCCTCGTGGTGTGTGCCCGGGGGTGAGCCGGCCAGCCCCCTCGCCAACGGTGGCGCCTTCGGGGGCAAGCGGACCTCGCCCGTGGTCGAGACCGCTCGCCGCCTGGCAGGCGAGCACGGGAGGGCGGTGCGCGTGCTCTACCGCCGCGAGGACGTGGTGCGCTACGGGCCCAAGCGCCCGCCCATGGCAGCTGGTGTGCGTCCCGACGGGTCGGTGGCCGTGCGCCTGGGGCGCACGCCTGGTTCCGCGTCGCTGGCTGGTTGGGCCGCCGCCTTCGCGGCCGGCCTGGCTGCGGGCCGGGCTGCCCTGGCGCACTCCGCTGCGGGGGGCACGGCGCCCAGCGCCGGCGAGGTCACGGTGGAGGAGGTGGCGGTGGTCGGCCCACCGGTGTCGACGGAACTGCGCGCCGCAGGGTGGGCGGAGGGTGCCGTGCTGGGTACGGCCCTGGCCGCCCGGGCGGCGGGCGCCGTGGGGCCGGGTGTCCCGGTGCGCCTCGAGTCACCGGCCGGGGCCGCCGCCACTGCCACGGTGGCAGCCGACGGACCGGTGACCGTGCGCGTCCGTGCCGGGCGGCCGCTCGACGAGGTGGTCCTCCGCTCGTACTGCATCGGTGCGGCTCACCAGGCATTGGGCTGGGTCCGCTCCGAGGGGATCGCGGTGGGCGAGGATGGTGCCGTGCTCGACCTCACCATCCGGTCCTTCGGGGTCCTGTCCGCCCGGGCGATGCCTGCGGTCGACGTGGTGGTGGAGGACGACGACGACCGGCCGCCGCTGGCGGTCTCCGACACCGTGTTCGCTGCCGTGGCGGCCGCTGCGTGGCTGGCAGCCGGTCTGCCGGCTCGCTGGCCGGTCGAGCGCGGAGGTGCGTCGTGAGCACGCCCGTGGGCCCCTACGCACCGGCCGTGCGGGCGGGGCAGTGGTTGGTGTGCTCGGGGCAGATCGGCCTGCATCCCACCGACGAGGGCCCGCGACTGGCCGAGGGCTTCGCTGCCCAGGCCCGGCAGGCGCTCGCCAATGTGGGCGAGGTGCTCTCGGGGCGGGCCATGACATGGCGCAACGTGGTCAAGGTCACGGTGTTCCTGGCCGACATGGGCACCTACGCCGAGTTCAACGACATCTACCTGGGTGTCGTGGGCGACCACCGCCCGGCCCGCTCGGTCGTGGCAGTGGCCGGGCTGCCGTTGGGGGCATTGGTGGAGGTCGAGGTCTGGGCGTACGCGGGCGAGGGCATCGCCCAGTAGCCGCTCCCCCCTGGGCGGGTCGGGGTCTGGGAAGCACGCGGGCGAGTGCAGGCGCGGGCCGCGCGTCGCACGCTCAGGGCGCCCACGTCCCGGGGCCGAAGCGGTAACCGACCGATCGCACCGTCTCGATCAGATGGGCGTGTTCCTCCCCGAGCTTTGCCCGCAGTCGGCGGACATGCACGTCGACGGTGCGCGCGCCGCCGTAGTACTCGTAGCCCCACACCCGGCTGAGCAGCGTCTCGCGTGTGAACACCTTGCCGGGGCGTGCGGCCAGGAAGCGCAACAGCTCGTACTCCATGTACGTGAGGTCGAGGACCCGTCCGGCGACCGCCGCCTGGTAGGTCTCGAGGTTCACCACCAGCGGGCCGTACTCGATCAGCTCGGGTCGCAAGCCGCGGCCGGTGCGCCACAACAAGTGCGCCAACCGGGCGCCGAGCTCGGCGGTCCGGACCGGCAGGACCAGGAAGTCGTCGAAGAGGTCTTCCCGCAGGCGCAGGTCGGGGAGTTGGTTCGCCGCCACGACGAGCAACAGCGGCCGGAGGGGGACGTCGCGCGTGCGCAGCGCCCGGCACAATGCGAAGGCGCCCGAGGGATCGGTGTCGGCTGCCACCACCGCGCCGGACCAGCCGTCCTCGGGCTCATCTGCTGCGGCACGTTCGGGGCCGCGGACCCCCCGGTACGGGTAGCCGGCGCCCTCGAGGGCAGCGGCGAGCTCGGGCGGCACGGGGTCGGGGAAGCACAGCAGCGGTTCCATGCCGGTCCTCGATGGCTCCCTCGTGTCGTGGTCGGGCTGGGGTGTGGCGTCCTGGGGTGTGGCGTCCTGGAGTGTGCGTCGTCGTGTCGTGGCTGAGCCCGCTCCCGCGAACCACCTGGCGCGGGCAACCGGGGGCGGCGCGCCTACAGCAACGGCAGGTACCGGTCCAGCTCGAATTGGGTGACCTGGGTCTTGTAGGAGAGCCACTCCGCTCGCTTGTTGCGGATGAACCACTCGAACACGTGCTCGCCCAGGGTGTCGGCCACCAGCTCGGAGCGTTCCATCTCGGCCACCGCCTCGTTCAGGCTGCCCGGGAGGGAGCGGATGCCCTCGGCGGCCAGTTCCTCGGGGGTCATGGCGAAGAGGTTGGCCGACGCCTCGCGGGGCAGTTCGTAGCCCTCCTCGATGCCCTTGAGTCCCGCGGCCAGGATGACCGAGAAGGCCAGGTAGGGGTTGCACGCGCTGTCGGGCGCCCGGTACTCGACTCGCGTCGACTCCGGCTTGCTGCGCTTGACCACCGGCACGCGCACGAGGGCCGAGCGGTTGTTGCGGGCCCACGACACGTGCACCGGCGCCTCGTACCCGGCGACCAGTCGCTTGTAGGAGTTGACCCACTGGTTCGTGACGGCGGTGATCTCGTTGGCGTGGCGCAGCAGCCCGGCCATGAAGTGCTTGGCCACCTTCGACAACCCGTAGGGATCCTCGGGGTCGCAGAAGGCGTTGGTGTCGCCCTCGAACAGCGACAGATGGGTGTGCATCCCCGATCCCTGCACTCCGGCCAGGGGCTTTGGCATGAAGCTGGCGTGGACACCGGCGCGCCGGGCCGTCTCCTTGACCACCAGGCGCACGGTCATGACGGTGTCGGCCATGGTGAGAGCGTCGGTGTAGCGAAGGTCGATCTCGTGCTGGGACGGGGCATCCTCGTGCTGCGCGTGCTCGACGGGGACCCCCATCTCCTCCAGCGTCAGCACGCTTTGCTTCCGCAGGTCGCTGGCCAGGTCGTTGGCTGTGAGCTCGAAGTACGAGCCTGCGTCCAGAGTCACCGGCGGATGGCTCGGGTCGGCGTCGGCGAAGTAGAAGTACTCCACCTCGGGTGCGGCGAAGAAGGTGTAGCCGCGTTCCCGGGCGCGATCGAGCGTGCGTCGGAGGACGTGGCGGGGGCAGCCCTCGAAAGGCGTGCCGTCGAGGTTGAAGATGTCGCAGAACACCCGGGCCACGGGCACGCCGTCGGGGTGCCAGGGCAGCAGCTGGAACGTCTTGGGGTCGGGGCGGGCCAGCACGTCGCTCTCCTGGACCCGGCTGAACCCGTCGATGGCCGACCCGTCGAAGGTCATCCCCTCCTCGAGGGCGTTCTCCAGCTCGGCCGGGGTGATGCTGAAGGTCTTGGGCGTGCCCAGGACGTCGGTGAACCACAGCTGCACGAAGCGGATGGCCCGCTCCTCGACGGTCCGGAGGACGTACTCCTGCTGGCTGCGCATGCTTCCAGTGTCGCAGGCCGGGCGCCCTGGCGGCGACGGCGGCACCGTGGCCGGTGCGAAGTTCACGCGCTGTTCACACGGCGGCCACGCACGGGAAACCGTGATGTGGGAGGCTCTCGCCCGGTGCCAGCCGCCCCGGTCGGGCCAGGTGGGTGTCCCAGCCGGCCCGGCTCCTGCCGGGACCGGCCCGGGTCGGGCCGGGTCTCCGAGGCATGGACTTGTCCCGGGGAGGACGAGCCACCACGATGGTGCGGCCCAACTGCCCTGGGCAGCGTGGCCGCCCGCCGAGGTGAAGGGGTGGTCGGGGCGCCGCGACGACCAGCGAGGACGAAGGAGGAGCCGTGCACGAGCGGACCCCGGCGGACGTGGTCCGCCTGGTACAGGACGAAGGGGTCGAGATCGTCGACCTGCGCTTCATCGACCTTCCCGGGCTGACGCAGCACTTCTCCGTGCCCGCCCACGAGCTGACCGAGGACGTGTTCGTGGACGGACTGGGGTTCGACGGCTCGTCGATCCGCGGCTTCCAGGAGATCCAGGAATCGGACATGCTCCTCATGCCCGACCCCAACACCGCGGTGATCGACCCGTTCCGCCGCCATCGGACGCTCAACATCAACTGCTTCGTGCGTGACCCGATCACGCTCGAGTCCTACTCACGCGACCCGCGGTACGTGGCGCAGAAGGCGGAGGCCTACCTCGGCACGACCGGCATCGCGGACACGGCGTACTTCGGGCCCGAGGCCGAGTTCTTCATCTTCGACGACGTGCGATACGCCCAGGACCAGCGTTCGGCCTTTTACCAGGTGGACTCCATCGAGGGCTGGTGGAACTCCGCCCGCCAGGAGGAGGGCGGGAACCTGGGCTACAAGATCCGGCCCAAGGAGGGGTACTTCCCCGTCCCCCCCACGGACCACTTCCAGGACCTGCGCTCGGAGATGATCCTCACCATGGAGCGCCTCGGCATCGCGGTCGAGGTCCAGCACCACGAGGTGGCCACCGCCGGCCAGGCGGAGATCGACATGCGCTTCGACACCCTGTTGCGCATGGCCGACAAGCTCATGCTCTACAAGTACGTGGTCAAGAACGTGGCTCGCGCCGCCGGCTACACGGCGACGTTCATGCCCAAGCCCCTGTTCCAGGACAACGGGTCGGGCATGCACTGCCACCAGTCGCTGTGGAAGGGCGGGGAGCCGCTGTTCTACGGCGAGGGGTACGGCGGCCTGTCGGACATCGGCCGGTGGTACATCGGTGGGCTGCTCAAGCACGCCCCGGCCGTTCTCGCCTTTGCGGCTCCCACCACCAACTCCTACAAGCGGCTGGTGCCCGGCTACGAGGCGCCCGTCAATCTGGTGTACTCACAGCGCAACCGGTCAGCGGCGTGCCGGATCCCCCTGTACTCCCAGAGCCCCAAGGCCAAGCGCGTCGAGTTCCGGTGCCCGGACCCCTCCTGCAACCCCTACCTGGCGTTCTCGGCCATGCTGATGGCGGGGCTCGACGGCGTGCAGAACCGGATCGAACCGCCCGACCCGGTCGACCGCGACCTCTACGATCTGCCGCCTGAGGAGCTCAAGAAGGTGCCGCAGGTGCCGGCGTCGCTCGACGAGGCGCTCGATGCGCTGGAGGCCGACCACGACTTCCTGAAGGCGGGCGGGGTGTTCACCGACGACCTCATCGAGACGTGGGTGGAGTACAAGCGCGTCAACGAGGTCGATGCCATCCGTCTCCGGCCGCACCCGTGGGAGTTCATGCTCTACTACGACATCTGAAGGCCGCGTCCTTCTCGACCTTGCGTGGGCCAGCGCGCGCCGGCCGGGCGTGTTTCGCAGGGCTTGCGTACCGGTACGAGGTGCGTGGCGGTGACGGGTTCCATGTGATCGCCGAACGTTGCGACTCGACGCTTGCCGGCGGCCTTGGCTTGGTAGAGCGCGACGTCCGCCGCGTGCAGCAGGTCGTGCGCGGTACCACGCCGAGACATGGCAACGCCGACGCTCGCGCCGATGCTGACGGGTTCGCTGTGGATCCCGGGCAACGTGATGGGTGTCTCCAGGGCTTGGAGGAGCCGCTGCGCCAGTTCCCCCGGGCCGTTGCCAAGGAACGGCCCTTCCGCCAGCACCACGAACTCGTCACCCCCGAGCCGGCCGACGACGTCGCCGTCGCGCACGGCATGGGCCAGTCGGGACGCGACTGCCTCGAGCACGCAGTCGCCAGCGCGGTGGCCCAAGGTGTCGTTGACTTCCTTGAAGTCGTCCAGGTCGACGTAGAGGGCTGCCACGCTCCGGCCGTCACGTTCGGCGCGCGCCAGCATCTCGTCAGCGAGCTGCAAGGTGAGGGCTCGGTTCGCCAGCCCGGTCAAGGCGTCGTGGAAGGCGGCGAACGTGAGCCGGTCCTCGGCAACTTTCCGCGCGCCGATGTCCCGCAAGTTGGCCACGATGCCGCTGACGTCGGGGTCGTCAGTGAGGTCAGCGATGGTCGCCTCGAACCAGTGCACGTCACCGTCGGCGGCGCGTAGCCGGACCTCGGTCTGGACGACGCGCGGTGCCGCTATCGCCGAGGCGTCGGGCTCGCGCGCTCGCAGCGAGCGGAATGCGGTGGCAAGCATCTCGAGGTCGTCGGGCTCGACGAAGTCGGCGACGGTCAAGGGCGCGGCCCCGTTGTCGTAGCCAAGGGTGGCGGCGAATGCCGGGCTCGTATACCGCACAACGCCGTCCTCGTCGGTGACCACGGTGATGTCTCGTGATCGGGCCACCAGAGCCGAGAAGTACCGCTCCCGGTGCCTGGTCTGGGCTTCGGCCTGCTCCCTGGCCTCGGTGAGCCAGCCGAGCATCCAAATGATGGCCGGCACGACGCAGGCGTTGAAGGAGCCGAACAGCAGGGCAGGTCCTCGGGCGGTCATGATGGGTGCCCATCCGGCGCCCACCGCGATCTGCGCCGCGCCCAAAGCAGCGAGCGACGTCGCAGCCAGCGGGCCTGTGGCTCGGGAACCGACGATGCGGAACCAGTCGATGGCAACGAACACGAGGACGATCCCGACATAGGGTCCCCAGCCCAGCGAGTACGCACCGGCAGCGACCGCGCTCTGAATCACGCCCACGGAGGCCCAGACCTGCCACGTGCGCTGTGCCCCGCGAAAGGTGCCGAAGACGACGATGTCGACGGCCTTGAGCACGCTGGCCAGTGACACCACGACCCAGAGGGGGATGCGAGCGATCAGGTGGTGTTGCCACAGCGGGATGAGCACCAGCGAGCTGACAGGGATGGCGATCGTCGTGGGGTGCCAGATCCGCGCTCTCACGCACGCCCGCAGGCTCCCGCACTCCGCCCCGCCCGCCGTCATGACAGGGTCATCGGTACCCCACGGTGCAATCTTGACCAGTGGGTCGTGCTTGACCGGCGGTTCGAAGGGGTGTGACCGTGTGAGGCCACAGGCGCAGATGGGGAGCCTCTCCCCCGACCAGGAGGGATGCAGCGTGGACCTGGGGCTCGACGGGGCAGCGGTCGTCGTCACGGGCGGCACCAAGGGCATGGGACGGGCCATCGCCGAGGCCTACGCGGCCGAGGGCGCCCGCGTGGCCGTTCTCGCCCGTGGGGCAGCGGGACTGGGCACCACTGCCACCGCGCTCGAGGCGGCGGGGAGTCCCGACGTGCTGGCGCTGCAGGCCGACGTGAGCGACGCGTCCCAGGTGCAGTTGGCCTTCGCCGAGATCGGCGCCCGCTGGGGCGCGCTCAACGTGCTCGTCAACACGGTGGGGCCGGGTGCCGGCCGGTTCGAGGACTTGCGCGACGAGGCCTGGCGGGAAGCCTTCGACGTGGGAACCATGGCGGCGGTGCGCTGCGTGCGGGCCGCCCTGGGGCTGCTCGAGGCAGCGGAGTGGGCGAGGATCGTCAACCTGGCAGCGCACTCCATCCAGCGCCAGAGCCCGATGCTGGTGGCCTATACCGCGGCCAAGGCGGCGCTGGCCAGCGTCTCGAAGAACCTGGCCCGTTCGCTCGCACCGAAGGGGATCCTCGTGAACACCGTCAGCCCGGGATCGATCGTGACGGCCAGCTTCTCCGAGGGGCTGCGTGCCGCGTTCGAGGCGCAGGGGCTCGATCCCACCGATCCCTACGACGTGATGCGCTGGATCGACGAGCACTTCCACCACCCTGCGGATCTTGGCCGGGCCGGGTTGCCCGACGAGGTGGCTGCCGTCGTGGTGTTCCTGGGGTCGCGCCGCAACGGGTACGTCACCGGCGCCAACGTGAACGTCGACGGAGGATCGGACTTCGTCTGAGTTCCCTGGCCTGCGGCCCGTCCGCGTGCGCCTGCCGGACTGCGGCCTATCCGCGTCGGGCCCGGCGTGCGCGTCACGACCTCGCCAGAGGCACTCGCCAGCGGAGCCGGGTGCCCCCCTCCGACCGGTCGGTGACCTCCAGGGACCCGCCGTGGCGCTCCGCCCGGGCGCGCAGGTTGGCCAGGCCGCTCGCGCGCGTGGGCGTTCCGATGCCCGTGCCGTCGTCGGTGACTTCGACCACCAGCTCGTCACGCGCCGAGAGCGCGACTTCCACCGAATTGGCTGCCGCGTGCTTGGCCGTGTTGGCGAGGGCTTCCCTGACCACTGCCAGCAGGTCCGCCACCAGCGCCTCGGGCACGGCCGCGTCGATCGGCCCGTCGAACTGGAGGCGGGGTTGGAAGCCCAGGGCCTCGGCGCTCTGCGACACCACCTGCAGCACGCGGGCACGGGTGCTCGTGCTGGAGCTGGTGTCGCCGCGGGCTTGCTGTTCCAGCGAGAAGATGGTGGAGCGGACCTGGCGGATGGTGGCGTCCAGCTCGTCCACGGCGTGCTGGAGGCGGGCGAGGGCGGCCGGATCGGCCACGGTGTGCGAGGCGGCCTGCAGGGACATGCCGACGGCGAACAGGCGCTGGATCACGTGGTCGTGCAGGTCCCGGGCGATCCGCTCCCGATCGGCCACCACGGCCAACTGCTCGGCGTTCTGGCGAGCCCGCGCCAGCTCGACGGCCAAGCCGGCCTGCTCGGCGAAGCCGACGATGAGGTCGATGTCGTCGGGCGCGAACGGGGGGCGGCCGTCGTGGCGCACCACGAGCAGCGCACCCTTCGGTCCTGCCGCTGTCCGCAGCGGCACGGCCGCGGCCGGGCCGCGTGCCGCTGGTGTTCCCTCCCCGAGCCGGAAGCCCGACTCTTCGCTCAATCGGTCGGTGACCACGACGTCGGTGGACGTCACCGCCGCGCCGAGGATCGAGTCGTCCGCCGCCAGGGTGTCCTCCAGCAGGTTCGCCGCCGCTCCCTCGGCCGCCACCACGTGCAGCAGGCCATCGCCGACGGGCAGCGCCAGGGCCGCGCCCTCGGCGTCGGCCAGCTCCGCTGCCCGCTGGGCGATGACTTTCATCGAGCGCGCCAGCTCCTCGCCCGACAGCAGCAGGAGCCGGATCTCGGCGGTGGCCTCGACGAGCCGCTCGCGCCGCTGGAGCTGGATCAGGACGTGACGCAGCTCGTCCTCGGCGCGCTTGCGCTCGGTGATGTCTCGCAGGATGGCGGCGAACCCGGCGGGCCGCCCCGCCTGGTCACGCATGAGCGACACCGAGCACGCCACCTCGACCTCCGTCCCGTCCTTGCGCAGGCAAGTGCTGTCGTAGGTGGGGGTGCGCAGCCCGGCCCGCACGCGGGCCATCGTCTCCTCCAGTGCAGCCCGCCTGCCGGCCGGCACCAACCGCCACAGGGGGCGCCCGACGATCTCCTCGGCTCGATATCCGAGGAGGCGCTCGGCTCCGGGGTTCCAGCTGGTGACCGTGCCCGCCAGGGCCAGCGACACGATGGCGTCGTCCGATGCGGCCACGATGGCCGCCAGCCGGGACTGGGCTTCAGCGGCGGCGCGGCGTTCCGTCAGGTCGCGCACGGCGGCCATCACCAGGGGGCGTTCGGGCACCCCGAGGGGGGCGAGGGAGACGTCCACCGGGAACTCGCTGCCGTCCCGCCGCCGGGCCCAGAGGTCCAGCCCCGCGCCCATGGGCCGCGACCGGGGATCGGTGCTGTAGGTGCGCCGGTTGGCCACGTGCTGTGTCCGGAACCGCTCGGGGATCAGCGTTTCGACCCCCATGCCCACCAGCGCTCCCGGCGGGTAGCCGAACATCTGCTCGGCCAGGGCATTGGCGCCGATGATCACCCCGTCGCCGTCCACCACCACCGAGGCATCGGGCATGAGGCGGATGACCGCGTCGACCAGGGCGGTGGGCTCGTTCTCGGCCAGGGTTGGCCCCTTCCGGGATGGGCCTGGTCGCCGCTCGTCGGGGTCGGTACCGGTCACCTGGGCCCCCATTTCCTCCGCACGATCCGGCGTTCCGGCGTCGATCGTAGTGACGGCCAGCGCCCTGTGCTGCCGCAGGCCCACCTTGTGTCAACCAGTGCGTGGACCAGGGCTCACCCGCCGTCGATGCCGTAGAAGACCCGCTCCACCACTCGCCGGCTGCGCCGGGTGACCCGCCGGTACCGGGCGCGCAGGTCGGAGGGCGTCGTGCCCAGGCTGCGGGCCAGGCGTGACAGCTGGTGGGCTTGACTTGGCAGGGCGTCGCCGGGCGAACCGCCACCGGGCAACGCTCCGACCAGGTACCACCGGTTGCGGGTGTGCTCGCAGAAGCGGTAGGCCTCCCGCAGGGCCCCGGCGTCGGCTGGGTCGAGGACGCCGGCACCTTCGAGGGCGTCGAGGGCGGCGAGGGTGCCCTGGGCCCGGACGCCCGTGCGCAGCTGCAGGAGCTGGGCCGTCCACTCCACGTCCGACAGCGAGCCCCGGCCCAGCTTGAGGTGGAACTGGGGGTCCTCGCGTGCTGGGATGCGCTCCCGCTCGATGCGGGCCTTCATGCGCCGGACGGCGGCCACGTCGTCCTCGGTGAAGGGACGGTCCCACACGAAGCGGTCGACCAGCGCCATAAAGCGCGCACCGAGCCCGGCGTCGCCGGCCACGGGGCGGGCCCGGGTCAGGGCCTGGCGTTCCCACGTCTGCGCCCAGCGCGCCAGGTAGGCCGCATACCCCTCGAGCGGCCGGGCCAGGCGGCCCTGGCCGCCTTCGGGCCGCAGCCCTACGTCGACCTGGGCGACGCGCTGTGCCGGGCTGGTGCCGTGCAGGAGGCGAAGGAATGCCTCGGCCACGGCCTCGCCGACCGGCTGCCCGTCGGGGAGGCGTTCGTCCCCCTCGTAGACGAACACCACGTCCAGATCACTGGCGTACGAGAGCTCGCCGCCCCCGAGGCGCCCCATGCCCACCACGCAGAACGGTACCGGCGGGCAGAGCGCGCCCAGGGCGGCTTCCAGCAACGCTTCACCCACGCCGGCCAGCGCCGCACCCGTGGCGTCGACGTCGTCGATGCCGAGCAGGTCGCGCAGCGCGATGCGCACCAGCTGGTCCTGGCGCAGGCGCAGCAACTGCGCGCGCCGGTGGGTGTCGTCGGGCCGGTGCCGGAACCGGTCCGAGGCCTCCGCCACCAGGTCGGCACGCGAGGCAGGTGCCAGCGCGTCGTCGTCACCGATGCGGGCGATGAGCTCGGGGTTGCGGCTCACCGCCTCGGCCAGCACCCGGCTGGAGCCCAGCACCAGGCACAGCCGGCGGGCCGCCTCGGGCGACTCGCGGAACGTCGACACCACCAGGGAGCGGTGGTGTCCGTGGACCACCAGGTTGCGCAACCCGACCAGCCCCTGGTCGGGGTCGGGGGTCACCGACAGCCAGTCGAGCAGCAGCGGCAGCATCTGTGCCATCAGTCGGGAGCTGCGGGTGAGCCCGCCGGCCAGCTCGGCCACCGCCGCGCGCGTGCGGGCGGCGTCGGCGAAGCCGAAGGCGGCCAAGCGCTGCTCGATCGCCTCGGGCGACATCCCGCCCGACCTCGCCCCGGCTGCCTCCTGGTCCACGGCGGCGAACGCCTCGAGCAGGGGGCGGAAGAAGAGTCGTTCGTGGATCGACCGGACGTCACGCAGGCAGGCACGCAGCGCGTCGTCGAAACGTTGCGACGCGCTGGCCGATGCGTCGTCGTCGAAACCGAGGACCCGAGCGAGGCGCCGGTGTGCCGGACCGGGGGGTGGCACCTCGTGGGTCTGTTCCTCCTCCACCAGTTGCAGGCGGTGCTCGACGGTGCGGAGGAACCGGTAGGCGCCCGCGAGGATCCGGGCGTCGTCCTCGGCCACGTACCCGGCGTTCGCCAGCTCGGCCAGAGCGTCCAGGGTGGCGCGCGACCGGATGCTCGGGTCGTTGCGGCCGTGCACCAGCTGCAGGAGCTGGATGGCGAACTCCACGTCGCGGATGCCCCCGGGGCCGCGCTTGAGCTCGCGCCCAACCAGCCCCCGCCTGGTCACGAGCGACTCGGCGCGGGCCTTCATGGTCCGCACCTCGGCCAGCTCGTCAGCGCTGAAGGTCCGGCCCCATACCCGGTCGGTCGCAGCCTGGACGAAGCGTTCGCCCAGCTCGGGGTTGCCGGCCACGAACCGGGCCTTGAGCAGCGCCTGGAATTCCCAGGCCCGGGCCCAACGCTCCCAGTAGCCCTGGTAGGCCTCGATCGTGCGCGTGAGCGGGCCGGCGCGCCCGTCGGGACGGAGGGCGGCGTCGACCCGGAAGCATGCCCTGGCCACGTGCAGGACCCGCCGGGCCACCTCGTCGTCTGCGGGTGGCGCCGACACGAACAGGACGTCGACGTCGCTCGCGTAGTTGAGCTCGAGCCCTCCCAGCTTGCCCATGCCGATCACGGCCAGCGGTGGCGGGCTCCCGTCGCCAGCGTCCGCCCGGTCCGCACCGTCGGCGGCCAGGGTCACCGCCGCGCGCAGGACCGCGCCCGCCAGGTCAGCCAGCGCCGCCCCCACCGTCTCGAGGCCGTCGATGCCGAGGAGGTCGCGTGCCGCGATGCGCAAGATCGCCAGCCGCTTGGTGCGGGCCAGCTCGGCGACGCTGCCGGTCGCGAGGGTGACCGGACGTTCGAGATCGGCGAGGACCTCCAGCGCCTCAGGGTCGGCCAGGCACAGGCGTCCCAGTGCGTTGCTGGCGGCGACCACGGCCACGAGCGCCTGGCCGAGGGGGGTCGCGTCGGCGCCCGCCACCAACCGGGCGGCGTCGTCGGGTCGCTCCTCCGCCAGGCGTGCGAGCGTCGCACCCACCAGTTCGGGCGCGGCCGACCGGTCCACCACGGCGGCGAGCCCAGGGCCCAGCGGTGCGCTCACGACCTGCAGCATGCCAGGGAGCCGGGCGGTGGCCCGCCGGTAGGCTGCGCTTCCGTGCCCCGCCTGCGCGTGGCCATGTGCCAGCTCGACACGGTCGTCGGCGACATCGACGGCAACGTGGCCCGCGTGCGCGAGGCGCTCGAGCGCGCGACGGCGGCCGGCGCCGACCTGGCTGCGTTCCCCGAGCTTGCGGTGACGGGCTACCCGCCGGAGGACTTGCTGCTCAAGCCGGCCTTCGTCGCCGACAACCTGCGGGGCCTGGTGCGCATCGCCCAGGCGACTACGACGTGTGCGGCCATCGTCGGCTTCGTGGACATCGAAGGCGCGGACGTGCGGGTCGCGGTGGCCCATGCGGCCGGGGTCGGGCGGGTGGCACGCGAGGCGGCCGTGCGGGGCGCCCCCCGGCGGTTGCGCAACGCCGTGGCCGTGTGCGCCGGCGGGAAGGTCGTCGGGACCTACCACAAGTGCCGGCTGCCCAACTACGGGGTGTTCGACGAGGAGCGCTGGTTCGCACCGGGCACCGGCCCACGCCAGCTGTTCGAGATCGCCGGTGTGCACGTCGGCGTGTCGATCTGCGAGGACGCCTGGTTCCCCGGGGGACCCGTCGCCCGACAGGGCGCGGCCGGTGCCGAGCTGGTGGTCAACGTCAACGCCTCCCCCTATTCCGTGGGCAGGAGGGCGGAGCGCCTTGAGATGCTCCGGGCCAGGGTGGCCGAAGCGGGCTGTGCCCTGGCCTACGTCAACCAGGTCGGTGGGCAGGACGAGCTCGTCTTCGACGGTGCCTCGCTACTGGTCGACGCCGAGGGCACCCTGGTGGCGGCAGGACCGCAGTACGCCGAGGCCATGGTCGTGGCGGATCTCCACGTCCCGAGTCGCTGCCGCCAGCGGCGCACTGGCGCGCTGCCCACCGTCGTCGTCTCGACCGCGCCTCGGGCGCCGGCTCCGCTCGAGCCGCCGGCAGTGCCCGAGCCCCTCGACGAGGACGCCGAGATCTACGAGGCCCTCGTGCTCGGGACCCGGGACTACCTGCGCAAGAACGGGTTCACCGACGTGGTCGTGGGCCTGTCGGGCGGGGTCGACTCCTCGCTGGTGGCCACCATCGCAACTGACGCGTTGGGGTCCGAGCACGTGCACGGGCTGTCCATGCCGTCGCGCTATTCGAGCGAGGGTTCGCGTACCGATGCCGCCGAGCTCGCCGCCCGCTTGGGGATCGACCTGGCGGTGGTGCCCATCGAGCTCGCCCACCGCGCCTTCACGGACCTGCTGGTTCCCGTGGTGGGTGAGCAGCTGGCCGGGCTCCCCGACGAGAACCTCCAGTCGCGCATTCGGGGGGTGCTGCTCATGGCCGTTTCCAATGCGCGGGGGTGGCTTGTTCTCACCACCGGCAACAAGAGCGAGCTCGCCACCGGCTACTCCACGCTCTACGGCGATTCTGCCGGCGGGTTCGCCGTCATCAAGGACGTGCCCAAGACCCGTGTCTACCGGCTGTGCCGGTACCGCAACGCCAGGGGGCCGGGCGCGCCGATCCCGGAGTCCGTGCTCACCAAGCCACCGTCGGCGGAGCTGCGCCCCGGACAGCGTGACGACCAGAGTCTGCCGCCCTATGAGGTCCTCGACCCGGTGCTGGCGGGGCTGGTCGAGCAGGACCTGTCGGTCGCCGACCTGGTCGAGGCGGGGTACGAGCCGGCGGTGGTCGCCCGCGTGGCGCGCCTGGTGGACGCGGCGGAATACAAGCGCCGCCAGAGCCCGCCCGGGGTCCGCATCTCCGCCCGAGCCTTCGGCAAGGATCGGCGGATGCCGATCACCAACCGCTACCGCGAGCAGCGACCGGGTGCCGTACCGTGAGCGCCGAGCTCGACGACGCCCTCGCCATGGCGATGCTGGGACCCGGTACCGCCGTCGGGCGCGGCAGTGCCCTCGCCGGTCCCGGCCAGCTCGGGGCATCGGGTGCGCCGCTGCAGCTGATGGACCTGGCCCGCCTGCTGGGCGGGTACCGCTGGGTGGAGCGGCGGCTGTTCGAGGTGGTCGGTGGCTGGGTCGCCTACGAGGCCGTCCCCCAGGCGCGCGTGCTGTTCGATGTGCTGGCGCAGCAGCACGCCTGGCACGCCGAGCTGTGGGAGGAGCGCCTGCCGGCGCTCGACGGTGTCGACCCCGACACGCTGACCGTGCCGCCCAGCGCACAGGTCGACCGCCTGCTGCTCGCCGTGGCCACCAGCACGACCCCGAGGGGCGAGGGCGGCGTGGCACCGGTCGTGGTCGGGAGCACGGCGGGCCCGGAGGGTCGAGGCGGCACCCTTCCCCGACTCGTGGGGCTGGGACGTGTGGTGCTGCCCCGCCTGGTCGCCGGCTACGGGCTCCACCTGCGCCGGGCCGAGCCGCTGGCGGAGGCGCCGGTGATCCGGACGCTGCGCCTGGTCCGCCAGGACGAGATCGAGGCCTGGCAAGCGGTCGAGGCCGCCATCGAAGCGCTGGTGCGGCGCCCCCATGACGTGGAGGCCATCACCACGCACCAGCAGGCGCTCGAGGCGCTGGTGGCCGCCGACGGCCCTGGTCTGGTGCCCTGGCCCCGGCGCCCGGTCGACGCGGAGGGCGGCGCGGGGCCGGCAGGGGAGGATGACCGGGCATCTTGACGCCGCCGGTAGACTGACGCAAGCGGGCGAGGTACTCGAGCAGCCCAGCGGGACGCTCGAGCAGCCCCGTACGCGTGCGTGCCCTGATCGGGCGAGCATGGTCGCGGTCGATGGTCGGACGGTCCGGGCGAGGGTGGCCCGGCCGGCCCAGTGAAAGGGTTTGGGTCAGGTTGGCGAAGGAGCGCGTCGAGCGGGACGAGGAAGACCTCGTACGGCTCTACCTCACCGACATCGGTCAGTACCCACTGCTGACCAAGGACGACGAGGTCCGCTTGGCGCAGGCCATCGAGACCGGTCGTGAGGCCGAGCGAGCCCTGACCAGCGGTGGCAAGGACCTCACCCCGGCCCGTCGCCGTGAGCTCAAGCGCAAGGTGCAGGCCGGGGAGCAGGCACAGCAGACCTTCGTCCAGTCCAACCTCCGCCTCGTGGTGTCGATCGCCAAGAAGTACCAGGCGTCGGGTCTGCCGCTGCTGGATCTCATCCAGGAGGGCAACCTCGGCCTGATGCACGCCGTCGAGAAGTTCGACTGGCGCAAGGGCTTCAAGTTCTCCACCTACGCCACGTGGTGGATCCGGCAGGCGATCACCCGCGGGATCGCCAACACGGGCCGCACCATCCGGCTCCCCGTGCATGCGGGCGACACCCTGGCCCGGGTGCAGAAGGCCCAGGCTCGGCTCGAGCTCAAGCTCGGCCGGCCTGCCACCCTGGCCGAGCTGGGCGCCGAGGTGGAGATGCCCGAGGACAAGCTCATCGAGGCGCTTCGGTTCCGGGCCGAGCCCTTGTCGTTGTCGGAGCCGCTGCGCGAGGACGGTGACGCCGAGCTCGGTGACGTGGTGGAGGACCGGTCGGCGGAGTCACCTTTCGAGGTGGCAGCCACGTCGCTGCTGCCCGAGGAGATCAACCGCCTGCTGTCGCCCCTCGACGAGCGGGAGCGTGAGATCCTCCGCCTGCGCTTCGGGCTGGATCGGGGTGAGCCCCGGACGCTTGAGGAGGTGGGAGAGCACTTCAACCTGACGAGGGAGCGGATCCGGCAGATCGAGGCGCGTGCCATGTCGAAGCTGCGCCACCCCTCCTCCGACACCGGGGCGCGCGACCTGCTGACCGTCTGAGGGCCGCCCCGCCCGCCGGGGTGGCGTGCGGCAGCCTCCAGGGCAAGCCATGGCGGGATGCGCGCCGAGGCCGAGTGGCACGTAGGATCGGGCGCCATGAAGAAGCTCCTCGTCCTCGCAGTGATCGTCGCCCTGGGCCTGGTGGCTGCCAAGCGCCTGCGCGAGGCCTGACCGCCGGGCTCGTCGCTCTCACCGTCCGGCGCGCAGGCGCGCGCCGTGGCGCCGAGCCAGCAGGGCCGCGCCGGTGGCCGCCAGCGCGACCCCGGTGACCGCGGCGGCGGTCGGCAGGCTGGGAACGGGCACCCGGTCGCGCAGGCGGACCGGGCGGGTGAACTGGACGATCTCCCAGCCGCGCTCGCGCGCCAGACGGGCGAGCACCCGGTCGGGGTTGACCGCCACCGGGTGGCCGACGGCCTCGAGCATGGGCACGTCGGTGTAGGAGTCGCTGTAGGCGTACGAGCGCTCGAGGTCGATGCCCTGGGCGGCCGCCAGCTCTCGCATCGCCTGCGCCTTGTAGGGCCCGTACGCGTAGAAGGCCATCTCACCGGTGTAGCGGCCGTCGGCGTCCACCACCGCCCGGCTGGCGATCGCTCCGTCTACGCCGAGGTAGTCGGCGAGCGGTAGGACGATCTCCTCCGGCGACGCCGACACGAGGTACACGCGCCGGCCCTCGGCACGGTGCGTCTCGATCAGCTCGAGGGCCTCGGCGAAGATGATGGGTTCGACCACCTCGTCGAGCGCCTCCCGCACGATGCGCGACACCTGGCTCTTGTCCCAGCCCCGGGTGAGCACGAGCATCGACTCGCGGATCTTGTGGAGCTTCTCCTCCGACGCACCCAGGTGCAGGTAGACGAACTGGGACACCAGGGCGCGCACCACAGTGGTCCGTGAGATCAGCCCGCCGCGATAGAAGGGGCGACCGAAGGCGGCGATCGACGCCCGAGCGATGACCGTCTTGTCCAGGTCGAAGAACGCGGCCTCCACGAGTGGAATTGTAGGGGCGGGGCCGAGGGTGACCGGGTGGCGCCGGCCCCCGGCCCTCGGCTACCGGCCGACCAGGAGGTGCTGCACTGCGGGTTCGGCGTCGCCTGTCACGAGCACCAGCACTTCGTCGCCGGCGCTGAGCACCGTGTCGCCGCGGGGGACCACCAAGCGGTCGTCGCGTACCACGGCCACCACCGTCGCCTCGCGCGGGAAGTCGAGCTCGGCCAGCGAGATGCCCTCGGCCGGCGATCCCTCTGCCAGGGTGACCTCGACCAGGTGGGCGTTCCCGCCCTCGAACTGCAGTAACCGGACCAACGAGCCCACCGACACCGCCTCCTCCACCAGCGCGGTGAGCAGCTGCGGTGTGGAGACCGACACGTCCACCCCCCAGGACTCGTTGAACAGCCACTGGTTCTTCGGGTGGTTGACCCGTGCCACCACGCGCGGCACGGCGAACTCCTGTTTGGCCAGGAGGGAGATGACCAGGTTGTCCTCGTCGTCCCCGGTTGCGGCCACGACGACGTCGACGGTGGCCAGGCCGGCGGCATCCAGGGAGCTCACCTCGCACGCGTCGGCGGCCACCCACGTCACGTCGATCTCGTCGCGGAGGCGCTCCACCAGGTCCGGGTCCCGCTCGATCAGCAGCACCTCGTGTCCGTTGGCCCGCAGGTCGCGCGCGATAGCGGTCCCGACGTTGCCGCCTCCGGCGATGGCTACCTTCACGTGCTCGCTCCCGTGCCGTTCACGGCCGTTCGCCGATGCCGATCGGCCCCTGTTCCGCGGTGCCACCGGCGATGCGGGCTTCGAGCTCCTCGACGGCGTCCTTGAGCACTGCCACGTGGAGCATGTCTCCCTCCTGGCCGACCAGCTCCGTCACGTCCAGGCGCGGCACGCCCGCCCGGGTGACCGCGACCACGGTGGCGCGGCCGGCCATCCCCAGGTCGCGCAGACGCTTGCCGGCCCACGCCACAGGCAGCATGCGCTCGACCAGTACGAGCCGGCCGGTGGGATCCGCCCATTCGCCCACGACCGACTCGGGCAGCAGCCGCCGCAGCACCTGGTCGATGGTCCAGGTGACGGTGGCCACCGTGGGAATGCCCAGGCGCTGGTAGATCTCGGCGCGGCGCGGGTCGTAGATACGGGCCACGACGTTGGCGATCCCGTAGGTCTCGCGGGCGATGCGGGCCGTCAGGATGTTGGAGTTGTCGCCGTTGGTGACGGCGGCCAGTGCGCCGGCTTCCTTGGCACCCGCCCGCTCGAGGTCGTCGCGGTCGAAGCCGGATCCCACCACCGTGGTGCCGGGCCAGCCCGGGGGCAGCCGACGGAATGCCGTAGCCACGCGGTCGATGATGGCCACGGTGTGGCCGTGGTCCACGAGGCGGATGCCCAGGCCCGAGCCGACGCGGCCGCAACCGACGATGACGACGTGCACCGGCACCATGCAACACGCCGCAGCGGTTGTTCGCCAGTCTCGGTGCTCAGCGTGCGGGACGATCGGTCCGCCTCCAGTTCCGCGTCCGCCAGCGGCGCCGTGGCGGCACCGGCCATGGCCCGGGCGCTCCCGTCTCGGCCCTTTCGTGCCGGTCGCCGGCGGCGACGATTGCCCTCCTGCCGTGGTCCTGTGCCAACGTGGGTGCCGTGGCGTCGACCACCACCTCCGACCTGCCCGCTGCGAGCGGCCCGCCAGGATCTGCGGCCGCCGGGGACCGACGCCTGCGGCCGCCGGTGCCGCCGTCGCCGACAGTGGTCGGTCCGCCCGAGACACTGCGCTACCGCCTGAAGAACCTCGTTCTTGGCCCCCCCATCGCTACCGAGCGCCAGGTCACCGAGCGTCTCGGCAAACCCACTGCCCTGGCGGTGCTGTCGTCGGACGTCATCTCCTCCTCGGCGTACGCCACGGAGCAGATGCTGATCCCGCTGGTGGCAGCGGTCGGCTCGGCCGCCTTCTCGTTGGTGGTCCCCGTGAGCCTGGCCGTCGTCTTCGTCCTCCTGTTCGTGACGCTGTCGTACCTCGAGGTCGTGAAGGTCTACACCAAGGCCGGCGGTGCCTATGTCGTCGCCCGCGAGAACTTCGGGCTGACCGTCGCCCAGATCGCGGCCATGGCCCTGCTCATCGACTACACGTTGACCGTGGCCGTCTCCGTCGCCGCCGGGGTGGCCGCGCTGACCTCGGTGTTCCCGTCGCTCACGCCGGCCACGACGTGGCTGTCGGTGGCGCTCGTCGTCCTCATCGCCTACGGCAACCTGCGCGGCGTGCGCGAAGCCGGGCGGGTGTTCGCCCTGCCCACCTACTTCTTCGTTGCCAACATGGGACTGCTCCTGGCGGTGGGCGCGGTGAGAGCCGCGCTGGGACAGCTCCATGCCCACCCCCTCCACCATCCCGGGGCCATCCCCGTCGGCCGGCCCGGCTCCGGCCTGCTCATGGGGGCGAGCCTCTTCGTGGTGCTGCGGGCCTTCGCGTCGGGAGGATCGGCGCTCACCGGGACCGAGGCGATCTCCAACGGCGTGAGCGTCTTCCGCCACCCCGAGGCGCGCAACGCACGCATCACCATGGTCATCATGGCCACGATCCTGGGCACGCTGGTGCTGGGCGTCGGCATGCTGTCGGCGGTGGTCCACCCGGTGCCCAACGTGTCGGGGACCCCGACGGTGGTGTCGGAGGTGGCCAAGTACGTCTATGGGACGAGCACGCTCGGCAATACCTTGTTCGTCCTGCTCCAGGCCAGCACCATGGTCATCCTGGTGCTGGCGGCCAACACCAGCTTCACCGGCTTCCCGTACTTGGCCAGTTTCGCGGCCGAGGACTCCTACCTGCCGCGCCAGCTGACCAAGCGTGGCCACCGGCTCGTGTTCTCCAACGGGATCGTCCTGTTGACCGTGGTCTCCGTGGGGCTCTTGCTGGCCACGAACGCCAAGGTCGACAAGCTCATTCCGCTGTACGCCATCGGCGTGTTCACCGGGTTCACCATGGCGGGAGCGGGCATGGCCAAGTATCACATCACCCACCGCGAGCCCCAGTGGCGTCGGCGCCTGGCGGTCAACGGTACGGCTGCCGTGCTGTCGTTCGTCGTGCTGGGCATCATCGCCGTGGCCAAATTCACCGAGGGCGCGTGGACGGTGGTGGTCCTCCTGCCGCTGGGCGTGCTGCTCCTGCTGCGGCTGCACCGCCAGTACGCCGAGGAGGACGCCCAGCTCGAAGAGGGTGCCGCCCAGGCGTGCGAAGCCCCGGTGCTGCGGCGCCACGTGGTGCTCGTGCTCGTGGACCGCCTCGACCTCGCTACGGCACGGGCCGTCCAGTACGCGCGCACCCTGTTGCCCGACGAGCTGCGTGCTGTGCACTTCGCCGTCGACCCCCGCGATGCCGAGGAGCTGCGCGCCGAGTGGAGCCGCCTCGGGCTGTCGCGCCTGCCGCTGGACATCGTCGACTGCCCCGACCGCCGGCTGGGTCGTGCTGCCCTGCAGCTGGCAGCCGAGATCACCGCCGACGGCAACACCGAGCTCACCATCCTCCTCGCCCGGCGGGGCTTCGCTGCCGGCTGGCGGCGGCTCTTGCACGAGCGCAGCGCCGACCGTATCGCTGCTGCGGTGAGCCAGCTCCCGCACGTGAACGCCACCATCGTCCCGTTCCAGCTGGCCGGCAGGCTCGGTGGCCCACGGCGGCGCCGGGTGCTGGGCGAGGTCCTCGGCCCCGGCCGGGCAGCCGAGCGTGCTGCCCAAGAGCTCGTGCCCAAGGCGGCGGGGACCACGCCAATCGGGCAGGCCACGTGGCGCCGCCGGATCCGGGTGGCCGGCCGGGTTCGGTCCATCCGTGTGCCCACCCAGACCGCCTCGGCCAACCTCGAGTGCACCTTGACCGACGGCACGGGCACGATCCTGCTGGTCTTCCTGGGTCGTCGCAGCGTCGCCGGCATCCAACAAGGTGCCCGGCTCGTGGCGGAGGGCATGGTCGGCTCGTGGGAGGGCAGGTTGGCCATCTTGAACCCCGACTACGAGCTCATCGCCGGCCCCGACACGGTCGAGATCGAGACCTGACGGGGCTCGGGCGCGGCTCCCGGGCCTCCCGGGTACGGGGACGGCACGTCCCCGGTGCCTCCGTCCGATGCGGGGACCGCAGCGGGCACCGGACGTGACCCTGGTGAGGGGTGAGGGTGCCTCCGTACGATGCACAGACCGCAGGGTCCGGGCGCCTCCTTGCCCGTGGTCGCGCCAGGTGGGTATCGTCGGCCCCCGATCGCCCCAGGGCGACCGCTATTCTGCGCGCGCCTCGAGCGGGTGATCCCGCTGTTCGTGAACCTCAGCCCCCGCCCGGCGCGAACCGTGCGGGTACCACCACCGAAGGGAGCCCAAGGCCATGACCCACCTCCTCGCCGCCGAAGGGGGGTACCAGGGGTTCGTACTGACCGGCACCGAGAAGACCTGGCTCGTGGTCGCCCTGGTCGCTGCCGTCTTCGGGATCGCCGCGGGCTTCGTGCTGATGCGGGGCGTGCTGCGGGCGGATCAGGGTACCGACACGATGCGCGAGATCGCCCGCGCCATTCAAGAGGGTGCCCAGGCCTTCCTGCGGCAGCAGTTCCGCACCATCTCCATCATCGTGGTCCCCCTGGCGGCGCTGATCTTCGTGACGGCCACCAAGGTGGTACGTCCCGACGGCTCCGTCGCCCTGTCGTTCGGGGCGGCGGGCGGCTACCGGGTGCTGTGCTTCCTGGCCGGCGCACTGTGCTCCGGGATGACCGGCTTCATCGGCATGAGCCTGGCCGTGCGAGGCAACGTGCGCACTGCGGCTGCTGCCGCCCGGGGGGGCACGATGGCCGCGGCCCTGCGCGTCGCCTTTCGGACTGGGGCCATCACCGGCCTGCTGTGCGTCGGCCTGGGCCTGCTCGGCGCCACCACCATCGTCTTCGTCTTCCAGAACAGCGCCACTGCCGTGCTGGTGGGCTTCGGCTTCGGTGCATCGCTCCTGGCACTGTTCATGCGGGTGGGCGGTGGCATCTTTACCAAGGCCGCGGACGTGGGCGCGGATCTCGTGGGCAAGGTCGAGGCCGGCATCCCCGAGGACGACCCGCGCAATGCCGCGACCATCGCCGACAACGTCGGTGACAACGTGGGTGACTGCGCCGGCATGGCCGCCGACCTGTTCGAGTCGTACGTGATCACCATCATCGCCGCCATCATCCTCGGGTACTCGGCGTTCCGGTCGCTCGGCGGCTCCTTCGCGGTCCACTCGGCCCGTGCGGTGGTGTTCCCCCTCATCGTGCCCGCATTCGGCATCGTGGCCTCGGTGATCGGCGTGCTCGTCGTGCGCGCCCGGCAGCGTGACCGGACGGCCATGGCCGCCATCAACCGGGGGTTCTGGAGCGCAGCGGTGCTCACCGTCCTGGGCGCGGCACTGGTCGCCGGCTTGTACCTCCACTACATGAAGGCGTTCTACGCCGTGCTGACCGGGGTGATCCTCGCCCTGGTGGCGTCGCTCATCACCGAGCACTTCACCTCCACGGAGCGCAACCCCGTGCACGAGATCGCAGACTCGGCGCGTACCGGACCCGCCACCATCACCTTGGCGGGCATCGCCGTGGGGCTCGAGTCCTCCGTGTGGGCCATCATCGCCATCGCCGTGGCCATCGCGGTATCGGTGGGCCTGGCGGGCGGCAACATCGAGCTGTCGCTGTACCTCGTGTCGCTCACCGGTATCGGCCTGCTGTCCACGGCGGGCATGGTGGTGTCCGAGGACAGCTTCGGTCCCGTGTCGGACAACGCCGCCGGGGTCGCCGAGATGTCCGGGGAGTTCACCGGTGAGGCCGAGAGGATCATGGTGAGCCTCGATGCCGTGGGCAACACCACCAAGGCCATCACCAAAGGTGTCGCCATCGGATCGGCGGTCATCGCAGCCGTGTCGCTCTTCGCGTCGTTCATCGAGACGGTGGGCAACCAGCTCAACCTGCACAAGACGGGGTCGGCGCTCTTCCACGACCTGGCCACCCAGATCAACGTCGCCAACCCCACGACGTTCATCGGGCTCCTCATCGGCGGGTCGGTGGCGTTCATCTTCTCCTCGCTGGCCATCCGAGCCGTGGGACGCTCGGCCGGTACGGTCGTGCACGAGGTCCGCCGGCAGTTCCGCGACCACCCGGGCATCATGGACTACACGGAGAAGCCCGAGTACGGGCGGGTCATCGCCATCTGCACCTCGGCTGCCCAGCGAGAACTGGCGACGCCGGCCCTGTTGGCGGTGCTGGCACCGGTCGTCATCGGCTTCGGCATCAACTACCTGGCCCTCGGCGCCTTCCTGGCCGCCGCCATCCTCACCGGTCAGCTGATGGCGAACTTTCTCTCCAACGCCGGCGGGGCGTGGGACAACGCCAAGAAGTACATCGAGGACGGCAATCTCGGCGGCAAGGGCTCCGAGGCCCACAAGGCGGCCGTGATCGGGGACACGGTCGGTGACCCGTTCAAGGACACGGCCGGTCCAGCCTTGAACCCGCTCATCAAGGTCATGAACCTGGTGTCGCTGTTGATCCTTCCTGCTGTCATCACCCAGCAGCACCATCCCGTGGTGCGCTACAGCGTGGCCGGCGCCGCGCTCGTCGTCTTGCTGGCGGCGATCGGCTTCTCCAAGCGCAAGACCCAAGGGTTCGGCCCCGAGGAGCAGGTGGCGTCGGACGCCGGCTCGACCCCCGCCACGGTGGCGGCCGCCGCCGAGGCCTGAGCCGACCGGACGGGAGGGCATGTCTCCCCCCAAGCGCGCGTCGGGCGCCGCCCGCGCCGGGCGAAAGCCACTGGTCATCGTGGAGTCCCCGGCCAAGGCCCGGACCATCGCGTCGCTGTTGGGTCCCGACTTCGTGGTCGAGTCCTCCATTGGTCACGTCCGGGACCTGCCGCGGCGCGCCAGCGAGGTGCCGGCGGTCTACAAGGGCGAGGCCTGGGCTCGCTTGGGGGTCGACGTGGACAACGGCTTCAAGCCGCTGTACGTGGTGGCGCCCGAGAAGAAGGCTGTCGTCGCGAAGCTGAAGCAGCTGTTGCGTGACGCCAGCGAGTTGTACCTTGCCACTGACGAGGACCGCGAGGGGGAGTCGATCGCGTGGCACCTGACCGAGGTGCTCGCCCCCCGCGTTCCGGTCAAGCGGATGGTGTTCCACGAGATCACTCCCGCTGCCATCCGGCGGGCGGTCGAGGAATGGCGCGACCTCGACCGGCGGCTGGTGGATGCCCAAGAAGCGCGGCGCATCCTTGATCGGCTGTACGGCTACGAGGTCTCGCCCGTGCTGTGGAAGAAGGTCATGCCCCGGCTGTCTGCCGGCCGCGTCCAGAGCGTGGCCACCCGCATGGTGGTCGAGCGCGAACGCGCCCGCATGCGCTTCCGACCCGCCACCTGGTGGGACCTGCAGGTCGTGCTGGAGGCAGCCGAGGACCGGGCCGCGGCGGACGGCACGCGGACCTTCACGGCCACCTTGTCGGCGGTGGGCGGCACGCCTGTGGCCACAGGTCGGGACTTCGGCGAGGACGGCCAGCTCGCCGCCGGCCAGCGGGTGGTACTGCTGGACGAATCGCAAGCGAGCGCCTTGGCCCAGGCGCTGACCGGTCGTCCGTTCACGGTGCGATCGGTGGCCCACAAGCCGTTCCGGCGGACACCGGCGCCCCCGTTTCTGACATCGACCCTGCAGCAGGAGGCAAGCCGCAAGCTGCGGTTCGGTGCCCAGCGAACCATGCAGGTGGCCCAGCGCCTCTACGAGCAGGGATGGATCACCTACATGCGCACCGACTCCACCACCTTGTCGGAGGAGGCCCTGGCTGCGGCCCGCCGCCAGGCGACCGAGCTCTACGGCCCGGACTACGTGCCGGCCGCCCCCCGCCGCTACGAGCGCAAGGTGAAGAACGCGCAGGAGGCCCACGAAGCGATCCGGCCGGCGGGCGAGACGTTCCGGACCCCAGAGGAGGCAGCAGCGTCGCTGTCGGGTGACGAGCTGCGCCTCTACGAGCTCATCTGGAAGCGGACGGTGGCGTCGCAGATGGCGGACGCCACCGGCACCAGCGTCCAGGTGCGGGTGGTGGCCACGCCAGCCGGCGGCGGGCCAGCTGACGAGGCCGAGTTCGCGGCCAGCGGCACGGTGATCACGTTCCCCGGATTCCTCCGCGCGTATGTCGAGGGTTCCGACGACCCCGACGCGACGCTGGCCGATCGCGAGGTGCAACTGCCGCAGCTGGTCGACGGCGACGTGCTGGCCGAGCGCGGTATCGAGCCGAGGTCGCACACGACCCAGCCACCGCCGCGCTACACGGAGGCGTCGCTCGTCAAGGCCCTGGAGGAGCTCGGCGTGGGGCGGCCCTCGACCTACGCGAGCATCATCGGCACCATCCAAGAGCGCGGGTATGTCTGGAAGAAGGGCAATGCTCTCGTGCCCTCGTTCACGGCCTTCGCCGTGGTGGGCCTGCTCGAGCGGTACTTCGGTGATCTCGTGGACTACGGCTTCACCGCGGCCATGGAGGATGAGCTCGACGACATCGCCTCTGGCCAGCAGGAGGCGCTGCCGTGGCTCACGAGCTTTTACTTCGGGGAGGGCGGCGACACGGGCAACGGCGTCGGCACGGGCTCGGGCAACGGCGTCGGCACGGGCTCGACCACCGGCGTCGGCACGGGCTCGGAGAACGAGGCCAGGGCGCAGCGTCCGCCGTCCGACCGGGGTGGCGAAGCACGCCGGCTGGGTCTCAAAGCCGAGGTCGCCGCTCACTTGGGTGAGATCGACGCACGGGAGATCAACTCGATCCCCATCGGTACCGGTTCCGACGGCCAACCCATCGTCGTGCGGGTGGGGCGCTACGGCCCCTACTTGCAGCGAGGAGAGGATCGCGTCTCGCTCCCGGAGGACCTGGCACCTGACGAGTTGACGGTGCAGCGGGCCGAAGAGCTCTTGGCCGCGCCGTCAGGTGAGCGCCTGCTGGGGCACGATCCCTCCACCGGGTTGCCGGTGTGGCTGCGTTCCGGCCGCTTCGGTCCCTACGTGCAACTGGGGGACCCGGGGGAGGGATCGGACAAGCCGCGCACGGCCTCGCTGTTCCGGTCGATGGACCCAGCGGCCTTGACGCTGGAGCACGCTCTCGAGCTGTTGCAGCTTCCTCGCGTGGTCGGCGTCGACCCCGAGTCGGGTGAGGAGATCCTGGCCCTCAACGGCCGGTTCGGTCCCTACCTCAAGAAGGGGACCGACACGCGCAGCCTGGCGCGTGAGGAGGAGCTGCTGAGCATCACACTGCCCGAGGCACTCGCCCTGTTCGCCCAGCCCAAACAGCGCCGCGGTCGGGCCACCGCCGTTCCGTTGCGCGAGCTGGGGCCGGATCCCGACACTGGTGTCGCCATCGTGCTGCGTGAGGGTCGCTTCGGGCCGTACGTGACCGACGGAACCACGAACGCCTCCTTGCGCCGCGGCGACGATCCGCAGACCATCACGCTCGAGCGGGCGGCAGAGCTGCTGGCCGAGCGGCGGGCGGCGGGCCCATCGACCCCGAGGAAGAGAGCCAGGACGGCGACAGCAGCCACGGCGACGAAATCGACCAGGACGACTGCCACGGCCACGGCCACGAAGAAGGCCCCTGCTACCAAGAAGGCCACTGCCACCAAGAAGGCCACTGCCACCAAGAAGGCCACTGCCACCAAGAAGGCCACTGCCAAGAAGAAGGCCACTGCCACGAAGGTCAGCACGGTCACACCGAGGGCCAGTGTCGCACGGGCGGCCACGGGCACGACGGCGATGCGCACGGCACCGGCCTCCGTGACACGGACGGCACGGCGCGCGTCGAGCCCCACCACAACCTCCCGGATGGGTCCCGTTGCGTCCCAACCGTCGGCGGCGGACATCTCGCCGGCAGCCGCCGAGCAGGGCGCCTCGAACCGCAAGGAAGGGTAGGGGTGCCCTCGATGCGGGGCCCCGGCAGGCTCATCGCGTTCGAGGGCATCGACGGGTGTGGCAAGACGACCCAGGCCGCGTTGCTCGCGGCGGCCATCGGTGAGGACCCCACCCACGAGCCTGGGGCGACACCGCTCGGGCTGCGGCTCCGTGAGCTGGTCCTGGGGCTGGAGCCCGGCCTGCCCCCCGTGTGCCGTCAGGCCGAGACGCTGCTGCTGGCTGCCGATCGGGCCCAGCATGTGGCCGAGATCGTGGCGCCGGCGATGGCCGAGGGGCGGTGGGTGGTCACCGACCGCTTTTCGGCGTCGACCCTGGCCTACCAAGGCTACGGACGGGGCATGGACCTCGACGTGCTGCGCCGGCTGACGACCTGGGCGGCGAGGGGGCTCGAGCCGGACCTCACCGTCCTGGTGGATCTCGAACCTGCCCGCGCCCGGGAGCGCATCCGTGCCGGGCACGCCGATCGGCTCGAGCAGCTCGACGACGCCTTCTTCGAACGAGTCCGGCGCGGCTACCTGGCACTCGCCGCTGACGGCGGGGACCGGTGGGTGGTGGTGGACGGATCGCAGCCGGTCGACGCTGTCGGCGAGGCCGTGCGGGCCGCCGTCCACGCCCGGCTGGGCGCCCCGCCCAACGGGTGGCGGACGTGACGAGCGGACCGGAGGCGCACATGCCTGGTGGCGGCCGTGGTGGCGCCGAACGGCGACCGGACCCTTCCCTGTTCGCGGCCGTGGTGGGCCAGCAGCACGCGGTGGAGCTGCTGCGCGCAGCGGCGCGACGGCCCGTTCACGCCTACCTGGTCGTGGGGCCCGACGGCCTGTGCCAGCAGGAACTGGTGCGGGGATTTGCAGCATCGCTGCTCTGTCCCACCGGGGGCTGCGCGGCGTGCGACACATGTCGCCGGGCGGGTGAAGGAATCCACCCCGACCTGGTCGAGGTGCGTCGGACGGGCGCCCTCCTCGACGTGGAGGGCGCCCGGCGTGTGGTGCAGCTCGCGCAGCGCCGTCCACTCGAGGGCCACCGGCAGGTGCTCGTGGTCGAGGACCTGCACCTCGGTCGGCTCGCAGCGCCCGTGCTGCTCAAGACACTCGAGGAGGCACCGAGCTCCACGGTGTTCGTCCTGCTGGCCGAGTCGGTGCCCGGCGACCTGGCCACCGTGGCCAGTCGCTGCGTGCGGGTCGACCTCCGGCCGGTGCCCGAGCCCGAGCTCGTGGCGTGGCTGGAGTCGCAAGGCGTTGCTGGTCCTGCCGCCGTCCAGGTCGCTGCGGCTGCCGGCGGCAACCCGCGACGCGCCCGCCTCCTCGCCCACGACGACGGGTTCGCGGCACGGGTGGCCATGTGGCGTTCGGTACCGGGGAGGCTGGACGGGACGGGCGCCGCGGTCGCTGCGGTGGCATCGGAACTGCTGGCAGTCACCGACCAGGCGGTCGAGCCCCTGCGGGAGCAGCACCGCCGGCAGCTCGAGGCGCTCGCTGGCGAGGGTGGGCCCGAGCCCGGGCGGCTGTCCCGCAAGGAACTGGAGGACCAGCACCATCGCGAGGAGCGCCGGTGGCGCGCCGACGAGCTGCGGGCAGGATTGGCGGTGCTGGCCGGCGCCTACCGGGATCGCCTCCTCGACGACCTGCGATCGCCGGCGGCTGCCGGTCCGCGCCGTGCTGAACGGGTGCGGGCGCTGGCAGGGGCGGTCGATGCGCTGCAGGCAGCGGGTGCCGAGCTCCGGCGCAATCCGAACGAACCGCTCCTGCTCGAGGCCGTGCTGGTCAGGCTGTCGGCCATCGTGGGCTGAGCCGGCTGCCGGGTGCTCGGGTAACCTCTGCAGCCGCGTCGCCTGGGTAGCTCAGCCGGTAGAGCAGCGCACTCGTAATGCGCAGGCCAGGGGTTCGAGTCCCCTCCCAGGCTCGGTTCTCGCCCACCCGCCCCCTGGGGTCCGCACGTCGCACCGTGGGGGTAGGGTGCACCCATGGCCGATCGGGCCCGATTCTCCGAGCTCACCATGGAGCACATGCCGGCGCTGTACTCCGCCGCGCTGCGCATGACGCGGAACCCGGCGGACGCCGAGGACCTCGTCCAGGAGACCTTCCTCAAGGCGTACCGTTCGTTCGACAGCTTCACCGAGGGTACGAACCTGAAGGCATGGCTCTACAAGATCCTCACCAACACCTTCATCAACAATTACCGGGCGGCCAAACGCCGGCCCGAGAAGGCCGACGTCGAGGACGTCGAGGACCTCTACCTCTACCGTCGTCTCGGCGAACTGCAAGGTGGCCCGGTGGGACGTTCGGCCGAAGAGGAGGTGTTCGACCGGTTCACTGACGACGAGGTGAAGCAGGCACTCGAGTCGCTGCCGGAGGTGTTCCGCATCGCCGTCCTGCTGGCCGACGTCGAGGGCTTCTCCTACAAGGAGATTGCCGACATCACCGACGTTCCGATCGGTACGGTCATGAGCCGGATCCACAGGGGAAGAAAGGCGCTCCAGAAGGCGTTGGCTGATTTTGCAGTGGCGCGTGGGCTCGTCGGCACCACGGACGTCACCAGGTGACGGTCGGAGCCGTGGGAGGGACGGGGATGTCTGGTGATTCAGCCGATTGCAGTGAAACGATCGGCCGGATCTACTACTACCTCGACGGCGAGCTGACCGAGGAGCGCCGCCTCGCCATCCAACGTCACCTCGACGAGTGCCCGCCGTGCGTCGAGGCGTACGACTTCGAGGTCGAGCTCCGGCAGCTGATCGCCAACCGCTGCAGGGACCGGGTGCCCGAGTCGCTCCTCGAGCGGGTACGCCAGGCGTTGCTCGAGGAGGAACGGCGCTCCGCCTCCGGGCGTCAGGACCAACTTCCCCGGGCCTGAGGAGGCGCAGCACCGGCGCTGGCGGTCCGGGTCCTCGACGCGCCTTCGCCGGTCGGCGTCGGCGTCGTCGGCGTCGGGCCCGGGTGGACGGGCCGGCACCGCGTGTGGATCCAGGTCCTGGAACCGATCGAAAGATCTCACGGATCCGGTCGTTTGCCTCTCAGTCAGTGGCGCTGATCGGCCGACAAGTACCGGTGAGCGGATGCTGGAGGAAAGGGGGGACGCGTGGTCGAGCACACCGAACAGATCGACGGCCCCATCGGGGCGACGGGCATCACGGGCCACGGCCGGCCGTCGAGGACCTTTGGTCGGGGGCGGATCTGCGCCGAGCCGTCCTGCGGGACGCACCTGTCGATCTATAACGACGGCAAATTCTGCTACCTGCACGAACCGCAGGCAGCGCCCCGCCTGCGGGGGAAGAACCTGCGGGGCAAGAAGATCGCCTGACACCCGCGCCGGCCCGTACCCGTCGGCGTCGGTCCTGGCTCGAGGTCCTCAAACCGCCGATGGCGGCCGATGGCCAGCGGCCGGACCAGCGGTGGACCAGCGGCCGGACCAGCGGTCGACGGGGCTGAGTGCGGGGCGACCGCAGGCCCGAAGACGACACCGCCGGATGCGGGAGACCGCCCATCGGAGGCGGCACAGCCCGTGGCGGCGGCCGCGTCACCGAGACGACGCCGGGTGGCGGGCGCCTCCCGCCGCCGGCGGTCCCTACACTGAGGTTCGTGAGCAGCCCCGTGTCCTGGGACGTGGCCGAGCGCGTCGGCACGTGGGTCGCCACCCAGCGCCGGCCCCACGCCGCCACCGGGCGACGGGACCCCGCCACGACGGCCCGGCTCGAGTCGGATCTCGCCGAGGCCACTGCGCACGCCGAGCAGCTCGTGGTGGCCGCCACGGGGCTGCGGCCCCGGACGGCGCCCGCAACGGCCCGTGTCCTCGATCGCCCGGCATGGGTGCGGACGAATCTGGCCTCCTTTCAGCGCCTGCTCGAACCCGTGCTCGGTCAGCTCCAGGCCGCCGCCATGCCCGCGCCGTTGGGTGCTGCCGCCCGGGCCATGGCGGGCACGCAGCTCGGCCTGGTGCTGGGCTGGATGTCCACCCGAGTCCTCGGGCAGTACGACCTGCTGCTGGCCGACGGTACGGGCGGCGCCGATGCCGTGTGCTACGTCGGCCCCAACATCGTGGCGCTGGAGCAGCGGCACGGATTTCCCCCCAGGCAGTTCCGCTTGTGGATCGCCCTGCACGAGGTGACCCACCGGTGCCAGTTCACGGCCGTGCCGTGGCTGCGCGGGTACTTCCTGTCGTTGGTGGAACAAGGGTTGTCATCGGTGTCCCCGGACCCCCGCCGGCTCCTCGACGCACTGGCGCGTGCGGCTGCCGCAGCGCGTGCCGGGCGGAACCCCCTCGAGGAGGCGGGCATCCTCGGCCTGATCGCGCCTCCCGAGCAGCTGGCGGTCGTGGGCCGGATCCAGGCGCTCATGAGCGTGCTCGAAGGGCACGGGGACGTCACCATGGACCGCGCCGGGGGCGCCGAGGTACCCGAGGCCGCGTGGTTCTCGCGCGTCCTGCGCGAGCGCCGTGCCCGCGGGAGCCTGCCGGTCCGGGCGCTCCAGCAGCTCACCGGCTTGCAGGCCAAGCTCCGCCAGTACGAGCAGGGTGAACGGTTCATTCGGGCGGTGGAGGCTGCCGGCGGTCCAGCACTGTTCTCGCGGGTCTGGCAGGGTCCGGAACTGCTGCCGACGCCGGAGGAGCTCCGTCACCCCGAACGATGGGTGGCGCGCGCCGGCCAGGCCGTGACCACCCGCTGACCGTGGGCAGGGACGCCCATGCCGGAGACGGGCCGCTGTGGGCCCGGGCTACCCAACTCCTCGAGCGCTGCACGTTCCCGCCTCCAGGATCGCCGCTCACCTGTGCCGTGTCGGGTGGCCCGGACTCCCTCGCCCTGCTCGTGCTGGCGGTGGCCGCCGGCTGCGAGGTGACCGCCGTGCACGTCGACCACGGCCTGCGCCCCGGCTCGGCCGGTGAGGCCCGCGTGGTGGCGGCGGCGGCCGCACGGTTCGGCGCCGCCTTCCGGGCCGAGCGGGTGCAGATCCCGCCGGGGCCCAACCTCGAGGCCCGCGCCCGGCGCGCTCGCCAGGCCGTGCTCCCGCCGGGTACCGCCACGGGTCACACCATGGACGACCAGGCAGAGACGGTCCTGCTCAACCTCCTGCGCGGAGCGGGCCTCGACGGGCTGGCCGGCATGCGCCCAGGACCAGCGCATCCCCTGCTGCGGCTGCGCCGCGCCGACACCGTCGGCCTGTGCGCCCTGGCAGGACTGGACCCCGTCGAGGATCCCACCAACCGCGATCCCCGGTTCCTGCGCAACCGGGTGCGGTGGGAGTTGCTGCCTCTGTGCTGCGAGCTGGCCGGGCGCGACCTCGTTCCCGTGCTGGCGCGCCAGGCAGCGCTGCTGTCGGAGGAGGCGGCGCTGCTCGACGACCTGGCCGGCACCGTCGATGCGTCCGACGCCATCGCGTTGGCCCAGGCACCAGCACCGCTGTCGCGGCGGGCGGCGAGGCGCTGGTTGCGCGACCGTGAGGGTCACCCACCCGACGCCGCCGCCGTCGAGCGGGTGCTCGCGGTGGCACGAGGTGAGGCGCTTGCCACCGAGATCGCCCCGGCAACCAGAGTGCGGCGGAGCCGGGGCCGGCTCACGGCGTCGCCCGTCCGGTAGTGTCCGGGCGATGACCGAGGGGGAGGACGTCGGCGCGGCGACGGCTGCGGCGTTCACCGATCACCCCGACCTCGGCCCCGTGGTGGTGACGCAGGACGAGCTGCGCCGGCGCGTGTCCGAACTGGGTGAGGCCCTCACCACGGACTACCGGGAGCACCCGCCGTTGCTGGTGGGCGTGCTCAAGGGAGCGTTCGTCTTCATGAGCGACCTGGCCCGCGCCGTGCGCCTGCCGGTCGAGATCGACGTGATGGCCGTCGCCTCCTATGGCTCGAGCACCACGACCAGCGGCGTGGTGCGGATCGTCAAGGACCTCGACATCGACCTGACCGGACGCCACGTCGTGGTGGTGGAGGACATCGTGGACAGCGGCTTGACCCTCTCGTACCTGCGCCGCAGCCTGCTCGCCCGTCAGCCGGCCAGCCTCGAGGTGTGCGCCCTGCTCGTGAAGGAGGGCCGCCAACGGGCGCACATCGACCTGCGCTACGTCGGGTTCCACATCCCGCCCGATTTCGTGGTGGGCTATGGCCTCGATGTCGCCGAGCGTTACCGCAACCTGCCCGACGTCCGGGTCTACCAGGGCCCCGTCCCCGTCGGTTGAGAGCCGGTGGGAGCGAGGCCGGCCGTGAGCGTCGACGTACCCCGGGTGCAGCAGCTGGTGGCGGAGCTGCTGGCGGCCATCGGCGAGGACCCCGATCGCGAGGGCCTGCGCGATACGCCGCGCCGGGTGGCGGCCATGTACGAGGAGCTCTTCGCCGGGCACAGCGACGACCCCGACAAGCACCTGACGGTCACCTTCGCCGCGGAGCACGACGAGATCGTGATGGTGCGTGACATCCCCTTCGCGTCGTTGTGCGAACACCACATGGTGCCCTTCATGGGCAAGGCGCATGTCGCCTACATCCCCGGCGACGACGGGAGGATCACCGGCCTGTCGAAGCTGGCCCGACTCGTCGACGTCTACGCCCGCCGGCTGCAGGTCCAAGAGCGTATGACCACGCAGATCGCCGACACCATCGAGCGCGTCCTCGAACCGCGTGGCGTGCTCGTGGTGGTCGAGGCCGAACACCTCTGCATGTCGATGCGGGGCGTGCGCAAGCCCGGCACCCTCACCATCACCTCGGCGGTGCGCGGGCTGTTCCGGGACGACCCCAGGACCCGCAGCGAGGCCATGCAGTTCGTTCACGGGCGCTGAGCGCCCGGCGACTGGGATCGCAGCCGGCGCACCGTCGACCAGCCGGATCGCCCCTCGTCGCCGCTCACCTGCCGGTGGAGCGTCGACCAGCCGGATCGCCTGTCGGCGCTGCGCGTCTGTGTGCGCCCCTCTACGCTACGGCCATGCCGTGCCTGGTCATGGGAGTCCTCAATGTCACGCCGGACTCGTTCTCCGACGGCGGGCGCTACTTCGACACCGACCGGGCCATCGAACGCGGCCTGCAGCTGGCAGCCGAAGGTGCTGACGTGGTCGACGTGGGCGGTGAGTCGAGCCGGCCGGGTGCCGAGCCCGTCGACGAGGCCGAGGAGCTGCGGCGAGTGGTGCCGGTGGTCGAAGCACTCGCCGGCACGGTGCGCGTGTCGGTCGACACGGTCAAGGCGGCCGTGGCCGAGGCGGCCATCGCCGCCGGTGCCACGATCGTCAACGACATCTCGGCCACGCTGTGGCCGGTGGCCGCTGCCGCCGGTGTTGGTTGGGTCGCCATGCACATGCGCGGCACGCCCCGGACCATGCAGGACGACCCGCGCTACGACGACGTCGTGGCCGAGGTGCGCTCCTTCCTGATTGAGCGGGCGCAGGCCGCCACGGCCGGGGGCGTCCGCGAGGTGTGGGTGGACCCCGGCATTGGCTTCGGCAAGACCGTGGCGCACAACCTGGCACTGCTCCGCCACCTCCGGGACCTGGCGGATGGCGGGTACCCGGTGCTGGTGGGCACGAGCCGCAAGTCGTTCCTGGGCCGGGTGGCGCCCTTGCCTGGCGGCTCGCCGACCCCGGTGGAGCAGCGCCTTCCCGCATCGCTGGCGACCGCCGTGTGGGCCATGCTGCACGGTGCGGCCATGGTCCGTGTCCACGACGTGGCCGCCACGGTGCAGGCGGCTGCGCTGGTGGGGGAGCCGGTGGGCCCGGTGCCGGCCGGCAGCGGGCCACGGCACCTGGCACCGGCAAACCGGGGATGAGCGCCAGGAACCGGCGATGACGAGGGCGAACCGTGGTACCGGCAGGGACCGGCGATGACGGGCCGGAGCGAGCCATGAAGGGCAAGTGGGCGGCGGGTATCCCGCCCCGCAATTTCACCTGGGTGGTGAAGGATCAGCTAGCCGTCAGCGAGCGGCCCGGCGGGTTCGCCCCCCACCACCGCCGCGTGCGCCGCCAGGAGGAGATCATCTGGCTCCGGGCACAGGGCTTCAGTCGGGTCGTCTCCCTGCTGCCCTCGCCGCACAACCTGGCGGCCTACGATCAGGGATCGCTGCCGTCGTCGCATTTCCCCTTGGCGCGCAGCGGCGAGGTGGGTGAGGTCCTCGTCGACCTCTACCGGCACCTCGACGAGTGGTTGGGTGGCGGTGAGCGGGTGCTGGTCCACCAGGAGGAGCTGGGGGACCGGGTGGCCGGGGTGGTGGCCGGCTACCTGTTGTGGTCCGGGCGTCTGCCTGGCGGGCCGCAGGCCGTGGCCGTGGTCGAGCACCTGCTGGGGCGCCGGATGGGTCCGGTCGGCCGCGAGGTCGTCGACCAGGCCATCCAGGCCGTAGCGGCGCGGCGGTCCCCGCCGTGAGCGGGACGGACCGCATCGAGCTGCGTGGCTTGCGGGTGGCCGGAACCCACGGCGTCCTGCCCGAAGAGCGCGGCCGGCCCCAGCCCTTCGAGCTCGACGTGGACCTCGAGGTGGACACCCGAGCCGCTGCCGGTTCCGACGACCTGGCAGACACAGCCGACTACGGCGCCGCCCTGGCGGCAGTGGTCCGGGTGGTGACCGGCACGTCCTACCGGCTCCTCGAGGCCCTGGCGGACGCGGTGGCCCGTGCGGTGCTGGAGGACCCGGCCGTGCGCGGCGTGACGGTTGCCGTCCGCAAGCTCCGGCCGCCGGTCCCCCACGACCTCGCCTCGGCCGGGGTACGGGTGACCCGGCGCCGGTGACCGCCGACGCGGGGCGCTGGGGGAGGTCGCGCTCGGGCGTGCGGGCGTTCCTCGGGCTGGGCTCGAACCTGGGGGACCGTGCCGGGTACCTGCGGGGTGCAGTGGGGGCTCTCCACGACCTGGTGGCGGCGTCCTCGGTGTACGAGACCGAGCCGGTGGGCGGGCCCGCACACCAACCCCCCTACCTCAACATGGTCGTCGAGCTCGCCACGGCGGACTCCCCGAGGCAGCTGCTCGAACGTTGCCGGCGGCTCGAGGCAGCGGCCGGGCGGGTGCGCGCCGAACGGTGGGGCCCGCGGACCCTCGACGTGGACGTGCTGCTGGTCGACGACCTGGTGGTGGCCGAGGACGACCTCGTCGTCCCCCACCCGCGCCTGTGGGACCGGCGCTTCGTGGTCGAGCCCCTGGCCGAGCTGGCACCGGAGCTCGTCCCCCCCGCTGCCCTGCGACGGGCTGGTGGCGGGGTCCGAAAGCTCGGTAGACTAGGAGAGCTCTGATCCGATCACCTGACGCGACCGGCACCCTGCGCAAGGGGCTGGAGCGCAGAAAGGGGTCTGGTGACCACGATCCGGCTGATCGGCCCCGGGCGGGCCGGTCGATCGATTGCCGCCGCCCTCGAGGCTGCGGGCGCGCACGTCGACGGGATCCTCGGCCGCGGGGAGGACGTGGCGCACGCGGCTGAAGGGGTGGACGTGCTGATCGTGGCGACGCCCGACCGGGCGGTGGCCGCCGTTGCCGCCGCGGTCGTCCCGGTGGCGACGACGGCGGTGCTGCACCTGTCGGGGGCGCTCGGCCTCGACGTGCTGGCCGGACACCCGCGGGCGGGTTCGCTGCACCCGCTGGTGCCGTTGCCCGATCCCGACATCGGCTGCCGGCGCCTGCTGGCCGGCGCCACGTTCGCCGTCGCCGGGGACCCAGCGGCTGCCGAGCTCGCCGGGCTCCTCGGCGGCAGGGTGGTGCATGTCGACGAGGAGCGGCGTGCCGCCTACCACGCTGCTGCCTGCATCGCCGCCAATCACGTCGTGGCCCTGCTCGGCCAGGTCGAGCGGGTGGCCGCCACCGCCGGTCTCGGCCTCGAGCCCTTCCTCGAGTTGGCCCGCGCCGCGCTGGACGACGTCGCCGCGCTGGGCCCCGCCGCTGCACTCACCGGGCCAGCAGCCCGGGGCGACCGGGAGACCGTCGAGCGCCACCGGGCCGCCCTGGCCCCTGAGGAGGTCCCCGGCTACGACGCCGGCGTGGACCTCGCCCGCCGGCTGGCGGCCGTGCGACCTGCCTCCCCTTGTGCCCGTCCGGTCCTCGCGCCACCTGCCGAGGCACGCCTGCCGGGGCTCGATCGCCTGCAGGAGCCCGTGCCGTGCAGCTGATCACCGCCGCAGCGGCCTTGGCCTCCGCCCTCGACGCGCGCCGGGCCGCGGGTGACCGGATCGGCGTGGTTCCCACCATGGGCGCGCTGCACGCCGGGCACCGTGCCCTGATCGATCGGGCGGTGGCCGAGTGCGACACCGTCGCCGTGACCGTGTTCGTCAATCCCCTCCAATTCGACGACGACGCCGATCTGGCGGCCTACCCCCGCACGCTCGAGGCGGACGTCGAGCTGGCAGCCGCCGCCGGTGCCGACATCGTCTTCGCCCCGGCGGTGCGGGAGATGTACCCGACCCATCCGCAGCCTCCGGCGACCACCGTGCACGTGGCAGGGCTGTCCGAGGGGCTCGAGGGCGCGTCGCGCCCGGGTCACTTCGACGGGGTGGCCACCGTGGTCACCAAGCTCTTCGGGCTCGCCGGCCGGTGCCGCGCCTATTTCGGCGAGAAGGACTTCCAGCAGCTCGCCGTGGTCCGCCGGTTGGTGGCCGACCTGTCACTGCCGGTCGAGGTCGTGGCGTGCTCCACGGTGCGTGAGCCTGATGGGCTCGCACTGTCCAGCCGCAACGCGCGCCTGTCGCCCGAGGAGCGTGTCGCTGCCGTCGTGTTGTGGCGAGCCCTGCGTGCCGGTGCCGGCGCCATCGCGGCAGGCGAACGCGATCCTGGCGCGGTGCGGCAGCTCATGGCCGGCACCGTGGCGGCCGAACCCCTGGCCAGGCTCGACTACGCCGAGGTCGTGGAGGCCGCCACCTTGCGACCGGCAGCGACGCTGGCCGGTGAGCTCCGCCTGCTGGTGGCGGCCACGGTCGGTGCCGTGCGGCTCATCGACAACGACGCGGTCGTGGTCGATGACGCCAGGGCAGTCGTCTCTTCCTCCCAGTCCCCCGCACCGGAGGCCCTGGTGGGCGCCGGTGCAGGATCGGCCACCGTCCAGCAATCGGTCACCATCCGGAAGGAGCACTGATCCGCCATGCGCCGGCGCATGATGAAGTCCAAGATCCACCGGGCGACGGTCACCGACGCCAACCTCGACTACGTCGGCTCGATCAGCCTGGATCCCGAGCTGATGCGGCGGGCCGACATTCGTGAGTGGGAGCAGGTGGCCGTGCTCGACATCGACAATGGCGCCCGGTTCGAGACCTATGCCATCGTCGGCGGTCCGGGCGAGGTGACGCTCAACGGTGCGGCCGCCCGGCTGGTGCAGCGGGGGGACAAGGTCATCGTCATCACCTACGCCGACTACGAGGAGGCGGAGCTCGAGCACTTCGAGCCGCGCATCGTCCACGTCGACGGCGCCAACGCCGTCGTGGACGAGGACACCGCCCGCCTCGAGGCGCAGCTGCGCCGGACGCTCACGGCCTGAGCGGCCCCGTCGGGGCGCCGCGCGTGCACCTGGCCGACCTCGTGCAGCTCGACGTGCTGGTGATCGGTTCGGGTGTGGCCGGCCTGTCGGCGGTCGTGCGGCTGGCTGATGCACCGGGCCTCCGGGTCGGCGTGCTCACCAAGGGGGAGCTGGCGGCGTCGGCGACGGCGTGGGCCCAGGGAGGAGTGGCCGCTGTACTGGGCGGTGCCGAGGAGGACTCCACCGACGTGCATCTGGCCGACACCTTGCGGGCCGGTGCCGGGTTGTGCGACGTGGATGCCGTGCGGGTCCTCGTGGACGAAGGGCCCCTGCGCGTGCGCGAGTTGATCGCGCTGGGCGCGGTGTTCGACCGCGAGGCCGGGGGCCGGCTGGCCTTGGCGCGCGAAGGAGGTCACTCCCATGCCCGGGTCGTCCACGCCGGTGGCGCCGCCACCGGTGCCGAGGTGGAGCGTGCCCTGGTGGCGGCGGTGCGGCGAACCGCCGCCGCCCTGTGGGAGCGGTGGTTCGCCCTGGACCTGCTCGTCGAGGGCGGCCGGTGTGCCGGCGTGCTCGCCACCGACGACACCGGCGTCCTGCGCGAGGTCCATGCCCGGCACGTGGTGCTCGCCACCGGTGGTGCCGGCCAGATGTTCGCGGTGACCACCAATCCCCTCGAGGCCACCGGCGACGGCATCGCCATGACCCTGCGCGCCGGCGTGCCCGTGGCCGACGTCGAGTTCTTCCAGTTCCACCCCACGGCCTTGGCCCTGCCGCTGGCGCCACGACCCCTGCTGTCGGAGGCGCTGCGCGGGCATGGCGCGCTGCTGCGGGACCGGTCGGGGGACCGCTTCGTGGACGAGCTGTTGCCCCGCGACATCGTCAGTCGGGCCATCGCCGAGCGCATGACGGCCGAGGGCACCGAGCACGTCTGGCTGGACGTCACGACCATCGACGGCTTCGAGGTCCGCTTCCCCACCATCGCCGCCACCCTGCGCGCCGCCGGGTTGGACCCCGCACACCAGTGGTTGCCGGTGGCGCCGGCCGCCCACTACGTGTCGGGGGGTGTCATGACCGACCTCGACGGGGCGACGGCACTCCCCGGGTTGTGGGCGGCTGGGGAGACGGCGTGCACGGGGGTCCACGGGGCCAACCGCCTGGCGTCGAACTCGCTGCTCGACGGCATGGTGTTCGGCGCCCGGCTGGCCGAGGCGCTCCTGGCGGGCAAGGACGGACCAGAACCCACCGGGGTCCTGCGCGCGCTGCCCATCGGCGGTACGGTCCCGCCCGGTGCAGGCAGACCCGACGCACGAATCGACAGCGACGTCCCCGCTCGGCGGCCCCACGCGGCGGCGCCTTCGGCCGAGGATGCCGGCGGCGAGGCGATCCCCTGCATCGCCGTGGCGCAGTGCCCGCCTCCGACGTGGGCCGACAGCGGGCCACCACCTGCACCCGCCGGGACCCGGCCCGCAGGTAATGCCGTGGCGTCCCGGCGGGCCCGGCTCCAGCGGGCCATGAGTGCCGGCGCCGGGGTCGTTCGGGCTCCCGAGGGCCTTCGGGCGGCGGCATCCGAGGTGGCCGAGGCAGCGGCCGTCGCTGCGTCGTGCGCGCCCGGGCGCGCCGCTGGCGAGCTGGCGAACGTGGCGGCCGTGGCCTGGGCCCTGTTGCGGGCGGCACATGCCAGGGAGGAGACCCGCGGCGCCCATGCGCGCCGGGACCATCCCGATACCCGGCCCGAATGGCGTCGTCGGCTGGTGCACGGCGACGGCGCGTACGTTCCCGCCCGGGGCACACCGTGACTGGACACACCGTGACTGGGCACACCGTGACGGCGCAGACCGTGACGGCGCAGACCGTGACGGCGCAGACCGTGATCGAGAGCATGCCGTGGTCCGCACCGCTGGTGGCCCCGAGGATCCCATGACCCGGAGGATCCCATGACCAGCGATCCGACGCCGCCGCCGCCCTCGGGACCGGTTGACCCGCCGCTCGTCGCCGTGCGTGAAGCGGTCACCCGGGCCCTGGCGGAGGACATGCTGCCGCTTGGCGACCTCACCGGCGCGCTGGTGCCCGCTGGAGCGGTGGCCACCACGGCCATCGTGGCGCGCCAGCACGGCGTCGTTGCCGGTCGGCTGTGTGCACTCGAGGCGTTCGCCCAGGTCGACCCGTCGATCGGCATCGAGTGGCATCTGCCCGACGGGTCACGGGTGGTACCGGGCGAGCGGGTGGCGACCGTCCGTGGGCCGCTGCGCGCCATCCTCGGCGCGGAGCGAAGCGCCCTGAATTTCCTGTGCCTCCTGTCGGGGGTGGCCAGCCTGACCCGCGCCTATGTGGACGCGGTGGCGCAGGCGAACCCCGCCACCCGGGTGCTCGACACACGCAAGACCGTGCCCGGCCTCCGGGCGCTGCAGAAGGCGGCGGTGCGCGCCGGCGGCGGGTGGAACCACCGCGGCAGCCTGTCGGAGGCCGTGCTCGTGAAGGACAACCACCTCGGCGGGCTCGGCATCGGACCCGCCGTGGCCCTGGCCCGCCGATGGTGGCCGGGGAGGATGGTGGAGGTGGAGTGCGATCGTCCCGAGCAGGTGGCCGAGGCCGTCGACGCGGGCGCCTCCGTGGTGCTGCTCGACAACATGGACCCCGAGCAGGTGGCCAGCTGCGTGGCGCTCGTGCGGGAGCGCAGCGGCGGGCGAAGCGTGCTGGTGGAGGTGTCCGGGGGCGTCACCCTCGAGCGGGCGCCGGCGCTGGCGGCGGCGGGAGCAGATCTGCTGTCGGTGGGTGCGCTCACCCACTCGGCGCCTGCCGTGGACTTCGGGCTGGACCTGGTGGAGGGCTGAGCGGTGCTGCTGGCGATCGACGTGGGCAACACCGAGACGGTGATCGGCCTGTTCAGCACGGGCCCCGGTGACGAGCCACCTCCCGGGAGCCGTCCCGCGCCTCCCGTGCCGCCCGAACCGGTGGGCCTGACGCACCACTGGCGGCTGTCGACAGTGGGCGAGCGCACCGCCGACGAGCACGCGCTGTTGCTGTCGGAGCTGCTCGACCTCGACGGCATGGACGTGGCGGAGGTGGTGACGGGCATCGCGGTGACCTCCTCGGTCCCGTTGGTGACCGCGGCGTTGCGACAGATGGCGAGCCGGTGGTTCGACGTGCCCTGCGTCGTGCTCGAGCCCGGGGTTCGTTCGGGCATGCCCATCCTCTACGACAACCCCAAGGAGGTGGGCGCCGACCGCATCGCCAATGCGATCGGGGCCTACGACCTCTACGGCGGGCCGTGCATCGTGGTCGACCTGGGGACGGCCACGACCTTCGACGCCATCTCGGCCGACGGGGCGTACCTGGGTGGAGCGATCGCCCCGGGGGTGGCCATCTCGATGGACGCGCTGTTCCACCACGCCGCCGCCTTGCGCCGGGTCGAACTGGTCGAGCCGCGCAGCGTCATCGGCAAGTCGACGGTGGAGTCGATCCAATCCGGCGTCCTCTACGGCTACGCCGGTCAGGTGGACGGCATGTGCCAGAGGATCATGGCCGAACTGGGCCCGTGCACCGTGGTGGCCACCGGGGGGCTGTCGGAGGTCATCGTGCCCTTCACCCGGTCCGTGGACCACCGCGAGCCCTGGCTGACGCTGCACGGGCTGCGGCTGGTCTTCGAGCGAAACGTCCGCCCGGGGTGAGGGCGGGTCCGGCGCCGGGGGACACCACGAGCCAGGGTGTGCCGCCTGGGCGCCGGCGAGCGGTCCGCTTCGGTGCCGGTGCCGGGTTGCCCACAGGGTGCGGCGTCCGCAAGGGTGGTCGGCCGTGACGGAGGTGCCCTACCGGTTCGATCAGACGGCGCAGGCAGGCGAGCTCCAGCGCCGCTACGCCGGCCTGGGCGCGGGCGAGGAGACCGGGGACGTGGTCTCGGTGGCGGGCCGGGTCGTCCTGGTGCGCCCCCAGGGCCGCCTGGCGTTCGCCACGTTGCGCGACTGGTCGGGCCAGGTGCAGCTGTTCGCGCTGGACCAGATCACGGCGGACTTTGCCGGGTTCTCGAAGCTGTCGCTCGGTGACTGGGTGGGTGCGACCGGGCCGGTGGTGCGCACCCGGCGCGGCGAGCTGTCCGTGCAGGTCCGCACGTGGGTGTTGCTGGCCGAGGCGCGGCGGTCCTTCGGGGACAAGTGGAAGGGCGTCACCGACGTCGAGACGCGCTTGCGCCAGCGCGAGGTCGATCTGTGGGCCAACGAGCGCACGCGCCAGGTGCTGCTGCTGCGCAGCCGGCTCGTGAGCGCTTTGCGCCGCGAGCTCGAAGCGCGCGGGTTCGTGGAGGTCGAGACCCCCATGCTCCACCCCATCCCCGGGGGTGCCACCGCCAAGCCGTTCGTGACGCACCACAACGCGCTCCACACCGACCTGTACCTGCGCATCGCCCCGGAGCTGTACCTGAAGCGGCTGGTGGTCGGGGGGTTCGAGAAGGTGTTCGAGATCGGTCGGGTCTTCCGCAACGAGGGCCTGTCGCCCCGGCACAACCCCGAGTTCACGATGCTCGAGCTGTACCAGGCCTACGCCGACTACCGCGACCTGATGGTGCTGGTGGAGGAGCTGGTGGCGCAGCTGGCGCGCCAGGTGGTGGGGACGACCTCGCTCAGCTACCAAGGGCGCCCGCTGGACCTGGCACCGCCGTGGCGTCGGGCCACGATGGCCGAGCTCGTGGCCGAGGCGACGGGCGAGCCGGCGGACGTCCACACGCCCGTGGAGGAGCTGCGCCGGCGCGTGGCGGGTGCTGGGGTCGAACCCCATCCCGCGTGGGGGCCGGGCAAGCTCCTGCTGGAGCTGTACGAGAAGACGACCGAGCCCGGCCTGTGGGGACCGGTGTTCGTGCTCGACTTCCCGGCCGAGGTGTCCCCCCTCGCCCGCCGCCACCGTGACGACCCCGACCTGGTCGAGCGCTTCGAGCCCATCGTGGCCGGGCGCGAGCTGGGCAACGCCTTCTCGGAGCTCGTCGACCCCGACGACCAGCGCGCCCGCTTCGAGGCGCAGGCGGCGGCACGCGCCGCCGGGGACGAGGAGGCCATGGTCCTCGACGAGGACTTCCTGCGCGCCCTGGAGTACGGCCTGCCCCCCACCGCCGGGCTGGGCATGGGGATCGACCGGCTGGTGATGCTGCTGGCGGACGTGGCCAATATCCGGGAGGTCATCGCCTTCCCCACCTTGCGGCCCGAGCGCTGATGCAGCGGTGAGCGCTGGCGCCCGGCCTGGTCAGGGCTGGGGCACGGGCAGCCCGTCGAGCAGGGCGTGCACCAGGTCGCCCAGCGCCCGTCCCAGTGCCGGGTCGGCGCCGGTCGTGGCCTCCACGGCGTCCTCGGCGTAGCGCCGGCCGGCGGCCACGGCGGCTTCGACCCCGCCCGAGGCGGCCACGATGGCCCGGGCCTTGTCCCGTTCGGGTTGGTCCAGCGGGCGGCCGAGCAGGGGACGCAGCTCCTCGGCCACCACGGGGTCCGCCAACGCGACCAGGACCGGCAGGGTGTAGATCCCCTCGGCCAGGTCCTGGCCGGCCGGCTTGCCCAGCTCCTCCTCCGTGCCCACCACGTCGAGCACGTCGTCGCGCAGCTGGAAGACCATCCCGAAGCACCGCCCGAAGGTCGTGAGCGCCTCGACCTCCTGACGGGGTCGCCCGCCGGTCAGGGCTCCGATGCGGCAGGACGTCGCCATGAGGGCGGCCGTCTTGCCGGCGATGGCGGCGAAGTACTCGTCCTCGGTGCGCGTGACGGAGAACGCGGAGCGGACCTCGGCCACCTGGCCCTCGCACAGGCGGCCCAGGGTGTTGGCCAAGAGGCCTGCGATCTCAGGACCCAGGCCCGCCGCGATCTCGGCCGATCGGGCGAGCAGGAAGTCCCCCGCCACGATGGCCACCAGGTTGCCCCACCGGGCGTTGACGCTCGGGACGTTGCGGCGCATGGTGGCCTCGTCCATGACGTCGTCGTGGTAGAGCGACGCGAGATGGACCAGCTCGACCGCCACGGCGCCCTGCAGGTCGTCGGCCGAGGCGGCCCGCCGCCCGCCGGTGGCGGCCGCCAGGGCCAGCCCGGGTCGCAGCCGCTTGCCGCCGGCGTCGATCAGGTGGGTGGTGACCTGGTCGAGGAAGCGGTCGCCGGAGCTGACCGAGTCCCTGAGCAGGGGCTCGAGCCGGGCGAGGTCCTCGCTCAGGTGGGGGAGCGCGAGCAGCGCGGCGGCGTTCACCACCGTGCACGATAGGGCAGGTCACGGCCACTCCGACAGCCGGTGCCCGAACGGGCTGCCCGCACACCGCTTCCCGGGGCCGGGCAACGGCCACGGAGCGTGGCGCGGGTCAGGGCCAGGGCTGCCCGTCCCGATGCCTCTGCTGGCACGGAAATCCCGTGGGGCCGGTGACGGAACCGGCAACCCTGCCGGTAGACTCGGATCGTCGTCGAACCGTCGAGGGAGGCGGTCTGGTGTTCGAACGCTTCACTGACCGGGCGCGGAGAGTGCTGGTGCTGGCGCAGGAGGAGGCGCGCCTGCTGAACCACAGCTTCATTGGCACCGAGCACATCCTGCTGGGCCTGATCCACGAGGGTGAAGGGGTGGCGGCCAAGGCGCTCGAGCAGCTGGGCATCTCCCTCGAGGCCGTGCGCGAGAAGGTGGAGGAGACCATCGGGCTGTCGGGTACGGCCCCCACCGGCTCGCCCCCGTTCACGCCCCGGGCGAAGAAGGTCCTCGAGCTGTCCCTGCGCGAGGCGCTGCAGCTGGGCCACAACTACATCGGCACCGAGCACATGCTCCTCGGCCTGGTGCGCGAGGGCGAGGGCGTGGCTGCCCAGGTTCTCGTGAGCCTGGGGGCCGACCTGGCACGGGTCCGCCAGCAGGTCATCCAGCTGCTGTCGGGCTACCAGGGCAAGGAGGCGGTGGGCGCGAGCACCGGGCCGTCGTCGTCGGAGACGCCGTCGGGCTCGCCCGTGCTCGACCAGTTCGGCCGGAACCTGACGCAGCTGGCCCGCGACGGCAAGCTCGACCCGGTCATCGGGCGCGACAAGGAGATCGAGCGGGTCATGCAGGTGCTGTCCCGCCGTACCAAGAACAATCCGGTGCTCATCGGGGAGCCCGGCGTGGGCAAGACGGCCATCGTCGAGGGTCTCGCCCAGCGCATCGTGGCCAACGACGTCCCCGAGACCCTGCGCGGCAAGCAGCTCTACACGCTGGACCTCGGTGCGCTCGTCGCCGGCAGCCGCTACCGCGGGGACTTCGAGGAGCGCCTGAAGAAGGTCCTCAAGGAGATCCGCACCCGCGGGGACATCATCCTGTTCATCGACGAGCTGCACACGCTGGTGGGTGCCGGCGCGGCGGAGGGCGCCATCGACGCCGCGTCGATCCTCAAGCCCATGCTGGCGCGCGGGGAGCTGCAGACCATCGGCGCCACCACGCTCGACGAGTACCGCAAGCACCTCGAGAAGGACGCCGCGCTCGAGCGGCGCTTCCAGCCCATCAAGGTCGAGCAGCCGACGGTCGCGCACACCATCGAGATCCTCAAGGGCCTGCGCGACCGGTACGAGGCGCACCACTCGGTGACGATCACCGACCAGGCGCTCGTTGCCGCCGCCAACCTGGCCGACCGGTACCTGGCCGACCGGTTCCTGCCCGACAAGGCCATCGACCTGATCGACGAAGCCGGTAGCCGACTGCGCATCCGGCGCATGACGACCCCTCCCGACTACAAGAAGCTCGAGGAGGAGATCGCCCGCATCCGGCGGGACAAGGAGCTGGCCATCGAGCGCCAGGCCTTCGACCAGGCCAAGAAGCTGGCCGAGCAGGAGAAGGAGCGCCTCGAGCGCAAGACGGCCATGGAGGCCGAGTGGCGCGCCGAGGGGATGGACCTGTTCGACGTGGTGGACGAGGAGGTCATCGCCGAGGTGCTGGCCAACTGGACGGGTATCCCCGTTTACCGGCTCACCGAGGAGGAGACCGCCAAGCTGCTGCGCATGGAGGAGGAGCTCCACAAGCGCGTCATCGGCCAGGAGGAGGCCATCAAGGCCCTCTCCCGGGCGATCCGCCGGACCCGCGCCGGGCTCAAGGACCCCAAGCGCCCCAGCGGGTCGTTCATCTTCCTCGGACCGACCGGGGTGGGCAAGACGGAGCTCGCCAAGACGCTGGCCGAGTTCCTCTTCGACGACGAGGACGCGCTGATCCAGCTCGACATGAGCGAGTACATGGAGAAGCACACCGTGTCGCGGCTGGTGGGTTCCCCGCCCGGCTACGTCGGCTACGAGGAGGGAGGCCAGCTCACCGAGGCCGTGCGTCGCAAGCCGTTCTCGGTGGTGCTGTTCGACGAGGTGGAGAAGGCTCACCCCGACGTCTTCAACGCGCTGTTGCAGATCCTCGAGGACGGCCGGCTCACCGACGCCCAGGGCCGCTCGGTGGATTTCAAGAACACCGTGCTCATCATGACCTCCAACCTGGGCACGGCCGACCTGCGCAAGAGCTCGGTGGGATTCGCCAAGACGTCCGAGGCGGTCACCTACGAGCGGATGAAGGCCAAGGTCAACGAGGCGCTCAAGGCCCACTTCCGGCCCGAGTTCCTGAACCGGATCGACGAGATCATCGTGTTCCACGAGCTCAGCCGGGACGAGGTGGTGCGCATCGTCGACCTCATGATGCGGCGTGTCTCGGACCAGCTCGAAGCCCAGGGGATGGCGCTGGAGCTGACGCCGGCCGCCAAGACGCTGCTGGCGGAGAAGGGGTACGACCCGACGCTGGGGGCGCGGCCGTTGCGCCGGGCCATCCAGCAGCTGGTGGAGGACCCGCTGTCCGAGCGCATCCTGTGGAAGGAATTCCACGTCGGGGAGACCGTCGTGGTCGACGTGGACGACACCGGGGAGATCGTGTTCCGGGCCATCGAGGGGCTCCAGCCGCCCCCGGTCGAGATGGCCGGCGCAGGGCCGAGCGCCTGACCCGGGCACCGGGGTGGCCGTGTGCTGCCCCTGAGGACGATGCCGAGCCCCGGCCTGCAGGCCGGGGCTCGGCGCGTCCGGCCCGGCGCGTCGGGGGGGGCGGCGAGGACCCGCTCGGTACTGGCTCGGTCCGCACCCAATGTTCACGCGTCGTTCACCTGCCGTTCACCTTCGGATGGGGTTGCGGTTACCTGTGCCCGCGACCATGGCGGCGTGGAACACGACGGTGCAGGACGTGACGGTGCAGGACGTGACGGCGGGGAACATCACGGCGGGGGACCGCACCGCCGCGATGGCACCGTGCACGCGCCGCACGACGGGCGGGCCGGGGCCGATGTGGTGGGGGTGGACAGGGTGATGGCCGATGCAGTGGCCGTGCCGCCCACCGGCCTTGCAGCCACGCCGTCGGTGACCGAGCTGCTCGACGAAGCGCCCACCAGCCGCTTCCATCGCCGGGCGGTGCTGATCTCGGGCATGGGCTTCTTCACCGACGCCTACGACCTGTTCATCATCGGGACAGCGCTGGTGCTGCTCAAGGACCAGTGGCACCTCGACGCCAACCAGGTGTCCACCGTCGGCAGTGCCACCCTGCTGGCAGCGTTCATCGGGGCGCTCGTGTTCGGGAGGATCGCGGACGTTGCCGGCCGCAAGCGCGTCTACGCCGTGGTGGCGGCCGTCATGATCGCCGGCGCCGTGGCCTCCGCGTTCGCTCCGAGCTACGCCTGGCTCGTCGCCTCCCGGTTCGTCCTGGGCCTCGGCATCGGTGGCGACTACCCGGTCTCTGCGGTGCTCATGAGCGAGTACTCCAACCGCAACGACCGGGGGCGGCTGGTGAGCCTCGTGTTCTCCATGCAGGCGCTGGGCCTGGTCGTCGGCCCGCTGGTGGGCCTCACCCTGGTGGCGTCGGGCATCGACCACAACGTGGCCTGGCGCCTCATGCTGGGCTTGGGCGCACTGCCGGCCGCCGCCGTCGTGTACCTGCGGACCAGGATGCCGGAGTCGCCCCGCTTCGAGGCCAGGGTCCGCGGGGAGGCGGCTCGTGCCGCGCAGCAGCTGGCGTTGTTCTCCGAGGGCGTGGTCCAGGCGCCGGCTGCCGCACCCGGCACCGTCCACCGCATGGGGCTGGCCCGCTTCCTCACCACCGGCTGGACGCTGCGGCTGATCGCCGGCACGGCCGGGGCGTGGTTCCTGGTCGACTACGCCTACTACGGCAACACCATCTCCACGCCGCTCATCTTGAAGGACGTCGCACCGCACGCCACCCTGGTCGCCAAGCTGGCGTGGCAGCTGGGGATCTTCACCCTGTTCGCCGTCCCGGGGTACGTCCTGGCGTTCAGCCTCATGGACCGCATCGGCCATCGCCGGCTGCAGGCGCTCGGCTTCGTCGCCATGGCACTGTGTTTCGGGTCGCTGTGGCTGGTGCCGAGCCTCACGACGACGGTCGGCCCCTTCATCGCCGTGTACGCGCTGAGCTACCTGTTCACCGAGTTCGGTCCCAACACCACGACCTTCGTGCTCCCCTCCGAGGTCTTCCCGGTCAGCATGCGCACCACCGGGCACGGGATCGCGGCGGGCATCGGCAAGCTGGGCGCGTTCGTCGGCGTGTTCCTGTTCCCCATCATCTCGGCGCACTACCACCTGCGTGGCTCGTTCCTGGTGGCCACGGCCGCTGCGCTGGCGGGTGTGGTGGTGACGTTCCTCCTGCCAGAACCGTCGGGCCGCAGCCTCGAGGAGGTGTCCGGCGAGCACCGGCACCTGGTCGTGGTGCCCGCCGTGGCGCAGGACCAGCCTGCCGGCCAGGTCGCGGTGGGCGCTGCCGCCCCCGGCACCGGCGTGGCCGCTGCAGTGCTGGCGCCCGTGGCGGAACGGGCCTGAGGCACCTGCCGGGGAGATCGCCGGGTTCGCCGGACCGGCTGCGGATCTGCCCTGGCGCCACGAGACCCGGCCGGCGACACAGCCGGTTCGTAGGGTCGTGGGCATGGCCCGATCCCGCGTGGTGCACCGGTGCTCGTCGTGCGCGGCCGTGTCCGTGCGCTGGGCGGGCCGCTGTCCGGCGTGCGGCGACTGGAACACCCTGGTGGCCCGAACCGAGTCGGCTGACGCTGGTGAGGCCGGCACGGGCCGTCGTGGTGCGGGCGGGGGCGGTGCGGGCGGTGGCTGGCGGGCAGCGGGCCCCCTGCCGTTGGCCGAGGTGGACGCAGCCGGCAGCCAACCGCGGCCGACGGGGCTGGTGGAGTTCGACCGTGTCCTGGCCGGCGGCCTGGTGGCCGGCTCGGTCGTCCTGCTCGGCGGGGAGCCTGGCGTGGGCAAGTCCACCCTGTCGCTGCAGGTCCTGCGGTCCGTCGCAGCGCATGGCAGGCGCGCGTTGCTCGTGTCGGCCGAGGAGTCGCCGCACCAGGTCCGCCTGCGGGCGCAGCGCCTGGGGCCGTTGCCTGCGTCGCTGCTCGTGCTGGCGGGCACCGATCTCGACGCGGCGCTCGAGGCCGTCGCCGCAACCGACGCCCAGCTCGTGGTGGTGGACTCGGTCCAGACGATCGCCGACCGGTCGGTGGGTGCCCCGGCTGGCAGCCTCACCCAGGTGCGCGCTTGCGCCGAGGCGTTCGTGGAGGTGGCCAAGCGGCGCCGGGTCCCGGTGGTCCTGGTGGGTCACGTCACCAAGGACGGAGCCCTGGCCGGACCCAGGACCCTCGAGCACCTCGTCGACACCGTCCTCACCGTCGAGGGGGACCGGCACTACGCGTTGCGCCTGCTGCGAGCGGTCAAACACCGCTTCGGGCCCACCGGTGAGCTCGGCCTGTTCGAGATGGGTGAGGCTGGCCTGACGGCCGTGGCCGATCCCTACCGGCTCCTGCTCGGCGATCGCCGGCCGGGAGCGGCCGGCAGTGTCGTCCTGCCCGCCGTCGAGGGCCAGCGCGCCCTGCTCGTGGAGCTGCAGGCGCTGGTGGCGCCAGCGGTGTTCCCGGCCCAGCCGCGTCGCTCTGCCCAGGGTGTCGAAGGCGGCCGCCTTGCCCAGCTGCTGGCGGTGCTCCAGCGTCGCACGTCCGCCGTGCCCGGCGGTCTCGACGTCTTTGCCTCGGTGGTGGGCGGACTCCGGGTGGCCGAGCCCGCCGCCGACCTGGCGCTCGCCCTCGCGTTGGCGTCAGCCGTGACCGGGGTGCCAGTGCCTCCCGATGTGGTGGCGTTCGGCGAGGTGGGGCTGGGCGGCGAGGTCCGCCAGGTGCCCCACGCCCCACGGCGGCTGGCCGAGGCGGCCCGGGTCGGCTTCCGCCGAGCCGTCGTGCCCGGTGCCGTGCCCGAGGGTTTCCCCGACCTGCACCTGGTGCGGGTGCGGACGGTCGACGAGGCGCTGCACCTCACACTGGACGTGCCACGGCGCGCCGCCTGAGACCGACGCGCTCGCCCGTGCCCAGAGCTGGCGCGGGGTGACGCGTCACGCGCGCCCGCCCGCGCTCGGTGCGGCGTCCGCCTGGCGCCGGTCCGGCGCACCGGCGCCACGGGTACCATGCGAGCGTGGTGGTGCGACCGAACTCGGCCATGGCCCACGCCCTGGCGCTGGTCGCTCCCGGCACCCCCTTGCGCGACGGGCTCGAACGGGTGCTGCAGGCCAAGCGCGGTGCGCTGGTGGTGGTGGGCGACGACGCCGCCGTGCTGTCCATCTGCACGGGCGGCTTCCTGCTCGACGCCGAGTTCAGCCCGCAGCGGCTGGCGGAGCTCGCCAAGATGGACGGCGCCATCATCCTGTCGCGCCGTGCAGACCGCATTGCTCGGGCCAACGTCCATCTGATGCCCAATCCGGCGGTCCCCACCTCCGAGACCGGCACCCGTCACCGCACGGCCGAGCGCGTGGCCCGATCGATCGACGTCCCGGTCATCTCGGTGTCGGCCGCCATGGGCATCATCACCGTCTACCGCAACGACGCCCGCCACGTGCTGCAGCCGGCCAACCGGCTCAACGACCGCGTCTCGCAGGCACTGGCGACGCTGCAGCGCTTCCGCCAGCGCTTCGATCTCGCCGTCACCGCGCTGTCGGCGCTGGAGGTGGAGGACACCGTCACGGTGCGCGACGTGGCCAACGTGCTGCAGCCCGCCGAGCTGGTCATGCGGATCGCCGCCGACATCGAGGGTCAGCTCGTCGAGTTGGGGGAGGAGGGCCGCCTCCTGCGCCTCCAGCTCGAGGAGCTGGTGGAGGGGGTGGACCTCATCCGGCGGCTGGTGGTGCGCGACTATCTCCAGCCTGCTGCCGTCGACGGGGAGGCCGCGGGCACCGAGGCACCCGCGCCGACGGCGGGGCACGCCGCTGCCGGGCGCGCCACCGCGGCCGCAGCCGGCGCCCAGGCGCCCGAGGGCAACGGCCGACGCCCGGCACCGAGCCCCGATGCCATCCTCGAGGAGCTGAGCCGCCTGTCGACCGACGAGCTGCTCGACCCGCGTCGGGTTGCCGCCGTCCTCGGGCTGCCCCCCACCAACGCCGAGCTCGACGTGTCCATCGAGCCCCGCGGCTACCGCCTGCTGCACCGCCTGCCCCGGTTCCCCGAAGCGGTCATCGATCGTATCGTCGAGCACTTCGCCGGCCTGCAACGCATCATGCGGGCCTCGGTCGGCGACCTCGAGCGGGTGGGGGGTGTGGGCGAGGCCAGGGCCCGCTCGGTCAAAGAGGGCCTCGCCCGCCTGGCGGAGGCCAGTATCCTCGACCGCTACAGCTGACGGCTCGGGCAGCTCCCACCGGTCGGGACCGGTCGGCTCCTCGGGTATCCTGGAGTGTCGACCCGTCGCGCTCGCGCGGGGACGTCGCGCATCGAGCATCCGGAGCTGCAGTGTTCGACATCGGTGACAAGGTCGTCTACCCCCATCACGGCGCGGCCATCGTCGAGCGCCGTGAGGTGAAGGAAGCCTTCGGCGAAAAGCGCGAGTACCTGGTGCTGCGCCTCGCCTACGGCGACCTGACGCTCATGGTCCCCGCCGACAACACCGAGGGCGTCGGCCTGCGCGAGGTCATCAACGACGAAGAGGTCGAGGAGGTGTTCGCCGTCCTTCGCAAGAAGGAGGCGCGCATGCCCACCAACTGGTCGCGCCGGTACAAGAACCATTCCGAGAAGCTGCGCTCCGGCGACATCTACCAGGTGGCCGAGGTCGTCAGGAACCTGTCGATCCGCGACAAGGACAAGGGTTTGTCGGCCGGGGAGAAGCGCATGCTCAGCCGGGCACGGCAGATCCTCGTGTCCGAGTTGACCTTCGCCCTCGACGTCGACGAGCAGACCGCCGAGCAGCGCCTCGACGAGGCGCTGCCCTGACCGCCGCTGGCGGCGTGGCAGCCCCGCCGTCGGTGAGCCGGTGACGGCGGTCGGTCGGTGACGGCGGTGGGCCGGTGACGGTGTGGTCGATCGTGGTGGCCGCAGGAGCCGGCAACCGCTTCGGCGGGGCCAAGCAGTTCGCCGTGCTGGCGGGTCGGGCCGTGGTGGACTGGTCGCTGGCAGCGGCACGGGCGGCGTCCGACGGTGTCGTGCTCGTGCTGCCAGCTGACGGCAAGCCGGCCGGCACGGACCTTGGTGCGGCGGCACGCCGGGGTGCAGATGTGGCAGTGGCGGGTGGAGCGACCCGTGCGGCGTCGGTCCGAGCCGGATTGCACGTCGTCCCGCCGAACGCGCACGTGGTGGTGGTCCACGACGCCGCCCGGCCGCTGGCGAGTCCTGTGCTGTTCCGGGCGGTGGTTGACGCCGTGTCGGACGGTGCGGACGGCGCGGTGCCGGTCGTGCCGGTGACCGACACGCTCAAACGCGTGGCCGGGGGCGTGGTCGAGGGGACGGTGGACCGAGCAGGGCTGGTGGCGGTCCAGACCCCCCAAGCCTTCCGGGCCGACGCACTGCGCCGGGCCCACGACCTGCCGTCGGAGGCCACCGACGACGCTGCGCTGGTGGAGGCGGCCGGCGGTACGGTGCGGGTCGTGCCGGGCGATCCCCGCAACCTGAAGATCACCACGGCGGCGGATCTGGCTATCGCCGAGGCGCTGGTGGGCCGGTGACCGGGGCGGAGGCCGACGACCTCACCGTGCCCGCCGCAGCAGGCCTGCGCATCGGTCAGGGCTTCGACGTCCACCGCTTCTCGGGCGACCCCTCCCGGCCGCTGGTGCTCGGGGGGGTCACGATCGAGGGCGCCCCGGGCTTGGAGGGCCACAGCGATGCCGATGCCCTGTGCCACGCCGTGGCCGACGCCTTGCTGGGTGCCGGGGCCCTCAGGGACCTTGGCACGCACTTCCCGGACACCGATGCCCGCTGGCAGGGTGCGAGCTCGCTCGGTCTGCTCGCCACGGTGGTGGCGATGCTGCGCCGGCGCGGCCTGGTGCCGGTGAACGCCGACTGCACGGTGGTGTGCGAGGCGCCGAAGTTGGCACCGCACGTGCCCACCATGGCCGAACGGCTCGGGCAGGCGCTGGGCGCGCCCGTGAGCGTCAAGGCGACGCGGGCGGAGGGACTCGGCGCTCTCGGACGGGGAGAGGGCATCGCGTGCGTGGCGGTGGTGCTCGTCGCCGCCGGTGCCGTGCAACCCACCGGTGCCGTGCAACCCACCGGTGCTGTGCAGCCTGCCGTTCCTCCGCAGCCCAGCGGCGGGCATGCTCCCGGGCACCATGGCCCCGGGGGTGCGCCGTGAGCGCCCGACGACGCCAGCAGGTGCCGACGGTGGCGGCCGGCACTGGCACCAGCGGCCGGCGGGCGCGGCGAGAAGCGCGCCATGGCGCTGGCGGCGAGGACCGCACGCGCCGCGGGACCGGGCGCGGCGGCACCCGGACCCGCCTGCACCGTGGCCTGGGCGGCGAGCAGGTCGAAGGACGCCGCGCCGTGCGGGAGCTACTCGCGGCCGGGCGCCGCGCCGTCGGCGAGGTGTGGATCGCCGAGGAGCAGGATCCCTCCTCGTACCTGGACGAGATCGAGCGGTTGGCCCGGCGGCGCAAGGCCAAGGTACTGGTGGTGGCTCGGCGCCGCCTCGAGGGTGCGGCACGCACCGACAGCCCCCAGGGTGTCCTGGCCCGTGCCGAACCGTTGCCCGAGGCGAGCCTCGAGGAGCTGTGCGCGCCGTCAGGTGGCGTCGTCCCCTTCCTGGTGGTGCTCGACGGCGTCACCGACCCCCACAACCTCGGGGCCGTGCTGCGCAGCGCCGAGTGCGCCGGCGTGACCGGCGTGGTGCTTCCCCGGCACCGTGCCGTGCACGTGACGCCCACCGTCACCAAGGTGGCCGCAGGTGCGGTGGAGCACCTGCCGATCGCCGTGGTTCCCGGTGTGCCGTCGGCGTTGGCGCGCCTGGCGGCGCTGGGCGTGCACGCCGTGGGTCTCGATGCCGCCGCCCAGCGATCGCTGTACGAGCTGGGTCCGGAGGCATTCGGCCCGGTGGCGCTCGTGCTCGGGGCCGAGGGCAGGGGACTGGCACCGCTGTCCCGCCGCCGGTGCGCTGAGCTGGTGGCCATCCCCCAGCACGGGCGGCTGGCGTCGCTCAACGTGGCGGCTGCAGCCGCCGTTGCGTGCTTCGAACTGGCGCACCGCCGCAGCTCGGCCAGGCCGCAGACCAGGGACGGCCCGAGACGCACATCGCACGATGGACGACCCGCAGGATGAACGCACCGCCACAATTCGTCCGCAACCGGCCGACCGTGGCGCCAGCTGAAGCCCCCGTTGTCGTTGTCGGGGTGCCGGGTCCTCGCCGGCAGAGGCGACGAGGAGAGACCGAGGGGGGCAGGATCATGGTCGTGGTGCCGTGCAGGGGAGTGCTGGTCGTGCGCGAGGACGGGTCCTGTGTGTGCAGTGAACCGGGATGCCGGCGGACGGAGGGGCTCCTGGCGGTGGTCAGCCACCGCGTGTTCCGTCCGTGGGGGTGGGTGCCGCGCGACGAACGGCGCGGCCGCGACACCCCGGTGCTCGACGCCCGGCGGCCGCTGCCGTCTCTCGCACTGCCCGTCCGCCCGCGCGCGGACATTCGCCCTCCGGTGCCGGCCCGGTCACGACGTGTCGCCCCGCCGAAGCGGTATGCGAGGTGCGCGCGGTCCTGGGCACCGGTGACGGCGATGCCGGCCGAGCGTGGGCGCGCCGCCGGGCAGCGTCACGGCCGGGCCGCCTGCCGCGGGCCAGAACGGGTTGAGCCTCCTGCCACCGACCTGCCGGGGACGCGCGAGCCGGTGGTGGGACTCGAACCCACGACCTGACGATTACAAGTCGCCTGCGCTACCAGCTGCGCCACACCGGCCGGTTCGTCCACGGTAGCGTGCCGACCGGTCCTTGCCCTCGGTGGTTGCGGTTGGCAGGCTGAGTCCGCATGCACAGCCCCGCCCCTCCCGGCCCTGCACTGCGCCATCTGGCCGTGGTCGCCGGCGCCGTGGTCCTCGGGGTCCTGCTGCTGCCGTCTGCGACCAGGCCACCCGGTCCAGCAGCGCCCGCAGGTGCCAGCGTGACGACGGACACGAGCGCTGTGGCGCCACCTCCGACCACGGCACCCGCCACGAGCACCACCAGCGGCCCGGCACCAGCACTGATCCACGTGCTGGTGGCCAACGGCACCACGGCGCCCCACGGCGCGGCCACCATCGCCAACGTGCTGGTGGGCAAGGGGTTCGGCACGCTGCAACCGATCGATGCCACCACGCACGTCTCGGCCTCGGCCGTCTACGCCGTGGGCGGCGACCTTGCGGCAGCCCAAGCGGTGGCCGCCGCGCTCGCCCTGCCCGCCACGAGCGTGGTGGCCACGGGGCGACCCCCGGTGTCGAGCTGGTCCGGTGCCACGGTGGTGGTGATCGTCGGGCCTGACCTGGTGAACCGCTACGTCACATCCGCTGCCGGTTCGACCTCGGCCGGCGGGGCCGCAGGCACGTCGCACTGAACGGCGTCACCCCACTCCCCGAGCCACTGGCGCCCCTGGCTGCTGAACCGCACGCCTCGGCCGTGCTCATGGACTTCGACGGCACCCTGGCCCGAATCGTCGACGATCCGGCATCGGCCCGCCCGCTGCCCGGTGCCACACGGGTGCTGCAGAGCCTGGCGTCGGTGTTCCGGGTCGTCGCCGTGGTGTCGGGCCGGCGCGCGTCGTTCCTGGGGACGCAGTTGGCCGCGGCAGCTCCCGGTGTGCGCCTGCTCGGGCTCTATGGCATGGAGGAGCTGGTGGGAGGGCGGGTGCACCTTGCTCCCGGCCTGGACACCTGGGCAGGCCCCGCCGCGGCAGTGGCGGCGGCGGCCCGGGCCGAGGCGCCGCCCGGCGTCGGGGTCGAGGCCAAGGGGGTGTCGGTGACGCTGCACTGGCGCAGCGCGCCGGATGCCGCGCCGTGGGTGGAGGCGTTCGCCCGGGAACGGGCAGCGGCCACCGGTCTGGTCCTGCAACCGGGTCGCATGGCGGTGGAACTGCGGCCTCCGGTCGACATCGACAAGGGCAGCACCACCGAACGCCTGGCTGCCGGCTGCCGCGCCGCGTGCTTCGTCGGAGACGACGCCGGTGACCTGGCGGCGTTCGCCGCCCTCGACCGCCTTGCCCTCGGTGGGGTGCGGGTGGCCAAGGTGGCCGTGGCCGATCGGGAGTCGCCGGCAGCGCTGGTCACCACCGCCGACGTGGTGGTCCACGGTCCCGACGGTGCCGTGGCCCTCCTGCGGGCCCTGGCCGAGGCAGCGGGCGCGCCGGGCGCTCACGCGCCATGACCAACCGGTGCCACGCCCAGGTGGCCGCCGGTGGTGCCCTGGACAGGTCGTGGCGATGCCCTTTCGGCCCGCTCCGGCGACCCCCGTTTTGTCGGACGCCGCCCGTGCCGCCCGGTCAGCCCCGCAGGTCGAGCTGGTCGCTGAGCCAGTCGCGCGGTGTACGGGCTGTGACCAACCGGCGCAGTTCCGCCGCCCGCCGGGCCCGCTCCGCCCCGTCCATGGCTAGTGCGTGGGCGAGCGCCTCGGCCGTGCCGCTCACGTCGTAGGGATTGAGTGCCACCACCGCCGAGCGCAGCTCCTCGAAGCTGCCCGCCTCCTGCGACAAGGCGACCACACCGTCGACCTGGTTGACCAGGGGTCCCTCCTTGGCGACCAGGTTCAGCCCGTCGCGTATGGGGTTGACGAGCAGCACGTCGTAGCGGGTGAGGGCGGCGAAGCTGCGGTCGGGGTCGTCGGCCACGTCGAGGATCACCGGCTGCCACTGCCCGTCGCCCCACCGCTCGTTGACGACGGCAGCGGTGTGCTCGATCTCCGCCGCGTAGGCTTGGTAGTCGGGGAGGGACTGGCGCGACGGGTAGGCGAGGGCCACCAGGACCACCTCGCCGCGCAGTGACGGCTCGCGCTCGAGCAGCTCGTCGAAGGCCCAGAACCCCCGCAGCTGGTTCTTGGCCGGGTCCACCCGGTCCACCCGGAGCACCAGCTTGCGCCCTCCAACCACGGCGTCGAGCTGGGCGCGTGCAGCGGCCACCGTCGGCGCGCCGGCGCGTTGCGTCAACAGCGGCGCGTCGGGGGCGAGGGGCGAGACGAACGTGGGCGGGGGGGCGATGCCGCTGTCCGCGCAGCACGCACGGAAGGCTGCGGCCCATCGTTCGGTGTGGAACCCGCAGCGCCGGGCCGCCGCCAGGCCATCGAGCAGCTCCGTGCGTGCGGCTACGGGCAGGACTCGCAACGTCGCAGGGTCGGCGAAGGGGGTGTGGGTGAAGTGGACGACATCGAGGTCAGGCCGCCGGCTGGCGAGCAGGCCGGGCACGAGCGACAGGTGGTAGTCCTGCACCAGCACCGTTGCTCCCCGGGCCGCCACCTCGTCGATGGCCTGCGCGAACAGCGCGTTGAACGTGCGGTAGGCCGACCACGCTTCGTGCCAGTGCCGGTCGAGGCGGGGCCGGCGGCTCAGGTCGAACAACAGGTGGTGCAGGTACCACAAGGTGGCATTGGAGACCACGTCGTATGCCATCCGGTAGGTGTCCGGATCGGGCTCGACCGTCACCAGCTGCACGCCCTCCGCGGCCATCAGCCCCGCTGCCGCTGCCTTGCGGTCGGCTTCCGACATCACGCACGCCACCCAGGCGGCGTCCGACCCCGCCACGACCAGGTGCAAGGCGCCCGCCAGCCCGCCGCTCGAGCCGGAGGGCACGGGGTCGCCCCGCTCGTCCAGCGAGAACGACAGGGGCCCGCGGTTGGAGGCGACGACGAGCGCTGCCCGACTCATGCCGATCGACGCTATCTGCCCGGCCAGCGGCACCGGGTCCACCCCGCCGGGCGGGCACAATGACCCGATGCGTGCGCTGCCAGCGCGGATGGCGGGCGGCCCCAGGGTCCTGTGCGCCCCGGATGCCTTCAAGGGCACGGCCAGCGCCACGGATCTGGCCGACGCCATGGCAGCGGGCGCCCGGCGTGCCGGGTGGGCTGCCGACCGGTGTCCGCTGTCGGACGGAGGGGAGGGGTTCGCGGAGGTCCTGGGCGTCCTCGGTGGCGAGCTGCGGACGACGCCGGTGACGGGGCCCCTGGGTGGCACCGTGACGGCACGCTGGCGCTTCGCGGCGAGCGCCGCAGGCCCGATCGCGGTGATCGAGTGCGCGGCGGCGTCGGGCCTGGCACTGGTGGGTGGTGCCGAGGGCAACGACCCGGTGGCGGCGACGAGCCGGGGGACCGGCGAGCTCGTGGTGGCTGCCGTGGCTGCGGGGGCCACCCGCATCCTGGTTGGCGCCGGTGGCTCGGCCACCACCGACGGCGGGGCCGGCGCGGTGGCGGCCATCGAGGAGGCCGGGGGGCTGGGCGGTGCGGCGGTGGAGGTCGCGTGCGACGTGCGCACCGGCTTCCTCGACGCCGCCAGGGTCTTCGGTCCGCAGAAAGGTGCCGGGCCGGTTCAGGTCGCCGAGCTGCAGCGCCGGCTCGCGTGCCTGGCCCGCCGCTACCGGGAACGCTACGGGGTCGATGTCACCACCATGCCCGGCGCCGGTGCCGCCGGCGGACTGGCCGGCGGGTTGGCCGCGCTGGGTGCGCGCCTGGAGCCAGGCTTCGAATTGGTTGCTGCCGCCGTCGGCTTCGGGAGCCGACTGGCGGCCGTCGACCTCGTCGTGACGGGCGAGGGCCGCTTCGACGCGACCTCATGGCAAGGCAAGGTCACAGGGGAGGTGGTCCGCCTGGCCCGACGTCGTGGGGTGCCGGCGCTGATCGTGGCCGGGTCGGTGGCACCCGGTACGCCCCGGCGCGGTGCCCGGGTGGTCGACCTGGTCGCCCGGTGCGGCCTGGACGCCGCACGGGGCGAGCCCGGCCGGTGCGTGGCGGACGCGGTGACCGCCCACCTCACGAACGCCCGCTGACGCCGAGGCCGCCGTTGACGCAGACGCAGCCGTTGACGCCGAGGCCGCTCGCCGATGCGGCACTCGACACCAGATGGCGTCTTGCCGGCTGCCGTGTCACCCGAGCCGGGGCATCGGACCCGCCGCATCGGAGCCGGAGCGGCGCCATCCGAGCCGCGAGCGGCGGGGCCCGTGGCGCCAGGTCTGGCCCAGCGTCCGTGGGCGAGGTGCCGGGGAACGGGGACGCTGGCTCGTGCGCCGGCGCTCCTCAGCGCGGTCCGAGGTGCGAGCCGCCGGCAGCGCGCAGCTCGTCGGCACGCACGAGCGCGGCCCGCAGGACCTCGGTGGCCTGGGCCCGCAACTCGTGGAGCGGGCGGTTGCGATGGATCCGGACGCCCAGATCCACCTGGGCGATGGCCTCGGTGCCGAACCGGTCGGCGATGTCCACCAGCAGGGCGAGCTCGACGCCGTAGCCCGAGAACAGCTCCACCTTCTCCAGGACGGCGCGGGGTGCGGCTGTCTCCCCTGCCAGTGGCTGGCGGATGCCGGACAACGCCGGGAACAGCAGGTCGATGGCGGGCTTGGCCACGAGCTCGGTCACCCGGCCGCCGCCCGAGGGACGGTCGCCGAGCGGGCGCTCGTAGCAGCCCTTGACGAGGACGGCAGGCTCGACGCCGGGTTCCTCGCACAGCAACGGGCCCAGCAGGCCGACCACGAAGTGGGGGCCGAAGTTCTCCACGTCGGCGTCGAGGAACACGATCAGGTCCCCGGTGGCCTCGCCGAGCGCCACGCGCATGGCCTGACCCTTGCCACCACCCGATGCGCCGGCGGAGACCACACGGGCCCCGGCGTCCCGGGCGACGGCGACGGTGGCGTCGGTGGAGCGGTCGTCGACCACGAGCACCTCGTCGACGAGGTCCACCCCACCCCCACGGGCGGTCAGCGTGGTCACGATGCACGACACCACGGCGCCGACCGTGGCTTCCTCGTCGCGTGCGGGGATGCACACCGAGATCCTGTGGCCGGCCCGGGAGGCGGCGAGGGAGGCGGCGTCGAAGTCGCCGTGGACGTAGGTGCGCGGCACCTCCCGATTCTTCCGCACCATCTCCCTGACGGGGAATCGGTGCCGGCTTCGGGTCGTGGGTTTGCGCACGGGGCGGTCGTCGGCGAGGATAGGACCAATCATCCAGAGCGGCCGAGGGACGGGCCCTGAGACGCCGCGGCAACCAGCGACACCCTCTGACGGGTCGCCAGGTGCCAATGCCCGACCGATGAGGAGGAACCCCCGTGGACTTCGTCACCGGGCTGCGCTGCCGGGAGTGCGGCCGTCCCTATCCCGCCGAGGCACTGCACGTCTGCGACTTCTGCTTCGGCCCGCTCGAGGTCGAGTACGACTACGACGCCATGCGCCGCTCCATCAGCCGGGCCTCGGTGGCTGCTGGCCCCCAGACCATCTGGCGGTACGCACCCCTCCTGCCGGTGGCCGATCCCAACCCGATCGACCTGGGCACGGGGTTCACGCCGTTGGTGCGTGCCGACCGCCTGGCGGCCGAGCTCGGGCTGGGGGAGCTGTGGGTCAAGAACGACACCGCCAACCCCACCGGCTCGTTCAAGGACCGCGTGGTGTCGGTGGCCCTCACCAAGGCCCGCCAGCTGGGCTTCAAGGTGGCCGCCTGTGCGTCGACGGGCAACCTCGCCAATTCGGTCGCCGCCCATGCGGCGCGTGCGGGGATGACCTCGGTCGTGTTCATCCCCCACGACCTCGAGACGGCCAAGATCGTCACCACCGCCGTCTACGGGGGTCACGTGGTCGCCGTCCAGGGTACCTACGACGACGTCAATCGGCTGTGCGCCGAGCTCACCAGCGAGCACCCGACGTGGGCCTTCGTCAACGTCAACGTTCGCCCGTACTACGCCGAGGGGTCCAAGACCCTGGCGTTCGAGGTGGCCGAGCAGCTGGGATGGCAGGTGCCCGACCATGTGGTGGTGCCGGTGGCCTCGGGCAGCCAGCTCACCAAGATCCGCAAGGGCTTCGCCGAGCTGCACACCGTGGGCCTCCTCGACGAGGAGCCGGCCGTCCGGGTGTCGGGAGCCCAGGCGGCAGGGTGTGCGCCCGTGGCCACCGCCTTCGCCGACGGTGCCGATGCCATCCGCCCCGTCAAGCCGGCCACCATCGCCAAGTCGCTGGCCATCGGCAACCCCGCCGACGGCTGGTACGCACTGCGCGCCGTGCGCGAGTCAGGGGGCTCCTGCGAGGCGGTGACCGACGACGAGATCATCGACGGCATCCGGCTCCTGGCGCGCACCGAGGGCATCTTCGCCGAGACCGCCGGCGGGGTGACGATCGCCACCCTGGCCAAGCTGGCGGCGAAGGGGGTGGTGCGACCCGACGAGCGGGTGGTGGTCTACGTCACGGGCCACGGCCTCAAGACGGTGGAGGCGCTCACCGCCACGACCGGCCCCACCGCTACCATCGCTCCCACTCTCGAGGCGTTCGCCGAGGCGGTGGACGTCGAAGCCGACCGGAGGCCGTCATGAGCGTCACCGTCCGTATCCCGACCCAGCTGCGCGCGCTCACCGGCGGCGCCGGCGAGCTCTCGCTCGAGGGGTCCACGGTGGGCGAGGTGCTCAAGGCCCTCGACGTCGCCCACCCCGGGATGGGCGAGCGCCTGTTCGACGAGACGGGCGAGCTGCGCCGGTTCGTGAACGTGTTCCTCGCCGACGAGGACGTCCGCTTCCTGCAGGGCCTGGAGACCGCGGTGGCCGACGGGCAGACCATCTCGATCGTGCCCGCGGTCGCCGGCGGCTGACCGTTCCGGCTGACCCCACCGGCTGACTCCACTGGCTGGCCTCACTGGCTGGCCTCACTGGCTGGCCTCACCTCCTGGCCCCACCGCACGACCAGGCTCCGCCCGCCACTGGCGATCCCCCGGCGGGGGGTGGCCGACGGGTGGCTCCCGGTGCCCACTCGCCCGTGTCCGGGCGCCCACCGGGATCCGGTGGCCCCGGTCCCGGGGCGTGGCCCCACGCGGCGGGAACGGTGTTGCGCCGCTCGCCCGCCCGTGGTTTGCTGTTAGCACTCAGACGAGTAGAGTGCTAACAGCAGCCGCCCGGGTGCGAGCCGAGCCCCTCGAGGGTCGGCGGCGGAGGCACCCGTTCCACGCAGACCACGGAGGAGCAGGACATGCCCAAGCTGATCGCCTTCGACGAGGAAGCCCGCCGGGCCCTCGAGAACGGCATGAACAAGCTGGCCGATGCCGTACGCGTCACGCTCGGCCCCAAGGGTCGCAACGTCGTCCTCGAGAAGAAGTGGGGCGCGCCCACCATCACCAACGACGGCGTGTCGATCGCCAAGGAGATCGAGCTCGAGGACCCGTGGGAGAAGGTGGGTGCCGAGCTCGTGAAGGAGGTCGCCAAGAAGACCGACGACGTGGCTGGCGACGGCACCACCACCGCTACTGTCCTGGCCTGGGCCATGGTGCGCGAGGGCCTGCGCAACGTGGCGGCCGGCGCCAACCCGATGTCGCTCAAGCGGGGCATCGAGGCCGCGGTGGAGACGGCGGTCGACTCCCTCAAGTCCCTCGCCCGTGAGACGGACTCCAAGGAGCAGATCGCCCAGGTTGCCGCCATCTCGGCCGCCGACCCGGAGATCGGGGAGATGATCGCCGAGGCCATCGACAAGGTCGGCAAGGACGGGGTGATCACCGTCGAGGAGTCCCAGACCTTCGGCATGGAGATGGACCTGGTCGAGGGCATGCGCTTTGACAAGGGGTACATCTCGCCCTACTTCGTGACCGACCCCGAGCGGATGGAGGCGGTGCTCGAGGACCCCTACCTGCTGCTGGTGGGGTCGAAGATCTCGGCCGTGCGGGACCTGCTGCCCGTGCTCGAGAAGGTGATGCAGACCGGCAAGCCGCTGGTGGTCATCGCCGAGGACGTCGAGGGCGAGGCACTGGCCACCCTGGTCGTCAACAAGATCCGCGGCACGTTCAAGAGCGTGGCCGTCAAGGCGCCGGGCTTCGGCGAGCGGCGCAAGGCGATGCTGCAGGACATGGCCATCCTCACCGGGGGTCAGGTCGTCACCGAGGAGGTCGGCCTCAAGCTCGAGAACGTGGGCCTCGACCTGCTGGGCCGGGCGCGCAAGGTGGTGGTCACCAAGGACGAGACCACCATCGTCGAGGGTGCCGGCTCCGAGGCCGACATCAAGGGCCGGATCAACCAGATCAAGGCGGAGATCGAGAACACCGACTCCGACTACGACCGCGAGAAGCTCCAGGAGCGGCTGGCCAAGCTGTCAGGCGGTGTGGCCGTGATCAAGGTCGGTGCGGCCACCGAGGTCGAGCTCAAGGAGAAGAAGCACCGCATCGAGGACGCGGTGTCCACCACCAAGGCGGCGATCGAGGAGGGTGTGGTGCCCGGCGGCGGCGTGGCGCTGCTGCGGGCGCAGGCCAACATCCTCGACCGGGCCGAGAAGCTCCAGGGCGACGAGGCCACCGGGTGCCGCATGGTGGCCCGGGCGGTGGAGGAACCGCTCAAGCAGATCGCCGTGAACGCCGGCCTCGAGGGCGGGGTCGTGGTGGAGAAGGTGCGCAACCTCGACCAGCCGGCTGCGGGCCTCAACGCTGCGACCGGCGAGTACGAGGACCTGTTCAAGGCGGGCGTGATCGACGCGGCCAAGGTGACCCGTTCCGCCCTGCAGAACGCGGCGTCCATCGCGGCGCTCTTCCTCACCACCGAAGCGGTGATCGTCGACAAGCCGGAGAAGGAGACCACCCCCGCCATGCCCGGCGGCGGCGACATGGACTTCTGACCGGTCCCGTGCCGGCGGGCCGGTCCCGGACCGGTCCGGACCGCCATCGATGACGAGGGGCGCCCCAGGCGGGGCGCCCCTCGTCGCGTCCGGTCCTCCGTCTCGAGCGGGGCGGGCCGCGGCGGGACTCGAACCACTCACACCTTTTCGGGGGCGTCTCGCGCACCGGACGCGCCGTGCGGGCCAGGCCTGCGCCGGTGGTGGTCGGAGCTTCGTAGACTGCCGGTTGTGGACAGGCCGCCGATGCCTCGGACCGTGGGTGCGGACCCGCTCGCACCGGGCACCGGGCTGGGGGTGCTCCACCTGTTCTGCTCGGCCACCAGGGACGCCGACGCCCAGGCGGTCGCCGCCGCCGTCAAGGGGGCCCGCGAGGCAGGAGACCAGGTGGTGACCCTCGCCCTGCTCGGTCACAAGGCCGACGTGGGGTTCATGGTCCTGAGCGAGGACCTCTGGCGCCTGCGCGACCTGCAGACGGCCGTCCAGCGCGCCGGGCTCGAGGTGGCCGGTTCCTACGTCTCGCTCACGGAGGTGTCGGAGTACGCGTCGGGCATCCCTGAGGAGATGAAACAGGCCCGCCTCTTTCCACGGCTGCCGCCGGAGGGGAAGCCCGCCTTCTGCTTCTACCCCATGTCCAAGCGCCGGGGGGAGCAATACAACTGGTACGCCCTGGCCTACGACGAACGCAAGGCGCTCATGCTCGGCCACGGCGCGGTAGGCCGCACCTTCCACGGGCGCGTCCTCCAGCTGATCACAGGTTCGACCGGGCTCGACGACTACGAGTGGGGCGTGACGCTGTTCGCCGAGCGACCCGACGACCTCAAAGCGTGCGTCTACGCCATGCGCTTCGACGAAGCCTCGGCCCGCTACGCCGAGTTCGGCCCGTTTTGGACCGGCATGGTGGGCGACGTCGACGAGGTGCTCGAGCGATCCCTCCCGGGCCGACGTCGGTGAGGGCAGCGCTCGACGCCGAGGCAGGTGGCCACGTGCTGGCGGCACGGCTGGGACGGCTGCGGGCCGAGCTCGCAGAGCTCGAGCGCGTCGTGGTCGCCCTGAGCGGCGGGGCCGACTCGGCCTTCCTGGCGTGGATGGCGACCGACGTCCTGGGTGCCGGTGCGGCGCTGTGCGTCACCGCCGTGTCGGCCTCGCTGGCGCCGGAGGAGCTCGAGGACTGCCGCCGGCTCGCCGCGGAGTGGCAGTTGCGGTGGACCACGGTGGCAACTGGCGAGCTGGCCGACCCGGCGTACGTCGCCAACGGCGGCGACCGCTGCTACCACTGCAAGTCGGCGCTGCTGGCCGCCCTCGGGCCGCTTGCGGCCGCCGAGGGCGCCACCGTAGTGCTCGGGGTCAACGTCGACGACCTCGGGGACCACCGTCCGGGCCAACAGGCGGCGGCCGAACGCGGGGCCCGGTTCCCGCTCGTGGCCGCCGGCATGACCAAGGCCGACGTGCGGGAGGCGTCACGCCGACTCGGGCTGCGGACATGGGACAAGCCGGCGACGGCCTGTTTGGCCTCGCGCCTGCCCTACGGCACGCCGGTCACGATGGGGCGCCTGCGTGCCGTGGCCGAGGCGGAGCGGGGGTTGCGGGCCCTGGGATTCCGCCAGCTTCGGGTTCGCCACTACGGGGACCTGGCCCGCATCGAGCTCGACGGCGACGACCTCGCGGCCGCCGTGGTCCGCCGCCACGAGGTGGTGGCGGCCGTGCGTGCCGCCGGCTACCAGTACGTGACGCTCGACCTGGAGGGGTTCCGCTCCGGCAACCTCAACCGGGTTCTCGAGCCCTGAGCACCAGGGGGGCATCCGTGATCGACGTGCGCGTGAAGCTGACCTTCCCCGAGGACCTCGTGCGCCAGCCCTTCATCGCCCGGTTGGTGCGCGAGCACGACGTCGAGCCCAACATCCGGCGGGCCAACGTCGATGACCACGAGGGGTGGATCGTGATGGAGCTCGCGGGCGAGCCGACCAAGGTGGAGGAGGCGCTGGCGTGGTTGCGCGCCCAAGGGGTCAGGGTCGACCTGCTGGGCGACGTGGTGGAGAGCTGACAGGCCCCGCCAGCCCCGGTCCCGGCTCGACGAGCACGCCGGGGTTGAGGATCCCCGAGGGATCGAGCGCTGCTTTGAGGGCTCGGAACGTCGCCAGCTCAGCCGGGGAGCGCACCAACGGCAGCCACCGGGTCTTGGCGCGGCCGATGCCGTGCTCGGCACCGATGCTGCCGCCGGTCTCCGCTGCCAGATGCAGCAACTCGTCGTCCACCTCGTCGACGGCGTCAGCGGGGATGCCGACCATGTTGCAGTGGAGGTTCCCGTCGAGCAGGTGGCCGAACAGGTGCAGGCGCCCGCGCGGGGCGCGCGTGGCGAGCACGTGCGCTGCCGACCGGACGAAGGGTGGCACAGCCGCGAGGGGCAGGCTGACGTCGAGCTTGTGGGGATGGTGCGGGGCCAGTGCCTCGCTCGCCAATTCGCGGTGGCGCCACAGGCGGGCGACGTCCCGCCCGGTGGCGATCGCGCTGTCCTGCGCACCGGCGCCGGCGGCAGGAGCCCGCCGTTCGAGGGCCTGGACCAGCGCCGGCAGGGGATCCTCGGCACCGCCACAGTCGACGAGCAGGTACCACGGCGAGCGGCGGCCCACTGGCAATGGCACGTGGCGTTCGGCCTGGACCAGCTCGGCCGTCGCCCCGTCGAGGATCTCGGCGGCGCGGAGGCTCCCCAGCTCGTCGCGCAGGGCGACGGCCAGGTCGAGCGCCGCGTCCAGCGAGCGGAGGCCGACAAGCGCCGCGGCGCGCCATGTGTCGGCGGGCACGAGGCGGAGCTGCACGGCGGTGACCACGGCCAGGGTGCCCTCACTCCCCACGAGCAGGCCAGCCAGGTCATAGCCCGAGGTCTCCTTGGGCAGGCCCCGGCCCAGGGGGAGCACGTCACCCGAGGCGAGGACCGCCTCGAGGCCGCTGACCCGGGCGCGCATGGTGCCCTCGCGCAGCGCCCGGGTTCCACCGGCGTTGGTGGCTGCCATGCCCCCGAGCGTGGCGCTGTCGCGCGCTGCCAGGTCGACGCCGACGTCGAGGCCGGTGCCCCGGAGGTGGCGCTGCAGCTCGCCCAAGGTGACGCCGGCGCCGGCGGTCACCTGTCCGGACTGGCGGTCGACCTCGCCCAGCGCGCGCAAGCGCGTCGTGGCGAGCACCACTGCGCCGGCTGCCGCACCGGTGGGCACCGATCCGCCCACCAGACCGGTGTTGCCCCCCTGCGGGACGACGGGCAGCCCGGCGACCTGGCAGGCGCCGAGGACCGCCGCGACCTCGGCGGTGGTGCCGGGACGGACCACGGCCAGGGCGCGACCGCGGTAATAGCCCGTCCAGTCCCGCTCGTAGGGCGCCCGCTGGTCGTCGTCGGTGAGGACGTGCTGCGGGCCCACCAGGCGGCCGAGCTCCGCCACGACGGCCGGCACACCACGCACGACGCGCCACCGTACCCGGCACGGGCTGGTGCCGGGATCGTCCGGAGCCGGCGTCCCCGGGGCTCGGTGCCCGCCACCACCGGCACCAGCCGCCGTGTCGTCGCCGGACCGGCGCGCGTGCGAATTTCACCGAAGGATCACCGCTGCGTCGCCCGTCGTTCGCGAACCGTTCACCTTCCCCCCGTAGCGTTCGCCACGATGACGCAGGAGGACGACCTCACCGGTACGGGATCGATCGACGTGCGGCCCGCGGTGGCCCCGGTGCTGCCCGGGTCCCTCGCAGGGGACGCCGTGGCCCAGGAACGTGCCGGCCACCCCGGGACCCCCCGGGCTGCCACCACGGCCCTGGCCGCTCGGCCCGTCGTCGCCCTCGACGGCGTCCACCTCGGCTTCGGACCCACCACGGTGCTGCGCGACGTGTCGGTTTCCTTCGCCGGCGGCGCCGTCCATGCGCTCATCGGACCCACCGGTTGCGGCAAGTCGACGCTGCTGCGGTCGTGCAACCGCATGAACGACACCGTGCGCGGCTTCTGGCGCAGGGGGCGGATCACCGTCGACGGCGTGGACGTGGCGGATCCGAGCGTCGACCCGCTGGTCCTGCGCAAGCGGGTCGGCATGGTGTTCCAGCGCCCCAACCCCTTCCCCATGTCGATCGCCGCCAATGTCGTGGCCGGCGTCAAGGCGCACCGCATGGCCAGGCGCAAGGAGCTCCCCGACCTGGCCGTGCACTACCTCGAGGTCGTGGGCCTGTGGCCGGCGGTCGCCGGACGGCTGGGTGACTCTCCCTTCCGCCTGTCGGGTGGCCAGCAGCAGCTGCTGTGCCTGGCGCGGGCGTTGGCGGTGGAGCCGGAGGTGCTCCTGCTCGACGAGCCCACGTCGTCGCTCGATCCTGGCACCACCGAGCTGGTCGAGGACCTGCTGCGCCGGTTGTCGACGTCGCTCACGGTGGTGATCGTGACCCACAACCTCGCCCAAGCGCGACGGCTGTCTGTCACCACGACCTTCCTCTACAACGGACGGCTCGTGGAGTCCGGGCCGACGGCACAGCTCTTCGACGCGCCCAGCGAGCCCGAGACCGGCAGCTACGTGAGCGGGAGGATGGGATGACGACCTCCTGCTGAGCGCCCGCCCCGTCCACCGCCCTCCGGTGCCCGCCGCGCTCGGGTGCTCCCGACACGGGTCACCACCCTCTCACAGCATCCCCCGACATCCCCCGATGACGTTCCAACTGAAAGGAGCTCTGCTCTTCATGCCTACGCGCCTGCATCCCACTGGTCTCGAGGGACACCGGCCCGTTCGCTGGCGGTCCCTGCCGCGCCACCTGGCACGCCGCGTCAGTGGGGCAGGCCTCCTGCTCGCGCTCGGCGCGGCCGGCGTGGTGCTGGCGGCCTGTGGCACCTCGAGCTCCACCGGCGCGGCGAAGACGACGTCGACGACGACGCCGCTTGGAGCGACCCAGCTTGCGTCCTACGAGACGCCACCGACCGCCACCGTGGCGCTCACCGAGACGGGGTCGACCCTCCTGTACCCGCTGTTCAACCTGTGGAGTCCCGCCTACAGCAAGCTGCACCCCAACATCACCGTCACCACGGCGGGGACGGGCTCGGGCACCGGCATCGCCCAGGCGGCGGCGGGCACCGTGAACATCGGTGCGTCCGACGCCTACCTGTCGCCGGCGCAGGTCCAGCAGCATCCCGGGCTGTTGAACATTCCGCTGGCCATCTCGGCCCAGATGGTGAACTACAACCTCCCGGGCTTCACCGGGACGCTGAAGCTGAGCGGCCCGATCCTCTCTGCGATCTACCAGGGGACCATCACCAAGTGGAACGACCCGAAGATCGCGGCCGCCAACCCCGGCGTCAGCCTGCCCGACCTGCCCATCGTGCCGCTGCACCGCTCCGACGGCAGTGGTGACACGTTCATCTTCACGCAGTACCTGTCGAAGTCGGACCCGAGCGGGTGGGGTCAGAAGGTCGGGTTCGGCACCACGGTGGCGTTCCCGGCCGTGCCGGGAGCATTGGGCGAGAACGGCAACGGTGGCATGGTGAGCGGGTGCGCGGCCACGCCCGGCTGCGTCGCCTACATCGGGGTGAGCTTCCAGTCCCAGACCCAGCAGAAGGGTCTGGGTCAGGCCGAACTGCAGAACGCAGCCGGTAACTACGTGGCGCTCACGGCCCAGTCGGTCGCAGCCGAGGCCGCGAGCTTCGCGGCGACGACGCCGGCATCGGGTGCCATCTCGCTGGTCTACGGTCCTGCGGCCCAGGGGTACCCGATCATCAACTACGAGTACGCCATCGTGGACGCCCATCAGCCCAGCGCCGACGTGGCCCGGGCGATCACAGCGCTGCTGGCATGGGCGATGGATCCCAACGGCGGCTCGGCCCCGTCGTTCCTGAGCCAGGTCCAGTTCCAGCCGCTGCCGACGTCGGCTGTTGCGGTCGCCGTCCGGCTGTTGTCGGAGATCCAGTGACGCGCCCGTTCTGTTGGCGGTTCAAGCGGCGGCGACCCAGCCCCCACTGCAGCGGGGTGCGGCCCTCGACACGCTCGGACCACAAGGGCTCGTCGACGTCTCGCCCCGCTGTCTGGGAGCACCACCAACGGTGACTGTCCTCGTCGACTCTCGCCTCGCAGCGGGACGGCGCCGGGACCCTCACGTCCCCGCCGAGGTGCCGGGCCACGCCACCGGCCCCCGCGCCGGGGGCGGTGGCACCGATGGCGGCGGCGACCGGGGCGGGGGTGGGAACGGCGGGCCCGGGCGGGGCGATGGCAGCCCCCCGTCCCGGCGGGTGCGCCGGGGGGGATGGCGATCGCCCGCGTTGTGGCTGCGGCTCTCGCTCCACGGGGCGGCCTCGGTCCCCGTGCTGGCGCTGGGCTTCGTGGTGATCGCCCTGCTGGTCGAAGCGTGGCCTGCCATCCGCTACAACGGGCTCGGGTTCTTCGTTCACGACGCGTGGCAGCCGGGCAGCTTCTACGCCAACCCGGTCACCACCGGTGGGGTCAGCCACCCCCCGGGGGCCAGCTACGGCGCGTTGCCCTTGGTGGTGGGCACGCTCGCCTCGTCGTTTGCTGCCGTGGTGCTCGCCGTCCCCGTGGCCGTGGGCACGGCGCTCGTCGTGGTGCAGAAGCTCCCGCCGCGGCTGTCGTCAGCCGTGGGCTTCTGTCTGGAGGTGCTGGCCGGGATCCCGAGCGTGGTGTTCGGCTTGTGGGGTGCGCTCACCCTGGGGCCGTTTCTCGCGCACCATGTGGCGCCGATCGTGGCCGACCACATGCCCGACGTGGTGATCCTGCGGTTCTTCCGGGGCCCGACCGGCTCCGGCGAGGGTCTGCTCACCTCGGCGGTGGTGCTCGGGATCATGATCCTGCCCATCGTGGCTGCCACGGCACGCGATCTGTTGCGCCAGGTTCCCCGGGCCACGGTGGATGGCGCGGTCGCCCTGGGGATGACCGATGCCGAGGTCGTGCGGGCGGTCACCGTCCCGTGGGTCCGGTCGGGGATCCTGGGGGCGAGCGTGCTGGGCCTGGGGCGAGCGCTGGGTGAGACCATGGCGGTGGCCATGGTGTCGGGCGCCGCCCTCGGCGCCAGTCCCCACAACCTGTACCAAACGATGACGACGATCGCGGCGACGATCGTCAGCCAGCTGGACTCGGCGCTTACCGACGCGAGCGGGTTCGCCGTCCACACCCTGGCCGAAGCGGCGCTGGTCCTGGCGCTGATCACGCTGGTGGTCAACGTCGGCGCCCGGCTGCTGGTGCACCGGGTGGCCGCCACCGCCCTGCCCGTCGGCAGGGGACTGTGATGGGGCTCGCGCTGAAGACGCCGGCAGCGCACACCCGTCCCGGGACGGGGCGCCGGAGACGCCGGCGGGGCGTGCTGGCGCGGCGCACGGCCGTGGACCGCGCCCTGTGGGCACTGTGCGCGCTGGCTGCCCTCTGCGTGGTCGTACCCGTGGTGTCGTTGCTCGGGAGCATCGTGGCGCGGGCTGCGTCGAGCTGGCGGTGGGACGTGCTCACCGGTACCACCTCGGGCAACGGGGGCGGCCTGGCCAATGCCATCGTCGGCACCCTCGTGCTCGTCGTCGGCGTGGCGGTGATCGCGGGGATGGTCGGCGTGGCCGGGGGCGTGTTCCTGGCCGAGTTCCGCCCCGAGGGGCGAGGCGGCCTGCTCCGGGGCGCGTCGGAGGTGCTGTCGGGCATCCCGTCCATCGTCATGGGGTACGTGGGCTACGTCACGTTGGTGGTGGCCTTCCACTGGGGCTTTTCGCTCGGCGCCGCCCTGGCGGTGCTGTCGGTGCTGGTGGTGCCCTACATCGTGAAGTCGACCGAGGTCGCCCTCCGCCAGGTGCCGACCTCCTACCGGGAGGGGGGCGAGGCACTGGGCATGCCCGCCACGCGCGTCCTGCGTTCGCTGGTGCTCAAGCCCGCTCTGCCCGGGATCGTGACCGGGCTCGTGGTGGCGGTGGCCATCGCCCTGGGAGAGACGGCGCCGCTGCTGTACACGGCGGGATGGAGCGACCGGTTCCCCACGCTCCAGCTGACGCACGCACCCATCGCCTACCTGCCGTACGCGGTGTACACGTTCTACAACGATCCCGCGGCATCGGCCCACCGCCTGTCGGCTGCCGCCGCGCTGGTGCTCGTCCTGCTGGTGCTCGTGCTGATCGTGGTGGCACGAGTGCTCGTCGCCCTGACCCAGCGCCACGCCCCGGACGGAGGCGGGCGGCCAGGCCGGCGGTGAGCACGGCCGTGCGCGGCGAGCGCCCGCGCATCCTCGTCGTCGAGGACGAGGAGTCCTACCGGGTGGCGCTGGCGTCGGGGTTGGGCGGCGAAGGTTTCGACGTCGAGCTGTCAGCCGACGGGATCGAGGGTCTGCGGGCGTTCGTTGCGCGCCGCCCCGACCTGGTGCTGCTGGACGTCATGCTGCCGCACCTGTCGGGGACCGAGGTGTGCCGGCGGATGCGGGAGCTCGATCCGTCGGTGCCGGTCATCATGGTCACCGCCCTCGACGCCGAGATCGACGTCGTGCTGGGCCTGGAGCTCGGTGCGGCGGACTACGTCACCAAGCCGTACCACCTGCGCGAGCTCGTCGCCCGGATCCAGGCGGTGCTGCGCCGGGTGGCGCCGCCCCCGGTCGTTGTCGGCCAGCCCTCGGCAGCGTCCGACCCGGCACGTGCTGTGGTCGTCGCCGGCCCCGTCGCCGTCGACTTCACCCGTCGTGAGGTGCGGGTGTCGGGTGTGCTCGTCCACCTGGCGCGGCGCGAGTTCGACCTGCTCGCTGTGCTGCTCTCACCTCCGGGCCAGGTGCGCACCCGGGACGAGCTCATCGATGCCGTGTGGTCCGAGCGCGACCTTGCCGACACGCGCACCCTCGACACCCACATCCGGCGCCTGCGAGCCAAGATCGAACCCGATCCGAGCCGGCCCCGGCACCTGCTGACGGTGCGCGGGGTGGGCTTCCGCTTCGACGCCGAGGTCGGTGGGATGCCCTCCGCGGCCGCCGCGCCGTGACCCCGTGTCCTTCAGGCGCGTGCCACGTGGACGTGGCCGTCGGGGTCGGCGCAGCACCCGGCCGGCCCGCTTCAGCGGCGTGGCCGGTGTGGGGCTTTGGGTTGGGCGGGGCGTGGCGGGCGCTCGCCCATGTGGACGTCCCCGGTGTCGTCGCGCCACATGGGGCGCCGGGGCCGGTCGAAGAGGATCTCGACGGGTTCGCCACGGAGCGCCGCGAAGACATGGGGTCCCCAGCGCTCCGCCCCGGCGAGCGGCTGGGGGAGGGCGTCGGGCGGGAACCACCCCACGTCCGCACACTCGAGTGGGTGCGGCCGCAGTTCGCCACCGACCACCTTGCAGTGGAACACCAGGGAGTAGAGCGGGACCCGGGTGAAGCCGAGCCGCAGGCCGTCGAGCACCGCGATGAGCCGGAGCGGCTCCACCTCGATGCCGGTTTCCTCGAGGACCTCCTTGACGACCACCTCGGCTGCTGAGTACCCGACGTCGGCCCACCCGGTGGGATACAGCCACACGCCCGAGTCGGCCCGCTTGATGAGCAGGAGCTCCCCGGCGTCGTTGCCCACGGCTGCCCCCACCGCGATCTTGGGCGTGACGTAGCCCGGCACCCCCTCGCCCACCGCGCCGAGCCACTCCTCGACCAGCTCGCCCGCGTCCTCGACGCCGGTCGCCCCGCGGCTGGCAGCCACCTTGATGTCGGCCGCCACCCGCAGGACCTCTTCGAAACGCTCCCGTTCGTAGAGGCTCTCGGTGAAGCCCAGGCCGGTCCTGGCGATGGCCGCCAGGCTCTCGCTCCAGCGCAGCAGCTGCCGGGGGGAGACAGGGTCGCCCACGTCACGGACGCTACCTCCCGGCCGTGGATTTCGCGTTCCGGGCGCGGGTGGGGCACCCGATCCCCGTGCCGGCTCGGACCGGGCAACAATGGGGCATGGCCGTTCGGGCGGACTGCCGCCATTACGTCATGCAGACCACTGCCCGGGGCGACAAGCTCGAACGGTGCCGGGTCGACGCCAACGAGCAGCTCCCGTTCGCGTGCCCCGACGGCTGCGTGTTCTTCGAGCCACGCACGGTGTCCTCGGCCGGCTGGCACGTCGCCCGGCCAGGGGACGAGCAGCCGCCAGGGCGTTGACACCGGCGCAAGGCCCGTTCGGGGACGAGCGCCCGCCAGGGCGTTGACACCGGCGCAAGGCCCGTTCGGGGACGAGCTGGCAGACGAGCCCGCCGGCGCGGTGCCGGTTCGCGTGCTGGCGGGCCCGGGGGGCCGGGTGGACGTGATCGTGACGGCGCACGTCCAGCCCGGTGCCCGACGAGCGGAGATCGGGGGCGTCCACGGCGGCGCCCTCCGGCTCCGGGTGGCGGCACCACCTGAAGGGGGGCGGGCCACGCAGGCCTGCCTGCGGCTGCTTGCAGCGGCGCTGGACGTCCCCCTGCGGGCCGTCGCGTTGGAAGCCGGAGCGACCAGCCGGCGCAAGCGACTGCGCGTGCAGGGGGTGGATCCGGCTGCCGCTGCCCGCTTCGTGCAGCTCGTTCGACAGCGCGCCCGGCCAGGTGGCGGGGAGGCCACCGACCGCCGGTAGGTCGGTGGCCGCCGGTAGGTCGGCGGGGACCCGCTGCGCCACCGGGCGGGCCGAGGGCGGTCAGCGATCCATGCCCGTGCCGGGTGCGTCCAGCGCACTGGGCACGTCCTAGCTGGCCTCGCCCTCGGCTCCGAGTTTGGGCAGGGTCCGCAGGATGCGGTCGGTGACCCGGCCCACGACCGTGTCGCCGAGCCCGCCTGCCTCCCAGAAGTCCAAGACGGCGTGGGCGTTGGCCCGGCCCGCCGCGATGAGCCGTTCGGTCGCCGAGAAATCGTCGTAGCGGGAGACCGGATCGCTGTCCACGGTGATCACCACGACCTCCACCCCCTCGGGCAGGGTCTCGAGCTCACGGGCGAAGCGGGCGTGGACGGCGATGAAGAACGCGCTCAGCACGGCCTCCACCGGCCGACGGGCGACCGGCGGGGCGTAGCGCAGGGGTCCGCACAGCAGCACGAACACCCGCTCCGCCCCCTGGTCGATGGCGCGGCCGATGGGCACGTTGTCGACGACCCCGCCGTCGACGAACTGCTCGCCGCCGATCTCCACCGGCGGCAGGAGGGCGGGGAGAGCCGATGAGGCCAGGAGGGCCTCCGCGGCGGGCCCCTCGGTGAACCAATGAGCGCGTCCGTCGCTGAGGGCCGTGGCGACCACCTCGAGGTGGACGGCGGCGTCCTCGATCCGCTCGAAGGTGAGGCCGTGCTCCACGATGCGCCGCAGCCCCTCGTTGCTGTGCACGGCCGGGCGCTGCTGCAGGAATCGCCACGGGGTGGGCACGCGACCTTGGGGAAAGACGTCGTCCCGGGTGATCCGGCGCCAGATGGTGGCGAGGTGCTCCACTCCGGCCGCGTCGGGTCGGCCGGCGAACCCCGCGCCGTTGATGGCGCCGACCGAGGCGCCGTACACGGCGTCGGGGGTGATGCCCCGGGCCACCAGTGCCTGCAGCATGCCCACCTGGGCTGCCCCCCGTGCCCCGCCCCCGGCGAAGACGAACGCCGTCCTGGCCCGGCGTCGCAGGAGTCCGATCCTTCGCCGCCGCGCTACCCAGCCCCAGCCCGTGCTGCGGGCGGCGAAGACCCCACCGGGAAGCTGGCCGGGGCCGCTCAGTGGCAGCTGCTCGTCGTGGGACCGGTGACGGGTGCGCGGTCGGGGCCGGGCCGGTACCTCGTCCTCCGCGGTCGGCTCGAGCGACGTGGCGGTGGGGGCCGTGGCCTCGGGGGTCCCGGGGCCGGGGCGCTGCGGTGTGGCCCGTCGGATCCGTCGCGCCCCGTTGCCGGCCCGCGGGGTCTTGCGCACGCTCATCGCTGGCTGCCGTCGGGCAGCTGGTGGGGTGGAGTGTCCTGCTGGGCAGTCGCCGCCGTCGGGTCGGAGGGCTCCGGTGGCTCCGTGTCGTGGTCGCCGAGCTCGATGGCTCGGTCCATCCGCGCGGCCCGGGCCCGGCGGTCCTGGCGGATGGCCCAGCGCACCGCCAGGGCAGCGATGAGCGCCATGGCGACGACGAAGAAGCTGAACCCGGCGACGAAGACGGTGTTCACCGTCTCGCCTGCGTGCGTTCGCCTGTGCGGAGGTCAACCGCCCAGCGGTGCATGACGACCCCAGGCTACTGGCCTGCTCGAGGCAGCCCGTTACAGCCTCCAGTCATGCTGCGGTTCGTGGCAGCCGGATGCAGCACCATCGAAGGCCCCAGTGCCGGCACCGCCCCAGGCGCCGTCGACGACACACGGGACGGCGCGGTCGACGGCACGGTCGAGGGCGCCGCCGAGGGCGCAGGCGAACGTTTCGCCGGGTGCTCCCAGGGGAGCTCCTCCCGACACCGCACCGTCGGTGCCGGCACGGGGCGGCCAGCTGCCGACCCCGCCGGGCTGCTCGGTCGCCTGCGGGGCGACGGCCACCGCCGCCCGGAGGTCGACCCCGGTCTGGCGGGCGGGTTGCGGGAGTGGCTCGAGGACGAGCTGGCCGGTGCGATCGCTGCCCTCCCGGCCCACCTCCCGCCGTTGCGAATCACCAAGGCCGACCTGGTCCAGGTGACCATGTGCGAGGCGAGCGCCGCTGCCCGGCGGGCGCCGGCGCCGACGCTCACCGTCGAGCTGGTGCGGGGGGTGCTCGTGGACATGGTGTTCCGGCAGTGGGTCACCACCGGCCAGCTGGGCGACCCCGTGCGCGACGCCCTTGCCGGCATCCAGGCCAGCGGGGACCCCGACGGGGTCGCGTCCTTCGTCGCCGCGCTGTCCGCCACCGAGCGCCGCCAGCTCGGAGCCGAGGTGAAAGCGCACGCCGCCGTGGTGGCGGCCACCTGGCCACCACTCAGCCCGGCCTGGTTGCCCCGCACCCAGGAGCGGCTGCTCGTGCCCCTCGGCGGGGGCCGGGTCGTGCTCTCGGGGGTGGCGGACCTGGTACTGGGCGCGCCCGCCGCCGAGCGCGCCACGGTGGGCATCGTGGAGGTGAAGTCGGGGGAGCGACGGGTCGAGCACCGGGCAGACCTGCACTTCGTCGCTCTGCTCGAGACGGTGCGCTCCGGTGCACCGCCCTTCCGAGTCGCCACCTACTACACGCAGACCGGTGAGCTCGATGTCGAGTCCGTCACCGAGGAGCTCCTCATCGGTGCGTTGCAACGGGTCCTCGCGGCGGCACGGCGCCTGTGCCGGTTGGCGGCAGGCGACGCACCGTCGCGTACGCCGAATCCCCTGTGCCGCTGGTGCCCGGCGCTGTCGGGGTGCCTGCCCGGCCGGCGCCACGTCCGTGAGCAGCGGGCGGCGCACGGTGGCCCGGGTGACGGGGAGGGGGCGGGCTCGGGCCAGGATCCCCACATGACGCACGGTGCGGGCCTCCGTCGTGGAGCCGGTGGGGAGCTGCGGTGAGCACGAGGCTGCCGACCGGACTGCCACGCGCCAGGACCCTGACCGACGCCATGGTGGCGCCGCTGGCGCCACCCCCTGACCCGGGGTCGCTGGCGATGCTGCGCACCGAGGTGGCCGGCGCCCTGAGCCGCATCGCACGTGGCCTGCCTCCCGGTGCGCGCGTGGTGCTCGACAGCCACCAGGTGAATGCCGCCCTGGCCGCACCGGAGCACTGCCGGCCGGGACGGATGTTCGTGCCCACGGCGTCCAACTGCCGTCGGGCCGTTGGCCTCGCGGCCGTCCAACGCTGCCTCCGTCGCCGCCCGCCCTTGCCGTGTCTGGCCGTGGCAGCGGTGCTGGCGGATGGGGAAGCCGCCGCCAACGCCGGGGATCCGCGGGCGCCCTGGTGGGCACCGTGGTACGCGCGGTTGGCAGCCGGCGGCCGGGCCGCGGTGGCGGCCGAAGCGATCACGTGGGCGACGCACCTGCACGGCGCGTTCGAGTGGGAGCGTTTCGCCACACCGCCCGAGGTGGGTCCGCGGCCGCGCCGGTGGGTCTGCCCCACCTCGCCCCGCTTCGTGGTGCGGGGGACGGCTGACGTCCGGGTGGCCGCCGACGGCCAGGAGGTGGTGCTGGTGGTGGGCACGGCCGATCCGGGGCCGCACTGGCGCGACCTGCTGGCGCTGCGGGCAGTTGCCGGCCTGCTGGCTCGAGGGCCGCGCGGCGTGCCGGCCCGGGTGGTGGGATGGTGGCCGGCGAGTGGGCAGTACCGCGTGCTCGACGTTGACCTGGCGGTCGTACGCCACGGCGCCTCCTCACTCGCCCAGGCTGCGGCTGTGTGGGTGGAGGCATCTGCCGGGGCGGCGGGACGTGCTCAGGACGGCGGGCCGGCACGAGCTGCGGCCAGCACGCAGTTCGGCACCACCATGGGGTCGCCCGGTCGCAGGGCCACCGGCTGGTAGCAGTTCCACAGCGCCTCCGGGTCGAGCTCCAGCGGTGGCCGGCGAGCCGAGGACGGCAGGTCGCCCCACCACCACACGCCGCCACTGACCTGCGGTGCCGCTCCCAGGGCAGCGGTGAGGAAGCCGGCTGCGTACTGGGGGTCTCGGGTGGCAGTGGTCACCACCACGGCGTCCACGCGCTGGTCGAGCACCAGCTGGCGGACGAGCGCCAGGTTCTCGGCCGTCGGTGCGGGCAGGGGGCCGACGTTCACCGTCAGGTGGGCCAACACGTCGTCCGCACTCCCAGGCGCGCCACCGTATTGCACGTTGCCGGTGGGGCCGGGCACCTTGGCGTACGCGCCGACCAGCTTGTAGTGCATGCCGTCCATGGCTTGCCACGCCATGGCCTGGGGGAGCCGACCGGAGGGGTAGGGGAGCACGAGGAGCACGGATCCCGCGGGGAGCCGCCTGGCGTGGTGGGCGAACCACGACGGCTGGGACGCCGCCGTGGTGACATAGGGCACCAGCGAGTAGGTGCTGGCCAGCGGCACGACGGCCAGCACGGCACCGGCCACGGTGACGGCGGCCCAGCCGATCCGACGGCGCCGCCGACGGGCGATCGAGTCCGGCGGTGGATTGGCCCCGTCGAGCGGTCGGCTCGCGGGCAGCGCGCCGGCTGGTGGTCCTCCGGCCTCGCTGGTCCTGACGAGCGGGTCCCCGGCTGCATCCATGTGCCCCCAGCGCGGGTCATGGCCCTGCTCCGGGTGGCTGGCGGCCACGGCGTGTCGCCAGGTGCGGTCGAGGACCACGGCCAGGAGCACGCCAGCGAACAGGTAGGTGAAGGCGGCGAACCGGCTGGGCCCGATGTTCTCGAGGACCGGCAGGCTCCGGAACAGCTGCCACGGCGTCCACCACGTCGAGTACCAGCCAAGCGGCAGGATGCTCTCGCCCAGCGACAGCAGGGCACTGACCAGCAGCATCGCTGTCAGGAACCACACCACCCGTTGCCGCCACCACCGGATGAACCCGGCGGCCAGCACGCCCAGCAACGGGAACCCGAAATACGACTGCGGAGGGCCGAGGGGCCCGAGATATCCCCCGAAGCTCGTGTAGATCGAGGGTTGGTTCGCGTTGGCCGGCACGAAGAAGAAGCCGGTCCACGCGTTGCCGAAGAAGGCGGTGAACGGCCAGACGGCACCGGCGAAATGCCCTGGGCCCGCTTCGGCGAACCACGCCGGCCAGGCCAGGACGACCAGGCACAGCCCTGCGGCGACCCCAATTCCCACCGCGGCGTGGCGCAGGTGCTGGCGCAGGGCCGTGCGGGCCGCGATGGCGGCGTAGCCGACCAGCACCGCCACGGCGGCCACGGCCAGCAGCGCTTCGGCCGCCAGCATCTCGGTGGACACGAAGAACTCGGCGACCACCGTGGCCGCCAGCGCCACGCCCCAGCGTACGGGCGAGCCCTGCTGGCGCACGAGCAGCTCGTGCAGGCACAGCATGCTCAGTGCCGGGAACAGCAGGAACGCCGTGCTCAGGTGGCCGTAGGGCAGGCTGTCGATCACCCACGGGGAGAACCCGAAAAGGGCGCCGCCCACGGCCGATGCCCCGAACCCTGCGAACCGCCGGGCCAGCGCGAACCCACCCAGCGCGTCGAGCACAGGCACCACCGTGACGGCCACGTTGAACGCGGCCACGGGGCCAAACAGCCAGGTCACCGGAGCCACCAGGGTGCCGATCAGCACCGTGCTGTTGTTGGCCAGCAGGTTGACGCCGCCCGGGTGCCCGATCCAGGTCGAGAAGAACGGGCTGTGGCCGTGGGCGAGGGCGAAGGCCGTCCACGACAGGAACCAGGTCGTCTGGGCGGGGTCGCCGCACGTGCAGGTGATCGTCGACGACGGGTGCCCACCCGCCCACACGTGCCACCACAGCACCACCGACAGGCCGAGGTAGCCGGCAACCAGCACGGCCACCCGCACCAGCGCCGCTGGCACGATCCGCTGCGTCCCCGTCGCCGCCGCCAGGGGCCCGGCGCGCCGGGCGGAGGGAGGGGGATTCGAACCCCCGGAGGCGTACACCTCAAGGCTTTTCAAGAGCCCCGCATTCGTCCGCTCTGCCATCCCTCCGGTGGCGCCAGGCTAACCCGTCGTGGCGGGTGCCCTGGAGCGCTTCAGCCGGCCCGGATCTGGGCTCGCAGCGAGGCGATCCACGCGTCGGCGGCGCGCCAGGCCGCGTCCACCCGCTCGCGCAGGGCCGGTCCGTGCTCGCCTGCCGCCGGGTACGAGCCCAGGAACTTGACACCTGCCAGCTCGGCGTGGAGGACCCGCAGGCAGTCGGCGACCACCTCGTCGGCCACGTGACCCTCGAGGTCGATGAGGAAGCAGTAATTGCCCAGCCCGCGCTTGGTGGGCCGGGACTCGAGCCTCGTCAGGTTGATGCTGCGAGCCGCGAACTCCGACAAGATGGCGTGCAGGCTGCCGGGGTGGTCCTCGCGTTGGAAGCACACGATGCTGGTCTTGTCGTGCCCGGTGGGCGCCGGCACGCCGGAGGCGGCCAGGGCGACGAAGCGGGTCTGGTTGTCGGGATGGTCCTCCACGGCGGCAGCGAGCACCTCGAGGCCGTACAGCTCGGCGGCCAGGCGCGGCGCCAGGGCTGCGGTGGCCGGGTCACCCGCCTCGCCCACGATCCGGGCCGCCTCGGCGGTCGAGTTCGCCGGCACGACCTCGGCTCCGGGGAGGCGCTGGGCGAGGAAACGCCGGCACTGGGCCGCGGCATGGGGGAACGACAGCACCCGCCGCACGGACGACACGGTGGCACCTGGCGGGGCGACGAGGTGGAGGTGGACGTCGAGGACCACCTCGCGCTGGATCAGCAGGTCGACGTCGAACACCAGGCTGTCGGAGATCGCTTGGACCGTGCCCTCGATCGAGTTCTCGAGCGGCACGAACCCCAGGTCGACCTGCCGGCCGGCCACGGCGTCGAGCACGTCCGGCAACGACGGCATCGGCATGACGACCGCCGAGGCCAGGTCGGGCTGCGTGAACAACGCCTCCTCGGTGAACGTCCCGGCGGGGCCCAGGAAGGCGATGGTCGTCCGGCCACCGGCTGCCGGGCCACCCCCACCGGTCGCTGGCCCCTCCATGTCGGGCAGGATAGTGGTCGACCATGGACGAACCCGCGCTCCGCCAGCTCCTCGACGACGTGCGCACCGGCCACCTGGATCCCGACGAGGCCGTGCGCCGCCTGCGGCGATTGCCCTTTGCCGACCTGGGTTTCGCCCGGGTGGACCACCATCGCGTCCTGCGCCAGCGCGTGGGCGAGGCCGTCTACGCGCCGGGCAAGACACCCGAGCACTGCGCTGCCATCGTGGCGGAATTGCTGGCCGAACCCGGCGGCCCGGTCGTCCTCACCCGTGCGACGCCGGCTCAGGTGGCCGCTGCCCTGGCGGCGTGCCCCGGCGGGGAGCTGACCGAGTGTGCCGCGCACGCCGTCGTGGTCTGGCGACCGGCACCCGAGCGTCCCGGCCGGGTGCTGGTGGTGACGGCGGGCACGGCGGACCTGCCGGTGGCCGAGGAGTGCGTGGCGGTGCTCCGGGCCATGGGGATCCGCCCCAGCCTGCTGGCCGACTGCGGCGTGGCCGGGGTGCACCGGCTGCTCGCCTCGCTCGACGAGCTGGCGGCGGCCGACGCGGTCGTGGTCGTGGCCGGGATGGAAGGGGCGCTGGCCAGCCTCGTGGCCGGTATCTGTGCCGCGCCGGTGGTGGCCGTGCCCACTTCGGTCGGCTACGGGGCCGCCCTCGAGGGCGTCACCGCCCTGCTGGCCATGCTCTCCTCGTGCGCGGCCGGGTTGACGGTCGTGGGCATCGACAACGGCTTCGGCGCCGCCTGCGCCGTGGCGCGCCTTTTGCCATGAGGGCCCGCTGTCCCATGGGCGCCTCGTGCTGTTCGGGCCTGTGGCGTGGTGTGGACGGGCGGGGCGTCAAAGGCACGCGCCGTGTGCACCGGGCGCGGGCGGCGCCATGAGGACAGGGCCGGAGGTGCCGGTGGGTGGCGGTCCGGCTGGTGTCCGTCCCGATGAACCCGGGGCCGGTCGGACCGTGGTGTGGTTCCACTGCTTCGCCGGTATCGCCGGTGACATGGCCCTGGGCGCGCTGCTCGACGCCGGCGCGCCGCTCGACGGCGTGCTCGAGATCCTCGGCCGCCTGCCGCTTCGTGGGTGGCGCCTCGAGACCGAGCCGGTCTTGCGCGGCGGGCTCGCGGCCACGCGGGCGATCGTGAGCGTCGCCGACGACGTGGTGGTGCGGACGCACGCCCACATCGTCGGGTTGATCGAAGAGGCGCGCCTGCCCGAGCGCGTGGCGCGGCGGGCCCTCCAGACCTTCGCCTGTCTGGCCGAGGTGGAGGGCCGCCTGCACCGCCGTGCCCCCGAGCAGGTCCACTTCCACGAGGTGGGCGCGCACGACACGATCGTCGACGTGGTGGGGACGGCTGCCGCCTTGGAGCTGCTCGGCATCGACGAGGTCACGGCGTCGCCGGTGGCCACCGGCACCGGCACCGTGCGCGGCGCCCACGGCCTGCTCCCCAACCCGGCCCCGGCGGTGGTGGAGTTGCTGCGCGGGGTGCCCACCTGGGGTCGTGACCTGCAGGTCGAGCTCACGACGCCGACGGGCGCGGCGCTGCTGGCTGCCATGGCCACGGGGTACGGGCCCCTGCCGCCCATGACGGTGGCCGCCACCGGGTTCGGGGCCGGGCGCCGTGAGATCGACGGGCTGCCCAACGTGACGCAGGCGGTGGTGGGCGAGCGGCTGGGCGGACCGGGCCAGGTCGGGAGCGGGCAACCGGTCGTGCTCCTCGAGGCGAACCTCGACGACGCCACGGGTGAGGTCCTGGCCCACACCCAGCAGGCGCTGCTGGATGCAGGCGCGCACGATGCGTGGATCACCCCCGTCGTCATGAAGAAAGGTCGGCCCGGCTACGTGGTGGCCGCGTTGTGCGATCCCGCGTTGGCGGCCTCGTTGCAGCAGGTGCTCCGGGCCGAGAGCGGTTCGCTGGGCGTGCGTGGCAGCCTCCTCGAGCGCTGGCCGGCGACCCGCCACCCGGGCGAGGTCGAGGTGGCGGGGCTACCGGTCCGCGTCAAGGTCAGCCCCGGTCGGGTCAAGGCCGAACAGGCGGACGCTGCCCGGGTGGCAGCGCGGACCGGCCTCCCCCTCCGGGACGTGCTGTTCCGGGCCGAGGCCGCCTGGCGCCGTGCCACCGAGCACCCTCCTGGCCGGTCTCGGGAGGGCTCGGGGAGGGGCGATGGCGGTGATGCCCCGGGGGAGGCCGCTCGCCGACCCGGCGTCGAGCCGCCACCTCCGCCCGAGCCGGCCTGACCCAGCGCCGTGCCGGGCGCGACGACGACGGCGCCGGACCCGGCGCGTAGCCTGGATGGCGTGGGAGACGGCCCCCTGGACCACAGCGGGGCGAGCGGGCCGCTCGGCCTACCCGATCCCCCCGCTGACCCCGACGACTGGACGGACGAGCAGTGGCTCGAGTGGCTCGAGGCCGCCGATGCAGCCGCCGGCGATGGCGGGGCGCTGCCGGAACGTCCCGTCACCCGTGCGGGCCGGATGGCCGCCTCGGTCCCGGGTACGGTGCTGGGCAACGCCATGATCGGGGTGGCGAACGCCATCTACGGCCGGCAGCAGGCGAAGGTCGTGATCGTCCAGGAGGCAGGGGGCGATCCCCCCACCGGCGACGACATCGAGCTCCACCTCGATCCCGACCACCCCGATCGCTCGCAGGTGGTGGTCCGCCGCCATCGGCCGCGCTCCTGACCGCGGCGGTCCCGGCGGTCGCCGCCGCGCTGGCTGAGGTTCCTGCCGCGTTGGCTGCGGTCCCCGCCGCGTCGGTGTGCGGGCGCGGTCACAGCGCCACGATCCTCACGGCCAGCGTCCCGACAGCACCGCCGCCCGGTCAGCACCCTGGCACCGGGATCGGCAGGCACCGGACGCGCCGAGGGGCGCCCCTGCGGGCGCCCCTCGGGCCATGATCGTGCTGGAAAGGCACCGGATCCTGGGATGCTGCGGGTGGGACGAGCTCCCGACCAGCGATCCGGCGGGTAACTGGCTGGTATTCGCCAGGTGGTCCAGCAAGCCGCGCTAGCGGCCAGCCACCTCCAGGGTCCCGAATCGACTGTGCAGTTGGACCACCTCCTTTCTCTGGTGCGCCCATCGTACCGAGTGGCTCGCGTTCTGGACGTGCAATGCGCCGACGACGCGGCGCACTTCGCGCTCCGCTCCGGCGTCGGCGCCCCGCTAGGGACCTTCGCCCCCCGATGCCGTGCAGGACCGGGGGTCCCAGGGCTGCAGCGTCTCGGTGGGCGACGATGGCGGGGCGAGGTCGGGGTTGCCCGACAGTCCAGGGATCGTGGTGGTCGGTGCGGTCGATGCCGCCGTGGTCCCCGAGCCCGGCGCCGCCGCGGTTGGTGCCTGCCCGTCGGTCTCGGCCGGAACGCCGGGCGTGCTGGCTGGCGCTGGTGCGTTCACGGTGAAGTCGGAGCCGGTCACCACAACGATGTCGGGTCGGGTGCCAGCGGGCAGCGGCGCACCCACGTCCACCGTGGGGATGGTGGCTGTGGTGCCGGTGGTGGCCGAGGCGCCGACGACGCCGGCGCCGGGGGAACCCTGCCCCCTGCCCCACAGGCCAGGGTCGTAGCCCAGGACCGCCAGGCCCGAGAGATCCGCCTGGACCCGCTCTGCCTCCGCCAGGGAAGCCGGGCTGCCGTAGAGCACGGTGGCTTCGGTGGTGCTGGCGCCCACCGGGGCATCGGACACGCTGGTGACCGTGTAGCCCAGGGCCTGCAGGGCGGCCGCCGTGCGGGCCCCTGCGTCGCTGGGGCCCCCGCCGTTTTCCACCGCCACCGTGATCGAGGAACGGGCCGGCAACTGGACACCGCTGGTGGCCTGGGCGGGCGCGGTCCCGAGGAACTGGGCGATCACCTGCTGGTCCTGGGGCTGGATGGGGAACACCACGTCCCCGTAGTCGCCGCCGCGGTACAGGTAGGTCTGCGAGTCGACGACCACCGGGAGCGTGAAGGTCGGCACCTGGTAGGCGTTGAGGGTGTGGAACTCGAGCACCAGGTTGGCCATGTCGCTGGGCGAGAATCCCTGGTCCACGGTGAGCTGCCCGGCGACGGCGTCGACCAGCTGGAGGTCGGTGACGAAATTGCCCAGGCCCCGCTTGGCCACCGATGAGGCGAGGACGCGCAGGAACTCGTGGTCGCGCCGGATCCGGCTCAGGTCACTCTGGGGGTCATAGGGCCAGGTGGCCGGGTCGTTGGAAGTGACGCCCGGCCCCTTGTACTGGAGGTGCCGTGCCCGCACCACGGCGAGCGCCTCGGCGCCGTTGACCTGCTGGCATCCCACCGTGCGCACGTTGAGCTGGGACTCCTGGTCGTAGACCTCCTCGGGGAAGTACATCCGGATCCCGCCGAGCGCGTTGACCACCCCCTGGAAGCTGTCGAAGTTCAGCTCCACGTAGTGCTGGATGGGGATGCCGAAGTCCTCCTCGATGGCCTGGACCAGCTGTCCCGGCCCGTCGGCCAGGGCGGCGTCGATCTTGTTGACGCCATGGGGCCGCGCGTTGGGTACGAACGTGTCGCGGGGGATCGACAGCACCGAGGCGCGGTGGTGGTCGGGGTCCAGGTGCAGGATCATCACGACGTCGCTGTTCACGCCGGTGACGCCCTGGGAGCACAGCCCGAAGATGGGGTTCTGCTGGGCCAGGCCGCAGCGGGTGGTGGAGCCGATCAGCAAGATGTTCTGGACGTCCTTCTGGACGCCGGACCCGGCGATGGTCGACAGGCTCGCCACGTGGACGCGGTGGATCCGGTTGTTCTCGTACCAGAGGAACGACCCCACACCCGCCGCCAGCAGCAGTGCCGCCGCGACGAGACCGCCGACGACCCCCAGCGCGACCCGGCGACGGTGCCGCCAGCGGCGGGCATGGCGGGCCGCACGGCGCTCGAGCCGGCTCGGTGGCCCCGGGAGTGGGCTGGCGGGCGCGTCGTGGGTGGGATCACGCGGCGCGTCGGACACAGGTCGAAGACGGTACCCGACGCCCAACCCGGTGCCAGCGCGGGCTCCTGGCCATGGCTGGGCAGCGCCGGCCACGGCAGGTCAGCATCGGCGTCAGGACGGCTCTGGTGCCACCGCGCCGGTGTCGGCCCGCTCGGCGTGCTCGAGTGTCAGCCGGTAGACGTTGGTGTCGCGCTGCTCGAAGCCGAGCCGCCGGTACAGCCGGTTGGCTGCCGTGCGCGCCGGCCGGGAGGTGAGGTCCACGTTGCGTGCACCGGCTGCCGTGGCCCGGGCGACCGCCACGTGGACCAGGGCCGCCCCGATGCCTCCGCCCCGATGGTCCTCGTCGACCACGACGTCTTCGATCCAGGCCCGCACCCCGGTGGGCACGCGGAACACCACGAGGGTGAGCGCGCCCACCACCACCCCGTCGGCGCGAGCCACCAGCACGGTGGTGGCGGGCGAGGCGACGATGGCTGCGAGCTGTGTCGGCGTGAGCGGGGGCGCCGAGCTGGAGAGCTGGGGGATCAGGCGGTGGAAGGCGGCGAGCAGCTCGTCCGAGGCGCTGCGTGCCTCCTCCACCACCACGCCCGGTGGCGTGCCGGGTCCCGTGCCGTGCTCGGCCACGAGCGGGGCAGTGTAGTGTGCCCCGCCGCGCCGGCCGGACCCGGGCGCCGCCGAGGGGAGGGGGAGCAGCACCCGGGTCCCGGCGCGTTCATGCGGCCCGCCGGGGGCCGCCGCCGCCTCCGGTCGTGGGCCGACGCCGCTGCGGTCGGTCGAGCGGGTCGAGCCGGACGAGCCGTCCGAGCCGGTCGTCGAGCTCGCGCACGGCTTGGCGGCTCCGGTCGAGTTCAGCGGCGGCGTTGGCGGCGGCACCGTCGCCGGTGAGGTACCGGAGGACGGCCACGATGCGCTGGGTGGCACGGGGCAGTCGGCCGGCGGGCTGGTGGCGGGGTACCCGTGTGAACCTCATCGTGCTGCACCCTACGGGGACCAGATGTCCGGCCGGTCACAGGATCGTGAACGCACAGAGAATTCGAGATGAACGGTCCGCGCGGGGCAGCTCCTCGAGCGCGCCCCGGGTCGAGGTCGGTGCCGGCCGCCAGGTGGCGGGTTGGTCGCGCTAGCGTGCTGCCGCCATGCCCGATCGGCCCGACATCCTGCTGGTCGTGTCGGACCAGGAGCGCCAGCGCAGCTGGCTCCCTCCGGACGTGCACCTGCCCTGGCGCGAGCGGCTGATGGCCGAGGGACTGGAGTTCACGTCGTACTTCACGCACTCCTCGCCCTGCTCGCCCAGCCGGGCCAGCCTGTTCACCGGGCGCTACCTCCCCGGGCACCGGGTCGTGGACAACGTGATCATGCCCGAGCACACCGAGCTCGACCCCGCCATCCCCACCCTCGGGTCACTGCTGCGCGGTGCCGGCTACCGCTGTTCGTACATCGGGAAGTGGCACCTGTCGTACGCGGCCCAGCCCGACATGGAGGCCTACGGCTTCGCCGACTGGGACGGCAACGACCGTCACTTCATGGGCTGGGCGGGGACCGGGGTGCACTTCGACCCGATCATCGCCGCCAACGCGGCCGCCTGGCTGCGGGCCAATGCCCGCCCGCAGCAGGACGCGACACGCCGACCGTGGTTCCTCACCGTCGCCCTCGTCAACCCGCACGACGTGATGTGGTACCCGGTGGACCAGCCTGCCTACGCCGAACAGCACCCCGAGGAGGTGGCCCGGATCCGGTCCGTGCTCGAAGCGGCCGCCTGGAAGGAGGACGACCCGATCCCGGTCTACCGGGCCGACTACCCCGAGATCTTCGACACCCTTCCCGCCAATTTCGCCGACGACCTCCACACCAAGCCCGAGGCGCATCGGCGGTGGCGCTGGGACCAGCAGCACGGGTTGTGGGGCGCCATCGACCCGGCCGACACCCGCGCCTGGCTGCGGCACCTCGACTACTACGCGGAGCTGCACCGGTTGGCCGACGAGAGCCTCGGCACGGTCCTCGGCGCCCTCGAGGAAACAGGCGCCTGGGACGACACCGTGGTCGTGTTCACCTCGGACCACGGCGACATGTGCGGGTCGCACGGGCTGCGGTCCAAGGGGCCCTTCGTCTACGACGAGATCATGCGCGTGCCGCTGTATGTGAAGGCGCCCGGGATCACCACTCCGGGCACGGTGACGGCGGCGCTGGCGACCCATGTGGATCTGGCGGCCACCATCTGCGCCCTGGCGGGCGTGGACCTGGCAGCTGACGCCCCGGACACCGGGGGGCGGCCCACCATCCAGGGGGTGGACCTCCGCCCGGTGCTCGCGGACCCCTCGGCGTCGGTACGGGACCACGTGCTGTTCGCCCAGGACTCCGCCCAGACCGAGGGGCTCAATACGGTGCGCTACGCCCTGCGGGGCTTCTTCGACGGGCGCACCAAGTACGCGCGCTACTACGGGGTCGGTGGTGGCAAGCCCTCGACGGGTCTGTGGGGCAGAGATCCCGGCCGCAAGCTCTTCGACGTCGACAGCGATTTCGACGACCAGGACCACGAGTGGTACGACCACCGTGAGGACCCACTCGAGCTCGTCAACCTGGCGAACGACCGGAGTCGGCGAGGCGAGCTCCGGCAGCTGTTCGAGCGTCTGCGTACCTACGAGCGCGAAGAACTCGACGCGCTCGCGTGAGCGGCACTCGCGTGAGCGCCGGCTGACGGGCGGAGGCGCCGGGCACGTCGGGGACAGGTAACGCGCCAGACTCGGTCGACGCGTCGGGCTCGGTCAGCACCCCGGCACGGGCGAGCCGTCCGCGTCGCCTGGTGTGCTCGGTGCCGGCGGCCCGGACGCCGACCGCTGTCAGGTGCTCGCCGTCCCCTGGCCGGCGCGAGCCGCCACTGCCTTGCGGACCTCGTCCATGTCGAGGGCCCGCACCTTGTCGATCAGTTCCGCCAGGGCTGCCGGCGGCAGGGCACCGGGCTGGGCGTAGAGCAGGATCCGGTCCCGGAAGGCCATCAGGGTGGGGATGGACATGATCCCGAAGGCAGCGGCCAGCTCCTGCTCGGCTTCGGTGTCCACCTTGCCGAAGACGATGTCGGGGTGCTGCTCCGAAGCCGCTTCGAACACCGGTGCGAACATGCGGCACGGGCCGCACCACGACGCCCAGAAGTCCACCAGGACGATGTCGTTGGACGCCACGGTGTCCTCGAAGGTGTCGGCGGTCAAGGCGACGGTGGCCATCGATGTCTCCTCCTGCTCGTGCTGGTCGTGCCCGCAGCCCGGTCGGCCGACCGTCCTGCCGGTGGAAGCCCCAGGAATACCCCTCGGGGTATACCGGACAACGCCGGGGGCGGCCGGTCCATTCCCAGCGGCCGACGGCCACCGCACCTCGAGCCGGCCGATCGGCCGGCCGGCGGGGGCGGCGGCGCTGGGCCCTCGGGCACGGCACCGGGGCGGAGTCGCCCGACATATACCCCGATGGGTATATGATCCGTGGCAGGAGGACAACGAACGATGGTGCTGCCCGAGGACGTGGTCGATGACGTCCGCAAGCGCCTGCGCCGGGTGGCCGGCCAGGTCCAGGGGGTCGAGCGGATGCTCGCCGAGGGACGGGAGTGCCGGGACGTGGTGGCCCAGCTGTCGGCGGCCACGAAGGCGCTCGAGCAGGCAGGGTTCCGCCTGCTGGCCGCCGGGCTCACCTACTGCCTGGAACGGCCGGACGAGGCAGCGAGCGACGGTTATGCCCTCGAGGAGGTCCAGCGCCTGTTCATGAAGCTCGCCTGACGCTGTCCACGGCCTTCTGGAGGACCGTGGCCCCGACGAACCACCGAGGTGTCTCCCATGCGTGCCATCACCGCAACCGTGGCCCTTCCCCCCGACGACGCCGAGCGTGCCGTGCGTGATGCCCTCGCGGCGGAGGGGTTCGGCGTCCTGACCGAGATCGACGTCGCCGCGACCTTGCAGGCGAAGCTTGGCGTGCAGCGTCCGCCGCTGAAGATCCTGGGGGCGTGCAACCCCTCGCTCGCCCACCGGGCGCTGGAACTGGACCCAAGCGCCAGCCTGCTGCTGCCGTGCAACGTGGTGCTCGAAGCCGCCGACAACGCCACGGCGGTGTCGATCGCCGATCCCCGTGACCTCATGCCTGGTGAGCAGCTGGCCGGACTGGCACAGGAGGCAGCAGCGCGCCTGGAGCGGGTCGCCGCTACCCTGCGGGGCGCCTGAGGTTCCCCTCGAGCGGCCACGGCGACGGTCCCGGCACCAGCTCGCACGGGAGCCGGTTCCGACGAGGCCAGTTCGTCGCCAGCGTGGACACCGGGAGGTAGCCGGCACGGACGCCCAGTGGCAGCCGGCGTGGGGCCGAGGCCGCGCACCACCCCCGCGGTACCCTGCCGTTCGATGCAGGACCGTTCGATGCAGGGCCCTTCGATGCGGGCCCTTCGATGCGGGCACCGACGGGCAGGTGTCCGCGGCACGAAGCGGGTGCAGACGAACCAGGTGAAGTGGAGGACGTCGTGAGCGGCCGTCTGTACGTGGGCCTGATGCCGTGGGTGGTGTTCGGTGTCGCCGACCGGATCCACGGACCCGGCACCGGCTGGGCGGCGCTGGCTGCTGCCGTGTGTGCAGTGGTGCTCCTGGGTGTGTCGTGGTGGTCGCCCGCCCAGCGAGTCACCCGCCTCGAGATCGTCGCGTCGGCGGGGTTCACCGCGCTCGCAGCCGTCGGCCTGGCCGGTTCCGGCGGCTGGCTGCTCGAGCCGGCGGCGGGTCGGGTGGTCGCAGCCGTCGGGCTCGCCTCGGTCCTGCTCAGCTCCCTGCTCGGCACGCCGGTCGCCGATGTGTGTGCGCGTGACGCCGTGCCGGCCAGGGCCCGCTCGTCGCCCGCGTACCGGAAGCTGGTCGTGTCGGTGACCACCACCTGGGGCCTGTGTGCCCTTGTGGTGGCGGTGGCGTGCGCCGGTGGCCTGGTGGCGAGCTCGCCGCTGGCCACCACCATCGTCGACTGGCTCCTTCCCCTCGGGGCCGTGCTGGTCGCCGTCAAGCTCACACGCGTGGCGTGGCTGGCGTTCCTCGAGGACGGGGAGGCTGTCCACGGTGACGAGGGCGTGCTGCGCGCTGCACTGGATGCGACCGCGCTCGGCCTCCGTCCCGGTTCGCCGCGCCGGGCCGCGCTGCGCCTCGTCGAGCGGGACGACCGGGCCTGATCGGGACGTCGCCTCAGCCGCTTTCCGCGGCGGGATCCCGCCGCAGGGGCGTGGTGTGGCGGAGGGCGGCGATCGCCATCGACGCCACCGACACCCCGGCCAGGAAGAGACACGCCAGGGCGAACCCGGTGGTGGTCCGTGCCGGTGATGCCTGACCGGTGCCTGCCGCCGCGCCGAAGACAGCGGCCGTGGCTGCCAGGCCGACCGCGGTGCCGAACCCCCGGGTCATGTTGAGCACCCCCGCTGCCATCCCCGACCGGGCGCGGGGTGCGGCACCCATGATCGAGGCATTGTTGGGTGGCGTGAAGGCACCCAGGCCGATCCCCAGGACCGCCAGCTCCACGACCACGAGCCACGTGTGGTCGTGGGCCACGGCCATGGCACCCAGGGCGCCCGCCGTCAGCGCCATGCCACCCACCGTCAACGGTCGCGCCCCGAGCCGGTCGGCCAGCCTGCCCGCCACGGGTGCGGTGAGGCCCAAGGCAAACGGCATCACGGTGAGCTCGACACCCGCCAACCCTGCGCCCACCCGGCGGGCGTTCTCGAGGAAGAACGGCACCACGAAGAGGGCGCCGAACATCACCAGGTAGGAGAGCAGGCCGCTGGCGATGCCGGCGGCGAAGGCAGGTTGTCGGAACAGGCCGAGGTCAAGCAGCGGGTGCGCGCTCTGGTGCTGGCGCCGGAGGAACACACCGGTCAGGACCAGCCCGGTCGCCAGTTCCGCCAGCGTGGCGGGCGACAGCCATCCCCGCTCGTTGCCGAAGGACACGGCGAGCAGCACGGCTGCCACGGCCGGGAAGAACAGTGCCAGCCCGAGCCAGTCGAACGGCGCTCGTTCGGCCAGGTGGCGGCTGCGGGGGATGAGGAACCAGCCGGTGACGATGCCCACGATGCCGGCCGGGACGTTCACGAAGAAGATGAGCCGCCACCCCGCGACCGCGATGAGCGCGCCCCCCACGACAGGACCCAGCGACAGCCCGAGGGCCTGGGCGGCACCCTGGAGGCCGATCGCTCTGCCCAGCTGCCGGCGGGGGACGGCGGCGACGATGATCGCCACGCTGTTTGCCTGGAGCATGGCCGCTCCGAGCGCCTGGAGGACCCTGGCCGCGTCGAGCAGGGGCAGGGTCGGCGCCAACCCGCACAGCGCCGAGCCCACGACGAACACGGCGAAGCCGTACACGTAGAGGAGCTTGCGGCCCATCATGTCGGCCATCCGGCCGACCGCGGTCACAAGCCCCACGAGCACCAGCAGGTAGCTGAGGCCGACCCACTGCACCGCTCCCAGGGTGGTGTGGAAGTCCCGGGCGAGCGTCGGGAAGGCCAGCGTGACGATGGAGGCGTCGAGCTGCCCCATGAACGCGCCGATGCACACGGTGCCAACCGCCAACCAGGCGGCGTTCGGACGCGCACGGACGGACTCGGGTCGAGGCGGCTCGACCAGCACGGAGCGCCACCGTGGGGTGGCGGCAGGTTGCGAGGACTCCACCATGACCGATGCCTACGCCCGGTCCTGGTGTCGGGGCCCTGGTGCGGTCCTGGGACTGGCCGATCCCGGGAGGTCCCTGCCCCCTGTCCTGTCCGGTTCGCAGGCAGGGTGCCCGGCGCCGGCGGTGCGGCGTCGGCGGGTGCCGGCGGTCGGGCGCTGCCCGGCGACGCCGGCCTGGCGCCGTGCCAGCAGGCTGTCGAGCTCCACCCAGCGTGGCCCGGTCAGGACCTTCGTGGCCCGCGGGAGGCGCTCGAGGAGACGGGCGGCTTCGATCCGGTAGCGCTCCGCCACCATCCCCATGGCGAAGACCGTGTCGCGTGCCAGGGGGAGGTCGTCGTCGTCGACCTGGGCCCGGAGCCGGGCCTGGGCCACCTCGGCGTCCTGCAGGCGCCCCAGCCGGTCCTGCAGGCGGGCCAGCCTGGCGGTGAAGCGGACGGTCGCGCCGCTGTAGACGTCGGCGAAGGACTCGAGCGTGTAGCGCAGGTGCTTGCAGCGGATCCGCAGCCGGTGGAAGTCGCCCGGTGCACCACTCCTCCTGGCCCGCCGCGCGGCGGCCAGTGCGGCACGGTGACGGGCGCGCACCATGCCCGGGGCCACCAGGACTGCCGGCCGCCCAGCGGTCGCCTGGTCGGCGGGCGGGCCCGCGCGCAGCATCGTCGCCATGTCCTCGACGAGCTGGCCGTAGCGGGGGCTGGACAACGTGGCGAGCAGGTGCTGACGGGCATGCGCCCGCTGGCCGTCGACGAGGCGCTGCAGGCCGGCGAGCGCCTGCCGGTCGTGGGGCGAGGGTGCGTGGTCGAGCCAGCTGGCCAGCCGCTCGCGCTGCACGTCGAGGTCGCGCACCGCGCCGAGCGCACCGGCGACCCATGCCAGCTCCTGCCGGAGATGGTGCGCCACAGGCGGCAGGACGTCGGCGAAGAGGGCCAGCGTGCTGCGCAGCCGACGGGTGGCGACGCGCATGTCGTGGAGCTCCTCGGGGTCGACTCCCCGGCGCGTGCCGGGTTCGTGGTCGACCATGGCAAGGAAGTGACGTGTGAGCACGCCGAAGGCGACAGCACCGATGCTCGAGTCGGGCCCGATGGCCACCGGCTCGAGGCGCACGCGGGCCCTGCCGGTGCGGGTCGGACCCGAACCGCCGGTCGCGCACCCTGGCGTCGTGTCCTCGACCGTGGCGCCGTCGACCGTCCCGTCGCCTTCCGGCGCGGACCGGTGGGGGCGGTGCTCGGACGGGTCGGGGCCTGCCACTGGTTCGAGGCTAACCGGGCCATGTCGTTGGGCTGGAGCGGCCCGGCGGAGCCGAAGGCAGCGGGGAGACGGGATCACCCTGGTAGCGGTTTCGCTCCCGCGACCGTCGGACATGGCGTTGCCCACGGTGTTGCCGATGCCGGTGCCGGACCGGGTCGCGGCATGCCGCGTGGTGGTTCGGGTGGCAGGTGGCGTGCCCCATCGCCGCCGCAGCCGACCCAGCACCGTGGGAGGCTACGGGTGTGGGGGTCGTCCGACCCCACGGCAGGTGAGTCGAGAGGAGCGACGATGCCAAGCAACCCCGCCCCACCGGTGCCGGCCGGCCCTACCGGCGGCTACGTCCTCCCCATCGTCCACACCAGGTTGCCCGAACGGGCCGTCGAACTGGGCTTTTGGGGTGCGCTTGCGACCGCGGCCGCCCTGGGTGCTGTGGACCTGCCTCTGGCCGCGCTCGTCGCCGCCGGCGTCGTCGTGGCCCGCCACGCCGCCCGTCACTGAGGCGGCGGGCGGCTCGCCTCCGGGACCTGCCGTCGCCGCCGTGAGCGGCGTCGACCTCCGCACAGGCGTGGACCGGCTCCTCGGGCGTATCGAGGTGGGTCGGCGCCAGCGCCGGATATGGGTCGGTCACCGCCGCGCCCACATCGAGGTGCGCGGCGCCCACGAGGCGCGCTTCGCCGGGCTTGCTCGAGGCGTCGAGCGGGCGCTCGAGGCGCTGGAGGCGGTCCACTGGGCCGAGGTGAACGCCGTCACCGGGCGCGTCGTGGTGGCCTTCGATCCCGACGGGATCGGGGTGGACGACCTGGTGGACGTGGTCGAGGGCGTCGAGGAGGCATACGGCGCCCACCAGGAGCGCTTCCCGGTCGACCGACCCGAGCACCCCGGTGACGCCGAACCGCTGCGCCGCCATCTGGTGGCGCTGGGCGCCGACACGGTCGGCCTCGGGGTCAGCCTCTGGTCGCGGGCGTTGCGCCTGGTCCCGCTGCCGGCCGAGTTCGCCGGCCTCGTCAGCGTGGCCGAGCACGTCCCGCGTGTCCACCGGTTGATCGAGCGCCGCCTGGGTGCGCCCGCCAGCGACCTGGTGCTCGGCCTGAGCAGTGCCGTCACCAACGCGCTGTCGCAGGGCCCCGTCGGACTGCTCGCGTCCATCGCGCATCGTGCCGAGCTGGCGGCCGAGGTCCGCTCCCGGCACCAGGTCTGGGCGCGGCGGGAACCCGAGCTGGCTGGCCGTCGACACCCGACGTCGCTCGACGCCGTGGCCCCGAGCCGGCGCCCGAGGGCGCTGCCGCCGGGTCCCCTCGAGACCTACGCCGACCGGGCATCGCTCGCCTCGCTCGGGGCCTTTGCCGTGACCCTGGCCGCTACCCGCAGCCCCCGCCGGGCAGCCAGCGCGCTCGTCGCCGGCGTCCCGAAGGCGGGGAGCCTGGGCCGGGACACCTTCGCCGCTCGCTTGGGCCGCCTGCTGGCCAACCGCAACGTCCTGGTGCTCGACGCCGCGGTGCTTCGCCGTCTCGACCGGATCGACACCGTCGTGCTCGACGCGGCGCTCGTGCGCACCGGGCGTCTGGAGATCGACACCGTCGAGGCCGTTGCCGGCCACGACCACGACGATGTCGCTCGCCATGCCTGGGAGCTCGTCGATCCCGGGCACCCCCAGCAGGTTCATCGGGCCAGGCACTGGCGCGCCGGTCCACTCGAGGCCCTCGGTGTCCCCCTCCCCCGTGGTGTTGCCAGCCGGGCGCGCCAGCTGGCGCGGGGGCGTCGCACGGTCCTCGGCGTCGCACGGCGCGACGAGCTCGCCGGGCTGGTGGTGCTCTCCGAGGTGCTCGACTCCCGAGCACAGGCGGTGGTGGCCAGCGCGGCGCGCCTCGGCCACCTGACGGTGGTCGCCGGTTCCCGCGGGCAGGTGGCGCAACGACTGGGCGCTGCCCGGACCGTGCCGGCCGGGCGCGCCATGGCCGGGGCGATCCGAGCCCTGCAGGCCGAGGGCCGCGCCGTCCTGCTGGTGTCGGGGGCCCACGCCCAAGGGGCTCTTCGGGCAGCCGACTGCGCCGTGGGCATCCCCGGCGCCCAGGGGCACCCGCCCTGGGCGGCGCACCTGGTTGCGTCGTCGGGCTGGGACGATGCCTGGCTGGTGGTGGAGGCCACCGGTGTGGCGCGGTCGGTCAGCTCCCGCGGCGCGGCACTGTCGCTCGCCGGCTCGGGGACCGCGGCGCTGTGGGCCGTCACCGGCCGGGCGGCGCGCGCCGGGCGCCGCGCCTCGCTCCCGGTCAACGGCGCGGCCCTGGCAGCGCAGGGGATGGCTGCCGCCGCGCTCAGTGGCCTGGGCCGGCGCCGACCACCTCCACCCCCACCGCCACCGTGGCACGCCATGAGTGGCGATGCGGTCCTCGACGCCACTGGCTCCCGCCGCTCGGGGCTCACGCCTGCCGAGGCCGGAGAGCGCCTGGGGCGCGCCCCGGTCGCCGCCGCGCCGTCCGCGGCGCTGGCAGCAGTGGCACGCGCTGTCGGCAGCGAGCTGGTGAACCCGCTCACCCCGGTGCTCGGGCTGGGGGCGGCGATGGCGGCCGCGGTCGGGTCGATGTCCGATGCCGCCCTCGTGGGCGGTGTGGTGGTGGCCAATGCGCTCGTCGCCGGGGCGCAGCGTGTCCGCACGGAGCGGTCCCTGCAGCGGTTGCTCCACCTGGACCACCACACGGTGACGGCGCGTCGCGGCGGCGCGCGCCTCGAGCTGCCGAGCCGGCAGCTGGTCCGGGGTGACGTGGTCGAGCTGCGCGGTGGCGACGTCGTGCCCGCCGACTGCCGCGTCCTCGACGTCCGCGCGTGCGAAGTCGACGAGTCCGCCGTCACCGGTGAGTCGCTGCCGGTGGCCAAGCAGGCCGCTGCCACACCCGGCGCGCCCGTGCCCGACCGGTCCTGCATGCTGTTCGAGGGCACCACCATCGTGACCGGCGAGGTGCTGGCCGTCGTGGTCGCCACCGGTGCCGACACCGAAGCCGGGCGTGCCCTGGCGGGCGCACCGCAGGCGCCGCCCAGCGGGGTCGAGGCACGCCTGGCCCGGCTCACCGCGGTGACGGTCCCCGCCACCGTGGCCAGTGGCGCGGCGGTGGCCGGATGGTCGTTCCTGCGCGGCCGCTCGGCGCGCCAGGCCGTGGGTACGGGGGTGAGCCTGGCCGTCGCTGCGGTGCCCGAGGGGCTCCCCCTGCTGGCCACCACTGCCCAGCTGGCCGCGGCACGCCGGCTGGCGAGCCGTCAGGCGCTGGTGCGCAACCCCCGGACCATCGAGGCCCTCGGCCGGGTCGACGTCCTGTGCTTCGACAAGACGGGCACGCTCACTGCCGGGCAGATCACGTTGCGACGGGTGTCCGACGGCATGGTCGACGAACCGGTCGATCGGCTCGGGCCGGCGCTTCGGAGCGTGTTGGCCACGGCCATGCGAGCGAGCCCCGAGGCAGAGAGCGAGGACGAGGTGCTGCTCCACGCGACGGACCGTGCCGTCGTCGAGGGCGCGCTGCAGGCCGGCGTCACGCCCGGCGACGGGTTGGGGGGCTGGCGCCAGGTGGCAGAGCTCGCCTTCGAGCCGGCACGGGGCTTCCATGCGGTGGTGGGCATCAGCCCGGACGGCGCTCGGGTGGCGGTGAAGGGCGCACCGGAGGTCGTCCTCCCGCGATGTGACACCTGGCGGTCACCGACGGGCGTGCGGCCCATGGACCGGCGGGCACGGCGGCACCTCGATGCCGTGGTCGAGCGCCTCGGTGCCCAGGGCCTGCGGGTGCTGGCCGTGGCCGAGCGCGCGTCGTCGGAGCGAGCTGAGCTCGGAGAGGACCGCGTGCGGCACATGGAGCTGGTCGGGTTCCTCGGGCTCGCCGACCACGTCCGGCCGACGGCGGCGGCGGCGGTGTCCGAGCTGCGGCGCGCCGGGGTGGACGTGGTGATGGTCACCGGTGACCACCGCAGCACGGCGGAGGCGATCGCCGACGAGCTCGGCATCGTCAACGGCAAGCAGGTGGTCACCGGTGTCGAGCTCGACGGTCTGTCGGATGCCGAGCTGGTGCGCCTGGTGCCCCACGTGTCGGTGTTCGCGCGGGTCACCCCGGCCCACAAGGTCCGGATCGTCGAGGCCTACCAGCGCGCCGGGCGCGTGGTGGCCATGACCGGTGACGGCGCCAACGACGCGGCCGCCATCCGCCTCGCCCACGCCGGCATCGCCCTGGGCCGGCACGGCGCGCCGGCCGCTCGCCTGGCTGCCGACCTGGTGGTGACCGACGACCGCATCGAGACCATCGTCGACGCCATCGTCGAGGGGCGGGCCATGTGGGCCTCGGTGCGCGACGCTTTGGCCGTCCTCGTCGGCGGCAACCTCGGTGAGGTCGCCTTCACCATGGGCACGGCCCTGCTCACGGGAGCGTCGCCGCTCGGCGCGCGCCAGCTGCTGCTCGTGAACCTCCTCACCGACATGGTGCCGGCACTGGCCATCGCGCTGCGCTCCCCGGTGCAGCGGACACCGGAGGCGTTGCTGCACGAGGGGCCCGACGCGTCGCTGGGTGACGCCCTGGTCCGCCAGATCGTGCTACGGGCGCTGGCCACCGCCGGGGGCGCCGGAGGCGCCTGGCTCGCGGCGAGGGCAACCGGCCGGGCGCGCCGGGCGCAGACCGTGGCCCTGGCGGCACTGGTGGGCAGCCAGCTCGGTCAGACCGCACTGGTCGGGCTGCGCAGCCCCCTCGTGCTCGGGTCCACCGCGCTGTCAGCTGCTGCGCTGGTCGCCGTCGTCCAGGTTCCGGGGGTCAGCCACTTCTTCGGGTGCACCCCGCTCGGTCCAGTGGGATGGGGTATCGCCGCTGGTGCCGCGACCGGCGCCACCACGGTGGCCGCGGTGGCGCCGGTCATCACGCGCCTGGTCGGTGCCCGGAGCCAGGCGGTCACCCCGGTGGCGCGCTGATGCGCGGCGGCGTCCGTCGCCCATGAGCGGGCACCGGCGTGGGTCTCCCGGGCTCGGTGCGATCGGTCCGGGGCTGGTGGCAGCAGCGTCGGACAACGACCCCACGACGGTCGGGACGGTGGTCGCCGTGGGGGCAGCTACCGGCTATCGCCTCTTGTGGCTGGTGCTGGTGCTGCTGCCCATGCTGGCCGTCGTGCAGGTGACGGCCACGCAGGTGGGCAGCGTCACGGGCAGGGACCTCCAGCGCGTGGCCGCCGAGCGCTTCGGGCGCAGGACGGCCGGGGTGCTGATGGTGTCGGTCGTGGCGGTCAACGTCGTCACCATCGCCGCCGACCTCGAAGCCGGTGCCGCGTCGGTCGGCATCCTCGTGGGTGCGGATCGCCGATGGTTCGTGGTGCCCCTGGCGGCGCTCACCGCCGGCCTCCTGCTGCTGGGCACCTTCGACGAGGTGTACGGGGTGCTGCGCTACGTCCTGCTGGGCTTTGCCGCCTATGGCGTCTGTGCTCTGCTGTCCCACCCGCGCTGGTCGGCGGTCGCTCGTGGCAGCACGATCGGCGGCGTGCCGCTGGACCGGACAGGTGTCACCGCGCTGATCGCGCTGCTCGGCACGACACTGACGAGCTATGTGTACGTGTGGCAGACCATCGAGCAGGCCCACGCGCGCCCGCGCCGGCGTGTCCACCCGCACACCGCAACCGTCGGGGCAGTCGTCGGCGTGGCCCTGCTCGTGGCGATCATGTGGTCCATCGGGGTCAGTGCCGGCGCCACCCTGGCCGGCCACCGCGTGGAGGTCACCACGGTCCAGCAAGCCGCCCGGTCGCTGCGGCCTCTCGCCGGGCAGGCGGCCACGACGCTGTTCACGCTCGGCTTGCTGGCGTCCTCGCTCCTGGCACTGCCGGTGCTCATGGCGACGACCGCGTACGTGGTCGGTGCCCAGTTCGACTGGCGCCGGGGGTTGTCGGAGGGAATCGGCCGGGCGCGCCGCTTCTACGGCGTGCTGGTGGCGTCGGTGGCCGCAGGGGTGGTCACCTCCCTCGTCGGCGTGCCGCCGGTCGAGTTGCTCGTCGTGGCCAGTGTCGCCGGCGGCCTGGCCACCCCTGTCGGCCTGGCCTTCCTGTTCCGTCTGGCCACCGACCCCCTCGTCATGGGCGCCCGCCCGCTGCCGCGCCAGCTGGCGCGTGCGGGGTGGGCCGTGACGGCCTTGGTGAGCGTGGCGGCGGCGGCGTTCGTGGGCCGGATGCTCGTGGGCGGGTGACGCGGCCATGTGGGTGCTGGAGCGGCTGGCTGGGTGCTGGAGCGGCTGGGTGGGTGCTGGAGCGGCTGGGTGGGTGCTGGAGCGGCTGGGCGGATGGCAGGGCTGGGGGGTGGTGCGACTGGTGGGCGGGCTCCCCACCCCATGCCCCATGTCGGTGAGGGCGGTGCGGCGGCGACCTACACTGGCGACCGGCCCGACGCCGCCCGCGAGGGCACAGCGGCGGGCCAGGTGGAGAGGTGCGAGAGCGGCCGAATCGGACTCACTGCTAATGAGTTGACCTGGGAGACCGGGTCCGAGGGTTCAAATCCCTCCCTCTCCGCTGCGGCTGGCCTCGCGGCCGGCGGTGACATCACCAGCACCGGGCCACGTCGCGTGGCGCCGGTACAGTGTCGAGGTGGCCGCGCGCTACTGGGTCGAGACCCTGGGCTGCCCCAAGAACCAGGTGGACTCCGAGAAGCTGGCCGGCACGCTGCTGGCTGGCGGGTACGAGCCTGCCGATGCTCCCGACGAGGCGGACCTGGTGGTGGTCAACACCTGTGCGTTCGTCGAAGCCGCCCGCCAGGAGTCCATCGACACGATCCTCGAGGTGGCGGCCACCCGCCGGCGTGGCGCCCGGCTGGTGGTGACCGGCTGCCTGGCCGAGCGCTACGGCGAGGAGCTGGCCCAGGCCATGCCAGAGGTCGACCTGGTGGCCGGGTTCGGGGTGCCCGTCGACCTCGTCCCCCGGCGGTCGACAGGTACCCGGCCGCCAGCGCACCGGGCGGGCGGGGTGCCCTCCTTCGACTTGCTCGAGCTGCCGCGACCGCCAGTGCGGGTGCCGTGGGCGTATGTGAAGGTGGCCGAGGGATGCGACCGCCGCTGCGGCTTCTGCGCCATCCCCTCGTTCCGGGGGCCGCAGCGTTCCCGCACGGCGGCAGCGGTCATGGCCGAGGTCGAGGCGCTGGGCGACACGGTGCGCGAGGTCGTCCTGGTGGCCCAGGACCTGGCGTCGTGGGGCATGGACCGAACCGGCCCGGGCAGGACGGCGCGCTCGGGGGGTGCGAAGCGGCCCATCGTGGGGCTGCTGGCGAACGTGCGCGCCGTGGTCGACCGTGTCCGGCTCCTGTACCTGTACCCCTCGTCCCTCGACGATGCGCTGATCGAGGCCATTGCGGGAAGCGGCGTCCCCTACTTCGACCTGTCGTTGCAGCATGTCTCCCGGTCGCTGCTGCAGCGGATGCGCCGGTGGGGGGACGCCGAGCGCTTCCTCGAGCGCATCGCCGCCATCAGGCGCGCCAGCCCCCAGGCCACCTTGCGCTCCTCGTTCATCCTCGGGTACCCCGGCGAGACCGAGGACGACCACGACCAGCTCCTCGCCTTCCTCGAAGAGGCCCGCCTCGATTGGGCGGGGTTCTTCCCGTTCTCCGAGGAGCCGGGGACGCTCGCTGCCGGGCTCGACGGCGCCGTGCCGACCGAGCTCGCGCTCGAACGTCTGCGGGAGTGCGCGGCCGTCCAGGACGCCATCACGGCCGAGCGGCGGGCCGAGCTCGTCGGCCAGCGGCTGCAGGTCCTCGTGGACGAACCCGGCACGGGGCGTTCGGTTCACGAAGCGCCCGAGATCGACGGGGTGGTCCACCTGCCCGACGGCCTGGCGGTCGGTACGTTCGCGGAGGTGACGGTCACGGGTGCGGCCGGCCCCGACCTGTGGGGCACGCCGTGAGCGAGGCAGCGCGTCGACGCGACGCGCACCGCTCGTCGACGTTCGGTCCGTCCGCCCTCGCCACACCGGCCAACGCCCTGACCGTGGCGCGGCTGCTGGCCGCGCCCGTGCTCGTGATCCTGGTCGCCCTGCGCGGTGCCACCTGGCCCGCGTTCGCCGTGGCCCTGGCGGTCGCGGCCACCGACGGCGTCGACGGCTGGATCGCTCGCCGCCAGGGCACCACGACGTCGGGGGCGTTCCTCGACCCGTTGGCCGACAAGGCCGTCGTGCTCGGGGCGCTGTTCGCCGTGGCGGCCCGAGGGGAGATCGCGTGGGCACCGGTGGTGCTCATCGCGGTGCGCGAGGTGGCGATGAGCGTCTACCGCAGCGTCGTGGGCCGTCGCGGCGTGTCGGTCCCCGCACGCGGCTCGGCCAAGGTCAAGACCCTGGTGCAGGACGCGGCCGTCGGGCTGTGCTTGTTGCCGCCGGCGGCCTCGGCGCGCGGCGCGCTCGATGTCGTCATGTGGGTGGCGGCGGTGCTGACACTGGTGACCGGCGTGCAGTACGTGGTCGACGGCCGGCGTGCGGCCCGCATCCGGCGCCAGGCCGTGGCGGGCGGGGGGCGCGAGGGCGGATCGCTGCCGGGTGCTGCGCCGGGTGTGCACGGCCAGCACCGGGCGGCCGGATGATCGCGCCGTGAGGGTCGAGGTCCTGGCGGTCGGCACCGAGCTGCTGCTCGGGCAGATCGCCGACACCAACGGACAGTGGCTCGGCCAACAGCTCGCGGCCGCCGGTGTCGACTCCCACTTCCACCAGGTGGTCGGCGACAACCGCGCCCGGATCGTCCTCGCGCTGCGCACTGCTCTGGCGCGAAGCGACGGTGTCGTGGTGACCGGCGGCCTCGGTCCCACCCACGACGACGTCACCCGAGAGGCGATCGCCGAAGTCATGAACGTCCCGCTCGAACGGGACCCGATGCTCCTCGAGCGCATCGAAGCGATGTTCCGGTCACGCCAGCGATCCATGCCGCCGAGCAATGCGCGGCAGGCGGAGGTTCCCCGGGGGGCGACGCCGATCCCCCAGGCCCAGGGCACGGCACCAGGGTTGATCTGCCCCGTTGGCACCAAGGTCGTCTACGCCCTGCCCGGTGTACCTCACGAACTGACCGAGATGTTCACGCGGGCGGTGCTGCCCGATCTTCGTCGACGCTTGGACGACGCCGGTGAGACCGGCGTGATTGCCTCGCGCGTGCTGCGGACCTGGGGCATGAGTGAGTCGAGGCTCGGGGAGCTGCTGGCCGGGCGGATCGCCGCCAGCGACGCTGCCGGGGGGAATCCCTCCATCGCCCTGCTGGCGAGCGGCATCGAGGGGATCAAGGTGCGGATCACGGCCAAAGGCGTCGACGCGGCAGCCGCCACCGCGCTGATCGAGCACGAAGAGGCCGCGGTGCGCGCCGTGCTCGACGAGGCGGTGTTCGGCGTGGACGACGAGTCCATGGAGAGCGCCGTCGCCGCCTTGCTCGAGGGCCGGGGATGGAGCCTCGCTTTGGCCGAGTCGCTCACCGGCGGCCTGGTCACTGCCCGCCTGGTGGGCGTGCCCGGGGCGAGCCACTGGCTGCGCGGCGCGGTCGTCGCCTACGTGCCCGACGTGAAATTCGAGGTGCTGGGCGTGCCCGTGGGACCGGTGGTGACCGGGGACTGCGCCATCGCCATGGCCGACGGTGCACGGCGCGTCCTCGGCGCGGACGTCGGTCTCTCGTTGACCGGGGTGGCTGGGCCCGACGAGCAGGAGGGCAAGCCGGTGGGCACCGTCTTCGTGGGGGTGTCGCTGCCGGCGGGGCCGGCGGAGGCAGTTGAGCTGCACCTGCCGGGCGACCGCGAGCGCGTGCGGCAGTACGCGGCCATCTCGTCCCTCGACATCCTCCGCCGGCGCCTGCGGCGCACCTGACCAACCTCCCGACCGCAGCATCGGCGGGGCGACCCGCCGGGCCGTATCGGCTCCTCCATCTCGCCATGTCGGCCGCTGCATCGGCTCTGCCCCTCGGACCGCTGGAGGATGCTCCGCCGGCATGTCGGCGGAGAAGCTCGAGTGGCCCGTCAGCTGCCGGATCAGCTGGAGCGGGGCTGGGTCAGCAGTGCGACGTAGCGCTCGCAGGTGGGGCGATCGAAGGCCACCAGGCGGACGAGCTCGACCGCCGTAGGCGTCGCCAGCACGGTGCGCACCGCGACCTCGGCCGCCTGGTCGGGTGGGTAGCCGTAGATACCGGTGGCGATGGCCGGGAACGCCACTGAGCGCGCCCCCAGCTCGTCGGCCACCTCGAGGGAGCGGCGGTAGCACGACGCCAGGATCTCCGGCTCGCCGCGCCGGCCGCCCGACCAGACGGGGCCCACCGTGTGGATGATCCAGCGGGCCGGCAGGCGGAAGCCCGGGGTCGCCTTGGCGTCGCCGGGCTCGCATCCCCCCAGGGCTGCACAGGCCGCGTGCAGCTCGGCGGCACCCGCCGCCCGGTGGATGGCGCCGTCGACGCCGCCCCCGCCTTTGAGCTGCCGGTTGGCAGCGTTCACGATCGCATCCACCTGCTGGTCGGTGATGTCCCCGAGCACCGCCTCGATCCTCGTCGTGGCGCCCATCGAACCTCCTTCCTGCTTCCTGCACCATCGCGCGTGTGGCACCCGGCACCGGCGCGCCCACCCCTCCCCGCCGCACTCCAGTACCGGATCACCGCATAAGCCGGGCTGCCCCACCGCCTGGACTGCCCCACCTCCCAGCGTGCCGGCCATGCCGGGCCAGCACATCCGGCGGTGGGCGTGATCGCGCCCATCCGACCGGGCGCAGCCGGCCGCAGGCACACTGGGGCACGTGCGGCTGTTCGTGGCTGTGTGGCCGCCGGACGAGATCCTCCAGGTCATCGACGACCTCGACCGACCGGTCGTGGCCGGCGTGCGCTGGACGGCGCCCGCGCAGTGGCATGTCACGCTGCGCTTCCTGGGCGAGGTCCCAGCGGGGCAGGCCGGGACGGTGGCACGGGCCCTGGCCGCCGGTGCCCAGGCGGTGCAGGGCCCCGTGCAGGCCACCATGGGTCCCGTCACGGCATGGTTCCCCGGACGCCGGGTGCTGCAGGTGCCCGTCGCCGGCCTCGACGAGCTGGCCGGGGTGGTCGGCGGCGTCACCGCCACCTTCGGGCGCCACCGCGAGGAGCGTCGCTTCGCCGGGCACCTCACGCTGGCCCGCGTCGGGGGGCGGGTGCAGGGGCCGCCGTGGTTGGCAGGCAGGGCCGTGGCAGGGACGTGGCCGGTGCGAGCGGTCCACCTCGTGGCGTCCGACCGCCGCCCGGACGGGGCGAGGTACCGGTCGCTGGCGGTGGTCCGGCTCGGGGGCGGATGGGATCCAACACCGAACAGGTGTTCGAAACTACAGTGATGCACGTCATCCGGGCGCTGTCACACCCCTCCCCTACCGTCCGCCGGTCGGAGCGACGCCGGAAGCACACTGAGAAGCACACTGAGGAGAGATGGACATGGAACGCGACAAGGCACTCGACATGGCACTCGGCCAGATCGAGAAGCAATTCGGCAAGGGCTCGATCATGCGCATGGGGGAGAGCCCGCACATGGCGGTCGAGTCCATCTCGACCGGCGCCATGGCGCTGGACCTGGCGCTGGGCATCGGCGGTTTGCCCCGTGGCCGCATCGTGGAGATCTACGGCCCGGAGTCCTCGGGCAAGTCGACCCTGGCCATGCACGTCGTGGCCGAGGCGCAGCGCAACGGCGGCATCTGCGCCTACATCGACGCCGAGCACGCCATGGACCCCACCTACGCCCAGGCGATCGGGGTGAACATCGACGACCTGCTCGTCTCCCAGCCCGACACCGGTGAGCAGGCGCTCGAGATCGCCGACATGCTGGTGCGCTCCGGCGCTCTCGACGTCATCGTCATCGACTCGGTTGCTGCGCTGACGCCTCGGGCGGAGATCGAAGGGGAGATGGGCGACAGCCACGTCGGCCTGCAGGCTCGGCTGATGTCCCAGGCACTGCGCAAGCTGACCGCCACCCTCAACAAGTCGAACACGATCGCCGTCTTCATCAACCAGCTCCGCGAGAAGGTGGGGGTCGTCTACGGCTCACCCGAGGTGACGCCGGGCGGTCGGGCGCTCAAGTTCTACGCCTCGGTGCGGCTCGACATCCGCCGGGTGGAGCAGATCAAGGACGGGGCCGACGTGGTCGGCAGCCGCACGCGGGTGAAGGTGGTGAAGAACAAGGTGGCGCCGCCGTTCAAGCAGGCCGAGTTCGACATCATGTACGGCACGGGCATCAGCCGCGAGGGGTCGCTCCTCGACGTCGGCGTGGAGCTCGGCCTCATCAAGAAGTCGGGCGCCTGGTTCACCTACGAAGGGGAACAGCTGGGTCAAGGGCGTGAGAACGCCAAGCAGTTCCTGCGTGAGACGCCGGAATTGATGGTGGAGATCAACGAGCGGATCCGCACGCAGGTCGCCGCCGCCCTTCCCCAGGTCGGTGGGGTCACACCGGTCCCAGCCGACGACGTCCCGGCCACGTTGGACTGACCCGCTCCCGCCGGCGAGCCGTGGTGGCTCCGGCGCCGTCAGGTGGATGGCGCCGGAGCCGCGGTCGTCACCGGGATGCCGACCGGCACCAGTTCCACCCAGGTCTCTCCCGGAGCCAAGGGAATGGGTGCACCGTTGGGGTCGAGCAGCTGGGTGGGGTCGAGCAGAGAGGCCCGCGACCAGCGACCGGAGATGACCTCCCCGTTGCGCAGCACCTGCACGGGCCCGCCGCTGGTGGCGTCGACCTGCACCTCCAGGCCGCCCATGTCGTTCTCCAGCCACGGTCCGTTCGTCACGTGCACGGTCATGACCACGACATTGGCGACGGCGATCGGTGTGCCGCTTGCCACCGTGGCCCGGACGCCGCTGTAGGAGAGGACCCAGTCGTTGCTCGCCGCCGCCCAGGTCCAGGTGACGTCGCTCGTCTGGGAGAAGGGGATGTGAACCGACGCCACCGGCGTCCCGGCGGGAGGCGTGGTCGAGTAGCTGAACAGCGGTGCGGGTGGTGAGGTGTCCTTGGGTTGCAGCCCCCAGGCGTCGGTGGTCGAGACGTAGGTGTCGTAAGGGGCGTAGCGACCGGGCGGGTGCTGGATGATCGATGCGTGCACGAACACGTTCTCGTCGTAGAGGTTGCCGCTGCGCAACAGGGCCAGGACCGGATCGATGCCGCCGGCGTGGACGAACAACGGCTTGCTCAACTGGTCGAGGATGCCGAGGTCGGGCTGTCGCGCCGATCGGATGGGGCCGACCAGGGGTGCGCCCTTGCACTGGAACACGGCGACGAGCCGCGTGATGCCGCCTTCGACGGGCTCCTCGAAGACGATGTCCGCCCGGTCGAGACCGGCCTGGGGGCGTGCTGTGGGGTAGTTGTCCACCTTGATGGCCAGCGCGGGTCGGTCGGGCACGGCCCCGCCGGGCGCGGCAGTGCCGCTGAGGGGGCACGCCGGGCCGCTCGGCCCGGCCGCCGTGGCCGGTGGCGACGCGTGTGGCCCGTCGGTGTGGGTGGGCCCGTCGACTGCCACCAGCGCGATGGCGCCGCCCCCGACGAGGACGGCCAGCACGGCGATGGCAGCCATCCACGGGTTGCGCCACCACGCGCGTCGCAGGTGCTTCGGGCCGGAGGTGCGGGTGTCGGACATGGATGCTCCTGCGAGGCGGTCGACACGGTGGTGTGCGCGCAGCATCGCTCGCGACCATGCCGGCAACCGCGCGTTGGGCGGGGACGGCGGGAAGGTTAGCCGTGCCGCCGTCTGCCGCGGTGCATCCCCTGATCACGGTGTGCCGGCGCCTGCCTGGCGTGTGCCAGCGCCGAGACGACGTGGTGGTCAGGAGCCCGATGGGCGCGACGGGTGGGTGAGCGACGCGGGCCCGGTGCCGAGGGTGCTGTAGACGTTCTCCATCACCCGCAACAGGATCTCGGTGACGCCAGGGATGGGCGCCGCCACCCAGTTGGTCGGGATGCGCGTCGAGTCGGACAGCTTGTTCACCCACGACGCCATGCCGACCGCGAACACACCGCCGCCGCCGGGCACGGTGTACCAGGTGATGTCGGAGGCGTTGTGCATGCCGTTGTTGGTCACCGGCGAGTGCGCCACGATCTCCACGTCGGGCGGTCCAGGGTAGGCGGGGTCGTAGCGGTCGTACTCCCCCTGCACGACGTGGGGGAGGTGTTGGCCGGCAGTCACCCCCGTGCCCGCCCACACCCAGGAGGAGGGATCGGTCACCACCAGGTCCGCGTCGGCACCGATGGCCTGGTACTGGGCGCCGATCATGAGCTGCTCGGCCCAGGGGACCGGGCCGTCCACCCACGCCACGGCAGTGGAGCGGACGGGGTCGATGGCCGTTTCGGGGTCCTCGGCCGCGGACTTGTAACAGACCTCGTGGCGGGCCGGGCCCACGGGGGACGGCTCGAGCCGGATCTGGCGGTAGCAGGCGTTGGCACCGAGGAACGCCAGGTTGACGCCGGCGCTGCGGGCCTGCAGGGCGCCGTCGCGCATCTCGAGGGACCAGTACTCGTCGTGCCCCAACGACAGCAGGCATCGGTGCTGGAGGAGCCGTTCGGGGTGCAGGTGCAGGTCGACGTCGGTCCAGTAGGTCAGATCCAGCCCCAACCGCTCCATGTGGAACACCACGGGGAACTCGTTGCCGAAGAAGTCGGCCGTGCCGCGCATCCAGTCGGTGGGGTAGGGGCGGTCGAACGAGACGATGCGCGCCCGGTGGGCGAAATCGGCGTCGCGGGGCGTCTGGGAGTAGCGGAAGCCGCCTGTCACCAGGCCGTCGTAGAGGCTGTAGCCACCCCAGCGGTTGTAGGCCTGCCAGTCGGTCACCGCGTGCTGGATCACGAAGGCGGCAGCGCTGGCGTCGTCGCGCACGCACAGCGGGACCAGCTCCTCCTGCCCCCCGTCGCCCACCAGCTTGAGCACGTAGGCCCCCGGCGGCCAGTCGCCATCGATGCCGAAGCGGATCGAGGGGCTCCAGTGGCACTCGACGGTGTTGGTGGGGGCGAGCAGGACCGGCGGTGGCTGCACCGTGCCGGGGGCGTCGGGGGAGCGCCACACGAGGCGGCCGCCGAGCCCCTGGTAGTAGCCCATGCGGTACGCCTCGACGTGGAAGGTGCGGGCCGTGGTGTTGACGTAGAGCGTGACCTCCTCGCCGGCCACCGCGCTGACCGTCGAAGCGAACCCCTCCATGTCGTGCGGGGCCGGTCGGCCCGCAGGGATCCAGTCGAGGGTGCCGGGTCGGTCGTTCTCCGCCACCACCCAGTCGGCCACCGGCACCACCACGCCTGATGCCAGCGTGGCCAGCCGGGCGGCGGCCGCCGCCGTCGTGGTCGTCGTCGACCGCACCGGGATCCGACGGGATCGTCGCGGTGCGCCGGAGGCCAGTTCGTACGCACCGAACGCCGCCCCGCCGACGAGTGGCGCGGCGGCCGCCGCTGCCCGCAACACCGCGCGGCGGGAGACGGCCCTGCCACTGCCCCCGCCGCGGGCTGCATGCCCGGGGTCAGATGGCACCGCAGCCGCCGGCGTCCCCGGCACCAGGTCCCCCGACGGCTGGTTCGCAGACGGCGGGCCCACAGAGCGCTCATCGTCGGGCGGCGGGTCGGTCTGCACCGCAGCGCACCCTACCGATCCACGCGTGCCGGAGGTGCGCGAGCATCTCCTCGTGCGCCTGCTCACCGTCGGGCACGGCACGCTGGAGCCGGCAGCCTTCGCTTCCTTGCTGCGCGGTGCGGGGGTGTGCTGCCTGGTCGATGTGCGCTCGTTCCCCGGCAGCCGCCGCAACCCGGCATTCGGCCGGCAGGAGCTGGAGCGCTGGCTGCCAGCCGAACGGATCGGGTACCGCTGGGAACCTCGTCTCGGGGGATTTCGGTACCCGCTGCCGGATTCTCCCAACACCGCCCTGCGCCACCCGTCGTTTCGCGGGTACGCCGACCACATGCGCACGGCGACCTTCCGTGGCGCGCTGGAGGAGCTCCTGGCCGATGCGGCTGCCGTGGCGCCGGGTTCGATCCTGTGCATCATGTGCGCCGAGAGCCTGTGGTGGCGCTGTCACCGCCGGTTGATCGCCGACGCCGCCACGCTGGTGGGGGCTGCCGAGGTGGACCACCTGCTGCATGACGGTCGGCTCGCCGCCCATCGCCTGACCGACGGCGTGCGCGTGGACGGCGACGGCCTGTTGGTGTACGACGGCGGACCCCGTTAGCGTCACGCCATGCGTTCGCCCCGTGCCGTGCCGCCGTGGTTTCGCCGCCTTGCCGCCGAAGCGCTCAACAGTGCATGGGAGTGGGCGTGCGAGCTGGGCGCCATCGGTCCCGACGACCGACGTGCCCGGCGCTTCGGGGCCTTCGGCGAGGGGAGCCTGCTCGCCTTTCCCCCGGGTGCGCTGTACAACGAGCGCTGGATCCACATCGGCAGCGGCACCATCATCGGCCCCCGGGTGTCGCTGACGGCGGGCATGGCCCCGGGCCAGGAGATGGTGTCGGACCCGGTGGTGAGGATCGGCGATCGCACCGTCATCGGTCGCGGCAGCCACATCGTGGGCCACTTCAGCATCGACATCGGCGACGACATCCAGACCGGGCCCTACGTCTACATCACGGATCAGAACCACGTCTACAGCGACCCCGACGTCCCCATCGGCCGCCAGTGGCCGGTGGAGTCGCCCGTGTCGATCGGCTCGGGCAGCTGGTTGGGCACCGGCGTGGTGGTGCTCCCCGGGTCGCGCATCGGCCGCAACGTGGTGGTCGGCGCGGGCTCGGTGGTCAACGGCGAGCTGCCGGATCGCTGCGTGGCCGTGGGCTCGCCTGCCCGCGTCGTCAAGCGCTACGTCGAGGGCGAGGGATGGGTGGCAGCGCGCTGAGCTGCCCGCGGCCCGCCGCGCTCGAGCCCGGCCGACGGCTCGCTGCATCGCCGGGCGTGGCCCCGGCGTCGCCAGCGCCGACGTCAGCTTCTGTGGCGTTGTCCGTGCCGGTTCCCGTTCCCCGGGCGGGACGGGCGCGCCGAGGGCAGGCGGTTCACTCCGCTGCCGGTCGGTGCCGCACCTGGGCGACGACAGCCGCGTAGTCGAGGTCTCCCAGCCCGTCGGCCACGGCCTCCTCCAGCCACGAGCGCGCGGCGCGCGCCAGGCGCAGCTCCACGCCCCGGGCGGCCGCCGTCTCCTCCACGAGGCGCGCGTCCTTGGCGGCCAGGGCCAGCGTGAAGCGCGCCGGGTAGCGGTCGTGCTCGAGCAGGTCGCGCTTGGATCGCACGGTGGGCCCGATGGGGGCGTCGGCCAGCACCTCGAGGACGGTCGCCTGGTCGAGGCGCAGGGCGTCGGCCAGGGCCAGCGCTTCGCCCAACGCGGTCATGAGGTCCACCAACGTGGCGTTGACCACGAGCTTCATGGCCGCGCCGGCGCCGAGCGGTCCGAGATGGCGCGGCGTACCGAGCACCGACAGCACGGCGTGCCATCGCGTGAGCAGTGCAGGGTCCCCGCCCACGAAGATCCGCAACGAGCCCTCGGTGGCCTGGGGCACGCTGCCGAGCACCGGGGCGTCCAACATGGCGACGCCAGCGGGCAGGGCGGCGGCGATGCGGGACACGCCATCGGGTCCCACGGTGGACATGTCGATGTAGGTGCACGTGGGGTCCATGGCCCCTGCCGCCCCTGCGGGCCCGGTCAGCGCGTCGAGGACGGCCTCGGCGTCGGCCAGCATCGTGACCACCAGCTCGGCGCCCGCCGCGGCGTCGGCCGGTGTGCCGGCCTGGCGGGCGCCCTGGGCCACGGCGCGTGCCGCGCGCTGCGGGGTCCGGTTCCACACCCGCACGTCGTGGCCGGCCGCCGCCAGGCGTGCCGCCATGGGGGTGCCCATCCGTCCCGTGCCCAACCATGCGATCGTCGCCATGTCCCTCCGTTGTACTCCGTTCCCTCGCATCGGGCCGACGGCGGGTGGTCCCGGGCCGATCGGCACCCAGCGTCAAGACCGGCACCGTGGATGCCGATGCCTCGATCCAGGGGTGCCGGCCGGCGGCGCCCGAGCGGAGGCGTCGGACCGTGGCCCATGCGTGTCGCTTGCTGGAGGCAGGAGCCGGCTCCCTGGCGGAGGCCGGCTGTCCAACCGTGGGGCCGGCAGGCTACGATGCCCCCATCTCCCACGTGCTGCACCTGCCGTCTCCCCGCGCGTTCCTCCGCCACGCGCTGCCCGGGCTCGTCGAGAGCACGCTGGGGCCGGCTGCGCTGTTCTACCTGGTGCTGGTGCTGGCGGGGTTCCGTGGTGCGCTGATCGCCGCCCTGGGATGGTCCTACCTCGCCCTTGGTCGGCGGATCGTGCGCCGCCAGCGGCTGCCGGGCCTGCTGGTCCTGGGCATCGTGCTCATCACGGCCCGCACGGTGGTGGCGTTCGTCACCGGCAGTGCGGTGGTCTACTTCGTCCAGCCGGCGGCGGGAACGGTGGTGACGGCGCTGGTGTTCGTGGCCTCGGTGTTCGCCGGCCGTCCGTTGGCCCAGCACCTCGCCCACGACTTCCTGCCCCTGGACGCCGAGCTGCTGCAGCGGCCCCACGTACGCCAGTTCTTCGTGCGCATCTCGCTGCTGTGGGCAGTCGTGCTGTTGACCAACGCCGGCTTCGTGCTGTGGCTGCTGTTCGAGTCCACCCTGCGGGCCTTCGTCCTCGAGCGTGCCATGGTGACGCTGGTGCTCACCGGTGGCGGTATCGTGCTGTCGACGCTGTGGTTCCTGCGCACCATGCGCCATGCGGGCATCTCGGTCCGGTGGAGCGGCGCCGCCGTCCGCCCCGCGGTCGGTGATGCGCACTCGGCCTGATCGCCGCCTGCCGGCGGCTGCGGTCGTCGGCCTGTCCTACGCCTGCGGATCGATCCCCTTCTCGGGCCTGGCGGCTCGCCTGGTGGCAGGAGTCGACCTCCGCGTCACGGGCACGGGGACCGTGTCGGGCAGCGGGCTCTACGAGGTGGCCGGGTTCGGCCCCATGGCGCTGGCCGGCGGGCTCGACCTGGCCAAGGGTGCCGTCGGTCCACTGCTGGCCGGACGCGGCCGCCCCGTGCTGGCGGCGGTGTCGGCCGGGGCCACCGTGGCGGCCCACAACTGGTCGCCGTGGCTGCGGGGAGCCGGTGGCCGGGGGGTCTCGGTGGCGCTGGGCGCGACCGTGGTGAGCGCACCGGAGGCGACGGCCGTGCTGGCGACCGGCCTGGCCGTCGGCCGCCTGGTACGGCAGACGGGCCTTGGCTGTTTCGTGGCCCTGGTGGTCATGACAGGTCTTCTCGCCCGCCGCCGCGGTGTGCGGGGGGCGGTGCTCGGTGCGAGCATCGCGCTCCCCATGCTGGCCAAACGTCTGGCGGGGAACCACCCGCCTGCCTCCGAGGGTCGGGGGCGGGTGCTGCTCAGCCGGTTGCTCTTCGACCGGGACCCGGCCCCGGCGCGCGCCGCCGCCTGACCGGCCGTCCCGGCGCCGGGGAGCTCGCCGGGCGCGTGCTGCCGCCTGACGTGCCGTCCCGGCGCTGGCGCGCCTGCCGGGCACGTGCTGCTGTGCTCCGGGGCGAGCTGCCCGCCCACAGGGCTCGGCCGCTACCCTGAGGAGAATGCCCGTCGCCGTCGTCGCCGACAGTGCCGCCGCACTGGGACCGGAGCTGGCCCAGCGCTACGGGATCGTGACGGTCCCGATGCAGCTCGAGATCGGCGGCGAGGCCGTGAGCGAACAGGAGGTCCCGCTCGAGGAGCTGGTGGCCCGCCTCGACGACGGCGTCAAGACGAGTGGCCCACCACCGGGCGCCTTCGCCGACGCCATCCAACGGGCCGACCAGGGCGACGGCGTGGTGGTGCTGACCGTGGCCAGCCGGTTCTCGAGCACCTACCAGTCGGCGGCCATGGCGGCCGGCATGGCGGCCGACCCAACGCGGGTCCGGGTCATCGACACGGGCACGGCGGCTGGTGCCGAGGGTCTGGTCGTGATCGCTGCGGCCGAGGCGGCGGCAGCGGGTGCCGATGTGGCGGGCGTGGCGCGGCGGGCGGAGGAGGTCGCCGGCAAGGTGCGGCTGGTGGCCGCCGTCGAGCAGCTCACCTACCTGGTGCGCGGCGGGCGGGTGCCGGCCGGGGCAGCCCGGGTGGGCACCCACCTGGGCGTGCGCGTCCTGTTCGAGCTGCGCGGCGCCAAGCTGCATCCCATGCGCCCCTCGCTCAGCGCCGAGGGTGCCACCGAGCAGATCCTCGGGGCGTGGCGCCGCTCCAAGGTGCCCGGTGCCGCCCTCCACGTGGCCGCCCTGCACGCGTTGCGCCCGGCCGAGGCAGGCGCCTTGCTCGAGGCGGTGCGCGCCGAGGTGGAACCGGCCACTGCCTTCGTGGGGACCTTCGGTCCGGTGATGGTGGCCCACACCGGGCCCGGCGTCATCGGGCTGGCGTGGTGGTGGGACTGAACCGGAGCTGGCCGCCGGCCGGTGCCGGCACGGCTGGGTGGTCGGTGGCAGGTGCCAGGGTAGGGGGCGGGGCGAGCGGCTGACGGTCCCCGGGGTGGTCCGCCGGAGCCGGGGAGCCCGCTGCAACCGGCGTGTGTCCGTGGATCTCGAGCACCCACTGCAGCGCCTCGAGGGTGGCGGCACGGCCGCGCTCGTCGACGCCATGGCCCATGCCGTCCACCTCGATCAGCCGGCTCGGGCCGCCAGCCGAGGCGTGCAGGCGGCGGCCGTGGATGCTGCCGAGCAGACGATCCCCCGTGCCGTGTACCACGGCCAGGGGGAGGCTGACGCGGCGCAGGGTGGACTCGGGTGCTTCGCCGGTCCGCCAGCGGGGGGCGATGCGGACCCGGAGCCAGCGGGCCGCCGCCCACCGTCCGGGCGCGGTGCGGGTCAGCGCGGCCGTGAGCAGGCCGACGGGGCTCGGGCGCATGCGCCAGCGTGCGGGACCCGAGACGAGCACGGCGCCGGCGACGGCCGTCGTGGTGCCGGTGCCCAGGTAGTTCGCCACGGCCACGGCCCCCATCGACACCCCGACCAGGATCACAGGCGCCGCCAGGGCGGCGGCCGCCTCGGCCGCGCAGGCGACGTCGGCGTGCTCGGCGCTGCCCACGGCACAGCGCCCACCCGACCGACCATGCCCGCGGGCGTCGTAGGTGAGCACGTCGTAGCCGGCGGCGTGGGCAGCGGTGGCCAGCGCCAGGATGTCCCGGTGGTCCTGGGTGGCGGAGAAGCCGTGGACGAGGACGACGGTGGCGGGCGCGGCACCCTCGGGGTGCCGGAGCCAGCGCGCCCGCAGCAGCACGCCGTCGTCGGTGTGCAGTTCGGTCTCGTGGCGGGCCCGAGCGCCCAGCACGCCCGAGATGGCCGCCAGGGGGTGCGACAGGGGATGGGCACGCGAATGGGCCGCCCGGCGACCACCGCCGGGCGCACGGTGGGGATCGGTGTCCGCGGTGCCAGCCGCAGCTGCCGTGGGACGCACCGTCTCCACGTCACCTCCTGGTGTGCCGGGCCGCGGACGCCTGCGCGCATCCATGCGACCGCCTCACCGTCCAAGCGTACCGGGGTGCGGCTGATCCCGCGCCCGGTGGTGGGACGCAGCCGGCTCGCGTTCGGCACGGCGCTGGGTCACCGGGTCGGACGGGTCCGGCGCGCCAGGCGCGCGCCGGCCACGAACCGCTCGCGCAGGACCAGTGGGACGAGGGCGACGAACAGCCCGGAGCAGCACAGGACCAGCCGGACCGGGGGCAGGGTGCCGACGAGCGGGATCCGCACCCCTCGCACCATGTCGGCGGCGAGGGCCGCGCCCACGGCGGCCAGGGCCAGCCCGCTGCGGATGAGCACGTGGAAGACGGCGAACCCCTGGACGCGCCGCCCACCACCGAGGGCGTCCTGCAAGATGCCCATGGCCGTTGCCAGGCTGAGTGCCGTGAAGAACGCGAACGCGAGCGCACCGAGGTCGGTGAGCCACAGGGCCGGGGCCAGACTCATCCCGGCGATCACCACCCCCTGCCCGGTGATGCACAGCCGGACGAACCCCATGCGCGGCACCCCGCTGCCCAGGACCCGAAGCGAGACCAGCCCGAGACCGGCGCCGACGCCGAAGAGGGCCACGAGCAGGCTGAACGAGGTGTCGTCGGCGTGGAGGACGGAGCGGACGAAGACGATGCCGAGGGAGAACAGCGCGCCGAGCCCGAGTGCCACGGCGAACGCCAGGGGTGCGACGACCCGCACCAGGGGGATGTGGAAGGCGGCCAGGAACCGCCCCTGTTCCCCCTCGCCCCGATCGGCGGTCGTCCCGGCGGGCTCGTTCCCGCTGGTCGTGCGCCCGAGCTCGCGCAGGGGGCGGATGCAGGCGAAGGACACCACGAAGGTGAGCGCGTCCAGCCAGAACACCGCCGCCACCCCACCGTGCGCCAGCAGGTGCTGGCCCGACAGCGGGCTCGACACGCCGGCGAAGGCCGCCGCGCCCAGCGGGATGGTGCCGTAGGAGGAGGCCAGCACCAAGCCGTTGGCGGTCGAGAGCTGCCGGTCGTCGTGGTCGCCCACCAGGTCGGGGATCGAGCTGTCGCGAGCGGGCAGGAAGGCGACGCCGCCCAGTTCCAGCAGCAACGCGCACAGGTACACCCACCAGATGGCGTTGACCAATGGCACCGCCCCCGCCACGCCAGCGCGGGCCAGGTCCATGGCCAGCATGGTGCGGCGCCGGTCCAGACGCAGCACGAGGCGGGTGGCCAGCGGCCCGGCCACCATGGCGGGAAGCAGCCGCAGGACCAGCACGATGCCGACGGCCAGCGCGCTGCCGGTCAGGGCGAGGGACAGGGCCATGAAGCCGATGGTCCCCATCCAGTCGCCAAGGGCGGAGACGCTCTGGCCGATGAGTAGCAGGCGGAACGACCGCAGGCCCCACAACCTCCGCATTCCCTCCCACCGTAGGCGGCGCCCCCGGCGCACGCGCCTGGTCGCCGGCACCGAGCCCACGCGACGGATACGGGGCCGGGGCACCGGCACCTGGCCCGGGAATGCCCGGCTCCGGTGACCGGTTGGCCAGGTGATGCCTGCTGTCACCGTCGACGATCCCCTCCGCCTCCCGCGGGTGGCGGTGCCCGACGCCACCGCCCGCCGCCGCCCGGTGGTGCGCGTCACGAGTGCGCCGACGGGTCTCGAAGGGGAAGGGTTCCCCGTCCGGCGGGCGTTCGCCGGTGTGGACCTCGCGCAGTTGGACCCCTTCGTCCACATGGACCAGATGGGCGAGGTGGAGTACGCGCCGGGCGAGGCCCGGGGGACGCCGTGGCATCCCCACCGTGGCTTCGAGACGGTGACCTACATGATCGACGGGACCTTCCAGCACCGTGACTCCATCGGCGGGGGTGGCCTCATCACCAACGGGGACACGCAGTGGATGACAGCGGGCGCCGGCATCTTGCACATCGAGCGCCCACCGGAGGAGCTCGTGGCCACCGGGGGCCTGTTCCACGGCGTGCAGCTGTGGGTCAACCTGCCCGCCGCCAGCAAGATGGTGCCCCCGCGTTACCAGGACATCGGCGCTGAACACGTCACGCTGCTGTCGTCGAGTGACGGGGGAGCGCTGGTGCGACTCATCGCCGGCGAGGTCGACGGCCACCGGGGGCCGGGGATCACCCACACCCCCATCGCGCTGGCCCATGTCACCGTGGCGCCCGGTGCGCGGGTGGAGCTGCCCTGGCCGGCCGAGTTCAACGCCCTGGTCTACGTGCTGGCCGGGCGCGGGTCGGCGGGGACCGAGGGGGCAGCGGTGGCGACGGGGTGCCTCGTCGTCTACGGACCCGGCGACGTGGTCGTGGTCGCCGCCGACGCGCACCAGGAGTCGCGCGCACCCCAGCTCGACGTCCTGGTCCTGGGCGGGCGACCCATCCGCGAGCCGGTCGTGGCCTACGGTCCGTTCGTCATGAACTCCCGCGCCGAGATCGCCCAGGCCTTCGAGGACTACCAGCGCGGCGCGCTGGGCACGATCCCCGCCGACCATCTCGGGTCCTGACCAGCAGGTCGCGCCTGTGTGGCGCCAGCCGGCGTCGGAGGCGGGTCGTTGACGGTGCCGTGGTCCGGGGATGACAATCTCGTCACATTCCGGCGTCGGGGCTCGCTGGTGGGGATCGGGACGAGAGGGGAGCGCCGTGGAACTCCGGCGGAGGTGGGGGCAGCGTTCGCCCGCCCGGCTCTGGTGGTGTGTCCCTGTCGCGGGGGGGTCGTCGGGACGGAGCCGGCGTGGGTGGCTGGCGCTGGCGACGTTCGCCGTCGTGGGTGCGCAGGCCGCATGTGGCGGGTCGGCCGCCGGTTCGGGTCCTCGAGGGGCCGTCTCGGCACCAGGGCGGGTTCCTGCCGGTACCTCGTACGTGGTCTACTGGGACCAGAACGAGGAGCTCGACGTCCTGGCCATGCCCTCGGGCCGCACGGGAACGCTGGTGGCACCGTGGGACGCCAACGGCCAGCTGTGCTTGATGCACGACGGCAGCGGGCGGTTCGCCACGGGCTACAACCCGACGCTGCCCGACCAGCACAACCCCGGCGGAGTCAAGCCCTACATGCAGCCGCCGGTGGGCATCGCGCTGTGGAACCGCAACGGCTCGTTCAGTGGCACCACCATGGCCGTGCCCGGCCCCTTCATGCTGCCGGGCGAGACCCGCGGCGGCGACATCCCCCCTGATGCGGGCAGCCACCACTACAACGACAACGGCACCTATACCGGCTGTGCCTTCGATGCCCGCGAGAACCTCTTCGCCACGGATCTCGGCACGGGCCAGGGATCGTTCCCCGTGCCCGACGACGGGCGCCTGATCGAGTGGTTCGCTCCTTCCTACCGCTCGTACTGCATCCTCGACGGCCCCACCACCGGCGGGGTCGGTCCCCACCACGTGGACGGGCACGGGGGTCTGGAGCAGCCCGGCCTGCTCACGTTCGCGCCCAATGGCGACCTGCTGCTGCCCGAGGGCGGAACCGGCCAGGTGCTGCGCATCGCCCACGCCTCGCTGCCGGCGTCGGCCGCCGACTGTGGTCCCAACGGGCTGTACCCGCCGGGCCGGCTGCAGGTGAGCGTGTTCCTCGACGCGGCGACCTCCAAGTTGCCGTTCCCCCAGGCCGTGGCCAGGGACCCGGCCTGTGGGTGCTGGGCGGTGGACAGCGTCATCTCGCCCGGCACGGACCCGGCCGTCGCCTTCTTCGACGACAACGGCCGGCCGCTCGCGGAGCCGGGACCGGTCCCGGGAACGCCGTTGGGGGCGCCCGGTGCCTACAACCCCTACGGGCTGGCCTTCGCTCCCGACGGGACCTTGTACTTCGTGGACATCCACATTTCGTGCAAGGACAACCAGATCTCCCAGTGCGGGCCGACGGACCTCGGTGGCCGCATCATGGCCGTCACCTTCGACCACGGGACGCCGTCGGCACCGAGGCAGGTGGCGGGCGGTTTCGACTTCCCGCTCAACGTCACGGTGTGCGTCCCGGCCAGCGAGACGTGCCCGTTCGCGCCAGCGGCGGTGGCGGCTCGTCCCCCGGCCTCGGGGCCGACCGAGAACGGCGCGCCCGCCGTGGGTCCCCGGACCACGGCGCCGGCGACTGCCGGCAACGGCACGTGATCATCCGGCGCCGCAGGCGCCATCGGGTGGTGGCGATGCTGGCGGCGGCGGCCACGTCCTTCGTGCTGGGCGGGTGCGGCGGCGACAGCCAGCCGATCACCAGGCCGGCGGCGTGGGAGTGGCCGACCTACGGCCACGACGCCCAGCACACCTTCCACGGCGAGACCATGCTCACGGAGCAGACGGTCACGCAGCTGGCGCCGGCGTGGACCTTCCCCACCGGCGACGCCGTCACGGCGACGCCGACGGTGGTGGACGGCACCGTGTACGTCGGGTCGTGGGACGGCTGGTTCTACGCGGTGTCGCTGCGGACCGGCCGGCTGCGCTGGAAGTACCACCTGGATCGCCAGGACGGCGTCACGCCCTATCCCGGTGAGCACCCCCGCGACATCAGCTCCGACGGCGGGCTGGTGACCTCCTCGGCGTGGTTCGAGCCGGGCAATGGGACCCGCCCCGACCTGGTCATCTTCGGCGGCGGGTACACCCTGTACGCGCTCGACGCCCACACCGGCCGTCTCTATTGGCGCCACGAGTACCGGGGACGGCCCGACCTGCCAGCCGACCCCGCCCACGACGACACCCGCATCTTCTCGTCGCCGGTCGTCGTGGGGTCCGACGTCATCTTCGCCATCTCGGTCGACGGGCACCGGGGGCGGCGGGGCTACATCGCCGCCGCCGACCTCGACACCGGCCGGCCCCGCTGGACGTACCAGACCGACGTCGACAGTGCCGGGCACGTCCTCGACGACGGGTGCGGGAGCGTGTGGTCGTCGGGCACCGTGCTCCCCAGCCTCGGCCTGGTGGTGTTCGACGTGGCCGACTGCCACTTCGCCAACCCGCCGCCGTCGGCCGAGTCGGTCATCGCCCTCCACGCCGCCACCGGTACCCTCGCCTGGGAATTCCGCCCCGCCCGCCGCGACGTGGCGTGCGACTTCGACTTCGGGGCGACGCCCAACGCCGGGCTGGGCCCCGGTGGCACGCCGGTGTTCCTCGGCGTGGGATCCAAGGACGGCACGTACTACTCCCTCGATCCGCGTACCGGCGCGTTGCGGTGGCAGACGAACGTGGTCTTCGGCGGGTTCGCCGGCGGGTTCATCGCCACCGCCGCCTACGACGGCACCCGGGTCTACGGTGCCACGGCCATCGGTGACTTCGGCCGCTTCGAGACCAATGGGCCCTCGGTGTGCGAGCCCGGCAACCCCCGCGACACCCAGATCCAAGAACCGTCCGACCACGCCTTCGACGCCGCGAGCGGTGCGGTGGCGTGGCAGGTGGACCACGCCGCCTCCTTCGCACCCACCACCGTGGCGGGAGGGATGACCTTCAACGGCCTGGCGAGCGGCGCCAACCTCGTCCAGGCGCGCGACGCGGCGACGGGGCACCTGCTGTGGCAGATCTCGCTGCCCGCCGCCTGCTGGTCCGGCATCGCCACCGTCGGCGACGCCCTCGTCCTGGGCACCGGGTCGTCCCAGCAAGGCTCACCCGATGGCATCGTGGCGCTCACCCCCGGTGGCACCCCCCCGGTCACCCCCGCTGGGGGCTGAGCGCGCGGACGCAGGTATGGGGCCGGGCTGCAGGGCCCGGTATGGACCTGGGTGCAGGCTGGCGGCTCGGAGGCCGCGCCCTAGGCCGCCGGCGCGTCGAGGACGACCACGGCGTTGTTCCCGCCCATCCCCAGCGACGACTTCGCCACGGGTCCCTCCACGCAGGCCGTGGGACCGTCGAGCAGACGAGGGTGCCCGGGCGCCACCCGGTACGGCGCGGGGATCACGCCGGTCTGGAACCCATAGAGCGAGCCCAGCAGTTCCACGGCACCAGCGGCACCTTGGCAGTGTCCGGTCAGCGGCTTGAGCGAGAACACACCCTCCGCAGCCACCAGGAGCTCGTCGAGGACGCGCCGTTCCGCCTCGTCGCATTGGAGGGTGCCGGTGGCGTGCGCGTTGAGGTAGGCGATCTCGGTGGGGTGGACGCGGGCGGCATCGAGGGCGAGATGGAAGGCCCGGAACACCTCGGCGTGGTCGGGTGCGATCGACACCGGGTGGAAGCCGTCGTTGGTCATCGCCCCGCCGCGCACCACGGCGTAGGCGCCGTCGGGCCGGCCCGAGACGATCATGGCGACCGCTGCCTCCCCGCAGTTGAAGCCGGTGGTGCCCTCCTGGAAGGGCCGGCACACGACGTTGGGGGGCTGGTCGGTCACCAGCACACCGAGGCGCCCGAACGCCGCGCAGTTCTCGGGGCTGAGCGACAGGTCCGAGCACACCACCAAGACGTCGGTGCACAGGCCGGTGTCGATCCACAGCTTGGCGGTGAGCAGGCCCGAGACACCCGACGCGCACATTGCCGTCACACCCATCGTCGGGCCGTGGAAGTCGAACTCGCGATTGATCTCCGACAGCACCGTCGACGGCATGAGGCTGAGCCACTCGCGGCGGGTGGCATCACGCCCGTGGCGGTGGTGGTACGAGCGCCAGCCGTCGACGTCGCCGAGGACGAAGCCATGGATCACCCCGACCACCGCGCCGGGCCGCCAGCCGCGGTCCACGGCGTTGTGGACCGCTTCCCGGGCGGCAAAACGCGTGGCGCGGGCGAAGCGGGTGGGGCCGTCGTCGGGATCCCCACCGTCCTCGACGGGGGCAACCCAGGCCAAGTCGTCGGGGAGGTGGCTGCCGTAGCCAGGAGTGGGCCGGACGGCAGACTGCCCGCTGTAGAGGCCCTCGCGCAGGAGTTTCTGGCCCCACCCGTATCCGGTCACCGCACCGATACCACAGACCGACACCATCGACTGGTCGGTGTCGCCACGCTCCGTGCTCATCGTCTGGACCTCGCCGTCCATCCGGGCCTCCTCCTGGTGGGCCTGTCCCCATGCCCCCCACGCCGCGCCGTGGAGGCCCGGCGACTGCAGCCTATGGGTGGCTGCCCGTCGCCGTAAAGAGGTGACATCGAATTCTCCGAAACACGCGCGGAACGTGGCGGGAACACTGGAGGACGGCAGAGGGATTCGGCGCCGCCACGCGGAATTCCGATCAGCGGACGGAGCGTGATGTTGGTCAACGGCCGGCCAAGCGTGCCCACCGAGCGTGGCTGCCATTGGGAAATTCGCTCAGGATCGAGCCGGCACGGGCCGATCCCAGATGCGTCTCGGTCGTGATCGCCAGGCGGGCACCGGCCGAGACGCCGGCAGTCCGCGGACGTCGCGGGCGGATGCGACCGCGCTCGCCGATCAAGCGGTGGGCCAACGCGCCCGATACAGACATCCATGGCCGATGTCCACGTGGGCTTCGAGGCCGCGATCGCGCCGCCGGCAACCGCTGCGGGGTGGGGTGACCTCACCTGGCTGGCCGGGCTCGCCAACGTGGCGGCGTGGGAGCTCCGGGTGCCCCCGGGCGAGGTGATCTGGCACTCGCGGGTCGAGCACGTGCTCCTGGAGGCACGCGCTCTTGTGCTCGAGGGGCCGGCCGGGCGAGGCCCTGCGGGCTGGCACGGCACGGTGAACGGCAGGACCGTGCACGCTGCCGAGGTGGGCGACGCCCTGGTGGCGCCGTTGGTGGAGGCGGCGCGCGCCGGTGCGGCCTGGGACCACTACGAATTGCTCCAGGAGCTCGTCGCCACCACCGGTGAGGTCCGCAAGCTGCTGATCCGGGCGGCGGTGGTCCCCGATCCACGGGCTCGGCGATTCCTCGGCATCGTCGCCGATGTCAGCTCCCCGGAGCGTCTCCCGTGGGTCACCCAGGACGTGGCCGAACGGCTCCAGCTCCTCGTCGAGCACTCGCCCGACGGCATCGCCGTCCACCAAGACGGCCGCATCGTCTACGCCAATGCCGCCGCTGCCCGCCTGGCCGGTGTCGGCTCACCGGAGGCCGCGTTGGGCAAGTTGATGGTGTCGTTCCTGCGCCCGCAGGACGTCGAACCGGTGATGAGCAGGGTGCGCCATCTTCGTGCACCGGGTGACGTCGCCAAGGGCCAGGAAGTGGTCCTGCAGTGGGCCGACGGCACCGAGGTGCCGGTCGAAGTCGCCAGTGTCCGGACGACCTGGGGCGGCAGGCCCGCGTACCAGGTCATCCTCCACGACCTGCGCGAGCGGAAATTTGCCGAGCACGCGGCCCGTGCCCGGGCGGCCATCGAGCGCCGTCACGCCGCCGCCGTCGAAGCCCTGGAGGAAGGCGTCGTGGTGTTCGACAGCACGGGCATGGTGACCGCGTCCAACGCCTCGGCCAGACGGATCCTGGGTACTCGTCTTGCCGCCGGCCGCGGCGACGCCGTGTTCACCGGTGGGCGTGCCGCCCGCCGCCCGTCGGGCACGACCTACCGTCCGCTGGAGCTGCCGGTGGCGGTGGCGCTGGACACCGGCGAAGCCGTGAGCGAGGTCATCCTCGGGGTGCAGGACGACGCCGGATCCGACCAGTGGCTGTCGGTGAACGCCTGCCCGCTCGGGGGCGAGCCGACGATCGACGACGCCGCGGTGGTGTGCTCGGTGTCGGACATCACCGAGCGCAAGCAGCTCGTCGACCGCCTGTCGTGGGAGGCGCGTCATGATCCGCTCACCGGTCTCGCCAACCGCAGCGGCTTCCTGTCGGCGGTGCAGGACGCAGCCGACTGTGGCGCCGGCCGGCTGGGCCTGGCGCTGTTCTTCTTCGACCTCGACCGGTTCAAGCTGGTCAACGACTCCCTGGGCCACGCCCTGGGCGACGAGGTCCTCCTCGCCATGGCCGAGCGCCTGCAGGACGCCATGCCGCACGCCGTGTGCCTCAGCAGGCTGCACGGGGACGAGTTCGCCGCCCTCGAGGTGGCGATCCCGGACGCCGATGCGGCCATGCAGCGGGCAGAGGAGCTGCGCACGGTCCTGACGCGACCGATGCGGCTGTCGACCGGCCGGACGCTGAGCGTGACACCGAGTGTGGGTGTGGTCCACATCGACCCGATGACCTCCGGCGAGGATCGGCCCATCGACGCCGCCGGGTTGCTGCAGGACGCGGACATGGCCATGCTGCAGGCCAAGGCTCGGGGTCGGTGCCGGGTGGCGCTGTTCGATGCCTCCGTTCGCGACGAGATCAGCGGGCGGCTCGAGCTCGAGGACGACCTGCGCCAGGCCGTGGCCCACGGGGAGCTGCGCCTCGAGTACCAACCCCTGGCGTCGCTCGCCAACGGCCGCGTGCTGGGCCTGGAGGCGCTCATCCGGTGGGAGCACCCGCGCCAGGGACTGCTCCTGCCGGCCCGGTTCGTGGCGCTGGCGGAGGAGTCCGAGCTCATCGTGGGGCTGGGCGAATGGGTGTTGCAGGCCGGATGCGAGCAGCTCGCCCGCTGGCGCGCCCTGCACCCCGAGGCCCAGGAGTCGTTCCTGGCGATCAACGTGTCTCCCCGCCAGCTCGAGGGGTTCGACCTCCTCGGCGTCCTGCGCGACGTGCTCGATGCCACCAGCCTCCCGGCCGGCGCCCTGGTGCTGGAGATCACCGAGAGCGGCCTGGTGGCCGATGACCCCGGGATCCAGGCGATGCTGCGGGAGCTGCGCCAGTTCGGCGTGCGGCTGGCCATCGACGACTTCGGCACCGGGTACTCGTCGCTGAGCTACCTGAAGCGCCTGCCGGTGAGCTTCCTCAAGGTCGACCGGTCGTTCGTGTCGGGACTGGGTGTCGACGCCGAGGACGAGCGCATCGTGGCTGCCGTGGTCGAACTGGCCCACGGCCTCGGGTTGCGGGTCATCGCCGAGGGCGTGGAGAACCGCCAGCAGCGTCACATGGCGCGCCAACTGGGGTGCGACCTCTACCAGGGCTACTTCCTGGCCAAGCCCCTTCGGCCCCGGGACGTGCCGGCGCTGTGGCGTGGCCGGCCCCGCACCTCCGCCGACGGCGCCGGGCGCTAGGCTGATCGGAGCGTTCGGCTGGGCTCACGCGGGCCGTTCGTCGTTTGCCGGTCACGCCTTCGGGTTCACCCGCAAGCCCACTGCGTGGAGAATCGAGGTTCCGGCCCATGCTCGCGGACGCGTCCGCCGCCGTCCCCATATCCCGGTGAGCACGACCGTGCTCCCCGTCGTCGGTGCCGTGGTGCTCGGTCTGGCCGTCTCCCAGGTCGCGCTGTTGGTGACCACGGTGTTCCTCCACCGGAGCCTGTCCCACCGCGCACTGCAGCTCGCGCCCGGTGTCCGCTTCGCATGCCGGCTGGCGACCTGGATGCTGGTGGGCATCCGGCCCCGCCAGTGGGTGGCCGTCCACCGCCGGCACCACGCGTTCACCGACACCGCGCGGGACCCGCATTCACCCCTTGTCCTCGGGTACGCCCGGGTGCAGTTCGCCAACGCCCTCCTCTACCGCAAGGTGGCCCGCGACCGCACCATGGTGGCCCGTTACGCGCGTGACGTCCCCGTCGATCACTGGGACCGACTCCTGTTCGATCACGCCACGGTGGGACTGGGGATCGGCGTGGGTGTGTTGGTCGTGCTCCTCGGGTGGCAGCTGGCGCTCGTGGCGGCGCTGGTCCACGCGACCTACTACCTTCTGGCCGGCGGCGCCATCAACGGCATCGGCCATCGATGGGGGCGGCGGCCCTTCGACAACCTGGCGACCAACAACCAGTGGCTGGCCTGGCTGGTGGTGGGCGAGGGCTTGCACAACAACCACCATGCCGTCGCCACCTCCAGCCGGCTCAGCTTCGCCAAGGGTGAGGTCGACCCCGGATGGTGGTTCATCTCCCTGCTGGTTCGCTGCAGGCTGGCCACGCTCCGTGACACCAGCCGGCTCGTCGGGCAGCTCGAGCGCGCCCCCATCGAACCGCGGGAGCCCCAGGTCGTGGGCTGAGGCGGCTCGTCCGACACCAGACCTGCCCCCGCTGTCTGGTGCTTGCCGGGACGGTGGGGAGCAGACCGGTGACCGTGGGGAAGTAGGTCACGGCGCCTGCACACCTGTGGTGGGCCGCCCGGGGCTCGAACCCGGCACCTTGGGATTAAAAGTCCCCTGCTCTACCCGATGAGCTAGCGGCCCGAGACTGAAAGATAACCCTCGAGGAAATGCGCGAGACAATGCCGGGGTACCAGCCCGGCGCCCGGACAGTCCGTGAGCTGCCCACATGCGCAACCACCCAGCCGACTCGAGACCTCGGCGACGACTAACCTCAAGTGGGGTGAGGGGGCCAGGTCTGGAAGCCGGCATCATCCGTCGTGCGCGGTCTCGCCGTTCCAGTCTGAGAGAGCCAGCAACCCCAGGACTGGCATCCTGATGCCGACGCAGACGCTGGTGGCAGGCTTTCTCGCCGATCACGATCCGCGGCGATGGTCAGCACCCAGGGGGACGCCCAGCGGCATCACTCCGGAGGTGTTCTTCCTGGGCGAGGGTAATCACGCCCTCGAAGTCGCGCTCGCTACCAGCCGGCACCGCCCGAAGGCGGGCGACGTCCGCGCCCTCTGGAAGCTCCGGCAGGGCCGGCGGCCCAGCCCGCTCCTCCTCGTCGTCGCCTATGAGGACCGTGACGGTATCCGGGTCACCGTATGCGGTCCGGTCGGAGAGAACCCGCCTCTGGTTGCCGACCTCGAGCCCTCCCAGGTAGAGCGCCTGGCAGGTGCGGCACTGGCTGAGCCGAGTCGCCATGCGGCCGTGCGGCTCCTGGTTGCCATGCTGCCCGAGGTGGGCTCGGACCTTCCCGGGCTGCGCAACAGTGGGCTGCTCGCGACCCAGGAGCTCCACCAGGGCGTGCCGCGGCGACACGACTGGCCCGAGGCCTGCGCGAAGGGGAGGGAAGTCCTTTCGCTGAGGGGTCGGGCTCTGGTTGAGGGGCTCGGCTTCAGCGTCGAGCCGCTCAGCGTCACCTCGTCGGTGTTGAAGGTCAAAGATGCGAAGCGCGCCGTTGCGATCTTCCTCGACGAGGGAGAAGCGTTCGACGACGCCGGCGAACGGTTTGGCACGAGCCCGGTCTCCCAGGCGCTCGCGCTCGCCGACCGAGAAGGGCTTCCGTGGGTCGTTCTCACGAGAGCCCGCCAGGTTCGGCTGTACTCGGCCCGTGTCGACACGGGCGTAGGAAGGAAGGGTCGGGCTGACACCTACGTCGAGGTCGATCTCGCGCTCCTTCCCGAGGATCACGCGGGGTTCGTGCCGCTGCTCTTCGGTGCTGGTGCCCTCGCCGAGCAGGGGACGATCGAAGAGATTCTCGAGCGCTCCGCCGATTTCGCTGCCGACCTCGGGGCACGTCTGCGCGACCGCGTCTACTTCGAGGCGGTGCCCCAGCTCGCCACCGCGATCGCCCGCGGCGCCCACCGAGCCGATCCCGACGAGGCCGAGCTGGCCGACGCCTACGAGGAGACCCTCGTCGTGTTGTTCCGGCTCCTTTTCGTCGCCTATGCCGAGGACAAGGACCTCCTGCCCTACCGGACCAACAGCAGGTACAACGACCATTCGCTGAAGCGCCTGGCGCGTCGGCTCGCCGAGTGGCGCGCCAAGGAGACCGCACCGTTCGACAGCCAGGCAACCGACCTGTGGGACGACGTACGCGCGCTCTGGCACGCAGTCGAAGCGGGCAACGCCGGATGGGGCGTCCCCGCCTACGACGGCGGGCTCTTCAGCGACGACCCGAAGGTCAATCCCGCTGGCGCGGCGATCGCCACGCTCTCGCTGTCCGATGAGGCGTTCGGTCCTGTGCTCACCGCCCTTTTGGTCGACGTTGGTCCCGACGGAGTCGTCGGACCCGTCGACTTCCGGAGCCTCTCGGTCCGTGAGTTCGGCACGATCTACGAGGGGCTGCTCGAGTCACGCCTTTCTGTCGCCCCAACCGACCTCGCCCTCGACCCTCAGGGGAACTTCGTGCCGGCCACCGGGCGGCACGAGAACATCGTCGTGCACGCCGGTGAGGTCTATTTCCACAACCGCTCGGGGGCCCGCAAGGCGACTGGGTCCTACTTCACGAAGCCCTTCGCCGTCGAGCACCTGCTCGACCACGCGCTCGATGCCGCTCTCGACGACCACCTCGCCTCGCTCGGCGCCCTGCTCGATGCCGGAGACGAGGCCGGTGCGGCCGATCGCTTCTTCGACTTCCGCTGTGCGGACCTCGCCATGGGTTCCGGACACTTCCTCGTCGCAGCCGTCGACCGAATCGAGGCGAAGCTCTCGGCGTTCCTCTCCCTGCACCCGATACCGCCTGTGCTCGCCGAGCTCGAACGGTTACGCGCCGCCGCCTTCGCAGCGCTCGGCGAGCTCGCTGACGGGGTCGAGATCGAGACGACGAGCCTGCTTCGCCGACAGGTCGCGCGGCGCTGCATCTACGGCGTCGACCGCAACCGCATCGCCGTCGAGCTGGCCCGCCTGGCGGTCTGGATCCACACCTTCGTGCCCGGCCTGCCTCTCTCCTTCCTCGACCACAACCTCGTCGAGGGCGACAGCCTGACCGGCATCGGGACGATCGACGAGGCGGTCGCCGTCTTGGAGCCGGGATCCGAGGTCGGCCAGCACTCGCTCTTCTCCGACCAGCTCACGGCATTCCTCGCTCGGGCAAAGAAGGCCTTGCGGCGCCTGGCCACGATCAGCGAGACGACGACCGCCGAGGTGGCCGAGGCTCGCGCAGCCCACCTGGACGCGCTGGCGGCGGTCCAGCCGGCGAAGGATCTGTTCGACCTGCTCGTCTCCGTGCGGCTCGGGCAGGCCACTCGTCCCAATGACATCAACGAGGAGCGTCTCGCAGCGCACGAGGACCTTCGCGCTGCGCGCGAGCTCGTGGCGTCGCTCGGGTCACTGCACTTCCCGGTCGCCTTCCCCGAGGTCTTCTTGCGAGAGCGACCGGGCTTCGACGTTATCGTGGGCAACCCTCCATGGGAAGAAGCGACCGTCGAGGAGCTGGGCTTCTGGGCGCTGCGTTACCCGGGCCTGAAGAGCATGACCGCAGGTGAGCAGAAGGCCGAGATCGCCCGCCTGCGACGCCGACGCAAGGACCTGGTCGAGGAGTACGAGATTGCGGTGGACGAAGCTGAGCAGCTTCGCTGCCTCTTGCTCGCCGGCCCCTACCCCGGCATGGGGCAGGGTGACCCGGACCTCTACAAGGCGTTCTGCTGGCGCTTCTGGCAGCTCGCCCGAGATGGTTACTCGATCGGGGTCGTGCTGCCCCGCTCGGCACTCTCGGCTGCCGGCAGCGCGCCCTGGCGGGAGGCAGTCCTCGACGGCGGCGCCTTCGACGACGTCACGATGCTGCTCAACACTGGCGGCTGGGTGTTCGATGACGCCGAGCATCGCTACACGATCGCGCTCGTGACGATCCGCAAGGGATCGGAGCGCTCGGGAATGATCAACCTCCGCGGTCCCTATGTCAGTCTCAGCGCATACCGCGACGGGCTGACCCACCCGCCGAGCGAGATCGCCGCGTCGGATCTGCGCACCTGGTCGGAGGGGGTCTCGTTCCCCCTCATCCCGACCGACCAGGCTCTCGGCATCTTCCTCAAGCTCCGCCGCCACCCGCGCCTGGACGCGGTCGACGGGTGGCGAGCGCGACCGGTCACCGAGTTCCACGCGACGAACGACAAGAAGCTCTTCATTCTCGACGAAGAAGAAGCTGACGACTCGATGTGGCCGGTCTACAAGGGCGCGTCGTTCAACATCTGGGAGCCCGACACCGGCACCTACTACGCCTGGGCCGAGCCGGCTGAGATCACCGAAGTCCTCCAGCGCAAGCGGCTCCGCCAGCACCGGACCGCACGCTCAGCCTTCGCCGAGATGCCTCGCGCCTGGGCTACCGACCCTGCCACGCTGCCGTGCCTCCACCCGCGCATCGCCTTCCGGGACGTCACCAACCGAACCAACAGCAGGACGGTCATCGCTGCGCTCGTCCCGCCCGAAGTGGTCATCACCAACAAGGCGCCCTACCTCCTTTGGCCCAAGGGCGACGAGCGCGACCAGGCCTACCTCTTGGGGGTCCTGTGTTCCATCTGCCTCGATTGGTACGCGCGCCGCGTGGTGGAGATCAGCGTCAACTTCCACCTCTTCAACGCTTTCCCCATCCCCCGACCCGACCGAGACCACGTCCTCCGTCGCCAGGTGGAGGAGATCGCCGGTCGGCTCGCCGCGGTCGATCGCCGCTACGGCGCCTGGGCGAAGGCAGTCGGCGTGCCAGTCGGGAGCGTGAAGGCCTCCGAGAAGGACGATCTCGTCGCCGAGCTCGACGCCGCCGTCGCACTGCTCTACGGCCTCGACGAAGCCGACCTCACCCATGTCTTCGAGACCTTCCACGTCAGCTGGCACTACGAGGACCGCCTCGAGGCGGCACTCGCGCACATGCGCCGCTTGGGCAAGCGGGCGCAATGAGCCTTCCCGTCAAGCCGGAGTTCGCCACCAACCGCCCGGGCGAGCGGGTGGCGGACGCCATCTGCGCCCACCTCGCCCACCTGCGCGAGACGCTGGCGCATCCCCCAGAGCTGGCGATCGCGACGGCCTACTTCAACCTCGGCGGCTATGAGCTGCTCGCCGACGAGCTCGACCACGTGGCGAAGGTGCGTCTTCTCCTCGGTGCCGAGCCGACCGTCCCCGAGCGCGCCGTGCGCCACCTCGCCGACTCGACGTCGCCGGCGCGCGCGGCACGTACCCGATTGCGCCACGCGCTCGAAGGCCACGCCCGGACCCTCGCCGAGGATCGGGACCTCCTCGGCTTCACGAAGGAGGCTGACGCCGGTGCCCGCCGCCTCGTCGAGTGGCTCGCTTCGGGGAAGGTGGAGGTCCGTCGTCTGGAAGACGGCTTCCTCCACGGCAAGGCCTTCATCGTCGCCAGCCACGAGGAAGGGGTGATCGCCGGCAGCTCGAACTTCACCTATGCCGGGCTTGCCACCAACGTCGAGCTCAACCTCGGCCAGTACCAGCCCTACGTGGTCCACCAGGTCCTCGAGTGGTTCGACGAGCTGTGGGAGCGGGCTACGACGTTCGACTTGGCGGCGCTCTACGCCGAGCGCTTCGAGGCCCACGTCCCGCAGCTCGTCTACCTTCGGATGCTCTTGGAGCGCTACGGTGACGAGCTGGCCGACGAGGCAGCTGCCGAGGGTGCCCCGCGGATCCACCTGACGTCGTTCCAGCGCGACGGGCTCTTTCGGGCTCGCCGTCTGCTTGCCGATCGCCACGGCGTCCTCATCGCCGACGAGGTCGGGCTTGGCAAGACCTTCCTGGCGGGCGAGCTCATCCGCCAGGCTGTCGAAGAACGGCGCCAGCGAGTGCTCGTCATCGCCCCGGCCACTCTTCGTGACGGACCGTGGCGCCGTCTGCTCGCCACGTACCAGCTCGGTGTCGAGACCTGCTCGTTCGAGGAGCTCGCTGGCGATCAGCGGCTCAACCCGGAGGGATCGGGCCTGGCGATGCAGTTCAACCCGCGCGAGTACGCCATGGTGGTCATCGACGAAGCGCACAACCTGCGGAACCCGACTACCCAGCGCGCAGCGGCGCTCCGCCGATTGCTCGTCGGCTCGCCTCCAAAGGACCTGGTGCTCATCACCGCCACGCCTGTCAACAACTCTCTCTGGGACCTCTACTACCTGCTGGGGTATTTCCTCAAGAGCGACAGCGCCTTCGCGGATGTCGGCATCCGATCGCTTCGAGACCACTTCGCCGCGGCGATGGCGATGAACCCCGACGACCTCTCCCCCGAACATCTTTTCGATGTGCTCGACGCCGTTGCTGTACGGCGCACCCGATCGTTCGTGAAGCGCTATTACCCCAACGACACTCTAGAAGTCGGCGGCCGCCACGTACCGATCGCCTTCCCCACGCCACGGGTGATCAAGGTCGCCTACAACCTCGACGATAGCCTGCCTGGTTTCTTCCCACGCTTTGCCCGGGCGCTCGACGGCCCACTTCCAGGTGGGTCGGTCACGGACCCCGACGTGCTCACCTTGGGACGCTACGCACCCTCCCGATATCGGCTCGACGGGGTCGCCGACGCCTACGAGGTGCAGCTGGCGGGTCTCTTGCGCTCGGCCCTCTTGAAGCGCTTCGAGTCGTCGGCCCATGCGTTCGCCTGCACGTGCCGAAGGATGGCGAGGAGCCACGATGCTTTCCTCTCCTTATTGGAACACGGCAAGGTGGCGACCGGCGCAGCCCTGACGGACTGGGTGGCCACCGACTCCGACGATGTCGACGCCTACGACGTCTACCTCGACGCTCATCACGACATGCTCGATGACGCGGCCGCATACGACATCGACGCGCTCACTGCCGACGTCCGGGCAGACCGGGACCTTCTCCTCGACTTCGCCACAGAAGCCGAACGCGTGCGGAGGGAGGACGATCCCAAGCTCCGCGTCCTCGTCGAGCACCTTGCGGCGATCGCCGAACAGGCATCGCTCGAAGGCATCGGCGACAACGACGTCCGGGACAAGCGAAAGGTGCTCGTCTTCAGCTACTTCGCCGACACGGTGGAGTGGATCATCGAGCATCTCGAGGAGGTCACCCGGACCGACCCGCGGCTGGCGGCGTACGCGGGGCGCCTTGCGTCGATCTCGGGTTCCGGCGGCACCAAGGACGATGTGCTCTGGGGCTTCGCTCCGAGAACGACCGACGCCCCCGACGGGCGAGACGAGGACCGTTACGACATCGTGGTTGCGACGGACGTGCTGGCCGAAGGTGTCAACCTCCAGCAGGCGCGCCATATCGTCAACTATGACCTACCCTGGAACCCGATGCGCCTTGTCCAGCGTCACGGACGCGTCGACCGCATCGGCTCCCCGCACAAAGAGGTGTTCCTGCGCTGCATCTTCCCTGACGCACAGCTCGACGAGTTGCTGGGCCTGGAAGAGCGTCTGCATCGGAAGATCAAGCAGGCGGCTGCTTCGGTGGGCGTCGGGGGCGAGGTCCTGCCTGGCAGCAGGACCGAAGACGTGGTCTTTACCGAGACCCGCGAGGAGATCGAGCGTCTGCGCGCCGAAGATGCGGGGATCTTCGAGCGAGGAGGGGTGGGACGTCAGGCGTTGAGCGGGGAAGAGTACCGCCAGGAGCTGCGCCAGGCGCTCGAGAATGCCGATCTAAACGCACGCATCCGGGCTCTGCCATGGGGGAGTGGCAGCGGCATGATCGCCGGGCGGAGCGGTCCAGGTTACGTGTTCTGCGCCCGAGTGGGGGACCACGAGCGCCCACAGTTTCGCTATGTCGACATGAGCGACGCAGGGTCGCCGTCCGTCACGGCTGACACGCTGACCTGTCTCGACACTGCCAGACCGCCCGACGGGTTCCACACGCCGAGGGTCCTGTCCGAACAGACCTACGCACAAGCCTTCGACGCGTGGCGATACGCGCGTGACGACATCGTCGAGAGCTGGAACAAGGCTGCGGATCCGGCCAATCTCATCGCGCCAGTACCAGTCACGATGCAGCGGGCAGCGGAACTGGTGAGAGAGCACCGTCCCGCCGAGATGACGGTCGAAGCGGCTGACCGGTTGGTGGAGATCCTGGAGACCCCCTTTCCAGAGCGGATCCTGAAGCTTGTGCGTGCCGCAATGGCGTCAAGCGATGTCCCGGCGGACCAGGTCCGCGCCATCGCCGGTCTGGTAGCTGAGCTCGGTCTCGAACCGAGCCCGCCTCCCGAACTCCTGCCGGAGATCGACCACGATGACGTCCACTTGATCGCGTGGTTGGCTGTCTCGCCGGTTCCGATGACGATCGCTGAGCAACTGGGGGAGTTCCCGCTCGGCGACAAGCTCTGACCATGGCTCGCCGCGCGTGGTCCTCTGCAGTCGCCTCGGCTCTTCACTACTCGCGGCGATGGCCTGAGCCGCTGCGACGCGATGTTTGCGTCCCACGGGGCGCAGGGACGACGCGCCAAAGCCCCTGCCCCTGACGGCCGAGGTTCTGGCGGCCTCGAAGCTGGAGACGGCTACATGCCGAGGGCGAGGGTGTGGAACGAGAGGATGATCCGCGCTGCCGCAACGCTTTCCTGCGGCGACACGCAGTGCTGGTACTCGCGTTGGGTGAACGATTGTCGGCTCAACGCGACCAGGCGTGCCTGACGCGCTCTGATTCGTCCAGTTTGACGCGTCTCCTATTGGACCCCTGAATGGAGCAACAAGCGCAGTGACCATCCCCCCGCTGGCCGGATGCGTGGGACAGGAGGTATCCCTGTCAGCAGGGACCGCAGACAAGCTATCGTCTGAGTGCCGCCGCCACCCGAGGCAGTTCCGCAAGCACGCCGCTGCGCTGGTGATCGACCAGCACCGCACGGTGGCCAAGGTGGCCCGTGAGCTCGGGGTGTGTTGAGCAGACACTTGGGAACTAGGTTCGCCAGGAACGCGAGGATCGCGAAGAGCGCGAGGGGGCACCGACCGAGCTGCGGGAGGAGAACGACTGGCTGCGCCGGCAGGTCAAGCGCCTCAAGATCGAGTTAGACCTGGTGAAACAAGCAAGGGACTTCTGGGTGAAGGAGTGCGACCGGTGATGCGCCATCGCTTGATCGACGCCCGGAAGGCAGAAGGGTTCCCGGTCCAAGCGACCTGCCGAGTCGTCGACGTCGCCCCATCAAGCTCCTCCGACTGGTGCGCCAAGGTCGCCGCCGGACGCACCGAGACCGAGTAGGAGGAGGCGCTGTTGGTGCACGAGAAGTCCGATGTGCATGCGAACCTCGATGACACCTACCGGCCCCCCGGATGACCGCCGAGCTGTGACGACGCGGCGTGTGCGCCAACCACACGCGCGTCGAGGGTCTCATGTCCGAGAACGGCATCGTGGCACACGATGGCCGCAGGCAGAAGGTCCCCACCACGATCCCCGACGTCACAGCCCCATCGCATTCGGACCTCGTGCGTCGCGACTTCACGGTCGGTGAGCCCGGTCGGCGGACCTGCGGGGAAATCACGGACGTCCCTACGGGTGAAGGCTTGCTCTCCCGCGTCTGTGCTGGTTGTCGGGAGCCGACGGTTGATCGGCGTCGCGATGGGCGAGCGCGTAGCCTAATAACTGTGCAGGGATGCAATCGACATGGTGGTGTCCAAATGCTGTGGGGACGTCGCGAGGATGCTGTCCCAGCACGGCCGCAAACGCCAATGCCTGACGCAGGACGCCCGGACGCACCATGCCCAGGTCGGCATCGTCCAGTCCGTTGTCCGCGCTGAGTCGTGTCACGACCCCAGCCCGGCGCAGTCATTCTGGGTGACTCTCAAGGGCACGCTCGTCAGCCCTTCCGGTGCGAAACCCCAACCAAGCTGGGCACGAGATCACGACCTGGACCACACACGACAGCGCCACCGCGCTTCACAGCTCGATCGGGAACATCGGGCGCATCGAGTGGAGCTGAACGTCTGTGGTGGAAGCACCACAGGCAGAGTCATCGCGTGTCTGGTCGGCCCCGGAGAATGGCTAGTTTGGGAGAGAGGGCGTGGTGTTCGTCAGACTGACATCGCAGCCGATGCTCGGACGGGAACAGAGGGGCGGAATATACTCGCGAGGGTGTCGGCCACCGTTAGGTGTGACCGTGCTGATCGCGCGATGGTGAGTACGTTGGTGCCTGGCGTGGGGTGCATGTGGCCCGTGTGGTCGCGATCAGCCAGGCTGTGACGCAGGAAGTCGGCGTGGCCGCTGTTGGGATCGTCACCCGCAAGGAGAGCAAATCTGCGCCGGCTTCGAATGAGCGGCTGTTGGAGGGCGAACCCGAGCGGGCGTGACGCCGTGGTGCGATACTGGCAATTGTTGGCTTCAGAGGTTGTTGGAGAACCAGGACGCAGGGGCTGGGAGCAGGGTGGTGAAGTTCGTCCACACCGGGGACTGGCAGCTTGGGATGCGCCGGCACTTCCTCTCTCCCGAGGCGCAAGCTCGGTATGACGCGGCACGCCTCGACGCGGTCCGCTCGATCAACCAGGTGGCGGAACAAGAAGGCTGCGCGTTCGTCGCGGTGGCCGGCGACGTGTTCGAGTCGAACCTCGTCGATCGACAGGTGCTCGGCAGGGCGCTCGAGGTATTGCGGACGTGTTCCGTCCCCGTGTACCTGCTGCCTGGCAACCACGACCCGCTCGATGCAGCCTCCATCTACCGCTCCCCGTCGTTCACGGGCCGTTGCCCGGTATCGGTGCACGTCCTCGAGACCGCCGAGCCGGTGCTTGTTGAGGGAGTCGACGAGACGATCGAGGTTGTGGGCGTGGCATGTCACAGCAAGCGACCGAGCGAGGACCTGGTCGCGCTGGCCTGCGCCAGGCTCAGCCCGCCGATGGGGCTCCGGGTCCTCGTCGCTCACGGTGCTGTCGACGCGCTGAACCCGGACACGGGCGATCCGGGGACGATCCGACTCGCGGCCCTCGAGCAAGCGATCGGCTCGGGACTCGTCCACTACGCGGCGCTCGGCGACCGCCACTCGATCACCGAGGTCGGCTCGACGGGGCGGGTGTGGTACGCGGGGACGCCGCTCATCACGGACTACGACGAGGTTGACCCCAACCATGTCCTCGTCGTGACTCTCGAGGGTGACAGTGCCACAATCAAGCGACGCCGGGTCGGCTCCTGGCGCTTCCTGCGCCGAAGGATCGCCGTGGACGGCGAGGAAGGCGTGGACGCGCTCGAAACGTTTCTCGACGGAATGGCCGACAAGGACACGAGTGTGGTCGAGCTCGAGCTCGTGGGCACAGTAGGTCTCGCTGCCAAAGCGCGTCTTGACGACCTGCTCGATCACTACCGCCCGTTGTTTGCGTCGCTGCGCGTCTCAGAGGGGCACAGCAATCTCGCGGTTCTGCCCGACCAATCCGACCTCGAGGGCTTCGAGCTCGTAGGCTTCGCGGCCTCCGCGCTCGACGAGCTGCGGGCGCTCGCTTCGTCAGGCTCGTCGGATGCCGAGGCCGCGGCGGACGCGCTCGCGCTCCTCTATCGGCTCGCCGGGGGTCACCGCGCCGACGGGAGCTCCCTTGCGGCAGGCGGCGTGCCCGGGTGGCCCGTTCGAGCCGCCGGGCAAGGCCTCCACGACCGGGGAGACTCAGCAGCTTCTGGAGGCACGGCCAGATGAGGATTCACCGGCTCAAGCTGCGTAACTTCCGAGGGATCCGCCAGGCGGAGGTGGTGCTTGAGGCCCGTGGAGTCACGATCATTGAGGGACCGAATGAGGTGGGCAAATCGAGCCTTGCGGAGGCGATCGACGCCCTGTTCGACAAGCCCGACAGCTCGAGGGACCGGTCGGTACTCGCGCTGAAGCCGGTGGACCGCGACGAGGGCGCCGAGGTGGAACTTGAGTTCTCGACCGGTCCCTACCGCCTCGTCTACGCCAAGCGCTGGCACAAGGACCCCCGGACGACCCTGCGGGTGCTTGAGCCGTCTCAGGCCAATCTCACAGGGCGCGAGGCTCACGATCGTGTCAAGGCCATGCTCGACGAGTCTCTCGACCGACACCTCTGGGGGGCCTTGCGCCACCAACAGGGGGTTGCGATCGCGCAGGCGGCGCTCGACCGATCGCGGTCCCTAGCAGCAGCACTCGATGCTGCAGCGTCGGGGGCGGGGTTGTCGGATCCGGCGGCGGCGGCACTGTGGGAGGCCGCAAGAGCTGAGCGGGACCGCTACTGGACACCGGGAAGGGGCCAGCGCACCAAAGAGCGCGAAGAGCGCCGGCGCGAGCTCCAGCAATTCCGAGAGGAAGTGCGCAAGTTCGAGCGCGACGTCGAAGAGCTCGAGGGGCTTGTCGAAGAGCACGCACGCCTGGCCCGCGAGGTCTCGGAGCTCGACTCACGCCTCGTACGGGAGCAGGCCGAGGCTGACGCGCTGCGCGCCCGCGTCGGGGAGCTCGCAGCTCGCGAGCGTGAGACCGAGCGGTTGGACAGGGAGGCCGAAATGGCGGCCGTCCGTCTGAACGACGCATACCGAGCCGCGACCGGGCGACGAGAGCTCGTGCAGCGCGTCACGTGGGCCCGCCAACGCCTGGAGGACCTGCGGGCCGCTGACGAGCGCGAGATGCCCGCAGTCGAGGCGGCGACGGAGCTCGAGGGCCGGGCACGAGCCGAGCTCGAGCGCGCGCAGCGCGAGCGCGCGGCCGCGGAACGCCGCCATGCTCTGGCGCGCGCCGATCACGAGTACTGGCGCGCCGCATTCGACCTTGGGCTGCTCCGCGAGCGGCTCCAGCGCGTCGCTGACGCCCAACGTGAGCGAGCCGAGGCCCAGGCGGCGCTCCATGCCTCGAGCCTCGATGAGGCCGCGCTCGCTGCAATCGAGGCCGCGTGGAACCGAGTCCAAGCAGCGCGCGCTGGTCTCGAGGCGACAGGCGGCAGGGTGCGGATCGAGGCGCTCGCGGATCTCGAGATCGAGCTTTCCGGTCACACGCTCGCGCTGTCGGCCGGCGCTGCCCACGACGAGGCGATCGGTCGCGGCCTTGAGCTTCGCTTCCCTGGGCTCGCCCGCGTGCGGGTGGAGGCCGGGGAGCACGAGCTCGCCGATGAGCTTTCCACTGCCGAGGCGGAGCTGGGCCGGCTGTGCGCCGAGCATGGCCTCGATCCAGCGGTGGAGCCGGTGGGCAAGGCGAGGGAGATCGTGCGCCGGCGGCGGGAGGCCGAGGCGAGGCTTGAGCGATCCGAGCAGGCCGTCCAGGACAACCTGCGTGACCTCACCGAGGAGAAGCTCGCGGACCTCGTCCGCAAGCTCGAAGCGTATGTCGAGTCTTACCCGCAGGAACGCAGCGCGGACGTCCAGCTCCCGGCCGACCTCCCGATGGCGGAGGCGAAAGAATCCGAGGCCTACCGCCTCCTCGAGGAGGCGCAGCGGAAGCAGTCCCTTGCCGAGGAAGCGTACGCGACAGCGCGCGATGGGCTCGCCGAGTCGCGCGAGGCCTCCGTGCGGCGCCGCGTGGAGCTTGAGGCTGCTGAACGCAATCTCAAGGAGCAGGAGGCACAACTCGAGGCCGCGCGGCGAGACGATCCCGACGAGGTGGTCGAGGAGGCGTTGGTTCGGGCACAACAAGTAGCCGATGAGGCCGAGGCTGCGGCGCAGCGCGAGCGGGCCGCTCTCGAGGCGGAGGACCCGGCCAGCCAAAAGCTCCTCCTTGCCAACGCGGAGGCCGGCCTCGAGCGCCATCGGGAGGAGCGGACAGCGGATGAGCGCCGCCTCCAGGAGGTCGCGACGGAGCTGCGTGTCCGCGGTGAGAGCGGCCTGTACGACCAGCTCCAGGACGCGAGGGCGCGCTACAGCGCGCTCGAGGAGCAGCACAAGCAGGTCGAACGTCGCGCGGCCGCCGCCGCCCTCTTGTTCGATGTGCTCGATCGGCACCGGGCTGCTGCCAAGGCCCGCTACCTCGGCCCGCTCCGTGCGGAGATCGAGCGTCTCGGGCGAGTCGTGTTCGGGCCGAGTCTGTCGGTCGAGCTCGATCCGGACACCTTCGAGGTTGAGTCTCGCACGCTCGAGGGCGTGACCGTGCCGTACGAGTCGCTCTCGACGGGGGCCAAGGAGCAGCTCTGCCTGCTCGGCCGACTCGCGTGCGCGCGCCTGGTCGCCCGAGGCGGTACCACAGCGGGTGCTGGCGTGCCCGGGCTTCAGGCCGACGGCCCGACCAGCGGCGGCCGAGCTGGTGCCGGGACCGGTCGCGTGCTCGGGACGGAGACAGATGCCGGCGTGCCCGTCATCATCGATGACGCGCTCGGCTACTCCGACCCGGACCGGCTCGAACGTCTCGGAGCGGTGCTCGCCGAAGCTGGGCGGGAGGCACAGGTCCTCGTGCTCACCTGCGTCCCTGATCGCTATCGAGCTGTGGGATCCGCCAAGGTGGTCCGGCTCGAACCGGTCGTGGTCCGAGGAGACGCGGGTGGTCTGGCACCAGGGAGGCCGGTGCCGGCGATTCCGGTGCCGGAGCGTCAGGCAATCGCCGACCGGGCAACCGCCGACCGCAGAGTCGTCGGTGAGGAAACAACAGACCCGGCGAGCCTCAGCGGGAACATGGTCCTGACTACCGCGGTCCGTGCCGGCGAGCCGACCGGGCGCGACGCGGCGTCTCGCGGTCCCGGCGCGCCCACCTCGCACGAAGCAGGACCCGGAGAAGCCTCGGGGGGTGCGGGGGCGACGGCGAAGGGATTCACGGAGGCCGTCTGGCGTGCGCAGGACGCGCTCGGGGACGACGCAAAACGAGTCCTCGCCTGCCTCCAGCAGGCCGCGCGTCCGCTTGGCAAGTCCGAGATCCTCTCGGAGACGGCTCTCGATGAGGCCCGATGGCCGGCGACAGTCCGGCACCTGCTCGAAGCGGGACTCGTCGTGCAGGAGGGAGCACGGCGCGGCGCTCGTTACCGGCCAGCCAATTCCTGACCGGGGTCCGCCGCTGTGCGTTCCGGCCGCATTCGCCGGAATGCACAGGCCAGGGCGGTGGCGTCCTGCTCGAAGAGCACGTCGAGCGCCTTGAGGCCGGCGCCCACCACGAAGGCGAGTGACCCCTCCTCGAACTCTCCGGCGAGCTCGGCGGCGGCCAGCGTCACCGTGTCCGGCAGCGCGATCGCGGACTCGTCCGCGGCGCGTGCCCCGTCCGACCTGGCCTCCTTCGGCGTGCCGCGCCCCGTGGCGACGCGGCGTGTGGTGGTCTGGCAGTCCCTGCTCACAGCCGTCCTCTTCCTGTTCGGGTGTCTTGCGGAGGCCTGACACCTACCTCATGGCAGTTCCCAGGCGGGGGGCCGTTACCTCAAACGTTCACCCTCAGCGGGACAACCTCCCGAAGGAGGTGGCAGCTACTGCTCACTGATTCCTGGCGACATCTGCCTCTCAGGGGGTTGACACGCGCCGCTCCGAGTCGCGGCCTTCGACACCAATGTCGACGATCGCGTGCTCGGTCCTCGGCTCAGGCCGGACCGACCTCCTGCATCCCGGGGTTCCGTCGGGCCATGGCCCCTCTCGACCGCGTTGTCGCCAGCTACGTCACAGGAGCACGCTCCACGCCTGCAGGTTGACACTTGTCGCAATGTCAAGCGTCTCGGACCCAGGGGAGGTCTAGGCCGGTGTCATCGTCACCTGAGACATGCCGCTGATGGTGATCACGTCGCCCTTGGACAGGTTTACGGTCACGCTGGGTACTCCGCCGTCGCTGCTGTTTCCGAGAATCTCATCAACGAATTCCTGCTCGACGATGAAGTTGCCGGATTGGCCGGCACCAGGCGTGGCCACGTACCGACCAGGGCCAATGTCCTGGCCGACGGTCCAGGTTCCCGCGTAGAGAGTCACGAGCGTGTGCGTGGTCACGAGTGGACTCGTGACCGGGGTGAAGGTCACCTGGGACAGCGAGCTGATTTGAATGGTGTCGCCATCAGAGATCCGCGCCCGGACCTTTGGAACCCCGCCGATGCTGGTGTCTCCCAGGATCTCGTCATAGGTGTCGTCACCCTGGACGACGAAGTTGCCGGACTGTCCGGCTCCCGGGGTTACGTCGTACAAGCCGGGCTTCACGTCAACTCCGCCTTTGAACATGCCTGCACCCAGGGTCACGAGCTGTCCGGTGACCTTGCGAGTCGGAGCGGTCGTGGTCGTGGGCTCTACCGTTGTGGGAGGCCTCGCGGATGCTGACGTAGCGGTCGACACTTGCGTCGTTGACGCGCTCGCTGCTGTGTTCGCCTGATTCTTGTTTCCGCTGCCGGCCGCCACCGAGATGATGATGATGAGGAGGATCACCCCGAGGATGGCGCTGAGAACCTTGTGCCGAGTGATCCAGTTTCCGCTCTTGTCGAGCTTCTCGCCTTGCGATGCCATCGTTCCCCCTTCCCTGCCCCCAACCTCCTTCAGATCGAGGCAGCAAAGCGTAGGCGATGCGACGCATTCATGCTCGTGCAGGCCGAATTGCCCTTGCCGGAGACAGCAGCCGAGGATGTTCCGCGGAGCGTAGAAGTTTGAGGTAACAGTTCCCGGCCGGAGACCTGCCATGATCTAGGTAGGTGTCGGGCGGCTGCAAGACATCGGAACAGGAAGGGGACCGCTGGGGGGGGCGTCCGTAGACGTGGTGTAAATCGGTAGGGGTCCACAACTCAGGTGGGCCACCGCGGTCAACCTCGTCGTGTCCATGCCAGAGCACACGAGAGGAGACCAGCCGTGACCCTCACCGAGTTTGACCTATCGGAGCTGCTCGCCGCGCTGAGAGCCGGCGGGTTCACCGAGCGCATCCGAACCAGCCTGGAGTAGATCCTCCAGCAGCTCATCGAGGCCGAGGCCACGGAAAGGATCGGCGCCGGCCACTACGAGCGCTCCGAGGACCGCACCAGCAAGCGAAACGGCTACCGGCGGCGCCTGCTGTCCACCCCCGCTGGGGACGTGGCGCTCGGTATCCCCAGGCTTAGCGAGGGAGCGTTCTTCCCCTCGATCCTCGAGCGCCGCCAGCGCATCGACCGGGCCCTGTTCGCTGCTGTCATGAAGGCCTCCGTCGAAGGCGTCTCGACCAGCGCGTCGACGACCTGGTGAAGGCCCTCGGGGTGGCCACCGGTGTCACCGCCACCGGCGACCGGGAGGTGCTCGGCATCGAGGTGGGAGACACCGAGGACAAAGCCTTCTGGGTGGCGTTCTTCAAGGGCCTGCGGGCTCGGGGGCTTCCTGGGGTCCAGCTCGTGATCTCCGACCACCACCCGGGGACCGACGAGGCCATCGCCTCGGTCGTCGTGGGGGCGGCCTCGAAGCGCTGTCGGGTGCAGGTCATGAGAAACGTGCTGGCCAAGGTGCCCGAGGCCTCGGCGGAGATGGTGGCCGCGGCGATCCGCACCATCGTCGCCCAGCCCGACGCCGAGCACGTCTCCCGCCAGCTGGCGGAGGTGACCCGGATGCTCTCTGGCCAGTTCCCCGTGGTGGCCAGGATGCTCGCCGACGCCGCAGTGACGAGGCTTCTGACCGCCGTCGTGGGCAAGTTCACCGCCGCCACGGCGTGACAGATCTGGTTCAGCGGCGAGGTCCAAGCCCAAGCCGGAACTACACCACTACGCGGGGCGCGGCAGCTCAACGAATTGGGAGTTCGATCGACCCCACTGGAGGATGACCGAGAGGGTGAGCGAGGAGTGAAGAGATGTACGCTGCCTGTGTGGCCAGGGCAGCCGTGGATGCGCCGTGGCGGGGATGCGGTCGTGGTCTTGTGGACGACGTGCTGGCGTGGGCGATCCGCGAAGGGCGGAATCTGATCAATGGCCCGGTGCCGACCGGTGGTCGGTTCACCGCGGGCTGACGATGGCCCGAGACGTCATCGCTGATCATCGCCGAGCCTGCGACGGCTTCACGTCGGTCGTAGGCGTTGTGGGGGAGCGCTGGGGTGCACCCTCTCCGTGTACCGACTGGGACGCGCGGGGCGTGCTCGAGCACGTCATCGGTTTCCACGACGTCTTGCTCCTGGGACCGCTCGACGCGGTTCCGGCACGCCCGGACGACGACCCCGTGACGCGATGGGCACTCACGGTCGAGGCCATCTTCGCGGCAGTGGGGCGTCCCGGAGCCCTCGATGACAGCCGGCGTTCCCTCTCGGCGTGCTCACCACCGACGTGGTCGTGCACACATGGGACGTGGCGCGAGCCGTCGGCGCCGAGGTCGTGCTCGACCCCGAGCTGTGCGAGGTCGGGCTCGAGCGGGCACTCGCCAACCGGGAGCGTCTCGTCGCCTCGGGGATGTTCGGGCCGCCGGTCCCCGTGCCGGAGGACGCACCGGTCCAGGACCGGCTCCTCGCATGCCTTGGTCGGGACCCATCCGTTGTTCCCCCGTCCTGAGCGACGCTGACGTTCGTTGACCGTCGTCGAGCGCCAGGTCCGGGCGATACTCCGGACGACGCTGGGTCAGACGACGCTGAAGGCGTCGGGGAGGTTCCGCCGGCCGCACAGGGCGAGCAGCACGTCCGGCGCCTCGGGAAGGCCGCCGGCGATCTCGCCGGCGAGCACCGTCGACTCGGCGATCGCAGGGCGGAGGACCGCTGGGACGGGAAGGTCGAGTGCCCCGGCCAGGTCGAGCCCGTGCACGACGAGCTCGAAGGTGCGGGTGGGCAGGTACGTGATCAGCGTCATCTGTCCCGCCGCGGTCGCAACCGGCGTGGCGTCGTCGCTGCCGTCGACGACGGTGGCGACCCGGTGCGCCATCTCCGCCAGGGTGGCTCCCGGGTCGCCGCCCAGTGCTGCCGCAGATGCCCGCGCCCGCGTCGCGATCGACTCGTCCCGCTGTCGCCGGGCATCGCTGCCGCGGGGCGATGCGCCCACCACCCGGTAGTACGCCGCCGGGGTCGGGACGTCGGGGCCGTCGGAGCGGCGTCCCAGGTTGTCCTCGATGGTGGTGATGGCGCGGCTGGCGTGCCCGATCAGCTCCCGAACGCTCCATGCGCCCAGTGCGGGTTCGTCGAGGTGCCCGACCGGTACGGCCCCGGCCAGTGCCACGAAGCCCTCCAGGGCGGCGCGGAAGGCCGACCGCACGGCCGTGCTGTCCCGGACAGCAGTCACGTAACGACTTATACTCGTTATGTGACGCAGGCGTCAACGCCTTCCGACCCCCTGCCGGAGTGGGAGCTCGCCTTCCGCTTCTCGTCCGGCCGTCTGTGCCTGGCTTTCTGTGCGACGGTGGGCGAGCGCTGGCGGCGACGGTTCGAGCGCCTGCGAGCACCTGCCGACTACGGGCGTTGGGTGGTCGAAGCAGGACTGCTGCCGCAGGTGCCCATCGTCGGCCAGGCTGACCTGCAGGCGGCTCGCGAGCTGCGCGAGGCGATCTACCGCACGGTGCGAGCTGCCATCGACGGAGGGGATGCCGCTCCGGCCGACATCGAGACCATCAATACGTGGGCGGCGCGCCCTGATCTTGCACCGCAGCTTTGTCCCGGGTGGACGGTCTCGACACGGACACCGCCGGATCCGGTGCCGGCGACGCTGTCGGCTGTTGCCCGCGATGCGGTGGCGCTCCTGGGCGGGCCGGAGCGGGGGCGAGTGCGCGAGTGCGCCGCATCCGACTGCTCGTTGCTGTTCGTCGACCGCTCCCGTCCGGGCACACGGCGCTGGTGCGCGGATGGCGCGTGTGGGAACCGCAACCGGGCCGCCGCTCACCGCCGCCGGCGTGCGGCCCGGCGCGCCGTCCAGGAACAGGGCAGCCCAGGAACAGGCTTGGTGGACGAGGCGCCGAGCGACGACGAGCGCTGCCCCCAGCGCTGACCGGCGGGAGTGGCTGTGCCGGCAGCGGGCATGCCACCGTGGCGCACCGCGTGTCACGGTCCACGGTGGGTGCGGAGTGATCAGGACCGGATGGGCGATCAGGACCGGATGGGCGATCAGGACCGGATGGGCGATCAGGACCGGATGGGCGATCAGGAACCGATCGCGGGTGGGATCGCGATGGCCGAGGGGTGCCCCCCCACCGCCACGGGGCGTCCCGGCTGGTCGGTGGCCAGGTCGATGGGGACGACGACGCCGTCGTAGCCCGCCACCCACGCCGCCGATCCGTCGGGGGCGACCGCCACCGCCTCCGCCGGTGTGCCGACGACGACCGGCGTACCGACCACCAGACCCGCCAGCGTCACCGGCACGAGCTCGTCGCCGCCGCTTACCAGTGCCGTCACGCCGCCGCTGGCCCACGCCGGGGCGAAGGCCACACCCGTCGGATCGACGCCCACCGCCACCGTCCCCGTGGCGCGTAGCGAGGCGAGGTCGACGGTGGTGACGGTCCCGTCCCCGAGGTTGGTCACCACGGCGGTGGTGCCATTCGGGCTGACGGCGATGGCCGACGGTTCACTGCCGACCGCCACGGCAGCAGCCGGTGTGGCGGTCGGGCCAGCGCGCCCGCTGCCCAGGTGGACGGGCACGACCCGGTTGCCGGCCGCATCGGCCACCAGGGCGATACGGCTCCCTGGCCCGCCGACGGCCACCGCGACGAGACGGCCACCAATTCCCACCGGCGCACCCACGCGCAAGGTGCGGAGGTCGACGGGGACGACGGTGCCATCCCCGAGGTCGGCCACCAGGGCCAGCTGGCCGTCCGGGCTGACGGCGACGGCGTCGGGCTTGAGCCCGGTTTTCAGCGACGCCACGACCCGCCCGCTGGTGGTGTCGAGGACGATCAGGCGGTCCTCACCTTGGGCTGTCACGAGCAGGCGCCGGCCGTCGGGCGTCGCTGCCAGGGCCGAGGGCAGGGATCCCACGGTGACCGAGCCGTCCGCGTGCCGGGCCACCGTGTCGACGCGGACCACGGTGTCGCCCGGATCGCTAATCGAGGCACCCGTGCAGACGTAGGCCTCCTGGCCGGACGCGGCCCGAGCACCCCCGGCGCCCCCGCCCCCGCAGCCCGCTGTGGCTCCGGTGACCAGGGCCAGCGCCACAAGCACCGCCCAACGCCGCCCTCCTCCCCCTTGACGGGACCAATGGCCCCTCAATGGTGCCCACCCGAGCGCCGATACCCCACTGGTCCGCGGGGGCACGAGGTACGCGCAGGAGGACGCGTCCATGGGTGCAAGCGGTTCGGTGCACGTGACGGCTCCGGCCCATCGCCGTCGGGGGCTGCGGTTGCGGATCGTCGGGGCCATGGCGTCGCTGACGGTACTGCCGCTGCTCGCGCCGCTGACGGCGCTCGGCACGGCCGGCGTCGTCGTCGGCGCGCGCCCGCAGCAGGCCGGCATTGTCGTGCCACCCGGAGTCCCGGTGCCGGTGGTGAAGGCCTACCCGCGGTCGATGGCAGGCACCCTGCCCCCGCAGAACCCCTCCTCGAACATCCCGCCGTCGCCGAACTTCCTCCAGGACTGCTCCGGCCAGAGCTACGACGACTCGCCCGGCTGCGTGAACGCCACCTTGCAGGCCATCGCCAACGCCCGCGAGCGCGAGGGGCTGCCGGGGATGGTGCTGCCGACCAACTGGACGCAGCTGTCGCCGACCCAGCAGCTGTTCGTTGCGACCAATCTCGAGCGCACGGTGCGCGGCCTGCCGCCCCTCGAAGGCATGGCGACGCAGCTCGACCAGGCGGCCCAGGCCGGTGCCTCGTCGGGCAACGATCCGGTGCCGCCCAACGGCTTTCCCTACACGCAGTGGGGGTCGAACTGGGCCGGAGCGCTGGGCAACCCGCTCGAGGACATCTACCTCTGGATGTACGACGACGGCCCCGGCTCGCCCAACATCGACTGCAGCCAGGCCGGTGACCCGGGGTGCTGGGGGCACCGCGACAACATCTTGATGTCGCTGTCGTGCCAGCTGTGCGTCATGGGCGTCGGCTACGACGCCACCGGCTGGCAGGGGTACCCGGGCTGGGCCGAGCTCCTGGTCGACAGCTACGGCAGCACGCCCCAGATGGACTTCTGGTGGAGCCAGGTCCTTCCCACCCTGCCCGGCTCGCCCGGTGGTGCCGGGTTGTACGCCCCGGCGGTGGGCGTGGCCTCCACGCCCAATGGTGGCGGCTACTGGCTCGCGTCGGCTGATGGTGGGGTGTTCTGCTTCGGCAACGCCGGGTTCTTCGACTCCATGGCAGGCCAGCCGCTCAGTGCACCGGTGGTGGGCATGGCGGCCACACCCGACGGGGGCGGGTACTGGTTGGTGGCCTCCGACGGGGGGATCTTCGCCTTCGGGGACGCCGGGTTCTCCGGCTCGATGGGTGGGCACTGGCTGGCGCGGCCTGTCGTGGGCATGGCGGCCACCCCCGACGGCAAGGGCTACTGGGAGGTGGCCTCCGACGGGGGGATCTTCGCCTTCGGCGACGCCGGGTTCTACGGCTCGATGGGTGGGCACTGGCTGGCACAGCCCATCGTGGGGATGGCGTCCACGGCGGACGGCAAGGGCTACTGGGAGGTGGCCTCCGACGGGGGGATCTTCGCCTTCGGCGACGCCGGCTTCTTCGGTTCAACCGGTGCGATGCGCCTGTACCGCCCGGTGGTGGGCATGGCCCGCACCGCGGATGGCCACGGGTACTGGCTGACGGCGGGCGACGGCGGCATCTTCGCCTTCGGCGACGCGCCGTTCCGCGGATCGACCGGTGGCAGCAACCTGGCGGCTCCGGTCGTGGGCGTCACCTCGCCGTCGATGTCCGGCTACTGGCTGGCCGGAGCAGACGGCGGGATCTTCAGCTTCGGCCTGCCCTTCGAGGGCTCGATGGGCTGAGCCACGTCTGCATGGGGGACGCTGAATAGGGAACGCGGCGGCTCGGGCAGGCACCCGTCGCGGCGTCGCCGGGTGGACGGCGACCCTCCCCCGGGCTGATCCTCTCAGCCCACGGCGCAGGATCCGCCCCGGTCCCGGTCGGCAGTCCGCCACCCCTGGGCTTCGGTGACGGGCCAGAAGTCGCCGGTGTGGACGTCCTGCACGTAGGGCACCGGTGGCGGCGTCCCGGCCGCAGCGTCGGCGGCGATGGTGCGCAGTGCGTCCAGCAGGGCGTCGATGTCGGCCTCGGTGGTGGCCAACGAGCAGCTCGCCCGGACCGCTCCCGGCATGGACCGGTGGTCGCCGGCGCGGACCTGGTCCCGGTAGGTGGCCACCTCGGCCGGTGACAGGCCGAGGAGCCTGATCAGGTAGGGATGGGCGCAGAAGCAGCCGTGGCGTACCCCGATGCCCCACTCCGCCGACAGACGGGCCGCGACCAGGGCGTGGTGGACGCCCGCCACGACGAACGTGGCCACCGCCAGCGTGTCGGTTCCCGGTGGCGGGCCGAGCACCCGCACGCCGTCGATGGCGGCCAGTCCCTGTCGCAGCCGGGCGGCCAGGCGCCTCTCGTGGGCGGCGATGGCGTCCCAGCCCAGGCGCTGGAGCTCGTCGATGGCCCGATGCATGGCCAGAGCGCCCACGACGTTGGGCGAGCCGGCCTCCTCGCGCTCGGGTGGGTGGGTCCACCACACCTCGTCGAGGTCGACGAGGTCGACTGCCCCGCCGCCGGCGAGGAAGGGGTCGCCGTCGGCGAAGGCGGCACGGGGGCCGACGAGTGCTCCTGCACCGAAGGGTGCGTACAGCTTGTGGCCGCTGAAGGCGACGAAGTCCGCCGCTGCCGGGATGGGGCGGTGGGGGGCCAGCTGGGCGGCGTCGAGCACGACGGGCACGCCCCGCTCGTGGGCGGCCTCGATGACGGCGTCGATGGGCGGGAGCCAGCCGGTGACGTTGGAGGCACCCGTGATGGCCACCAGGCGGGGCCGGGGCTGGAGGTCGAGACCGGCCACCACGTCCTCGACCCCGAAGGTGCCCTCGGTGCTGCACTCCACGTAGCGGCGCGTGGCCACGCGGCCCCACGGCAGCAGGTTGGCGTGGTGCTCGACGACCGTGGTGAGCACCACGTCGGACGGCTCGAGGCGGAGCCGGTAGGCGAGGTGGTTGATGGCCTCGGTGGTGTTGCGGCACACGATGGCGACGTCGTCGCCACGGTCCGGGCCGCAAAAGGCAAGGGCTGCTGCCCGGGCCGCTTCGTAGGCGGCGGTGGCCTGGCGGGACTTGAACCCCGCGCCGCGGTGGACACTCGAGTACACCGGCAGGAACTCGTTCACGGCGTCGGCCACCGCGGGCAGGGCACCGGTCGACGCCGCGGCGTCGAGATCGACGTAGGGCCGCTCGGTCCCGTCCACGCACGGGACACGGCAGTCGCGACCGACGAGGGTGACCAACGGGCCATTCGCCTGGGGCACGGCGCCGAAGTCTACGGACCGGGGTGGCACACGGCATCCGCGCCGGCTGCCCATGGATCTCGGGAAGGAGCTTCCACCGTTGGGGGCCACCAGCAGGGCGTGCTGCCGGCCATGTCCGGGGGCCGGGGGCGGTGTCGGTACGATCGGCGGGCGTGACCGCTGCCGGCCAGCCGCTCGTGCCGTCCACCCCCACGCCCGAGCACGCCGCTGCGCGCGACCGTGCCGGCGCGTCCCCCGAGGACACCCAGCCGGCTGCTGCGCCCGCTGGGGCCCCCCTTCCCCCGGCCGACCCCGCGCACCATGCCGAGCTCGGGCGCGAGGGGGATGCCGGGCCCACCGGTGCACCTGGGCCCGCGGACGCGGCGGAACTCGGCACGGCGGTGCTCGACGAACTCGAGGCCGAGCTGGCCGAGGTCGAGGCCGCCCTGGCGCGCCTTGACGATGGCAGCTACGGGCGGTGCACCACCTGCGGTGGGCCCATCGACGACGAATGGCTGGCACAGGCGCCAGCCATTCGGCACTGTCGCGACCATCTTCCTCTGGTCGGCGACTGACGCGTCGGTCGTCTGGTCGTGGGCGGCGACCGACGGGTCGGTCACATGGTCGCCGCCCTCACCGGGCACGCCGGGGCGGGAGCCCGGCGTCGGGCCGGGGACCGCTCAGGCCTTCTTCGTCTCCCAGAAGATCCCCGCGATCTCGTCGATTTCTGTGAGCAGCCGGTCGGCCACTGCCACGTCGTTGGTCTTCTTGGCTTCGCCGGCGGACTTGGTCGCCTTCCAGAACAGCTCGTGGAGCTGGGGGTACTTCTGCAGGTGCTCGGGCTTGAAGTAGTCGGTCCACAGCACCCACAGGTGGTGCTTGACGAGCTCGGCCCGCTCCTCCTTGATGAGGATGGCCCTCGTCCGGAACTGCTCGTCGCCGGAGGCGTTGTACTTCTCCATGATCGCCTTGACGGACTCGGCCTCGATCCGGGCCTGCGCCGGGTCGTACACGCCGCAGGGGAGGTCGCAGTGGGCGTGCACCACACGCGGGCTGGCGAGGCGATCGAAACCGGTGAGCAGTCGGTCGACGATGCGCATGGCAAGGCTCCTTGATCGAACGGGAACGCGATGACGTCGCCGGCCACCTTACCCACCAAGCCGGGCAGAGCCCACCGGCGCCGGCCGGCGGGGGCGTCGGGGCACCACCGCGGCGCCGTCGCCGCCGCGGTGGTGCTGGCGATCGTGGGGGGGTGCGTCGCCGCGGTGCGGCCCCGCCGGGTGGTGGTCGGCGGCGACAGCATGCGGCCCACCCTGCACCCGGGCGACCGGTTGCTCGTCCTCCGCTACCGCCGCCCGCGCCCTGGCGACGTGGTGGCGCTGCGTGACCCGCGCCATCCCACCCGCCTGCTGGTCAAGCGGGTGGTGCGGGTGCTCGGCCACACGCTGGCCGTCGAGGGCGACAACGCCCGGGAGAGCACCGACAGCCGGGTGTTCGGTCCGGTGCCCCGCTGGCAGGTGCTGGGCATCGCGGTGCGGCGGTACGCGCCCGCCCACCGGGCCGGCCCCGTGCGGTGATCGGCGCCGTGGCCCGCGTGCTGCCACCGCATCGGGGGGAAGCGGCGGCCTGTCGCATCGCTGTCGGGGGAGTGACGGTCCGGGAGGTACGATCGGCGGCGATGACGTGGCTCTCGTCCGAGCTCGAGCGGCTGCTCGCCCCCGACTACCTCGAGGGCGTGCGGGCGAAGTCGCTCCAGGACATCCGAGCCATGCGGGCCGAGTGCCAGGCAGCGGAGACGGCGGTGTCCTACCTGCGTCGCCTGGCGCAGGGCCGGCTCGACATCATCCACGCCTTCCTCGACCGCCGCGAGGAGGGGACGGCCAGCGGGGACCTGACGGCACTGGTGGAGGAGCTGCCGGCCATCATCGCGGCCGGGCCGCCCCGGCCGGCGGGCCCGGGACGCCTGCCGGCGCAGCTGGCTCCCGACACCGAGCTCGACGACCTGACGGCGGAGATCGATGCCGTCCTCGACGCCGGGCGCATCGGGGACCTGCCGCGCCTGACCGTCGAGGAGCTGCACGAGGTGGCGGAACGGCTCGGCGCGGTGGAGCACCGCATCTCCCAGGAGCGCCGGGCACTGCACGAGCGGATCGACCGCTTGCAGGCCGAGATCGTGAGCCGGTACAAGGCGGGAGAGGCGTCCGTCGACGGGCTGCTGGCCTGACCGGCTGGGACTGGCCCCGTGACCAAGCCCCTGCCCGAGCGCTGGCACCAGCTCGGCGCCTTCATCCGGGACCAGCGCAACAGTGCCCGGCTCTCCCTGCGCCGGTTGTCGGAGCTGGCGGGCATCTCCAACCCCTATCTGAGCCAGATCGAGCGGGGACTGCGCCGGCCCTCGGCGGAGATCCTCCAGCAGATCGCCAAGGCGCTGCGCATCTCCGCCGAGACCCTCTACGTCCAGGCCGGGATCCTCGAGGCCGACGACGGGCGCACCGATCTGGTCCGTCACATCCTGGCCGATCCCCATCTCACCGAGCAGCAGCGCCAGGCGCTCATCCAGATCTACCTCTCGTTCCGCCGCGAGAACGACGAGCTGCACGGGCGCGGCGCTGCCGCCGCCGACGGTGCCGGTGGGGACCGGCCCGGCACCAGCTCGCACCCCGTCCCCGCCGACGCCCCCACGGAACCACCCGGGATCGGGGTGGGTGCCGAGCCTCACGGCGCCGGCAGCGCGGAGGCGCCACCCGGGTAGGCTCGTCGCCGGTGCGACGCCTGGCGGTGATCTCCCTCCACACGTCTCCCCTCGCCCAGCCCGGGACCGGCGACGGCGGCGGGATGAACGTGTACGTGCGGGAGCTGACCACCGCGTTGGCCCGGGCTGGCGTGGAGTGCGACGTCTACACCCGAGCCTGGTCCGCCGACCTGCCCGCGACGGTCACCGTCGAGCCGGGGTTCCGGGTCCACCACGTGCCGGCGGGCCCGCTGGCGCCGGTCCCGAAGGAGCAGCTGCCGGCGGTGGTCGACGAGTTCACCGACGCGGTGCTCGGGCTGATGGCCTCGGGTGCGGGGGTCGACCCCGACGTCGAGGAGGCCGCGGGGTTCGACGCCGTCCACGCCAACTACTGGCTGTCGGGGCTGGTGGGTCACCGGCTCAAGCACGAGCTGGACCTGCCGCTCGTCTCCACGTTCCACACCCTTGCCCGGGTGAAAGCCGAGGCCAGTCCGGAGGAGGTGTCGACCGACGAGCCCCACCGCCGGGCCGAGGCCGAGGCCGCCGTCATCGGGTGCTCGGAGATCGTGCTGGCCTCCTGCAGCGTCGAGGCCGACCAGCTGGCCGCGCTCTACGGCGCCGACCCCGACCGGGTGCGGGTGGTTGCTCCCGGCGTCGACCACGCGTTCTTCGCGCCCGGCGATCGGGCCCAGGCTCGCCGTGCCCTGGGCCTGCCTGCCGGCGATCCCATCCTGCTGTTCGTCGGTCGCATCCAGCCGCTCAAGGGGGTGGCTGTGGCCGTGCGGGCCCTGGCTGTCCTGGACGACCGGCCCGATGCCCGGCTGGTGGTGGTGGGCGGGCCCAGCGGTCCCCACGGCAGCCAGCACCTGCGCGAGGTCCGGGCGCTCACGGTCGCGCTGGGGGTGGCGGATCGGGTGGAATTCGTGGAGCCGCAGCCGCACGAGCTGCTGTCGACCTACTACCGCGCCGCCGACGTGTGCGTGGTCCCCAGCCGATCGGAGTCCTTCGGCCTCGTCGCCCTGGAAGCCGCGGCGTGCGGCGTGCCGGTGGTGGCCGCCGCCGTGGGGGGGCTCACGACGCTCGTGGACGACGGCCGAACCGGCCTGTTGGTGGAGGACCCCACGCCCGGCGCGTTCGCCCGAGCCGTGGCCCGGCTGCTCGACGACCCCGGACTGGCGCGGTCGTTCTCCCGTGCGGCGACGGTCCGTGCGGCCCGCTACACCTGGGCCTCGGCCGCGGCCGTGCTGCGTGCCACCTACGACGAGCTCGCGGCCGAACGCCTCGTGGGCTGCAGCTGACCGCCGGCGATCTCCGGCTTCGCGGAGCCCCAGCCGGTAACCTGCGGCTCGTGATGCCGGCGGTGGCGATCGTAGGTGGCGGCCGGATGGGCACCGCCCTCGCCGGTGGGCTGCTGGCGGCGGGCTGGGAGCCGGCGGCACTGACCGTGGTCGAAGCCGACGCTGCCCGGCGGCGGCAGCTGGAGCACGAGCTGCCCGGGGTCCCGATCGTCGGGGAACCGGTGGCGACGGCCGGGGCGGTGGTGGCCGTCAAGCCGGCCGATGGGGAGGCAGCGTGCCGTGCCCTGGCGGCCACCGGCACCCGGCGCGTGCTGTCGATCATGGCCGGGGTCACGGCGACGACCCTCCAGCGCTGGCTCGGCCCCGACGTGGTGGTGCTGCGCGCCATGCCCAACACGCCCGCGCTGGTGCGGGCCGGCGTGTCGGCGCTGGCGCCGGGGCCTGGTGCTGGGCAGGAGGACGTGGCCTGGGCCACCGGCATCCTCGAGGCCGTGGGCACGGTGGTGGCGGTGGCCGAGGGTGCCCTCGACGCGGTGACGGCCCTGTCGGGTTCGGGTCCGGCCTATGTGTGCCTGGTGGCCGAGGCGCTGGTCGAAGCGGGCGTGCTCGTCGGCCTGGCCCGTCCCCTCAGCCGCACCCTGGCGCTCCACACCCTGGCGGGCGCCGCCCGGCTGCTCGTCGAGTCGGGCCAGGAGCCCGAGTCGCTGCGTGCCCAGGTGACATCACCCGGCGGCACGACGGCGGCGGCGCTGCGCGTGCTCGAGGCGAAGGCCGTGCGATCGGCCTTCCTGGAGGCGGTGGCCGCGGCCGCCGAGCGTGCCCGCCAGCTCGGCACCTGAAAGCTGCGAGCCGGGCTGGGGAGGAGCCGGCGGCGCGCCAGCGCGCTGTCGCCGGTGCCACCCGCTGCACGGCCGATCAGAATGACATCTGTGTCATTCGATGGTCTCCCACTTTCCCCACGCGCCACAACGGCGTACAGTCGCCTCAGGGCGGAAGGGGTGATTCCACTGACTCGGGACGACGGAACCAGGGCGCACTACCTGACGGTGCGCGAGGTGGCGGACACGCTGCGCGTGTCGGCGATGACGGTCTACCGGCTGATCAATTCGGGCCAGCTGCCTGCGGTCAGGGTGGGCAAGTCCTTCCGCCTGCGCGAGGACGACGTCAACCGCTACCTCGACGAGCGGTACACCCGCGCCGGGTGAGCCGGGGGCGCCTGCGATCACCGTGCCTCACGACGCGCGTCGGGCGACCGGGTGCGTCTTCGTGCTCACCGACTACGGCTCCCGTGACGAGTTCGCGGGCGTGGTGCGGGCGGTGGTGGTGCGCGAGGCACCGGGGGCGTCCGTGGTGGACCTGACCCACGAGATCCCGCCCTTCGACGTGCGGGCCGGCGCGTTGGCCCTCGAGCGCTGCGTGGTCCACCTGGGGCCCGGCGTGGTGCTGGGCGTGGTGGATCCCGGCGTCGGGACGGCACGCCGACCGGTGGCCGTGGCGGTGGCGGGGCACGCTGATGGCCGCCGTGCACCGAGCCATTTGGTGGGCCCCGACAACGGGCTGCTCGTGTGGGCGGCCGAGGCCCTCGGTGGCGTGGCCGCCGCCGTCGAATTGCCCCGGCCCCCTGCCGGTGCCCCGGCGACCTTCGACGGCCGGGACCTCTTCGCCCCCGCAGCGGCACAGCTGTGGGCCGGTGCACCCCTCGCCCGCCTGGGCACCCCGATCGACCCGCACACCCTCGTCCGCCTCGAGCCGCCGGTACTGCGGGCCGAGCCCGGGGCCCTCGAGGCCGAGATCCTCTGGATCGACCGGTTCGGCAACGTCCAGCTCGCGGCCCGGCCTGCCGACGCCGCTGCGGCCCAGCTGGCCGCCGGTGCCACCCTCGCCCTCAGCGTGCCGGCCCGGTCCGCGGCCGAGCCGCCAGGCGCAGCCGTGCTCGCTGCCGTTCGCCAGGTCACCTCGTTCGGCGCCATCGGGCCGGGTGAGGTGGGTCTGCTCGTCGACGCCAACGGCCGGCTGGCGCTGGCGTGCGATCGCCGCCCGGCCGCCACCGTGCTCGGGGTGCGTGAGGGTGAGGTGGTGCGCCTGGCCCTCGCCGAGCCCTAGGGTGCAGGCGCCCGGACCACGACTCACCCACGACGCCACCACGGCACGCCACAGGAGGACGGGACGGCAACGCCATGACCAGGCAATGGAGTGCGTCATGACCAGGCAACGGAGTGCGAGGTGAACCTGGCCGCGCTGGTGAGCGCACATCCCGGCGAGGCGAATGCCGTGCACGATGGCGATCGATGGCTGTCGTGGGCCGAGGTCCGCGCGCAGGCGGGTGCGGTCGCCGCCGCGCTGTCGGCTGCCGGCGTGGCACCCGGCGACCGGGTGGTCCTGGCACTGCCCACCTCGCCCGCGTTCGTGGTGGCGTACCTCGGCGTGCTCGCCACCGGCGCCGTGGCCGTGCCGGTCAACCCGTCCAGTCCCCCCGACGAGCTGGCAGGCGAGCTGGCCCAGGTCGCACCGGCCGCCCTGGTGGCCACCGGCGCGGGAGCGGCCGCCGCGGCGCACCTCGACCTGCGAGCGCATGGCATCTCGCCCGTGCAGCTGCCCGACGCGCTGCCCGCTGGCGCCCGTTTCGTGCCGGTCGAGCGCAGCGAGGCCGATCTGGCCGTGCTCCTGTTCACCTCGGGCACCGCCGGGGCGCCGCGCCCGGCCATGCTCACCCACGGCAACCTCGTGGCCAACCTCCGGCAGATGCTGGCGTTGCCGGGCGAGCTGGTGCGGTCCGGTGACGTGGGCCTGGCGGCCGTGCCGCTGTTCCACGTGTTCGGGCTGAACGTGGCGCTGGGCCTGGCCCTGGCCACCGGGTCGGCGCTCGTCCTGCAGGAGCGGTTCGACCCCCGCGCTGCGCTGGCGTTGGTGGACGCGTTGGACGTGACCCTGCTCGTGGGGGCGCCGGGGATGTTCGCGGCCTGGGCCGACCTGCCCGATGTCCCCGCCGACGCCTTCAGCGGCGTGCGGCGGGCGCTGGCAGGGGCGGCGGCCCTGCCGCCCGAGGTGGCGGCACGGTTCGAGGCTCGCTTCGGCGTGACCCTGTGGCAGGGGTACGGGCTCACCGAGGCGGCACCGGCGGTGGCGAGCTCGCTGGGGACCGGGCGCAACCGGCCCGGGTCGGTGGGTCGGCCGGTGCCGGGGGTGGAGGTCCGTGTCGTCGACGACGCCGGCGAGGACGTCCTGATCGGCGACCCAGGGGAGATCTGGGTGCGCGGTCCCAACGTGTTCCCGGGGTACTGGCGCGACCCGCTGGCCACGGCCGAGGTGCTGACCCCCGACGGGTGGCTGCGGACCGGCGACATCGGCGTCATCGGGGAGGACGGCGACCTCTCCGTGGTCGACCGGGCCAAGGACCTCGTGATCGTGTCGGGGTTCAACGTGTACCCCGGCGAGGTCGAGCGGTGCGTGGCCGAGGTGCCGGGGGTGGCCGAGGTCGTCGTGGTGGGCCAACCCGACCCTGTCACCGGCGAGGCGGTCGAAGCGGTCGTGGTGCGCGCCCCGGGGGCGACGGTGACGCCGGCGCAGGTCATCGACCACTGCGCCCGCCGGCTGGCCCGCTACAAGTGTCCGGCGTCGGTGCGCTTCGTGGACGAGCTGCCCCGCGGGCTCACCGGCAAGGCCTTGCGGCGGGCGTTGCGGACCCAGCCGGCGTGAGATCGGGCCCCGGCGGCACCCGCACCCGCCGCCTCGGTGCCGGCGCCGGCTACCGGGCCGTGGGCGGTGATCGGGGCCGTCGACCCGGAGGCCACCAGGAAGCCGGTGAACAAGATGGCCACGCCCACGGCCAGCGACACGGCGAACGCGGTCGCCTGATCGGCCACCGACTGCAGGAGCCCGCCTGCCCCGGTGACCAGCGTGCCCGCCGCGATGAGCAGGTTGCCCACCGCCCGGCGGCCCGACGTGCGACGGGTGCGCCAGGCGCTCCACAGCGAGCCGCCCAGCACCACCACCGATCCGCCGCCCGAGCCCACCGCGGCCAGGACCCGCGGCAGGGGACCGAACACCTGCGATCCCTGGGGGAGCCGGTGTACGGGCAGCGCGTGCGTGAACGGCGCGCTCAGCAGGACGCCGGCGGCGAACCCCGCACCCACGGCCACCGCGACGGCCGCCGTGTCCCCCACGCGCCGGCCACCGAGGAGATAGAGGGTGCCGATGGCCAGCACGGGGACGTCGAGCACGGCACCGGCCAGGTAGAACAGGCGGAAGGCGGCACCGCTCCAGCCTCCCTCGCTGCCGGCGGCCAGGGTGCCGGCGGCCAGGGCGAACAGCGCCAGGGCCACCGTCCACGCCGCTTCGTGGCGGGCGCGGCGCACCAGCCACCGCTCGGCGGTCGACAGGCAGAACGCCACCGCCACCAAGGTGGCGCCCACGGCGAAGGCGGTGTCCACGACGGCGCACCAGCGTAGGCGGTGCGGACCACCGGCCTGGTGCGCCGGTTTGGTGCTCCGGCTTGGTGCGCCGTGGACCGGGGTCGGTACGATCCGCCGCCGTGACCGCCCAGCGCCGGATCCCCGAGGCCACCGTGGCACGGCTGCCCGTGTACCAGCGCATCCTCCTCGAGCTGGTCCGCTCGGGCACCACCACCGTCTCCTCGGACCAGCTGGCCGAACTGGCCCGGGTGAACGCCTCCAAGGTCCGCAAGGACCTGTCGTTCCTCGGCTCGTTCGGGACCCGGGGCTCGGGCTACGACACGGAGTTCCTGCTCGCCCAGATCGACCGCGAGCTGGGCCTCGACGGCGACTGGCCCATGGTCATCGTGGGGTTGGGGAACCTCGGCCGAGCGCTTGCCAACTCGCCGGGGTTCACGTCGCGGGGGTTCCGGGTCTCGGGGCTCTTCGACGTGGAGCCGTCGCTGATCGGGACGCGCATCCGGGGCGTGACCATCCGCCACCTCGACGAGTTCGAGCAGGCCGTGGCCGAGGATCCACCCGTGATCGGGGTCATCGCCACGCCGGCGGCGGTGGCCCAGGCGGTGGCCGACCGCATGGTGGCGGCCGGCGTGGGCTCGCTGCTCAACTTCGCGCCGCTGGTCCTCCACGTGCCGTCCACCGTGCTGCTGCGCTACGTCGACCTCTCGATCGAGCTCCAGGTGATGAGCTTCTACCTGTCGCACCGGGACCACCCGGGGACGACCGGCGCGTCGTCGCCCCTGCCGCACCCGGTTGGACTGACCAGCGCCGAGCCCGGCTGACCGCACCGCGCGCACCGCACCGCGCGCACCGCACTTCACGCACCGCACTTCGCGTACCGCACCTCGAGTACCGCATCTCGCGCACTGAGCCTGCGCCGCGACGGCGCGGGCGCGGCCGTGGGCCGTCTGGCGCCCGCCGAGGCGGACCGGCATCCTGGTAGTGGGCCGCTGTCGGGAGCCGGCACCCGTCGGCCGCACCGGCCCGAGGTACCCGGCCGGGCAGTGACCCGCCGGAGGAGGAGGCGTTCGGGCCCGTGTCGGTCGTCGTCGTGGGACTCGAGCAGCACCAGGCGCCACTCGAGCTGCTCGAGCGGGTCGCCATCCCCGAGGCGGAGCTCGACAAGCCGCTGGCCGCCCTGCGCGCACGCGCGAACCTCACCGAGGTGGTGGTGCTCTCCACCTGCCTGCGGACCGAGCTGTACGCCGTGGTCGAGCGCTTCCACGACGGCGTCGCCGACCTCCAGGACTTCCTCGCCGCCCGGGCCGGGTCGAGCGTGGAGGCACTGGCCGAGCACCTGACGGTCCTCTACGACGATGCCGTGGCCCTGCACCTCTTCGAGGTCGCCGCCGGGCTGCGCTCGGCCGTGCTGGGCGAGTCCGAGGTGCTCGGTCAGGTCCGCCGGGCCGGCGAGCGAGCGGCGGCCGAGGGGGCGTCGGGTCCGGTGCTGGGAGCGCTGTTCCGGCGGGCGGTCCAAGCCGGCCGGCGCGTGCGCACCGACACGGGCATTGCCCGGGGGAGCACCTCGCTGTCGCACGTGGCAGTCGAACTGGCTGCCAGCCGGATGGGGGGCACCCTGGCCGAGCGGTCGGTGCTGGTCGTGGGGGCGGGCGAGATGGCCGAGGGCATCGTGGCGGCACTCGCCGCTCAGTCGCCGTCACCCCCCCGGGTCGTGGTGGCCAACCGGACACCGGGTCGGGCGAAGGCCCTGGCCGCCCGGGCAGGAGGTTCGGTCGTCGACCTGGACGGACTCCCGAGGGCGCTGGCGGACGCGGACGCCGTGCTCGTGTCCACCGGGGCCGCCGTGGCGGTGCTCGGTGCCGACCTGCTGGTGCCGGCGTTGGCATCCCGGGCGGGGCGGGCACGGGGCCTGCCGCTGGTCGTGGTCGACCTGGGGGTGCCGCGCAACGTGGACCCGGCGGTGCGGGCGCTCGGGGGGATCGAGCTGTATGACATGGACGACCTGCGTGCGCACGCCGAACGGGCCATGGCGGGACGTCGCGGCGAGGTGGCCCGGGCCGAGGCCATCGTGCGCGAGGAGCTCGAGCGGCACCGGGTCGAGTCCCGCGCCCGGGGCGCGGCCCCGGTCGTGGCCGCGCTGCGCGGCCGGGTCGACGAGATCCGCCGGGCCGAGCTGGAGCGTCTGCGGGGCCGGCGCGGGTTGAGTGACGCCCAGTGGCAGGCCGTGGCCGACGCGACCGCCGACGTGCTGGCGAAGGTGCTGCACCAGCCCACGATCGTGCTCAAGGAGGCGGCCGGCACGCCCCGCGGCGAGCGGCTCACCGAGGCCCTGCGCACCCTGTTCGGCTTGTAGGTGGTCGTGGGCTCCCGGCCTGCTGCGACCCGGACGCTGCGCATCGCGACCCGCGGCTCGCCCTTGGCGCGCTGGCAGGCCCACCGGGTTGCCACCCTGCTGGCTGCCGTGCCGGGCGCGCCCGCCATCGAGCCGCTGATCGTCCGCACGACGGGGGACGAGCGTGCCGACCGGCCGCTGTCGGAGCTGGGCGGTCAGGGGGTGTTCGTGAAGGAGGTGCAGGCGGCGGTGCTCGACGGCCGCGCCGACCTCGCCGTGCACTCGGCCAAGGACCTGCCGTCGCAGACGCCTGCCGGCCTGGTCCTGGCGGCTGTACCCGTGCGTGGCGATCCCCGCGACGCGCTCGTGGGTGCTCGGCTGGCGGACCTGCCGTGCGGGGCGGTGGTGGCCACCGGGTCGGTGCGCCGGCGCGCCCAGCTGGCCTGGCTGCGCCCCGACCTCACCTTTCGCGAACTCCGGGGGAACATGGCCACCCGCCTGGCCCGGGCCGAGCAGGTCGGCGCGGGCGTCGTGGCGTTGGTGGCCCTCGAGCGGCTGGGCCTCGTCGGGCGGGTGACCGACGTGCTCTCGCCCCGACTCGTGCTCCCCCAGGTCGGCCAGGGCGCGCTGGCGGTCGAGTGCCGCGCCGGGGACGGGGCCGTCCTCGAGTTGCTCGGTGCCATCGACGACGCCCGGTCGCGGGCCGAGCTCGAGGCCGAGCGCGCCTTCCTGGCCGCCTTGGGCGGGGGGTGCACGTTGCCCGCCGGTGCCCTGGGGCGCCGCAGCGGCGACGGACTCGTCCTCGAGGGGATGCTGGCCTCACGTGACGGGCGCGTGGTCGTGCGCGACCAGGTCGAGGGCGACGACCCGGTGACGGTGGGCCGTGCGCTGGCTGCCCGCCTGCTGACCCAGCGTGGGGGTGCCGCGCTCGGCGACTGGGCCGGGGCCGGTGGCGGGGGAGCGCGGTGACCGTCTATCTGGTGGGTGCAGGACCGGGCGACCCGGGGCTGCTCACCCGACGGGGCGCCGAGCTGCTGGCGAGGGCTGAGGTGGTGGTCCACGACCGGTTGGTCGCGCCCGAGCTGCTCGACCTGGCGCCGCCGAGCGCCCTGCGCATCGACGTCGGCAAGCGGCCGGGTGCCGGACCCCACCGGCAACACGACATCAACGCCCTGCTGGTCGAGCACGGCCGGCGCGGCGCCGAGGTGGTGCGGCTCAAGGGTGGCGACCCGTTCCTCTTCGGCCGGGGCGGCGAGGAAGCCGAGGCCCTGGCGGCAGCCGGGGTGCCCTTCGAGGTCGTCCCCGGCGTCACCTCGGCCCTGGCGGCACCGGCCTATGCCGGGGTGCCCGTCACCCATCGGGGCATCTCGACCTCGGTCACCGTCGTGACCGGGCACGTGGGCGATCCCTCGGCTCCGGGGGGCGTGGACTGGGCTGCGCTGGCCAAGGCCGGCGGCACGCTGGTCATCCTGATGGGCATGGCCACCCGAGCCGAGATCGCACGGGAGCTGGTGGCGGGCGGGCGTTCCCCCGCCACGCCGGTGCTCGTGGTCCGGTGGGGGACGACCCCCGAGCACCGCTCCGTGCGCTGCACGCTCGGCGAGCTGGCCGGCGTGGCACTGGAACCCCCGTGCGTGATCGTGGTGGGCGAGGTGGCGGGGCTGGACCTGGGGTGGTTCGAACGCCGGCCCCTGTACGGGGTGACGGTGGTCGTCACCCGTGCGCGCCGGCAGGCGGACGCCATGGCCGCGGCCTTGGCCCAGGCGGGGGCGCGCGTCGTGTGCCTGCCGGTGATCGCGGTGGCCGATCCGGCCGACGGCGGCCGGGGGCTGGCGCTGGCGGCGCAGCGGGCGCGTGCCTATGACTGGATCGTGTTCACCTCGGCCAACGCGGTGGAGCGGTTCACCGCCTGCCTGCGCGACGGGCGGGACCTCGGGCGCGCACGCCTGGGTGCGGTGGGCCGGGCCACGGCCGAGGCCCTGGCGCGTGCCGGCCTGGTGGCCGACCTGGTGCCGGCGCGTGCCACGGCGGAGGACCTGGTGCAGGCCATGCCCTCGGCACCGGCGGTGCCCGCCGGGGGTGACACCGGGCGCGTGCTGTTCCCCCGGGCGGCTGGCGCCCGTGAGGTCCTCGCACGCGGCCTGCGGGCCAAGGGGTGGCTGGTCGACGAGGTCGAGGCCTACCGGACGGCCCTCGCCACGCCCGCCGACGGGGCGACGCCCGACGCGATCGAGGCGGCACGGCAGGCCGACGTCGTCACGTTCACCTCCCCCTCCACCGTGTCGGCCTTCGTGCAGCTGGCGGGGGCCGGGTCCCAGCCCCGGGTGGTGGCCTGCATCGGGCCCGTCACTGCCGAGGCCGCCCGCACCGCCGGCTTCGGGGTGGACGTGGTGGCGGCCGACCAGTCGGCGTCGGGGCTGGTCGACGCGTTGGTGGCGCACCTGGGACCCCTGGCGGGCGCGGGCCGGGGGCACGCATAGGCTCGATGGGCATGGCGCACCCCCGTGTCCCTGTGGCCGGCTTCCCGGCCCGGCGCATGCGGCGGCTGCGGCGGACCCCGGCGTTGCGCCGCCTCGTGGCCGAGACCGCCCTGTCGGTCGACGACCTCATCGCGCCGCTGTTCGTGCGGGAAGGGATCGACGAGCCCGTTCCCATCGCCTCGCTGCCCGGCCACGTGCAGCACACGGTCGACTCGGCCGTGGCCGAGGCCAAGCGGCTGGCGGCCCTCGGGGTGCCGGGGGTGGTGCTCTTCGGCGTGCCGGCGACCAAGGACCCCACGGGGTCGGCCGCCTCCGATCCCGAGGGCATCGTGCAGGTGGCCCTGTCGGCGTTGGCCGCGGCGGTGGGGGGCGAGGTCGTGCTCATGGCGGATCTGTGCTTGGACGAGTACACCGACTCCGGGCACTGCGGCGTGCTCGACGCCCGGGGCGAGGTGGACAACGACGCCACCCTGGCGCGCTATGCCGAGGTGGCCGTGGCCCAGGCGCGTGCCGGCGCGGACGTGGTGGCACCGAGCGGCATGATGGACGGGCAGGTCGGTGCCATCCGGGCGGCGCTCGACGCGGCGGGGTACCCGCAGGTGGCGATCCTCGCCTATGCCGCCAAGTACGCGTCAGCGCTCTACGGGCCCTTCCGTGACGCCGTGGACGTGACCATCGCCGGTGGCGGGGACCGCCGTGGGTACCAGCAGGACTTCCGCAACCGGCGCGAGGCGGTGCTGGAGGTGGCGCTCGATGTGGCCGAAGGAGCCGACATCGTGATGGTGAAGCCGGCGGTCGCCTACCTCGACGTGGTGGCGGCCGTGGCCGAGCACGCCGCCGTTCCCGTGGCCGCGTACCACGTGAGCGGTGAGTACGCCATGGTGAAGGCGGCGGCCGAACGCGGGTGGCTGGATGGCGACGCCGTGCTGCTCGAGCACCTCACCGCGATCAAACGGGCCGGTGCGTCGATGATCCTGACCTACGCCGCGGCCGAGGTCGCCGCTGCCCTCCAGCGATGACCGACGGCCGCCTGGGGGCCCCGGGGCCGACGGGACCCGGGGCCGCGGCCGGCGGACCCACCGCCGTCTCGCCACCCACGGGCGAAGTGCCCGCCGGCGGGGCGGCCGGGACCCCGGCGACGAACGCCGCCTGGTTCGAGCGGGCGTGTGCGGTCATCCCCGGCGGGGTCGACTCGCCGGTGCGCTCGTTCAGTGCGGTCGGCGGCACGCCCTACACGGTGGTCTCGGGCGAGGGTGCCTACGTGGTCGACGTGGAGGGGCGGCGCTACCTCGACCTGGTGCAGTCCTACGGCGCGGTCCTCCTCGGCCACGCGCATCCCGCCGTCACCGAGGCGGTGGCACGCCAAGCGGCACGGGGCACGACCTTCGGCGCGCCCACGCCGGGCGAGGTGCTGCTGGCCGAGGCCATCTGTGCGCGGGTGGAAGGGTGCGAGCAGGTGCGGTTGGTGTCCTCGGGCACCGAGGCCGTGATGAGCGCCGTGCGGGTGGCCCGCGGCTTCACCGGTCGCAGCGTGGTGGTGAAGTTCGACGGCTGTTACCACGGCCATGCCGACGTGCTGCTGGCAGGCGCAGGCAGCGGCGTCGCCACCTTGGGGTTGCCCGGCTCGGCCGGGGTCCCTGCCGGGGCGGTGGCCGACACCCTGGTGGTCCCCTACAACACCGTGCCCGAGCTGAACGAGCGGGTCGCGTGCGTGGTGGTCGAGCCGGTGGCGGCCAACATGGGCCTGGTGCCGCCCGCCGCTGGCTTTCTCAGCGGACTGCGGGCGGCGTGCGACGCCGTGGGGGCGCTGCTCGTGTTCGACGAGGTCATCACCGGCTTCCGCCTGGGGGAGGGCGGCGCGACAGCCGCCACCGGCGTCACCCCGGACCTGTGGTGTTTCGGCAAGGTCATCGGGGGCGGCCTCCCGGTGGGTGCCTTCGGGGGCCGTCGGGACGTGCTGTCGGTGCTCGCTCCCAACGGTCCGGTGTACCAGGCCGGCACCTTGTCGGGGAACCCGCTGGCGACGGCTGCGGGGCTGGCCGTGCTCGAGCACGTTCAGCCGGCGGACTACGCGGCCCTCACCCGGCGCGTGGCCGTGTTCGCTGCGGGGCTGGCCGAGGCCATCGCCACCGCCGGCCTGCCCGTGCAGGTCCCCACGGTCGGCCCCCTCGTGGGGCTGTTCTTCGCCGACACGGCCGTGGTGGACGCCGCCGGGGCGCGTGCTGCCGCCGCCAACGGCCTGTACCGGCGGTTCTTCGCCGCCATGTTACGGCGAGGGGTGGCCCTCGCCCCGGGCGCCTACGAGGTCATGTTCCCCGGGCTGGCCCACGGTGCGGCCGAGCTCGACATGGTGGTGAACGCTGCCGCCGACGCCGCGGCCGAGGTCGCGGCTGGGGGGGCGGCGGGCTGACCCACCCGCTGGCGGGCAGCGAACCGGGCGACTGCCTACCGGGCCGCCATCCACCGGGGCGCGTCGATCCTCGGGGCGGGAGGTGCCTCGGTCCGGCCAGCTGGCGTGGTTACCATGCGCCCGACGTGAGTGCTGCGCCGGACCATCCTCTGCACCCAGACACGCTGCTGCATCCAGACACGCTGCGGCCGCGGCGGCGGCCGTGGTGACCACCGACGCGCCGGCGCGCCCGGCAAGGGGACGTCCGACGGGCGGGGAGCGCCGTGCCGGTGCCAGGGTCGACTGGCCGGCACCGCGCGTACTGGTTCCCCTGGCGGTGCTCGTGCTGCTCGTCGGTCTCGTCTTGGACTTCACCACGACGTCGCACCTGTGGCTCGACGAGGCGCTGACGGTCGACATCGCCCGGCTGCCGCTGGGCCAGATCCACCAGCACCTCCTCCACGACGGCGCTCCGCCCCTGTTCTACGTGCTGCTGCACGTCTGGATGGGGGTCTTCGGTACCTCGGACGTCGCCGTGCGCGCGCTGTCGGGGTGCTTCGCCTGCGCCATGGTGCCGCTGGTGTGGGTGGCGGCCCGCCGACTGGGCGGCCCGGTGGTGGCCGCGGCGGCGGTGCTGCTCACCGTCACGTCCCCCTTCGTGGTGCGCTATGCCACCGAGACCCGGATGTACGCCCTGGTGATGCTGCTCACGGCCGCGGGCACCGTGGCCCTGCAGCGGGCGCTGCGCCGACCCCGTGCCGGCAACCTGCTCGCGGTGGCGCTGTGCGGGGCCCTGTTGCTCTACACCCATTACTGGGCCCTGTACCTGGTGGCGGTGACCGGGGCCTGGCTGCTGTGGCGCTGGCGGTGGGGACCGGGGGAGCAGCGGCGAGGGGCTGGTGCTGCCCTGGGAGCGCTGGCAGTGGGCTGCGTCGCATTCGTCCCGTGGGTGCCCACGTTCCTCTACCAGGCGCGCCACACCGGCACGCCGTGGGCCGCTCCCGCCGATTTCGCCGCCATGGTCAACGCGGTCAGCTCCTTCGCCGGGGGTGGGACCAATCAGGGCCGGGCCCTGGGCCTGCTGTACTTCGCCCTGGCGGGTGTGGGCCTGCTCGGGGTCACTGCGGGCCGCTTCACCATCGAGCTCGACCTGCGGACCCGTCCACGGGCGCGGGGCCTGGCCGTGGTGCTGGTGGGGACCTTGGCACTGGCCATCGTGTTCGGGTACGTGAGCCGGTCCGCGTTCTCGGCCCGGTACGCGGCGGTGGTGTTCGTGCCGCTCGTGCTGCTGGTGGCCCTCGGCACCGCCACCATCGGCGACCGCTGGGCTCGCACCGCCGTGGTCGGCGCTGCCGTGGTGTTCGGCCTGGCCGGCAGCGTGCCCAACGTCTGGGCCCAGCGGACCCAAGCCGGCCAGGTGGCCGCCGTGCTCCAGCGCCTCGGGCGGCCCGGTGACGTGGTGGCGTACTGCCCCGACCAGCTCGGCCCCGACGTGGCCCGCCTGCTGCCGGACACCTACGTCCAGACCACCTTCCCCCGACGGACGAGCCCCCGGTTCGTCGATTGGGTGGACTACGCCCGGCACACCGAAACGGCCAGTCCGGCGGCATTCGCCTCCTACGTCGAGCGGCTCAGCGGGGGCGTCCACCAGATCTGGCTGGTGTGGGCACCGGGGTACCAGACCTACGGCACGAAGTGCGAGTCCATCGAGACCCACCTGCTCGCCGATCGGTCCCTCGGCGCCCGCGAGCAGTTCGCTCCCAACGGCCGCCGCTACTACGAGCCCATGGAGCTGGTGCGGTTCGTGCCGCTGCGTCCGGCGGCCCCAGCCAGCGGCCCGGGGTCCTGACCGGCGCGATGCGGTCCAGAGGGCCCTGCGCGAAGGCGTGCCGGGCCAGCGCTCAGGTCGCGCCCGTGGTGTGCCGAATCCTTCCACCATGACCTCCCGACGCGTCGGCGCCGTGCTGGCGGCCGTGCTGCTCGAGCTCCCGGCCAGCGCCGCACTGGCAGGAGCGCTGGCCGGACCCGTCCCGGCATCCGCGGCGGTGCCCGCTCCCCGCGACGTGGTGCCGTCGGTCCAGCTCAAGTGGGCGGACCTGTTCGGGCCCAATTCGGGCATCGACCTGTCCTCCCCCAACCTGGCAGACCTGCAGGCCGGCGTGCCGTCGATCGTGGTGGGCTCCCGCCTCAACGGCTGCGTGTACGCCGTGCACCTCACCGACGGCACGACGACGCCCGGGTGGCCCGTGTGCACCGGGGTGGCCATCGACTCCACCCCGGCGGTGGTCCCCGCTGGCGGTGGTGCCGAGGACGTCATCGTGTCCGAGGGTGACAGCCTGGGTCTCAACGCCGGCCATGGGGGCATCGCGGCGTTCGGCGGCAGCGGGCAGGTGCTGTGGCAGCGCTTCCTGCCGGACGTGTACGGCTCCTACGGCACGACGCCGGCAGTGGCCGCCTCCCCTGCCGTGGGCGACACCGGCACCGGCACGCCCGAGGTGGTGGTGGGCGATGTCGGGCTGTCGCTGTACTCGCTCGATCCCGCCACCGGTGGCACCGTGCCCGGTTGGCCGCAGAAGACCGCGGACACCACCTTTGCCACCGCTGCCATCGCGCCGGTGGCGGGCACCCAGCAGATCGTCGCGGCCAGCGACTCGACGGCCGGGCCCGGTGCCCTCGACAACTGGAACGGCGGTGCCGTGCGCCTCATGTCGGCCAAGGGCGCGACCGGGTGGACGGATGCGAGCAACGAGGTGGTCACCTCGTCGCCCGCGGTGGGGAACCTGGACGGCTCCGGTGCGGTCGTCGTCTACGGCCACGGCCAGTACTGGAACGGATCCGACCAGGACGGGCTGACCGTCGTCGACGCCGCCACGGGGGCGCTGCGCTGGGAGGCCCATCTCGGTGGCTACACGCGTGCCTCGCCCGCGCTCGCCGACCTCGAAGGCAACGGCCAGCTGGACGTGGTCGAGCCGACGTGGCGGGCCATCGGGCAGCCCACCGGTGCGGTGGTCGACGCCTTCGCTCCCAACGGCACCCAGCTGTGGGGACCGGTGCAGCTGGCCAATCCCCCCGGTGAGTCCGGCGACCCCAACACCATCGCCGGCGGCGTGGCCACCGCCGATCTCGGGGGCGGCTACCAGGACGTGGTGGTGGCTGCCGGCCTGGGCTGGGACATCCTCGACGGGCGCACCGGGCACGTCGTCTACAGCGGCGGGCTGGGCCTCAACGACGCGCCGGGCACCAAATTCGGCGGCGACACCAACCCGGCCAACCTCAACATGCAGAACACCCCGCTCGTCACACCCGACCCCTCCGGCCAGGGGCTCGACATCGTGCTGGCCGGCACCTACGGCGGCGTGAACGGTGACGACACCCAGGGCTTCGTGGCCGTGTACCAGGTGACCAGCGCGCCGTCGTCGGTGGGCGCGGGGGCGTGGCCGCAGTTCCACCACGACCCCCAGCTCACCGGTTCGGCCATCGCGGCCCTGCCCCCGCCGGGTACCTGCGTGCCCGCCCAGCCACCGTGCACCACCGAGGGCTACTGGATGGTGGCCTCCGACGGGGGGATCTTCGCCTACGGCGCAGCCGGCTTCTACGGCTCGATGGGGGGCCACCCCCTCAATCAGCCGGTGGTGGGCATGGCCGCCACCCCGAGCGACCACGGCTACTGGGAGGTGGCCTCCGACGGGGGCATCTTCGCCTTCGGGGACGCGGGCTTCTACGGCTCGATGGGCGGCCATCCCTTGAACCAGCCCATCGTGGGCATGGCAGCCACCGCCGATGGCAAGGGCTACTGGGAGGTGGCCTCCGACGGGGGGATCTTCGCCTTCGGGGACGCGGGCTTCTACGGCTCGATGGGCGGCCACCCCTTGAACCAGCCCATCGTGGGCATGGCAGCCACCGCCGATGGCAAGGGCTACTGGGAGGTGGCCTCCGACGGGGGGATCTTCGCCTTCGGCGACGCCGGCTTCTCCGGCTCCATGGGGGGCCACCCCCTCAATGCGCCTGTGGTGGGGATCGCCGTCCCTTCCTCGGGATCGGGCTACTGGGAGGTGGCCTCCGACGGGGGGATCTTCGCCTTCGGTGTGTACTTCCGGGGTTCGGCCGGGGACATCGCGCTGAACCGCCCCGTGGTGGGGATCGCCAGCGCGAGCTGAGCGGCACCCTCGTCCCTGTTCGCGGGCAGATGTCCAGCTCGTGACGGCGCTCAGGGTGAAACGCGGCCGGCGGTGCCGTCGGGAGGCGTCACCAGCCCGATGGATGCCAGGGCGGCGTACGCCACCTCGGCAGCACCGAGCTCGTCGGGGCGCATCAAGTTGGCCATGATGCGCAGCAGCGTGGCCATGATCGGCTGTGAGTGCATGCCCGTCCACACACAGGCCTGCATGAGCCGAGGCCGGCTGATGAGGCCGACGAAGTGGCGGGCCACCTTGTAGTACAGGCCATAGGCGTCGGTGAGCCGCCGCTCGTACTCGGCCAGTGCGTCGGCCCCACCACCGCGCAGGGCGGCACCCACGCACGCCGCCGCCAGCCGCCCGGTCTCGTAGCCGTAGGCGATGCCCTCGCCGTTGAAGGGGTTGATGGAGCCACCCGCGTCCCCGATTGCCACGGCGGTCGGTCCCCACCGCGGCCCCACCGCGAAGCCCATGGGGAGCTTGCCGCCGGTGGCCGGGCCGCACGCCGCAGCGGGCGACAGCTCCCAGGATGCCGGTGCGTTGGCCAGGAACGCGGCCATGAGCTTGCCGGTGTTGACGCCCTTCCAGCGGCCCTCGGCACTCATGAGGCCGACACCCACGTTCACCCGGCCGTCGCCCAGCGGGAAGATCCACCCGTAGCCGGGCACCACCCGCCCGTGCTCGTCGCGCACGTCGAGGTGGGACTCGATGAACGGGTCGTCATGGCGCGGTGAGCGGTAGTAGCCGCGCAGCGCCAGGCCCAAGGGGTAGCTGCGGTCGCGGGCCGTGCCCAGCGCCCGGCCGAAGCGGGAGTTGGCGCCGTCGGCCACCACCACGTAGCGGGCCCGGACTTCGCGGGTGGTGCCCGTCGGGCGGTGCCGCACCACCGCGCCCGTGCACGGTGCCAGCGCGGCCCCGGCTCCCCCGGCGGCCGCGTCCGCCCGCCGCGTTCGCGGGGTGGCCGCGGACAGGGCCGCCGCCGGCAGGCCCCGGTCCGGGTCGAGGATGGGCTCGAGCGCCTCGGTCTCCTGCCACACCGTGGCCCCCGCCTTGGCGGCCCGCTCGACGACGAGCTGGTCGAGGTCGTGGCGGGTGATGACGTAGCCGTGCGAGGGGAACGACGGATGTGACGGCCAGCGCAGCTCGAGCGACATGCCGTACGCGCACGAGCGCAGGCCCTCGTAGCGGTGGGCGCCGGCCAGTGCGCCTTCGAGGCCCATGTCCTGCAGCTGGCGGACGGCCCGGGGGGTGAGACCGTCGCCGCAGGTCTTCTCGCGCGGAAAGCGCTTCTTCTCCACGAGGACGACGTCCCACCCGGCGTCGGCCAGCCAGTAGGCGCACGCCGCTCCCGAGGGGCCACCGCCCACCACGAGCACGTCGTGCACGTCGTGAGCGCGTGCTGGGCCGGTGGTGTGAGGGTCCACCGTCGGCCGCGGGGCGGGGCGAGCGCTGGGCATTGCGCTCGATGCTACGCGCCGGCGCGCCCCGGGCTGCCGGTGCCCGGACGAATGTGCTCGCGCGAACGAGCCGTGCTAGAACCGGACGCGGCCATGGACGACTACCTGCCGATCTTGGTCCTGCTCGTACTGGGCGTCCTCTTCGCCGCGCTCTCCTTCGTGGCCTCCGCCCTGCTTGCTCCTCGCAAGCGGCCCACGGCTGCCAAGTTGGCCCCCTACGAGTGCGGGATCGTCCCCGACCGCGAGCCGCCGCAGCGCTTCCCGGTGCGCTTCTACCTGGTGGCCATGATCTTCATCATCTTCGACATCGAGATCGTCTTCCTCTACCCGTGGGCCGTGGTGTTCCGCGAGCTGCGCACCTTCGGGTTCGTCGAGGTGCTCGTGTTCGCCGGGGCGGTGTTCGTGTCGTTCCTCCATCTCGTGAGCAACGGCGCCCTCGACTGGGGACCTGCCAAGCGGCTGCGGCCCGCGGCGCCGGAGCGGACCACGGGGACCACGGCGGCGAGGCTGAGCACGGGGTCGCCATCGGGCACCGGGCAGGCGGCGTAGGAGGCGGCGATGGGGCTCGAGGACCTGCACCACAATTTCCTGACCGGCCGGCTCGAGGACCTCGTCAAGTGGGCTCGGCGCAACAGCGTGTGGCCGGTCACCTTCGGTCTGGCGTGCTGTGCCATCGAGATGATGGCCGTCGGTGCCGCCGACTTCGACATCAGCCGGTTCGGGATGGAGGTCTTCCGGGCCTCGCCCCGCCAGGCCGACCTGATGATCGTGGCCGGTCGGGTGTCGCAGAAGATGGCCCCGGTGCTCCGGCAGGTCTACGACCAGATGATGGAGCCCAAGTGGGTGATCTCCATGGGCGTGTGCGCCTCGACGGGCGGGATGTTCAACAACTACGCCATCGTCCAGGGGGTCGACCAGATCGTCCCCGTCGACGTCTACGCGCCCGGATGCCCTCCCAGCCCCGAAACCCTGCTGCATGCCATCTTGACCCTCCACGAGAAGATCCGCTCCGGAGCCATCACCCGGCGACCGCAGCCGCAGGTGGCGCCCGAGGAGCTGGCGGGCTGGGTCCCGGAGCGTCCTGACGCCGTCCGGGTGGGGACGCCCCGTTGAGCACCCCCACCGAGGTGAGCGGCCCCGAGGTGGTCCAGGGTCCTGCGGCCGGCGAGGACGGTCGGCCGCTGCCACCTGGCGTCGAGGGCGTGCCCGTGGCGGCTGCGCTCACGGGGGAGCCGGTGCTGTTCCCCGAGCGGGACCGCTACCACCAGGTCGTCGAGGCAGCACAGCGCGCCGGGTACCAATTGCTGAGCGACCTGTGCGCCGTGGACTACCTCACCCACCCGGGCCGCCGCCTGCCCGAGGGGGTGCGGCCCGAGCGCTTCGAGGTGGTGTGCGTGCTCCTCTCGTTGACGGCGCCGGCGCGGCTGCGGGTCCGGGTGCAGGTTCCCGAGGCGGACCCCGTGGTCGACTCGCTGTGGGACCTGTACCCGGGAGCCGAGGCCATGGAGCGCGAGGCCTTCGACTTGTTCGGCATCGGGTTCCGTGGGCACCCCGATCTCACCCGGATCCTCATGCCCGAGGACTGGGAAGGCCACCCGCTGCGCAAGGACTACGGCGTCGGCCGCGTGCCGGTGCAGTTCAAGCAGGCGCCGGGACCGCGATGAGCGCCACGTCCGGCGACACCGGCGGCCTCGGCGCCGCCGCACCAACCCGTCCCGGTGCCGGTTCCGGCGTGCGCGCCACGGGCGCCAGCCGGCTGGCGTTCGAGACCTCGGAAGGTGCCCAGGAGCTGGCGGCCCGCCAGGTGACACCCCCGACCGAGCTGCGCCGAGAGCTCGGCGCCGTCCTCCGCCTGCCCGAAGGTGGCGTCCTCGACACCGGGGACCTCGACGTGGAGGCGCCCGACGACGAGACCATGATCATCAACATGGGGCCACAACACCCCTCCACCCACGGGGTGCTGCGCCTCATGATGGAGCTCGACGGCGAGACGGTCCTGCGCACCAAGCCGGTCATCGGGTACCTCCACACCGGCATGGAGAAGACGGGCGAGGAGCTCACCTACACCCAGGGCGCCACGAACGTGACGCGCATGGACTACCTGTCCCCGCTCAACAACGAGCTGGTCTATGCCCTGGCGGTGGAGAAGCTCCTCGGTATCGAGCTGCCGCCGAGGGCGGTGTGGATCCGCATGCTGCTGTCGGAGCTCCAGCGCATGTCCTCGCACCTCATGTGGCTGGCCACCAACGGCATGGACGTGGGGTCGACCACCATGATGATCTTCGGCTTCCGCGAGCGCGAGATGATCCTCGCCTTCTTCGAGAAGACCACGGGCCTGCGGATGAACCACAACTTCATCCGACCCGGGGGCACGGCCGCCGACCTGCCCGACGGGTGGGAGGACGACGTGGCGCTGATCTGCGACACCGTCGAGGCGCGGCTGCCCGAGTACGACGAGCTGCTCACCGGCCAGCCCATCTTCCGGGCGCGTATGGAAGGTGTGGGGACCATCACCGCGCAGGAGGCGCTCGCCCTGTCGGCCACCGGCCCGATCCTCCGATCCACCGGGATCGCCTGGGACCTGCGACGCACCATGCCCTACCTCGCCTACGACCAGGTCGACTTCGACGTGATCGTCGGCACCTACGGCGACAACTTCGACCGCTACGCCATCCGCCTCAACGAGGTGATCGAGTCCATTCGCATCGTCCGCCAGGTGCTCGACAAGATGCCCACCGGTGACTACCGCGTGCAGGACAAGAAGGTGACCCCCCCACCCCGTGCGCGCATCGACGAGTCCATGGAGGCGCTCATCCACCACTTCAAACTGTTCACGGAGGGGATCCGGGTTCCCGAAGGTGAGGTGTACGTGGCCATCGAGTCGCCGCGGGGGGAGCTTGGCTGCTACCTGGTGTCCGACGGCACGGGCAAGCCCTACCGCATGCACATCCGGGCTCCGTCGTTCGTCAACCTCCAGAGCTTGCCGGTCATGTTGCGCGGGGGACTGGTGGCCGACGCCGTGGCCACCATCTCCTCGGTGGACCCGGTCATGGGCGAGGTGGACCGGTGACGCCCCGCCGTGCCGTATCCCGCCGCGCTGCATCCCGCCGTGCCGTATCCCGGGGCGCCGTTTGCTGCCGCGTGCCCGCCCCCGACTCGGGCAGGGGGCTGGCCCCATGACGGCGTCGCCGCGCCGGCACCTCTCGCCCGATGTGGTGGTCCGGGCCAGGGAGCTCATCGCGCTGTACCCGCACCCCCGCTCGGCGCTGATCCCCATCTGCCACCTGGCCCAGGAGCAGGACGGCTGGCTCACGCCCGAGGCCATGGCGGAGATCGCCGAGCTGGTGGGGATCACGCCGGCCGAGGTGCTGGGCACGGCGTCGTTCTACGACATGCTGCACACCGAGCCGGTGGGTCGGTATCTCATCTCGGTGTGCACCAACATCGCGTGCATGCTGCGCGGTGCCTACGAACTGCTCGAGCACGCCGAGCAGCGGCTGGGCGTGCGGGCCGGGGGGACCACGACCGACGGCACGTTCACGCTCGAGGACGCCGAATGCCTGGCCGACTGCGGCCGCGCCCCGTGCCTGCAGGTCAACCACCGCTTCTTCGGCGACGTCACCCCGGAGCGCTTCGACCGGTTGGTGGAGGACCTGCGTTCCGGTGCCCTCCAGGGCGAGGTCCCGCCGCACGGCACGCTCGTGCGCGTCCGCCGGGAGGGCGGACTGCGGGTCGACGACGCCACCATCGAGGCCGAGCGGTCGGCGGCGGCACAGGCTGCCGCGGCCCGGGCCGAGGGCGGGCACGGGGGGGCCGGCTGATGGCGATCACCGAGGCCCCCCGCATCGTGACGTCGCGCCTGGCCTACGACGACTCGCACACCCTCGAGCGGTACCTGGCCACCGGCGGCTACGAGGGGCTGCGCCGGGCGCTGTCGATGACGCCGGAACAGGTCGCGGCCGAGGTCGACGCTGCCAGCCTGCTCGGGCGTGGCGGCGCTGGCTTTCCCGCCGGGCGGAAGTGGTCCATGCTGCGCAAGGCACCGGTCACCTACCTCGTGGTCAACGGCGACGAGAGCGAGCCCGCCACGTTCAAGGACCACCTGCTGCTCGAGCGCGATCCCCACCAGCTCATCGAGGGTGTCGTCATCGCCGCCTACGCCCTGCAGGTGGCACGGGCCTTCGTCTACGTCCGGGGCGAGTTCGCCCTCGGCCTCGAGCGCGTCCAGGCCGCGCTCAACGAGGCGTATGCCCACGGCGCGGTGGGCAGGGACATCTTCGGGTCGGGGTTCAGCGTGGACGTCGTGGTCCACCCGGGAGCGGGCGCCTACATCTGCGGCGAGGAGACGGCGCTGCTCGAGAGCCTCGAGGGCAAGCGGGGGTTCCCCCGGATCAAGCCGCCCTACTTCCCCGCCGCCATCGGCCTGTACGGCGCGCCCACCGTCGTCAACAACGTCGAGACGTTGTCCAACCTCCCGTGGATCCTGGTGCACGGCGCCTCGGCCTTCACGGCACTGGGTGGTGGCCGGTCGGCCGGCACGCGCCTGTTCGCACTGGCCGGCCACGTCCGCAACCCCGGCGTCTACGAGCTCGAGATGGTCAAGACGACGTTCCGGGATCTCATCTACGCGCCCGTGCTCGGAGGGGGGATCCCCGGCAACCGGGCACTGAAGGCCATCGTGCCGGGCGGTGTGTCAGCGCCGTGGTTCGGTCCCGAGCACCTGGATCTGCCCCTGGGCCAGGACGAGGTGGCCGCGCAGGGCTCCATGCTGGGGTCGGGCTCGGTGGTGGTGATGGACGAGACGACCTGCGCCGTGCGGGCTGCCTGGCGCATCACCCGCTTCTTCTGGCGCGAGTCGTGCGGCCAGTGCACTCCCTGCCGCGAGGGCAGCGGCTGGCTCGAGAAGATCCTGCACCGCATCGAGAACGGGGCGGGGCGCGAGGCCGACCTCGACCTGCTGCTCGACGCCTGCGACAACATCGCGCCCGGTCTCAGCTGGCCGCCGGCGCAGACCACCATCTGCGTGCTGGGGCCCTCGATCCCGTCGTCGATCGCCTCCGCCATCCGGATGTTCCGCGACGAATTCCTCCTCCACGTGAAAGAGGGCGGCTGTCCCCATGGCTGACCCGACCGTCACCTCGCACCACGCCATCGCCCCGGCGGCCGACGGGGAGGTGACCTTCACCCTCGACGGCCGCGCCGTCACGGCCCGGACGGGTGAGTTCCTGATCGCCGCGGCCGAGCGGGCCGGCACCTACATCCCGCGCTTTTGCTACCACCCCCGCATGGCGCCGGTCGGCATGTGCCGCATGTGCCTGGTGGAGGTGAGCGGCCCGCGCGGCGCCTCCTTGCAGCCCGCGTGCTACGTGCCGGTGACCGAGGGCATGGAGGTCGTGACCAACTCGCCCCGGGTCAAAAAGGCCCAGGACGGGGTGCTCGAGTTCCTGCTCGTGAACCACCCCCTCGACTGCCCGGTGTGCGACAAGGGTGGCGAGTGCCCGCTGCAGGACCAGACCTTGTCCTATGGGCCCGGCGAGAGCCGTTTCGTCGAGGAGAAGCGCCACTGGGCCAAGCCGATCCCCATCTCGGAGCTGGTGCTGCTCGACCGCGAGCGGTGCATCCAGTGCGGCCGGTGCGTCCGGTTCGCCGCCGAGGTGGCAGGTGAGGCGCAGATCGACTTCCTCGGGCGCGGCGACCGCGTCGAGGTCAACGTCTTCGAGGACGTGCCCTTCAGCTCGTACTTCAGCGGCAACACCGTCCAGATCTGCCCCGTCGGCGCCCTGCTGGCCGCCCCCTACCGGTTCACCGCCCGCCCGTGGGACCTGGACCAGGTCGAGTCGACCTGCACCACCTGCGCCCTCGGGTGCCGTGTGGCCGTCCAGTCCTCGGCCAACCGCCTGACCCGCCTGCTCGGGATCGACAGCGATCCCGTCAACCACAGCTGGCTCTGCGACAAGGGCCGCTTCGGGTACGAGGCGGTCAATTCGCCCGATCGGCTGACCGAGCCGCTCGTGCGCCGCCAGGCCGGTGGTGAGCTGGAACCGGCCACCTGGGCCGAGGCGTTGGGCCTGGTGGCCGAGCGGCTCTCCGCGGTGCGCACCGACAAGGGCCCGGGTGCCATCGGGGTGCTTGGCGGTGCCCGGCTCGCCAACGAGGACGCCTACGCCTGGGCGAAGCTGGCCAAGGCCGTCGTCGGCACCGACTCGGTGGACGCGCAGCTGGGCGACGGCCTGCCTGCCGAGCTGGTGCTCGGGGCGCCGCGTGCCACCATCGACGACACGTGCGCGGCCCGCTGCGTGGTGGTGCTCGCCGGCGACCTGCGCGAGGAGCTGCCCGTGCTGTTCCTGCGCCTGCGGGGGGCGGCCGAGCGCGGGCTGCCACTGGTGGAGCTGACGGCGCGGCCCACCGCCTTGACCCCCTACGCCACCTCGCTCACCGTCCTGCCGGGCGAGGAGCTGGCCGCCGCGGCGGCGCTGGCCTCAGGGTCGGTCCCGGGCGGGGGCACCGGGTCCGCGGCCGGGACGGCCGCTGCCGGCTGGCAGGCGGCGCAGCGGGCGCTGTCGGGCGTGGGCGACGAGGGCGAGGGGCTCGTCGTGGTGGTGGGGCGGCCGTCGCTGGCCACCGGCGGCGACGTGGTCGCGGCCGCCGTGGCGACGCTGGCTCGCCGCTGGCCCAAGGCACGCGTGCTGCCTGCGCTGCGCCGCGGCAACGTGATGGGTGCCCTCGACATGGGGCTGGCGCCAGGTGTCCTGCCGGGCCGGGTGCCGCTGGCGACGGGCCGGGCGTGGTTCGAGCAGGCCTGGGGATCGGTCCCCGCCGAGCGGGGCCGGGACGCCACCGCCATGCTCGGCGCCCTGGCCGATGGTGTCATGGGTGCCCTCGTCCTGCTGGGTGCCGACCCGCTCGGGGACTTCCCGGACCGCACCCTGGCCGAGCGGGCCCTGTCGTCGGGAGCGTTCGTGGTGGCGGTGGACTGCTTCCTGTCGCCGTCCTCCGCCCGGGCCGACGTCGTGCTGCCGGCCGTGATGCACCACGAGCGCTCCGGCACGACCACCAACGTCGAGGGCCGCATCACGCGGGTGGGGCAGAAGCTGGTGGCGCCGGGCCAGTGCTGGCCCGACTGGACGATCGCGGCCGAGCTGGCCGCACGAATGGGTGGCGACCTCGGCGTGACGAGTGCCGCCGAGCTCTGGGACGAGATCGAGTCGGTGGTGCCCCTGGTCCGCGGGGTGACCCGCGCCGTGCTCGACGACCCCGCGGCGCGCGACGGCGTGGTCGTGCCGCTGCCGGCCGTCCAGGTCCGCCTCGCCCTGCGGGGCGGGCCACGGCCGATCGACCCCGTCGCCACGCCGGGCATCGAGGCCGTCGAGCGCCAGGGCGCGCCGCCGCGGGCCGGTCTGGCCGAACCGCTGGGCGGTGGCGACGAGGGAGCAGGGAACGGGAACGAGGCTTCCCACCCCGCTGGACCCGGCGGGAGCGGGGCCGGGGCTGGCGAGCAGGGCATCCCCCCTGTGGCGGGCGGGCCGTCGCCGGGCGCCTTCCCCTGGCCGCCGGAGGTCCCCCCGGTGCACGTGCCCCCCCTCGACAGCTACTCGCTCCGGCTGGACGCGCCGCGCACGTTGTACGACGACGGGGTGCTGCTGGAGGCGTGTACGTCGCTCGCCGGGCTGGTGCCACCGGCGTCGGTGCGGGCCAATCCGGCGGACCTCGGCCGGCTGGGGCTGGGCAGTGGCGACCGGGTGCGCGTGCGCTCGGCGCGTGGCGCGCTGGTGGCAGCGGCCGCCCCCGACGACTCGGTGCCTCGCGGGGTCGCCAGCATCGCCTTCAACCTCGACGTCGGCGGCGACGCCGGGGCTGCGTCGCTGATCGATGCCGGCCAGCTCGTCACCGACGTCCGCCTGGAGACGCCATGACGCACCTGCTCGCGGCAGCCGCCTGCACCACCAGCGCCACCGACCCCCTGTACTGCCACGGCATGCACTGGCCGGAGCTGCTCATCACCTTGGTGAAGGTCGTCGTGGCCTTCGGGGTGCTGATGCTCGCCGTCATGCTCATGATCTGGTTCGAACGCAAGGTCATCTCCGACATGCAGAACCGGATCGGCCCCAACCGGGCGGGCCCCTTCGGTCTGCTCCAGACGCTGGCGGACGGCATCAAGCTGTTCTTCAAGGAGGACCTGGTGCCGGAGCGGGCCGACCGCTTCGTGTTCAAGCTGGCGCCCTACCTGTCGATCGTGCCGGCCTTCCTGTCGTTTACCATCGTCCCCGTCGGCGGCATCGTGTCGGTGGCGGGGCACACCTTCGAGCTGCAGGTCGCCGACCCGCCCATCGGGATCCTGTTCCTGCTGGCCATGTCCTCGGTGTCGGTGTACGGCGTGATGCTGGCGGGGTGGTCCTCGGGCTCGAAGTACCCGCTGCTCGGGTCGGTCCGTGCCTCGGCCCAGATGATCTCCTACGAGGCGGCGCTCGGTACCACGGTCACGATGGTGGTCCTGCTCACCGGATCGCTGTCGACCCGGGCCATCGTCGACGCCCAGGCGCACACGTTCTTCGCCAGCTGGTTCCTGGTCCGCACGGCGTTCGTGCCGTTCCTGCTGTTCCTGGTGGCCATCACGGCCGAGCTGAACCGCCCGCCGTTCGACCTGGTGGAGGCGGAGCAGGAGCTGGTGGGCGGGTTCAACACCGAGTACTCCTCCATCCGCTTCGCCCTGTTCTTCATGGCGGAGTTCATGAACACGATCACCATGTCGGCCGTCGTGGTCACCTTGTTCCTGGGCGGGCCCGACGGTCCTACCCCGCACGTGGCGGTGCTGGACTGGCTCGTGCCCATTGCCTGGTTCGTGTGCAAGACCCTGGCGTTCCTGTTCCTCTACGTGTGGCTGCGGGCCGCGCTGCCCCGGCTGCGCTACGACCAGCTCATGGACCTCGGGTGGAAGGTGCTGATCCCCCTGTCGATGGCCTGGGTGCTCCTGGTGGCGTCGGCCATGGTGTGGGGTTGGTGGGTGCTGGTGGTGGCCGTGGGCGTGCTCGTTGCCGGCGGCCTGCTCGGGCGCGCCATCCGCGTGGGACATGCGCGGTCGCGTGAGGGCGCCGGCGCGGTGGCGGGCAGGGCCACATGGGGCGGGGAAGGAGGGCTGGCCTGATGGGCTTCCTGCGTGGACTGCTCGCCCCGGTCGGCGGCTTCAAGGTGACCGTCGAGCAGATGGTCAAGCCGCGGGTCACCTGGCAGTACCCGATCGAGAAGAAGCCCAAGCCCATCCGGGCCCACGGGCGCCACGTCCTCAACCGCTACGAGGACGGGATGGAGAAGTGCATCGGCTGCGAGCTGTGCGCTGGTGTGTGCCCGGCGGACTGCATCTACGTGCGCGGTGCCGACAACCCCGTCGACGCCCCGGTGTCGCCGGGCGAGCGCTACGGCTACGTGTACGAGATCAACTACCTGCGCTGCATCCATTGCGACCTGTGCGTGGAGGCCTGCCCCACGGAGGCCATCACCGAGTCCAAGCTGTTCGAGTTCTCCTTCACGAACCGGGCCGACGCCATCTACACCCGCGACGAGCTGCTGGTGGGCGACGACGGGCGGCCGCGGCGCCAGCCGTGGGAGGACTGGCGCCCGGGCGACGACCTGCACACCTCCGCCTGGATGCGAGCCACGGCCCCGGGCGGGGACGCCTCCTTCGAGGGCACCGTCCAGTGGTCGGGTGAGCTCGGGTACGGCGTGCGTGCCCCCGAAGGGGGGCAGAGCGGTGCCCGCGACGACGCGGCCACCGGCAACCGGCCCCTGCGCGAGGTCCTCACCTTGCACCTCGACGACGACCAGCGCCCCGAAGGCCAGCGCGGGTTGCAGGGGGCGGCCGCACGGCTGCGGCGGCGTCTGGAGCTGCGGCTCGCCGCCATGGGTGCCGGGCGCCAGCGCGAGGAAGCTGCAGGGTGATCGGCGCCCTCGCCCACGTCGGCGCGCTCGTGGCGCAGGTCGCCGGGTACCTGGTGGCGGCGACCCGCGTCGACCTCGTCACGTTCTGGATCTGTGCCGTGATCGTCCTCGTCGGCGCGAGCGGCGTCGTGCTGGCGCGCAACCCGGTGCACGCGGCGCTCATGCTGGTGATGACCCTGTTCGGGATCGCCGTGCTCTTCGTGGAGCAGCAAGCCAACTTCCTGGCGGCGGTGCAGGTCATCGTGTACGCCGGGGCCGTCGTGGTGCTGTTCCTGTTCGTCATCATGTTCCTGGGCGTGGATCGCCTCGAGAACGTGGCGGCCGAACCGCTTCCCGGCCAGGGTCCGGTGGCCTTCGCCCTCGTGCTGCTGGCCGGGGCGGGCGTGCTCACGCTCGGCATCGTCGGCCGGTGGTCGCTGGGCGCGCACTCGGTGGTGGGTGTGGCCCACGCCGGCCCAGGCGTGGCTGGCCCCAAGGGCGGGGACGTGGCCCAGCTCGGGCGCGCCGTGTTCACCACCTACCTCTTCCCCTTCGAGCTCACCGCCGCCTTGCTGGTCATCGCCGTGGTGGGGGCCGTGGTCCTCGCCCGGCGCCGCCAGGACGGGCCGGCCGGGCAGGCGGGCCAGCCCCGCGACGGCGGCGGTGGGAGCGGGCACGTCGTATCCGCTGGCGGCGGGGAGGCCGCCGACGACGGTGGCGGCACGCCGCCTGGCGGCGGGCTGCCGGCAGGCCCGGTGCCGGCCGGCGGGCGGCCGGCCACCGGGGAGCGGCCGGCCACCGGGGAGCGGGAGGCCATCGGGGAGCGGGAGGCCATCGGATGACCGTCGACGTCAAGTACTACCTGGCCCTGTCGGTGGTGCTCTTGTGCATCGGCGCCTTCGGGCTGCTGCGGCGGCGGAACGTGCTGGTGATGTTCATGTGCGTCGAGCTGATGCTCAACGCCGCCAACCTCGCCTTGGTGACCTTCGCCCGTCAGCTCAACGACATCGGTGGCCAGGCGCTGGTGTTCTTCGTGCTGGTCGTCGCCGCTGCCGAGGTGGTGGTGGGGCTCGGCATCGTCGTGTCGATCTTCCGCCGCCGGCGGGGCGCCACCGCAGACGACTTCCACATCATGAAGGGCTGACGGCCGGCTGGCCGACCGATCCAGGGACGACCCACGACCATGCTCCACACCGCCTACCTGATGCCGCTGCTGCCCCTCGGGGGCTTCGTCCTGCTCGCCCTGTTCGGGCGGCGGCTGGGCGACCCGGTGGCGGGCTGGATCGGCACCGCCACCGTGACGGGCTCGTTCGTGGTCGCCTGCCTCACCTATGCCGGCCTGCTGGGCGTGCACACGCCCGGCCGGGCGTTCACGCAGGTCCTGTTCACGTGGATCCCCACCATCCCCACCCAGGGCTTCCACGTCGACGCCGCGCTCTTGGTCGACCCGCTGTCGATGACCATGGCGCTGTTCGTGACCGGTGTCAGCGCCCTCATCCACCTCTACTCGATCGGCTACATGGAAGGTGACGAGGACTTCGCCAAGTTCTTCGTCTACATGAACCTCTTCGTCGCCTCCATGCTCCTGTTGGTCCTTGGCGGCAACCTGCTGGTCACGTTCGTGGGCTGGGAGGGTGTGGGGGCCTGCTCCTACTGGCTCATCGCCTTCTGGTTCGGCCGGGACACCGCGGCGGCAGCCGGCAAGAAGGCCTTCGTCTACAACCGCATCGGTGACACGGGGTTCCTGCTGGCGGCGTTCCTCGTGTTCGAGCGCACCGGGACGCTCACCTACGCCGGACCGCACGGCATCTTCGCCCACGTCTCCGCCTTCGGCCCGGGGGCCCGCACGGCCGTGTGCCTCCTGTTGTTCCTGGCGGCGGTGGGCAAGTCGGCCCAGTTCCCGCTGTTCCCGTGGCTGGCGGACGCCATGGAGGGCCCCACGCCCGTGTCCGCGCTGATCCACGCGGCCACCATGGTGACCGCCGGGGTGTACCTCATGTGCCGGATCAATCCCCTGCTGGCCCTGTCGCACGACGCGCAGCTGGTGGTGGGGACGGTGGGCGCGCTCACCGCGTTCATCGCGGCGACCATCGGCTGCGCCCAGGACGACATCAAGAAGGTCCTGGCCTATTCGACGGTGTCCCAGCTGGGCTACATGTTCCTGGCGGTGGGCACGGGCGCCTACGAGGCTGCCATCTTCCTCATGGTGGCCCACGCCTTCTTCAAGGGCCTGCTGTTCCTGGGTGCCGGCTCGGTCATCCACGGCCTGCACGACGAGCAGGACCTCAAGGCGATGGGGAACCTGCGCCGGTACCTGAAGCTCACGGCGGTGACCTTCGGCGTGGGGTGGCTGGCCATCGCCGGCATCCCGCCGCTGTCGGGCTTCTGGGCCAAAGGCGACATCCTCGACAACGCGTTCGCCCGTTTCCCCGCGCTGTGGGCCATCGGCCTGCTCACCGCCGTCCTCACCGCCTACTACACCAGCCGGCTCATGGCCCTGGCCTTCTTCGGGGAGGACCGCTGGCGGTCCCGGCGCGCTGGCATGCCGGCGGGCGCGCACGGCGGTGGAGGGGGTGAACCCCACGAGGCGCCGTGGGTGATGGCCCTCCCCTTGGTGGTGCTGTCGGTGCTGGCGCTGCTCGGCGGTGCCCTGAGCCTGCCGTGGCACCCGTCGTGGGACCCGCTGGGCTGGCTCGCACCGGTCTTCGGCGACCGCCTGTATGACGCCCACCAGTCGGCGGCCACCATGTGGGTGCTCGGGATCGTGGACGCGGTGGCGGCCGTGGCCGGCCTGGCGCTGGCCATGCGCGTGTGGGTGCCTGCGCCGGAGCACCCCGCCCTCGAGCCGGTCGCTCTGCGCCGGGCGTGGTTCCTCGACGACATCTACGACGCGCTGTTCGGCCGGCCCGGGCAGGCCCTGGCGCGGGTGGCTGCCACGGTGGTCGACACCCGTGTCATCGACGGTGCCGTGGAGGGTGTGGCCCGCGTGAGCCGGGCAGTGGGTTCGGGGGTCCGCCGCATGCAGACCGGGTTCGTGCGCCAGTACGCGCTGGGGATCGTGCTGGGACTGGTGGGCCTGCTCGCCTTCATGCTCAGCCGGACCTGGAGCTGACGCCACCATGCGCGACACCGCATTCCCGTTCCTCACCACCCTCGTCCTGTTGCCGGCCATCGCCGCCGCCGTGGTCGCCATCGTCCCCCGGAGCCTGGGGGAGCGGGCCCAGCGCGTCGCCGTGGAGACCATCGGCGTCGTCGGCTCGCTGGCCACCTTGGCCCTGGCCGTCACCATCGGCATCCGGTTCCACGTGGGCGTCGCCGGCTACCAGTTCGTCAGCCGCCACCAGTGGGTTCCCTCCGCCGGCATCTCGTGGCACCTCGGCCTCGACGGCATCTCGCTGTTCCTGGTCCTGCTGGCTGCCGTGCTGTTCCCCCTCGCCATCGTCGGTGGCCGGGAACGGCGCGACCCGCGCAGTTACGTGGCCTGGCTGTTGCTGCTCGAGGCCGGCTGCCTGGGGAGCTTCGTGGCGCTGGACCTGGTGCTGTTCCTCGTCTTCTTCGATCTGACCCTGGTGCCGGTGTACTTCCTCATCGCCGGCTGGGGCTTTGCGCGCCGGGCGCACGCTGCCGTCAAGTTCTTCGTGTACACCTTCCTGGGCTCGGCCTTCCTGCTGGTGGGCATCCTCGCCCTGGCCTTCGTCCACGAGTCCGAGACCGGAACGCTCACCTTCGACGTGGTGCAGCTGACCGGGACGCACCTGGGGCTGGCGTCGCAGGTCCTGCTGTTCCTGGCGTTCACCGCGGCGTTCGCCGTCAAGGCGCCCATCGTGCCCTTCCACACCTGGTCACCCGAGGCCTACGCCGAGGCGCCGACCGCCGGGGTCGTGGTGCTGTCGGCCGTGATGGCGAAGATGGGCACCTACGGCATCGTCCGGTTCGACCTGACGCTCTTCCCGCGTGCTGTGGTCGACCTGGCGCCGCTGCTGCTGAGCCTGGGTGTGGCCGGCATCCTCTACGGCGCGGTGGTGGCATGCGCCACCCGGGACCTCAAACGCCTGATGGCGTACTCCTCCATCGCGCACATCGGCTTCATCGTGCTCGGGACCTTCGCCCTCACCACCCAGGCCGTTGCCGGGGGCGTGCTGCAGATGGTGAACCACGGTCTGGTGATGGCGGCGCTGTTCCTGCTCATCGGGTGGATCTACGAGCGCCGCGGCAGCTGGCAGACCACCGAGCTGCGCGGCCTGCAGCGCCCGGCACCGTGGTTGGCCGCCATGTTCACGGTGGCGATGATGGCGTCCATCGGCCTGCCCGGCCTCAACGGGTTCGTGGGCGAATTCCTCGTGCTGTCGGGCACGTTCCTGTCGCATCGCTGGTGGGCGGTGGTCGCCACCACCGGCGTGGTGCTGGCGGCGATCTACCTGCTGTGGGCCTACCAGCAGGCCTTCCACCACCAGCCTGCTCCCGCCGATGCGGCCGTGCGCGACCTCTCCTGGCGCGAGGGCGTCGTCATCGCGCCCCTGGTGCTGCTGATCGTGGCCCTCGGGGTCTACCCCAAGCCCGTGCTCGACCGTATCGACCCGTCCGTGAACCGGCTGGTGGACCAGGTGCACGCCGCCACCGGCGGGACCCAGGTCCGCCCGGCGGTGGCTCCGGTGCCCGCCACTGCGACCGCCGTGACGGGCCCGCTGCGGACCGGGCCCACGGCCGGGGGCCGCACGGCGCCCGGCGCGCCGGCCGTGGGGAGGTCGCGGCCTGCCACCACCGGCACCGGCGCCCCTGACGCGGTGACAGTCCGCGACGTCGTCCCCGGAGGCCGATCGTGATCAGCCTGCTCGCCTCTGCCGGTGCCCCCCTGGACCTCCAGCACGGGCTGCGGCTCCCCCACATCACCTACCTGTCGATCCTGCCCATCCTGGTCCTGCTGGGCGGCGCCGTTGCCATCCTGGCCCTGTCCTCGCTGGTGCGCCGGCCGCTCGAGACGGTGTGGGCCACGAGCCTGACGGTGGCCACGGCCTCGGTCGCGGTGGTGGTGTCACTGTTCCAGTGGTACGACGTGGCCGACCACGGCGCCAAGACGGCGGTGGCCGGCGCCGTGGCCGAGGACGGGTTCAGCGCGCTGTTCGCCGTGTTGGTGTCGTGCGCGGTGTTCGTGTCGGCACTGGCTGGGGACGGGTGGTTGCGGCGGGAGGGCGACCACGGTGTGGAGTACCACGTCCTGATGCTGGTCTCCGCCTCGGGGGCTGTCACCATGGCGGCAGCCAACGACCTCATCGTGGTCTTCCTCGGGCTCGAGATCCTCTCCATCGCCCTCTACGTGCTCGCCGCCTTCAACCGCCGGCGGGCCGAGTCGGGCGAGGCCGCCCTCAAGTACTTCGTGCTCGGCTCGTTCTCCTCGGCGGTGTTCGTCTACGGCATCGCCCTCGTCTACGGGGCCACCGGCACCTCCGACATCCCCCAGATCGCCGACTACCTGGCTCGCAACGTGCTGCTCCACGACGGGCTGCTGCTGGCGGGCATGGCACTGCTGGTGGTGGGGTTCGGCTTCAAGATCGCGGCGGTGCCCTTCCACCTGTGGACCCCCGACGTCTACCAGGGCGCACCCAGCCCGGTGACAGGGTTCATGGCTGCGGTGGCCAAGGCCGGGGGGTTCGCCGCGTTCATCCGGGTCTTCGTGTCGTCGTTCGGGCTGGTGCGCACCGACTGGCAGCCGGCGGTGTGGGTGCTGGCGGCGCTCACCCTCGCCGTCGGGGCGCTGGTGGCCGTGGTCCAGCGCGACATCAAGCGCATGATGGCGTACTCGTCCATCAACCACGCCGGGTTCATCCTGCTCGGGCTGCAGGCTGCCACCCGCCGGGGCGTGGAGGGCTCGCTGTACTACCTGTTCGTGTACAGCTTCCTCGTCATCGGCAGCTTCGCCGTCATCACGGTGGTGGGCGGGCGCGGGGACGGGCGCCACGACCTGGAGCACTACCGGGACCTGGCCCGGCGCCAGCCGTGGCTGGCCGCCGCTCTTGCGACCTTCCTCGTCGCCCAAGCGGGTGCGCCGTTCACCACGGGGTTCTGGGCCAAGTTCGAGGTGGTGGCGGCCTCGGTGGGCGCCCACGCCACTGCGTTGGCGGTGATCGCCATGGTGACCGCCGCCATCGCCGCCTTCTTCTACCTGCGGGTCATCGTGCTCATGTACTCCCCGGCCGGACGCCCCGCTGCTGACCCGGTGCTCTCGAGCCAGCCGGACGCAGCGGGCGAGGAGGCCCTGGCCCTGGCCGCTGCCGCTGTCGACCGGCGGCTCGAGGCCCTCCGGGGCGGGCCCGGTGCGGCTGTGGCCGGTGGTGGCGCCACGGGCGGCGTGCCGGCCCTGGCGGGCGCGGCGGCCGTCCCACAGGCGCCCGCCCCCGCCAGCGGGACCACGGCCGGCACGCCAGAGGCTCCGGCGCCCGATGACCTGGCCGTGCCCGCCACCACCGCGACGGCCATCGCCATCTGCCTGGGGGTGACGGTGCTCTTTGGGATCTGGCCCGGCCCGCTCACCGACCTGGCCCATCACGCCACGCTGCTGCTGCTCGGGCGCTGAGCTCGTCGTCGGCAGCGGCCGCCGCGGTCTTCTGATTGGCCCCGTCCTTCTCGCCTGCATCCCGGTCGGTCTCGGGGAGCAGGCTGAGCGCGCTGGTGGGGTCGTGGCGGGCGCCCGCCGCGGCTGCTCGCCGGTCGGAGGCGGCGATGACCCGGCCGATCACCGGTACCTCCCACAGCGACTCGGCGCGCAGGATGGCCATGATGGCCGGCACGAGGTGCTCGGCCGTGTCGTACACGACGTAGCGGGCGAGCCAGTCCGGCTTGTACTTGGCGTTGAAGCGCCACAGGGTCTCGATCTGCACGAAGCTCGACATCTTCCTGAGGGCCCAGCGCTCGACGCGTTGGATCACCCCGTCCCCGCGCTCGCCCTCGAAGATGGCCCGCATGGCGGCGAAGTTGAGCGACAGTCCGTGCTTGTGCTGCTGGCGCAGGTGCTCGATGGTGGAGACGAGGGCGAAGTCGATGAGCCCGTTGGGGTGCTCGCCCCGATCGCGGCGCATGAGGTCGAGCGAGTAGCCGTCGATGCCGGGCGCCGGCACGAACTGGCACATCGCCGCCGGGCTCCCGTCGGGGGCCCACACGATGCACAGCAGGAGCCCCTCGTCGCGAGGGTCGAAGATCCGTCCCAGCATCATCGAGAAGCCACGCTCGAACTCGCCGCGGCGGCTCTGGGCCATCAGGGCCGTCAGCTGCTGCGCCGTCTGGCGGTCCAGGTGGGCCGGGTCGTGGAACGAGGCCCGGTAGCCGTACTTGGCGATGCGGTTGTAGGCCTGGCGGAGCCCTTTCATCTCGCCGCCGGCGAGCGAGAACCGCTGGACGTCGACCACCGCCTCGTCCCCGATGTAGATGTCGTGCATCCCCACCGACCGGTAGACGGGCAACCAGTCCTCGGACGCACCCATGACAGCCACTGCCCAGCCCTGGCTGTCGGCGAACCGCCGAAAGGCCTCCCACACCTGCTCGCGCTCACTGCGCGGCCCGATGGGGTCGGGGGAGACCAGGCAGATCCCGCCGTAGATGGCGTAGGCCACGAGGCTGTCGCGGTGGAAGAACCAGCGCTTGTCGCTGCGCAGGGCGAAGTAGTCCAACGTGCCGGCGCCGTGGCGGCGGACCACGTCGCGCGCCCGCAGCTCGCCCAGCCGGCCCGACGTGCGGCGCCGGTCCACGACGGGACGGGTGGCCAGCACGACGGTGACCGCGGCCAGGGCCAGGAAGATGGCGAGCAGGCTGGCCGACAGGAAGCCGTCCACCCGGGCCGGCAGCGGCACGCTGCGCACGCCCACCATGCGCTCCACCACGGCCTCGCCCGCCCGCCAGAACGGCAGGTGGAAGTGGGCGTCACGGTCGAAGTGCAACGACACCGTCAGCAGCACGGTGGTCACCGTCGCGATGCCCACGGCGCCGGCGACCACGGCGATCAGGGCCGAGCGCAGGGAGGGCTTGTCGGCCTCGGCCCGGAACTCGGCCCGGGTCGCCAGCAGGAACCACAGCACCAGCGCCGAGAGGGCCGACTCCTCGAAGTCGATGCCCTTGAGCAGGTGGAGCACCAAGCTGGCCGACAGGACGGCGACGGCGATGACCCAGGCGCGGTGCTGACCCCGGCGGATGCCGCGGGCGAGCGCGAGGAGGCCCATGCCGGCCAGTGCCACCAGCGCTCCCGCCAGCTGGCTGGCTCCCAGGGGCACCACCTGCAGCAGCAGGTGGAGGCGGTGGCGCAGCGGTGGCGTGACCCCCGACAGCAGGTCCACCACGCCGGCGACGGCGATGGCGGCCCCTGCCCAGCGCCGGGCGCGCCGGGACCGGCGGCGCAGGGCGGTGAGGTCGGGTGCCGGCGGCCACGACGAGCCCGCAGGATGGGCCGCCACCACGATCGGGTGGGGGTCGTGCACCGGCCGGTAGCGCGCGGCCAGGCGCTCGAGGAACGAGGCCGGGGTGACGTCCGCCCGGGCCAGCAGCAGGCGGGCATGGAGGTCCGCGCCGGTCTCGAGCTCGACCCAGGCGACCTGCCGGTGGTGCAGGAACACCGGCGGCAGCCCGAGCCGGCCGGGGTGCTCCTCCACCACCTCGCCGCAGGTGCCCGCGCAGGCGAAGAACCCGCCGGCGAGGTGCGTGAGCTCGGCCTGGAGCGTGGCGCCGGTGACCAGGCCGGCGTAGCCGCGTGCTTGGAGGCCCACGGCGGCGTCGCGCGCCGGGTCGTTGGCCGTGGTGCCGGCGGCGGCCAGGGGGTCCTCGAACACACCGGGGAGGGCGCCGCCTCCCAGCGTGCGCCAGGCCCGGCGGCTGAGCCAGGCGAGCAGCCCGATCAGTGCCAGGAGACCGACCGCCGACACGACGCCTGCGGCGATGAGCCGCGTGTCCCACGGCACCAGGTGGGCCCGGTGGATGGTGGGGTTGCGCATGACGCGCTCGAGGAACGACGTCGCCGGCAGTCCGACGAAGACGGCGACCAGGAAGGGCAGCAGCAGTGCCCAGGCAAAGGGGGACAGGCGCCGGTAGAGCAGGCGGCTGGTGAGAAAGCGCGCGGCGGCGGCCGGCTCCGCCAGCCGGTCGAGGCCCTCCTGCCACGTCTGGGAGGGGTCCCGGGCGACAAGGGGCGGGCCGGGCATTCCCGAGGAGCCCGCAGGCGGGGGTTGTCGCAGGTGCTCGGACGGTCCCGGGCGAGCCGGGTCGGCTGTACCGTCCCACAGCGCGGGGACCACGGGGTCGACCCGCACGACCCGGCACCCGGTCGCCACCGTGAGCTGCAGCTCGGCCGCCCGTGCCACGGTGGCACCCAGGGCTTCCACCGACGTCCGATCCGCTCCGGGCTCGGCCAGGGCGGCGTCGGCCGTCCCGGCCAGGACGACCACCCTCCGCTCGCCGTCCCTGGCGAAGGCGGCCAGCGCGTCGGCCAGCTTCGGATGGGCACGCAGCGCCGCGTCGGCCGTGCCCTGGGCGAGGTCGAACAGGTTGCCGGCCACGATCACCGTGCCCGGGCCCTGCCACGCCTGCAGCGCCCGGGCCACCCCGGCGGCCGCCCATGTCGAGGCAGCCGTGGCCTGCGGCCCCAGCAGAAGGTTGGCGACCACGAGCACCCGCCGGCCGAGGGGCTCCTCCAGGACCAGGTCCGAGGCGCACAGGGGTCCGGTCCACCCGGTGGGCTCGCCCGCCGATCCGTCCTCTGGTGTCGGCGAGGTGACGTCCGTCGCCGGCTGCGCCACCACCTCGGGCCCGCCTGCGCCGTGGTCGGCTGCCGGTTCCGACTCGATCACGTCCGACGGCCGGGTTCGGGCGGGTCGGCCCCCTCGCTCGCGGCCCCCGTGGGCGACGTCCGCCATGACAGGCCCATCTTGCCATCGCCGGCGCGCGTCGGATGCACCGGGCAGCCGGGAACGGCTTGGGTAGGCTCACAGCTGCACGCGGCGCGGATGCCGGGGAGGAGTCCTGGCGGCACCGCTCGCTCGGCGACGAGGCGGCACCGCCGGTCGCCAACGCAAAGGGGTGAGGGGCATGGCCGACACTGCCACCAGTGGTGCCGACAGGGAGGGCGCCCAGGGCGCTGCGATCGAGGAGCTGCTGCTCGAGGAGCGGACCTTCCCCCCGCCGCCGGGCTTCGCCGACCAGGCGGTGGTCCGAGACGGGAGCGAGTACGACAAGGCCGCTGCCGACTGGGAGGCGTTCTGGGCGGAGCAGGCCCGGGCCCTCGAGTGGTTCGAGCCGTGGCACACCACCCTCGAGTGGAACCCGCCGTTTGCCAAGTGGTTCGTGGGGGGCACGCTCAACGTGTCGGTGAACTGCCTCGACCGCCACGTGGCGAGGGGGCTCGGCGACCGGGTCGCCTACCACTGGGAGGGTGAGCCGGGCGACACCCGGACCATCACCTACGCCCAGCTGCTCGAGGAGGTGCAGCGCTTCGCCAACGTGCTCAAGGGTCTCGGGGTACGGCGGGGCGACCGCGTGGCCATCTACATGCCCATGATCCTCGAACTGCCCGTCGCCATGCTGGCCTGCACCCGCATCGGGGCGGCCCACTCGGTGGTCTTCGGGGGCTTCTCGCCCGACGCACTGCGCGACCGGATCAACGACGCCGAGGCCAAGGTGCTTGTCACCGCGGACGGCGGCTGGCGGCGGGGTGCAGTGGTCGCGCTCAAGGAGCAGGCCGACGTGGCGCTGGCCGACACTCCCTCCATCGAGCACGTGGTGGTGGCCCGCCGCATCGGGGACGCCGGGGGGGCGCCGGCGCCGATGACCCCCGGGCGCGACCTGTGGTGGGACGAGGTGATGCGCGACGCGGCCGCGGCGTGCCCGCCGGAGCCGATGGACGCCGAGGACCTGCTGTACCTGCTGTACACGTCGGGCACCACTGCCAAGCCCAAGGGGATCATGCACACCACGGGCGGGTACCTGACCCAGGTCGCCTACACGCACCGGGTGGTGTTCGACCTGCATCCCGAGCGCGACGTGTACTGGTGCGCGGCCGACATCGGCTGGGTGACCGGGCACAGCTACATCGTCTACGGCCCCCTCGCCAACGCCGCCACCAGCGTGCTGTACGAGGGGACGCCCGATTTCCCCGACAAGGACCGGTGGTGGGCCATCATCGAGCGCTACGGCGTCACCATCTTGTACTGCGCCCCGACCGCCATCCGCACCTTCATGAAGTGGGGGACCGAGTTCCCCCAGCGCCACGACCTGTCGTCGCTGCGGGTCCTGGGTTCGGTCGGAGAGCCCATCAACCCCGAAGCGTGGATGTGGTACTGGCGCCACATCGGCGGCGAGCGCTGCCCCGTGGTCGACACGTGGTGGCAGACCGAGACCGGCGCCATCATGATCTCGCCGTTGCCGGGGGTGACCGTGTGCAAGCCGGGATCGGCCACCTTCCCGCTGCCCGGCATCGGTGCCGAGGTGGTCGACGACCATGGCAACCCCGTGGCCCGCGGCGGCGGGTACCTGACGCTCACCCGGCCGTGGCCCGCCATGCTGCGCGGCCTGTACGGCGATCCCGAGCGCTACCGCGAGACCTACTGGAGCCGCTTCGAGGGTCGCTACTTCGCCGGCGACGGCGCCAAGATCGACGACGACGGCTACTTCTGGCTGCTGGGCCGCGTCGACGACGTGATGAACGTGTCGGGCCACCGGATCTCCACCACCGAGGTCGAGTCGTCACTGGTGCACCATCCGGCGGTGGCCGAGGCGGCGGTGGTCGGCGCGCGCGACGACACCACCGGCCAGGCCATCGTCGCCTTCGTGACCCTCAAAGCCGGTGAGCCCCTGAGCGTCGAGCGGGGGGAGGAGCTGCGGGCGCACGTGGCCAAGCACATCGGGCCCATCGCCCGACCGAAGACGATCATCTTCACCGACGAGCTGCCCAAGACACGCTCGGGCAAGATCATGCGCCGCCTGCTGCGCGATGTGGCCGAGGGCAGGGACCTGGGCGACACGACCACGTTGGCCGACCCCCGGGTGGTCGACGAGATCCGGCGGCTCGCGGTCATCCGGCCCACCGAGGAGTGAGTCACCCGGCCGCTGCCCGCGTCCAGCCGTCCAACTGGCGCTGGCGGACCGGTCCCATCCAGCCGGGACCGGCGGTGGTCTTCGACATCGACGGGGTCCTCTCCGACGCGGCCGGCCGCCAGCACTTCCTCGAGTGGGGCCGGCGCGACTGGGACGCGTTCTTCGACGCGTGCGGCGAGGACCCCCTCGTGGAGGAGGTGGCTCGCCTGCTCGAGCTGCTCGACGGATCGCTGGGGATCGTGCTGCTCACGGGCCGGCCCCTGCGGGTGCAGCCGCAGACCCTGGCATGGCTCGACCACTTCCGGCTGCGCTGGGACCTGCTCGTCATGCGGGGCCGGGGGGAGACTGCCCAGGTGGCGCGTTTCAAGCGTGCCGCCGTGGGGGAGCTGCGGGCGTACGGGTTCGACCTGCGCCTGGCCTTCGAGGACGATCCCCGCAACCGTGACATGTTCCACAGCGAGGGCGTGCCGTGCATCTACATCCACTCGGGGTATTACGAATGATCCGGGTCGACCGGTGGTTGGTCCGGGTCGACCGGTGACCCACTCGGGGGTCAGGGTGGTGGTGGTGCGTTGGCGGGCCGGCGCAGCGCCCGGGCCCGGGCCTCTGCCTCGGCCAGCGCGACCTGGCGGCGCTGGCGGAACCGCCGGTGGGCCTCGGCGCCGGCGGTGCTGGTGCCCCGGGTGGCATCCGCCAGGACACCGGCCACCACCAGCAGGGCAGCAACCACCAGCACCGGTCCGTCGCCCAGCCGCGTGTACCAGGTCCGGCCGGTGCGCAGGGCGACGTCACGGACCAGCACCGCCCGGTTGCCGAGGGCAGTCCGTGCCAGCAGCCGGCCGCGGTGGTCCACCACGTCGCTGAATCCGGTGGGCGCGGCCTGCACCAGGTCCCGTCCCTCGGCGATGGCCTGGAGCCGGTCGGCCGCAACCTCCTGGGCGGGGACCTGGCTGGTCGAGTACGAGGACGTGTTGGTGGGCACCACCAACAGCTCGGCGCCCGCACGCGTCGCCACCCGGCCCCGGTCGGCGAAGAAGACCTCGTAGGAGACCATGGTCCCCAGCGGGCCGGCGGGCGTGTGCAGCACCCCGTCGCCATGACCGGGCACGGCGTCCTGGGGCACCGCGGAGAGGTTCGCGAGGTGCTCGAAGAACCCCCGGTACGGCACGTACTCCCCGAAGGGGACCCGGTGCACCTTCTCGAAGCGGCCCACGATGCTGCCGTCGGGTCCGAAGGCCACCACCTCGTTGCGGAACGTCGTCGGTGTGAGGGTGGCGGTCACCCCCACCACGAGCGTGGCGTGCAGGGACGTGGCCAGCGCGCCCAGCTCGGCTTCGACCGCCGGGCTGTCGCGCAGTGGCTGGTCGAGGGCGACCACGTCTTCGGGCCACACCACCAGGGCGGGGGGCCTCCCACCGTCGGCGGCCGGGATCTGTGCCGTGGCATCGAGCTGTGCCTGGAACACCGTTGCCGGGTCCACCTGGGCCTTGCGCAGGCCCCGCACCCCGCCGCCTTGGACGGCAGCCACCCGCACGACCGCCGCCGCCGGCCCACCGTCGGGTGCGGCCGCCCCGACGGCGCACACGCCGGCCACCGCGGCGATGCCGACCAGGGCGCCGGCGGCCAGGGGGGCGATCCGGGGCCCGGGACGTGGCCCCGCCTGCCCGGTGGCTGTCGCCGGCCAGGTCGGTGCTCCTGGCCCGGTCGCTGCCGGCGGCCCCGGCGGTGCTCCCTGCCCGATCCGTGCTGCATGGGCGGCCAGCTGGTCCCATCCCACCCGGGCGCGCCGAGCCTGGCGGGCGCCATGCACGGTGCGCCACGCGGCGAGCACCACCTGCGCGGCCGCCGCCCCGCCCAGCCACACCAGACCGGTCACCAGCAGCGGCCCGCCCAGCCGGGCTGCCGGCGCCAGGGGTCCGGCAGCCTGGCCCAGGGCCACCCCGCCCAGCGGCAGGCCGCCGAAGGGCCAGATCGACCGGAGGGCCTCGACCAGCACCATGGCTCCGGGCAGGGCCAGCGAGCGGCCCCGGCGGGGTGGCGTGGCCCACGAGGCGATCGCCGGTGCCAGGGCTTCGGCCAGCACCAGCACGATCCCGCCGTACACGTTGAACGACGTCGCCCAGGACAGCCCCAGGCCGAACAGCCCCAGACCGGCCACCCACCCCGCCAGCAGGCGAGCCCGGGCCCGCAGGCCGTCGAGGCGCCACCACAGCAGCCCGGCTCCCCCGAACGCGAGCGGCCACCACCCCCATGGGGGCAGCGACAGTGCCAGGAGCACGCCCGCGGCCAGCGACGGTGCCACGACGCGGCCGCGCCGGGTGCCAGCCAGCCGGCGAGCGAGCCGGCCCGGCGCTCGAGCGGCAGCGCCCACCGGTCGGGCCACCCGGGCCAGGCCGTGGGCGGCCCGGCCCAGCCGACAGGTGGCCGCACGGGCGGTGCCGTCCGTGGGCGTGGACCGCGGGAGATCGGTTCCCGACGTGGGCTCCCGGGGCACGGCGGGCCCGGCGCCGCGCCGCATCACGCCGCCGGCACGCGGGCGAGCCGCTCCAGCACCATCGACGCCGCCTGGCGCCCCGAGCCGATGCAGGCCGGGATGCCCACTCCCTGCACTACCGCCCCCGCCAGCGCCACCGGGGCACCCAGCTGGGCAAGCGACGCCTGCACCTGCGTCATGCGGCGCACGTGGCCCACGGCGTACTGGGGGAACGCCGCGGGCCAGCGGGTGACGAGCACGTCGGCGGGGTCCCCCGTGATGCCGGCGACGGCGCGCAGCTCGGCGAGCAGCCGCCGGACGAGGGTGTCGTCGTCCATGGTCGCGGCCCGTTCGTCACCGGCGCGTCCGGCCGAGACGCGCACCAGCACCTCGCCCGGCCGCCGCAACTGCGGCCACTTGGCCGACAGCCACGTACACCCGGTCATGAGCAGGCCTTGCTCGGCCGGCACCAGGAAGCCGGTCCCAGCCAGCGGCCCACCCACGCACTGCTCGTCGAAGGCAGCGGTCACCACCGACACCGAGGCGTAGGTCACCTGGTCGAGCGCGGCCGCTGCCTCGGGCGCGATGCAGCGGAGCGCGGACGCGGCTGCCGGCGCGGGCAGGGCGACGACGACGGCGTCGGCGTCGATCGTGCCCGCACTGGTGCGCAGCTCCCAGCCCCCCGACCGGCGGGCGAGGGACGTGGTCGTCACCCCGGTGCGCAGCTCGACCCCGCGTGCAGCGAGGGCGGCCGCCAGCACGGCGACCAGGCGGCCCATCCCGCCGCGCACGGTGAGGAACACCGGTGGGGAACCCGACCCCTGGGCGCCGTCACGGCCCGGGGTCCCCGACGTCCCGGGGCCCGATGCAGGTGCCGCGACGGATCGCAGGGCGCGCAGCAAGCTGCCGCTGGCCGACGCGGCCCGCAGCAGTGCGGGGAAGACCGCAGCCGCGCTCAGGCCGTCGATGGGACCGGCGTGGATCCCACCGATCAGCGGGTCGGCCAGGCGGTCGGCCACCTGGTGGCCCAGCCGTGCGCGCACGATGGCGCCCACCGAGCAGTCGCTGTCGTCGGCCAGGCGGCGACCGCGGCGCGGCCGGAGGTCGAGCACGTCCGCTGCCGCCCGGACCAGGCCGCTCGGGTCGAGGATGCCCGACCGGGCCAGGGGCCCGAGGCGGGTCGGGATGCCCAGGGCCAGACCCTCGGGCAGCGGGCGCAGCTTTCCCCGGGCCCAGACCGCCGCACCCTGGGCACCTGGGGCGACCAGGTCGTCGGCGAGACCGAGCTCTTCGCACAGGCCGAGTGCCTCGGGGCGGCGAGCGACGAAGGCGTCGGGTCCGACGTCGACGGGTCGATCACCCATGCTGGTCGTCTGCAGCTTGCCGCCGAGCCGGTCGCTTTGCTCGAGGACCACCACCGACGCTGGGGGACCGGGCCGGGAGACGATCTCCCACGCGGCCGCCAGCCCGGCGATCCCCCCGCCGATCACCACCACCGTCGGAGCTCGGCCCGACACCCGAGCGCCGGGCGCGTCGGCTCCGTGTCCGAGAGCTCCGGGCACGGCAGGGCTCGGCATCTCAGCTCCCGCCATCGGCGTCCCAGGTGTCCGCGCGGTGCGCCACCACCTGCGCCAGCATCTCGCAGAACTCGGGGTCGTCGTCCAGCGACGCCGTCCGGGCGAAGGCCACGCCGGCCTCCTCGGCCACCGCCCTGGCCTCGACGTCGATGTCGTAGAGCACCTCGAGGTGATCGGCCACGAACCCCACCGGGCACACGACCACACCGGTTGCCCCTGAGCTGCCCAATGTGCCGATCACCTCGCGCACGTCGGGACCGAGCCACGCGTCGTCGGTACGGCCGGCGCTCTGCCATGCCACGCGCCAGCGGGTGATCCCCCCGACGCGCGCCACCGCCGCTGCGGTGTCGGCGACCTGGCCGGGGTAGGGGTCACCCTGGTCGACGACCCGGGCCGGCAGGCTGTGCGCCGTGAAGAGCACCACGGCCGCCTCCCGGGCGGCCGCCGGCAAGGTGGCCAGCGCGTCGTGGACACGCCGGGCCAGCAGGGTGGCGAGGGCGGGGTGATCGTGCCAGTGGTCCACCACCTGCAGCTCGAGGGGCGTGCCCGCCGCCTCCAGCGCGCCGGCGGCGCCCTCGGCGCGGCGCACGTACTCCCCCACGCTCATCGGGGAGGACTGCGGCGCCATGACGATGCCGACGACCCGGCGGACGCCTGCCGCTGCCAGGGTGCCCAGCGCGTCCTCGATGGTCGGCGACGCGAACTTGGCCCCCGCTGCCACCACCCAGCGACCCGGTGCCAGACGATCGAGGGCGGCCGCGATGCCGGCCACCTGGGCAGCAGTGCGCTCGTTGAGCGGTGAGGTGCCGCCGATGGCCTCGTAGCGGCGGCGCAGCTCCTCCACCAGTGCCGGCGGGGCGGGACGCCCGCGGCGCACTGCCGTGAGGAACCCCTCGAGGTCCTCGAGCCGCCGCGGCGTGCCGTGCGCCATCACCAGGACTCCCATCCGGGTACCCGGACGGTCCCCGGGCACGGCCCGGTCGCGTCCGGCTGGTGCGGTGGTTCGCCCTGCCCTGTTCACGACCCTGCCCCGTTCACGACCCGACCCTGTTCACGACCCGGACCCGGGTCCGTGCCGCAGGCCACGGCGCCGCCCTGCTCCGTCGCCGACGAGGGTGGCCCCGCACCGGCCAACTCGGCCGGGTCGGCGCCGTGGACCACCTCCACGATGCGGGCCAGGACGTCAGGGTCGGTGTCGGGCAGGACACCGTGGCCCAGGTTGAACACGTGACCCCGTCCACCGCCCCGGGCGAGCACGTCGAGGGTTTCGGCCTCCACCACCGGCCACGGCGCCAGGCACAGCGCCGGGTCGAGGTTGCCCTGCAGCGCACGGCCAGGACCGACCCGGCGGCGAGCGGCGTCCAGCGGTACCCGCCAGTCGACTCCGACCACCTCGGCGCCGGCGGCAGCCATGAGGCCCAGCAGCTCGCCGGTGCCGACGCCGAAATGGATGCGCGGCACGCCCAGCCCGGCCACGGCGCCGAGCACCTTGGCGCTGGCCGGCAGGACCCAGCGCTCGTACTCGATCGGCGACAGCGCGCCTGCCCAGCTGTCGAACAGCTGGACTGCCGACGCCCCGGCTGCGATCTGGGCACGCAGGGAGGCGGCCGCCATGTCGGCCAGCGCGTCCACCAGTGCTGCCCACAGCCCGGGATCGCCCCGCATGAGGGCTTTGGTCTGGGCATAGGTGCGCGAGGGGCCGCCCTCGACGAGATAACTGGCCACCGTGAAGGGTGCGCCCGCGAAGCCGATCAGGGGCACACCCAGCGGTTCGAGCTCCCGTGCCAGGATCCGCACCGTCTCGACGACGTAGGGGGTGTCGGTCTCGGGTTCGTAGGGGCGGAGCCGGCGGAGGTCGGCGGCGGAGCGGAACGGCCGGTCCACCACAGGACCCCGTCCGGGGGTGACCTCCACCCCGAAGCCGATGGCGGCCAGCGGCACCACGATGTCCGAGAACAAGATGGCAGCGTCGACGCCGTAGCGGCGTACGGGCTGCAGGGTCAGCTCGGCTGCGAGCTCGGGGTGGGCGACCGCCTCGAGGATGCTGCCCTCGCCTCGGGCCGCGCGGTACTCGGGCAGGGCCCGACCGGCCTGGCGCATGAACCACACCGGCACGCGGTCGACCGGTTCGCCACGGCAGGCGGCCAGGAACCGTGACCGGGCACGGCACTCGCTGGCAGGAGGCACACCGGACACCGCACCACGACGCTAGTGCTCCCGCCGCGAGATCCGGTGCCGCCGCCGGAAGGGGGCGCCGGGCGGAGCGGCGCCCGCCTATGATCGAAGGTTCACCGCGCCTGGCGGTGGGGAGGGAGCATCGGTGGCGACGCATCCCGAGCTCGAAGCGGAACAGGCCCACGTCGATCGCGCCTACGAGCGCCTCGACCAGCTCCGTGCCCAGACCCAGCAGCTCCTCCGGTCGGTGCTCGACCAGGGGCGTGGCGGGACCCACCAATTCCGCGAGGAGCGCGACGTGATCGTCCGCACCAGCCTGGCGCGACTCGAGCAGCTCGACATCGGCGACCAGGCGCTGTGCTTCGGCCGCATCGACCGCCGGGACGCAAGCGGTGCCGTCGAGCGCTTCCACATCGGCCGGCTCGGCGTGTCGGGCGAGGACCTCGAACCGTTGGTGGTCGACTGGCGGGCGCCGGTGGCCGAGCCGTTCTACCGGGCGACGGGACGGGACCCGATGGGTCTGGTGTTGCGGCGCCACCTGGCCGCCCACGGCCGGCGCGTGATGGGGATCGAGGACGAGCGCTTCGGCCCGGTGGGCCCAGCCTCGCCGGCGGCCAACGGGTCCACGGCTCCCGCCGGCACCGAGGCCGGCCTCCCGAACGCGGCTGGCGACGGCGGCGCCGCTGCTGCGGAGACTGCCGGCGGCTCGACGCTCACCGACGAGGGCCTCGAGCTGGGCGGCCCGGGCGCCCTGCTCGCCGCCTTGGAGGGGGCGCGCACGGGGGCGATGCGCGACATCGTGGCGACCATCCAGCGCGAACAGGACGAGATCATCCGCTCGCCGCTTCCCGGCGTGCTGATCGTCCAAGGCGGCCCCGGCACCGGCAAGACCGCGGTGGCGCTGCACCGAGCGGCCTACCTGCTCTACACGCACCGCTTCCCGCTCGAACGTCAGGGGGTCCTGGTCATCGGGCCGAACCCGCTGTTCCTGCGCTACATCGAGCGCGTCCTGCCCTCGTTGGGCGAGACGGGCGTGACCCTGTCCACGGTGAGCGGCCTCGTCCACGGCCTGTCCGTGCGCGGCGAGGACCCGCCAGCAGTGGCGAGGCTCAAAGGGGAGGCCCGCATGGCCACCGTGGTGGCCCGGGCCGTCCGGACGCGGCAGCGGCCCTTGCGCCGTGACGTGGCGGTCCCCTTCGGTGCCGCCGTCCTGCGGCTCCGTGCCGAGGACACCGCCGCCATCGTGGCGACCGCCCGCCGCCGGCCCGGCACCCACAACAGCCGCCGGCGCTTCGTGGAGCAGATGGTGGTGCGGCGACTGGCGGAGGAGTACGCGCGGGTGGCGGACATGCACCGTGCGAACGGCGCACAGCCGTCGGCTGTCACCTCGGTCGCCACGCTCGACGAGCGCGGCGGCCTCCACGACCTCGCCGGCGACGCCACCTACCGGTCCGGCGCGGCCGGCGACGAACCACTCGATCTGGCGGACTTCGGCCGGCAGGTCCGCCGGGTACCGGAGCTGGCCCGGGCACTGGACCGGATGTGGCCCCGCCTCAGCGCCGAGGAGCTGCTCCACGACCTGTTCGGGGCGGAGCCGTTGCTGCGGCTGGCCGGCAAGGGGGTGCTGTCGCCGGCCGAGCAACGGGCGTTGCTGCGCCCGCGCCGGGCCTCGGTGGCCGAGGTGCCGTGGACGGCGGCCGACCTGGCGCTGATCGACGAGGCGCGGGTGCTCCTCGGCCCGCGCCGTTCCCGCCCGGCGGGGAGCGGGGCCGAGGCCGAGGAGCAGGCGCGCGCCTATGGGCACATCGTGGTGGACGAAGCCCAGGACCTGTCCCCCATGCAGCTGCGGATGGTGGCCCGCCGGTCGCTGTCGGGATCGATCACCGTGGTGGGCGACATCGGCCAGGCCACAGGACCGTGGGCGCCGGCGAGCTGGGACGAGGTGATCGCACACCTACCGCACCAGCGGCCGCCGCGTCAGGTCGAGCTCACCGTCAGTTACCGCACCCCGGCGGAGGTGGTCGAGGTGGCCGCTCCGGTACTGGCCGCCGCGGCCCCGGTCCTGCGGCCCCCGCGTCCGGTCCGCCGCACCGGGGTCCGGCCCCGCCTCGTCCAGCTCACCGCCGACGCCGGGCCGGCGGGCCTGGCGGCGGCGGCCGCCACGGTGGCATCGGAGCTGGTGGCCGAGGTGGCGCCCGGCACGGCTGCCGTGCTCGCGCCGTCGTCGCTGGTGGGCGAACTGGCCCTGGCCCTGGACGCGGCCGGCGTGGCGGCCTCGGATCCCCGGCGCGACGGCCTGGGCGCGCCCTTGAGCTTGCTGCCGGTCGACCTTGCCAACGGTCTCGAGTTCGATGCCGTGGTGGTGGTCGAGCCCACCGCCGTCGTGGAGGAGTCGCCCCAGGGGTTGCGGACCCTCTACGTGGCGCTCACCCGGCCCACCCGCCGCCTGGCCGTGGTGGCGGCGCGCCCGTTGCCAGCGGCGCTGGCGCGCGCCGGACTGCACTGAGAGCACCCGACGTGCCCCGAGCGGTGCTCGGGGAGGCCGAGGCGCCGCTGCGGGGACCGCGCGCCTCCCGCTCCCGGGCGCTGCTCCCCCCACCCGCGCACCGTCGCCCGCGGTGGTTGGTCCCTCCCCGGCGCGCCGTGGCATGCACCGTGGCCGTCGCGGCGACAGCGCGCCGGGTCCTCGGGGACAGGGCCGTGGGCTCGGTGTCGCCGTCCTGGGGCAGGGGGCCTGGCGACTGCCGTGCCGTGTTGGCGCGCGGCGCGTCCTGTCCGCTAGGAAAGGGCCCGTGACCCAGGCCCTGTCGGTGGAGCATCCCGCGCCCAGGGCGCGCCATGTGCCCGAGCGGCCGCCGATGCTGGCGGTCGGGGTGATGATCTGGCTCGGGTCGGAGCTGATGTTCTTCAGCGGCCTGTTCGCCGCCTACTTCACGATCCGGGCGCACGACCGCATCTGGCCGCCGCCGGGAACCAAGCTCGACTTCGTCCAAGCGCTGATCTTCAGCGTGGTCCTGCTGGCATCCAGCCCGACGTTCCAGTTCGGGGTGTGGGCCGTCGAGCAGGGCGACCGGGTCAAGGCACGGGCGTGGATCGTCATCAGCTGGCTCCTCGGCCTGGCGTTCGTCGCCAACACCGGCTACGAGTGGTACGACTTCCTGCACAAGGGCTTCGCCCCCCACACCAACGCCTACTGGTCCCTGTTCTTCGTGATGACCGGCATCCACGGGCTGCACGTGCTGCTCGGCCTGGTTGCCATGGTGTTCCTCTACGGGCGCATGGTGGGACCCAGCGGCGATCCCGGCGAGGTCAACGTCTTCCAGGCGGTGGGCTACTACTGGCACTTCGTCGACTTCATGTGGGTCGGGATCTTCAGCTGTCTGTTCCTGCTGACCGACTCGTGGCACTTGATGTGAGGGACTGGCGATGAGCAGCGCGGCTCCCAGCGCACCCGCTCGGCGGCGCCTTCGGCTCGCCACGGCACTTCCCGGTCTGGTGGTGGTGGCAGCCGCCCTGATCGGGCTGTTCGCCTCCCCGTCGGCCGCCCGCAGCGACACCGCGTCCCAGGCGTTGCGGATGGACGCCACCGCCCCCATCACCTACTCGGCCCCCAGCTCGCCCCAGCAGATCGCGGCGGGCGACGTGCTGTTCCAGCAGAACTGCGCCAGCTGTCACGGCGCCGACGCCTCGGGCGGCGTGGGTCCCAACCTGCGGGGGCTGGGGGCGGCGACCATCGACTTCTGGGTGTCCACCGGCCGGATGCCCCTCGCCAACGCCGCTGTCCAGGCGGTTCGCAAGCCCCCCCGCTTCAACCGCCAGCAAACCCTCGACATCGTGGCCTACGTCAACTCCCTCCAACCGCCGGCACCCGGGCGCGTGGGCATCCCCACCGTCGACACCGCCGGGGCCAACCTGGCCGAGGGCCAGTCCCTGTTCGTGCTCAATTGCGCGGCCTGCCACACCATCACCGGTTCGGGCGACGCGCTGGCCAACAACTTCTCGGCGCCCACGCTGCACAAGGCCACCGCCACGCAGGTGGCCGAGGCCATCCGCACCGGGCCGGGCAACATGCCCTGGTTCGGGCCCAACGAGCTGACGGACCAGCAGGTGGCCGACATCGTCGCCTACGTGAAGGGCCCCATCCAGCACCCGGACAACGCCGGTGGCGTGGGCCTGGGTGGCATCGGCCCGGTGGCCGAGGGCTTCGTCGGCCTGCTGGTCGGCGTGGGGGGCATCATGCTGATCGCCTACTGGCAGGGAGAGCGGGCGTGAGCGACGACGTGCAGCGCAACGAGCAGCCGGACGCGGCCCATCCCACAGGCGGCGTGCCGGTCGCCACCATGACCGATCCGCACATGCAGCCCTACGCCCGCCATCCGGCCCGAGCCGAAGCGGTCACCGGCCTGCTGCTGCTGGTGGGGGTGCTCGGCTTCGCTGCCTACGGCGCCGTCTACTTCGTGAACGGGTCCACGCAGTGGCAGGCGGTGTCGCTGGGCATCGGCTTCATCGCCTTTGGCATCGGGCTGACGGCGTGGGGCAAGTACCTGCTTCCACAGGGTCCCTTCGTCGAGGAGCGTCATCCGCTGGCGGCCAGCCAGGCCGAACGCGACGCGCTGGGGGCAGCCATCGTGGACCGGGGCCGGCTCGTGTTCCGCCGGCGCGGCTTCCTCGGGGGCTTGCTGGGCCTGGGCGGTGCCGTCATGGGCGTGGTGCTCGCCTTCCCGGCCATCCGGTCACTGGGCCCGCTGCCGAAGAAGACCTTCGACCACACCCACTGGCGCAGGGGGGTGCGCCTGGTGGACATCGACGGGAACCCGGTGCACTACACCGACCTCGAGACCGGCGGGGTTCTCACCGTCTTCCCCGAGGGCCACGTCGGTGACGCCATGGACCAGACCCTGTTGATCAGGCCCGGCGGGCCGTTGCCCGGCCAGACCCAGGCGGCGCCCATCGTGACCGCACCAGGGCGCGAGACGTGGGGGCCGCAGGGGTACTTGGCGTTCTCCAAGGTCTGCACCCACGCGGGGTGCCCGGTCGGCCTCTACCAGAAGGCCACCTCCCAGCTGCTGTGCCCGTGCCACCAGTCGCTGTTCGACGTGGGGGCGGGCAAGCCGGCCGTGCCGGTGTTCGGCCCCGCGCCCCGGCCGCTGCCGCAGCTGCCGCTCATGGTCGACGCCGACGGCTTCCTGGCGGCCCAGAGCGACTACCACGAACCGGTCGGCCCGGGCTTCTGGGAGCGCTCGTGAGCGCGGCCACGGCCACGCCGGCCACCCGCGAGGGCGCCACGCAGCGGCGGAGCCCGACGCGCCTGAGCACCGGCCTCGACGGCACGCTGCGCTGGCTCGACGAGCGCCTGGGCCTGGCCAAGGGTGGGCGGACGTTCCTCGACAAGATCTTCCCCGACCACTGGTCGTTCCTCCTGGGGGAGATCGCCCTGTACTCCTTCATCGTGCTGGTGGCGACGGGCGTCTTCCTGACGCTGTACTTCGACCCGTCGTCCAAGGAGGTCGTCTACCACGGTGCGTACGCGCCGCTGCGGGGGATCCGCATGTCCGCCGCCTATGCCTCCACCGTGGACCTGTCCTTCGCCGTGCGCAGCGGGCTGGTCATCCGCCAGATGCACCACTGGGCCGCCGACGTCTTCCTCGGCGCCATCGCCGTGCACATGTGCCGGATCTTCTTCACCGGGGCGTTCCGCCGCCCCCGGGAGCTCAACTGGATGGTGGGCGTCACCTTGCTGACGCTGGGCATCGTCAACGGGTTCCTGGGGTACTCGCTCCCCGACGACCTCATCTCCGGAACCGGCATCCGGATCGCGTACTCGATCATCTTGTCGATCCCGCTGGTCGGCTCCTACCTGGCGACGCTCACCTTCGGCGGGCAGTTCCCGGGGAACGGCTCGATCATCCCCCGGATGTTCATCGCGCACGTGCTCATCATCCCGGCCATCATCGCCGCCCTCATCGGCGCCCACCTGGGCCTCCTGGTGCGCCAGAAGCACACCCAGTTCGCGGGCAAGGGCCGGACCGAGCACAACGTCGTGGGCATCCCCGCCTATCCCAACTTCGCCCTCAAGACGCAGGGCTTCATGTTCGTCATCACCGGGGTGCTGTGGGCGATGGGTGGCCTGGCCCAGATCAACCCGATCTGGCAGTTCGGCCCGTACGAGGCGTACAAGATCTCCTACGCCGTGCAGCCCGACTGGTACATGGGATGGCTCGACGGGGCGCTGCGCATCATGCCCAGCTGGGAGTTCGTGGGCTTCGGCCACACCATCCCCTTCGAGATCTTCCTCCCCGCCGTGCTGTTCCCCGGCCTCACCTTCACCTTGTTCTACGCCTGGCCCTTCATCGAGCGCCGCATCACCGGCGACCGGGCCGAGCACAACCTGCTGGACCGGCCGCGCGACCGGCCGCGGCGCACCGCCATCGGCGCCGGCGCGCTGGCCTTTTACTTCATGCTGTTCTGCGCCAGCTCGACCGACGTGCTCGCCAATTTCTTCGACGTGTCGCTCAACCTGGTGCTGTGGTCGTTCCGGGTGCTGGTGGTGGTGGTGCCCGTCGTGGTGGCCCTGCTCACCTACCGCATCTGCAAGGACATGGCCGGCCTGTCAGGTGTCGGCAAGCGCAAGCGTCCCGTGGTGGTCCGCCGGTCGGCCACGGGTGCGTACATGACCGAGCCGGCTGCGCCCCGGCCCGGCGACGGGCACGAGGAGCCTGAGCCCGAGCCGGTGCCCACCTTCGTCCAGCTGGACGAGGAGGAGCCCGAACCCCCTGGCGTCCGGCGGGTCGCCCGGCGGGTCTGAGACCGGGTCCGGTCTGCTCCTGAGGCGGGGGCAGCCGCAGCCGGCCCCGGTGCATCTCAGGCCGGGGTGCCTTCAGCGAGCGGGGCGAGGCGTGCCCTCGAGGATGCGCCGCGGCGTGTCCACCAGCATGGTGTGGATCTGCTCGTCGGTCACGCCGTGCTGGCGGACGTAGGGGAGGACCTCCTCGCCGATGTGCAGGTAGTGCCACTGGGTCATGGCCGCGAGCACGCCCGGGTCCACCCAGTCGATGTAGCACGACGCGTCCTGTGACAGGACCATGCTGCTCGCGTACCCGCGCCGGCACATCTCCACCAGGGTGTCGGCCCGAGCCTCGAAGGTGGTGCCGACGTTGATGCCGAAGCGGTCCATGCCCAGGACGAAGCCGGCGTCGGCGAGCTCGGCCAGGTGGTCGCAGTCGGTGGTGTCGCCGCTGTGCCCCAGCACGATGTGCTGCGGCTCGACGCCCTCCTCGTCGCAGAGGATCCGCTTCACGACCAGCCCCGATCGCGAACCTGGATGGGTGTGGACCGTGATGGGCACACCCGTGGCGTGATGGGCACGGGCCACGGCGCGCATCACCCGCTCGACCCCCGGCGTGGCACCCGGTTCGTCGATGGCGCACTTGAGCATGTTCGCCCGGACGCCCGTGCCGGCGATGCCCTCGGTGATGTCCTTCACGAACATGTCGACCATCGGGTCCGGGATGTCGACGCCGAGCACTGCACCGAGGCCGGGGCCGCGGTGGAGGAAGAAGAACGGCACGCTGTCGTAGGTGTAGACGCCGGTGGCCACCACGATGTTGAGCTCGGGCACCTGCTCGGCGATGCGCTGGATGCGGGGGATGAAGCGCCCCAGGCCGACCACCGTGGGGTCGACGATGGTCTGCACTCCCTGGGCGGCCAGCGCGTGCAACTTGGCGACGGCGTCGGCGACGCGTGCGTCCTCGTCACCCCATTCGTCGGGGTAGTTCTGCTGGACGTCGGCCGTCAGGCAGAAGATGTGCTCGTGCATGTAGGTGCGGCCCAGCGTCGAGGAGTCGACGGGGCCGAGGACGGTGTTGACCTGGCTCACCGGGTGCGCAGCTCCTTCTCGACGATCGTGCCGACCGGGCCCGGCCCGTGGGCGGGTCGTCGGCGATCCGGACCTCAGCAGGGTAGCTGGCGCAGCCGGCGCCATCCCGGCACCGGTCGGCGATCCTCGGGATGGTCGCGCCGGCCCGAGCACGACGACGCCGACGGGCTCCTCGCCCGGCTGCGTGTGCTGGTGGTGGGAACCGGCGCCATGGGCGCGCGGTGGCGGCCGGGTTGAAGCTCCTGCCTCACTGCCCACTACCCTCTGGCCCGGGGGTGATCCGACCGACCACCCAGGGAGGCAGCGTGGACTTCGCACCCAGCGCCCGGGCCACCGAGTACCTGGCACGGCTGCAGGCGTTCATGGACGAGCAGGTGTACCCGGCCGAGCCCCTCTATGCCGCCCAGCGTGCCGAACTGGTGGCGGCCGGCCGCCCGCACGACCCGCCGGCGGTGATCGAGGAGCTCAAAGCCGAGGCCCGGCGCCGGGGCCTGTGGAATCTGTTCCTTCCCGACGCCCAGGACCCGCCGCACGGGCTGTCGGTCCTCGAGTACGCACCGCTGGCAGAGCTCATGGGCCGATCCCCCGAGCTGGGCCCCGAGGCCACCAACTGCGCCGCCCCTGACACCGGGAACATGGAGATCCTCCACCTCTTCGGTACCCCTGAGCAGAAGGATCGGTGGCTGCGCCCCCTCCTCGAGGGCGAGATCCGCTCTGCCTTCGCCATGACCGAGCCCGAGGTGGCCTCCTCGGACGCCACCAACATCTCCACCCGGATCGAGCGCGACGGCGACAGCTACGTGATCAACGGACGTAAGTGGTGGACCACGGGGCTCGCCGACCCGCGGTGCCGGATCATGATCGTCATGGGCAAGACCGCCCCCGATGCCGACCCCTATCGCCAGCAGTCGATGGTGCTCGTGCCCGTGGACACGCCTGGGGTGCAGGTCGTGCGCTCCCTGCCCGTGTTCGGGTACCACGACCAGCACGGCCACGGCGAGGTCGTGTTCCGCGACGTCCGGGTGCCGGTCTCCAACCTCCTCGGCGAGGAGGGCAGCGGGTTCGCCATCGCCCAGGCCCGCCTCGGCCCGGGCAGGATCCACCACTGCATGCGGGCCATCGGGCTGGCCGAGCGCGCCCTCGAGCTGATGTGCCGGCGGGTGGTGGCACGCAGCGCCTTCGGTCAGCCGCTCGCCCGCCAGGGCGTGGTGCAGCAGTGGATCGCCGAGTCCCGTCTCGCCATCGAGCAGGCCCGCCTGCTCACGTTGAAGGCAGCGTGGATGATCGATCGGGTCGGCGCCAAGGGTGCGCGGACGGAGATCGCCGCCATCAAGGTCGTAGCACCGCGGGTCGCGTTGGCGGTGATCGATCGCGCCATCCAGGCACACGGCGGTGCAGGCGTGTCCGACGACTTCCCGCTGGCAGCCATGTACGCCGGTGCCCGCACGCTGCGCATCGCGGACGGCCCGGACGAGGTCCACCTGCGGGACGTTGCTCGGCGGGAGCTCCGGGCGTACCTGGACGCGCCGGGGGCGACGGCCGGCCGGTCACCGACCGGGTGAGTGCCGGCGCGGCGATCGGGGCGCTGCCAGCTCCTCGATCCGGTGGGTGTCAGGGTCGCCGATCGGGTGGGTGTCGCGGTCGGGGACCGGGGACGCCGCCAGCCCCGGGCAGGGGCCCGGGTCAGACGGTGCCGCCCCGGCGGCTCTCCACGGTGTAGCCCGTGGCCGCGGAGACGATGAGCGCGACGCCGGGAGCGGCCAGCCAGTAGCCGAACACGGCGGCCAGGGCGATGAGGAACAGGCCCATCCCCATGACGAAGGGCCACACGCTGGAGCTGGGGAAGGCACCGATGACGCCCGATCCCTCCTCGATGGTGGCGTCGCTGCGGTCCTCGGGCCGTGGCCGCATCCGGTGCGACCACCACAGGTAGTAGCTGCCGGGCACCAGGCCCAGCAGGAACGAGCCGACGAGCATCAGCACGCCCGAGAGCTCCGCACCGCCGGCGTAGGCCGTCCAGATCCAGTACAGCGCGCCGACGATGGCGAAGAAGACCGCCACGCCGACGAGGAAGATGGCTTCGATGCGCATCGGCTGATCGTGCTCCTTGGTCTGCGTCTGCCTGTTCGTCGCCCGCCGCGACCTGCCCGGTGGCTAGTGGGCGCCCACCGGCCTGGGCGCCGTGGGCGCCCGGCCGTTGCCGTGCGCCACGGTGCGGGCGTCGGGGTGGTGGAAGTCCCACACCGGTCGCTCGGAGCGGATGGGTGGGAGCCGCTCGAAGTTGTGGTGGGCCGGCGGCGACGAGGCGAACCACTCGAGGGAGAACCCGTCCCAGGGGTTGTCGCCGGCGTCTGCCGTGCGGGTGGCGGTGACCAGGACGTTGACGATGAGGACCACGAACGACAGCCCGATCACGAAGGCGCCGATCGTGGACACGACGTTGAGCGTGGTCCAGCCGACGTGGGCGGGGTAGCTGGCGATGCGCCGCGGCATGCCCCACAGGCCCAGGACGTACTGGGGCATGAAGGTGACCCAGAAGCCCACGAACATCAGCCAGAAGTGCAACTTGCCCAGTCGCTCGTCGAGCCGCCGGCCGAACATCTTGGGCCACCAGAAGTAGATGCCGGCGAAACCGGCGAACACCGCCGTCCCGAACAGCACCTGGTGGAAGTGGGCCACCACGAAGTACGTGTCGTGCGTGGCGAAGTCGATCGGCGGCGACGCCAGCATGACGCCGGTCAGGCCACCCATCAGGAAGGCGAGCAGGAACCCGATGCAAAACAGCATGGGCGTGTCGAACTTGATCTGCCCCCGCCACATGGTGCCGATCCAGTTGAAGAACTTGATGCCGGTGGGAACGGCGATCAACAGCGACAGCAGCGAGAAGAACGGCAGCAGCACGACCCCGGTCGTGAACATGTGGTGGGCCCAGACGCCGGTCGACAGGGCGGCGATGGCCATGGTGGCGAAGACCATCCCCTTGTAGCCGAACAGGGGCTTGCGGCTGAACACCGGGATGATCTCGGTGGCGATGCCGAAGTACGGCAGCGCCAGGATGTAGACCTCGGGGTGCCCGAAGAACCAGAACAGGTGCTGGTAGAGCACGGGGACCCCGCCCTCCACCGCCGGGTGACCGGCCACGGCTTGGCGGCCCACCTCGTAGAACCAGGTCCCGAAGTGGCGGTCGGCCCACAGCAGCACCATGGCCGCCGTCAGGATGGGGAAGGCGATGAGGATGAGGATGGCGGTCACCAGCATGTTCCAGGTGAAGATCGGCAGGCGGAACATGGTCATCCCCGGTGCCCGCAGGTAGAAGATCGTGGTGACCAGGTTGACGGCCGTGAAGATGGCCGAGAAGCCGGTCAGCCCGATGCCCATGATCCACAGGTCCGGCCCCGCCCCGGGGGAGTTGACGCTGTTGGACAGCGGCGCGTAGGAGACCCAGCCGAAGGCGGCCGGACCGCTGGCGGTGATGGTCCCGAGCATCATGGTGATCGAGCCGCTCAGGTACAGCCAGTACGAGAAGGCGTTCAGGCGGGGGAAGGCCATGTCCGGTGCGCCTACCTGCAGCGGCACGATGTAGTTGGCCAGCCCACCGAAGGCGAAGGGGCCGGCGAACAGGTACAGCATCAGACTGCCGTGCATGGTGAACAGCTCGTTGAACGTCTGGAAGCTCACGAACGAGCTGGAGGGGTTGGCCAGCTGGAGGCGGATGGCCAGGGCGAGCGCGCCGGCGATGTAGAAGATGATGAGCGACGTGAACATGTAGTTGAGCCCGATCACCTTGTGGTCGGTGCTCGTCAGCCACCGCAGGACGTAATGGGGACCTTCGTGCTCCGCGTGCTCCGCGTGCTCGGCGGTGATCTCGTGGCGCTCCTGCAGGACGGTCATGGCAGCCTCAGCTCGGGGTCGACGTTGCCGGCGCCGCGGCTGGTGCCGCCGGCGTCGATGGGGTCGGGAACACCGGCGACCCGCCCGCCGCCGGGGGGACGACGGTGTCGGCGTCGCCGCCCTGGGCCAGGGCACGCAGCTGGGATGCCGCGACCCAGGCACGGAACTGGTCCACGGGCAGCACGACGACGTGGAAGAACATCTGCGAGTGGTACAGGCCGCAGATCTGGGTGCACTGCGCCCGGTAGATGCCAGGGTGCTGCACGTTGAAGTCGAAGACGTTCTCCACACCCGGCTGGGCGTACCGGCTGAAGTTGAACGCCGGCACGTAGAAGCCGTGGACGACGTCACGCGACACCAGCCGGATCGTGACCTCCTTGCCTGCGGGCAGCACCAGGCCCGGACCGAGGCAGTCGTCGGCCGTGGACGCCGACTGGACGCAGGTCTTGCCGTCGAGGCCCACCGGGTCGTTGTCGGCGCTCAGCGCGCTGCGCACGAAGAAGGCCGAGCGCGGCTGGGCACTGTCGTAGGGCGGCAGGCCGAGGCCGTCGCTGCCCTGGTAGTCGAACTGCCAGCCCCACTGGAAGGCGGTGACCTTCACGTCGAGTGCAGGATGGGGCGAGACCGCGTCGACCCGGTTCTCGGTGACCACGGTGAACCCGAACAGCACCAGCACGATGACGATCGGGATCACCGTGTAGGTGATCTCGAGGGGGATGTGGTACTGGAACTGGCGCGGGGTCTCGTCCGAGCGGCGCCGGTACGCGATCACGGCCCACAGGATGAGCAGGGCCACGATGCCACCGACCACGATGGCGGCGATCACCGTGCCCGAGTACAGCAGGAACTCGTCGTGAGCCTGCTTCGTGCTGCCCCGGTACCCCCAGAACCGTGGGAGCTGGCATCCGCCGAGCAGGATCGGCAGCGCGCTGGCGATCACCAGGGCCAGGCGACGGCGAAGCCGCTGGCCAGCGGGAACGGGGCCGCCGGACGTGCTCCGGGGCGCGACGGAGGGGGTCGAGCCGGAGGGCTGGGCGTTCACGGGGCCGACGTTAGTCAACCCGGCCCCGACCGCACTAGTTGGCGTCACGCCGGCTGGTCACCGCTCGCACGACGCCCCGGATGGCCTCCGCATGCACCGGGCGCCGGTGTCGCAGGGACCGGCGCGGTGGCTACGGCGTGCCGCCCGCCCGCTGCTCGGACTCGCGGGCCGCCCACCCGAACACGCCGCGCGCCATCGTGGAGGTGGCCGCCGCCGCCCGCAGCGAGTACACCCGAGCGCGCACCCGGTGGATGCCGGGGTCGTCGGGTGCCGCCAGGGCTGCCAGCTCTGCCAGGTGGCCGGCCAGGCGCAACGCCCGGTCGGCCTCCGCACCAGCCGCCGCTCCCTCCGCCAGCACCAGCGCCCGCTCGGCCAGCACGCCCGCCCCACCGGCCAGCTCGGCCAGCTCGGCGGCCAGGGCCGCCTCGGGTGCGGGCTTGAGCGTGGCGGGGTTGCCGTCGTACCACCCCCCGTACTGGCGCCAGATGTTGCGGACGATGAACTCGGGCTCGTCGTACACCGGGCGCAGGTACGGGCGGTCGAGGAGGTGGGCAGGCGGCTGCACGCCGTGGAGCAGGTCGTCGAGGCGGGCACCGGCGTTCATGAGGGCGAGCGACTGCTCGACCAGGGACTCGAGGAGCTCGGCCGTCTCCGACAGCGCCTGGCGGACCCGGCCGGCACCCACCACCGGGAGCCCGTGGCCCGGCAGCAGGACCTCGGGTTCGAGCTCGGCCATGGTGCGCAGCGCCGTCGCCCACTCTGCCGGGTAGCGCTGCACCTTCTGCGGGTTGCCGGCGTTGGGCGACGCCCAGATGAACAGATCGCCACAGCACAGCACCCGGGCGCTGGGCACCCAGGTCCAGGTGTGGTCGTCGGTCTCGCCCCGTGCGTGGTGGAGCTCGAAGCGGACCCCGCCGACCTCGAGGGTCAGCTCGTGGCGGTAGGTGCGGTCCGGGTAGCGGTACTCGGTGGGCCACTGCAGGTCCGGGACCTGGAACTGGCGCTGGTTGATGACCGCGTTGTAGCCCGCGGTCAACACGTACCGGTCGAAGCGGGCCGGCAGCGCCTCGTGGGCCACGACCACCGGTGGTGTCCACCCGTTGGACGCGGCCTCCTCCTCGAACACCGGGACACCGAACACGTGGTCGATGTGGCCGTGGGAGTACACGGCGGTGTGGAGGCGCTGCGGCGTCCACGAGCGCAGTCGGGCGTGCACCTGGCGCGCCGCGAAGGCGGAGCCGGTGTCGACCAGCACGAGGCCCTCGTCGGTGGCGAAGGCCGACACGTTGGCGAACGACGGGAGAAAGGCCACCCCCGTGTGCACCTCGGCCAAGCCGCCGACACCGCCGGTCACCGGATGGACGGCACTGATGTCGGTCTCGCCCCGCCACAACCGGTCGGCGAGCGCGAGGACGTCCTCGTCCGGGACCCCGCGGCCCTCCGCCCCAGCGTCCGCGCTCAGCTGCCGGTGGCGCTGCCGGTCGTGCCGGTGGCCGAGCCGCCGTCCTCGTCGCGGGCCTCGGCGCGCCCCCCGCCAGTGCCCTGGCCCCCGCCGTTGCGGTCGGCGTCGCCCTTGGCCCCTTCGGCCAGGCCCTTCTTGAACTCGCTCTGGGCCGAGCCGATGGAGCGAGCGAGCTTGGGGAGCTGGCTGCCGCCGAACAGCACGAGGATGGCGACGACCAGCAGGATGATGCCCCATTCGCTGTCGATCAGGGCGAGCATGGGAAGCCGCCTCCCTGGCTGTCGTGGGACCCGCGGGCCGGGTCCGCTCCCCAGGTTACCGGTCTGCGACCGCGCCGGACAGGGCGCCTGTGCCCGGGGCCGATCCCGCCCGCCGTCGTGCCGCTCATCAGGCCAGTCGTGCCGATCATCCGGCCAGCAGCACCCCGAGGACGAGGGCCGCCACCGACGCGGTGCCGGCGAGCGATCCCCACACCGCCAGTGCCCGGCGCGAGGTCGACCGGCCGTGGACCCACGCCGCCACTCCGGCCAGGGCCACCACGGCGAGCTTCACGTCCAACACGGCCTGCCAGGCGTGCGGCTGGCCGCTGCTGACGGCCGCGATGTTCCAGACGCCGGTGGCCACCAGCACGGCGTAGGCCGGCCACTGCAGGCGCGCGAAGGCCCGCGCCAGCGCGCGCGGGGCGTCGCCGCCGAGCTGGCGCGCCGTGGGCAGCAGCCCCACCATGGTGAGCTGCCCCCCGACCCAGACGGTGGCGGCGAGGACGTGCAGCGTCAGGCGGACGGCGTCGACGGCGGGAGCGAGCGCGGCGAAGGGCATCGGGGGATCCGCTGCCCGCGTGCTCAGCGGCCTTGCCAGTTCGGCGCCCGCTTCTGCGCGAACGCGACGGCGCCTTCCATGGCGTCGGCCGAGGTGAAGATGGTCGAGAAGGTGCTGTCGTTGAGCTTCCAGGCATCCTCTTCGGCCATGTCGGCCGTCTCGACGATCACCTTCTTCGACATCCGCACCGCCAGCGGTGCGTTGTCGGCGATGGTCCGTGCCAGTGCCACGGCGGCCTCGACGACCACGGCGCCGGGCACCACCCGGTTGACGAGGCCGAGCCCATAGGCGCGGGTCGCATCCATGGGCTCACCGGTCAGTGCGAGCTCGAGGGCGACCGCGCGCGGCAGGCGCCGCGGCAGCCGGATGAGGCCACCGGCGCCCGCGATCAGGCCGCGCTTGACCTCGGGGATGCCGAAGACGGCGTGCTCTGCCGCCACCACCAGGTCGCATGCCAGCACGATCTCGCACCCACCGGCGAGGGCAGCGCCGTTGACGGCGGCCACGATCGGCTTGGGGAAGGCGCGGCGGGTGATCCCGGCGAACCCGCCCGCATCGATGATGTTCGCACCCTGGCCCGAGGCGAAGGCCTTGAGGTCCATCCCGGCCGAGAACGCCTTGTCGCCGGCTCCGGTGAGTACGACCGCCAGGCAACCGTCGTCCTGCTCGATGTCGTCGAGGGCCGCGGTCATGGCGGCGGTCACGTCACCGTTGATGGCGTTGCGGGCTTCGGGCCGGTTGATGGTGAGGACCTCCACGCGGCCACGGCGCTCACGCTCGACTGCCGGCATCACTGCCTCCTCCTGCGCACCTGTGCGGGGCGCTTCCTGTTGCCCGTGCAGGGCCCTTCCTGTTGCCCGTGCGGGGCGCTTCCTGTTGGACGAATGCTGTTGGACGAATGGTGTCCTGTTGGACGAATCGTGCTGGGAGTCTGCCGCCCCGGCGCCGTCGCGGGCCAACCGGGCCGGCCCGCCGGCTCGGTGGGATGCCGGCTCGGTGGGATGCCGGCTCGGAGGACGCCGGCCGGCGGGGGATGCCGGGGCTGCTGACGCGGCGTCAGCCGGCCAGGCGGTAGGTCGGCGGGCTGCCCGCCACCATGATCCGCTCCCCCACGAGGTTGCGGCCCGCCAGCGCCTGGAGATCTTCGCCCGGTGCCGGCACGGCCGCCACCTGCCGCCCGTCGTCGAGCCGGGCCACCACCGGCGCACCGGCCACGGCGGGGCCGCCGGGCTCGCCGGCCACGATGGTGGCCGCCACCACCGTGGCAGTTCCCTCGGCCTCGGTGGCCACCGGCACGGCGCTCGCGTCGATGGCGCGCTGGGCGGCGGCGGTGTCGCCCCGCTGCCATCCCGAGGGGGGAGGTGTGGCGCCGTACACGCCGACCGAGTGCTTGGTGGCATACCAGCCCAGGCCCGTGCACAGGCCGGTGCCGCCCCGTTCCCGCAGGATGTCGGCCATGGTGGCGATGGCGTGCAGGGTGTAGTTGCTGCCCGGCCCACCGAAGTAGGGCAGGCCACCGGTCACGGTCAGCCCCCGCCGGTCGTCGATCCCAAGGCCGAGGGCGGCGGCCCCGAGCTGCACCGCCGAGGGGAAGCAGGAGTAGAGGTCGATGGCGCCGATGTCGTCGATCCCAAGGCCGACCGCGCCCAGCGCCGCCTGGCCCGCCGCCCGGATGGCCGGCGACTCGCCCAGATCGGGCCGCTCGGTGGGGAACCACACGTCGGCGGCGTCGGCACCCGACCAGCAGAACACCGCCTGGTCGGCAAGTCCGAGGCGCCGGGCGGCGCCCAGCGAGCTCACCACGACGGCTGCTGCCTGGTCGACGGCCATGATGGCGCACATGCGCTTGGGGTAGGGCTCGGCCACCAGCCGGTTGTCGGGGCCGATCTGGCTGAGCTCGGCCGGTGTGCGTGCCTCGGGGAACCACGCCACCGGGTGCTTGGCCGCCACCTCGGTGAACGGGGCCATCACGGTACCGAGCCAGGCACGCTGCTCGGCGAAGCTCCGCCCGGCCCGGGCCGCCAGCACGCTCTCGAACAGCGGGTAGACGTGGATCGGTGCCACCAGGCCGGCACCGAGCTCGGCCGGGCCCGCGCCGGGGCGCTCGTCGCCGACGACGGGATCGGGGGCGAGGGCCCCGTGCTCCTCTCCGTCCTCGCCGCGCCCCGCGCCGGTGGCGCCGCCCGACGCCTGTCCGGTGCGCGTCCGCAGCTCGCGGGCGAGCTTGCGCGACCGCTGGGCCTCGCCACCGACGATCAGCGCCACGTCGAGCTCGCCGGCCGCGATGGCAGCAGCCGCCCGGTTGACGAGCCACTGGGGCGAGTTGCCGCCCACCGTGGTGAGCTCGGTCGACGCCGGCGACAGTCCGAGGCGGCGGGCCAGCACGCTGGCCGGCGCCACCCCTGCCCGCGAGATGGTGTGCACCATCGACACCCGCTGGATCGCCTGCCGCAGGCCCGGTGCCTGGGCGAGGGCCTCCGCGGCGGCGCGCGCCGCGAGGTCGAGCACCGACACGATCTCGTCGCGTTCGAGGCACTGGCCGGTGGCGACGATCACCGGCAGCCGGTCGTCGGCGGTCATGGCAACCTCCGGATCAGCGGGGGAGCAGGCCGTTGAGCAGCAAGGACACCACGAAGTCGGCCACCACCTCAGCCGGCAGCCCGTCGTCGGTGACGATACGCCGGTGGGCGATCTGCCCGACGAGCGCCGCCACCGAGAACGCCACCATGCGCGGCGGTACGTCGCGGATCAGGCCCCGCTCCCGGGCGTCTGCCACTACCGCCTCGATGTCGTCGACGAAGGCCTCGTAGATGCCGAAGAGGTGCTTCTCGAAGCGGTCGCCGAGGGCGTAGGAGTCGCGGAACAGCAGCTTCACCACGGCGCGGTCGGCCTCGAAGAACTCGAACGTGGCCCGCACCGCGGCCCGGAACGGCGCCGTGGGCGAACCGCCCGCCGGCGTGCTGGTCAGCGCGGCGGTGACATGGTCGCGCAGCGCCTGGCTCTCGGCTTCCATCAGGGCGTGGAAGAGCGCGTCCTTGGAGTCGAAGTACCAGTAGATCGAGCCGTACGAGAGCTTGGCGGCCTTGGCGATGTCGGCGATGGTGGTGGCGTGGTAGCCCTTGCGGGCAAAGACGCGCTTGGCCGCCGTCAGGATGTCGGCCCGGCGCTCCTCCTTGTCGCGGTCGCTCATGGCCCGTCGCACGGCGCGACCAGGCCGCGGCGTGCGGGCGGTGCCGAGGGCTGCGGGACCAGAAGCAGGTGCGCTGGCCATCACCCGTAGGCTAGCAGGCATAGACTGACTGGTCAGTCAACTGTTTGCCGCCTCCGGCTGGCGCGGTGCGGGCACCGGGCACGTCGGGTTGGCGGCGGGCGCCGCAGCAGCCAGCGACGGGGCCGGTGCACCGACGCGGGCGGTCAGCCGCTGCCGGTCAGCCGGTGCCGGCACCTCGCCGACGACCCGCTCACTGCACCGCCGGGGCCCGTCCGACGACGCGCTCACCCAGGCGGCGTCCCATCCGCAGCCACAGGGGGTACGTGGCGAAGATGGCAGCGGCGGCGGCGTGGGTGGGCGGCCCGGACCGGCGGTGGTCGAAGTGGAACACACCGGAGTTGAGCATCCAGTCCCGACCGTTGTCGGCCCGGCACAGGCGCGCGATCCAGTGCGTCCACCGGGCGTTGCAGTACAGGGACACCGACGTCACCAGGAACAGCGCCAGGACGCCGGCCTCCAGGCGCCGTGCCGCTCGCTCGTCGGGTGCGACGGCTTCGATGGCCATGCCGCTGCCGACGAGCAGGGGTGGATCGACGAGGAAGCTCACGATGTCCTCCGTGGGTGTCGGGATGGCTGTGCGTGGCAGACCGTCAGGGACGGGTACCGATCTCGGCGTGGGCGCGGGCGCTCAGCGTCCAGGTGCGCTCGACCGCCCAGCGCTCCTGCCGATGCTCGAGGACGATATGCGCGTCCGCCACCTCGCTGTTGGTGCACGTGGCGGTACTGCCGTCGGGATCGGTGTAGGTGAGGACCACTGCTGCATCGGCGGGGATCGTCACCTCCGCCCGCAGCCGCCAGCGGCCCACGGTGCCGCGTACCTGCCAGTGGGGTAGACCGAGTTGGGTCCGGAACAGCGGTGCCGCCAATGCCGGGTCCCGTGGCCAGTCGTGGCCGCCCAGCCGCAGCTGCACGAAGGCGAGCGGGGGGAGGTGGCCCAGGCCCGGGGCCCGGCTGGTGGCGCTCACGACCTCGAGCACGTCCCCGTCGCCCAGATCGGCGTGGAGCCAGCCCCACCGCTGGGCGCTGCCGTGGGAGTAGATGTGTGCCACGCCCCCGCGCGCGCCGTCCGACAGTGCCCTCGCCGCGCCGTCGAGGGTCAGCGTGCCGGAGAACGCGGCGGCGGGAACCGGGACCACCTGCGCCCCAGGGAGGACCTCGCGTTCCCATGCCCACGCCGGGAAGGTGAACAGTGGTGCGTGGGTGCCATCCCCAGGCGGGTCGGCCCACCGCAGGTCCCAGGCCACGCGGCCGGCCGAGCCCGCGAGCCGGGGTGGCGCGAAGAGGGTCCCCTCGGGCGAGGGGTACTCGCCGGCGGGCCGGGCGGCAGGTACCGGCACCGGACCGAAGCGCTCCAGCACCGGTGGGGCATCGGGGCGGAACAGCGCGATCCAGCCGTAGGTAGAGGGACCGCCCGCCACCGGCGCCGCCAATTCGTGGTGGATCCAGCAGCCGATCCCCGATGCGGGGTCGCTGAGGGTGGCGTACCAGACCTCAAGCCTGCCCGGCTGGCCCCGCCAGCGGGGTGCCATGGCGTCGCCCGTCGTGCCGGTGGCACCCGACCCGCCGCTGCGGCGAGCGGCACGCCGGAGCACACTGGCCACACCGCCACCGGTGCTCATGCGGCCTCGCCCTGCTCGCGCGGTGCCCACGGGTCGAGGCGCGCGAGCAGGCCGGAGGGGTCGAGGCGCTCGAGTGCGGACAGTGGTCCCACGCCGATCGCGTGCAGGCGCCGGGCGTAGCCCCCGGCCAACGTGCCCAGCAGGCCAGCGGCGTCGCCGGCGCGGACGAACGCCGTGAACGAGGGGAGGGACCCGGGACCGCTCTCCACCATCCGGGCGAGCATGCGCCGGCCTGCCGCGGCGGCCCGACGCCGCCCGTCGGGCCGTGCAGCCACCAGACGGCGGACGGCGGCCGCCGCGCGCGCCTCGTGCCCGGCCTCGTCGGCCAGGACCGTGTCGACGAAGGACGCGGTCCCCGGGTCGGCCACGCGGCGCAGCCAGCGCAGGAGGTCCGCCGCGATGCCTTCGCCCAGGAGGTCCATGACCGCCGCCTCCACCTCGTCGGGGGGCTCGGGCAATGCATGGAAGTGGTCCAGGGCACGCCGGTAGGGGCGCATGGCGCGCTCGGGATCGGCACCAAGCGCCCGCAGGCGCCGGACGAACCCGTGGTAGTGGCGGCGTTCTTCGGCGGCGATCGCCTCCCACACCTGGCGCTCGTGTTCCGTGGTGGCCCCGGCTGCCTTGGCCCGGGCACCCTCGGCTGCCTTGCGCTCGCCGTAGGCGACCGCTCCGAGCACCTGGACCAGCGCTGTCGTCGTCATGGCTCCTCCTCCACCCACCGGCCGCGTCTCCTCCACCCATCGGCCACCCATCGGCCACGTCCGGCACGGCGTGGCTCGATCCCGGCACCTGGCCACCAGCAGACCAAGGCCCCTGGGCACCTACGGATCCCGGCCCAGGGTCAGCGGGACGGCCCGGGTCGGGCACCAGGAGCGCCGGACCCCTGGCACCAGTAGATTGACATGTCAATCCAACCCCGTCGAGTGCCGACCGTCGGGCCCGAGCGCGAGGTGGCAGCCGGCCACGGCGCCATGCCCGGCAGGACGAACGGTCGGGTCCCGGCGCGCGAGGCTGCAGCCATGGACAGCACGGGGGCGATCCTGCCCGAGGACTTCCGCATCGGCGTGGCCACCGCTGGCTTCCAGGTCGAAGGCGGCTTCAACGGGCCGGGCGAGCCGGCAAACAACTGGGTGCGGTGGGAGCGCACCGGACGGGTGGAACCCTCGGGGATCGCCGTCGACTTCTGGGGGCGCGCCGAGGACTACCTCGACCTGGCAGCCGGCCTGGGATGCGACGCCTTCCGCATGAGCGTCGAGTGGGCCAGGGTGGAGCCCGTCGAGGGGGCGATCGACACGGCCGCCCTCGACCGGTACCGCACCATCCTCCGGGCCTGCGCCGAGCGGGGCCTGCAGCCCCTGGTGACCCTGCACCACTTCACGCACCCGGCCTGGCTGGGCGAGGACTTCTGGTTGTCGGCCTCGGCTCCCGCGCGCATTGCCGAGTGGGTGCGGCTGGCGGTGGCCCATCTACGCGACAGCTGCCGCCACTGGGTGACGATCAACGAACCCAACGTGCTCGCCATGGGTTCGTACCTGCTCGGCACGTTCCCGCCCGGTCGTCGTCTGGCCCTGACCGACTTCCTGGCGTGTGTCGACCACCTGCTCGCCGCCCATGTGCTGGCCTACGAGGCCATCCACGAGGTCCAGCCCGACGCCGTGGTCACGACGAACAACGCCTCGGTCTCCCTGTACGAGCTGGACCGTCTCCTCATCGACCTCCTGCTGGCCCGCAGCAGTGGCATCCCGCGCCAGGAGGTGGCGTCGTGGCTGTCGGACCGGCGCGCCGCGTGGTACGCCGAGCTGCCGGCACCTGGCGCGCTCGAGCGTGTGCTCCGACGCGTGACCAGGCAGGTGGCAGGCGCCCGCGCCGAGGGCGTCGGGCGTCGGGGAGGAGCCGGCTCTCCTTCGCGCGCCCTGGCGGCGCTGTATGGCTCGCCCCACGAACGGCCACTGGACGTGGTGGGCATCGACTACTACGACCCCGTCGCGTCACACCACCTGCGGTTGCCCGGGCACCGCACGGCTGGCGGCCGGACCTGGCGTCCGGCGCGCGAGCTGTGGGACGACCGCGTCCACCCGGCGGGCCTCGTCACGTACTGCCGCGCCAACTCCGGTGCCGAGGGCTGGCATCCGGACGGGTCCCTCGCCGGCACCAGCGTGTGGGTGGTGGAGAACGGGCTGTGCAACCGCGTGCGGAGGGGGCGCAGCTACGCCCGCCTCGACGGGTGGGACCGCCCCGCCTACCTGCGGGCCCATGTCGCCGCGCTGGTCGACGCACTGGACGCCGGTCTCCCCGTCGGTGCCTACTACCACTGGTCCCTGGTGGACAACTACGAGTGGGGCAGCTACGAGCCGCGGTTTGGCATCTTCGGCGTGGACCGTGCCCGCGGGCCGCATGGGTTCACGGTGCTGGACAGCGACGCCATGGGCCTCGACGCACCCGGCACCTTCCGGCGGTTGGTGGCCGCGCTGCGCCAGGGGGAGCGGGCGGCGATCGTCGAACGGTGACGGGCACCGCATTTCCGCGGGACCGCATTTCCGCGGGACCGCATCTCCGGGGGACCGTCTTCCACCCGCAGGCCGGCTTGCGGTGCCACGCGGCCGGCCTGCAACCGGCGCGACGGCCCGCTGACAGTCCCTGACCGTCAGCCCGCGGCCACGATGCCGTCTGCGATGGCCAACGCCAGCGCCATGATCGACACCTGGGGGTTCACCTCGGGGCAGGTGGGGAGCACGGACCCGTCCGCCACCCACACCCCCTGGGTGCCGCGCAGCGCGCCCGACGCGTCGGCGGGATGCCGCTCGGGGTCACCGCCGGCCGCCACCGTACCCACGGGATGGAACGCAGCCACGTGCAGCGTCCGCGGGTCGCACGAGGCGACGGCCTCGTCGAGCTCGTCTGCGGTCCGGACCTTCGGGTGGCCGGGGATGCCGGTCGTGACCTCCACGGCTCCGGCGGCGAACAGGAGCCGGCCCATGAGGCCGATGGCCTCGACCAGGCGTGCGCCGTCGCGGCGCGTGAGGTCGTAGCGGACCAGGGCGCGGCGCCGACCCAGGACGCGGCCGGCCGGTTGGTCGGCCACCATGGCGCCCACGGTCGCCAGGTGCCCGGCGCCGTCCAGCTCGGCCACCAGCTCGCGGCCGAAGCCCGGCAGGAGCATCGAGCCCATGCCCGGCGGCGTGGAGGTGGCCTCGATCAGGATGCCACGCGACTCGTGGAACTCCTCGACGGCAGCGCTCTGCAGCACGCCGTGCCATGCCAGCACCGGCTCCTCGAAGCGGCCTGCCACGCCCACCGCCGGGTGCACCGCCAAGTTGGCGCCCACGGCGCGATGGTCGGCCAGGCCGCTGCGGCGCAGCAGCAGGGGCGTTTCGGTCGCGCCAGCGGCGAGCACCACCCGTGGGGCCAGGAGGCGCAGCGTCGAGCCGTCGGGACGGCGCGCCAGCACGCCGTGTGCCCGATCGCCGTCGAAAAGGATCCGCTCGGCCCGGGCCTCGGCCACGATGCGGGCACCCGCCGCGCACGCCTGCGGCAAGGCGTTGAGGTGCACGCCGAACTTGGCGTTGCGGGGGCAGCCCACCGAGCACTGGCAGCATCCTCCGCACCCCGGGGCGTTGCGCCTGATGGGTCCGGCGCGCCAACCGAGGGCGGTGGCGCCGGCCAGCACCAGCTCGCCGTTGCGTCCCATGACGGCCATGGGCACGGGCGCCACCTGCAGCATGGCTTCGACCTCGTCGAGGCGGGCGTCGAAGGTGGCGGGATCGGCCAGCACGAGGCCGGCATCGTCCACCCAGCGCCGCAGGACCGCAGGCGGGGTCCGGTAGCAGGTGCCCGAGTTGACGAGCGTGGTGCCGCCCACGCCCCGGCCGATGGGCAGCACGATGGGTGGTACGCCCAGGGCGGCCGTGGCGCCACCGTCGCGGTAGAGCGCGGCGAAGCGTTCCAGCGGCGGGCGAGTCCGGAATTCGTCCACCCGGTGGTGACGGCCCTCCTCCACGACGGCGACGGCCATACCGGCGCGCGCCAAGGTACGGGCGGCCATGGCGCCTCCGGCCCCTGAACCAACTACCACGGCGTCCCAGCGGGTGGTGCTGGGCCACGCCACCGATGGCGTGACATCCAGCTGGCCGTCGGGGCGGGCCGGGGGGAAGGCCGTTGCCGCCGCAAGGGCTTCGGGTGCAGCGCGCTGCGCCCCGACCACCAGGAGGGTGAGCGCCTTCAGCCCTTCGATGCCGGCGGCCAGGGGGCGGCGGGCCGACAGCCGGCGCAGGAGGGCCGCACGGGCTTCGGGCTCGGCATGAACCAGGCGGTGGCCCGTGGCCAGGATCGACACCGCGTCCAGGCCGGCTGCCCCCGCCAGGGCCGCTGCCCGCACGACCGCCGGCTGCGCCTCGAGGAACGCCGCCGTCCACCGCGCTGCCTCGGCGGGGTCGGGACCGCCGGCTTCCGGGGGCAACAGCGCCGCGCAGAGACCCGCCAACGATCCATGTGCCACGGGCGGCCATGCTAGGAGACGGGGGCGTCCCGCAGCCGGGGCCTTGGACCCTCGGTGGCGGGGCTGTATCTTTTGCCGATCGCGCCGATACCTCTGGGCAGGACGTGTCGGGCGCGTCGGACGCGGGGACCGCGTGGCAGCGCGCGGAGCAGGGGGATCTCGGGGGCACATGATGGCAGCAGTCGTCGTGACGGGCTCGGGGAGCCGGCTGCCGTGGCATCGGCGGTGGCTCACGGGCGGGATCCTGCGGCGCCAGCTCACCACGGCGGCGGTCCTCGTCGCTTTGGTGCTCCTGCTGCTGCTCACGCCCGAGGTGCCCACGACTGCCGGGACCGGGGGCGGTGGTTTCACCGTCCCCGCCGGGGTCACCCTGCCCAAGGCGCCGGGGACGCCGGGGCTCACCGTGGCCGGGGTGCGCTGCGCACCCGGCGTGCGCCAGGTGCCGTTCTCGGCCTACTCGCCCATCTGCGTGCCCGCCTGGCACGGGAACAACGGGGGGGCCACCAGCCCCGGCGTGACGGCGCGCACCATCACGCTGGTGTACCGGGTGGCCGCGACCAACGAGCTGCAGCTCCTCTACAGCCTGCTGCCGCCCACCATCGTGGGCACCAATGACGAGGCCATCAACACGATGCAGAAGTACATCGACGTCTTCAACCGGTACTTCGAGCTCTACGGGCGCAAGGTCGTGCTGGTCCCCTACAACGGCCAGGGCAATTTCATCGACGAGGACACCGGCTCGGGCCAGGCCGCCGCCAACGCCGATGCGCTCACCGTCGCCACCAGGTTGCACGCCTTCGCCGACATGTCGCTGGTGGACTCGAGCGTCATGTACACCACCGCCCTGGAGCACCAGCACGTCGTGTCCTTCGGCCTCTACCTCCAGGATGCCTCGTGGTACCAGCAGAACGAGCCATGGCAGTACACCAACGGGCCCAACTGCACGAAGACGGCAGTGGCCATCGGTGCGTTGTTCGGCCGCGACCTCGCCCACCAAGACGCCCAGTACGCCGGGGACCCCCAGCTCCGCGACGAGCAGCGCACGATCGGCATCCTGTACCCCGAGAACCAGCAGGCGGCCGCGTGCGAGCAGCTCATCCACCAGCAGCTGGCGCGCTACGGCATCGTCCCCAAGGTTGAGAAGTCCATCGCCTTCGACCTCGACAAGCTGGTGAGCTCGTCGCAGGACGCCATGGCCCAGCTGCACGCTGCCGGTGTGACCACGGTCATCTGCTCGTCGTGCGATCCCATCTCCCCCGTGTTCATGCTGCAGGCGGCACACGAGGAGGGATATCACCCCGAGTTCCTCATGCAGTCCTACTTCGCCGGCGGTACCACCAGCCTCGACGGCTTCGTCCGCAACGAGCTGGCCAAGGCAGGCACACCCGACGAGGCTGATGGCATCCTGGCCCTGGGCAACCTGACCGGCCCCCGCGACCAGCAGGAGGCGATCAGGGCGTATGCCATGGCCAACGGCGGATCGACCGCGGGCATCCTGCCCTCCTACGCCTTCGCCTACGGCCCGCTCCTCTACTTCTTCGACCTGCTGCAGGCAGCCGGCCCCTATCTGACACCTGACACCCTGCGGCGAGCCATGGCCAACACGGCCGAGCTCGCACCCACCCCCAGCGGCGATCTGGGCGGCTGGAGCTTCGGTGCCGGCCAGGTCGATCCGTCGGCCACCTACCAGCTGCTGCACTGGGACCCGGGCACCGTCAGCCCACAGGACGGCCAGCTCGGCAGCTTCGACCCGTGTTTCGGCGGCAGGTCCTTCGAATTCGCCCGCAACGGCGCTGACGTTCCCAGCGGCGTGGCGCCGGCCTGTGCGAGGCTGTCGTGAGCCCCTCGAGCATCGGCCACCCTCCAGCGCGTCGCCGCCGTCGCGACGACAGCGGGCGCCACCGTCAGCGGTCGTGGGACCCGGGCACCGCGGCAGCGGTGCCCCGACCTCAGGGGGGTGTGCCGTGTCGGTAACGACCCGGAGGCTTGCCACCGCGGTTGGGGGAGTCCTGCTCGCGGTGGTGGGCTACGTGGCGGCCAACAGCGCGTTGCCCAACCACCTCCCGCAGGGCATCCTCCTGAAAGGCGCCGTGCTCGGAGGCCTGCAGGCCCTGGTGGCCATGGGCCTGGTCCTGCTGTACCGCTCGTCGCGCATCATCAACTTCGCCCAGGCCGCCATCGGCACGGTGGCCGCCTCGGTCGCCATCGTGCTGCGCGCCGGGTGGGGCGTTCCCTACGCGCTGGCCGTGCCCGCCGGCCTGGCCTCGGCCGTGGCGCTCGGGTGGGCCATCGACCAGACCGTCGCCCGGCGCTTCGCCCAGGCACCGCGTCTGGTGTTCACGGTGGCGACCATCGGCCTCCAGCAACTCCTGGCAGCGGCCAACCTCGAGCTCCCGCGCCAGTTCCACCACTTGAGCTCGACGACCACGTTCACCACACCGTTCTCCTTCCACTTCCACCTCTATCCACTGGTGTTCACCGGCGACAGCCTGGTGGCGCTGGCGGTGGTGCCCGTGGCCCTGGTGCTGCTGTTCTGGTTCTTCCAGCGCACCGACACCGGCGTGGCCATCCGGGCCGCGGCCGACTCCTTTGAACGCGCCCTGCTGCTGGGCATCCCGGTGCGCAACCTGTCCATGGTGACCTGGATGGTCGCGGCCGGGCTGTCGGGGGTGGGCGCCATCCTCTCCGCTCCCATCACCGGGCAGAACATCGGGCAGCTGGTGGGACCCTCGGTGCTGTTGATCCCCCTTGCGGCCGCCGTTCTCGCCCGCATGGAGTCGCTCCCGATGACGGTGGTGTGGTCGATCGTGCTGGTCGAGGTGCAGGAGGCGGTGGCGTGGAATTTCGGCAAGGCGCCGTACACCGACGTGGCGGCCTTCGTCCTCGTCCTGGTCGGGCTCCTGCTCCAACGCCACCGGGAGATGCGCGTCGAGGGCACCGAGCTCGGTGGATTCACCGCCTTCCGTGAGGTGGCACCCATCCCGCTCGCCCTGGCGCAGCTGAGGGAGGTGAAGGCGGCCAAGCTGGTGGGTGCAGCCGTCGTGCTGGCTGTGGCCGCCGTGGTGCCGTTACAGCTGTCGGCGCCGGAGTTGCCCTACTTCGTCCAGTTCGTCGTCTACGGCGTGCTGTGCGTGTCGCTGGTGGTGCTCACCGGCTGGGCGGGCCAGATCAGCCTGGGGCAGTTCGCCTTCGCCGGCGTCGGTGCCGCCGTCACCGGGGCCCTCATGGTGCACCTGCACGTCGACCTGCTCCTGTGCATGGCAGCCTCGGCGCTGGCCGGCGCGGCGGTGGCGTGCGTGATCGGCGTTCCGGCGTTGCGCATCCCCGGCCTGTACCTGGCCGTCACCACCATGGCCTTCGCCGATGCCATGGCCACCTATTTCCTGTCGCCGACGTACTTTCCCTGGCTGGACCCCACCAGCGTCAACCTGCCGGTGCTGTTCAAGCGCTTCGACCTCTCGTCGCCCTACACCCTGTACGAGTTCTCGCTCCTCGTGCTCGTCGGCTGCATGCTGATGGCGCGCAACCTGCGGCGCACTCGCACCGGCCGGGTCGTCGTCGCCGTGCGCGAGAACGGGCGGGGCGCGTCCGCCTACGGGATCAGCCCGCTGGCGGCCAAGCTGACCGCCTTTGCCTTCTCCGGCGCGGTGGCAGGCGTGGGTGGCGCGTTGTACGTGCTCTTCAGCCGGGGCATCGACCCCGCCGGGTTCACCCCCGACCTCTCGTTCACGGTGTTCATCGCTGCCGTCATCGGCGGGCTGGGCTCGCTCACGGGGGCAGTGGTGGGTGCCGGCTACGTGGCGGCTGCCATTCGGCTGCCTGACGTGTGGGGACTGTTCGCCATGGGGACCGGCTTGATGATCCTGCTCATGGTCTTCCCCGAGGGGCTGGGCGGGTTGGTGTTCAAAGCACGCGACGCCCTGCTGCTCGCCCTGGCCCGTCGCAAGGGGATCGAGGACCTGGCAGCAGCCAGCGAGCAGGTCCGCGAGCGCCAGCGTCCCCAGGTGGGCCAGCTGTCGCGGGCCGAGGCCAAGCGGGCCATGGCGGTGATCGGCAGCGGCGGGGTCAACGCCGCCGCCCACACGGCGGCGCTGCGCTTGGGTGCTCTCGAGGACCTCGAGGTCCGGGGCCGGTCGGGGGGGTTCGAGGGTGCAGCACCGGATGCCGGTCCGCCGGCCGGGCGGCCGTCGCTCGTCGCGGTGCGCGACGTGGACGCCGCCTACGGACCCGCCCAGGTCCTGTTCGACGTGAGCTTCGGCGTGGCCCAGGGCGAGGTGGTGGCCCTGCTCGGGACCAACGGTGCGGGCAAGTCCACCACGCTGCGCACAGTGGCGGGACTCCTCGAACCGGTCGAAGGCCGGGTGCGATTCGTGGGGGAGGACATCACCGAGTGGACGCCGGCCGAGCGCGTCAAGGCGGGTCTGGTCACCGTGCTGGGTGGCCGGGGGATCTTCCCGTCGCTGAGCGTGGCCGAGAACCTCCGGATGGGGGCGTGGACCGCCCGCCGCTACCACCGTGACCCGGCCTTCGTGGCGGCGGCGACCGAGCGGGTGCTCGAGATCTTTCCCCGCCTGCGCGAGCGGATGCACCAGCGTGCCGGCCTGCTCTCAGGCGGCGAGCAGCAGATGCTGGCACTGGCCCAGGCCCTCTTGTGCAAGCCGAAGCTGCTCCTGATCGACGAGCTGTCGCTGGGCCTGGCCCCCTCGGTGGTCGGGGACCTGCTCGAGGTCGTGCGGGCGCTGGCCCAAAGCGGGGTCACGGTGGTCGTCGTGGAGCAGTCGGTCAACGTGGCCACCGCCATCTCGACCCGGGCGGTGTTCATCGAGCGCGGGCGGATCCGTTTCAGCGGTCCGACCCCGGACCTCTCCCAGCAGCCCAAGTTGCTGCGCTCGGTCTTCCTGCATGCGGCCAACCGGGCGAAGCGCCGGCGGGGTGCGGGCGAGCCTGCGCCAGCCGGCGCCACGGGGCCGGAGCCGCTGCTGGACGGCGGGGTGCCCGCGAGCCGGGGAGGCGACGATGCCATTCGCCTGGGTGACCGCTCGGCAATGGCCGGCAACGGCGCCGGACGCCCGGCTGCGCCGTCCGCGACCCCGGGCACCGACGGGCACGGCGCGACCGTGGCGGCGGGTACCGTCCCCACGGCCACGGTGGTACCGGCACCGGCGGGTGTGGCCTTCGATCCCATGTCCTTGAGCCAGCCCACGCCGGCGTTCGCCGTGGTGGGCGCGTCCAAGGCCTACGGCGGGGTTGCCGCCCTCACCGACGTCAACCTGCACGTGATGCCGGGGGAGATCCTGGGCATCATCGGTTCGAACGGTGCAGGCAAGACCACCCTGTTCGACGTGTGCTCGGGGTTCGCGCGCCCGGACACAGGGCGCATCGTGCTGTTCGGCGAGGACATCACCAACCTCACGCCGGCTCAGCGCGCGGCGCGTGGCATCGGCCGGGTGTTCCAAGATGCACGCCTGTTCCCCTCCATGACGGTGAGCGAGGTGCTCACCACGGCACTCGAGCAGCACGTGCCGGTGCGCGACCCGGTCGCAGGGGCCCTGAGCCTGGCAGCGGTGGCCGAGTCCGAGGCGGCCATCGCCGTGCGGGTGGAGGAGCTGATCGTGGAGTTCGGCCTCGAGCGCTTCCGGGACCGCTTCGTGTCCGAGCTTTCCACCGGGACGCGCCGGGTCCTCGAGCTGGCCTGCGCCGTCGCCCACCAGCCTCGCGTCCTGCTGCTCGACGAGCCGTCTGCCGGTATCGCCCAACGCGAGTCCGAGGCGCTGGGCGAGCTCCTCCTCGGCTTGCGCGAGCAGACCGGCGCGGCATTCGTGGTCATCGAGCACGACGTGCCGTTGGTGTCCTCGGTCGCCGATCGGCTTGCGTGCATGCATGTGGGGGAGGTCATCGCCGAGGGTGACACGGCCAGTGTGCTCAACGACCCGGCCGTGGTGGCCGCCTACCTGGGGGCGGACGAGGTGGCGCTGCACCGGACGCACGGTCCTGCACCGGTGGGGGTGGCACGGGGAGGTGCACGGTGAGTGCCAACCCCGGCCGGCGGGACCCGCAGGTGCGCAGCGTGCTGCACGTGCTGCGCCGGTATGCCGTGTTCGTGGCCATCGCGGTCCTCGTGGTGCTGCTGCTCAATTTCCTCCCCTCGCTGCGCAGCCACGGGCGCCCGGCGGCGATGCCAGCGGCGGCACCGGCACCGGTGGCAGCCTGGGGCGCGCCATGACCCGAAGCGGCACCCCGGCGCGCGTCACACGCCGGATCCGCCAGGGAACCGGCGTCTGGTCGCGCCGACGCCGGTGACGCTGTCGTGACCAGCGCCATGGGGCCGCTCGACCCGGTGGCGAACCGCCGCCGGTGGGTGGGTCCCCTCCGGCACTACACCCCGGTGATCGTGGCGCTGGCGGTCTTCGCCGTGGTGGTGGTGGCCGCGCCGTCGCGCCCTGCGCCTGTCGTGGCGCCAGCCGCGGCCGGCGCCGGGACGCCCGTCTACCCACCGGGGGAGGCGCCGGGTGATCCCGGTGTCGCCGTGAGTGGCGTGCACTGCGGACCCGGGGTGCGGCAGGTGCCCTGGTCGGCCTACGCGCCGCTGTGCCAACCCGCATTCGCCGGGGACAACGGGGGGGCCACCGCACCTGGGGTGACGAAGGACACGATCACCGTCACCTTCCGCTTCGCCGTCACGCCTGCGGAGCTGCAGCTCGCGTCCACGCTGCTCGGCGGTGTGCTCGGGACCGAGCAGCAGGCCATCCAGCTCATGGACGACTACATCGGCCTCTTCAACCGCTCGTATGAGCTGTGGGGCCGCCACGTCGTCCTGAAGGTGTTCCAGGGCCAGGGCGACGTCCTGGCCGAGTCCCAGGGCCAGGACCAGGCCCAGGCAGTAGCCGACGCCGCCCACGCCAAGTCGCTCGGTGCCTTCGCCGACGTGTCGGGCACCATCTTCAACACGCCCCCCTACGACAACGCCCTCGCCGAGGACCAGGTGATCTCGGTCGGCGGCCTGTTTCCCTCCGCCACCTCGATGCGCCAGCACGCTCCCTACGAGTACGCCCCGGGACCTGACTGTCAGAAGGCGGCCGAGGCGTCGGCAGCCATCATCGGACGGTCCATGGCTCACCTGCCCGCCATCTACGCCGGTGACCCCGCCATGCACGACCGCACACGGGTCTTCGGGTTGCTCGCACCTGACGTCCCCATCTACCAGGCATGTGCGGGTGCCACCACTGCGGTGCTCGAGAACCGGTACCACGTCCACATCCAGACGACGGTGAGCTACGGCCTCAGCCTGACCGGGCAGCAGGAGGCGGCCAACGCCATCGCGCAGTTCAAGGCGGCGGGCGTCACCACCGTGCTCTGCGGCTGCGACCCGTTGTCGCCGATCTACCTGACGCAGGCGGCCGACGCCCAGCACTACCGGCCGGAGTGGGTGACCCTGGGCTTCGCGGAGGCCTTCTCCCGCCTTCCGGCGCAGGACCAGTGGGCGCATGCCGTCGCGGGGGGGCTGCCCACGGTGCCCAGTCGCCGCCAGGAGGCCGTCACTGCCTACAACCTGGTGGACCACCGGCCGATCCCGCCCAGCTACAACGGCATCTACGAGCCGCTGCTGCTGTTGTTCGACGCGCTGCAGGCGGCCGGTCCGGACCTGACGCCCCAGAGCTTCCAGGCGGGTTTCGACTCGCTGCCCACGTCCCTGCCCGGCGGGCAGTACGGGCGGTGGGAGTTCGGGCCGGGAACGGTCGACCCGCAGGCCGACTTCACCATGCAGTGGTGGGACCCCACGGCGCCCAGCCCCCAGGACGGGATCGCGGGCACGTGGCGTCCGTGCAACGGCGGCGCCACGTACCGCTACTCGGGGCAGGGCGCGAGCCTGCCGGTGGGCAAGCAACTGGCGTGCTTCGGCGCCTCGTAGCCTTCGCCGCCGACATGGCGGCCGAGCGCCCCGTCCGCCGGGGCGGCACGGTGGGCGCGTCCCTGGTCGGCTTGGCACTTACCGACGCGCTGGCCGGTATCCTGCTGCCGAAAGGCCTGCCGCCGGGGGTGGTGGTCCAGGGGCTGGTCGTGGGCGGGCTGGTCTCGCTGACGGCCATGGGCCTCGTGCTGGTGTACCGCGCCGCTCGCGTCATCAACTTCGCGCAGGCTGCCATCGGGAGCGTCGGCGCCGGCACCGCCAGCCTCGCCATGTTGGGGTGGCAGCTTGGCTACGTCCCCTCGGTGGTGCTCGGGATCGCCGTGTCGGCCCTGGCCGGCGTGATGGTCGACGCCGTCGTGGTCCGCCGGTTGCGCGAGGCGCCGCGGCTCATCCTGACGGTGGCCACCATCGGGGTGATGGAGCTGCTGTGGGCCGTCGGCTACGTCCTGCCGCACCTGGCCAGCCGCGTCGGGCTGGTGGCGCAGTTCACCACGCCATTTCGCGCCACGTTCCACGTCCGGCCGCTGCTCTTCACCGGGGACGACGTCGTGGCGTTGGCGGCTGTGCCTGTGGTGGCGCTCGGCCTGTGGGCGTTTCTCACGCGGAGCGAGCACGGCGTGGCGGTGCGAGCAGTGGCGGAGTCGGCCGAGCGGGCCCAGTTGCTCGGCATCCCCGTGCGGCGGGTCAGCCGGCTGGTGTGGGGGATCGCCGGTGCCCTCTCCGGGCTGGGTGCGGTCCTGACCGTGCCCGTCCTGCACACGCAGGTGATCGGCGTGACACCGAGCCCGGCGGAGCTGCTGCCGGCACTGGCCGCGGCTGTCCTCGCCCGGTTCGAATCGTTGCCAGCAGCGGTGGCGTGGTCGTTGGGGATCGGGGTCCTCCAGCAAGGGGTGTTCTGGTCGTACGCCGAGTCGTCGCGCACGGACGTGGCCCTGCTGGTCCTGGTGCTGGTGGGTGTCGCCTTCCAGCGCCGTCGTCAGGGGCGCGCTGACGACGCGGATCTGGGCGACCACGTGGCGGTGCGAGCCGTGCACCCGGTGCCCGCCGTGCTCGCCCGCCTGCCCGAGGTGCGTGCCGGGCGCGTCGTGGTCGTCGTGGCGCTGCTGGGTGCCGCGGTGGTCGTCCCCCTGACCCTGGCCCCGTCGGACCTCGACCTGTTGACCGTGATGGCGGTGTTCGGGCTGGTTGCCGTGTCGCTCACGGTGGTCAGCGGGTGGTCGGGGCAGATCAGCCTGGGCCAGTTCGGCATCGCCGGGGTCGGCGCCGTGGCGACCCAGGTCCTCCTCGTGCACGGGGGCGCCGACTTCTTCGTCTGCCTGCTGGCCGCAGCCGTGGCTGGCGCGGCCGTCGCAGCGGCCATCGGCGTCTTCGCCCTGCGGGTCCCGGGGATGTTCCTGGCCGCCGCCAGCCTGGCCTTCGCCGTCGCCGTGTCCACGTGGCTGCTGTCGTCTGCGCACTTCCCCTTCCTCAACCCCGCCATCGTGCCCAAGCCCGTGCTCTTCGGCCGGGTGGACCTCGGTTCACCCGCCGCCTACTACGAGCTGTGCCTGGCCGTGCTCGTGCTGGGCGTCCTGCTGGCGCGCAACCTCCGCCGCTCCCGGTCCGGGCGCGCCCTGGTGGCCGTACGGGACAACGCCCGCGGCGCCGCGGCGTTCGGGATCGGCCCGATGCGCCAGAAGGTCCTGGCCTTCTCGGTGTCAGGCGCGCTCGCCGGCGTCGCCGGTGGCCTCTACGTCGTGCACCTGGGAGGGTTCAACCAAGGCATCGATCCCAACGAGTCCATCAACGCCTTCGTGATGGTCGTCATCGGCGGCCTGGGCTCGATGACCGGGGCGCTGCTCGGTGCGGGGTTCGTCGAGAGCATGCGCTACTTCCTCTCCGGTGGCGAGCTGCTCTTCTCCTTCGGTGTCGGGATCCTCGTGCCCGTGCTCGTGTTCCCCGAAGGGCTGGGCGGGGCCGTCACCCTCGCCCGGGACCGGTTGCTGCGCGTGGTGGCGCGCCGGCACGGCGTGCCCCTCGACGTGGCCGTGGCACCCCCGGGGCTCGACACCCCCCGCACCACACCCGCACGCTCGTCCCGCGGGACCACCACGGGTGCGGGGGACGGCGGATCCACAGCGGGACCGGCCGATGCCGGGTCGCATGCACCCGCCGAGTCGGCGGTGGCCGGGTCGCATGCACCCGCCGAGTCGGCGGTGGCCGGAGCTCCGGTGGCGACCGGCACGGCGGCGCCCGCCGGCGCGCCGCTGCTCGCCGTGCGCTCCCTCGAGGTCGCCATCGGCCAGGTGCGGATCCTCGCCGACGTGACCCTGGAGGTGGCACCGGGCGAGATCGTGGCCGTGCTGGGCACCAACGGCGCCGGCAAGTCGACCACGCTCCGGACCATCGCCGGTGTGCTGCCCGCCCGCGGCGGGTCCATCGAGTATGCCGGGCGCGACATCGCAGCACTGGGCCCCGAGCACCGAGTGGCCGCCGGCATCGTCATGGTGCCGGGCGGGCGGGGCGTCTTTCCTGGTCTGACCGTAGCCGAGAACCTGCGCATGGCGGGCTGGCTGGCCCGGCGACAGGGTGACCGGCGCGCCCTGGCGGACGCCACGGTGCAGGTGCACCAGCTGTTCCCCCGGCTGCGCCAGCGGCTCGACACCCGTGCCGGGCTGCTCTCAGGTGGCGAGCAGCAGATGCTGGCGATCGCGCTGGCACTGCTGTGCTCGCCCACGGTGCTGATGATCGACGAGCTGTCGTTGGGCCTCGCCCCGTCCGTCGTGGCGCAGCTCCTCGACGTCGTGCGGGCGCTGGCTGCCAGGGGCGTGGCCGTGGTCGTCGTCGAGCAGTCGGTCAACCTGGCCGCGGCGTTGGCCCGGCGGGCCGTGTTCCTCGAACGCGGCACGGTCCGGTTCACCGGCCCTACCGCCCAGCTCCAGGACCGCACCGACCTGTTGCGGTCGGTCTTCCTCGGTGCCCACGTCGAGGACGTCCCGCGCGTGCCGGTCGCCGGGCCGCGGGTGACCGTGCACCACCAGGCGCAGGGCGCCGCTGAGGCTGGGCGGCAGGACATCGCAGCAGGGGTCGGCTCCGATGGCACGCAGGATACCGAGCACGTCCCCGCCTTGGCCCTCGTGTCGGTCGCCAAGCAGTTCGGGGGTCTCGCCGCCCTGTCGGGGGTGTCGCTCGTGCTCCGGCCGGGCGAGATCCTCGGGGTCATCGGTGCCAACGGTGCCGGCAAGACCACGCTGCTCGACGTCTGCTCCGGGTTCACGCTCCCGGACCGGGGACGGGTCCTCGTCCACGGGCACGACGTCACCACGCTGCCGCCCGCCGTGCGTGGCGCTGGCGGGCTCGGGCGGGTGTTCCAAGATGCCCGGCTGTTCCCCTCGATGACCGTGGCCGACGTCCTCGCCGTGGCACTCGAACGCCACGTGCCGGTGCGCGACCCGTTCCTGGCCATGTGGCGGACCTACGCCGTGGCGCAGTCGGAACGTGTCGTGGCAGGCCGGGTGGAGGAGCTGCTCGACGAATTCGGGCTCGGGCCCTTCCGAGACCGCTTCGTCTACGAACTGTCCACCGGCACCCGCCGGGTCCTCCAGCTGGCCTGTGCGGTGGCGCACGCGCCCAGCGTGCTGCTGCTCGACGAGCCCACCTCCGGACTGGCTCAGCGTGAGTCCGAGGCGCTCGGGCCGCGCCTGGTGCAGCTGCGCCAGCGCACCGGGGCGGCGTTCGTCGTGGTCGAGCACGACGTGCCGCTGGTGTCTTCCATCGCCGACCGGCTCGTGTGCCTGCACTTGGGTGAGGTCGTCGCCGAGGGTTCACCCCGGCATGTCCTCGGGGATCCGGCCGTGCTGGCGTCGTTCCTCGGGTCCGACGAGGTGGCGGTGGCCCGATCGGGCACGCGTTGTGGTACCCGGTAGCCTGGGGGCGGTGCGCGACATGGCCTCGGCATCGAGCGGAGCCGACACGCCGTCGGTCGTGCCCGAGGCACACCTGCCGGAGGGCGCGAGCGCGAACGCGGTGGCCCACGCCTCGCCCGCTGCGTCCCATGCGTCGGGTGCGGCCCAGGTGGCACGCAGCCAGCACGCACCCGTGCTGCTCCATGTGGTGGTGGCCCTGCTGGTGCCCGCCTGCGTGGTGCTGACCTGGTGGCAGGTGGACCGGGCCCTGTCGGGCAACAGCCTGAGCTGGGCGTACGTGTTCGAATGGCCGTTCTTCGCGTGCTACGGGGTCTTCCTGTGGTGGCGGCTCACCCACCGCGACGACCCGGCGCGAGCCGGCGACGGTGACCGTGTGGGCGGGGGACGACCGACGGCAGGGGCCAGCGCCGACGGCCCGGCTACCCCGGGCGCCGAGCGTCCCGAGGTGTGGGAACACCTGGCCGAGGAGGACCCTGAGCTGGCGGCGTACAACGAGTACCTGGCACAGTTGCACGCCAGTGGCAAGCGCAAGCGCTGGTAGCCCCTTGGGCATCCTCGGCGGGACACGCGGTGCCCTCCTGCGGTACCGCGTCATGGCCTACGTGGTGGGCACGGGGCTGATCGTGCTGGTGTTCGTGGGCGTGCCGCTGCGCTACGCCGCCGGTCATCCCGGCCTCGAGCAGGTCGTGGGGCTCCTGCACGGCATACTCTACATCGTCTACCTGGTGGCAGGGGCCGAGCTGGTCCTTCGGGCCCGCCTGCGGCCGTTCGTGGTGCTGGTGGTGGTGGGGGCCGGGTTCGTGCCGTTCCTGGCGTTCGTGGCGGAGCGGTGGGTGAGCCGGCGGGTGGCGCAGCAGCTCGCCGGCGGGCCAGCGGCTGGCGGCGGGCCAGCGGCTGGCGGTGGGCCGCTGGTGGGCGAGGCGTCGAGCAGCCGGTAGGGCAGTCGGCACTGCGTGCCGGCCGACGCACGCCTGGTGCAGCGGGCCCCGATGGCGGCGAGCGACGGTCGGGCACCCGCCCGCTCGAGGGTCGTTGGCCGCCGTCGCGACCCCCCTCGCCCGTGCCGCGTGCACCGCTCGGGCCCGGCCGGCGGGCACGATCGGTGGCCTGTTGACCGCAAGTCGCGGTGCGCTGTGACGTTTCCCTCGTGTCGGAACCCAGCGGCCGGGTGGCCGCGAGCACGAGGGGGGCGAGCTCCATGGCACGGGGCAGTTCGGAGTGGCGATCGCTGGCAGGTGTGGTGCACGAGCCCGGTGGTACCCGGCACCCGGACCTGGACACCTTCTGCCTCTTTGGCGTGGTGCTGACCGGCACGGCCGTCGACGGCGCCACGTGGGTCGAGGACATCGACCTGGTGTTCGACGAGGCCGGCATCGACATGCTGGGTCCCGAGCCCAAGCGGGTGCAGCATCTCAACTGGGCGTCGGTGCGGTCGGTGAGCGTCGGCCGCACCTGGTCCTTCCCCGACGGCCGGCCGGGCACCATGCTGGACGTGACCCTCGGTGGGGACGTCCTGCGGTTCCTGGTGCCGACCCAGCAGCTTGGGATCGGCCATGGCGTGCGCCTCGAGCTGCTGGCGGCACGGGCGCTGCGCCGGACCGAGCAGCGACGGAGCGGCCCTGCCCGCTGAACGACTCGGGTCACGCAGCGGTCCCGGTAGGAAGCGGCCCCGGTACGCAGCGGCCCCGGTACGCAGCGGCCCGGTGGGTAACGGCCCGGTGGGTAACGGCCCGGTGGTAGCGGCCCGGGCCGGCGACGGCGCCCTGGCCGAGCTCGTCCGGGAGGCGCCGGCGTTGGACCTCAGTTGCGCCGAGTTGCCGCCCAGGGCTGGCCCTTGTCGACCTCCACGTCGCGGGGAAGGCCGAGGATGCGTTCGGCCATCTGGTTGCGCAGGACCTCGGACGTGCCACCTTCGATGGTGTTGGCCCGAGCGCGCAGGAACGTGTGGGCCCGGGCTTCGGCCGCGGCGTCCCCCGGCAGCCAGGCAACGGCCGCCATGCCGTTGGCATCCATGGCGAACGACGACCGTCGCTGGTTGTACTCGGCGTTGAACACCTTGTTGACGCCACCCTCCGGTCCGGGCTGCTGACCCCGCATGCGGGCGGAGTTGGCGCGAAAGGCCGTGATCTCCTTGACCTGTGCCTCGATGTAGAACTGCGCCAGGCGCTGGCGAACCAGCGGGTCGCCGCGGTGGGGGATGGTGTCGAGGAAGCTCAGCCACGGGTCACGTCGCACGCCACCGGTGAACGACACCGGATCCAGGGAGATGCCTGCCAAGGTGGTGCGCTCGTTCATGAGCGTCGTGCGGGCCACCCGCCAGCCGTCACCGACGGCGCCCACCCGGTTGGCATCGGGGATCCGCACGTCGGTGAAGAACACCTCGTTGAACTCGGACGAGCCGGTCATCTGGCGCAGGGGTCGGACCTCGACGCCCGGTGACTTCATGTCGAGGATGAAGTAGGTGAGGCCTTCGTGCTTGGGCACGTCGGGGTCGGTGCGGGCCAGCAACATGCCGAAGTGGGCGAACTGCGCGATGGTGGTCCACACCTTCTGGCCGCTGATGACCCACTCGTCACCGTCGCGTACCGCCCGGGTCGACAGTGATGCCAGGTCCGACCCCGATCCCGGCTCGCTGAAGAGCTGGCACCAGATCTCCTCCCCGGAGAGGATCTTGCGCAGATACCGCTGCTTTTGCTGGTCGGTGCCGTGCTCGATGATGGTCGGTCCGGCCAGGCCGACACCGAGGAGGTTGATGGACACGGTGGGGAGCCGGTAACGCACGAGCTCGGAGCGGATCACCTGCTGCATCCACGGTTCGCCCGACAGCCCCCCGTACTCGGTGGGCCACAGCGGCGCGGCGTAGGGGCTGGCACCGATGGTCGCCATCCACGCGAAAGGGTTGAATCCGCTGCGCTGCTTCACGCGCTCGAGCTCGGCGTCGTCACCGGCGTCGACGGCCTCGGCCCATCCAGGGGGGACGGCCTGGCGCACCCAGGCCTCGAACTCCTGCCGGAACGCCCGCTGCTCGGGGGTGTCCTCGATCTCCCAACGCATGTCGCCCTCCCGGTGCCCGGCGGCGCCCGGTGCCGCCGGCACACCCGGCGCCACCGGCCGCACAAGTAAACTGATCCGTCAATCAGCAACGGCTGCCGCCGCCAGCATAGAGGAGGCCGTCCATGGCGACCACGGAGGGCACCGGCCCCGCGCCGCTCACCGAGGAGCAGCAGCAGGCGTTCCGCCGCGCGGTGCCGACGACCATGCTCAACACCCCGTACCTCTCCGGCCTGGGCCTGGTGTTCGAGCGCTACGAGCCCGACCGGGTCACGCTGCGGCTGCCGTTCCGGGAGGAGCTCACCAACGACGGCACCTTTTACCACGGTGGCGTCATCGCAGCCGTCATGGACACGGCGGGCGCGGCGGCCGCGTGGTCAAACCACGACTTCACCAAGGGGATGCGGGCGTCGACGGTCGCCATGTCGATCCAGTACGTCGGCGCCTGCAAGAAGAGCGACCTCGTCTGCCACGCCCAGGCGGTCAAGCGGGGCAAGGAGCTGACCTTCACCGAGATCACGGCCACCGATGCCACCGGCGCCGTGGTGGCCCACGGGGTGCAGACCTACCGGATCGTCTGAGGCGGGTCCTGGCGCCCACGTCCGTCGGGGCTCGGTGGCGGCGGTGCGGTGCCGTCGGGGGGCCACGGGGCGACGTCGGGTTCGAGTGGGACCCGCAGGCTGCGCAGCCAGCTCGACACCATGCGCCAGGTGCCGATGGCGCCGACCACCTCGAGCAGCACCCGGTCGCGCTCGTGCTGGGGACCGGTGGCCACGTGGGTGGTGAGCTGCGTCCAGGTGGCGTCGCTCACCGTTCCCGTGGCCACCATCTCGTCGGTAGCTGCCAGCACCGCCCGTTCGGCCGGCCCGAAGCGTGCCGACGCCCGCCAGTCCCGCACGGCCAGCAGGTCCTCGTGCTCGACGCCGAGCTGGGCAGCAATGGCCCAGTGCTGGGTCCACTCGTACACCGAGCCCGTCGTCCATCCCAGTCGCATGATGATCAGCTCGCGCAGGCGGGGATTGAGCGAGCCGTGCCACAGCAGCACGCCCAGCAGGTCGTGCACGGCGCGGGCAAGCTCGGGGTGCCGCAACAGGACCCGGAAGACGTTCAGCCTCGTCATGAACGGGGGGATGCCGGCGTGCTCGGCCGCCGTCTCCGCCTCCTGCGCCGCGAGAGGCTCGATGCGCGCAGTGCCCTCCGCTGCGGTGTCGGAGCCGCTCACGTCCCAGCCTCCTGCCACGGGACCACGACGTTGTGGACCGCTGGTTGCTCGTCCGTCGCCCCCGACATGGCCTCGAGCAGCTCGGCCGCCCCGGCGAGGTCGCTGCACCGACGCGGGAGCTCGGCGAAGGGGTACGTCCCTGCCGCCAGCAGGTCGAGGGCAGCCGCGTACGCGGGGGCGTCGACGCCGAGCGCACCGAGGATGCGCAGCTCCTTGTACACGATGAGGTCGGGCCAGAAGCCTGGCGTCTCCGCCGACGCGCGCGTCCCGGCAAGCACGACGGTCCCGCCCGGGCGCGCCAGGTCGATTGCCTGGGCCAAGGCCGCTGGCGCCTTGGCGGTCACGTCCACTACCACGTCGGCCAGCACGCCGGTTGCCGCGCGCAGGGCCTCGGTCGGGTGCTGCTCGTCGACGTCGACGGCCAGGTCCGCACCGAAGTGCGGTGCCAGCGCCAGGCGCGTCGCGTCGCGGGCACCCTTGCCCGTCACCATCACGAACGCGGCACCCGCCTGCTTGGCCGCGGCGCACGCGCACAGGCCGCGGATGCCGGGTCCGAGCACGGCCACCACCTGCCCGGCAGAGGTCCCGGGGACGGTTACCGCCCAGCGGATGCCGGCACCGAGGGGATTGAAGATCGTGGCCACCACGGGGTCGAGCGACCCCGGCACCGTGTGGATCACGGCGTCGGGTGCCAGGTACAGGTGGCGGGCATAGCCGCCCCACAGGCCCGGCTGCCGGTCGACGGCCACGAACCCGTACATGTCGCCCATGCCGTGCGCGGCGCACCGCCGGTACTCGCCGGCGCGGCATGCCTCGCATCGCCGGCACGACTGGAAGACCTCGACGGCAACCCGGTCGCCCGGCTCGACGCCCCAGCGCCGGGCGGCAGCGTCACCGACGGCCTCGACGATGCCGACGACCTCGTGGCCGGGCACGAAGGCGAAGCTGCTCGGCAGGTCACCGCTGTATTGCTCGTGGTCCGTGCCGCACAGGCCGCAGGCCTCCACCCGCAGCAGCCCGTCGTCATGTCCGACCCTCGGGAGGGGCAGGTCGCGCTGCACCAGCCGGCGGGGACCTTCGAGCACCAGCGCCTCGGTCGTGGGCGGGGCGGGCACGCAGCGACCGTAGGTCGCATTGAACTGACATGTCAATCAGTTGGGTGGCGCAGGTGGGTGGCGCCGACGCGTGCCGGTGCCTGGCCGTGCCAGGTGGCGCCGATCGTCCGCCGGGAGCTGACGGCCCGAGGATCGGTCGTGTCGACGTGGACGGCGTCGAAGGGCCCGTGGCCCTGGCGGGATCGGGCCTTCCGCCGGTGGACGAGCTAGAGGAGCTCGCCGGGCCTGTGGATGTGGTCGCTCAGCGGGCGGCGGTTCTGGTTGCCGCTGTGGCCAGGGCGCGCCGCCGGGATGTCACGGCGTCGACGAACCGACGGCCGCGCTCGAGGTGGCGCAGCACGTCTGCCTGTCCCTGGGGCCGGGGCAGCATCCACGAGTGACCGCCGGGAACCCACAGGACGGGCTCGCCGACGAGGTGGGCGAACTCCTGCGCCGTGCCGGGATCGACGATGCGGTCGAAGCAGCCCCACACCGGCAGGATCGGGATGTCGGTGGTCGCCAGGCGCCGGACCTCGTCGGTCAGGTCCAAGGCCAGCAGCATGGAGCCCACCGGCAAGGTGCGTCCCATGGCCCGGATGTTGCGGCGGGCATCGGGCCACAGGCCGCGCAAGGTGGAGGCCAGGCGCCTCCCGACGAGCAGGTCCGGGAAGTCGAGGACCACCGCTGCCAGCAGGTCGGCCACACCGGCCAGGTCAGGTGCCAGGGGAGCCACCAGCGACACGAGCAGGCTTCGCCGGCGCTTCCAGCCGGGGGTGGCGGCCCCGTCGCGGTAGACGATGCCCAAGGTCCGCTCGGGGAACGAGTCGGCGAACTGCACCGCCACCGCCCCGCCCATGGAGTGGCCGAGCAGCACGACCTGCGCAGCCCCGACGTGGTCCAGCACGAGCGCGAGCTGGGTGGCGATCTCGCGGATGTTCACGCGCTCCCATGGCAGTGGGTCACTCCCGGCGAACCCCGGCAGGGAGGGGTTGAGCACGCGCCAGCCCAGTTTGGCGGCCAGGTAGGCGCTTTCGCGCCAGTACATGCCGCCGCCGGCGAAGTAGCCGTGGATGTTGACGGCCCAGATGGGCGGGTCACCCGGGCCATCAGGACCGCGGGCGGAGGTGTTGTCGGAGACGGCGAAGCGCAACCGCCGGCCCTCGACGATCACTGTGCTCGGCACCATCCGTACCCGGCGGCCGGGCGTCGATGGTGCCCGGGACGCTGGCCGTGGCGTGGGACGGCGGCGGGCCACCCCTCCATCGTTGCCGACGCCAGCACTGGGCGGGCCGAGCAGGCAGGACATCGTTGCGATGGGAACTCACGCTAGCTGATCGCGAACACCTGGTCGCGCACCGTGGCATCATCCACACGCACCGTCGGTGCCTGAGGCCTGCAACCGCGGCAGCCAGCAGGTGCTGGCTCAGACGCCCACGGCGAGCCCGCCCAGGCGGGACAGGACGCGCTCGGCGTCGGCCACGAAGCGCCGCACCAGCTCGCCGGCGGGGACCAGCTCGGCGATGGCGCCCACGCCCTGCCCGGCGGGGTAGCACTCCTTGGCGGGGTCCACACCTTCGGTCTGCAGGTCGCCCCCGAGGTGGAAGGCACCGTCGCCCACCGACCGCGCCAGCTGGCCCGGGAACGGTTGGAGCTCCTCGGGGTGGTGCTCGAAGTGGGAGGTGTACTCGTTGCGCAGCACGCGCATCGTCTTGCCCGAGTAGGCCCGGCTGATCACCGTGGCGTCCTCGGCGGAGGCCAGGAGCCCCTCCTTGTACCCGGCGACGCCCCGCGCCTCGGGCGTGGCGATGAACCTCGTGCCCACCCACACGCCGTCTGCTCCCAGGGCCAAGGCGGCGGCCAGCCCCCGGCCGTCGAAGATCCCCCCGGCGGCGACCACCGGGACCTGGGCGCCCACGGCGTCGACGATCTGGGGCACGAGCGGCATGGTGGCCACGGTGCCCGTGTGCCCGCCCGCCTCGGTGCCCTGCGCCACGACGATGTCGCACCCGGCGTCCACGGCCCGCCGGGCGTGGTCGACCTTGCCGCACATGTTGATCACGAGCAGCCCGTGGCGGTGGCACAGCTCGATCACCTCGCTTGGGACGCCCAGGCCCGCCACGAACACCGAGGCACCGCCCTCGATGATCCGCTCCACCTGCTCGACCATGCTGCCGGGCATGGCCGTGAGCAGGTCGACGCCGAAGGGCTTGTCGGTCAGCTCCCGGACCTTGCGGATCTCCTCCACCATCTGCGGCGTCGACATGGTGGACGCGCCCAGGCAGCCGAAGCCGCCCGCCTCGGACACCGCCGCCACGAGCTGGTGGTACGAGACGCCACCCATGCCGGCCAGCATGACGGGGTGCTCGATGCCGAGCATCTGGGTGAGACGGGTCTGCATCACGGCCTCCCAGTTGTTGACTGATGAGTCAGTTTATGTGGCCGCCCGCCGGGCTGCCAGCGAATGGCCGCGCACCGCCGGCGCCCACCACGTAGCCTCGGCCTGCATGGCAGGCTCCGCCCGCACTGACCATCCGACGAGTACCGTCCGCGGCGGCGATACGGGCGCCGTGCCGGCGCGGCGGGCGGCTCACGGGGCGCCGGCCGCCGTGCGCGTTGCCGCCCACTCCATCCGGGCCCTGGGTGGTGCAACGGTGGCCCAGATCATCGCCACGTCGCTCCGGGCGCGGGCAACCGCACGTCGTGCCGCGGCCCGCCCTGCGGTGGTGCCCGAGGCCCGGCCACCGGGGCGAGTGCGCCGCGTCGAGCCCGCGCCGGCGGCGGCCCGCTTTACCTTCGACCGGGCCGAGCTCGAGGTGCGGTTCCTGGCCGACGACGTGGTGCGCGTCGCGTGGGGACCCGGTGTGCCGCCCCCGGGCGGCTCGCGAGCCGGTGAGCTCGACGGGCCCACCGGGCCGGTCGTCGTGGCGCGGTCCGGGGAGGGCGCCGGCGGGGGCTGGGTGCTGGACAGTGGTGTGCTCGAGGTGAGAGTCACCGACGACGGGGCGCTGCGGGTGGCTCGTCCTGGCGGGCCACTGCTGCGGGAGGACGAACCACCGCGACGGCGCGCCGCGGCGTGGGAGGTGGCGTGGGCCGTCCGCCCGGGCGAGCGCTTCGCCGGCCTGGGCCAGCAGGCGGGTGCGATCGACCTGCGCGGCAGCAGGCATCGCCTGTGGAACCGTGACCCGGGGGGGTCGTGGGGCACCGGGCAGGACCCGTTGTACGTGGGAATGCCGATCGTGCTGTCGATCCACGACGACGGCGACGTGCTCACCTTCATCGACAATTCGCACGAGGCCACGATCGCGTTTCCCGGGCAGGGGGAGCCGGGCGCCCGCGTCCGGGCCACCTTCGCCGGGGGCGCCCTCGTCCAGTACCTGGCAGTCGGGGACCTTCCCCACCTGCTCGAGCGCCTCGGCCAGCTCGTCGGCCGACCGGCCCTGCCGCCCCGATGGGCGCTGGGGTACCACCAGAGCCGGTGGGGCTACCGCTGCGAAGCCGACGTGCGTGCCGTGCTGGCAGGTTTCGCCCGGCGTCGCATTCCTCTGAGCGCCGTCCACCTCGACATCGACTACATGCACGGCTACCGGGTCTTCACCATCGACCGGGAGCGATTCCCCGACCCGCCAGCCCTGGCGGCTGAGGCGGCAGCTGGCGGGGTGCGGCTGGTGGCCATCGTCGACCCGGGCGTGAAGGTCGACCCCTCGTACCGCGTCTTTCGCGAAGGCATGGCGGGTGGCCACTTCTGCAGCGACCCCGACGGCCGTGTGGTGACTGGTGTCGTCTGGCCCGGGCGTGCCGTCTTTCCCGACTTCACCGACCCCGCCACCCGCCAGTGGTGGGCCGGGCAGTACCGGGTGCTCACCGACGCCGGCATCGCCGGGGTGTGGCACGACATGAACGAGCCCACGTCCATCGCGCTGTGGGGTGACCGCACCCTGCCGCACACCACGCGCCATGCCATGGACGGCCGCGGTGGCGACCACGCCGAAGCGCACAACCGCTACGGCAACCTCATGAACCAGGCGGGGGTCGAGGGGCTGCGCGCGGCAGCGCCCGGGCGGCGGCCCTTCGTGGTGTCGCGCTCGGGCTGGGCCGGCATGGCCCGCCACGCCTGGAACTGGACGGGCGACGTGGAGACCAGCTGGGCGGCCCTGCGCCAGCAGGTGGCCACCCTCGTTGGTCTCGGGCTGTCGGGTCAGCCGTACTCGGGGTCGGACATCGGGGGCTTCAGCGGCATCCCTGACGGCGAGCTCTACCTGCGCTGGCTGCAGCTGGCCGTCTTCACGCCCTTCTGCCGCACGCACTCGGCCATCGGATTGCCCCCACGTGAGCCGTGGCGCTTCGATCCCGCGACGAGCAGTGCGGTAGCAGCGTGGCTGCGCCTGCGGTACCGGCTGCTGCCCTACCTCTACACCTTGGCCCACGAGGCTGCCGCCAGCGGTGCGCCCCTGGTTCGCCCGCTGGCCTGGCCTGGCGCGCCGGCCAGTGGTGGCGCCGCTGACGCCGGGATGCGCCAGGGCGGCGGATCCTCCGGTGCCGGTGCCGGTGCCGGTGCCGGTGCCGGCGCCGGCGCGGGGCGCGGCAGCGCCGACCTGTGGGACGTCGACGACGCCTTCCTGCTCGGCGACGCCCTTCTCGTGGCCCCGGTGTGCGAACCGGGTGCCCGCGACCGTCCGGTGGCCCTGCCGCCGGGGCACTGGCGCAGTTGGTGGCGCGCCGACACCACGGCGGGGACGGGGGTGAGGACCATCTCGGCACCGGCGCCCCTCGTTCGAGCACCTGTCCTGGTGCGCGCCGGCGCCGTGGTGTGCCTCGACGACGGGTGGGCCGAGCCGACCGGACCCTGCGCGCTGGACGGGGACACCGACCACGAGGCCGCCGAGGACGGCGGCTCGGACACCGCTGGCGAGACCGGGAGCGAGGTCGCCGGGGGCACTGGCCGCCGGAGCAGTGCCCGGCGTCCGCCCGGGTCGGTGGCGCTCGACCACGCGCCGGTTCACCCCGCCTTTCACCTGTGGCCCGATGCCGATGGTTCGGCCACGGGCGTCGCCGTGGACGACGCCGGCGATGGTGAGGGGCCCGTCCGGCGCGATGTGGTGGAGGTGCATGGCGCGTTGCCCGGCGGCACCGCCACGGTCACCTGGCGCCGCCAGGGCGCGTTTCCCGCGCCCGGCGCGGTGCGCGTCGTGCTGCACGGCCTGGCCATCCAACGGGCGCGGGCCGATGGCCGTCCCGTGGCGTGCACCGGCTCCACCGTGCACTGCGGCGTTTTCGACGAGCTGCAGCTCGAGGGCCTCACGGCAGCCGGCTGACGACCTCGGCCCGATGCCGACCACGCGGGCACCGGCTGTCCCGCCAGCGTCAGCTCGCCGCCGGTGATCCTTCCGGTGGCCCGGTCGACGGCCCTTTGGGCGGTCCGGTCGAGGGCCCCTCGGGCGGTCCGGTCGAGGGCCCCTCCGGGGGCAGCGTTGGCAGCACGGCAGGCACGGGCGGGCCGAACATGCGCACCGCTCCGTCCACCGTGTTGCGCAGATGGTCGCGGCCGATGCGCTCGAGCAGGCCGCTGCGCGCCAGGTTTCGGGGGACCGCACCCTCGGCCCGTGCCACCGCCACCGTGATACGGCGCCGCTCGAGCTCGTCGAGCAGCTGGTGCAGCGTCTGGGTCCCCGTGAAGTCGATGTCGGTCATCCCGGCTGCGTCGAGGACGAGCAGCCGGGTGCCGGGTGCGGCGTCGAGAGCAGCAAGGACCGTGGCCCGGAAGTGGCGAGCGTTGGCGAAGTACAACGGCGCGGCGAACAGCACCACCACCACGCCTGGCACTGGCTGGGGGTGCTCGTGGTGGGTGAGCGGCGCCCAGCTGGTGGTGCCCGGCACCCGCCCGAGCACGTAGCTGCGTGGCCGTGCGCTCAGTCGTGTCCGGTCCAAGATGGCGAGGCCGACGGCCACGGCGATGCCTTGCTCGACACCCACGAGGGCGACCGACAGCATGGTGACCAGCGCCAGGCCGAACTCCCAGCGGTCGAACCGGGCGATGGCGGCCAGGTCGCGCCCGTGGAAGAGCCGACCGGCGATCCACAGCAGCACGCCCGCCAACGTGGCGAGCGGCAAGGCGTCGAGGAGTGCCGCTGCCGGCCATGACGCCACCACGGCGGCGGCCGCCGCCAGTCCCGCCAGCTGGCTCCGCCCGCCACTGGCCACCACCGCCGCGGTGCGCGGCGGGCTGGCGTCGGTGGCGAACCCGCCGAAGAGGCCGGCCACGATCCCGCCTGCGCCGACGCCGACGAAGTCGCGGTCGACGTCGCTGCGGCCGCCGGGCTCGGGGAACGCCCGAGTCGTTGCCGCCGTCTGGCTGAGGCACACGAGCGCCACCACGGCTGCCAGCGGGATCACGTCCCCCAGCGACGACCACGACAGGTCGCGCAGTCCCACGTGTGGGACGCCGTGGGCGACGCTGCCCAGCGTCGCCACACCGTGGCGGTGGAGCCCCGCAGCGCGTACGAGGACGACGGACGACACGAGCGCGACGGCCGCGCCGGGCAGGCGGCGATCCACCGCCTCGGTCCCCACTACCACCGCCAGCACGCCGAGCCCGATGCCCACGGACCAGCCGTTGACCGAACCCAGTGACCGGGCCAGGTGCGACAGCCGTGCCAGGGTGCTCCCCGTGCCGGCGGGCAGCCCGAGCAGATCGGGAAGCTGGTGTACCACGATGATGATCGCCACACCGCCCAGGAACCCGGTCACGATCGGCGCGGAGAGGAAGTCGGCCACCCATCCGAGGCGGGCGAGGCCCACGACCACGAGCAGTGCACCGGTGACCACGGCCACCAGGCACACCAACGCCGTGTAGCGGGCCGTGTCGCCGCCGGCCAGCCGGGACACCCCGGCGGCGAACAGCGGCGCGATGGTCGAGTCGGCCCCCACCGACAGCCACGGGTTGGAGCCCACGAGCGCGAAGAGCACGGTACCGGCGACGAAGGTGGTGAGCCCCGTGATCGGTGGCATGCCGGCCAGGCGGGAGGTGGCGAGCTGCTCGGGGACGGCGATCACGAGCAGGGTGAGCGCGGCCAGCAGGTCCGGACCCACGTCGCCGGCCCGGTACCCGCGCAGCGAGGGGAACAGGCCGGGCATCAGCCGTCGAGCTCCATCCAGTGGCGCGTGCTGGCGAGCACCTCGATGTCAGGGTGTGACCACACGAAGCGCTCCGTGCGATCGAGGAGCTCTTCCACATGGCGGGCGGTGGAGGCGACGGCCGCGAACCCCAGACCTGCCCGTTGCCAGCGGTCGTGGTGCGCGACCTCCGAGGCTGACACGCCGTAGCGGTGCCGGGCCGTGTCCACCAGGTGGCGGACCACGGCTCGCTTCGCCTTGAGGGAGCCGGAGGTGCCGATGAACACCTCGATCTCGAGGACGCCGACGTACATGGCGGATCAGCCTGCCTGCCAGAACGCCGTCATGGGCCGGACACCGGGGGACGCCGCGTGGCCGAGCAGCGGTAGCCCGAGCGCGTCCTCGATGGTGCGCAGCAGCGAGACGTGCGTGTAGGCGACGGCCACGGTGGTCCCCGGGGGGATGCCAGGCGCCACGACCAGCGTGAGCACGCGGCCGCCCCCGCCCTGGGAGCTGACTGCACCGGTCGTCGGGTCCACGCCGGCGTCGCCGCTGCCCTCGTCCCACGTCACCACGAGCAGCCCACCAGCGCGCCACGCCGCGCTGGCCGTGACCTGGGCCACGAACGACGACAGCCATGCACCGGCCGTCGCCGGACTGCAGTCGTGACCCGAGTGGCACATGCTGGGCGTCACCCACACCACCCGCGGAACCGCTGCCGCCGGTCCCTGCAGGAGGGGTACCAGCGCGCCGAGCGGCTGCAGGTGCGCACAGGCGGCGGGGCTGTCGCGCACGTCGAGGAAGTAGCGGAACGGGTCGTGCTTGGCCGCGTACGAGCCGTCGGCAGACTGGTCCCCGAGGAAGCACGGGCTCGGCATACCCTCGAAGTACGCCCCCCACGAGATGCCTGCCGCCTCGAGCTGGGCGCCGAGGTCGGGGCCAGGTTGCAAGCAGCCCGTGCAGTCGCTGGACACGCCCCACGTGCGTCCTGACACCAGGGCCAGGTAGTTCGGCAGGCTCGGGTGCGCCGTCGCGTACCACGACGACGCCCAGGCGTAGCGGTGCGCCAGGGCGGCGATGCTGGGCACTGCCAGGGCGCCGGAGGCCGACAGGTTCTCCATCACCACCACGAAGACGTGACTGAAGGCAGGGACGCCTTCGCGACCCACGGCACCGGGTGCTGTGGTGGTCGAGGACGGACCCGTGCCAGTGGAGCCCGACGGTGCGGGGGCCGCCGTACTCGGTGACGCCGGGGTTCGATGCACAGCTGCCCGCATGCTCCTGCCCCCGCAGCTGCCGAAAAGCGCCATGCCGAGCACGGCCACGGCCGCCAGGGCCGCGCGCCGGCAGGCTGGTCGAGCATCGGCGCGGGCCACGGCGCGATGTTCGCGCGTGGCCGGCCGGCGCGAGGCGGCGACGGGGGCGTGATCGTCCAGGCGGGCGTGACGAGCCAGGTGGATGTGACGAACGAGGTGGGCGTGATGAGATAGCGCCCGTGCCGCTGTGGCTGACCGAAGACGAGTGCCGGGTGCTGCGGGCCGTGTGCGACCGCCTGCTGCCGGGGGACGGTACCGTCCCCAGCGCGAGCGCCGCTGGTGTCGTCGACTACATCGACGGCCTGCTCGGCGCCTTCCTCGTGGACCCGCCGCGGATCTGGGCGGGCGGCCCGGTGTCGGGCCGGTGGGGCGGCGGCGAAGGGTTCGCCCGTTTCCACCCCCTGTCGCGCCTCGAAGAGCTGGCGTGGCGGATCCGGATCGAGGGCTCGCAGGGCCTGCCCGAGCGTGAATTCAACGGGCCGGTGGTGGGCTGGCAGCAGCGCTACCGCGAGGGCCTCGCCCGGCTGGGTGCTGACTTCTGCGACCTGGACGGCGCTGCCCAGGACGAGCGGCTGCGGGCGGCAGGCGACTTCACCGACCTGGTGTTCGCCCACTGCTGCGAGGGCATGTACGGCGCGCCCGAGTACGGCGGCAACCGCGGCGGCGCGTGCTGGGCAGCCATCGGGTTCCCCGGTGACGTCCAACCACGTGGCTGGCTCCCGGAGGAGGTGGCGGGCCCGTGACCCTCGACGCCGTGGTCGTGGGCTCGGGTCCCGGTGGCGCCGCGGCCGCCGACGTGCTGGCCCGCGCCGGCTGGACGATCGCCATCGTCGAGAAGGGCAGCGACCACCTCCTTGACGCCGGTGACCCGACCCGCCCTGCCGACCACTTCTCGAACGACGAGCTCAAGTTCGTCCACCGCTGCTTCCTCGGGCCCGATCCCCTCGTCGAGCCGCGTACCTTCCGCACCGGCGAGGAGGACGGCGAACGGCTGCACGTGGGTGAGGTCAACAGCATCCCGTCCACGGTGGGCGGGGGTGGCACCCACGCGGATGGCAAGGTCCCGCGCTTTCGCGAGGAGGACTTTTGCCTGCTGTCGACCTACGGGCCGATCGAGGGCGCGTCGGTGGCCGACTGGCCCGTGGACTACGCCGAGCTCGAGCCGTTCTACGCGGACGCCGAGCGGGCCATCGGGGTGGCGGGGGAGGCGGGCGCCAACCCGTTCGCGGCGTGGCGGTCGGGCCCCTACCCCATGCCGCCGGGACCGCCCATGTACGGGGCCCTGCTGTCGGCGGCAGCGGCCGAGCACCACGGCCTGCATCCGTACCCGGCACCGACGGCGGCCAACTCGGTCCCCTACGACGGGCGTCCGGCATGCAACGACTGCGGGTTCTGCGCGTTCTTCGGCTGTCCCATCCACGCCAAGGGGGACCCGGTGGCCCTGCTCACCCGGACCCTGGCTACCGGCAACGCCGAGTTGCTCGCCGACACCTTCGCGGCGCGCATCGTCGTCCGGGGACGGCGGGCGACCGGGGTGGAGGTGATCGGCGCCGACGGCTCCCGCCGGACCATCGGCGCCCGCACCGTGGTGGTGGCGGGCGGCGCCGTCGAGACACCCCGGCTGCTGCTGCTGTCGGGGATCGGCGGTCCCTTGGTGGGGCGGTTCCTCATGGTGCACTTCCAGACCATCGTGGTGGGGACCTTCACGGAGCGTCTGCATGCCCACAAGGGCCGTGCCGTCACGCACGTGCATGACGACGCCGTCGTGGTCGATGACGACGCCCGTGCCGCGGCCCGCGCCGCCGGGCTCCCGTGGCTGCGCGGCGGCATGGTCGAGCACGGCGGCGCGGCGCTGCCCGTGGTGGAGGCAAAGCTCTACCCGTGGGGGCAGAAGCACCCCGCCCTGATGCGGTCCTCGCCCATGCGTGACCGTCTGTGGGCGTTCACCATGCAAGGTGAGGACCTGCCCCAGATCACCAACCGCGTCGACCTCGATCCCTCCGTTCGTGACGCGCGCGGGGTGCCGGTGGCCCGCGTCACCTACCGGCCCCACCGCCACGAACTGGCAGCATCGGCCCACCATCGCACGCGTCTGGTCGAGGTGCTGCGGACCATGGGGTCGACGTGGACCTCGGTGGCCACCTCACCCGCACCGCGGGGGCGGCCCGGGCGGGACCGCATCTCCCCGGTGCCCGACAGCCGTCACGTCATGGGGACGACCCGAATGGGCGACGATCCCTCGACCTCGGTGGTCGACCGCTTCGGTCGCGTGCACGGCCTCGACAACGTGATCGTGGCCGACTCGTCGGTCTTCGTCACCTCCGCTGGCTACGGGCCGACGCTCACCTTGGTGGCGCTGGCGGCGCGAGCGGCCACGGCGCTCGTCCGGTAGCTCCCGCCGACCCGCCGACCCGCCGACCCGCCGACCCGCCGACCCGCCGACCGCCGCACGCCGACCGCCGCACGCCGACCGCCGCACGCCGATCGCCGCACGCTGGTGGTCTGCCCGCTCCGTACGAGCCTGCCTCCCCTGCCGACGCACCGCCGTCGTGGCCGGGCTCACGGTGGGTTCGAGGCGGGCAGGAGTGATCCCAGTCCCGGCAGCGTCGGCAGCGGCAGCGTGATCCCGGGCTGGCTGGTGGTGGTCGGCTCGGTCGTGGTCGTCGTGGGCTGGACCGTGGTGGTCGTGGCGCCCCGCGGCGTACTGGTCGTGGTGCCCGGTGCTGCACTGGTCGTGGTCGCAGGTGGTGCGCCCGTCGTGGCGGTGGTGGCGCTGCCGGCTCCGGCCGTACCCGCCGCGTCCGCTCCCGAGGGGCCGGCGCCACTACGGCCGACAGGAGCGCCGCCCGCACCGGGGGAACCGGGGCCGGATCCGGTGTCGGCATCGACGGGGGCAGTGCTCGAGACACGGGGTCCGCTGGGCTCTGGGCTCCGCCCGGTGGCGACGACGGCAGCAGCCACGGACGCAGCCAGCACCACGGGGACGATGCCCGCTACCGCACGCCGTCGAGCGCGCCGCCGGGATCGCAGCGCCAGCGCGTTGGCGGCCGGGAGCGCCGCGAACGCTCCTGCGGGCTCCGACGACCTCGCCGGGTGCCCGAGCACGACCTGGGTGCGCCTTCCTGCACGACCCAGGAGGTGCCGGCGCTCGTACAGGCGCGCATCGGCCAGGTGCAGGAGGTGGTCGAGGTCCGTCCCGTCACCGGGCGCTGTCGCCGCGCCCCAGCTGAAGGCGGGAGCGCCGTGCTGCACAGCGCGCTGGACCAGCTGCTCGACGGCGTCGGTGGGGGTGAGGGGGAGCAGGGCCACGAACTCGTCACCGCCGACCCGGAACAGCTGGTCGCTGCGACGCATGGCACTGCGCATGGCACCCGCCAACGCGGCCAGCGCCCGATCGCCGGCTGCATGTCCGGCGGTGTCGTTGATCTGCTTGAGGCCGTCGAGATCGATGGCGACCACTGACAGGCAGTCCCCTGCCCGCGTGGCGGTGGCCAGCGCGGCTCTGGCCGCGAGCTCCAGGGCTCTCCGGTTGCCTGCGCCGGTGAGCGTGTCCGTGAGCGCCGCGTGCTCCAATGCCGTCACCGCGCTCTGCGTGGCACGGGCCGTCACCTGGTCGAGCACCTGCTGGAGACGGTGGTCGGCCGGCGCGCCGCCGGCGCGCTGCCACGCCTCGCCGACGACGTCCCGCAAGTGGCCCAGGCGGCGCACGAGGACCGACATCGAGCCGTGGGCGCGACCCCAAGCGGCAGCGGGCGCCGCCAGAACGGTCGGCGGGTCGCCACCCAGGACCCTCGCGATGGCGGCTGCCAGCTCGACAGCCTCGTCGTGGGGCCAGCCGTGCTCGTCGGCGGTTCCCGGCGATCCGCAACGCTGGTGCCACGTCAGGGCCAAGGTCTCGGCCGTCGACTCCTGACCGGACGGTCCGGGCTGGCCCGGAACGGATGCCGGGCCTTCGTGGACCACGCTGCCTCCCTTCCACACGGTGAGCGCTCGCCCGGGACGTGGCTGGTGGGTACGTTTAGTCTACTACGAATCGAGTTAGATCAACCGCGCAGAGTGATCGGAATTGACGATCACTGCTGGTACCGGGCCGTCGAGGCGGCCGTCGATGCCGGTGGCACTCGAAGGGCTGCCGACGCGGAGAGGCGCCGGTCAGGGGCGCGCCAGGGCGCTCGTCAGCTGCTCGTCAACTGCGCGGCACCTGGGACCACGGGACGTCCTTGTCGACCCGAGGCTCACCCGGCAGGCCCAGGACCCGCTCGCCCAGGATGTTGCGCATGATCTCCGACGTCCCTCCTTCGATCGAGTTCGCCCGCGACCGCAGGAACTGCCAGCGGGGGTCCTCGTCGGCGAAGCCGGCTCGCTCCGGGCGGCGCATCTCGTAGTGCGACGGGTAGAGCGTGCCTGTCATGCCCAGGAGGTCGATGCACAATTCGTAGACGCGCTTGTTCAATTCGGCCCCGGCGAGCTTGGCGACCGAGCCCTCGGGTCCGGGCGTGCCGGCCCGGCGCAGCGCCCGGGCCCGCATGTTGGTGAGCCGCGTGACCTCGCTCTCCACCCACAGCCGGACCAGTCGGTGGCGGAGCACGGCGGCGTGCCGATCCGATGCCGGGTGCGCGCCGGAGGCTCGCCACAGGTCGAGGGCGGTGGCGATGGGACCGCCGCTGCGCGGAGGGACCCCGCCACCGATTGCGACCCGTTCGTTCATGAGCGTCGTCATCGCCACGCGCCACCCTGCGCCCACCTCGTCGAGCCGTTGGCTGTCGGGGACGCGGACGTCGGTGAAGAACACCTCGTTGAACTCGGCGTCACCGGTCATCTGCCGCAGGGGGCGCACCTCGACGCCGGGAGCATGCATGTCGACGATGAAATAGGTGAGGCCCCGGTGCTTGGGAACGTCGGGGTCGGTGCGCGCCAGCAGCATGCCCCAGGTGGCGGTGTGGGCGAGTGTGGTCCACACCTTCTGCCCGTTGACGATCCACTCGTCTCCGTCGCGGACGGCCCTGGTGGCCAGCCCGGCGACGTCCGAGCCGGCGCCGGGCTCGCTGAAGAGTTGGCACCAGATCTCCTCGCAGGTGAACAGCGGCCGCAGGTACCGGCGACGCTGTTCCTCGGTGCCGTGCACCAGCACGGTGGGCGCACCCATGCCATAGCCGATCACGTTGCGGTCGGCCTCGTTGGGAGCGCCGGCCCGGCGTAGCTCGCGTTCGACTACCGCCTGCAGCTCCGGGCTGACTCCCATGCCACCGTGTCCCTCCGGGAACCACACCCAGGCCAGTCCGGCGTCGAAGCGAGCGCCCAGGAACGCCGTCGGCGGCGTGGTGGTGGGGTCGTGGGCGGCGAGCAGTTCGTCGATCCGGGCGCGCACCCGGGCCTCGTCGCCGGTGGTGGACCCGGTCGTCGTGGGGGCGGCACTCGTCATGGTCACCACGCTACCGACACCGCCTCGGTGCTGCCTGGCGGCAACGAGCGCTGCAGGTCCGCGGCCGGACCCCTAGCATCTGCGGTGCCGGGCCCTCGGTGCCGGGTCCTCGGTGCCGGGCCCTCGGTGTCGGGGGCCGCGGGTGTCGGGGGCGCCGGGGAGCCGGAACGGAGGTCGGGGTGGAGCGCATCGAGATGGAGACGATCGCCTACGAGGTCGACGGTCCCGTGGCGCGCATCGTCCTCGACACGCCCTCCAAGGCGAACGTGCAGACCGCTCGCCAGGTGGAGGAGTTCGACGCAGCCCTGGCCCGTGCGGACGAGGACGATGCCGTCAAGGTGCTGGTGGTGAAGGCCAACGGCCCCGGCTTCTGTGCCGGCCATGCCATCGTCAGCCACGAGGAGATGGCCGAGGTGTACCCCACGACGGGGCCCACGCCCGAGCGGACCTGGAAGCACCACCACTACGGCCTGTTCCTGTGGCCACCGCTGCGGCTGTGGGAATTCCCCAAGGTCACCATCGCCCAGGTGCACGGCTACTGCGTGGGTGGCGGCACGGTCTACGGGCTGCTCACGGACCTGACGGTCGCCTCGGACGACGCCTGGTTCCAGATGCCGCTCCCGCAGGGGTTCGGGCTGCCCGGCGCCCAGACGATGATCGAGCCCTGGGTGCTCATGAACTGGAAGCGGGCGGCGGAGTACCTGTTCCTGGCACCGACCATCACGGCCGAGCAGGCGCTCGAGTGGGGCATGGTCAACCGTGTCGTCCCGCGGGCCGAGCTCGACGCCGTGGTGGAGGAAATGGCGCAGACCATCGCGCAGATGCCGCTCACCACCATCCTCGCCACCAAGGCCGGTTTGAAGCGGGCCTGGGAGATGATGGGCATGCGCGTCCACCTGCAGCAGTCGACCGACCTCGTGGCGTTGTGCAGTGGCGCCAGTGACGTGCAGGCCCTGATCAACGCACGCGGCACCCAGCGGCCGCGCGAGCACGCCGCTGCCCGTGCCGCTGCGGCGCGCACCGGGGCGGGGGTGGACGGCGCGCCAGGGCCTGAGCGTGCCGGCGGGCCGCCGGGGGAGAGCACGGGCCCGGCGGGCGCCGACGGCGCTGCCCGCTGACGGCTGCCCGCTGACGGCGATGGCCACCGACCCGGCGCGGGCCGTCGACGCCTGGCGGGCTCGGGGGCGGTGGCTGCGCCTGGCAGGGTATGGCGTGTTCACGGTCGACATCCCAGCCACCGCCGGCGAGCACGCCGAGCCCCTGCTCGTCCTGCACGGCTTCCCCACCTCGTCGTTCGATTTCCACGGTGTCGTGGACGCGCTGGCGGTGCACCGCCGGGTCCTGCTGCTCGACCTGGTGGGCTACGGCCTGTCGAGCAAGCCGGACAGGGCGTACACGCTGTCGATGCAGGCCGACGTGGTGATCGAGTGGTGCCGGGCGCTCGGTATCCGGCAGCTGTCGCTGCTGACCCACGACATGGGCGACACGGTGGGCGGCGAGCTGCTGGCACGGCAGCTCGAGGGCGCCTGGGAGGTCGAGATCGTCCGCCGGGTGCTCACCAACGGCAGCATCTACATTGAGATGGCCCAGCTCTCGGCGGGCCAGCAGCTGCTCCTCGCCCTGCCCGACGAGCCGTTGCCAGCGGCGTCCGCACCCGACGCCACGGCACTGGCCCGTAGCCTGGCCGCGACCTTCGCCCCCGATGCGCAGGTCGACGACGGCGAGGTCGGTGCCATGGCGGCGCTTGTCACCAGAGACGGCGGTGCGCGCATCCTCCCGCGCCTCATCCGTTACATCGAGGAGCGTCGGCGCCACCAGCACCGCTGGACCGGGGCGATCGAGGCCCATCCGGCACCGCTGGCGGTGGTGTGGGGCGCCGAGGATCCCATCGCCGTCGTGGACATGGCGCACCGTCTGGGCGACGCCCGTCCCGATGCCACAGTCACCGTGCTCGACGGGGTCGGGCACTACCCGATGGTCGAGGCTCCGCAGCGGTTCGTGGCGGCGGTGCGCGGCGCCCTGGAGCCCCCGACCGCACCATGAACCGCCGGCGGACGAGCCGGTCTGCTGTCGCGGCGGCCGCGGACCGCCGGATCCCAGCGTGCGGTCGTCCGACCCAGCGCCCGGTCGTACCCGGCTCCCGCCGTCACTCGCCGGTCTGGTCCGGGCGCGCCTGGACCACCAGGCTCTGGAGCGACCGTCCGATCTGCCCCCGTTCGTCCCACAGGACGCTGTGTGCCAGTCCGACGCCAGGTGCTCCCAGCCGGGTGCTGGCGTCGAGGCACACCCACTCGCCAACCGGCGGGCGCTCCAGGTAGACGGTCAGGTCCGGGTTCACGAACACGTAGCGCTCGAAGTCGACCACAGCACTCACGCCGTTGCCGAAGTCGGCGGCCGCCGCGGCGCGCTGGAGGGGACTCGGCTCCTCGTCGGGGACCACCGGCACCGCCAGGCGGACCCAGACCCGCGCCGGGCCGCGGCCGCGAAAGGTCCCGTCGACGAAGCGCAATTCGGCGCCGCTGGTGTGGAAGGCGATGATCTCCGCACCCAATGCCGGCGCCAGGCGGCCGGCTCCGGGAGGCGCCGGAGCGCCGGGCTGCCCCGGGACTGGCCCGCTCACGTCGACGGCCGGTGCCTCGTCCGCTGCCAGCATCCGGATCCGCACGGCGCGAGCGGTGGCCACCAGCGTGGAGCCGGCAGCGACCGAGACGTCGATCACCTGCACCTTGTGACCCGGTCGCGACAGGACCGCCGCGACCGTCAAGGGGGTGAGGGGGACGGGGCGTCGCAGCTCCACCGTCAGGCGGGCGACGTGCATGGCACTGTCGGGCTCGCAGCCCTCGACGGCGCGGGCCACCAGCGCCGCCACCGGCCCGCCGTGCAGCGCATCGGCCGACCACGGACCACGTGACAGCGCGGTGGGGAGCCAGCCACCGGCCTCGGGCACGAACAGGCTCGCAGGGTCGCTGGCACGAACCAGGGGCGGAGGGACCTGGGAGCGGGCGTCGGGCACGTCGGCAGTCTCGCGTTCAGCCGGGCGTGGTCGTGCGGGGTCGAGTGCGGGCACCGGCCGCGCCGGCTCCGGTGCCGGGCTCTGCGGGCGGTGTGCGATGCTCGGCGTGAGAGGCGCCGGGCTCATCCGTCACCTGCTCGAGGACCCACGCGGGCGGCCGCGGGGTATGGCCCTCGCCCGGCCAGCGCAGCCACCCGGAACCGGCCAGCGCGCCGCCGTCGGGGTGCACCGTGGTCCCCGTCACGTACGACGCCAGCTCCGAGACCAGGAACAGGACGCAATTGGCGACCTCGTCGGGCCGGCCCTTGCGGCCGAGGGGGATGGCCAGGACGTCGCCGGGATCGTCACCGTTGCCGGCGGCCACCGCGGCGCGCCCCCCCGAGCCGGCTGCGGCGGCCACCTCGGCCATGCCCGCCGTGGGGACGAAGTCCGGGGCGACGCAATTGACCCGGATGCCGGCGGGACCGAGCTCCACGGCCAGGGTCCGGGTGAGGTGGGTCACCGCCGCCTTCATGGCGCCGTACACGGCGAACCCCGGCGCGGCCCGGTGGCCCTCGATCGAGGTGAGGGTGACGATGCTGCCGCCGCGCCCACCGGCAGCCATGCGCCGGGCCTCGTGGCCGATGGCGTCCGCCACCCAGGTGAAATTGGCGCGCACCAGTGCGTCACGCCCTCTGGCCGTGGTGTCGGCGAAGGTCGCCCGGAACGTCCCCCCGACGATGTTCACCGCGATGTCGAGGCGCCCGAACGCGGCGTCACCGGCTGCGAACCACTCGGCCAGCGCTGCCGGGTCGCGGACGTCGGCCACCTGCGTGGTGATTGCGGCGCCCAGCCGGCGCGCCGCGGCCGCGGTGGCGTCGAGCGCGTCGGCATCGACGTCGCACACCGACAGGTGCACGCCGGCAGCCGCCAGGTCGAGGGTGATGGCGCGTCCCAGCCCACCACCCCCGCCGGCCACGGCGGCGACCTTGCCCGTCAGCCGGGCCCGTTCGTCGAGGATGCCCATGGGACCAGCTTCCCCCACGGGACCGATCGGGCGCCCGCCGGACGCATCGGCCCGCCCGCAGCCACCCGCTCAGCCCAGCTCGGTGCCCACCACCGACACGAACGACACCATCTCGCCTGGGTACCCCCCGAGGTTGTGGGTGAGAGCCAGGGTGCGGTCGGTGGTGATCTGGCGCTCGGGGGTGGCCTCGCCCCGGAGCTGGAGCCAGCACTCGAAGAACATGCGGAGTCCGGAGGCGCCAACCGGGTGGCCGAAGCTCTTGAGGCCGCCGTCGGGGTTGACCGGCAGCTCTCCCCCGAGGGAGAACGTGCCGGCCAGGACCTCCTTCCAGGCCTGGCCCCGCTCGGCGAACCCGAGGTCCTCCATGAGCACCAATTCAGTGGGGGTGAAGCAGTCGTGCACCTCGGCCATCGCCAGCTGGCGGCGGGGGTCGGTGATGCCGGCCTGGGCATAGGCGTCGGCCGCTGCCGCCTCGCACTCGGGGAAATGCGTGTAGTCGTACTCCGGGTCGATGAGCCCCGACCCGCTCCCGGTGGCGAACGCCAGCGCCTTCAGATAGAGAGGGCGGTCCGTGTAGCGCAGGGCGTCCTCGGCTCGGACCACGACCGCCGCGGCAGCCCCGTCCGCCACGCCGGCACAGTCGAAGACCCCCAGGCGGCCGGCCACGCGGGGCGAAGCGCAGATCGACTCCCTCGACACCTCGCGGCGGAACTGGGCGCGGGGATTGCGTGCCCCGTTGAAGTGGTTCTTGGCCGAGATGGCCGCGAGCACCTCGACGAGAGTGTCCTCCTCGACGCCGTACTTGCGGGCATAGGCGGGGACCACCATCGAGAACATGGCGGCGGCCGTCAGCGAACGGGCCGTGCCGTCGCCGGGGACGGGGAAGGCGTTGAGCCCCTGGTAGCCGGAGTCCTTGACCTTCTCGGCGCCGACGGCCATGGCGATGTCGTAGGCACCCGAGGCCACCGCGTAGGCTGCGGCCCGCAGGGCCTCGGAGCCGGTGGTGCAGTAGTTCTCGACGCGGGTGACCGGCTTGCCCTGCAGTTGCAAGGGGCGCGCCAGGGTGATCCCCGACATCCCCGATTGGGCCGTGCCCAGCCAGTAGGCGTCGACGTCGTCCTTGGCCAGACCGGCCGAGGCGAGGGCTTCGGTGGTGGCGTCGACGAGGAGGTCGTCGAGGCTCTTGCCCCAGTGCTCACCGAACGGGGTGCAGCCCATGCCGACGATGGCCACGCGGTCGCGGATGCCGTGGGATGCCATCAGCGATCTCCTCCGTCGGTGCTTCGCAGGGGGCGACCCTTCCAGAAATAGTTGTGGATGCCATCCGCGCTGGAGAGGCGGCGGAAGGTCATCTCGACGCGCTGTCCCACCGACAGGGCTTCTGCGTCGACGTCGGTGAGCTCCAGCGGGAACCGGCCGCCGCCGTCGAAGTCGACCACGGCGAACACCACTGGTGGGCTGGGCGAGTAGGCCAGGCGGTCGATGGTGTAGGTCGCGATGGTGCCCCGGGCATCGGACATGGGCAGCGGCTCCATGTCGTCCACCGCGCCGCCCCGCATCGACACCCGCGCCGGTGGCAGGTGGACGGCGCCGCTCGAGCGGTCTCGCGAGCCCACGAAGCCGAACTTCCAGTCCTGGGCCCGCCAGGCCGCCGGGGTGGAGACCCGGGTCGGCTCGGGTCGGCGGGGGGGCTCGGGCTCGAGCATCTGGCGCCACGCCAGGAACCTGGCGTAGGGGAGGTCGGCGCCGGCGGCCACCTGGGCGGCGACCGGCCGTGGCGGCGCCCACCGGGCGACCGCCTCGGTGGTGCGCAGCACGAGCGCGTCGGCCCCGTCGGCCAGGTGCACGACCACCAGGACCCGTCCAGGGGGGGCGACCTCGAGGGCGGCGCTGAGCACCAGGGCCGGGTGCGCGGCCCCCGTCTGGCCCACGCTGGACCCGAGGTCGTCCACCAGGGCCCCGGCCGGCACCGGGAGCCTGCCGGCCAGTGCCGCGACCGCCCGGGCGTGCATGCCGGTGACCACCAGCCCGCCCACGTCCCGTGCATCGACCCCGGCTGCCTTGAGGGCTCGCTCGACGGCGTCGCGGCCCAGTGCGAGGTAGCGGGTCTCGCCGAAGCGCTCCTCCCACACCTTCGATCGCCGCTCTCCCGGCGCCCGCCAGCGGTCGACGAACTCGTCGGTGGCCGATGCCCCGCCCAGGTACTCGGCGAGCAACGGGGTGCCCGGTCCGTCGTCGCCCACCACCACCGCGGCGGCACCGTCGCCGCCGGCGGTCTCGTCCTGCCCGCCGGGCAGGCCGTCGCGCAGGTCGGCCACCGCCACGAGCGTGGTGCCGGAGCCGCCGAGCGCGCTCGACAGGGCGCCGATCCCCGATCGCAGTGACCCACCGAAGTCCAGCGCGGGGACCTCGCTCCGCAGCCGAAGGGCAGCGTGGACGGTGGCGGCGTTGGTCTTGTCGAGGTAGGCCGGCGTCGTGGTGGCGAACCACAGGGCATCGGGAGCAGCAGCCGGCGCCGCCCGCAGGGCCAGGCGTGCCGCCTCCACCGCCATGGTGGTGGTGTCCTCGTCGTAGCCGGCCACTGCCCGGGTGCCCGTGCCCCCCGACGAGCCGAGGAAGGCCGCCACCGCCTGGCGCGACAGGCGCCGGTAGGGCACGTAGCCGGCGGCGGAGAGGATGCCTCGCATCATGCCGATGGTACTTGCTCCTGACGGCAAGTCAGATCTCGAGGCGGGTCGGCGCGCGGCGGCCAGCGACCCACGCCCCGGCGCGCCGCACCGGCGCCCCCGAGATGTGGCTGGCCCCGACCGCCCGTATAGTGGTGGCCAATCTGACGGTGAGTCAGGTTCGGTGCCCGGTCCGCCGTGATCCGGGGCCGACAAGACGGAGGGTTCGCCGCCATGGACTTCGAGTTCTCGCCTGAACAGCGGGCCTTCGCCGAGGAGGTCGAGCGCTTCCTCGACCAGCACGACGACCCCGAGATCTTCGACGTGACCCGCGAGAACATGGCCCAGATCGTCGACACGCCCAAGCGCAGGGCGTTCATGGCCGAGGTGGGGCGGCGGGGATGGCTGGGCATCACGTGGCCGACCGAGTACGGCGGCCAGGACGGCGACGGCGTCTACGAGTACCTGCTCAACGAGGCGCTGGCTCGGCGGGGGGGACCGCAGATCGGCAAGGGCGTGGGCATCATCGGCAAGACGCTGATCCGCCACGGCAGCGACAAGCTCAAGGCCGAGTTCCTCCCGAAGATCCTTCGCAACGAGGTGGAGTTCGCCGTGGGCTACTCCGAGCCCAACGCCGGGTCCGACGCCGCGTCCATGCAGCTGAAGGCCACCCGCGACGAGCAGCGCAACGGGTGGGTGCTCAACGGCCAGAAGACCTGGACCACCTCGGCGCACTTCGCCGAGTGGTACTGGGTGGGGGCACGGACCGATCCCGAGGCCCCCAAGCACTACGGCATCACGCTGTTCCTCGTCCCCTTGGACCACCCCGGGATCACCGTCAAGCCGATCTGGACCATGGGCGACGAGCGCACCAACGAGGTGTACCTCGATGACGTCTTCGTCCCCGACGACTACGTGGTGGGCGAGGTCAACAAGGGCTTCCAGTACATCTCCGAGGCCCTGGACCTCGAGCGCTTCACCTTGTTCACCTACTCGCCCATCCAGCAGCGCCTGGATCTGTTGACCGAGTACGTGCGCACTGCCACGCGCGACGGGCGCCGGCTGGCCCACGACCCGGTCACGCGCCAGCGCCTTGCCTGGTTGCACACCGAGGCGGAGGTCGCCCGCGTGCTCGGCCTCCGGTTCGTCGACGCCTCGGCCAAAGGCGGCAAGCCGCCCACCGCCGAGGCCTCGGAGTACAAGCTGTATGCCACTGAGTACTCCAAGCGCCTCGCCAACGCGTCCATGGACATCGCCGGTCCCGGCAGCCAGCTCCGGGTCCGCACCGAGGGTGCACCCATGGGCGGCCGGGCCGAGTCGACCTACCGCTACACGGTGATCGACACCATCGGCGGCGGCGCCTCGGAGATCCAGAAGAACATCATTGCCCGGCGCAAGCTGGGGCTCCCGAAGAATTTCTGAGCGAGCGAGCGGTGCCCGGTGCCGGTTCTCCTGGCAGCGAGCGTGCGGGTTCTCCCGACGGCGCGCGGGCCGCGGGTCCGCTCACCGGGGTCGAGGTGCTCGACCTGTCGAGCGTTGGCCCAGCGGCGCGCTGCACGCGGCTGCTCGCGGACTACGGGGCCACGGTGGTGAAGGTGGCGCCTGTGCCGGGCCGAGGTGCCGCGCCGGTCGTACCGGCGCCGTGGGCCTACAGCGGGCACCGGGGCATGCGCCGGGTGCAGCTCGACCTGCGCGACGAGGACGGGCGGGCTGCCTTCTTGTCACTGGCAGCGCGAGCCGACGTGGTGGTGGAGAGCTTCCGTCCCGGGGTGGTCGATCGGCTGGGCATCGGGTACACCGCCGTGCGGCGCGTCAACCCGGCCATCGTCTACTGCTCGACCAGCGGCTTCGGCCAACGCGGGCCCAGGGCGTCGTGGGCCGGTCACGACCTCGACTACCTGGCCGTGGGTGGCTTCCTGGCATCAAGTGGCCGGCGGGCCGACGGCGGTCCGCCCCTGCCTGGTGCCACGGTGGCCGACGCCGCCGCTGGCGGCATGCACGCGGCGCTGGCGATCACCACCGCGCTGTTCGGCCGCGCCGCCACCGGCGAGGGCGCCTACCTCGACGTGTCGGTGGCCGACGGCGTGCTGTGGCTCATGTCGCTGCAGGTCGACGAGCACCTGGCCACCGGCGCGAGGCCGGGCCCCGGCTACGACGTGCTTACCGGGCGTTTCGCCTGCTACGACACCTACCGCGCCCGGGACGGCCGGTGGCTGGCGGTGGGAGCCATCGAGCGGAAATTCTTTGCCAACCTGTGCCGGGCCCTCGGGTGCCCGCAGTGGGCCGACCGCCAGTACGACGATGCTGCCCAGGACGCCATCCGCGCCGATCTCGCCGCGGCGTTTGCCACCAGGGACCGCGACGAGTGGGTGGCGCTGCTGTCGGCGGCCGACACGTGCGTGGCGCCGGTGCAGGACGTGGCCGAATTGCCGAGCGATCCCCAGTTCGCGTGGCGGGGCGCATTCGTTGAGGCCGCGGCTGGCTCTGGCTCCTTCCGCCAGGTGGGCCCGGTGCTGGCGGGCATGCCGGCGGTGGCCGTCCCGGTTGAGGTGCGCGACGCCGGGTGCACCGACACCGACGAGTTGCTGGCCGCGGCAGGCATGGACGAGCAGCGCATCGCCGAGCTCCGGCGGAAGGGGGTGGTGGCGTGATGGCGGCAGCGCCCGACGTGCTGGCGGAGATCGGCGCCATCATCGGCGTGCCGCAGTACGAGGAGGTGGGGGAATTCCCCGTCGAGCGGGGGTACATCTGGACGACGTGCGCCTCGGTGGAGAACGGGAACCCGCTGTTCTGGGACGACGCCGTGGCCGAGGAGCTCACCGGTGGGCCCATCGCGCCACCCACCATGCTGTCGGTGTGGTTCCGCCCCCACTACTGGGCGCCGGGGCGCAGCGAACCGCGCCTGCCACTGAAGGTCCACTTCGACCTCAAGGAGAAGCTCGGCCTGCCCGAGGCCGTCATGACCGACAACACCATCGTGTTCCACGAGCCCGTGCGTCCCGGCGACGTCCTGCGCACGCGCCAGGTCCTCCGATCGGTCAGCGAGGAGAAGACCACCAGGCTCGGGACCGGCAGGTTCTGGGTGATCGACGTGGAGTACACCAACCAGCGCGGCGAGCTCGTGGGGGTGGAGACCTACACCGGCTTCGGGTACCGCCGGCCGGGCGCCGGCGGCGGGCCGAGCAGTGGGGGGGAGGGATCATGACGGTCACGCCGCGCCTGCTGCACGGGGAGGTGTCCAAAGGGGACCGCTTGCCCGAGCTCTCCTACGACGTCACCGCCACCACCGTCGTGCTGGGTGCGCTCGCCAGCCGGGACTGGCGGCCCATGCACCACGACAAGGACTTCGCCGTCACCCGCAACGGCGTGAAGGACATCTTCCTCAACACGCCCAACCAGGCGGCATGGTTCGAGCGCTACGTCACCGATTGGACCGGCCCGCACGGCCGGCTCGGCCGCATGACCTTCCGCATGCGCGGATCGGTGTTCCCGGGCGACACCATGGTGCTGTCCGGTGTCGTCGAGGACGTGACGGTCGACGACACCGGGTGCGGCTGGGTGGATCTCGACGTGGCGCTGGCCGTGGGCGGCGACACGAAGACGACGTGCCGCACGCGTGTGGCGGTCCCGGTCACCCCCGAGGACAATCCGTGGCGCCGCCGCGGCCCCGACTGGAAGCCTTGAGAGAGGAGCGCACGTGCTCGACCTGAGCTTCACCGAGGAGCAAGAGATGCTGCGGGAGACCGTGCGCGGGGTGTGCGCCACCTACTGCCCCCTGCGCGTGGTGCGCGAGCTCGAGGACGACCCCATCGGCTACCCGACCGAGTTGTGGAAGCAGCTGGCCCAGCTCGACCTCATCGGTCTGCTGCTCCCCGAGTCCTTCGGCGGTGCGGGCATGACGGCCCTCGAGGGCGCCGTGCTCTACGAGGAGCTCGGGCGGTCCCTGGCGCCGGTGCCGCACCTGGTGAGCGCCGTGCTGTGCGGAGGGGCGTTGGTGCGCGCCGGTTCCCTGGTGCAGCAGGAGCGGTGGCTGCCGAGGATCGTGTCCGGCGAGGCCATCTTGACCCCGGCGTGGCTCGAACCCGAGTCCGGTTTCGGCCCGCTCGGCGTGCAGCTGCGTGCCGAGCCCGAAGGTGCGGGGTTCCGCCTGACCGGCGTCAAGCGGCACGTGTCGTTCGCCCGGGCGGCCAACGCCTTCGTGGTGCTGGCGCGCACGGGGGAGCAGCCGCACGACGTCGACCTGTTCCTGGTGGACCGTGAGGCCGAGGGGGTGACCCTGACCCAGCAGTACTCGATCGCCTCGGACACCCAGTACGAGGTGCGGTTCGACGCCGTGGTGGTGGGCGACGAGGACCGCATCGGTGCACCGGGCAGCGGCTGGGCGACGTGGGACGCTGTCACCACTGACGCACTGGTCCTGCTTGCCGCCCAGGCGGTGGGTGGCGCCAGTTACGCCCTCGGGATCACGGTGCAGTACGCCAAGGACCGCCATCAATTCGGCAAGCCGTTGGGCGCCTTCCAGGCACTCGCGCACTACCTTGCCGACGCCGCCACCGCGGTTGACGGCGCCGCCACGCTGGCGCACGAGGCTGCCTGGGCCCGGTCGACGGGGCGGCCGGTGAGCACGCTGGCCCCGATGGCCAAGCTCTTTGCCTGCCGCACCTACCGCGACGTGACGGCGGTGGCCCAGCAGATCTTCGGAGGGATCGGCTTCACCTTGGAGTTCGACATCCAGCTCTACTTCCGCCGTGCCAAGCAGCTGCAGATCGGGTGGTGGGACGACCGCCATCTCGAAGAGCTGGTGGCCGCCGCCGTGCTCGACCGGAGGTGACGGGCGGGCCGCTGCTGGCCGCCGCTGACCGGACGCGCCCCTGGAGCGGGGCGGGCGTCCCTGGAGCCGTCAGGAGATCGTGAAGGTGGACGAGGCCACGGCCAGCGTATAGGGCGGCTTTCCCGGCCCAGCGCTCCAGGACCACAGCCCGACCGCCTGGTACTGGCCGGCGGCGGCTGCATGGAAGCTGCGCCCGCCGTCGTCGGTGACCTGCCCGTTCCAGGCGTCGGTGAGCTCTTGGCCGTCACCTGGGGACAGCACGGTGGGCCCGGCCATGGCGCAGCGCACCGACTCGTCCGGCCACGGCCACACCTGGGAGCCCGACGGGCCGTTGACGGCCGTCACCACGTTGCAGCCGTACCCGGCGACCGCGACCGGTTGGAACAGGCACGTGCGGCGTTCGGCCCGCAGGACCGTGGTCACGGTGACGGTGTTCCCCGCCGCGTATGTCGCGCGGTCGGTGGTGGTCGACACGAACAGGTCGTCGGGCGTGCACACCGGCGGCGGCCCGCTCGGGCCGGGTTCGGGCACCGTGAAGGTCGTGCCGCGGGCAGCCGCGGTCTGCGGGGACGCAGCGGGCGGGCTCGTCGTCGACGGCGGTACTGCCACCGTGGGCGGGGGCAGCGTTGCGGGTGGTTGGCTCGGGAACGCCGAGCCGTGCGGGGAGGTGGTCGTGGGCGCGGTGGCCGTGTGCGAGCTCGTGCCGGGCAGGCGGACGGCGGCAAACCCCACGACCACCCCGACGGCGAACAGGGCAGCGAGCACGGGCGGTCCCCACCGGCGTCGCAGCGATGCCCTGGTGGCCGAGGCCGCCCCCGCCGCTGCCCCAGATGCCGGAGCCACTGGTGCCGGGGCCACTGGTGACGGCACGGGGCCCGCAGACGGCGACCTGCTGCCGGGGGAGGGCCACGATCCCGCCAGGGCTTCGCGGGAGTCGTGGCCGCCGACCGGGGCCTGTCCGGGGTCGCTGGCTCCCATCGGTCCAGCTGTCGGTCCGGCCGGGACCCCGCCGTGGGCGGCACCGCCTGCCGCGTCGCCGCCTGCCGCGTCGCCGCCATGGGCGGCACCACCTGCCGGGACCCCGCCGTGGGCGGCACCGCCCGCCGGAGCCGCCTCGTCGCCGCTGCCGGTGATGCCCTTTCGCACCTGACCTCCCTCCGCTGCCTCGGGGAACGTCGCCAGGGCCCGTTCCTGGCGGGGCGCAGCCATTCCTGCTGGGTGCACTGGGCTCCTGGTGGACGGCTGTGGTCCCGAGCGCCTGCCACACTGCCTGCCACACTGGTGGGCGGACCGGCGCCAGGTCGGCGGGCTGCAGGCCTGACGAGGCCAGGGTTGCCGAGGACAGGCGGCGACCGACCACCGAGAACGGGCGGCCACGGTGCTGCCAGGAGAGGGAGGGGGAGGCCCGTGTGGCTGCCCACAGGAGCGCTGGACAGCATCCGGCGTCAGGTCCAAAGCAGCGTCCAGCGCGCCGTGGACGGCCAGCTGGTGCCCGAGGAGACCTGGAGCGAGCCTGCCGGCGATCCCGGGCTGTTCGGGCCCGGGAGCGTCACCTGGACGGTGCACGCCGACCTCCCCGCCATGCTCGTGGGAGGCCTGAGCGCACTGCTCCTGCAGACCTTGCACCCTCTCGCCATGGCGGGTGTGGCCGACCATTCGTCCTTCCGTCAGGATCCCCTGGGCCGGCTCCGCCGGACTGCCGCGTTCGTCGGGGTGACCACCTTTGGCAGCACGTCGGCGGCTGAACGCGCCATCGCCGCCGTTCGCCGTGTGCACCGTGCCGTGCACGGCACTGCACCCGACGGGCGGCCGTACGACGCCAACGACCCGGACCTGCTCACCTGGGTGCACACGGCCGAGGTCAGCAGCTTCCTGCGAGCCTACCGGCGCTACGGCCCCCGGTGGCTGGGCGCCGCCCACGTGGACCGCTACTTCGCCGAAACCGCGGTGGTCGCCCGCGCCCTGGGGGCGCGTGCCGTGCCCCAGTCGGCGGCAGAGGTACGCGCCTATCTCCGGCAGGTCCGTCCCCAGCTGGTGGCGGGCCCCCAGGCGCTCGCAGCGGCGGCCTTCGTCGTGAACGGCCCGGGGCCCGCTGCCTTCGGGCAGCCGCTCGAGGACGTGGGGCGAGGCGTGCTCGTCCAGGCGGCGATCGATCTGCTCCCTCGCTGGGCCCGGGCCGAACTTCGCTTGCGCGAGCCGCTGCCGGGTGAGCGCTTCACGTTGCACCGCGCCCTCAACGCCGCGTTCGCGGCGCTGCGCCTGATGCTCGGTCCGAACGAGGTGGTGCAGGCGGCGATGGCTCGTGCTCGCTCCACCGACCCGGACCAACTCGGCGTGACCGCCTGACGCGGCGACAGCCGCATCGTGGCTCAGCCGGCCACGTCGAGACCCAGGGAGTAGCCCGCCAGGAAGATCTCTGCCTCGGCCGATCGGGGGAACCGTGCGACGAGCTGCTCGAACCGGGGCGTGTGGCGCGGTTCGAGCAGGTGGGCCAGCTCGTGGACGAGCACGGCGTCGAGCACCCACTCCGGGACGGCCCGCAACCGATCCGACACCCGGATCTCACGGGTGAGCATCGTGCACGATCCCCAACGCTTCGACTGGTTGCCCACCCAGCGGATCGACGCGGGGCGGACGCCGTCGAGGTAGCGATCGGCAAGGCGCGCGGCACGTGCGGCCAGCTCGTCGTCGGAGGCCTGCGCGTGCGGCCGGTGGTTCATGACGCGCCGCACGAGGTCCTCGACCATCTCCTCGCGATCGGCCATGGGCATGCGGGCCGGCAGGACGACCACGATGCGCTCCCCTTCCCAGAACGCGCTGGCCGTCTTGCGACGGCGCGCGCTGGTCCTGACGTCGACGGGTGGGCGTCGATTGCTGCTCATGGCACCTCCGTGTGCCGGCAACGTTACGCGACGGGATACTCGTGCCGGTGCATGCCGACGGGCGTCCTACACTGCACGCCCGTGGCCGGCACGCCATGGTCCGAGCACCTGCTCGAGCTCGATCGTCGTCACGTGTGGCACCCGTATGCACCGGCGACAGGCGGGCCCCCGGTGTACCCCGTAGTCGCGGCCGAAGGCGTGCGGCTGACGCTCGCCGACGGGCGAACCGTGATCGACGGCATGGCCTCGTGGTGGTCGGCCATCCACGGGTACCGGCACCCTGTGCTCGACGCCGCTGTCACCGAGCAGCTGGCGAGGATGGCCCACGTCATGTTCGGCGGGCTGACCCACCCCAGCGCGGTGGAGCTCGCCGAGCTCCTGGTGCGGATCACGCCGGGACCCCTGCAACGGGTGTTCTTCTGCGATTCGGGCTCGGTGTCGGTGGAGGTCGCCATCAAGATGGCGCTGCAGTACTGGCACGGCGTGGGAGAGCCCCGCCGAACGAGGCTGCTCACGGTGCGCGGCGGTTATCACGGCGACACGTTCGCGGCCATGTCGGTATGTGATCCGGTCAACGGCATGCACCACCTGTTCACGGGAATCCTGCCCGCGCAGCTCTTTGCTTCTGCACCACCTGCCGGGTTCGACGCCGCGGTGGACGAGGGGCTGGTCGCCGAGATCGAGGGCCTGCTCCTTGCCCATCGGGGCGAGGTCGCCGCCGTCATCGTCGAGCCCGTCATGCAAGGCGCCGGTGGCATGCGCTTCTACAACCCCCAGTACCTGGTGTGCCTGCGTGAGCTGTGCGACGCCCACGACGTGCTGCTGGTCTTCGACGAGATCGCCACCGGCTTCGGCCGCACCGGTCGGCTGTTCGCGGCCGAGCACGCTGGGGTGGCTCCCGACATCATGTGCGTGGGCAAGTCCCTCACCGGCGGATACCTGTCGCTGGCTGCCACCCTCGTGACCGACCGCGTGGCCGAGGGCATCTGCTCGGGTGCAGCTGCTGCCCTCATGCACGGTCCCACGTTCATGGCCAACCCGCTGGCGACGGCCGTGGCGCTGGCCAGCGTGCGCCTGCTGCTCGCAGGGCCTTGGGAGCTGGAGGTGGCCCGGGTCGAACGGGCCTTGGCGGCGGGTCTGGCGCCGGCGCGCGCCGTGGCCGGGGTGGCAGACGTGCGGGTGCTGGGTGCGGTGGGCGTGATCGAGGCCCGAGAGCCGTTCGACGTGGCGGCCGTGCAGGAAGTCCTGCTGGAGCAGGGCGTGTGGCTTCGCCCCTTCGGGCGCCTGCTGTACACGACGCCCCCCTACGTCACCGGCGACGACGACCTGGCCCGGGTCACCGCTGCCATGGTGGACGCGGCTGCCACCTTCGGCGCGTGAGCGTCCCATCGGTACGATTCGACGACCTGGTGGCGGGCAGTGCGCTCGCCATGGCCGGATACCGCGGGGCAGTGGAGGCGCGCACCGACGAAGAGGTCGTGCCAGCGCTGGCCGAGGTGGAGCGGGCAGCTGCCGCCGGGTGGTTCGCGGCCGGGTTCGTCGCGTACGACGCCGCGCCGGGGTTCGATCCGGCGCTGGCGGTCCCCGGCCGGCGGGTGGGCACGCGGCGTCGGGTGCCGCTGGTGTGGTTCGGGATCTTCGAGCGCGCCGAGGAGGTGGCACCGCTGGTGGAAGGCCGGCACGAGGTGCCGGAGCTGCGGTGGCACCTCGACAGCACCTTCGCTGCGTTCGAGCAGAAGCTGGCCGCGGTCAAGGCGGCCATCGCGGCGGGCTCGACGTACCAGGTCAACCTCACGGAGCGGCTGCGCGCACCGTTCACGGGCGACCCGGGCGAGCTGTACGCGGGTCTGGTGCTGGCCCAGCGTGGGCGCTACGGCGCCTATGTGGACTGCGGGGACCTGGTGGTGGCCAGCGCGTCACCCGAGCTGTTCTTCGAATGGTTCGGTGACAAGGTGACGACCCGGCCCATGAAGGGCACGGCCCGCCGGGGCCGCTGGGCCCAGGAGGACGCCGCCGTGGCCAGGGCACTGGTCTGCTCGGCCAAGGACCGGGCCGAGAACGTCATGATCACCGACCTGCTGCGCAATGACGTGGGCCGGCTGGCGCAGTGGGGGACGGTGCAGGTGCCCGCGCTGTGCGAGCTGGAGCGCTACGAGACCGTGTGGCAGCTCACGTCCACCGTCACCGCCACGCTGCGTCCGGGCACGGGCCTCGTGGACATCATGCGAGCCCTGTTCCCGTCGGGATCAGTCACCGGTGCGCCCAAGCACCGGACGATGGCGCTCATCGCCGAGCTCGAGTCCCAACCCCGCGGCGTCTACTGCGGCGCTCTCGGCCTGGTTGCACCACCCAACGCGCCCGGGGGGCTGCGAGCGCGCTTTCGCGTGGCCATCCGCACCGCGGTCATCGACCTGGTGGCGCAGGAGGTCTCCTACGGCACTGGTGGTGGCGTCACCTGGGCGTCTCACGCTGCGGCGGAGTGGGACGAGCTGCACGCCAAGACCGCCGTCGTCTTCGACGCGCGCCGATCGTCGTCGTTCCAGCTCCTCGAGACCATGGCCTACGAACCGGTTGGCGGCCTGCGCCACCTGGCAGCGCACCTCGACCGGCTGTCGGCGTCGGCCGACTACTTCGGCTTCCGCTTCGACCGCCGCCGGGTCACAGCAGCGCTCGACGACGCGCTGGGGGACGTGGCGGTGGCTCGGCGGGTCCGCCTGGCCCTGTCCCGCGACGGCACCGTGGCGGTGGAGGTGGCCGAACCGCCGCCAGCGCCGGCTGGCCCGGTGCGCCTGGCCATCGACTCCGAACCGGTCGACACGACCGGACCGTGGCCCTTCCACAAGACCACCCACCGCGGCCCCTACGAGCGACGGGCGGCCCGCCATCCGGAGGCCGACGACGTCGTGTTGGTGAACGAGCGCGGCGAGGTGACCGAGACCACCGTTGCCAACCTGGCCGTCGACCTGGGTGGCCGGTGGTGGACACCGCCGCTGTCGTCGGGGTGCCTCCCTGGTGTCGAGCGTGGCCGGCTCCTGTCGGCCGGGGTGCTGGCCGAGCGCGTCCTGACGCCGGCCGACCTCCTGGCAGCTCGTGGGCTTGCCCTGGTCAGTTCGCTGCGAGGGTGGCGGCCGGCTGTGGTGGACGCCCGCTACGCCGGGGCTGGCGGTGCCTCCTTCGCGTAGACGAGCGCGCCGCCGATCCAGGTCTGGGCCACCGTCGGTGGGTCGTCGGCATCCAGCTGGCCGTCGAGGACGACCAGGTCCGCTCGCAGCCCCGGGGCGAGCGAACCCCGTTCGTGCTCCTGGCCGCCGGCGTAGGCGGCGCCAGCGGTGTAGGCGTACAGCCAGTCCTCGAAGGGCACGGCCTGCTCGGAGTGCAGCACGCGTCCGGAGGCCGTCATGCGCGTGGTGCCCCGAGCGGAGGTGCGCAGGGGTTGGTGGAAGGCACAGGGGCAGTCCGACGACGCCGCCAGCGTGAGGCCGGCTCGCTGCATGTCGGCGAATGGCAGCCACGTGGCATCGTCGACGTTCATGTCCTCGACCAGCGCGCCCAGGTGGTGGAGGAACCCGGGCTGGACCACGGCCACGCCGCCGAGCGCTGCCAGGCGCTGCAGCTGGGCCGGGGACGCCAGGCAGGCGTGCTCGACGCGGAAGCGGTGGTCGACGCTGCCGTAGCGCCGGTGGACGGCTTCGAACACCTCGAGGGCGTGGTCCAGCGCGGCGTTGCCGATGGCGTGCACCGCCACGCGAAAGCCCCGGGCGACCGCGGCGTCGACGTGGTCGGCCAACCCGGGGAACAGCGCGCCCACGGTCAGGCGCCGGCCCGCCAGGTGGACGTCGATGGCAGGCACGATCCCCCCGTCGGCGAACAGCTTGAGGGGCCCCACCCGCAGCTGCTCGTTACCGGCCCCGGTCGGCGCTCCCGCCAGCCGGCGCGTGTCGGGCGGGGCGAGGAGGGCGGCAGGGTGCGGGCAGGCGAGCACCCCGACGGGCAGCCGGCCGGCATCGGCGAGCAGCCGGTAGGCGGCTTCGGCACCGGGGGGGCAGGCCGGGTCGTGGACGGCCGTGATGCCATCCGCCGGCAACGTGGCCGCCAGCGCCTCGATGGCGCGCGCCCATCGCACCGGATCGTCGTGCGGTGGGAGCGACCGGCGGTGGGCATCGCTCCACGCCCGCTCGGCCAGCAGCCCATTCGGGGTGCCGTCGGGATCGCGCCCGATCCATCCTCCCACCGGGTCCGGGGTGCTCCGGCCCACACCCAGCTCCTCGAGAGCACGCGAGCACACCACCGCCTGGTGCAGGCTGTAGTGGGCGATCACCACGGGGCGGGCCAGACCCAGGGCGTCGAGGTCCCGTCGGTGGGGCACCACGCGCCCGGCCCGGTCGTCCCACCCTGCCACGCGCACCCAGGGGCTGTGGGGATCCCGTGACGCCTGGGCAGCGGCAGCGGCCATCAGTTCCTCCACGGTGGCCGCGCCGGTCGCGTCGCCCCACCGGGGATGCAACGCCGCGATGGACAGGTGGTGGTGGGCATCGATGAACCCCGGGCACATGGTGCGCCCGCCGAGGTCTTCGACGACGGCCCCGGGGAACCGCGCCAGCAGTCCACGGTCGCCCACGGCCACGATCCGCTCTCCTGTAACCACCAGCGCCTCGGCGGAGGGCGCGGTGGCGGTCATCGTCAGGATCCGGCCACCGACAAACGCGCGGCAGGTGTCAGGCAAGGTGCCGAGCGTAGATGCCAAAGGTCCGGCACTGGCGGCCCCCGAAGCGCGCCGCCAGCGCCTTGGAGGGCTCGTTGGACTCTGCCACCAGCGCGTACTCGAGCCGGCGATAGCCGAGTGCGGCAGCACCGCGGCAGGCGGCCGAGACCAGGGCCCTGCCCACGCCCCGCCCCTGCAGGTCGGGGTCCACACCGAGCGACAGCAGGCCCACGCTGGTGGTGTGGCGGCGACTGCGAGCGAGTTTGGCCAGGCCGGCGGGGGACGTGAGCGGCGCGTGCAGGGGCGCAAGTGCCTCGCCCAGATCGGGCATGCACAGCACGAAGCCCACGTCGCGGCCATCGGCGACGGCGAATTGCACGAGCCGGGGGTCGAGAGCCAGCCGCGAGCGCAGCAACAGCTGCAGGGCCTCGGCGTCGGAGATCTCGACCTCGCCCCACACCGAGCGGAAGGCGGCGTTGTGGAGATGGACGTAGGAGAGCACGTCGTTACGGAAGTGCAGGCGCGACACGGGGCGCATGCAGATGCCCTCGGACGGCGGGCCGGCACCGCGCCACGGGCGGGAGGCGAGATCGATCTCGAAGTTGAGATAGCGCGTCAACAGCGAGAACCCGGCGGCACGCAGGTAGGAACGGGTCGTGGGCGGGTCGTGGGCGCACCCCACGAACGGCGGCTCCTCGAAGCGGTCCTCGCGCACGCCCATCCGGTTGTACGGGTTCCCGTTGAACGGAGCCCACACCTCGGTGGCCCCGCGCGCTGCGAGCCACTCGCAGGCGACGTCGAGCACCTGGCAGGCGCTGTGCTCGTCGAGTGCCTCGAAGAACCCGATGCTGGCCACCGGGCGCGCAACCTTGGCCTGCAGCCCCGGATCGACGAAGGCCACCGCGAACGCCGTCGGCGCACCGCTGCCGTCGCGGGCGGCGAAGGCCTTCGCCTGCCCCCGCGCGAGGAAGGCGGAGCGGCCGCGCAGGATCCGTGCCAGGAACCCGATGTCGGGGTGGACGAAGCTGTGGTCACCCGCGTAGCGGGTTGCCAGGATTCCGGTGTAGTCCCCGAGCGCGGGGCCTGGTGCACGGGCCATCGACGCTCACATCAGCCCGACGGCCATGAGCTTGGCCGCGGCGTCGAGATCGCCGTCGATCACCAGGCGCTGCGACACGAAGGCGTCGGCGCCCGACAGTTCGCCGTTCACCATCCGGAGGAAGTCGGCGGCACTCGCCTGGATCGTCGCGTCGACCGGTTCGCCGCCCTCGGTTGTGGGTGCAGTCGTGCTCCCCTCGGTGGTCTCGACCACATCGGTGGCCTCGCCCGTGACGGCGCGCTCGACCGACAGGGAGCCGTCGTGGATCGTCACCCGCCATGTGCCCCCACCGTCGCCGGTCAGCGCGAAGCGCACCGTCACGGTGACCCCGTGTGCTCGCTCCGGATCGAAGCGCTGGGACAGGACGCGGTCGAAGAACTCGCTGGCGTCGGCCACCTGCAGACGGGGTCGGGAGGCGCGGGCGCGTTCGCGTCCCAGCACCTCGCGTTCCATGGTTTCGATCGATGCGGCCAGCAGCTCCACGATGCGGTCGGCGGTGTCCACGTCGATGGTGAGCGGGGGCGCGAGGCCGACGACCTCGGTTCCCATGGCCCGGCAGTACAGGCCGCGTTCCCACGCGTCGTGCTCGACCCGCTCGCAGGCGGCGTGCGGCTCGCTGAACCCGCGCTTGGTCTGCTTGTCCGCGACCAGCTCGATGCCGGCCATCAGCCCGAGACCTCGCACCTCCCCCACGGAATCGAAGGACTCGAGCTCATGCAGGCGCTTCAGCAGGTACGCGCCCACCTCACGGGCGTTGTCCACCAGGTGCTCGCGCTCGATGATGTCGATGTTGGCGAGAGCCGCTGCGCAGCACACGGGATGGCCCATGTACGTGAAGCCGTGGCTCAGGGGCATGCGATCCGGAAGCCGTTCGGCGATGGTGGACCACACCTCGTGGGACACCACCGACGCCCCCATGGGGAGGTACCCGCTGGTGAGGCCCTTGGCCAGGGTCACGACGTCCGGTCGGACGCCCCAGTGCTCGAACCCGAACATCGTGCCGGTTCGCCCGAAGCCGCACACGACCTCGTCGGACACCAGCAAGATGCCGTAGCGATCGCAGATCTCGCGGATCTTCGGGAAGTAGTCCGGCGGTGGCGGCACGATCCCCCCGGCACCGATCACGGGCTCGGCCACGAAGGCCGCCACGGTCTGGGGTCCGAGCTCCTGCACCAGCTGCTCGAAGCTGTCAGCGCAGGCGAGGTTGCACTCGGGGTAGGTCTTTCCCAGTTCGCACCGGTAGCAGTAGGGGGCGGGGACGTGGGCGAATCCGGGTGGCTCGGGCCCGAAGTTCCAGCGCATCGGCATGATGCCGGTGGCGGTCATGGTGGCGATGGTGAGGCCGTGGTAGCCGTGGTTCCTGGCCACGATGGTCGTGCGCTGGCGTTCACCCCGCAGCGCCCAGTACAGGCGGATGAGCTTGAAGTTGGTCTCGTTGGCCTCGGAGCCGCCTGAGGCGAACATCACGTGGTCGAGCCCGTACTCGGGGGGGAAGAGGGATGCCAGCTTCTCGGCCAGCTCCACGGCTCGTGGGTGGGACTGGCCATGGAAGGTCGTGAAGTACTCAAGGGTGCTCATCTGCTGCTGGACGGCGGCAGCGATCTCCGCACGGCCGTGGCCCACGGCCACGCACCACAGTCCGGCGAAGCCGTCGATGATGCGGCGCCCCCGATCGTCGGTGACCCACCATCGGTCACCGGACACCACCGTGCGCGGCCCGGTGGCCGCCAGTTGGCGCGGGGACGTGACGGGGTGAATGAGATGGGCGGCATCACGGGTGGCGAACGATTCGGGGTTCATGCGTGCTTCCTCCTGCGGGACGGATCGGTGCTGCCGGCGGTCGTGGGCGTGGACGACGACGAACGGCCTGTGGCGGACGGGCTGCCAGCCGACGGCGGCCGGCCCGACGGACGGGTGCTCCCTCCGGGACGGGCGGCAGGGACGCGGGCGGGTCGTGCGGTCCGGACCGGTGGGCCCGACGGCGGGCGCAGGGACTCGACGAGGTGCTCGACCACCGCCACCGTGCTGTCGCGTTCCCCTGTGGTGAGCACGTGCAAGGTGGCCTCCGCCCAGACACCCAGCAGCACTCGGGCGAGCGCCTCGGGGTCGAGGGCGACGATCTCGCCGCGGGCCATGGCGGCCGCCAGGACGCCCCGGACCATGGCCACCGCGTCCAGGTGGTCACGCCGGCCCCCCTCGTCGAGGGCCGGGATCGTCCAGGCGTCGCGTAGGAAGAACCGGGCCTGGCCGATGCTGCCCAGCGCGTCCACGTAGACGTCGAAGGCGCGGCGCATGTTGGTGACCGTGTCGGCCCGGGGGTCGAGGGCGGCCAGGGCCTGCGTCGTCAACCGTTCGTACAGCTCGTGCTGCAGGTCGCGCCCGAGGTCGTCCTTGTCGGCAAACCAGTAGTAGACGGCTCCCTTGGTGGTGCCGGCAGCCTCGGCGATGTCCTCGACGGTCACTGCCGCGTATCCCCGTGCTGCGAAGAGCTCGAGGGCAGCGGCCAGGATCCGGTCGCGGGTGATCATCCCCCGTGGCTGGCGCCGTCCCATGTCTCAGCCCTTGCCCCGAGTCCGGACGAACTCGGCCGTGCCGGCCAGGAAACCCTCGACGTTGCCGGCCTTGCCTGCCGCCAGCTGGGCGAACCAGGCTGGCACGTAGACCTGCACGGCGTCCTCGTCGAGCCCGTGCAGCACGGCGTCGACCACCTCGCCCACCGTGATGGGTTCGACCGCGTCCGTCGGTGGGTCGTTGTCGGGCAGGGAGAACAGCTCAGTGTCGACGACCCCGGGGTAGACGACCATGACCTTGACGCCGGTGTCCCACAGGTCGACCGCCATGGCTTCGGAGAACACGGCCAGCGCCGCCTTGGACGCGTCGTAGGCGGCTTCACCGGGGGAGCTCAAGGTGGCGGCGACCGACGAGACGTTGACGATCCGGCCGCGGCCGCGCTCGAGCATCTGCGGGAGCAGCGCCAGTGTCAGGCGAGCCGGGGCCAGGAAGTTGACCTGCATGACGTGGTCGACCGTGGCGGGATCGAGCCGGGTCACGTGACGGCGTTTCGGGATGCCCGCGCAGTTCACCAGCACGTCGACCCCGCCGAAGGCCTCCAGGGCCGAGCTCGCCAGGGCGTCGACGGCCGAGGGATCCGCGAGGTCGGTCACCCACATGGCCGAGGCCGGCGAGTGGCGTCGGCACTCGTCGAGCACGGCGGCCAGCCGGTCCCGGCGGCGGGCCGCGATCCCCACCGTGGCACCCGTGCGGGCGATGGCGGTCGCCAACCCGGCTCCGATGCCCGACGACGCACCGGTCACCAGCACACGGCTGCCCGCCAGTTCGAACGCCATACCGCCACCTCCACGTCAAGTGCCCGCGGGAGATTCGTCCCATACGAGTTTCATACGCAACGTATGAAATCACGGTCGAGTGCTGGCGGCAAGCGCGCTGACGGGGCGGCTGGCGGCCGGGAAGGGCGCGGCCCCGACCTCGCGCCGAGGGATTGGTTTCGTGCCGCTCGCCCGTGCAGCCCACTCGTGGAGGTCGCACGTGGAGGTCGCTCGTGTAGACAGGGAGCCATGACAGAGATCTCCCGCATCATCGAGGCCAACAGGGCCTATGCAGCGGCGCGTGCCAACGTGGCCGATCCCCGCCCCAGCCGCCATCTCGCCGTGGTCACCTGCATGGATGCCCGGATCGACGTGTTCGCCGTGCTGGGGCTGCACCTGGGCGAGGCGCACGTCATCCGCAACGCCGGCGGCCGGGTGACCGAGGACGTCCTGCGGAGCCTGGCGCTGTCGAGCCACGTGCTGGGCGTCGACACCGTCGTCGTAATGCAGCACACCAAGTGCGGTCTGGCCGGGGTCACAGACGAGGAGCTCCGCCGGCGCACCGGAGCCGACCTCGGGTTCCTGCCCATCGATGACCACGCCGCGGCGCTGCGCGAGGACATCGAGGTCGTGCTCGCCACCTCCTACCTGCACCCGATCCGCCTCGTTGCTGGCCTGGTGTATGACGTGGAGACCGGCGAGGTCAGCGACGTGGTCCGCCGCGAACGGCCGTCCACCGAGGCGCACACCGCCTGATCGGCACCGTGGCACGCGGGCTCCGCCAGGATCTCGGTCGTGTCCACGATGGCGGTACGATCGGGCCGGCGTGCGCGGTGCTGGGTTCCCGTGCCGTGGCCAGCGAGCCCTGCGGCAGTCATGCCCCCGTAGCTCAGAGGACAGAGCGTCGGTTTCCTAAACCGTGCGTCGCAGGTTCGAGTCCTGCCGGGGGCGCCAAGCAGACGGGAATGGGGGCGTCGGCACCGTGCTGGTGCCTCGGCCGCTTTGACTGGCTGTTCTTGTCCTGTGCGGGTGCGTCCGGCCCTGTCTGGCCGGCCATACAGCACACCGTCGGCGTCGTCCCACGCTTCAGGGTTGCAATCAGACGTCGCGTTCCGATTTCGATGTCGGGAGTCGCCCGGCACACGACCTCGACGCGTTGGCCTGACAGCTCACCCGGAGTCAGAGCGGATGGTCAGGGTTGATGAGAACGATGGGAATGGGTCTGGTCGTCTTCGATTGGTAGTGGTTGAAGCGGCCGTTGTTGGTTGCGTTCATGGTCGCCCACAGCCGGGGGTAGCGCGGGTCGGTGGCGTCCACGACAGCGGCGTTGCCCGAGAGGTGTCGCCGCCCGATCTGAGCTTCCACATGGGGATTCGACAACAGGTTGAGGAACCAGGCGGGGTGTCGATCCGCCCCATCGTTCGAAGCCGCCAGGACGAACGAATCGCCGTCGCGGCCGTACACGAGCGCGGTCGTGCGGGGCTGACCGCTGCGGCGGCCGGTCGTGCGAAGGAGCAGCGTGGGCGCTCCGATCATGCCGTGGCCGATGCGGCCGCCGGTGCGCTGGTGGATCCAGCGGTGTAGTCGAAGGACCGGGGCGGGAGCGCTGTTCGGTGCCGTTCGCCTGTTGAGCACCTCGGCCAGGCGCGGAACCGGGGGCGGCTCGTCGGTCATGTTCGTCTCCATGGTTCAGGGTGAGGAGAGACGTCGCAGTATTCGCGGGGGAAGATTCGAATCGTACACCCCAAGGCTGTGGTCCCCTCTGCGACGACCGACAGCATCCATGAGCGTTGCGGCAAGGCCAGCCGAAGCGGTCGGCGGGGCGGCGAGGTCACGCCTCGGTCAGCTCCGACAGGATGTGCTCTCGACTGACGTCGTGGCCGTGAGAGCCAGCGGCGTGCTGCTGGACGGCAGCGACAAGGTGATCGAGCCCGTCGTCGTGTCGGATGCGGAACTCGACGCCGCATCCCGGACACACCGTTGCCTTGACGCCAGATTCGTCGGCAGGGGCGCCGAAGTGGCTGGCACCGGCGAAGTCGATGGCCACGAGAGGATCGTCACCGATCACCCAGGCGTCATGTCCCGGCCCCACGACATGAGCGTCGCCAGGGCCGAGCTCGATCTCGGTCCCATCGTCCATGCGCACACCCATCCTGCCGCTCACCACGTATGCGGTGTGGGCAACCTGGCAGCTGTCGGTGCCGGCGATGGGCTTCACGTCGGCGGACCAGCGCCACCCCGGCGAGAAGGTGGCTCGCCCGATCGTGGCCCCAGGCAGGTGCACCAGAGCGATCTGCCCGTGGTCGAAGCTTCGCTTGTCGTCGGGGGTGTCGAGGTTCTTGGCTTCGCAGACCATGACATTCTCCTCCTTGGGCTGTGGGTTGGACGCCTTGATTGTCGGCCGGCCCGGTATGTGGCGCATCGGTCATCCCACGTAGAGAGAAAGGGTTGCGGCCTCTACGTGCTCCCACCGATGCGCGGAGATGGCCAGGTGCTCAGGACGACACGGGCGTGCCCTCCGGCCAGGCCCAGGAGGATTGCCGCGAGGAGCGCCGGTGGAGCAACGTCACCGGCAACCGCGCTCGGCGAGGCGTGGTGGTTCCTGGATTTCCTGACGGTGCAGCTGTCAATGATTGACGACGGGTCGGTCGTCTCGGAGGCCAGACTTCCCGGGGAGAGCGTCCCCGCCTCTGCACGCTCGCTCCGACCGCGACGACGGCTCCTCCGCGATGGAGGGGACGACCGTGGTCCGTTGCGAGGCTGAGCCGGGCTGGCCCAGGGGCGCGGCTGGGTGCCGTGTCCCCCGGGGTGTGGCCCCCACGGTCCAGGTGATGGGTGGCGCTGCCCGACCGCTGCACGTGCACGCGAACAGATCGAGGGGATCGACCGAGCCTTCACTGGTCACGACATCACCAACGTCGGCGAACCGATGTGTGAAGCCGAGGTTCACCCATTGCTGGCGCAGTCGGCGGGCTGACCTCGGCCTTGGAGGCCCAGATGACCAGCTGGGTACGCGAGCGGGTCCCGGTCTTTCGCAGCAACGCCTCGATGTGCTTCTCCACCGTGCGGGCCGAGACCCCCAGTCGCTGGGCGATCTCCTTGTTGGCCAGCCCGTCCGCCACCAGGGCGAGCACGTTGGCTTCCCGGGCGGTGATGCCTGCCCCCATCGAGCCGTCGGTTCTCGAGCCGGTGAGCCGGCTTCGGCACCAGGACGCCAGTCCGGGAAGCTTCAGAGTGGCGAAAGCGCTCGCCCCCTCCTCCAGCCATACCCGTGGCTTTCCCCAGCCGTCGGTAGCGGCGGGGTCCGCCGCCAGGGTCCGGGCGAGCACTCGCCAGGTCGCGGCGTTCAGGAAGCGCCGGTCCACTTCTCCGGCGATGGCGTCGGCCCGTTCGGGGTCGCCTGCTCGTCCGGCGAGGATCGCCTCCGCGTAGCCGAGCAGCCCCGCGTTGAGGTTGAACGCGTCCACGCCCCCCTGGCGAGCCTGCTCCAAGGCCGAAATGGCGCGGGAGTCATCGACCGAGGCGAGGAGCAGCGGCCACAGTGCCCGGAACGCGGCGGGCTCGGCGTGGGGGACGCGGGCCAGGAGGGTCGTCGCCCGATCGAGGTATTCGAGTGCCCGGGGGATCTGTCCGCGGGCCAGCATGGCCTCTGCACGTGCTCCCCAGCAGAACCCTTCGAACTGGGACCCGGCAACCTCGGGCTGACACGCGAGGCCAAGGTGATGTTCCACGTCGTCGGGGTCTCCGCGCAGAGCGGACGCTTCGGCGAGGAACAGCAACGCCTTGTTCCGGACTGCGCCGAGTTTGAGTGCCTCCGCCAGTTCACGGGCAGAGCACGCGTGCTTGGCGGCAGCATCCGGCAGCCAGCGGCTTACGTACACTGCAGCGAGCTGCAGGTGAATGCTCGCCGCGGTGGCGAGCGCCCCGAGGCCCTCGGCGGCGTGACAGGCCTGGTCGAGCCTTTCGCTGCCGAGATGATCGAACATGTCGATTGTTCCCAACTCGTGCAGAGCCCGAGCGCGCCAAATGGCAAGTCCGGCGACCTCTGCCGAATTCAACGCCTGTTCGAAACAATCGCGAGCAAGGGCGCGATCGCTGAGGCGCTCGATCCGCCCGAGCACCTCCAGGGCGTGGCAGCGCAGCTCGGATGCGTCGGTGGCCAGGGCTAACGCGTCTCGTGCCTTGCGCCGGGCGAGCTCGATGTCATCGGTTCCGAGAGCTACCTCGGCCTGCAGCACTGCGACCTGGGCTGTCAATGACGCCTCGGCCAGCTCGCGTTCATCGCCAAGCACGGCCTCGAGGCGTTCGGTGGCCATGTGCCAGCGCCCAGCTTCGATCGCCGCGTGGCTCAAGAGCAGGTTGAGCTCGGTGCGATCCTTCCGGCTCAGCCGCGCGCCGGCAGGCTGGCCCAGGGCGCGCTGGGCGGCGGCGGCGGCCTCGTCCACCCGGCCGGCGAGGGCGAGCGCTTCCACCAGCGCGATCACCGTGGTGGCACGTGCCCTGCCCGGCACGGCAAGTTCGGCTGCTCGCTCAAGGGTCCGGGCCGCAGTGGCGAGCGCGCCGCTGCGCAGGGCGTCGCGTCCGGCACCGGTGAGGAGCATCGCAGCCCTTCGCCGGTTCCCCGAACGTTCAGCGAGATCCGCGGCGAGCTCCCGCAATTGGCCTTTCAAGCTCGGCCGTCTGCCCTCCAGCGCGGCCAACCCTGCGGCGGCCAGGGCCACATGATCGGGCGGGAGCAGCTCGGCCAGGACCGCATCGCGGGTGAGGGAGTGGCGGAAGCGGAACGAGCCGTTCTCGACTCGAAGCAGCAGGCGCTCGACCCCAGCACCCAGTGCCTCCGACACGATCGCCGGCGGCAGGCCGGTCATGGGCGGAAGCAGGCGCCAGTCGAATTGGCGGCCCAGCACGGCGGCGGCGTCGACCACCCGACGGAATGGGCGAGGCAGCGTATCCAGCCGTGCGCGGACCGTGTCGGTGAACGATGCCGGCACGCCTGGCGAGGCGAGCAGCTCCTCGACCAGAAGCGGCACGCCATCAGCACGGGCGCTCACGCGCTCCACCACGGAGCCGCTCACGTCAGGCGCGCACGCCCGCACCATGGCGGCCACCTCTTTGGCGTCCAGCCGGCCGAGTTCGAGGTGAGCCACACCTGGGCCACCACGCCGGCGACGGACCAGGTCGAGAGCGGGGGAGGGCTCCTCGTCGCGCACGGTCATCACGCAAAGGACCCGCTGGCCGGCGAGGTTGTCGACCAGGTACTCGAGGACCAACAGGGTGTCGGGGTCGGCCCAGTGCAGGTCCTCCAGCACCACGACCAGCCCATGGGGATCGGCGAGACGGGTGACGAATTGGAGCACGGCTTCACCGCGTACTGCGGGGGAGAGCTCGTTGGCCGCAGCCGGGGAGCCTGGGTGTGGAACGATGCCGGCCAGTGCCGGAAGCCATGTGGCCAAGCCCGGGTCGTCGAGGACGGGCTTCCCCCGCAGCGCCTGGGCCATGGCCTCGGTGAGCGGCCGATAGGCGACGTGTGCACCCGAGGGTGTCGCACGGCCCAGGACCACCGTGGCCGCGCGGGCTTCCGCCTCTCTCGCCACCTCTCGAGCAAGGCGAGATTTGCCGATGCCGGCCTCACCGACAAGTGCCACTGAGCATCCCTGGCCATCCAGGGCAGCCACCAGGCGGGCATGGAGGGCGGCGAGTTCGGCTCCCCGGCCAACCACAATCGGACAGAGTGCCTGGACCACCATACAAGTGTCTCACTGCGGGTCAACACGGCACAGCCAGCACGGGGAGGTGACAGTGACCTGTGGAGTGATGAGAGACCTGAAGAGAGCACCCGAGCGACCGGACGGGCCGCATCAGCTGTAGCGCGGCCGGTGTCGCGCAGGTTGTGGTCGACCTCGAAGTCGATCAGGGCGGGCGCTGTCGCCCCCGTATTGGCATGGGCGCCTTCGTCGTGGGAGGGTCGGACGACGGGGAGGACCGAGATGCCCGAGATCACCGGCTCCCACCATCTGAGCGTGAGGGTCACCGACCTGGACAAGAGCGCGGCCTGGTGGACCGAGGTGCTCGGCTGCGAGGTCTTCACCCGCGTCCAGCGCGACGGCATGACCACGGTTGTGATGCGCTACTTCGACACCAGCGCCCTCGAGGTCGGTTCTTCCATCCCGCCAGAGGCCCACGCTGCCGATTCGCCGCCGAACGGGATACGACACTCGTTGCAGAGGTCGAACAGCACCGAAACGTTGCTTCCCGTGCGCGATGCAACGCGCGACCAGCGCGACACCGACTCCTCGGTGGAAGCAGGGTTGTTGGAGGCGTCCTCGGTCTCATCGGCGAGCATCACGGCCACGCCGTCGTCGTTTGTCATCCTGACGAGGGAGTCGACCTCGCCGAGAGATCCGGCAATTGCGCCGGCCGCCAGCTCGTCCGGGCCAGGTCGAGAACGTCGGCACTCCTGGCGATGAACAGACGACGGGTGGCGTCGGCGATCCAGTTGCCCACGCCATGGCAGCCTCCTGGTGGCATGATCCGGCGTCAGCCGGGCTGCGAAGGAAGGCTCGACGTGGCTTGTGAGGAACCTGGAGGCACGTTGGTGGTGCTCCCCCAGCTCCTGCAGGAAGCAGCCAGGGCGAAGATAGATGGCGAGGAATGCCCACGCTGTTCACGTCTTCGCCTCACTCCCGATCATCCGACGACCTGCCGCCCGCCGACCCACGTCTGCACGACGCGGAGGTCCTCGAGCCGATCCGGATCAATGGCGAGGGGATCCGCCGACAGCACGACGACGTCTGCTGCGGCCCCCTCCGATATCACCCCTGCTCGGCCCGCCATCCCCAACGCGTCGGCCGCCGAGGTGGTGTAGCAGCGCAGTGCCTCTTCGATGCTGATGGACTCGGTTCGGCCGACGACCGACCCGTCGGGGAGGCGGCGGGTGACCGCAGCCCTGATCCCGACCAGGGGGTCGAAGGAGCCGGCCGGGAAGTCCGAGCTCGCGGCCACCGTCACACCGGCGTCGAGCAGGGTGCGCAGTGCCAGGAGCCGCAGCGGCGGCGGCAACGGGAGCACCGTCAGTTCGTCGCCCAGGTCATGGAGGAAGACGGGCTGGGTGACGACAAGCGCACCGACGTCCGCGATCCGATGAGCCAATGGGGCATCGAGCACCATGGCATGTTCAAGTCGCGGCCGTCCGGGCAGCCCCGCGAGCGCCCCCCGTGCCCCGTGCAGGGCATCGACGCTGCCAGCCACCGCACCGTTGCCGATGGCATGGATGGCGACCTGCAAGCCGCGATCGGCCGCCGCCAGCGTGGCGGTGCGGAGGTGGTCGTCGGCGAGGACCCGGATCCCGGTGTGGTAGTGGCCGTCCCTCCCGCGCCGCGCCCACCCCCCGCGGTTAGCCACCGTGGCGGCCAGGCGGCCGTGGTGGACGGTGGCCCGCAGCGTGGACGACACGCTGGAGAGCACCTGCCGGGCGCTGAGGCAGAGATCGCAGCGCTCCCCCCCGTCGGCGAGGAGCTTGGCCGGGCCAATCGGGATCCGGGGATCCCCCGTCCCGGTTGGCGGGGCGAGCGTCGCCGGCTCGCTGATCGCGCCTGCGCCGACGGGAAAGCGATGCACCGTGATCGCCAGTCGACCGGCGGCGGCTGCCTGTTCGTAGAGGGCCATGCCAGCCGGCGGCACCGCCGCGTCGCCGATGCGGGTGATGCCGGCTTGAGCAAGGGCGAGGCTGTGTCGTTCGGCCCGGGCGATCCACTCCCCGCTGGCGTCCCCAGCCAGTACCGCCTCTCGTGATGCCGCCTCAGCGAGGAAGCTGGCGGACTCGATCAGCACGCCGGTTAGACGACCACGCCGGTCGCGCACGATCCTGCCCCCTGGCGGGTCAGGGCTCCGGCGGCCCCATCCGAGCCGGGCCAACCCGGCGCTGTTGAGGCTGGATTCGTGGTACGTGAGGCTCAGTACGTGCAGTGGGCGCTCGGGGCAGACCGAGTCCAGCTCAGCGGCGGTGGGGGACCGTCGCTCGGCCAGGGCGAGCGGCTGGTAGCCATGGACCCGCAGCCAGCCGCTGCCATCGTCGGCCGATGCCACGCGGCGGATCTCCTCGAGCAACTCGGAGATGCTGCGGGGCGGACGCCCGTGGGGCCGGCAGCTCCAGCGGTCGGCCGCGACCAGGAACAGGTGGTGGTGCGGGTCGATGAAGCCTGGCAGGAGGCATCCTCCACCGAGATCCAGCACCCGGGCTCCATCACCGGCCCGACGCACCACCTCAGCGCGCGTACCCACGGCCAGGACGGTGCCATCAAAGAACGCGACCGCCTCGGCACGCGGCCGTGTTGGGTCCATGGTGATGACCGTGGCTCCGGCCAGCACCGTCGGCGGGGAGCCGTTCATCGATCGGGTTCCACGGGGTGCCTCCTCTGGCACGTCGACAGACCACGGGCCCGCTTGAGGTCGCCTCCTGCTGGAGCTGGCCGGTGCGCGACGGGACTCGGCCACCGTATCTCAGGACTGCTCATCCGGGTTGGTGCCACAGCGCCTGCCATCTGGTCCGGTCCGGTCCCTGCCAAGCCAGGCCCCGCGACGAGCCAGAGGGATGAGGATGCTGGCAGCCGACGATCACGGCTCGAACAGCGTGGCACTCCGGCAGCGCGTGATCGTGTTGTCGTCGATATCAGTGCGAGCGAGTACCACGGCGCGCGGACGGGTGCGACACCGACCGTTGACATTGTTGCGGCCAGTTCTCGGGCCAGTGCTCGCTGCCAGCGGTCGGTCACCTTCCATCCTCGCCCGGGAACGTGGTGACGACGGCGAGCCGCGATCGTCGGTGCCTGCCTTGGATCTCTCGGGGATATCGGTGTACTGGACCGATGCACTTTGACCACGACGGCGCCGTGGTTCAGGTGCCGGCCTGCACACCCAGACTGGCTACCAAGGACGCTGGGTGCAGGCCTCGAGCGTTGGCGAGATCGAGCAGTTGGACCAGGCTCTGGTACAGGCCGGGGATCCAGTGCAGGATCACGATCTCGCCGGCGCGAAGCGGCCCGTGGTCGTAGGTGGTGAGTTGCCCGTTGTACATCGACGCGCTCCACAGCACGACCACGTGCAGCCCTGCCTGGGATGCGGCAATCCGGACGCTGGGATCGACTGATCCGTACGGCGGGCGCCCGAGCACCGGCGTGACCCCGAACCACCGGCTGAACGCTGCCGAGGCGCCTGCCCACTGCGCTTCGGCTTCGGATTCCGACAACGTCGTCAGGTTGGGATGCGAGACGGTGTGGTCCTCGATGTCACCGCCGGCAGCGAGGAAGCTGCGCCAGAAGTCGAGATGCTCTGCCGCGATGTTCGACACGAGGAACGCGGTGATCGGCACATGGCGCTGTTGCATGAGCGTGAGCACCCGGGGATCGGGATAGGTCCCGTCGTCGATCGTGATGTAGAAGGCACCGTTGTCCGGAGGTCCGAAGAAGATCACTGGTGCCGGGCCGGACGGGATGGGTCCCGCCTGGGATTGCGGCGGAGCCAGCGCCGCTGCCGCCGGGACCGCAATGGGGATAGCGGCTCGTTCATGGGAGGACGTTTCGACCTCGAGCGTTCCCGAGCAGGCGTTTGCGCCCCGGGTGAAGGTGACCATCCGTACCCTGCCCGCGGATTCGAGCAGACCGCAGGGTGTGTTCTCGACGACCACGGGGACCGAGAACCAGAGCGTCACCGTGGCACTCGCGGTGCTCGTGCGCACGACAACCGGTTCTGGTGGTACCGCGACGGCAATGCGGACGGTCGTCGACCAGAGGCTCGCCAACCGGACCGTCAGATGATTGACATGCCCCGCTCGCACGGCCGTCGTGACCTCGTGCATTCCCCTGTGGCGGTCCACGGACAGCGAGCTGCGGGAAAAGAACCATCCGGCGAGCGGACCATGCCCGGGTCGGAGCACGAACGTGACGCTGTTGTCTTCCGGTCGCAGCCGCCACTGGAGATGTGGGCGACCCCACCACACGACGGCTGCTGCGAGGAGCAGTGCCACCAGCACGGCACCAGCAGCCAGTGGCCAGTGCCGGCGCCGACAGTTCATCCCGAGCCCTCCCCACGGTCCGGTCGGCCGGCGTGGACTCAGATCCTACGAGGGTTTCACCCCGTCCGGTAGAGGCGGATCACATCTGGACGCCGGCTTGGTTCGTGGCGGGACGGTCATAAGGACGGCCGCACGGGGAGGAGGAGGTGGTCCTGGCGGCGCGCTAGGAGCTCGGGCAGGTGACCTGGGCCTGGGTGCCCACGAGCTCGACAGTGGTCGCCGTGAGCCGGAGCTCGGTCAAGGCGCAGGTGTGCACCGGCCCGGACACGAGCAGGGTCCCGGACGGATTGGTTTCCTCAACCAGGTCGTAGGTGCCGGGAGGGACGTTGGTGATGTCGATGTACTGGTCGGGGGTGTCCCAGGTGTACACGTCACCCCATCCCGGCGAGATGCCCTCGACGACGAACGCGCCCGGGGTGCTGCCTCCGGCAGCCTGCACGTCCGACGGGACGTTGCACCCGGGCTGTCCGACAAAGGTACGGGGTCCGTTCGGTCCACTCGTGGCGAAACCGAAGTAGTCGTCGTCGGAGAGGCAGAACGATTCCTTGAGCGACGAGGCGACCGGCTGCCCGACCGTGTCGGGGCTCGAGCCCGGCTGGTAGAGCGTGAAGGAGATCAGGTCCTTGTAGTGGAAGTGGGCGTGCTCGGGGTGGAACTCGCACGACCCGGCCGGCCGGCTCACGCTCTGGCCGTCGGCGGTGGTGATCACCTGCTCCGCTTGGCACTCCCCGGGGACGAAGCCGCTCTGCGGTGATCCGGCCTGCCCGCCCGACGCGGTCAGCCACGGTAGCCGCACCTCGAGCGGTCCGGCGCCGACGTTCTGGACGTCGCTGGTGAAGCGCAGGCAGCGCAGCGCTGGATGGGCGACAGTGCCGACCGAGGGATTGTCCAGTCCGAGGGATTCGTCCGCGTAGCAGGACGTGGGCGTTGGCGTGTCGAGCGGGAGTGGGAACCCGAGCGGCGTGGAGGCGACCGGGGGAAGGCCGCTGACTGCCAGGTCGTAGGCGGGCAGCGCCCGCAAGGCCGGCAGCTCGAAGCAGCCGGTCACCCCGGCGATGGTGATGCCGCACGTCGGAGCCGGAGGCTGCCACGTGGGTGGGACCATGAGGCGTACCTCGCCGGCATAGCCGGCACTGGGGTCCTCGGCGTAGGTGAAGTTCACCACGATCGTGTAGACGCCAGGCGAGGGATGGGCCTCGGCCAGTGCCTGACCGTTCGCCCCGATCCCGTTGGCGGCACCAGCCAGCGCACCTGAGGGGCCGTACAGGTAGAGGTCGAAGCCGTCGTTGGGGTTGAAGGTGCCACCGGGCCCGGTCACCGTGCTCTTGAGCGCGACGAGGAAGGGATCAGTTCCGGCTGCGGTGAAGCGGAATTCCTGGCATTCCGCCGTGCACGTCGCCGGCACAGGACTGTCGACCAATGGCAGGGGGGTCGGATTGTCCACCGTGCCGGAGAACCCCAGCACCGGGTTCGTCCGATTGAGCGTCCCGATGTCCGCCGGTGGGGTGGCACTCGGTGGGACCACCGGTGGGCCAGCAGGAGGGAGTTCGGCCGCGGTCAGTGCCGGAGCCGAACCGAAGAGCACGGCAGCGGCCACCACGGCGAGCAGGCGAACGGGGCGCACGACAACACCTCCCGCCCCCCGTCCGGTTCCTCGGGCCACCGGCCGGATCCCGGTGGCGACTCGTTTCGTACGCAGCGTATGATTCCGTTCGTGACGTATGCAAGTCCCCGGCCTCAGCACGTGGCTCCGCGTCAGCACGTGGCTCCGCGTCAGCACGTGGCTCCGCGTCAGCACGTGGCTCCGCGTCAGGACGTGGCTCCGCGTCAGCACGTGGCTCCGCGTCAGGACGTGGCTCGGAGTCCGCGCGTGGCTTCGCGTCCGGGAGCCCTGGCTGCCGGCGGAGCCTCCCCTCGCACCGTGCGGCTGGGTCGAGGGGTGTCCGGACCTCGACCCCGTGAGGGGAGCCTCCCCTCGCACCGTGCGGCTGGTGCCGGGTGCCGGCAGGCGTGATGGCGCGGCGTGACCCCCCGGTGCGCCGCACCAAGCAGGACGTGGCCCGAGCCGCCCTTGAGCTGTTCTGCGAGCGTGGCTATCACGCGGTCACGGTGGAGGAGATCGCAGCCGCCGCCGGGGTGACCAAGGGCGCCTTCTACTACTACTTCGCCGACAAGGAGGACCTGGCCAAGGACCTGTGGCACGAGTTGTGGGGGCGCCTGACCAAGGCGGCCGCCGGGGTGTTCGACGCCGGCGAGCCCCTCGCCAGCAACCTGAAGCGGTGCTTCCGGGCGACCCTCGAGGCCATCTCGGGCCTCGGGGAGGCTCGCTTCTTCCTGCAGGAGGCCTGGGTGCTGCCGAAGGTCGAGGTGGCCGGGCGAGCCGATCAGCACGCGGCTGCCGCGCTCGTCGGGTCGCTCCTCGAGCGTGCCGGCCTGGCAACCCGCTCGGAGCAGGACGTCGCAGCCACCGCCGCCGTCCTGCTGGGGGCGTATGCCGAGGCCATGCTCCACATCCTGACCACCGGCGACCCCGAGCCCACGCTGGCGGTGCTGGACCGGGTGATCGACGCCATCGTGCCGGCCGAGCCTGCGGGATCCGCGTTGGGTATCACCAGCGTCAGCGCATCGCCGCGGCGCAGAACGTCTCCTGGCCGGCGTGCCAGCGCGGTCGGCGCGCAGGAAGGGTGCTGACGGTGAAGTGGGCGGACACCTCGGTCGTGGTGACCGGCGCGAGCAGAGGCATCGGGAGGGCGGTGGCGTTGGCGATGGCGCGCCGTGGCGCGCGGGTGGGGGCGATTGCACGCACCGGCCAGGATCTCGAGGACCTTCGCCGCGAGGAGGCGGGTGGCGGGCATATGGTGGTCGCGGAAGCCGACGTGTCGGTGCGCAGCGAGGTCGAGGCGGCGCTGGCGTCCCTGCGCCGCCAGCTGGGGGCGATCGACGTCCTCGTCAACAACGCCGGCATCGGCCTCTACGGGGCGGTCGCCCAGCTCGACCCTGATGATGCCGAACGGCTCGTACACGTCAATTACCTGGGGACGGTCTACCCGACCCTGGCCGTCCTGCCCGAGATGATCGAACGGCGCCGGGGAGCGATCGTGAACGTGGGGTCGATCGCGGGCCGCATCGGCGCTCCCTTCGAGGCCGCATACTCCGCCTCCAAGTTCGCGGTGGTGGGTTTCACCGAGGCGCTGGCCCTCGAGGTGGCGCCGCTGGGCGTGCGGGTCTCCATGGTGAATCCTGGGCCGGTCGACACGGGCTTTTTTGCCGCCCGTGGTCATCCCTACGCGCGCCGGGCTCCGCGCCCCATCCCTCCCGACCGGGTGGCGGCGGCCGTCCTGGCAGCCGTCGAGCGACCGCGTCTGGAGCGGACCCTGCCGAGGAGCTTGCGACTGGCCACGTTGGTGCGGCTGGCCGCGCCGCGCTTCTACCAGGTGGCCACCACCTGGGTGTTCCGCTCCGAACTGGCCGCGCTCGCCGCCGCCGTGACGCCGGGGCGAGGGGATGCCACCGCATCGGCGGCGCACGACACAACCCGAACCGGCGAGACCCGAACCGGTGAGATTCGAACCGGCGAGACCCGACCCATGGAGGAGCAACGGTGACAGTGATGCACGCGGGGGACTGGCGGACGCGCAGCCTGTGGACGGAGCGCACCCCATACGACCCGGCTGGCCACCTCCAGGGCGACGAGGCAGCGGACGTGGTGATCGTCGGTGCCGGGTTCACCGGGCTGTGGTCGGCGATCCAGCTGAAGGAGGCGGATCCGGCCATCGACGTGGTGGTGCTCGAGGCAAAGGTCGCGGCCTACGGTGCCAGCGGCAGGAATGGCGGGTTCGCCATGACCATGGTGGGGCGCAACATTCATGACCTGCTCCGCAAGGTCGGCCCCGAGCGTGCCCGGGCCACCCACCTCGCCATGCGCGACAGCCTCGGGGAGATGGAGAAGTTCTGCGCAGCCGAAGGGATCGACGCCGCCATCAGCGCACCTGGATTGTTGACCGTCTCCAACGGGCCCGAGCAGGACGTGCGCATCGCCCAGGACCTTCGTGCGGCCGAGCAGCTCGGGCTCGACGACTTCCACCCCCTCACCGCAGCGGAGTGCCGACAGCTGGTGGCGAGTGAGCGGCTGCGGTGCGGGCACTTCGAGGATGACTCCCTTCTGGTGGACCCGGCCGCGCTGTGCCGCGGGTTACGCGACGCCGCGCTGGCGCGAGGCGTTCGCATCTATGAGCACACCCCCGTGGACACCGTGGCGGAGCGGCCCGGTGGTGGGGTCGTGGCCTGCACACCATTCGGAAGGGTGCTGGCCGACCGTGCCCTGGTGGCGACCAATGCCTACGCGTACGGCATCAAAGCGCTGCGCCGGTTCATCTTCACCATCTACGCGTACATCGTGGTGACCGAGCCGCTGACCGACGAGCAGTGGGCCCATATCGGCTGGGAGCGCCGGATGGGGATCGAGGACAAGCGGATAATGCCCCACTTCCACCGTCCCACTCCCGACGGCCGCATCCTGTGGGGCGGGCGAGACGCACCCGTTTCGCCTGTCGGGCCCAACCCGCGGCGGGACCGGGATCCCTACGTGTTCGCACGGCTGGAGGAGACGTTCCGCTGGACGTTCCCCCAGCTGCACGACGTGGTCATCGACCGCGGCTGGGGCGGGCCGGTGTGCGGGACCGTCAATTGCTTCGCCTCCGTCGGCTTCCTTGGGCGTTCCGAGCGCATCTGCTATGCCCTTGGTTACGCCGGTCACGGCGTGGGCCAGTCGCACCTGGTGGCCAAGATCGTCCGAGACCTGCTGCTTGGCGCCAGGAGCGAGCTGCTCGAGCTGCCCATGGTGTGCAAGCGCCCCGTCCCCCTGCCGCCCGAGCCGTTGCGGCGCTGGGTCCTCTCGGGCGGGCAGCGCTACCTCCAGCGTGCGGACGACGGTGCCACCTCGGCTGTGGCCCGCCTGGCGCTGAAGGTCCTTCAGTAGCGCGGCGCCGCCAGCGTACGACCGACGGTCGCGCCGGCAGGCGCGCCGACACGTTGTGCCCGGGTAGACCACGGTGCGACGATCACAGGGAGGGAAATCATGAACCTGCTTCCGGGAGCGAAAGCGTTGGTCACCGGTGGTGGCTCGGGGATTGGTGCGGCCATCTGCCGACGGCTGGCAGCGCAGGGTGCTGCTGTCGCGGTCGTCGACATCGACGGGGACAGGGCGGGCGAGGTGGCGGCCGGCATCGACGGCGTCGCTCTCACCGCCGATGTCACCGACGCCGACTCCATCCAGCGGGCGGTGGACGACGCTGTCGGCCGGCTCGGGGGGCTCACCATCCTGTGCAACAACGCTGGCACCTCGAACCAGTCGCCCCTGGCCGACTGGAGCCTCGAAGAGTGGGATCGCCTGGTCCGCATCAACCTGACGGGCACCTTCTACACGATGCGCGCTGCCATGTCGCACCTGCTGGCGGCACCGGCGGCGAGCGTGGTCAACACGGCGTCGGTCAGCGCTGTTCGGCCCGCTGCCGGTGAGGCACCGTACGCGGCTGCCAAAGCCGCCATCATCGCCCTGACGGCCAGTGCGGCCCTCGAGTACGCACCAACGGTCCGGGTCAACGCCGTGTCGCCGGGCATGATCCTCACGAGGATGACCGAGCCGATCTTCCAGGTCTTTCCCGACCAGGAGGAGCACTACCGGGCCACCACGCCCGTCGGACGCGTGGGCACGCCCGACGACGTCGCCGATGTCGTCGTGTTCCTGTGCTCGGACATGGCTCGATTCGTCACCGGCCAGAACCTCGTCGTCGACGGCGGCATGACCCTGCACGGCTCGGCGGTCGACGGCATCTTCGAGCGCCTCTTCCGGCCCCACGGCCAGCAGGACGGTGGTACGTGATCGTCGTGGAGGCGACCGAGCAGATTGGTGCCACGGCGGACGACGTGCTCTCGTTCGTCATGGACGTCGACCGCTATCGCCAAGCCGACCACAAGATCCTGCGCGTGCGCCACAGCGAGCGACATGGGGACGAGGCCCGGGTCTCCATGTGGACACGGGCGGGGCCGCTCCCCCTGCCCGTCACGCAGCGGATGCGCCTGGTTCCCGGGCACCGGATCGACGTCACCAACGAGCCGTCGTGGCAGGACCATCTGGTCGAGTTCCACGGCGCATTCGAGTGCGAGCCTGTCGCAGCAGGCGTGCGGGTGACCCACCGCTACACCTTCGAGTTCAAGGGACTGGGTCAGCTCGCGGCACCGTTCGTCCGGCGATGGCTGCAGCGCGACATCCGAGCCGAAGTGCGACGCCTGCGGGACCTCCTCGAAGGACGCGACGCCTCGTGATCTTGCGGTTCCGACCGGCGGCCGGTGTGGCGGGTCTCGCCAGGCGCCGGATCGGGCTGGCCGCCGTGATCGGCATCGTGGGAGCGTTGAGCGCGGCGACGAGTGCGTGCGCTGGCGGGAGCAGCGACAGTGCGGTGGTGCCACCGGAGGGAACGGTGGCTCACGCCGGCCGCTGGCTCGTCGATGCCGACGGTCGGGTATGGGTTGTCCACGGGGTCAACGTGCCGTCCAAGACATTGCCCGCCTATCCGGCCGCCCTGGGCTTTGGCGACGCCGATGCGGCGCTCCTTGCAGCGTCGGGTCTCGATGCGGTGCGGATCACCGTGGAGCGCTACGCCGTGGAGCCGGCGCCCGGGCACTTCGACGACGCGTTGATCGGTCACATTGCTGCCACGGTCGACCTCCTGGCTCGCCACGGGATCTTGAGCCTCATCGATTTCCACCAGGACGAGTACGGACCCGTCTTCCACGACAACGGGTTCCCCGACTGGATGACCGTGACCGACGGGCTCCCCAACCTCTACCAGATCGGCTTTCCCGGCCAGTATCTGGCCAACCCGGCGCTGGAGCGGGCATTCGACCACTTCTGGGCGAACGACACCGGGCCAGACGGCACACCCCTGCAGATCGACGATGAGCGGCTCCTCTCCCACGTTGCCCGTGAGCTCGCCGGCCATGCCGGAGTGCTCGGCTACGAGATCATGAACGAACCGTGGCCTGGGAGCGCCTACCCGACGTGCGTGGTGCCTGCCATCGGTTGCCCGACATTCGACAAGGGACCGCTGAGCGCGTACTACGACCGGATCGTGCCTGCCGTGCGGAGGGCTGACCCGGCGCACATGATCTTCTACGAGCCACTCTCGACCTTCAACCTGGGTGTGCCCACCTCCGTGGTCCCTCCAGCCGACTCCCGCCTGGGATTTGCCTTCCACGACTACTCGCTGTGCGCCACCGCCCTCGAGTCCGCCAGTGCGTCCAGTCCCGCCGAGGACCGATGTGCGACCGAGGATGCGCTCGTTCTCTCCAATGCCCAGCGTCATGCCGCCGCCACCGGCGACGCGTTGCTCGAGACCGAGTTCGGTGCCACCACCGACACCCGGGCCATTACCCGTCAGCTCGGCCAGTACGACGCGGCGATGATCTCGTGGATGTTCTGGTCCTACACCCACTACATCGATCCCTACGCGCCCGACGGCAGGCTCGAGCCGCCAACGGCGACCAACATCGACCAGGCGGTGCTCGCGGCACTGGCGCGGCCGTATCCCGAGCTCGTGTCCGGTACGCCAGTGGACTGGAGTTTCAACCCGACCACCACAGTCTTCCGCCTGACATACTCGACGGGCCGAGCCGACGGTCACGGCACCTTTCCGGCAGGCTCAGAGACCGATATCGCCGTGCCCAAGCTGCAATATCCCCATGGATACGTCGCCCGCGTGAGGGGCGGGACGGTCGCCTCTGCGCCGAACGCACCCGTACTCCGCATCCGCTCCCTTCGACGTTCAGGGCGAATCACCGTCGTGGTCATACCCGCCGGGTACGCCGGGCGGCCCAATTCCGCGTGTCCGTACGGTGCCACTCACCTTGGCGGCGGGGTCTCCGTCTCTGGTCCCATCCTCGGTGGCCCCTGCAGCCCGCAGCTGCTTCCGTGGCAGCAACCGGATACGGGCCCCGGGCCGCCTCCGGGTGCCGTCTGCGGCAGTCCCCCGGACCCGCGTCCGGCAATCGCGTTCCCAAGTGACTCGAGCCCCCTCCAGGTCGATGCGTCGGGCTCGTCCGACGGAGGTGACGTGGCCGTCGTCGGGAACTTCGGGGGCGCCCAGGGCGCCAGCGGCGACGTGCAGGTCACCGGCACGAGCCGCCGATCGGAACCTGCAGGCGAGGTCACCGCCGCCGGGCAGAGCAAGGGCGGCGGGGGCGTGGTGTCGGTGGGCAACGACGGCGACCAGGACCTCTACCCGTTGACGCCACCGGGGATGCCGATCGCCGACTGTCAGGACTGACGTCGCTGTGGTCGGGTCGGCGTCGTGCGGCTGACGTGGGGCGGCGGCTCTGAGGGCTGAGCCGGGACGAGCGGTGCCCAGCGGCGATCAGCGAGGCAGTGGGCTGTAGAAGACCAGGCCGTTGCCCTTGTTGTCGTAGACCACGGCACGGCGTTCGTGCGCGTCGTTGTAGGGCTGGCGCACGATGGCGCCGCCGTTGTCCTCGACGGCCTGGGCGGCGCCGTCCACGTCGGCTGTCTTGATGCCCACCACGACCTGGCCGGGCATGGGGTGGTCGATGGCCGTCGCCAACGCCAGGGTGACCGACCCGCCGTCGAGGGCTGCATAGTGCGAGCCGTCACGGAACTTGAGGGTCATCCCGAGCGTGTCGGTGTAGAACTTGATCGACTCGTCGAGGTTGTCGGTGGACAACACGACCATGCGAACGTCGTAGTCGCTCACTCGCGCCTCCTTTCGATCGAAAGATCGTAGAGCACTGCGCCGGGCGTTGCCGCCCTAGCGCTGCTCGGCGACCAGGTCGGGCTCGAGTCGAGCGGCAGCGGGGCCGAGGCCGACGATCACCTCGCGCGGGTCCACGGCGAGACGGGGCAGCACGCGGTCGAGCGCGGCGGGGAACCACCAGTTGGACCGACCGAAGACGACCATGGCGGCCGGGACGAGGGCCATGCGGATCAGGACGGCGTCCATGAAGATGCCGGCGGCCAGGCCGAGCCCGAACTCCTTGATCACCCGCTCACCCCCGAAGATGAACGACCCGAAGACGAGGATCATGATGAGGGCCGCCGCGGTGATGGTCTTGCCCGTGGCGGCCAGGCCGTTGCGCACAGCCGTGCGGTTGTCGCTGGATTTGATCCATTCCTCGTGGATCCGGGTGATGAGGAACACCTCGTAGTCCATCGAGAGTCCGAACAGGATGGCGAAGAGCATGACCGGCAGGAACGACTCGACCGGACCGGGCCGGTTGACGCCGAACACGTCTCCCATGGTGCCGTGCTGGAACACGGCCACCACCACGCCGAAGGCGGCGCCGATCGACAGGAGGTTCATGGCCGCCGCCGTGAGCGGGATGACGAGGCTCCGGAACACCACGGCCAGCAGCACGAATGAGAGGCCGACGACCAGGCCGATGAAGAGCGGGAGCTTCTGCGACAGCACGTGGGTGAAATCCGTGAGGATGGCCGTGGTGCCGCCGACCAACACGGTCCCCCCCGTGCCACCCACTGCGTGAGGGATGGTGTGGTGGCGGAGCCGTTCGATGAGTGCCGTCGTGGCCGCGTCCTGCGGGGACGAGCGCGGGTAGACGTTCAGGAGGGTGACAGTCTCACCCGCCCGGGCCGGCGGCGTGATCGGTGGGCTCACGTGGCTCACGTCAGCGGTGGCGGCGATGGCCCGGGACAACGCGGCGATCACCAGGGGCCGGGGGCCAGTCCGGTCGACGGCCACGACCTCGAGCGGTCCGTTGAACCCAGGACCGAACCCGCGGGCCAGCATGTCGTAGGCCTGGCGGGTGGTCGTGGAGGGAGGGTCGTTGCCCTGGTCGGCGGCGCCCAGGCGCATCGAGAAGAACGGGAGAGCCACCGCCACGACCACCACCAGTGCCCCGACGGCGCCGACGGCAGGACGGCGAGCCTGGAAGTCGGCCCACCGAGGCCAGAACCCCGTGGTGCCTGTCCCGACCACCCGCGGTCCCTCGGTTGCCAGGCTGCGGCGCTGGTTCCGGCTCATGACCCTGGGCCCGATGAACCCGAGCATGGCGGGCAACAGCGTCAGGGCGGCGATCATGGTGAACCCGACCCCGATCGCTGCCGACACCGCCAGGCCGTAGAGGAAGGAGATCCCCAGGGCGAACATGCCGAGCAGGGCGATGCACACGATGATGCCGGCGAAGAGTACGGCGCGCCCGGACGTGTTGACCGCATTGGCCACCGAATGCTCGGTGTCCCAGCCTGCCAGGAGCCCTTGGCGATGCCGGGTCACGATGAACAAGGCGTAGTCGATGCCGACCCCGAGCCCGATGAGGAGCACGAGCTGGGTCGAGAATTCGGGCATCTTCATGACGTTGCTGAGGGCCCCGATCACCCCGATGGCCGTGCCGAGCGACACGAGGGCCGACAGGATCGGGAGGATTCCGGCGAAGAGCGAACCGAACACCACCAGCAGCACCACGAGGGCCAACACGACGCCGGGGCCGGTGCCGCCGATACTGCGGGGATTGGCCGCCTCGGCCGCCTGCCCCGACACCGCCACCTGGAGCCCTCGCCTGTCGGCGGACCTGGCCGTGGCCACCAGTTGCTTGGCCTGCGGTGTGGTGATGTTCTGCGGCTGGACGTCGTACTGCACGATGGCGAACGCGACGGTGCGGTCGGCGCTGATCTGGCCCGGCGCCACGTAGGGCGACTGCACGAAGGTGACGTGAGGCAGCGCCGCCACCCGGCCGAGCATCGCCGTCACCGTGGACTGCACTGCGGGGTCGGTGACCGTCAGCCCGTCCGAGGTTTCGACGACCACGCGTTCGACATCTCCGGCGCTCGTGGGCGACACGCTCTTGAGCAGGTTCAAGGCCCTCGTCGACTCCGTGTCGGGGAGAGAGAAGGAGTTCGAGAAGTTCGTCCCCACCGCTCTCGACAGCATGGTCATCGAGACCAAGGCGGCGAGCCAGAGGACCACGACGAGCCGGCGGTGGCGGAAACAGGTAGTGGCCAGGGTGCGCACAGGAGAAGGGAGCCTAAACGATCGGCGGGTGGGCGCCAGCCGACACAGCCCCATGGCCCGGCAGCCCAGCCCGGCGGCCAGCGCAAGATCGCCCCGCCGTCGGCGTTGCCCCGTCGTGGGGTCGTGGGGACCACGTGCCGGTGCGCGCCTCGATTCGCTGACGGGCCTGCGCTTTGCCGCCGCCTTCGCCGTCCTGGTGTACCACCTGACGGGCGGCTACTACCCGACGCCCCTCGGCGTGCTGCGCCACGCCTTCTTGCAGGGCCTGGTGGGCGTCTCCTTCTTCTTCGTGCTGAGCGGGTTCGTCCTGACCTGGTCGCGGCGCGACGGCGACCGGGTGAGCGACTTCTACCGCCGGCGGCTGGCGAAGATCGGACCCCTGCATGTCGCCACCTGGGCGCTCATGGGCGTGATCCTGGTGGGCTTGAGCACCCCGCCGCCGAAGAAGGAGGCCCTGGCGTCGCTCGTGCTGGTCGTTCCGTGGATCCCCAGGCTCACCTACAACCTGCCGATGAACGGGCCAAGCTGGTCGCTGGGCTGCGAGCTGTTCTTCTACGCCTTGTTCCCGGTGGTGGTGCCGGTGCTGCGGCGCCTCCCCCTCGCGCGCCGGCGCCTGCTGCTCGTCGCCGTGGTGAGCGGCGTGGTGCTCCTGGCCGCCGTCTCCGCACCCTTCGCGCCCGACACCCACCAGCAGTGGCTGCTCTACTTCTTCCCGCCCTCACGGTTCATGGAGTTCGTCCTCGGGGTCCTGCTGGCCTTCGAGGTGCGTGACGGCACCGTTCCCAGGGTGGACCTCCGGCTGGCGTCGCTGCTGGCGCTGGGCGCGTACGCCGCCGACAGCTGGGCGCCGGCCGCATTCGAGCCGGTGGCGGTCACATTGGTGCCCTTCGCCCTGCTCATCGTGGCCGCTGCGCAGGCCGACGTCAGCGGCCGCCCCTCGGTATGGCGATCGCGCCCGCTGGTCACGCTGGGCCTGTGGTCGTTCGCGCTCTACATGGTCCAAGGCCCGGTGTTCGCCATCGTGGGGCATTTCATCCGGGAGCAGCTCAACGACCTGGAGGCGGCCGTTTTGGGCATCGGCACCGTCGTCATCTGCGTCGCAGCCGCAGGCCTCTTCTACAGCGTGGTGGAGCATCCCCTCGAACAGTGGTTGCGGGCGGCGACGCTCGAGTCCCTTCGCCGACAGTGGCGAACCGCGCGTCCGTCGATCCACCGCGTGGCACCGCGCGTGGCGCTCGATGCTGCTCGCCGGGCAGTGGCCAGGGTGCGATCGGCGCGGACCCGACCGGTGCTGCCGTGGTTGGGTGGATTCGCCACGGCCTCGGTCGTTGGGCTCGGGCTGGTCGCGCAGGCCGTGCCGCCCCAGCACCACGCCGCGCTCGGTGCCCTGGGCGGACCCACCGGTGCCGCCACTCGGCCGGCGTCCGCAGCGTCCGGGGGTGGGCGAGTCCGGGTGCCGTCCGGGTCAGGCGGAGCGTCGGCGGCATCGCTGGCCTGGTACCGGTCGAACGGGGCGGGCGAGATCGCCGCCCTCGATGCGGCGACGCAGGCGTGCGTGCAGCAGGTCACAGCGGTACTGGCGTCGCCTGCGGGTGCCTGCGCCCAGCTGGCACGTCAGGTTGCGACCGTGTCGAGCGGGGTGCCGCCGGCCGATGCCGGCCTCGACGCCAGGTGGCAGCGCTACCTGCAGGCGGAAGCCACTCTGGCTGCGGACGGTGCTGCGCAGGCTGTCCACCCCGCTGCAGGCGGATCCGGACGGATCGAGGCCGATGACGAGCGGGTGGTGGCGGCGTTGGCAGCCCTGTACCAGCTGCTCGGCCAGACCAGCGCCGGCTGACCGTCCAGCACCGGCTGACCGACCACCACCGGCTGACCGACCACCACCGGCTGACCGACCACCACCGGCTGACTCGCCTGCCATACAGCCGGCGTCCTTCACGGTTCTCTCACACGGTGCTCACGGCGAATTCATACGGGCGTGGTGGGCTGGTGCCGTGGACGCGGCCAGCGCCGACATGTCCCTGCTGTACCGGCGAGCCGGCTTCGGTGCCACCCCAGCCGAATTGGCCAGCGCGGTGGCCGCTGGCTTCGAGGCGACCCTCGACTCGTGGCTGGCGGGGCTCGGCCAGCCCGACCCGGTGGCCAGCGCCATTGCGCCCCCGCCGCTCGTGGCCGTCCCGACCAGTGTCGCCGGGCTCGCCGCCGGCTCGCCGGCTCGTCGGCAGCTGCTGGCGCAGGCACGGCGCGAGCTCCCCCAGCTCGTGTCGTGGTGGGTGGCCCGCATGGTGGCGGCTGCGAACCCGCTCACCGAAAAGCTGCCGCTCCTGCTCCACAACCAATTCCCCACCGCGGTGTCCAAGGTGCAGTTCCCGAGCCTCATGCTCGCCCAGAACGAGCTGTTCCGCAGCATGGGCGCCGGGCCGTTCGACGTCCTGACCCAGGCGGTGGCGAAGGACCCCGCCATGCTCATCTGGCTCGACGCCGGCAGCGACAACAAGGGACATCCGAACGAGAACTTCGCCCGAGAGCTCATGGAGCGGTTCACCATGGGCATCGGCACCTACACGCAGGCCGATGTCACGGCCGCCGCCGCGTGCTTCACGGGCTGGCGCTTCGACCTCGCCACCGGGGCCTTCGCCTTCGAGCCACGCGACCATGATCCGACGCCGCACACCTTCCTCGGTGTCAGCGGCGTGCACTCCGGTGAGCAGGTCATCGACATCGCGACCCACACGCCGGCCTCGGCTCGGTGGGTGGTGAGCCGCTTCTGGGGATTCGTCGCCTTCCCCGTCGTGCCCTCCGATCCCGTCGTGAGCGAGCTCGCTGGCGGGTACGCACAAGACCTGTCGGTCGCCGGCCTGCTGCGGTCGATCTTCCTCCACCCGCAATTCCGCTCCGATGCCAGTCGTACCGGTCTCGTGAAACAGCCGGTCGAGTGGGTGGCTGGCACCCTCCGGGCACTGGGTGTGCCCCCGGCCGCGGTGGCAGCGGGCGATCCGCCGGTGTACCCGGTGTTGGCAGCCCTCGGTCAGGTGCCCTTCGACCCACCGAGTGTCGGTGGCTGGCCCCAGAACGACGGTTGGCTCTCGAGCGCGTCCGCCCTGGCCCGATGGCGCTGGGCCGATGCGCTCGTGCGTCACCCGACGGCCGACCTGTCGGCGGTGGCCGACGCAGCACCGGCCGCCCGCCCCGACGCCGCCGCCTCGATGCTGTCGGTGGCCGGCTGGTCGCCGGCCACGGCGAGCGCGCTGGCACGGGTGGCCGACGATCCTCGCAACCTCGTCGCACTGGCGCTCGTGTCGCCTGAGTACGTGGTGAACTGACCGTGCGACTGTCGCGGCGAACGTTCCTGGTCGGTGGTGCCGCCGGGGTGGCAGCCCTGGGTGCGGCCGGGTGGGGTGTCGAGGAGGTCGAGCGGCACCTGGCTGCACACGGCCTGCACCCCACGAGCACGGCCACGTCGGGCGATGGACCCGTGTTGGTGCTGGTGACGTTGTACGGGGGCAACGACGGGCTCAACACCGTCGTGCCCTACGAGGACCCGAGCTACGCCACGGCGCGCGGGTCGATCGCGCTGGCGGCGCAGTCCGTGCTCCCCCTCGGCGACGGGTTCGGACTCCACCCGGCCATGACCGGCTTCCAGGCGCTGTACCGGGCAGGGCAGCTCGCCGTCGTCCTCGGCGTGGGATACCCCGATCCGAACCTCAGCCACTTCGCCTCCATGGACATCTGGCAGAGTGCCATGCCCGACGGCGACCAGGGCACCGGTTGGATCGGGCGATGGCTGGATGCCACCGGCACCGACCCGCTGCGGGCCGTGTCCATCGGGCCGACGGTGCCACTGGCCCTCGTCGGCACCAAGGTGCAGGGCGCAGCAGTGCCCCCTCCGCCGCTCACGCTGCCAGGTGGCGGGGCCCAACAGGCCGCGTTCGCCGGCATGCAGGTGGTGTCGTCCGGGGAGCCCGGTCTTCTGGCCGACGTCGCGCGCACAAGCGGTGACTTGCTGCGGGTCCAGCGAACCCTTGCCCCGGTGCTGGACAGGACCTCGCCGGCGGGATCACCGGGGTCCGCCTCCACAGCTCTCCACGACGGTGGTGGCGCCGCCCTCGCCATCACCCAGGGAGGTGGCGGTCGGGCCACAAGCTCGGTGCTGTCCGGCCAGCTCGAGCTCGTGGCGGCCATGATCGACGCCGGCGTGCCGACGTCGGTCTATGCCGTGAGCTTCGGGGGGTTCGACACACACACGAACCAGGCGGCCACGCAGCACGCGCTCCTCGGGCAACTCGACCAGGCAGTGAGCGCCTTCTTGGCGAAGGTGGCGGGCAGCAGGCGGCGACCGGTGATCGTGCTCGTGTACAGCGAATTCGGCCGGCGCGTGGCAGGGAATGCCAGCGCGGGCACCGACCATGGGACGGCGAACGTGGTGCTCGTGGCGGGACCAGGGGTACGCGGTGGCCTCATCGGCGAGGCACCACGCCTCACGAAGCTCGACCCCAACGGCAACCTCCAGGCCACGACCGACTTCCGTTCGGTATACGCCGCACTGTTCACGCAGGTGCTCGGTGCCGATCCCACCTCTTTTCTCGGGGGTCGCTTCCCCCCGCCGACGCTGCTGCGATGACGCAGCGATCCTGCGGCCCCCGATCGGCAACCGTTGTCCCCTGCACGCGAATGGCATATCCTTGGATCTTCATTCGCTGTGGGGGGTGCTGGGCGGGGGATGGGCGCTGGTCTCGGGGTGGACAGGGACGCACGGACGGGTCGACTGGCCAGAGCCGGCCACGACGTCCTGTTCGTCGCCGTGGCGTTGGTCGCGGTGGCCTGGCTGCTTCCCGCCGCCGTTCCACCAGCGCGACCGCTGGCCGTGCCTCGTTCCCACCCGCTCGCGCCGCACGCGCCAGCCGCCAGCGTGTCGTCGCTGGGACCGTGCACCGCCACCACCAACGCGAACCCGCAGTACGTGACGTGCAGCTACGGCTACACGGGCGCGCCGCAGTACCTCATCGTCCCCACCGGGATCTCCTCCGTCCAGGTCACCTTGAACGGCGCCCAGGGCGGCAGCGTCTCCCAGGGCACCGGGGGCAACGGCGGGCAGCTCGTCGGAACGCTCAGCGGGACGAGCGGCGAGCAGATCACGCTGGATGTCGGTGGCTCGGGTTGCAGCGGCGGATGGCCCGACGGCGGGGCCGGCGGCTCGGGGGGCAACGGTGGCTGTGCCGGTGGAGGCGGCACCCAGCTCTGGGTGGGAACCACCGTGCTGGCAGAAGCCGGTGGGGGTGGCGGCGCTGGCAACGGCAGTAGCTCCTCGAGTGCCGTGAACGGAGGAGCGGGGGGGTCAGGCTCCTCCACCAACGGCGCCAACGGTGCAGGCAGCTGTGCCGGCAATGGCGGCGCGGGCGGTGCCAATGGCGGGGGTGGGGGAGCCCACGGGTGCAGCTCGGGCGGGAGTGGCGCCAACGGCGGGTCCAATGCCGGCGGCGCCGGCGGGGGCTCGGTGAGCGCCTGCTTCATTGTCTGCACCTACGGCGGCGCGGGCGGTGGCGGTGGCGGTGGCTGGACGGGCGGTGGCGGTGGCGGTGGGGGGGGCTCCACGGCCGGCGGCGGCGGCGGGGGGGGG